>Ga0070741_10000030_pt1 | contig 514697 bp, 429 predicted proteins | sample Coa_R1_4_FD_66440 | JGI IMG/M metagenome (GOLD analysis project Ga0070741, IMG submission 66440) | Surface soil microbial communities from Centralia Pennsylvania, which are recovering from an underground coalmine fire - Coalmine... | ecosystem: Environmental > Terrestrial > Soil >...
GTTGTGCTTCGACAACACCTTCGTGATCGCCGCCGTCAACGTCGTCTTGCCGTGATCAATGTGGCCAATCGTACCAACATTCACGTGCGGCTTCGTACGATCAAATTTTTCCTTCGCCATTCCGTTCAATCCCTCCGTCGAACTTTGAAAACAGCTTTCAGCTCTCAGCCGTCAGCTTTCAGATCATCCTGCTCCGTTCAGCTCTTCAACTCCACCCGGCAGTGCCAAGACTGAAAGCTGAGAGCTAATAGCTACCTCTCAGTAATACGCGTACGCCTTCAAATACCGCTGCCGCAGTTCCACCGGCACCTTTTCCACCAGCCGCAGATACCGCTCGCGGGTCAATCCCTGATCCGACACCGGCAGCGCCTTATACAGCTCCTGCGCTTCCTTGCCCAGCAGGCCGCGCTTGAGAACGCTCTCGTAATCGCGGACCCGCAGCCCGGCCTTGGTCACCCGATGCAGAAAAACCTCGATGTCGCGCGCCGCAAAGGCTGCATCGATCAGCGCGTGAAGCCGCGTGTACCCCTGCTCATCCCGGACGGCGATCGCTGCCTGCTCGAACATTTTTCTCCTGGCCTTGGACTAGCTCTTCAGCACTTCAACTTTGGAGCGGGAGACGGGGATCGAACCCGCGACCAACAGCTTGGAAGGCTGTGACTCTACCACTGAGTTACTCCCGCGAAAACCCAGGGATCAGAGATCAGGGGTCAGAGATCAGTTTGTTTCCTGCAATGGAAGCCGCTGCGGTTCATTCGCCACGACTCCGACTGATCTCTGTTCCCTGATCTCTGTCCCCTGCATTTCTGGAGCTGATGACCGGGATTGAACCGGTGACCTCTCCCTTACCAAGGGAGTGCTCTACCAACTGAGCTACATCAGCCCGTTAAACCGCAGCTTTTAGCTTCTAGCCATCAGCTTCTTCTAGTTCCAATTTGCTGAAATCAGCCATAGCGGCTCAACTTCGCAATCCCAGGCTAGACGCTAGTAGCTGAAAGCTAGAAGCTATTCTTTCTCCCCGCCGCGGCGAATCCGATCCGCCTGGCGGGCTAAAACTGTACGCAACGCGAGACCGCCGATGATGATGAGCGGAACCAGTCTCAACTCCACCGGCTTGCCCAGAACATCGACCTTGCCCGCGTCCATGGTGAACCAGACCAACACCGCTAAAACCGCATACATCGCGAGAGCCAGCGGAAACCTTCTCTCGAGATCGGAACCCGATCGCAAACCACTTTTGCCGGAGCCAGCCTGCGCTTCTCTACCGGAGCCCGCTTCCATCTGCGGCTCTTCGCGCATGGCCAACTCCTCACAACCTCTGGTGCACAGGGGAGGATTCGAACCTCCGTAGCTCCAAGGAGCGGCAGATTTACAGTCTGCTGCCATTAACCACTCGGCCACCTGTGCACAATGTCCCCAATTCCCTCACCCATTTGCCCACGCCGCGACTCCGGAATTGTTCCGGGATTTCGGAGCATGCAACTCAGTGGGATCACCGCGGAGTTGAGGCCCGGCGCCTGAATACATTCGCCGGTCGATACATCCCTTCCTTACCGCTTCGGAAACTTCCCGGGTTGCTCCTTGTGGAGCTGGCGAAGGGATTTGAACCCCCGACCCTCTGATTACAAATCAGATGCTCTACCAGCTGAGCTACGCCAGCTCAATTCCACCCGAAAGCTATCCGGATTCTCCGACGAACGAGCGGACACACGAGCCCTCCGCACGTACACGGCACAGAAGTTAAGGTTAGCATACAGCCTGCAGAGGGGCAAACGCGCGCAATGAGGCTGTCCGCAGCGTAAGCAAAATTTGGCTTGACACAGAAGAATTAACCGGGGAACCTTTGAGGGCAACCAATTCTTCTTAAGGATGCCCTATGAAATATGGTACGTCTCTCCCCACCTGTGTGGCCGGGCTGGCGCTCCTCGCAGGCGGTCTAGCCGCGCCCGTATATCCGCAAGCTGCTGCGGGACGCAAACCCCGCATCGCCGTAATGGACTTTGACTACGGCACAGTGCAAACAACGACGGCCGCCGTGTTCGGCACCAACGTGGATGTTGGCAAGGGCATCACCAACCTGCTGGTGACTGACATGGTGAAGGATGGCAACTTCTCCGTCATTGAGCGCACCGCGCTCGACAAGGTTTTGAACGAGCAGAACTTTTCGAACTCCAACCGCGCCGACCCCAACAGCGCCGCCAAGATCGGCAAGCTGCTCGGCGTGGACGCCATTGTGGTGGGAACCATCACCGAGTTCGGCAACGAGACCAAGCACACCGGTCTCGGCGGCGCCGGCGGCAACTGGGGTGGCTTCGGACTGGGAAAGGTTGGGCATTCGAACTCGAAGGCCAATGTGTCGATTACCGCGCGCATCATCAACATCGATACGGGTGAGATCATGGCTGTCGCCGACGGCACTGGCCAATCCAGCCGGTCGAGCACGAATCTGCTGGGCGGCGGCGGCAACTGGCACGGGTTCGGCGCAGGCGGCGCGGACTTCGGTTCCAGTGACTTTCAGCAGACCATCATCGGCGAAGCCACCAAAACGGCCGTGGAACAGCTGGCTACCAACCTGGATTCGCAATCGGGCAAAGTGGGGGTACGCACCATCACGGTCGAAGGTGTGGTTGCGGATGTGGAAGGCGGACAGATCGTCCTGAATGTGGGAGCCAGTGCCGGCGTGAAGGTGGGCGACACATTCAACGTGATGCGCGTAACCAAGGAGATCAAAGATCCGACAACAGGCGCCGTGCTGCGCAAGCTCACAACGACCGTCGGCGTGATCAAGGCAACCGATGTTGACGCCGGGTCCGCAGTCTGCACCACAGTATCAGGCTCGGGCTTCAAAGTCGGCGACGTGATCAAGACGACCACGCAATGATCTTTTGCAACGCATAAAAAGAAATGCCCGCCAAAATGGCGGGCATTCTTTTTTGAGGCGAGCACTGCTCATCTGCCGAGGAACGATTCCAACCTCTGCATGTCGGCGTTGGCGCGATCCATGTAGTCCTTGGCGATATCGAGATTGTGATCGTTGATGGCGCGATCGGCCTCGCGCAGAGCGTTGTTCATCCGGTTCATGGCGGTGAGCATATCGCCGCGCAGATCGTAGCCCTGGGCCTGCTGCTGGCGGCGCAGCGTTTCCACCTGGCCGCGTACCGTCTCTGCGCGCGCGTCGAGATCCATGAAGCGATCGCGTGCACGGCGCACCTCCTCCGGCGAAGATCCTGCAAGAGGCGGCTCGTTGTGAACCGCAGGTTGCGGCGAAACGACCGGGGGTTGAACAACTGGGTTCGAGGGGGGATTCAATTGCGGCTTGGGATTGCTGACAGCGATCGTGTGAGGCGCCGTGCCACCGGAGGGATTCGGCTTGGGCACGCTGACGCTGGGTGAGGGCGTGACCACCGGAGGCGTCGTTGTGTCTGGCTGCGGCGTAGGAGCAGGCTGCACCGGATTGTTGGCCGGGGGCGTGTTGGCCGCAGTCTGCGTGTTCGACGACGAAGTGCTGGATTTCTGCTGCCCGGCGTGCGTTGCGAAAAAGTGCGGCAGGACCGTCGCGGAAGCAACGATGGCCAGCACAGCGGCCAGCGCGCCGAGAGCGATCCACAGGCTGCGATGGCTCTTTGCCGCAGGTGCGGGCGGCGGCACCGGCGCGGCAACCGGCATGAATCCCTGCCTTTGCGAGCCCGTCGATACAGGCGTCGATTCCAAAACAGTCTGCTGGAATGGCTGTGATCCCGTTGTCGGGATGGGCTGCGTTGGCTGTGCGAAGCTCTGCACCGGTGCAGGAATCGGCATCGGCGCACCGGCCTGCGCGGGCCTGTGTTCGCGCACCGCTTTGAGCGCATTGCGAAACTCCTCGGCCGTCTGGAAGCGAGCAGCCGGGTCTTTCGCCATCGCGTGCAGCACAATATCGTTGAGTTCCGCGGGTACGGCTGGATTTACCTCTATCGGCGGCGCAGGCATCTCGTTGAGTTGTGCGTTGAGAACGGTGTACGAGGTCTCGGCCTGGAAAGGCTTGCGGCCGGTGAGCATCTCATACAGCGTGACGCCGAAAGAGTAGATATCTGTGCGCCCGTCCACCGTGCCGCCGCGCACCTGCTCCGGCGACATGTAGTAAATGGAGCCCATCGTTGTGCCGGGACGCGTGAGGTTCATGTCGGTGGTGGATTTCGCGATGCCGAAGTCCATCAGCTTCACCACGCCGTGCGTCGTGATCATGATGTTGGCCGGCTTGATGTCGCGATGCGTTACGCCCTTGCCATGCGCATAGCTCAACGCCGAGAGCACCTGCATTGAGTAGTCGAGAATCTGGTCGAGGTGCATCTGCGTGGAGAGCTTGTCGAGCGTAGTGCCCTCGACGTACTCCATCACCATCACGAACTGATTCTGGATCTGGGAGGCTGTGCGCAGCTGCGTAATGTTGGGATGGTCGAGGCCGGCGAGCGTGCGAATCTCCGCCATAAAGCGCGCGGCGAGCTCCGGCTCAGAGGCGAAGTCCGGAAGCAGAATCTTCATCGCTTCTTCGCGGCCAGAGATGACGCTGCGCACTTTGTAGACGCGGCCCATGCCGCCCGAACCAAGAAGCGTCAGGACCTCATAGTCACCGACGCGCTGACCGCTCTCTGCCATAAAAGGCCTCCTCGGGTCTCGATCTGTTTACCGGGGAAAAGGAGCCCGCACTGCTGAAGTGTAACGAGTCTACTCCAGTCAACGGGCGGCGAGCGAGTAAAAGTACGGTGATCGCTCATCTCGTGTTGCGAACCGCGTGAAATCCGGAATCGGCGAAATCTGGCGCTGTCATCCTGAACGAAAGGAACCCCAAGCGTTCTTCAGCTTGGGGTGATGAGTGAAGGATCCGCGGCTGTTTTTCGGAGGCATTCCCATCCAAAGCAACCGAAGGGCGACCGCAGATCCTTCGACTCCATTTGGCGCAAAAAGCGCGCCAAACTCCGCTCAGGACGACAGACGTGGCAAATTTCACTTTTCCTCGCGGCCACGGCACTAGATGCAAGTCTCCGGGAGTACCCGAAGTGATCAACCCAGGATGTTAGGGTAGTTCTTGGCGGTCTCTAACCCGCCAGACATGCACCGACGCACGCGCAGCACGCTTCTCATCGTCGCCGCGGTTCTGGCTTTGCTGGCGCTGGCGATTTTTCTGCGCTCGAAGGCGCCGCCTGAGGCGGCGCGCCTGCTGCCGGAATCGGATGGCATCCTCTACGTCGATCTCCGGCCCATTCACACATTCTTTCGCAAGGAACTGGCGCCTCCCGAGCGGGTACCCGAATATCAGCAGTTCGTCGACGCCACGGGTATCGATTGGGAGCGCGATCTCGACCAGGTGGCGATCGCGCTGCATCGCATGCCCGACCCCAACGGACCGAACGGGCCAGTGGCTTACTCGCTGGTGATGGTGGGCCGGTTGACGGGCAAAAAACTGAATAGCTGGCTCGAAACCCATGCGACGGACCGTGAGTCGTACGCGGGCAAGACCATCTATAGCGTGCCCTCGCAGAACCGCACTGTGCGTGTGGCGCAAATCGGCTATGACATGATGGCCGTCTCGAACGCGCCGACGCCCGAGCAGATTCACTCGATCATCGACCGGCATCGCTCGGCGGCGCTGCCCTTTGCGGGCTCGTCGCTCCTCGAGCGCCATTATCATGACGTGCCGCTGCTCTCGCTGGCCTGGGGAGTGGGGCAGATTGGCTTGCCCTTCTCAGAGAGCGGCTCCATCCGGATCTTCGGCTTCTCGCTGCCCCTGGAGCCGGATTCGACGATTGTCGCCAGTGTGGCGCCGGCGCTGCCGGTTCCGGGATCGCTGGGGGCGCTGCGCGTGAAAGTCGAAGAGATCGCGCCGAGCGACGATACAGCAGCCAGCCAGGCTGCGAATCTGGCCACGCTGGTGACGCTGGCGCGCGGATACACAGCGCCGCTTGGCGACAATGCGGCCAACAATGGCCTGAAGGCGCTGCTGAAAACGGCCGAGGTCACGCAGCATCACGAGCGCGTGGTCATCACGGCAACGCTGCCGGCCGGCTTTCTGGCCAAGCTGATTGCGGGCGAAGCAACGTCCTCAGGCGCAACCCCGCAAGCATCGCAGTAAACGATCAACACTCTGCATGCGCCCGCGCGATCAGCAGGCCTTCCGCCGCGAAGATTTCCTACCATCCGTTACAACGGCAGTGCACTCTCTATTTTCCGGGGGTAACAAAGAACCGGTGACGGTCGGAGAGCAGAAGCGCGGAATCGCCTTGCTTGCCGGATGCGAAAGACGGAGAATCCAGAGTCTATGAGGACGCAGATTGCTGTTTCTCCGCTGCCGTCGCTTTCTGTACGGCTTCGATCCCTGGCTTTCGCCTTCAGTGCTGTTGCAGCGGCGTGTCTCGCAATCTCGCTCGCACCAGTTCAGGTCCAGGCTCAGGTTCACGTCCAGAGGCAGAATGTGCTGGCGTCCCGCACGGCGGCTGTCATCACTACCGCACCTAGTGCGGATGATGCATGGCTCGACAAGACTCGCAGCCTGTATTACTCATCCGCCAAAGCGGGCCTGCGTGGATTTGATTGCGCCGTGCACCCGGACTGGCACGCGCTGGCCATAAGCGCCGATGACGCGCCTACGGCGGATGGGAACGAGATGCATCTTGCTTCGCTTGACACGATCAAGATCAATCTTCATGCCCAGATGCAGGGCGGATCAAGTCTGGACTGGAATCAGGCATTCGGCAAGCCGCTCGACGCGAACGCTTCAAACTTGCTGAGCAAGATGCACCGAACCGCCGAACAGAGCTTAGAGGGATTTCTTCAGTTCTGGGCGCCTTTTGTAGATGGCTCCGTCGTTCCGGATTCAGCCGCGGGCCTGGCGATTACGCATAGCGGTGCTTTGCACACGATCCACGCGGAACAAGGCAGCACTGCGCTGACTGAAACCTTCTCCAATGATCTGCGGCTGGAGCATTTCGACGTCAACACGAATGGCACTTCGATCCAGTTTCAGCCTGCTTATGAGCCAACCGACCAGGGTTTGCTGGTGAGGAGTTTCGAGGCCAGCGTACGAACTGCAGACACGCCGGCCGATCAGGCGCAGGAGATGCGTGTCGAGATCGAATATCAGCATCTCGATGGCTTTCCGATTCCCTCGCGGCTTTCGATGGAAGTAGCGCACGCCGAAAAGCTCAGCTTTGTGCTCGATGGCTGCACCGTCAGCCGGCTGCAGAGATCGGAGCCCGCGTACACAGTGCGGCCTGCTCTGCAATGAAACAAAAACGGCTCCCGCGCGATGGGGAGCCGTCACGATAGAAGAAAAGTTAGAGTTTACTGGCCCGCTTTGGCAATTTCGTTTCCGCCAGTATCCATGACCTGCGCGTAGGTCATGCGCAGATACTTATGCGGATTGACCGGAACATTGTGCACGCGCACCTCGTAGTGGAGATGCGGTCCGGTTGCACGGCCTGTCTGGCCTACGTAGCCAATCACCTGGCCCCGGGACACGTGTTCGCCCGCCAGCACGGCAATGGCGGAAAGATGGCCATAGACCGTCTCCACATCGTGCCCATGATCGAGGACAACTTCGCGGCCATACCCCGCGCCCATCGACGCGCCTGACACGTCGCCGTCTGCAGTGGCTCTCACCGGTGTGCCGTAGGGTGCATCGATATCGATGCCGGAGTGGAAAGCGCCTTCTCCGTTGATGGGATCTTCACGCTCGCCGAAGCTTGAAGCGACGCGGCCTTCAATAGGCCAGAGCGAAGGTGCATCGGCCAGCGCCGTCCAGTCACCGCTGAAGTCAGGAGTCAGCCCGCCTTCAAGCGCGCGCGCCACGCGGCCCGAAAGCGCATCGGAACGCAGCGCATAAAACTGATCAATCGAATGCTTGACCTGTTGCTGGCTTAGCTCATCGGCTTGCGCCAGAGTGGCGGGCGTAGGTGCGGCTGCCGCGTCGGACGCTGATTCTGTTTTGGCGGTTGCCGTCATCTTGTTCTGCCGCAGTCCGTAGAGAGTACTGACTTCACTGGCCAGCGCGCCGAGCGAGGCCACCTGCACGCTGCGATCATGCGCAATCTGCGCCATCTGCTTGTAATCCTTGCGCAGCGTCTCGCGCTCCTGGCGCACCTGGTTGTAGCTTTCGGTCTTCAAGAGCATCCGCGTATAGGAACCCGCCAGACCCACAATGGTGAAAGCACCGACGATCGCCGCGGCCACAAACCCGTAGGCATAGTGGAGCGGCAGCGGAATCTTACGGACTCGCCCCTCCTCATCCCGGGCCACAAAAAGAATGTAGTAGCGCTTACGCAGCATTCAGCCTCTCTCGTTATTTCGGCGTTCTGCGCCGGTGCGTGAGTTCACCGGTCATGGTACAAGCTGGTCATTCCCCTGGCGGTCGTGAACTCAGCTGAATTGAACGCTTGGCGTTCCGCGGCAACAGTGATTGCAAGACACATCGATCTGCCTTCCATCTGCAGAGCCCATGTGCCCAAGGACGCAGGTGCGAGAACTTCTTTGACCCTAACAAAGTGCCCTTTTTCGGGTCAATGATCTAGAAGTGGGATTACGGCAGTACAGGCCCTTTCGGGACTGTTTCAAACTGCTAGTAAAGCAGACGCAATCCGTAGTTCGCGGGTTGGCATGCAGGCGCAAGTTTCTGACTAACTTATTTAAATGGAAGCAGCTCATTTTGTTTTTGAGGCTCACTGCCAGTACCCATCCAGAGAAAAGAAAGCGAAAAACCGAGCAGAAGCAGTGCGAGCGAACGGAGTTCATTTTTAAGTCGGCTCGGAGAAGCCCTTTTGCCCTATCTTCAAGGAGTGGCATCGATTAAGAATTCAGCACGCGGAAAGCGGTCTTCAGGCAGTGAAAAAATCGGCCGTGAGGGCGAGTTGGAGCTTTTGCAACGGATTCGCGGCCGGGCAAAGCGAGCCTCGGGTGGCGGATTGCATTTAGGGATCGGCGATGACTGTGCCCTGCTTCGGCTGCGAGCCGGTAAAGAGCTGGCAATAACGACTGACCTCTCGATTGAAGGCCGCCATTTTCGGTTGGACTGGCATCCGCCGGAAGTAATCGGCCATCGCACGCTGGCGCGAGGATTGAGCGATCTTGCCGCCATGGGCGCACGGCCGGTTGCGGCGTTTCTTTCGCTTGGACTTCCCGCGGTCCTTGTCCAAAGAATGAAGGCGCGGAGAGCCTGGATCGACCGGTTCTACGATGGCTTTCTCGCGCTGGCCGAGGCTTATCAGACGCCGCTTGCGGGCGGTGACCTGGCCGAATCGCCGGTGGCCGTCGCCGATATCGTGCTGGTCGGCGCCGTGGCGCACGGCAAGGCGTTGCTGCGCTCAGGCGCACGGCCTGGAGATTCGCTGTATGTAACGGGCAGCCTGGGCGGAGCGGCAGCCGGACTACAGCGGTTCGCGAAGTTCGCGGCATCGCTTCGAAGGAAAACTTCATCGGCTCGCCGCGGCAGTGTGAACCAGTTTGGATTGAAAGCGATGCTGAAACCAGATGCTGCGCTCGAAGCGCATTTGCATCCGCAGCCGCGCATTGCGCAGGGGCTTGCGCTGGTGCGGCGCGGGCTGGCGACGGCTGCGCTCGACATAAGCGATGGTCTGTCGACTGATTTGCGCCATCTTTGCGAAGAGTCAGGCGTTGCTGCAGAGCTAGACGCCGCTGCTTTGCCCATCCATCCAGGCGCGACGCTCGAACAGGCGCTGCACGGCGGTGAGGATTATGAGCTACTCTTCGCGGCACGAGCCCGTACACGCATTCCACACGCGCTTGCCGGCGTTCCTGTGACGCGGATCGGGCGCGTCGTGCGCAGAAGAGCGGGAACGCCAATCGTTCGCTTGATCACAGAAAAAGGCTCCCAGCCGCTGGAAGCTCGGGGCTGGGAGCACTTTTCCTGATCAGTAAGCAAGTGTGAACTGCTGGCGGACGTGCTGCGGGTTTTCGAGTTCGTCGACGAGAGCGATTGCGTAGTCCTCAGCCGAGATGCGGCTTTCGCCTTTTTCGTCGACAAGAAGACTGGTGCCGCCCAGACGGAACTTGCCGGTGCGCTCGCCAGGCTGGATGAATCCCGCGGGGCTCAGGTAGGTCCAGTCAAGATTCGATTCCTTCAGGATCGGTAGAAGGTCGCGATGCGCCATGGCGATATCGCGCCAAGCCTCGGGAAATCCCGGTGCGTCGACGAGAGCGACACCGGGAGCCGCTTCAAGGCTGCCTGCTCCGCCCACCACGATGAGTCGCTTGATGCCGATAGCGGGCAGCCCTTCGAGCAGCGCGTGGATGGAAGCGGAGAGCGTAGACTCTTCGCCTTTGGGCGGCCCGTAGGCGCTGATGGCTGCGTCTGCGCCCTTCGCGGTCTGCGCTACGCTTTCAGGCTCCGTGACATCGCCTTTGAGAACGCGCACGCCCGATGCTGTGATCTTCGCTGGATTGCGAACGACTGCCGTGACCTGATGGCCGCGGTTCAAAAGTTCCGCCAGAATGCGGCTGCCGATCATGCCGGATGCACCGTACAAAACGACTTTCAAGGTCTTTCTCCTGAAGATCAGATGAACAACGGACGATAACGAACCATAATTTCTGCTGCGGTGCGCTTGCGCCATTGTAGGTCGCTATCATCGGAAAGATGCGTTCCGCCGCTCCCATTATCGATCTTCGCTTTCCGCATCGCTGGCAGGCCGAGGTTCTCGGGGCGCGGCCTTTGATTCTGCCGGCGCGGCATTTTGTGTATCCGCGCGAGGCCGAGGAGGTCGAGCGGGGCGCGCTCGAAGTGCTGGTGCGGCCCGACGGCGATTCGCAGCCGTTTTTCGCGACGTGCGCGTTGGGGTTTCGCGATCCGGCTGCTCCGACGGGCCTCTGGTCTACTCCAAAACCGGAAGAACTCTGTGCGGTCTCGGGCGGGTATGCCTACCTGATCGATACGACCGCGCCGGAGCGCTTCACGATGATTCCCTACCGGCCGGTGCTGCAGGTGCTGGCAGCGATCGAAGACAATCTGCTGTTGTTCGTCGGCAACCGGACAATTTTGGCGTGGGGAGGTGCCGGCCAAGCGTGGGAGTCGGAGAAGCTCTCCGATGAAGGCGTGACGATCACCGGCATCGAGAACGGCGTGCTGCGCGGCATGGGCTGGTCGATGCTCACGGACAAGGAGACGCCGTTTGCGGTGGATCTCAGGTCCGGGTTGCTCACTACATAACCTTGCGCTTGGGTTTTGCACCGTCCCTACGGGACTGCATGCAGAATTGAAGGGAATTTGCTAACCCAGGGTTTCACCCTGGGCTATTCTCGCGCTCTCGCTGACCGGAGAGATGCGGATACGGAAGGTTGGCGCTATCCCCGCGGTAAAAACAATGATGCGTTAAGGACAGGGCACCTGACACTCGGTTTCGTGACTTGTTACGACAGCCCGCAAAGAACAACCGCAGATCCTTCGACTCGTCCGCCTGTGGCAGACTTCGCTCAAGATAACAAGACGAGTTGCTGAGTTGTGTGTGGGTTGGGACGGAGCAACGCGAAAGATTGCGCTGTGGTTAAACAGCTAATGGCTTCAGCTGAACTTGGGATTGCGGCAGAATCGCTTCATACGCAGCGTAGACGCCTTCAAAGACGGAGTCCCAACTGGCGGTGAGCGCGTAGACGCGGGCGGCGGTGCGCATGGCTGCGTGCTCGGCGGGATTGGCGAGGATCGCGGCGATGGCCGCGGCGAATTCCTCGTCCTGCACGATGCGGCCAGTCTGGTGATCACGAACGATGGTGCGCGGACCGCCGTCGGGCGTGACGATGGCGGGCACGCCGCTGGCGAGGGCTTCGAGCACCACGTTGCCGAAGGTGTCAGTGTGCGAAGGGAAGACGAAGAGGTCCATGCTGGCGTAGGCGGCGGAAAGCTCTTCGCCGCGCAACACGCCCGTGAACTCTGCCCGGCGCAGCCGCTCGCGAAGCCAGGCCTCGTCACCGCCGTGGCCGACGATGAGGAAACGGAAGTTCTCTATGCCCATGCGTTCGAGCTCCTGCTCGATCTCGACCAGAAGCGCGATGTTCTTCTCGACCGAGAGCCGGCCCACGAAGCCGAGCACGGCTCCGCCGCTTGGCGCTTTGGAGGAGCGCTTCAACGGATTAAACAGCTCGGCGTCAACGCCGCGCGGCATCAGGTGACAGGCGCGGTTGGTGCGCTGCGCAAGCTCGTCGCAGAGCTCGGGGTTGGGCGCGAAGAGCACCCGCGCGCCGGAGTAGAAGAACGCAGCAGTGGCCAGCGCAAGATCCTGAATTTTTTTTGCGGTCGCGGTGGACTGGCGCTCGGGGAGCAGGCGCAGGAACCAGTCGGAGCGGCGCGCCAGATATTCATGCACATTGGTGTGCCAGCTTGCGGCGAGCGGCAGTTCGAGATGATGCGCAAGGCCAGCGCCCAGCATGCCGATCTCGCTGGGGCCTGTGATGTGGATCAGATCGGGCTGGAAGCGCTCAAGCGTCTCGCTGATGAGCGGAATGTGGCGCAGAAAGGCGGGGTCGAAGCGGAGATCTTTTTCGAGCGCGAAAGAGAGAAAGCCGCGCGGCAGTTCAAGAGTCCACACGCTGCCCTCTTCCATGAGAGCGTGCTCGCGATCCCCGGCGCGGACGCAGAGAAAGGGGAGATTATGGCGGCGGGCAAAGGCCTCGAAGTGGCGGCTGGTATGCGCCACGCCATTCACTTCGTGGAAGGAGTCCGGAAAGTAGGCGACGCGGGGAGAAGCGGAGTTAGCAACGTCAGCGGAGCTAGCGGGGTTTGCAGTTGGCATCGTGATTTTCGAACTGTGCTCCGTTTTTCCTGACGCTGCTGTTTGGCGGCGACGCTTTTGCTAACTCCGCTAACCGCGCCCACTCCGCTTCGTCTCTATCCTTCGTAATCACCGAGAGCCAGGCGCAGCTGGTGCGATTCGCTCCAGGCCATGCGCAGGCCGCCGGCAACCAAACCGCGGCCCATCATCTGCACCATGCCGATGATGGCAGCAAGCGCTGGAGGCGCGGACTTCCTGGGCCAGAGTTCACTCAGTGGACGAATCACGCCGTTGGCATCCGGATGATAGACGCGCTCGTCCCAGGTGCGCGAGCCGGTGGGAAATTCGGGATAGTGGCGAATCGCATCGATGGTCGACTGCAGGATGCGGTGCTTCCAAGGTTCGGCGTACTGCGGCATAAAGAGCACGTTGCTTTTTTTCTCGCGCCGGATCTCGTGGACGAATTCAGTAAAGCTGGTGGCGTTGGTCAGGTTGAGATTGGCGTTCGGCTCTACACCGTGGCGATCGCCGCCGGAGATGAGCGGCATGTTCCACTGTTCGGCCAACCGGCGAACTGCGCGATTCTCTTCCCAGTGACGCAGGCCGTTAAGTTCGAGCGCGTGCAGGTGAGCGCCGTTCTTCTGCAGAAACTCATTCACCAGGAACTGATGCTTCTCCTGGCCAATCAGGTAAAGATCCCACATGGGGTGGTTGAAGACCACAAGCACATTCGGCTCTTTATGCAGCGCGACGAGAATTTCGGTCAGGCGCGCATCGCTCGGATGTTCGGTGTAGTCGTGCAGGGTCTCCATCCACTGGACGGCCTTGGTGCTCGGCAGGTTGTGCACGCCGAGATGGAAAGCCTGAATGCCACCGTAGGGCGCGCTCCACTCCACTGAGACCGGGATGCGCCGCGCGCTGGGCACAGTGCGCAGCAGCATGGGCGCCTGGATGTTGTCGTGGTCAGAGATGGAGACCATCGGCATCAGGTTCAGATTTTCGATCTGCCGGCTTTCGAGGTCGAAGGCCAGCTTCGGCGTCATGGGAGGCGTCCAGTAGCTGGCTGCGTAGTCAACGCGAATCCCGTGCATCTGTTCGGCGCGGCGCTCGAGGCGCGCCAGCAAGGGACGAATGATGGGAAACTGGTTGCCGAAGTTTGCGAGAAAGTCGAGTGTTTCGCGGGACTGGTTGGTGTGGCTGTGCAGCGAAACACCGGTTCGAAAACCCTTGCTTATATCTTTATCGCGCCAGAGATAAGAGATAGTGGAAGTGGGCATGGGCTCCTCCTTCGCCGGCGAACCGGTTGTGCAATCCAGTTGCCGAAGTTTGCCGGATTTCCACAATCAGTATCGATGGGGTCTGGTAAATGCCCGATGAATAGAGCGCGAATTGCCCTTCAATTAACGCAAGAACCAACAAAGTTACCGGAATAGAAGACAATTCCCGGCAATACCCGGAAAGAGCTATGGCCCTCAAATTTTATTTGCGGGTCTTGGCGATCTCGGGACCGAGAAAGTCGTCGATCGTCCAGCCGGCCATCAGATCCTCTTCGTGTCCGGCAGCGGCTGCGACCTCCGCGGCAAGATAGTTCTCGGTGAGACCGTGGCGCAACATCTCGAAGGCCTGCTCCGGTGTATCGGCAAATTGAAAGAGCTCGAGATCTTTGGGAGAGATCGCGCCGGTGTCGACGAGCGCGTCGAGATTGAAGATTCTGTTCCAGTACTCCGAACCGTAGACGATGACGGTGATCTTCTTGGCCAGCTTCTGGGTCTGCGCGAGCGTAAGGATCTCAAACATCTCGTCGAGGGTGCCGAATCCGCCGGGAAAGACCACAAGGGCTTTGGAGAGATAGGCAAACCAGAGCTTGCGCATGAAGAAGTAGTGGAACTCGAAATTGAGCGAGGGCGTGATGTAGGGATTCGGCGCCTGCTCAAAGGGTAGGCGGATGTTGAGTCCGATGGTTTTGCCGCCAGCCTCATAGGCGCCGCGGTTCGCCGCCTCCATAATGCCCGGACCGCCGCCCGAGGTGACCACAAACCGGTGCTTGCGGGAGGGAATGCTCTTGGCCCAGCGCGTGAAGAGCTGGGCGAGGCGACGGGCGTCCTCATAGTAGCGGGCCATCTGGACGGCCGCAACGGCGCGCTTGCGCTGCAGGTCTGTCGCTTTGCCGGCGGCGATGTCGGGCGGCCGGGCGGGCTGTTCCTCGGTGGGCGCTGGCCGCGTTGAGCCAGTATTTTCAAGCAGCTCCAGGGCATGGTCGGCTTCATCGCGTCCACGAAAACGAGCCGAGCCGAAGAAGACCACCGTGTCCTGAATCTGTTCGCGACGAAAGCGGGCCAGGGGCTCGAGATATTCGGAGACGACGCGGATAAGCCGGCCGTCTGCGCTGTTCAGAAACGCGGGATTCTCATAAGCCAGCGGCGCAATGCCCAGGGGCGGCGGAGTTCCGTCGGGAGGGATCACGGCCCTCTCGGGCGAAGCTGGAGTGCTTGGATGTATGGACGCAGCCGGGGTTTGCGCTGAGGTCTCGGTTTGCGGCTTGTCGCCTGGTTTTGCCCGGTCGTCGTTCATGCCCTATCCACTTACGGCTTGTCGAAAATTATGGCTTATCGTGTTCGCTCACTACCGTCGACTATCCATCCCGGTGACGGATGGCGTCGTGAAACGCAATCCAAAGATTCAAAAGGCCCAGTCCTGAGACGATGCCCCGCACCGCACCATGCGCAGCGAAGACGGAAAAATTCGGAAACTGCAGAAAGATCGGGTTCTGATCCCAGAAGGTATGCGACCACGGCGCATAGCAGACGGCCAAGCCGATATACATCCGCAGCATAACGCGCAGGAAGAGCTCCAGACGCTCAAGCCAGCGGGGAATGCGTTGCGGAGATGGATGTTGCGGCTGGGCGGTGTCGGCGATTCCCGTTCCGGGACGGGGCGTCGAGTCGGACACGAAGTCGCCGTCGGGCCCAGGCAGCGGAGCCGGACTCACGGCAAGAGTGGACGACGGCATTTCCGGCTGCTGGGACATTCCTTTGCATACGCCTGCCCTCATTCCCGGCCACTTATCGTGACGGGCGCCAGCCGAGTCCGGCTGGCGCGAGGACGCCGTATTCAAACGGTAACACAGCGGAGGGTGCGGAATCCGGCCACGCAGACCAACGGAAGGCGCCCGCTTGCCTTGAGAAACCGGACCGGAGTACGTTGTCGGTGGGCGCCAGCGAACGAAAAGGCGCGAAGCGAGTTTTGGAGTGCGAGCCTCGGCCAGCAGAAAACGAAGAGGCACTGTTGGCCGTCCAATGAGCGCATGTTTGTGAAAGGCCGCCGAGAGGAGATGCCATGAAGCTTACTGTGATCGCTCTTTCTTTCTTTCTGACCGCAGCCGGTCTTTCTGCGCAGGCTGTTATCCAGCCGGGGGCGTCGAGTGGGAGCATGCAAAAGCTCGATTCCTCCGCGTCCGCGGTAACGCCTTGGTCGAATATGAGTGGCTGTCCGGTTGCGCTGCGAGCGACGCAGATCTCTTCCGCGGACATGATGCAGGTGCGTAAAGGACAACAGACCAAGGGCCAGCGGTTGCATCTCGCATTTACGAACCATGGCGCAAAACAGATTGTCGCGGCTACGGTGAACGTGCAGGGATACGCCTCGACTCCCGGTGTGATTATGACGGTCGCGAAGCCGAGCACTGGCAGTCCGGCTCTTGTGACCAGGACAATCCAGATCGCGTTTGGCCCGCAGACCGGCGAAAATTTAGCCACCAATATCCTGGTGCCGGATGTCCCGGCTACTCAGACGATTGATCTGGTTTCCCTTGCCTATGCCGACGGTACGGGCTGGAAGCTGGCCGCGGGCCAGGCCTGCCGCATCACGCCCGACCCGCTGATGCTGATCAGTGCCAGCAGCCGTTAACGGCTGTCATCTTCACAACCGGAAGTAGACGCCGAGCATGGGCTCAGAGGTGTGCGTAAATGCGTCGGTCGAAGTAAACAGTCTGGTCAGGTTGGGCGCTTTGTAGAGATTGCCGCGATATTGGAAGCGCAGGCCGATGTGGGGCAGCAGTCCCCAGTCAATGCCGGCGCCATAGACGAAGACGGGCTTGGTCGAAGAGCTGGTGTTGCTCTGGTTGCCGGTGGGCTCATTGAAGAGGACACCGACCCCGGCGAGCGCGAAAGGGCGAAGGTTCGCTCCGTGGAGCGAGACGACCCAGTCGCCGGTAAGCTCGTGGGCATTGGCAGAGACAGCGGCTACAGTGCAGCCACCCGGAGGGCAGGCGGTCCCGGCAGGCGACTTGTACACCTGGTTGTCACGGTTGTAGGAATACGTGACCTCGTAGCCCATGAGCGGGTTGTCGATATGGCGCAGCTCGAGCAGTCCGCCGGCCGAGTTGGACGGGCTTTGCACCGTGCCGTTGCCATTGGTTGTGCCGTTGAAGGCTCCGTAGAGACTGGCGGCGACGTCAGTCTGCGCATTGCCCGCAGCGCAGCCGAAAAAAATGATTGCAGCAAAAAGACAAAAAGAGAAAATCCGCTGCTTTGAGGACATAGAACTCTCCTGGGGGTGGGATCTGTTCTAAACAACTGGTTCTGAACTGTGTCCAAAGGTTGGATGCAGAGACGCGGGTTTCGTCACCCGCTGGTTGATTGAACAGCAGATAAGGGATTTAGTTTCGGAGAATTTAGTGTCCTGACTCTAAAGTTCTTGCCATCAATCAACGCCCCGAACCGCAGGTTCCTTCCGTCTTGCCTGAAAACGGGCCAAACATCGCTCAGGATGACAGCGCATTTTATGACGCGCACTTCATAGACAGGCCCTAGCCCGTTTTGCGCTCGTCTTCGAGGACCTCGTCGAGCAGGCCGCGGAGACTGGCGGCGCGAAGGCGCCCCATGGCTGGATCGGCGGTGGCCAGGGAAAGCTCATCGGCGAGATTGAGCGCAGCCAGGACGGCGACGCGCAACGAATCCACAGTGCGGCCCTGAGCGGCCACGGCGCGCATTTTTGCGTCCACCTGAGCGGCCAGAGCGCGAACGTGATCGGCGTCCTGGCCAGAGAGATGATAGACCTGGTCGTAGATTTCGACCGTGATGTATTCGGACGGGTTTTGGCCCGAGAGATCCGTCTGCGGGCTCACAGTTCAAGCCCTTCCAGTTGCTGCAGCAGCCGCTCGACGCGCTGGCGCACATGGTCCCGCTCGGCCTTAAGAGCGTTCAGTTCCGATTGCAGACGTTCCGCGGCGGAGCCTTGCTCCCGCACCTGCGTCTCAGACTGGGCCGCCCGCATCTCCGCTTGGGCTGCGCGCTCCTCAGCTTGCGCCGCCCGTTCTTCGGCCTGGGTGGCGCGCGCTTCCGTTGCAGCGCGCTCCTGCCGCTCGCGCTTTAACAATTCGACGGCGCGCAGGATACGCTGTTCAAGACCGGAGAAGTCGTCAGCGCTGACCGCGAGAGAGCCGTGCTCGGCGTTCTGATCGTGCCCTTCCGGCTGAGGCTGCGCCTCCACAGCCGCCCCCGATTCCCAAAAAGTTTCTGACATCGAATCAACCTCCGCGCGAGAACAAGCTGCCACGCAGCAAAATCGTAGCGGTGCGTGGGCCAAAAACGCGCCGCTTCCGTTTGAGTATAGCGCCGTTCGCGGTGGAGATTCCGCACTATGTCCGCAGCCGTGCGCCCGCCTTGCCAACAGCTTCCACGACACGCGCCTGAAATGCCTGCAGTTCCTCGTCGCGCAGGGTGCGGTCGGTGGCCTGGAAGGTCGTGCCCAACAACAGCGAATACTCCCCCTGGCCGAGACGCGCATCGCGAAAGACTTCGCGCACGCGCCAGTCGACCAACTCAGGGATCTGAAGCCCGGCGAGCGCGCGATCGATGGTCTCCCAACCAACGCTCTGGCCCACGATCAGCGAAAAGTCGCGGCGCACGGGCTGGAAGCGCGAGATCTCGCGCGCAATCGGTTTGCGCAGCGGCAGTTTGTAGAGGCGGTCGAGATAAATCTCGCCAATAAAGACAGGTTCTTTGAACTTGCGGGCCTCGGCTTCGCGCGGATGCAACTGGCCAAACCAGCCCACAGTGAGACCTTCTGCCACGGCGCGGGCAGAACGATAAGGATGGAGCCACCGCGGCATGAGGCCAGACTCGGCCAGAAAACGGTCGAAGTAGAGGTCGCGCGTCTGGAAACGCTCGAGAATTTGCTCGACGATGCCTTTGATGTCGTGGAAATCGAGCGCACGGGCCGGATGCAAGGGACCGAGTTCCGGCAGGCTGCCCGCCGCGCCAAAGGCGAGGGTTGGGCGCTCCTCTACTTTTTCCGTTGTACCGGAAAAGATGGTGCCCATCTCAAAGAGGCGCACATCGCTCACGTCGCGATGCAGGTTGCCAGCGACCATCGCCAGCATGCCGGGCACGAGCGAGGGACGCAGCACACCCGCCTCTTCACTCAAAGGATTGCCGAGCGGAACAACCTGAGCGGGTTGCGGCGCGGTCAATGCTGCATCGGCCGCGGAGCAGAAGGTGCTGCCGATGGCCTCGTGCAATCCCAGCGCGAGCAGCGTGCGGCGCACGACAGCTTCACTCGGAGCCCATTCGAGAGTCTTGACTCCTTCGCCGAAGGCCGGAAGTGTGTTGGCAAAGCGATTGTAGCCATAGACGCGCGCGACCTCTTCGATTAGATCGATCTCGCGCTCAAGATCGAGACGCCAACTGGGGAGCTTGACAAGCCACGAAGCTTCTCCAGAAATCTGCCGCACCGCAGGTGCCTGACTTGCTGACTCGCCGACTTGCTGGCCCGCTAACCCGCACCCAAGGCCCTTCAGCACGCCCTCGACCGTCATGGCGGTGATGCCTTCTTTGTCGACCGTCGCACCCAGGATGCGCTGCACTTCACGGAGTTGGAGCGGGACGGGTTTGCGCTGTGCCGTGCGCGCTTCGATGGCCGCAACACGCACATCGACGAGATCGCCTTCGAGAAAACCACCGTTGGCAAGCAGAATCTTGCATACAAGGGCCGAAGCGACGGGCGCGGCATTGAAGTCCGCGCCGCGCTCGAAGCGATGGCTCGCATCGGTATGCAGGCCATGTCGGCGCGCCGTGCGACGGACCGCCATCGGATCGAACCACGCGGCCTCGACAAGCACGTTCTTGGTGGACGGCGTGATCATCGTGTCCCAGCCGCCCATGACGCCAGCCAACGCCAGCGGCTTGGCGTGATCGGCGACGATCAGGTCTTCGGGATCGAGAGTGCGCTCGATGCCGTCGAGAGTTTTTAATTTCTCGCCCTTCCTGGCGCGGCGCACGACGATGCCACCATCGATCTTGTCCAGATCGAAGGCGTGCGTGGGCTGGCCCATGGCGAGCCAAGCGTAATTTGTAGCATCGACAGCGTTGGAGATTTTTTTCTGTTCGAGAAGAGCGAAGTAGGTAGCGACCTCCGCGCCGGGGAACCAGTCGCGGGATTCGCCGATCGTTACATCGCGCAGCACGCGCACCGTGAAGCGGCCGCAAGCGTCCTCGGCTTCAATGCGCACAGAGAAGGCTTGAGCGGCGGGCTTGAATGCCGGCAGCGGAAATTGCAGCTCCGGCAACGGCAGGCCGTAGATGGCGGCGGCCTCGCGCGCAACGCCGTAGTGGTTCATCGCATCGACGCGGTTGGTGGTGATGTCCATCTCGTAGAGCGAACCGTTGCCGTCGCCGAGGTTAAAGATGCCTTCGACGGCGATACCGCGGAGAGTAAGGTCCTCGGCGAGTTGCGCATCGGAGACGGCGAGCTCTGGCAAGTAACTCCGCAGCCATTTGGTCAAAATCTTCATCAGTTGAGTTTCTCTTTTCGCGAGTTGGCGCGCTCCGCGCGTGGCAAGTTCGCAGGTTGACCTGGCTCGGCAGCTTCTGAATCCGGTTCGAGAACGCCAAGCAGTGCATTGATCAGCTTGGCGACCCGAGTGCCAAGGTCCAACAGTTCATCGCTGACATCAGGGTTGAAAAAACCTAAACTGGCCGCCAATTCGGTTTGCGTTTGCAACTCATTGATTGCGGCGCGAGCTGCTCCCAGCCCCCTGCTCATCTCGGCGTCATTCAGCCGTCCATGCGCTTCAGAGATGTGACTGGCCACGTTCACCGCCGAGCGGCGCAATTGCATCCGCAATCCAAATGTTTCGGATTTTGGAAACTCTTCCGTGTGCGTATAGATCGCACGAGCCAGTTCCATCGCCTTTTGCCACGCAATCAAATCACGATAATGCCGTGTTCTCGCCATACCGCGAACCTGCTAACCTGCGAGCGCGAAGCGCGCCAACTTGCTAAACAAATTGATTCAAAAATCTCATGTCGCCCGCGTAGAACTGACCGATCTCGCTGATGCCGTACTTCATCATGGCGATGCGCTCGACGCCCATGCCGAAGGCGAAGCCGGAAATCTTCTTCGGATCGTAGGCGGGCTGCTTTTCCGCCGCGAAGGCGAAGACCGCGGGATCGACCATGCCGCAGCCGAGCAGCTCGATCCATCCCGAGTGCTTGCATTTGCGGCAACCTTTGCCCCCGCAGAAGATGCAGCTGATCTGCATGTCGGCGCTCGGTTCAGTAAACGGAAAGAACGATGGGAAAAAGCGCGTCTTCACCGCAGAGCCGAAGAGCGCCTTCATCGCATGATCGAGCGTTCCCTTCAAATCGCTGAAGGTGATGTTTGCATCTACGCACAGTCCCTCCACCTGGTGAAAGGTCGACGAGTGCGTCGCATCGTCTGCTTCATTGCGGTGCACTTTGCCGGGGATCACAATGCGCACCGGGGGCGGCTGCTGCTCCATGGTCCGCATCTGCACCGGCGAGGTATGTGTGCGCAAGAGCAACCGATCGCGCTGCGGACGCCGCTCCTGGTTCGCAATGACAAGCGTATCCTGCGTGTCGCGCGCCGGATGGCCGGGCGGAAAGTTCATGCTCTCGAAGTTGTAAAAGTCGGTTTCAACCTGCGGTCCCACGCCCACCGAGTAGCCCAGCGCGGCAAACACAGAGACGATCTCATTCGTCGTCCGCGTGATGAGATGCTCGGCTCCTAGGAGCCGGCGCGTGCCGGGCAATGTGATGTCGATCGCTTCGGCGGCGAGAGCAGCGCCACTGGGACCTGCGCCGGCGGCCGATGCGAGCAGCTCTTCGATGACCGCCTTGAGCGCATTGAAGCGGACGCCGAGAGCTTTTTTGGCTTCGGCCGGAGCAGTCTTGAGCCATCGCGCGGAGACTTCGGTGAGCCGGCCCTGCTTGCGGCCCAGCCACTCCAGGCGAAAGGCCTCGACTGCTTCGGGGCCGCTGATCTGGGCGGCAGCCGCGCGGGCCTGCTGCTCCAGTGCGGCAAAGGCTTGGCTCAGCGATTCGTCGTCGAATGCTGTGAGATTGGGGATGGAATCGTTCGTCATGCGTAAAAGTTAATGATAATCGGTAGAGCCGAAGGGAAATTCCGGTATGCTCATTGCCATGAAACCCCTGCGTCTGGCTTTGATCTTCGCCTTGGCTTCTGTATCCGCCATGTTCGGCCCTGCTCAATTAACCGGGAGCGTGTACCCGCAGCAGAGCGGTTACGTGGATGCGCATGGCGTGCTCATCTACTACGTGGAGTTCGGTAAGGGTGCGCCGCTGGTGGTGCTGCACGGTGGGCCGGGGGCGGATCATACTTACTTTCTGCCATGGCTGCTGCCGCTGGCGCGGACGCACCGGCTCATCTTTATCGATGAGCGCGGCTCGGGGCAGTCGGAGCGGCTCCAGGATGTGAGCCAGTACACCATCGAAAACATGGCCGATGATGTGGAGGCCGTGCGCGTGGCGCTGAACCTGGGCAAGATCGACCTGCTCGGCCATAGTTGCGGCGGCGTGCTGGCCGAGGCGTACGCGCTCAAATACCAGCAACATTTGAATCACCTGATTCTCAACTCCACATTTGCATCGACGCGCGAGATGAACGAGGTGCTGGCGCGCGAAAAGGCGCAGATGCCCCCCGAGAAGCTGAAGCGCCTGAACGAGCTTGAGCAGGCGGGACTCTTTGGCAAAGGCGCGATCTGGGAGCACGGGCGTTATCCGGAGGAGTATGAAACGCTCGCCTGGGGCGATGGATATTTTCCCTTTCTCTATGGCGCACGGCCGGACGCGAACTACGATCCCAAAAACGGCAATGCGCCGACCAACTGGGAGCTTTACCGGGAGATGTGGGGCTCGGATGGGGAGTTTGTGATCGACGGCAATCTCAAGTCGGTCGAGTATCTGGACCGGCTGCCTACGATCCATGTGCCGACGCTGATTGTGGCGGGCGATCACGACGAGTGCGATCCGAGCCTGAGCCGCGAGATGCACGAGAAGATTGCCGGTTCGAAGCTGGCGATCCTGCCGAATGCCGGACACATGAACTTTGAGGATCAGCCGGAGATGTGGCAGAAGGCGGTGAACGGTTTTTTGAGCGGTTCTTAGAGTTAGAGAGGAAGCTGAACGCGGTCTGTTCGAACTGGATTTCTAAGCTGGAACAGCCACCCGCATCACCCGCGTCACCGGCTCTGGGATGGGTAATCCATCCTGTCGCATGCCATCCAGATGCAATTCGATTCCATCACGGATCAATTGCTCGGTTTCTTCAATCGTTGCAGCGGCCACGCCCAGTCCTGGAAGATCCGGGACGTACGCACTCCAACCATTGGTTGTCTTCTCAAAGACTACGGCGTATTCCATCATTTCAGCCCAGCCTGCTTAAGAATGCTATTAAGAGTTCCTTTGTCCATTTCTTGCGAAGGATGGCCAGCGATCGTAACGCGTCCCAACTTGACCAGGTGCTTGAACTGACGATGGCTGCCCTTTTGCGTTACCTGATACCAACCGTCTTCTTGAATCAGCTTCAGCACATCGCGTACTTTCATGCGGTTCGGGAACGATCGAGCCAATTATAGCGCTGAGTTTTACAGCAAAACGGCCCGGAATCCCCCAAGATTCCGGGCCGTACCATCCTCCGATGAATGTGTTGTTTAGGCTCTGACTGCGGCGAGGGCCGACTTGGCCTGCTCCACAAGCTTGGTGAAGCCTGCGGCATCCTTCACGGCAATCTCGGCCAGAATCTTACGGTCGAGCTCGATGCCGGCCTTCTTGAGGCCGTTGATGAACTGCGAGTAGCTGGTGCCGTTGAGCTTGGCGGCGGCGGCGATGCGCACAATCCACAGCGAGCGGAACTGGCGCTTCTTTTCGCGGCGCCCCTTGTAGGCAAACTTCAGGCCGCGTTCGACGGCTTCCTGGGCTGCCTGGTAGAGCTTGGATTTTGTGAGGAAATAACCGCTTGCGCGGTCCAGAATCTTCTTGCGGCGATCACTCCGCTTGGTGCTCCGTTTAACGCGGGGCATGGTGTTTCTCCTTTTTGCGTACTTCGTTACGCGGCTGGAGGCAGGATTGGCCTCTTCACTCGCTCAGTTCAAGCCTGATTCTCGCCGGCGCTGACGCTTCTAGCACCGAACGAGGGCCATACGGCCCATTTGCAGGAACTCAACCAAAGAGTTCCCGGCGCGGTGCGCCTCAGGCGTAAGGGATCATGCGCGCGACCTTCGCGTAGTCGCCGTCTGAGACCAGCACTGTCTTTCCCAGCTTGCGCTTGGTCTTGGGCGCCTTCGACGTAAGGATGTGCCGCACCTTCGTCTGGCCCCGTTTGATCTTGCCGGTGCCAGTCTTCGAAAAGCGCTTGGCCGCGCCCTTATGAGTCTTCAACTTGGGCATTTTCTTCTTCTTTTCGTGATCTTTGGAGGAGAGTATTGCTCTGTCCGGCGCCCGCACACAGATACATCCCTGCCATCAGGCGCTTCGATCAGTATAGCGTAAGGTTGTTTTTGGGCCAAATTGGGGCCTGAGATCAGAGTCGCGCCGTCCCTGACGGGACTGGCATAGCGAGCGTGGCTCGTTTCCCCGGATTTCGCCCGCTATGCGGGCTACATCCGGGGCTATTCTCGGTTCTCCCTCCGGGAGACCTGTTCGACGGATTCAGCAGCCACTTGCTGATTCGCTAACTAGCTAACTCGCCGACTCGTTGCTCTCCTACTCTGCCGGGTCGTCGGCCGTGAAGGGTGAGCAGCAGGGCTTGTCAGTGGCGTGGAAGTTCATGACCTCGATACGGGTATCGTCCGGATCGTACAGATTGAGCTGATACTTGCCGTCTTTACCGATCTTGGGGGCTGCATCGTGGCGGCCTTCAAGGCGATTGGCAGCTTCGAGCTGCTTGAAGGTGTCGGGCACGGAGACAACACCGATCGAGACGTGATCGACCACGCCGAGCGAACGCTGCGTCTCCGGCGGAACCGATGTTGCGCCCGGAGGCAACGGGCGCAGCATGTATTCGAGCCAGTTGTGGCCATCGGGGCTCTGCTGGCTCACCCAGTCGATCTCGTTGTCGTGCATACCGCCATACCAATAAGGGCGGAAATCCAGAAGCGCGCGATAGAAGGTATCTTCCTTCGCGCGGTCATGAACCAGAAAGCCGACATGGATGATCTGATGGCCGATGAGGTTGGGCGCGTTGACAGGCTTTGGATGCGCAGGCGGCTGCACGAACTCGACCTTATTACCCTCGGGATCAAGCACGGCGAACCGGCGGCTGCTGTCAGAGGCCTTTTCCACGTGCGCAGGCACTTTCCAGCCCTTGGCGGCCAGGTACTTGCGCAGGCCGTCGGCATTTTCGGTATTCCAGGCAGTGTGGTCGAGGCGGTTAATACCCGCGTCAGCAGGCAGGGGCAACACGTCAATGAATTGTGTGGCGTTGATGGCATAGCGCGCGCCGTGAGGATCCTCGGGATCAGGCTGCTTGGCAGCGCCCACGACCACGGTGAAGTAGTGCTCGGCAGCCGCCGGGTCAGAGGCGTAGACCGCAAGATGCGAGATTCCCGTGATCTTGGGCCGTTGCTGGGCGGAAACAGCAGCGACGGCAAAGGCGGCGAGGCAGAGAGCGGCACATACGCGTGATTGCATCCGTTTTTCCCTCACGATTCGAAAGCGAGATTACGATAAATCGCTTTTGCAAGATTGCGCAAACCGGAACGGACAGAACCGCGCACAGGAATGCGCTTTTTTTGCCCGCCGAAGGCTAGGCCGAGCCCGCATCCGCGTCTCACGTGCCGAAACCGTACGCCTGCAGCCACAACTCTTTCCTTGACGGTTGTAGCCCTGTGGTCTGACCATGTTGCTTCCGGTGGCGAGCAGTGCTGCCGGTGCGCGAACACGCGCAACCTACACTTCACGGTTGAACCCGGCTATGAAACACGGAGGACCTGTCATGTCACAGTCTGAAAACAATCGCAGAGATTTTTTGAAAGCCGGCAGTGCCGCCTTGGCTGCCTCCGCAGTTTCGTGGAATGCATCGAGCTATGCGCAAGTGATGGGCGCGAACGATCGCGTGCGCGTGGGCATTGTCGGCTGCGGCGACCGCATGAAAGGCGGCGATCTGCCGGCCTTTCAAAAGAACGCCCAGGAGCTGAACTTTCAGATTGTCGCGGTCTCAGACATCTGGAATCGCCGTCGCGAAGAGGGCGCCGCATTTATCGAGAAACTTTGCGGCAATCGTCCTGATACTGTGCGCAACAATGACGAACTCTACGCACGTAAGGATGTCGATGCGGTGATTATTGCCACTGCCGATTTTCAGCACGCCTATCACGGAGCAGAGGCAGTGCGCGCGGGCCGCGATGCCTATGTGGAGAAACCGATTGCGCACACCATGGCCGATGCGCGCATGATTCGCGAAGCCGTGCATAAGAGTGACAAGATCGTGCAGGTAGGCACGCAGCGCCGGTCGACGCCCGCGTATATGAAGGCCGCTGAGTACATCCAGTCGGGCAAGTTCGGCGACATCGTGATGGTGGAGATGACCTGGAATGTGAACCAGCCCGGCCGCTGGCGCCGGCCCGATGCAGTGCCGCTGCTCAAGGAAGAGGACACCGACTGGAAGCGCTATCTTATCGACCGGCCCATGGTTCCCTTCGATGCGCGCAAGTATCTCGAGTTCCGGCTGTTCTGGCCGTACTCCTCTGGCATTCCCGACCAGTGGTTAGTCCACCAGATCGACACGGTGCACTGGTTCACGGGGCTGCCGCATCCGCGGTCGTGCGTGGCAAACGGCGGCATTTACCTGTGGAAGGATGGCCGCAAAAACTGGGATACGATGACAGCCGTGTTCGACTACGGTCCGCTGGATGACCCGACGAAGGGCTTCCAGGTGCAGTACACCTCACGCTTTACCAACTCGGCCGGTGGGGTGAAGGAGCTGTACTACTCGAATGGCGGTATGTTGGATATGGCCAAGCAAACCGTCTCACCGACCGGGGGCCTCACCGCCAAATCTGCGGCTGAGATGAACATGCAAGCGAATCTGCTGCCCAGCTTCTCGCTTCTCGAAAAAGCCGAGGCCGTGTCGACGGACGCCGACACGCACGGCGATCCGGAGACCGCGGCCAATATGCGCAACTGGATGGAGTGCGTGCGCTCACGCAAGACACCCAATGCGCCGATCGACGCGGGCTATAGCCATTCCATTGCGCTGTGCATGAATGTGGCGGCAATCCAGACGGGACTCAAGGTCACGTTTGATGAGAAGACACAACAGGTGATGGCCGGCGGGAAAGTGTTTGCGTGAGACTGGGGTATTCGATGTGCAAGGGCACGATGGACATCGTGCCCTGACACTTGTGTCTTTCTGAAAATTTCTCTCCGTTTTTATTGTTCGAAGGGACCTCCATGATTCGTCAAGTCGTACCCATTCTGTTTCTCGCTTCGACTTTTATGACTGCACTTCCCTCCTATGCTGCGAGCAAAGGCGTGCAGGTTACGCCCGATGAGGCGAACCGGCGTGTGGACATCACGATCGACGGCAAACCATTTACGTCGTATATCTGGCCGACGACGCTGAAGAAGCCTGTGCTGTATCCGATTCTGGATGCGGACGGCGTGACCATCACGCGCGGCTGGCCGTTGCAGCCGCGGCCTGGCGAGCGGACGGACCACCCGCATCATGACGGGCTCTGGTTCAACTACTCGAACGTGAATGGCTTTGACTTCTGGAACAACTCGGAGGCGATTCCGGCGGCGCGAAGCCCGAAGATGGGTACGATCGTGTTCGACAAGATCGTTTCGGCAAAGAGCGGCGCGAACCGGGGCGAACTGACGACAGAGTCGACGTGGATTACAGGGGCGGGCGAAAAGATTCTCTCTGAGAACACGCACTACGTCTTCGCGCGGCAAGGTTCTGCGCGCAGCATCGATCTTGTGGTGACGCTGCATGCGCTCGACAAGGTCGTCTTCAACGACGACAAAGACGGACTGCTTGGTCTGCGTGTGGCGCGGTGGCTTGAATCGCCGGAGGAAAAGGGCGGCACGTTTACCGATGCCAATGGCGTAGCGACGAAGGTGGACGCAGCGGCCAGTCTGCCGGGTGTGGCTCCGCCGACAGGAGAGTATCTGACGAGCGAGGGTGTGAAGGGCGAAGCTGCATGGTCGACGCGCGGGCGCTGGTGTTCGCTTACTGGACACGAGGGGACCGGCCACAACGGCGAGGGCCACACGGACACAATCGCGATCTTTGACTATCCCGGCAATCCCAACTATCCGACGTACTGGCATGCGCGCGGATACGGCTTGTTCGCGGTGAATCCGCTGGGGCAGCACATGTTCGACGAGAAAAAACCGCGACTTGATTTCACACTCGAAAAAGGCCAGTCGGCGACGTTTCGGTATCGCGTGGTGATCTATCCGCACGCGGTGATGCCGGAGGAGCTGAACAAGGAAGCGGACGCGTTTGCAAAGTAGCAAGTCGGCAAGTTAGCGAGTCAGCCAGTCAGCAAAAAACACTTTTACTTATGGCTATGTCTTGCGAAGAGATGCGGCTCAGAGATTAGCTAGGAGCCGAGCTACTTCTTCGTATCGGTTCGTCAGGTATTGGATACGAGCCGCCGGGGCAATCGCATGAAGGACGATCACTGTTTCGCTGCCTTGCGACGCCCTTCCGGGGCTCCAAGATCATTTGCGGGCCTCAATTCCCCACGCTGAAGCGCGGGGCTAACATCCTCTGCGCCTCCGGCGCTGGAAAACTGGAAAATCAGAACCAAATCGATCAACAAATCGGTTCATGCGATTGCCCTTCACGAGGCGCCGGCTCGCCAACTTGCTGACTCGCTGACTTGCTATCCTGTTTTCATGGCTTCGTTAATTGATGCAATCGATATCAGGCGCAAGATGTTCTTTGAATTTGAGAACACGCCCTACTACTGCCTCGATGTAGAAGTTTCCACGCCCACTGCGCGCGGCGGCCAGACACTGGTCCGGCTGAAGATGCGCAACCTGCTCACACGCGCTGTCTTCGATAAGACCTTCAAAGCCGGTGAGAAATTCAAGGAGCCGGATCTCGATACGGTGGAGGCTTCTTATCTTTACAGCGATGGCGATGGCTCCTACTTTCTTGACCAGACGACCTTCGACACCATCGTTCTTTCGGCAGACAAGCTGGGCGATGCGCTCGATTATCTGATAGAGGGAGCGATGCTGCAGATCGAGAAATACAACGGCAATCCGATTGGCATTCAATTGCCTGCGCAGGTAGAGCCTGCGCAGGTAGAGCTAGCTGTTGAATACACGGAGCCAGCCACGCGCGGCGATACGGCGTCAGGCAGCGTGACCAAGCCAGCCAAGCTGGAGACTGGCCTCGAAATCCGCGTGCCCTTCTTCATCAAAGAAGGGGAAAAGGTGAAGGTGAACACGGAGACACGGGATTTTGCGGGACGGGCATGAACCAGGCGAACCGCAGATCCTTCGACTCCGGTCGTCACGACGACCTTCGCTCAGGATGACAGTTCTTTTGTAGCGCGGACTTCGAGATAGAGCATTCGCTCCGCTGTTTTCCATACTGGGATTGTGAGGCTTCTATGAACCGACGCGAATTTTCTACGCTTCTGCCAATGCTGGCTGCGGCTTCTGCTCTTGCGCCGGAGGCTGAGAGTCAAACGCCGCAAGCTGCTCCGCAATCTTCTGTACATGCTGAGCTGGAAAAGCTGGCCTCCGGCCGGTATCCGCCGATTGCACCGGCGAACCCACATCCCTCACAGCGCATGTCACAGCATTACCTGCTTGGGATGCTGCCGGACAACATCCGTCTCGAAGCGCACGAGACGCACCTTGCGCCAGGCTGTCCGCCGGAGCCGATCGGCACGCATAAGCACACGGAGATCTGGTTTATCCGCGAGGGCACGGCACGTTTGATGACGGCGGGCGTAACGCGCGACCTGGTTGCGGGCGATATGGGACTGTGCACGGCGGGTGATCAGCACACCATCTACAACGCCAGCCCGACCGAGCCTTGCTCCTACTTCGTCGTTACGGTCGGGCCGCCGGAGTAGCGTTATCCATCCGATAAGGTAGCAAGCCGACTCTTTCCAGCTGCAACGGCTTATTTCAGATATGCGTGCACCAGGTCGATCAGGTCTTCGGCGAGTTCCGGAGCGATCTGCTCTTTGGCGCCGTCCACGAGATGAAAGCGGATGTGCGTCTCCAGCACTTCGGCCATGAGGGCGTTGACGCCGCCGCGCACGGCGGCCAGGAGCATCAGTTGACCGCCGCAGTCTTCGTCGGCGCTTAAAGAGCGCTCGACCGCATCCAGTTGTCCCCGGACCTTTCGCAACCGCTGCAGCAGCTTCACCTTTTCCCGTTCCTGGTGCGACATTTTCATCACTCCTTCACAGACAATACCGACCGGGGGTATAGTATTAACCCAGTGGGGGTATAGTGGCAGCTCCCTTCTATTGTATGCTTGCCCGCACCTCCATCTCGCGCTTCATCCTGCCTGCGCTGTGGGCACTTGCATTCTTGCTGGCCACAGGTCCTCTCGCGGCGCAGGTGTTGGATGAACTGCCTGATGCACCGCAGCCATTTCAGGCATTCGCTGGGATTCCGGCCTGGGCGGCTTACGAAATGGCTCTGCCTTCGCCTGCGGCCTCGAGCCAGGACTCTTCCGGCAAGCCGAAGGAGACGCCGCCGCAAGACGATCCGGTGGTTACGATGTTTCCGCACTCGGAAGATGCGCGCTACTGGGTCTCCGGGCAGGCGAACAGTATCTTTCAGATGCATGGCCACTTTCATTCGCCCTACGAGGGCGCAAACAGCTTACGCGATACCTTCGAATACAAAGCTTCCGAAGTGGCAACCCTCTATCTCGGTTATCAACTGCGGCCCAATACCCGCTTCAACACGGACCTCATCGTCGATTTCGAGAATGCCGGGGGCCGCGGCATCTCCCAGGCGCTGGGCCTGGCCGGTGAAACGAATCTCGACGTAGTCCGCAACCCCAACCTGAGCAGCAAGCCCTATCTTGCGCGGGGCGAAATTCATCAGATCATCGGAATCACCGACGAGATGACGCCCCAGGAACGATCGCCGTTCTCTCTGGCGACGCAGGCGCCGCTCCGCCGCTTTGAAATCCGCATTGGCAAAATGAGCGTGCCCGACACCTTCGATGCCAACTCCGTCGGCACCGACAGCCACCTGCAGTTCACCAACTGGACGATCGACAACAACGGTGCCTGGGATTACGCAGCGGATACGCGCGGCTACACGGTAGGCGGCATCCTGGAGTACGACGACAAGGTGTGGTCGGCGCGCTACGGCATCTTCGCGATGCCGGTGGTGGCCAACGGCATCGATCTCGACTGGGCCTTCAATCGCGCCAACGGCCAGAACTGGGAGTTCGAATTGCGCAAAGGGCTCTTCGCGCGATTCATCAATCCCAAGCATCCGGGCGCGGTGCGCGTTCTGAGTTATGTGAATCACGCGCACATGGGCGACTACCGCGCGTCAGTGCAGCAATACCTTTCTGGCCAAATCCAAACGCCGGATATCACAACCACCGAGCGATTCGGCACGGCCAAGTATGGCTTCGGCTTGAACACCGAGCAAGAAGTTACCGAGAGTCTGCGGCTTTTCGGCCGTTTTGGATGGAATGAGGACCAGCACGAGTCCTTCGCCTATACCGAGGTCGGCCAGACGATCCTCTTTGGTGGCGACTACAACGGCCACAACTGGCATCGCCCCAACGACAAATTTGGCATTGCCTTTGTTTCGAATGCCATCAAGCGCGACCACCAGGCCTACCTGCATTACGGAGGTCAGGGATTTCTGCTGGGCGATGGTGGGCTGACCTATGCGCGCGAGGACATCGTCGAGTGGTATTACAACGCGCACCTGTGGCGCGGTCTCTACGGTATGCTCGGCGGATCCTTCATCGCGCATCCCGGCTACAACCGCGATCGCGGACCGGTTTATGTTCCGGCCGCACGGGTGCACATCGACTTTTGAAGCAAGCGGCCCACGTAGGAACCGCCGAACATCCGGCTTTATTTATCCGGCTGTTGACTCTTGGGCGCATCGGGCAGTGCGTAGATCACTTCGCCGGGCTTGGCGTAGTGGAGTTTTTCACGAGCCTCATGCTCGATGGCATCGGGATCGGATTTGAGCCGGTCGATCTGCTGCCGCATCTGCGCATTCTGCTGCTGCAGATCCTGAATCTCTTTTTGCAGGGCGCGGTCCTCTGTGCGCTCGTGCTGCCAGACGGAGAGTCCGTGCTTGCCGTGGACGACGTGCCAGGTGACAAGCAGAGCGAGCAGCACAGCCACGGCGGTTCCGGCAGGACGCCAGAAACGTTGCGCCCAAGTGAGAGCGCGCTCATACATCGGCGTCGCAGGCCGGGTATTTTTGTTGCGGATTTCCTGGTCCGACATCCCTCGTTGCTTTCCCTCACGCAGATAAGACAAATTTTTCGGCGGCCGACCGCAGCGCTTCCATATCCTTCTCGTTGCGCGCTTCGGTATAGGCGCGTACCACCGGCTCGGTTCCGGAGAGCCGGTAGCAAACCCAGGAACCGTCGTCGAGGATCAGCTTGAGCCCATCGGTGCGAACAACCTGCACTACTTTGCGCCCGCTGAGCTCGGCCGGATCAGCCTTCAACTTCTCAGTGAACGCAGCTTTCACCTCCGGGGTCAAGTGGAAGTTCTCGCGAACGGGATAGAAGGAACCAACCTTGGCAAATAGCTGCTGCAACTGCGTGCCGAGGCTCTTGCCGCGAGTGGCGACCATCTCGGCCATGAGCAGGCCGGCGATGATGCCGTCCTTCTCGGGCACGTGGCCGCGGATGGTGAGGCCGGCGGATTCTTCACCGCCGATGGCGATCTTGTCTTCATCGATCAACGCGCCGATGTATTTGAAGCCAACCGGTGTTTCGTAGAGCGGCACTTTGTGCTGTTCCGCGAGCGCGTTGATCAGGTTGGTGGTGGCCACGCTCTTGGCGACGCCGTTGCGCCATCCACGCGTCTCAACGAGGTAATCGAAGAGAAGGGCGATCACATAGTTCGGCTGCAGAAAAGTTCCGTCGGCATCGACGACGCCGAAGCGATCTGCATCACCGTCAGTAGCGATGCCGATCGCGGCGCCGATCTCCTTCATCTTTTGCTTGGCATCGGTGAGGAGATGGTCATCAGGCTCGGGCGCATGACCGCCGAAGAGGACATCGCGGTAGTCGTGGACGGTCTCGACGGTTACGCCGGCCTGGCGGAGCAGATCGGAGGGATAGCCGCGGCCCGCGCCCCAGAAGGGATCGTAGACCACTTTGATACCGGATTTGGCGATGGCCTTGAGATCGACCAGCTCGGCCAGGCGCTTCAAGAAGGCCGGCTTCACATCCGCCGTTTCAAATCCCCCCCCTGCAGGGGGTTCTGATTTGGGAACGGCGGCATTGCTTTGCTGAAACTGGGCAATTGCCGCCTCAATCTGTTTAGTCGCCTCCGGCAAAGCCGGTGCGCCGTCGGGGGTGGAGTACTTGATGCCGTTGTACTCGGGTGGATTGTGTGAGGCGGTGAAGTTGATGGAACCAGAGGTCTTGAGCGTGCGCACGGCATGGGAGATCGCGGGCGTGGGCGCAGCTTCAGGGATGACGATGGGCGTCACACCGGCTCCGGCAAGCACCTGGGCCGCTTCCGCTACGAAGGATTCGCCGAGAAAGCGCGGATCGCGGCCGACCAGCACGCGATGGGGCCCGGGCAGCATCTTCACGTAGGCGGCAATGCCTGCAACGGCCAGCCGGATGTTGGAGACCGTAAACTCATCGGCGACGATCGCCCGCCATCCTGAAGTGCCGAACTTGATGGTTGTGCTCATCTTTCTCCCTTACATGCGCTAGGCTTGCCGGACGAGCCGGCCGCAAGGACCATACTGCAACACCCGGCCCAGATCGGCAAGCCATGTACTTTGGTGCGGCACACCGCGCGGAATCTCACATGTAGACGCAGAAATTCGCGATACAGTTGTTCTTGAGAACCCTCTCCCAGGGATCAACCTATGCCGGAATCGCGCTCCAGAGCCCACATTGTTCTCACCTCCGCGTCGAATGCAGACGAGGCAGCTCTGCTGGCGCGCACGCTGGTGGAAGAGCGGCTGGCCGCCTGCGCTACCCTGATCCCTACGGTGGAATCTATCTATCACTGGGAGGACCAGATCGAGACGTCGACCGAGGCCCTGTTGATGCTCAAGACGAGCAGCGAGCAGTTGGCAGCGCTTGAAACCCGCCTGCGCGAGCTGCACAGCTATCAGATTCCTGAGTTTCTGGTGCTGGATGTTGATTCAGGGAGCCATTCTTATCTGGAATGGCTGTTTGCGAGTCTGCGCAAACTCCAGGTGATCGGCGCACCACCGGCGGGACCGTCTTAGTACTTCTGCCCGGCAATCGCATGAAGGACGCGCTCTCTCCATTCCGCTGCGTTGCGCCGCCCCTCGGGGGCTCCAAGATCGTTTGCGAGCCTCAATTCCCCACGCTGAAAGCGCGGGGCTAACATCCTCTGCGCCTCCGGCGCGCTGGAAAATCAGAGCCAAATTCCGTTCATGCGATTGCTCTGGAATGCCCCCTGCCCGGCCATGGATGGTCCCGGCCGCCTCTGGTATTCTTGGGTGGTTCGGCTCCTATGCGCTGGTTAATGATTGGGCTTATGGTTTCGCTTGGGGCAATGCTGTTAACAGCCGCAGGCTTGGCGCGCCATATCTGGCTCCATCGCACAAAGCTTCACCATGCGCCCCCCAAGCACGAGACTGATCTGGAATCCTGAATCGATCCCTTCGCACAATGGAATCGCGAGGTCTTATGAATGAAGAGCTCTTTGTACCGCTCCCCTCAGCCAAGATTACGAACGCACCTTCACATACTTTGAATTGGCTGCGCGCCAGTGGCATTGTCTTGGCTGGCAGCGTTCTGGCAGCGATCTGCGCCCATGTCTCGATACCTCTTTTCTTTACGCCAGTGCCGCTGTCGTTGCAGCCATTCGCGGTATTGCTGCTCGGCCTGCTGCTGACGCCGGGAATGGCCGCCACGACGTTTGCCGTTTATCTCCTTGAAGGCGCAGCGGGGTTGCCGGTCTTTGCACCCAGCCTGGCAATGCCTGGATTGGCTCATCTCTTCGGACCCACAGGCGGCTATCTGCTGGCATATCCGGTTGCGTCCGCATTGATTTCATTCCTGTGGCGGCGTTCAGGACATGGATTTGCCGCGGCTCTGGTGAGCGCGGCGGCTGGTGATGCTGTGGTCCTGGTCTGTGGCGGGCTGTGGATGACGATTCTTACTCACGGCGCACTTCTGCATGCCTCCGTGCTCGCTGTGGCGCCGTTTTTGCCGGGCGACGCGCTCAAGATTGCGGCGGCCGCCGGAATGGGTTTCGGGCTCGTCCGGTATCGCCGTTCCCGCGAGACCAGGCACAAAGGCGAGAAGTAACGCCAGCGCTCTGAAACGCACTACACTCGCAACACCGCGTGTGCGCATCTAAAACCTTGTCCTGCTAACGTTGTCCTGTTGACCGTTGAAAGGAAATTTTGACTGTGAGTACCCAGCAGACTGCACTTGTGGCTGACGGTGTGAAGGATATTTCGATCGCCCATAGTCCAGATTCGGACGATGCTTTCATGTTCTATGGGCTGGCCACCAACAAGGTGCGCGTGCCCGGTTATCGCTTTTCACATACGCTGTCGGATATCGAGACCTTAAACCGCCGCGCCCAGGAAGAGGCGTTTTTCGACGTCACGGCGATCAGCTTTCATGCTTATCCATATCTGCAGGAGAAGTACACGCTGATGGGCTGCGGCGGCAGCGTGGGTGAAGGATATGGGCCGATGGTCGTGTCGAGCCGGCCACTCACGCACGCCGACCTGAGCCGTATCAAAGTCGCTGTGCCGGGCACGCTCACAACGGCTTACCTTGCTCTGAAGATCTTCAATCCCGAGATTCAGACGGAGACGGTCGCTTTTGACCAGATCATTCCAGCGATTCTGGCCGGAACCTACGAGGCTGGCCTCATCATCCACGAAGGCCAGCTTACGTATACGACAAGCGGACTCTACAAGGTGGTCGATCTGGGCGTGTGGTGGCGCGAAACAACGGGCCTGGTGCTGCCGCTGGGCGGCAATGCCATCCGCCGTTCGCTGGGCGACGAGACGCACAAGATTGTCTCGAAGGCGCTGCGCGATTCGATTCGTCACGCGCTGGAACATCGCGACCAGGCGCTTGAATATGCGATGCAGTTTGCGCGCGATCTGGATTCGCGGCTGGCCAACCGGTTCGTGAGCATGTATGTGAACGATCGCACGCTCGACTACGGACCGGATGGGCGCGAGGCGATCCGCAAGCTGCTGGAGATGGGATTTGAGCGTGGAATCATTCCCGTGCAGCCACGGGTTGAGTTCGTGGATTAAGGATAAGATGCGTTCAAGAATTTCCAGAACCGACTTGTAGCGTTTTGAGGCAGTACCGGTGCATTCTGCACGCCTGGTTAAGTTTTTCTCATCTCTGCCGATTTGTTGGGTATGGAAGCTCTGGACGAGCAGCTCGACACGCAGCCTCATACGCGAATCGACAGGCTCACCGGCATCTATGACCGCGAGACTGTGCTTGCCATGCTCTTTCGCGAGACGGATCGAGCACAGCGGCTGCACACCGCCTTGTCGATCCTGTTGTTCGATATCGATGATTTCGATCGCTGGAATACCCTCCTTGGGGATGAGGCCTGCGATCAGCTGCTCTGGCTGGTGGCAGCCCGCACCATGCGCCTGCTACGCAGTTACGATCTGCTGGGGCGCACCGGCAAGCACGAGTTTCTGGCAGCGCTGCCTGGATGCGGGACGGAAAATGCGATCATGCTGGCGGAACGGCTACGACTCGATGTATTCCGCGTTCCTTTCCACGTAGTCGATGCGTCGATCCACCTCTCAGCATGTTTTGGCGTTGCCTCGAGCCAGGGCCGTTCGCCGGTTGTGGTGCTACGTGAGGCGGAAGAGGCTCTGCGTGCAGCAAAAGCGGCCGGAGCCGGATCCATCCAGACATGGAGCGGACTGGAGAGCACGGCGGCTGTTGCCGATCCAGCTTGCACCAAACTCTGAAGGTGCTATCTTGCCGCGGCAGTCTCGCCAGCCAGCTCCAGAAACTCCTGAAAGATATCGTTCGAGAGTAGTCTTCCCTGCCCGGTCAGGTGAATGATTTCTGCCTCTGAGGAGAGCAGGCCTGCTTCGATCATCCGCTCTGCAGCCTTAAGGGCTGGCGCGATCATTTCGCGACCGAATTCGTCTTCAAGTGCAGTCACGCTGACGCCCGCGTTGAGCCGAAGGCCCAGAAACCAGGCTTCTTCATGCTGGCGCGCCGGAGAGAGCCAGGCGGTTTCGACCGGTTGTGGGCCAGCCAGGTAGTCGGCCAAGGCGTCGGTGGTTTTCGTGCGCAGCAAGAAGCGCGTGTTCGACCGCCGCTCCTCTTGCCGGGCGTACAGAGCGGAAGATGCATCGAGGCCGAGACCGAGATAAGGACGCCGCTGCCAGTAACGCAGATTGTGTCTCGATTGAAAATGCGGTGCGGCGAAATTGGATATCTCATATTGATCGAGGCCGGCCGCGCTCAGCCGTTCGATGGCGCGCTCGTACATGCGGGCGATGGCCTCGTCAGCCGGGACCAGCTCCGCGCGATACCGCGTGCCGCCTGCGAGGAGCTCACGGCCAAGGCGCGAGTCTTCGTCGACTTCGAGCATGTAGACGCTGGCGTGGGGCACGCCGGAGTCGATCAGCGTTGTGAGCGACTGCTGCCAGGAGTCGAAGGTCTGGCCGGCAAGACCGGCGATCAGATCGACATTCAGATTGGTGACGCCTGCCTGGCGCAGGCGGTGCAGATCCTGCTCGACGATGGCGCGATTGTGCAGACGGCCGCTCGATTGGGCTTCACGATCGATGAACGACTGCACACCGAGGCTCACGCGGTTGACGCCTGCCGCGACCATTGCATCAAGCGTGGCGTCGGAGATCTGCCCCGGCGCGCACTCCATGGTGATTTCGGCGTCGGCATCGAGAGTGAAGGCAGCGCGAATGGCATCGAAGAGTCTGGAGACGAGTTCGGGGGCAAGAAGGCTGGGCGTGCCTCCGCCGAAATAAATGGTGTCGACAAGACGGGGCAGTTCGGCGTCGATCTCCGCGGCCCAGGCCGGAGCCCCGTGCAGGTCTTCGATCACGCGATCGACGTAGCGCTCATGCTGGCTGGCAGGATAGACACCGGAGGCGAAGTTGCAATAAGTGCACTTCGATCGGCAAAACGGAATCGAAAGATAGAGGCCGAGCGCATTGTCCGCGACGCCGCTCATAGGAAGATTGTTTCATGGAGCGGTGCGGTCTGCACGCCCGGAACCGCCATGCAATGATGGGAAGGAAGGAGAATCTGGTTTGAAAGCGTGGCCGTTCCTGGGCGTACTTCTGATTCAAATCATTCTGCTCCTTGCCCATTGGTTTCTCTTCCATACCTGGATTGCCTTCTGGCCCGGCCTCAGCGCAACGGCCCAACTTGCCCTGCGCGGCGTGCTCTTTGCGTTGGCTTTTACGTTTGTCGCTGCGGCACTGCTGAGCTTCCGGTTCTCCAATCCTGCCGTGGCGTTCTTCTACAAAATTGCGGTGATCTGGCTTGGTTTTCTGAACTTCTTTTTTCTCGGCGCCTGCCTGAGCTGGCTCGTGTGGTATGGGATGCGGGCTTTCGGAGGTGCGCAGGCATTGTCGGCAAGACCGCTGATTGCCGTGGGATTCGCGCTGCTCGCGGTGCTGGCAGGGATCTTTGGCCTCTTCAATGCGCTCTGGATTCGCATGCGCCGCATTCCGGTGCATCTGCCGCATCTGCCTCCGTCCTGGGTCGGACGCAGGGCTGTCTTGATGAGCGATCTGCATCTGGGCAATGTCAACAGCACAAGATTTTGCCGGCGCGTGGTGAAACTGGCGTCAAGTTTTGATCCCGATGTGGTGTTTATCCCAGGCGATCTCTTCGATGGCTCCAAGGGCGACCTCGACCGAATGGTTGCGCCGCTGAAGGAGCTCAAGCCGCCGCTTGGAGTTTATTTCTCGACCGGCAACCATGAGGAGTTTCATGATCCGAGCGACTATCTCGACGCAATTCGCCGAACCGGTGTGAGGGTGCTGGCGAATGAGCGCGTGACGGTGGATGGAATGCATATTCTCGGCATCTCGTACGGTGAATCCACGTACCCAATTCGCACACGCACTTTGCTGGAGAGCATGAGCCCCGGTCCGGAGACAGCGAGCATTCTGCTCAATCATGCTCCGATCCGGCTGCCGATTGTGGAGCAGGCCGGCATCAGTCTGCAGCTTTCAGGCCACACCCACGGCGGACAGATTTTCCCCTACACCTGGCTGACGCGCCGCATCTTCGGCCGGTTCACTTATGGCTTGCATCGGTTTGGCGCGCTGCAGGTTTACACATCGACAGGCATCGGAACGTGGGGTCCGCCGATGCGAATCGGGTCGCAGCCGGAGATCGTCGTTCTCGAATTCGCAGAGCAAGTCGCGTGATCGAAAACACATCTTTGCGCGACGGTTGCGCGTATCTCTAAACATGCAGGCCCGGCGGCTCCGCAGGCGGTGACGCAATCGTCATGCGATTTGACTAAGATGGCTGAGCCGACCGGCTTACTTCGCTCGCCAGGAGTTCATCCGTGAGCATACCTCTCTCCGCATCCGATTTTGCTACCGAACATGCTATTCGCACCAAACGCTCCGGTTTCGATCTGTTGTTGCATCCGGGGCTGAACAAAGGTACTGCCTTCACGGAACAGGAACGCGATCTCTTTGCGCTGCACGGCCTTCTGCCGCCGCATATCGGCACACTCGAAGACCAGCGGGAGCGGCGCAAGCGCGCCCTTGACAACCAGCCGACGCCGTTCGCGAAGTACGCTTTCATGCGCGATCTGCAGGACACCACGGAAACTTTGTTCTACTCGCTCATTGCACATCATGTGGAGGAGCTGCTGCCGATTGTCTACACGCCCGCGGTGGGCGAGGGCTGCCAGCGCTTCAGCGAGATCTGGCGCAAGCCCCGCGGGCTGTTTCTGAGCTATCCCAACAAAGACAGGATCGAGCAGATCCTCGCGCATCCGCGCTACGACGATATTCGCTGCATCGTGGTAAGCGATGGCGAGCGCATTCTCGGACTCGGCGATCAGGGCGCCGGCGGCATGGGCATTCCCATCGGAAAGATGGCGTTGTATACGGCGCTTGGCGGCATTCCTCCGGAAGACTGCCTGCCGATCCTGCTGGATGTCGGCACGGACAACGAGACGCTGCTTCACGAGCCAATCTACATCGGCTGGCAGCACAAGCGCATTCGCGGACAAGAGTATGACGATTTTGTGGAAGCTTTTGTGTCGGCGGTGGAACGGCGCTGGCCGCACATTTTGCTGCAGTGGGAGGATTTTGCGGGCGTAAATGCGGCACGGCTGCTCGAACGCTATCGCGACCGGCTCTGCACCTTCAACGACGATATTCAGGGAACAGCCGCGGTGACGACGGCGACGCTGCTGGCCGCGGTGCACGCAACGGGCGTTCCGCTGAGCCAGCAGACGATTGCGATGTTCGGTGCGGGATCGGCAGGCGTGGGCATCGTCGACATGCTTGTGGCAGCAATGCAGGAAGAAGGTCTGAGCGAGGAGCAGGCGCGCAAAAAAATCTACGCCTTCAACAGCCGCGGGCTGCTGGTGGAGGGCGCGGAGGGCATTCGTCCGAGCCAGTTGCCTCTCGTGCGCAAACACGAAGATGTGGCCGGATGGAAGCTGAGCGATTCGGGTCCGATCTCGCTGCTCGATGTGGTGCGCAATGCGAAGATCACGGTGCTGGTGGGCGTTTCGGCGCAGGCAGGCGCATTTACAGAAGAGATTGTGCGCGAGATGGTGCGGCACACGCCACGGCCAGTGATCTTTCCGCTCTCAAATCCCACTTCGCGCTCGGAGGCGACGCCGGCCGATCTGTTGAACTGGACCGATGGCCGCGCGCTGGTGGGCACGGGCAGTCCGTTTGCGCCGGTTGCGGTGGATGGAAAGCAGGTGCGCATCTCGCAGATCAACAACTCCTTCATCTTTCCTGGTCTGGCGCTGGGCATTCTGGTTTCGCGCGCGCGGCGTGTGACGGATGGCATGATCATGGCGGCGGCCAAGTGCCTGGCGTTCCTCTCGCCCGCACGCGAGGACAAGACGGCGCCGCTCCTGCCTCCGGTGGCGGAGTCGCGCAAAGTGGGTTTGCTGGTGGGCGAGGCGGTCGCGCTCAAAGCTGTCGAGGAAGGCGTGGCTGAGGCGAATAACGCGCTCAACATGCAAGAGCGATTGCGCGCATATGTGTGGGAGCCTGTCTATCGGCGATATCAACGCACGGAGTGATCGCGGCTCCTCCGCGGCTGATCGAAGGGTTATTCAAAATCCCGCAGCGGCTAAAGCCGGACATTGTTGGGAAAGCATTTGCGGCACGACTGGAAGTCATGCCCTGTTACAGAGCCTTACATTCCACATTTTTTATGAGCTTTTCACCCTGACATTTCGTGCCTCGTCCGGTGAATTTTACAACCAGCTCTGAAGTGATCTTTTGTAATGAGTTCGGATTCGATGCTGTTGATTTCCGCTCAGTGCGCCGAATCAAGGGTGCGGGCGGCGCGGTCAAGAGCCTCGGTGAGCACGATCAACTGCTGCGCAGCGAGGTTTGCATTTTTGGCCTCAATCGCTTCGTTCACTCCGGGTATGACGACCGCAGCGTAGCCGGTGAACTCACCCGGAGCGTAGATAGTGTGCCGGTACCACGGGCGATTGGGCAGGCCCGCAGGAGAAAGCAGCGCTGTCTCGGTCTGGCGAAGAACGGCATTCAATTTGGTCACGTCGCCGGTAGGAGCCGATTCCACCTGATACGCTTTTTTCGCGGCGTCCATCAGGCGCGTCGCCGCAGCCTCAGCGGACGCAAAATCCAGGCTGCTGAGGCCGACGTCTTTCGCTCTGTTCTTGGCAACCGCCAAGTAGCCGGAGATCTCACGGGCGTAGGCAACATAGTCATACGGCAACACATCCGTGCCGGCCATACGCAAGACTTCGAGGCCGAAGACGCGCGCCATCTGCTGCAGGTAGAGAAAGTGCGGATCAGCGTTTTGCGTGTACCACGCAAAGTCATCGAACGTGGAGTGATAGACGCCGTACGGTCCGTCGGAACCAACATCCGTGGACGGCACGCCCGCATGTTGCAGGAACGGCGTGTAGTCAGAGCCTGAGCCGAGATCGCCCACATGCACCTCATCGGGATTCAGGGTGGAAGCACCCACGGTGCGGCGCGAGTCATCGTTCGGATGATGCGTCCGCCATTGCTCGAAGACGGTGCCTTCGAGAGGGCTGGGAATATCACGCGTAAGATCGCGGATGAATTGCTTCAACGATGGCACTGCAGAAGCAGAAAAATCAGGCCCGGAGACGGCTACGTCTGTGTTGAAGTAAGCGACGGCGTGACTGAGGTCAGCCGCGTGCTGCTCCACCCATTCGGTTGAACCGATCAGGCCCTCTTCTTCTGCGTCCCAACTGCAAAAGAGGATGGTGCGCTTGGGCCGCCAGCCCTCATGGAGCAACGCGCCTACTCCGTGAACAGCTTCGAGCATGGCGGCAGTGCCGCTCGAGGGATCGACCGCACCATAGACCCACGCATCGCGATGATTGCCGGCGATGACCCATTCATCCGGATGTTCGGAGCCTGAGATCTTGCCAATCACGTCCCAGATGATGCGGCGCTGATAGTCCTGTTGCGAGACCAGATGCACCCTCACGCCGCCGGGCCCGAGGTGATAGCGGAACGGGAGCGCGCCCTGCCATCCCTGCGGTACGCCAGCACCCTTGAGCGCGCTGAGAATCGGTGCGGCATCGTGATAGCTGATCGGGAGGGAGATGATACGCGGCTGATTGCCTTCAGGAGAAAGACGGGCGGAGTCGGCGAGCTCGGGCGTCGAGACAACGCCGGGCGTCTCTGGATCGCCAGGATATTTGAAGAGATACTGCACGGAACCACGCTGGACCCCGGTTTCAGGACGCCAAGGGCCCAGGGGCCAGGGATCGCCTTTGTAGTAGCCATCATCCTGCGGGTCAGAGTAGATGAGCACGCCGGCGGCGCCGCGCTGCTCAGCGAGGTAAGCCTTGACGCCACGAAAGTTCTTGCCATAGCGGCAGAGCACGATCTTGCCGTGAAGGTCGATATGCTGCGCGGCGAGTTCATTGAAGTCTTCAAGCTGGCCATAGTTGGCGTAGACCACTTCGCCGGTGACATCGCCCGACGCGGATGAACCGTTGAAGGGCATCACCACGCGGGGATCGTCCTGGTACGGATCGCCCTCGACGTGCTCTCGCGTTGGCCCGGCGATCAGCAGCTTTCCTGATGAGTCGAAGGCCTCGATGCGCACCACCTTGGGCTGGTTAAGCAACACGCGATACGGAACGATCTCGGTTTCGAGGCCGGCGGCGCGAAACTTCTGGGCGACGTAGTCCGCCGTTTTGCGATCGCCGGGCGTTGCGGCAAGATGAGGCTCGGCGGTAAGGGTCTTGAGCTCCTGCCCAGCCAGCTTCGCATCGGGAACGGCGAGGAACTTTTGCTCAATCCTGGATTCGGCATCGAAATTCGTGTAGCCAAAGACCGCTTGCGGCGCGGCAGCAGGAGCGGGCTGCGTCTGCGGCCATCCGGAGCCAAGGGAGAGGAACACAATTCCGCCGAGGGCGGCGATGGACTTGCCAAGATTCATGAGCTTGGACCTCATTTGGACCGGCTGGAATCGCGCTGACGGTTGACACGCGACCGGGACCGTAAATGCGCAACAATAAAGCCTCAGCTTACACTAAGACCTCAGGGAGAACCGCTTTTTGAACCTCGAAGAGCAGCTAGAAGAAGAACCACAGCGCCCTTCCGCAGCGGAGGCCTGCGCTTCCGCTGGACTGGATGAGCTGGAGGTAGCGCAGGCGCTCGCGGCGGAGCACGATCGTGAGCTGCCGCAGGTGGTGCGGGCGCTGGGGAACCCGAACTTCCGGCTCTTCTGGGGCGGCAATTTCCTCTCGAATATCGGCACGTGGATGCAGAATGTGGCACAGGGCTGGCTGGTGCTGCTGCTCACCAACTCCGCATTCTGGCTGGGCGTGATTGGGTTCGCGGGCTCGATTCCGTTTTTGATCTTCTCGCTCTTTGGCGGCGTCGTGGCCGACCGCATGGACAAGCGGCGGCTGCTTCTGTTTACGCAGACGGCGATGATGCTTCTGGCGTTTCTTCTCGCCGGCCTGGCCTGGTTCAAGGTGATCACGATCTGGGAGCTGGCAGCGATCGCTTTTCTAAATGGCGTAGCCATGTCGATGAACGCGCCGAGTTATCAGGCACTGGTGCCGAAGCTTGTGAAGCGCGAAGACCTGACCAACGCGATCGCGCTCAACTCGGCGCAGTTCAATATGTCGCGCATCATGGGGCCGTCACTGGGCGGCTACGCAATGGCCCTGTTCGGCGTGGCGGGCAACTTCTTTCTGAATGGCGTGAGCTTTCTGGCTGTTCTGTGGGCCCTGCTGCGCATCGACTATCCGCCGGAAAAACTGAGCCGGCACGAAAGCATGTGGGCCAGCCTGCGCGGTGGTTTCGTCTACCTGCACAGCGAACGGCAGATGCGCGTCTTGATGTGGATGACGGCCGTGGTGAGTTTTTTGGGGATTCCCTACCTCACGTTTATCCCCTACTTCGCCAAAGATCAGCTGCACGTAGGAGCGAGTGGCCTGGGCTGGCTGATGGCCTGCTCCGGATTCGGCGCGCTGCTGGGAGCAATTACCGTAGCGGCGCGTGGCGTCATCCGGCGTCGCGGCGCGGTGTTAACTTTCTGCGGAATCGGCTTCTTTCTGGCGATCATCGGATTCAGCTTCTCGCATCTCTTCGTTCTCTCAGAGTGCCTTGCGTTCTGCGAAGGCTATAGCGGAATCCTGATGGTCTCGTGCTTCAACGTCAGCATCCAGCACTTGTCGTCGGACGAGATGCGTGGACGGATCATGAGCATCTACACCACGAGCTTTCTCGGCCTGCCGCCGCTGGGCGCTCTGCTGGCTGGCGAGCTGTCGCGGTACATCTCTACCGGACTCGCGCTGGCTCTGATGGCTGCGGCAGCGGCCGTGCTGTTTTTGGGCTTCTACGCGTTCTCGCGGCCGCTCAGAGAGCTGGATTAAACCGCAGGAACCGGCTGCGTGCAGTGAGCGCAGCGCTTGGCGGCGATCGGAATCTCACTCAGGCACTCGGGGCAGGTTTTGGTGGTAGGCGCAGCTGCCTCAGCAGGCTTGTTGATCCGGTTGAGCATGTAGTGCATCGGCATGACGATCGCAAAATAAATCGCAGCCGAAACCAGCAGAAAGTTGATCATCGCGTTGAGCAGTTTGCCGATGTGGATCTCACCCGGAGCAATGTAGTTGGCGGGCAGCGGGTTCGGCGGCGGTACGGGATGTAAGACCGGCACGTGAATCACGAGGGACGAGAAATCGGGCGCGCCGATGAGCGCCGAGATGAATGGCGTAATCACGTCGGCCGTAATGGACGCTGTGATCGCGCCAAAGGCGGCGCCAATGATAACGGCTACTGCGAGGTCGACGACGTTGCCACGGAGAATGAAATCGCGAAATCCTTTGAGCATCGCTTCCTCCTGCACGCTGTTCTTTCAGGCTTCCTCTGCGGCCATGAAAACCGCAGGCGACGCCAAGTGCGCGCAAGCTCATGCTACACGGCTGAGACATGGTTGCGAGTAAAGAAATTTCTCGCAGGCCGCGTTTGCTGAAATCTCAGGTTAATGCCAGCAGAGCGATGATCGCGGCGAGGATCATCAGGTCAGAGTAGAGCAGGACAAGCACGCCCGCATGGTAGAGGCTCCATTTGCGGCGCAAGCAGCGTGCGGTTTCGACCATGCCCCAGATAGCGGCGATGAGGGGAGCGAACAGCCAGCGCGAGCCGTGAATGTTTTCGATATGCGGAAAACCAGCCAGAAGCAGGCTGGCGACGAATGCACCCATCGACAGGAGGACGCCGCGCGCCAGCGACCGTTGCCGCAGACGAAAGATGGAGAAACCGCGAAGCACGACAGTTACAACTGTAGAACGACAGGGCTAACTCGCGACGAGTTCCATCTCACGCAACGATTCGGCGTAGGGGGCGCGCAGCACGCCGCGCTCGGTGATGATGGCCGTGACGTACTTCGAGGGCGTGACATCGAAGGCCGGATTGCAGATGCCGACGCCGTTGGGTGTGAGCTGTTTGCCGGCGTGATGCGTGACCTCGATCTGCGGCCGCTCCTCGATGGGAATGGCTTCGCCGGTCTGCGTTGCGAGATCAATTGTCGACCAGGGAGCGGCCACGTAGAACGGGATGCCGTGCTCTTTGGCGAGGATGGCGACGTTGTAAGTGCCGATCTTGTTGGCCACGTCGCCGTTGGCGGCGATGCGGTCTGCGCCGACAACGACTGCTTTGATTTTGCCGGCGCGCATGAGACTGGCGGCCATGTTGTCGCAGATCACGGTGGTCGGGATGCCGTCGGCCATCAGTTCCCATGCGGTGAGGCGCGCACCTTGCAGGAAAGGCCGGGTCTCGTCGGCATAAACGTGAATGCGCTTACCCTGCTCGACTGCCGCGCGGATCACGCCGAGGGCCGTTCCGTAGCCGCAGGTCGCGAGAGCACCGGCGTTGCAGTGCGTGAGCACTCCTACACTCCCCACGGACGAAGACCTGTCCGCGGGGTCCCCGGTGCCTTCTTCAGGCAGCAGCGCACCGCCGAAAGCGCCCATGGTTTTGCAGGCGGCGATGTCTTCCTCATACATCGCATGCGCTTCTGCAAGGATTTTTTCCTGGATCTGGACGAGGGAGGCGCCGGAACTGAGCAGCTTGGCGAAGAGCGCCTTCATCCGGTCGATGGCCCAGAAGAGATTGACGGCAGTCGGACGGGTGCCTGCAAGGCGCTTACAGATCGTTTCGAACTCGGAGGCAAAGCGCTCCGCGCTCTCAGCCTTTGAATGCAATGCCCCGAGAGCAATACCATAGGCCGCCGAGACGCCGATGGCAGGCGCACCGCGCACAACCATGGTGACGATAATCTCAGCCACCTGCTCATAGGTAGTGGCGAGCACGTAGCTCTCTTCGAGCGGGAGCTTGGTTTGATCGATAAAGCGAACGCCGTCTTCGGTCCAGGTAAGCGTAGGAATCATGCCATTTTTAGTGTAAATGGTCAGCAAGAATCTGTATTAATTGCTGAGCGTGTTTCCATCGGCCTTAATTCCGTCGAAAGGGGAGATCAGCTAAGTCGAAGTTTTCACTCCTCGTCTTCATACGTCCATATAGATTTCGAACCCTGACCGTCGTCGCCATGACGGACCATGTGCGTCAGGCCGAAGAGATAGCCTCCGAGAACGCCCGATAAGAACGTCATGATCAGTACAAATGCCACAACGGCCAACTGAGAAACATTCAGTATGAATGGGTAGCCTGGTTGCATGGCCCCTCCGAGCCGTCGATGCACGACGGCGTATCGATAACGGATAGCCAAGGAAGAATGGAGAACTATAGATACAGTTATTTCAAGAAAGCTACGTTGACTAGGATTATTGTTGTGCTACTAGAATGAACTCTCTCCGATCAACCGTCACCATTACCTAGGTCATGTTAAGCCGCTGCTCTTCGCTCAAAATTTTCCTTTTGAGCTGGTTGCCGGTCATTTTTCTCATCGTCAATCACAAGCTCAAAACCTAGATCTATGCTTCGAGGTCATGGCCGGTATCAGATCGCATGTCCCATCGGCGTGGCGAGAAGGTAAGAGGAGAGATCTCAGCAGTTTGTGCATCGATGACAGCGATGCCGCTGTACTCTGACCGGCGGCTTTGAAAACATTTTCATTTTTTGCTGGACGCACCCTCGGCCCGATGCGTAGAGTGGTTCCGGTAGCTCTCATGCTGAGGCGAAAGATCGCGCCCGCTGCGCGGCGCTCGCGCCGAAGTATGAGGTGCATTCTCCTCAAGGAGCCAACGTGCAACTGACGTCCGTCGATTGGCTGATCATGCTGCTCTACTTCTTCTTTGTGCTGGGGATCGGCTTCGCCCTCAAGCGCTATATGAAGACGAGCAAGGATTTCTTCCAGGCCGGCCGCGCGCTGCCCGCCTGGATCTGCGGCCTGGCTTTTATCAGCGCGAACCTGGGCGCGCAGGAAGTAATCGGCATGGGCGCCTCGGGCGCGAAGTATGGCCTGGAGACGGCGCACTTTTACGGCATCGGCGCCATTCCGGCGATGATCTTTGTGGGCATCTTCATGATGCCGTTTTATTACGGCTCGAAGGCGCGCTCGGTGCCCGAGTTTCTGCGGTTGCGCTTCGATGAGAAGACCCGCGCACTCAATGCCTGCTCGTTTGCGGTGATGACAGTGTTCAGCTCAGGCATCTCGATGTATGCGATGGCGCGGCTCATCCAGGCGCTGCACGTTTTCGACGCGATGTTCAACTCCTTCGGCTGGCCAAAAGACTGGATCTTCACCTTCGCCATCGTGCTGTCGGCCATCATCGTGTTGCTCTACATCTTTCTGGGCGGGCTCACGAGCGCAATCTACAACGAGGTGCTGCAGTTTTTCCTGATCATTGCGGGCTTTCTGCCGCTGGTGCTGCTGGGCCTGAAAAACGTCGGCGGATGGGCAGGGCTCAAAGCGTCGCTGCCTGCGGCGTACATGCACGAGTGGAAGGGCGTGATGCACGCGAGCACGAATCCGATGGGCATCGACATTATCGGCATCGGCATGGGGCTTGGATTTGTGCTCGGCGCGGGTTACTGGTGCACGGATTTTCTGGTGATCCAGACGGCAATGGCTTCGCACGATATGGAAGCTGCGCGGCGCGTGCCGCTGATTGCCGCGGTTCCCAAGATGCTGTTTCCGTTCCTGGTGATTCTGCCGGGGCTGCTGGCGATCGGTCTGCCGACGCCGCACACAACGAAGGTAGTTCGTACGGAGAACGGCGCGATCTATCACGAGATCAGCGTGGTGCCGAAGGAAGTGGAACAAGGCCATGGACTGATTCCGGCGAAGATCAATCCGGTGAATGGGCAGCCGATGCTGGATGCCAGCGGCAAGCCGCTGCTCGATTACGACATGGCCACGCCGATGATGCTGCTGCACTACTTCCCTACCGGCATTCTGGGACTTGGGTTGACTGCGCTGCTGGCGAGCTTTATGAGCGGCATGGCCGGCAATGTGACGGCGTTCAACACGGTATTCACGTATGACCTCTATCAGTCGTACATTCACAAAGGCGCGAGCGACAGACACTATCTCGCTGTAGGCCGATGGGCCACCGTGGGTGGCATTCTGCTGTCGATTGCTACGGCGTATGCGGCGATCAACTTCAACAACATCATGGACACGCTGCAACTGGTGTTCAGCTTTGTGAATGCGCCGCTGTTTGCGACGTTCCTGCTGGGCATGTTCTGGAAGCGAGCCACCGGACATGGCGCATTTACGGGGCTGATCGCGGGTACGGCCGCGGCGATGCTGCATCATGGACTAACGCTGCCGCTCGAAGCGCATCCAGGGATTCATGGCGGATGGCTTACGGTGCTGCACCGCTATCCGAGCGATATGGCGCAGAACTTCTATGGCGCGATCTTCGCCTTCAGCGCCAATTTTGTCCTCGCTATTCTGGTGAGCCTGATGACGAAGCCGCGGCCTGACTCTGAGCTGGTCGGCCTGGTGCGCTCGCTCACCAAGATGCCCTCACACGAGCATCTGCCGTGGTGGAAGCGGCCCGAGGCGCTGGCAGTGGGCATTTTGATTGTTGCCGTGGCGCTGAATATTTTCTTCGCGTGAGAAGGGAGACACGATGAGCCAAGGGACGAGTCTGGATCTGCGCATTCCGATGGGACTGATGTTTACGCTGACGGGAACAATCCTCTTTGCTTTCGGCCTCGCGACACGCGAGAATACTGCGCTCTATGTGAAGAGCCTGGGCATCAACGCGAATCTATGGTGGGGCTTGGTGCTGCTGATATTTGGGATCATGATGCTGACGCTGGGGCGGCGCAACCAGGTGCGCATGCTGCGCGAAGACGGCCCGGGATCAGACAACAGGGATCAGGGAGCGGAGAGGAACGAACGGCCGCGGGGGCACTGATGAACCTTCGTTACACTGCGCTTTAGACGTTCTTAACGGCCTGCCCGGTAAACTGAAGACAGGCGATGAAGCGCAGAACACTTGAACATTATGAGATTTCTCGACGCCTGGGCGCAGGTGGAAGCGGCGTAGTCTATCTTGCTGATGACACGCTGCTCCAGCGGCCCGTGGTGTTGAAGATTCTGCGCGCCGGTATGCTCTCTGCCGAGCAGATGCGTTCGACGGTGCTGCGCGAAGCGCGCATGGCCTCGGCGATCGAACATCCCAATGTGTGCGCGATTTATGAAGTGGGCGAGAGCGGCGATGAAGCGTACATCGCCATGCAGTATGTGCCGGGGCAGTCGCTCGATCAGTTGATCGCGCGCGGGCCGGCAAACCTGCAGCTCGTCTTGTCGGTGGGCATCCAGATCGCCGATGGTCTGCAGGCGGCACATACGCTGGGCATCTTTCATCGCGACCTGAAGCCGCAAAACGTGATGCTGACCGACGGCGGGCTGGTGAAGATTCTGGACTTTGGCCTGGCGCGGCGGCTTGCCCCCGAAGACATGCACTTCGATCCGGCAAGGCCGGGGCTGGCAAAAGATGTTTCCCTCGCTGCAACGTACACGGCGCGTGGCGGAACGATTCGCTACATGGCACCGGAGCAGTTTGTCACCGGCCATTCGAGCGTGCAGTCGGACGTGTGGGCGCTCGGCGTCATTCTTTATGAACTTGCCAGCGGGCGGCATCCCTTTGCGCGGCCCGATGCAGAGGACTTTCAGGCAATTCGTGCGATTCAATTCACAGAGCCGATCGACCTGAGCGCAATTGTGCCGGGCATCTCGCCGGAGTTGAAGAGCGTGATTGCGACGTGTCTTGAGAAAAATCCGAGCGCGCGCTATGCCTCGGCCGCCGAAGTACGCGAAGCGTTGAAGACAATCATGAAGACGATGCAGATTGAGACCGGCATTCTTCCCGGGGACGTTCCGGCCAATCTGCCCACAACGGCGGCAGAAGCCGAGAAACGAACCACTGGCTTTTTGTCGATGCTGGCGGAGCGGTTCCGCGAGTCGTCGGGTGAGCGCGTCCATGAACCCTCTCTCGTGGTGCTGCCGTTCACGAATCTGGGTGCGGCGGAGGTTGCGCCGCTCTACGGCTTTGCGTTAGCCGATGCGATTGCAGCGCGGCTGGCGCGAATTCCCGCTTTGATCGTGCGGCCATCGAGCACACTGATGTCGCTGCCGATCACGCAGCCGAACAGTGCGCTCGATCCGCTGGCCATCGGGCAAAAGCTGCTGGTTTCCTATGTGCTCGCAGGCAGCTTTCTGCGCTCAGAGAGCGGATTTGACCTGAACTGGCAGTTGCTCGATGTGGCTTCACAGAGCGTGCGCTCGGGTGGCGCCATCAGCGTTCCTTCGCTCGACTTGATTGCCGTGCAGACGGAGATTTCGAATGAAGTCTTTGCGTCATTGCATGGACTAAGCGCGGCGCAAGGCCTTGACGCGGCGCAGGGAGATGGACGCGCGGCAGCACGCGAGGGCTCGCTGCCGGGGCCGGTCAGCGAACGCTATCTGCAGGCACGCGCATTGCTGAGTTCGTTTATGGTGCGCACGGGATCGCGCGCCGATCTCGACCGCGCGCATGCGCTGCTTACGCGAGTTACCGCGGCCGATGCGCGTTTTGCTCCCGGATGGAGCGGGCTCGGCATGGCCGAGTTGCAATACGCACGGCACGGTTTTGGCGGGCAGATTCACGTGATGCGCGCGCGCCGCGCTTTTGACGAGGCGCTGAAGCTCGATCCCGCATCGATTGAAGCGAATCTCTACCGCATCTACATGCTGCTTTCGCGCGGCGAGAAGGAGTCAGCTCGACACGGCATTGCTAACCTGCTCACCACTGCGGCTAACGAGTGGTCCGTGCACCGAGTGGCCGGCGTGGCGCTGCGCGGTGACGGTATGTATGAAGAGGCGCTCACGCAATTCAATATTGCGCTCAAGCTGAATCCGGCCAATGCGCCCATTCTCTATAACCATCGCGCCCGTGTGTATCACTATCAAAATCAGATCGAGTTGGCCGGCGACGAGCTTGAGAAAGGCCTCGCGCTCGAGCCACGTCACCCACTGCTGCGCACGTCGGCCGGCTATCAGCAGATGCGGCTGGGAAATCTGGATGCCGCGATCCAAATTTTGGAAGGCGTGATTCGCGACGACGAGTCGCTGCGGATCGCCGTGCCCACGTTGGCGCTGTGCTATGTCCAAGCGGGTGAGCGGGCGCGAGCCGCGACGCTGCTCAAAGACGATACGTTGACCGCAGCAGAAGCCGACAACGAAATGGCCTACCGGTTAGCGACGTATTTTGCGGTGGAGGGAGATTCGAGCGAGGCGCTGCACTGGCTGCGGCGGGCCATCTACCTCGGCAATGAGAACTATCCGTGGTTCCAGAAGAATCCGGCGTGGAATAACCTGCGTACGAATGCTGACTTTGAGCGCATCCTCGAGGACCTGAAGCGAAGCTTCCGCAAGAACCAGAGGACATGGAAACGGTTGCTGGCCGAGGTGCCGCCGGAGGGGGATTAGTACGGTCCTGTCTCAGGGCGGTCAGGGGATGCGGAGAGCCTCTGTAACGCTTCCGGGGGATGAGGCAGTACCCCGGCTCCGATGCGTCACAGTACCAAGCGGTGAGAGTCTGCAACGCCTAAGAGCTATTCCAAGTTGTTGTTCCATTGCGTTATACCGTTTGTTAAATTACACGCCACAGCCGAACCGCTCATTATGCTCACCGGCGAAGTGCAGGGGAAGGATGTTGTCATGCTCGACTTTCTGCTTGGGTTCGCTTTCGTTGCCATGATCGTTTCACCCGCCTTTCTAGCCAGCTGCTTCCGGCACCTTGTGCGGATGGACTTCCGCCTGGTTCCGACCAGCGAACTGCAACCGGCGGAAGCGGTGCGGCGCAGACGGGTATAAGCCGCGCCAATTGTGCGCTGGGTCACACCTGTGCGCCCGCTCGCCTCGATCGTGCAAGGACCTCTTCCCTGTAAATACCTGCCTGTCTACGATTTGAGCCAAAGCTTGTCCCCAAGGCCCTTCTCGGGCTGGGTTGACCGCGCCCCTTCCCGCTCGTATCGTAAAGATTGATCATGAAATCCTCCAGAAACACGCTGCGGATCGGAATTGCGGTCGCCATTATTCTGGGCACAATCGGCTGGCTGGCCTACACCGGTTATGGCGCCAACAAAAGCTATTACGTCACGATCGCCGAACTGGGCGGCATGGGCGACAAGGCTTACCACAGCCAGCTCCGCGTGGAGGGTTTTGTCCAACCCGGCTCGATTGTGCAGGACGGCACGCACGTCACTTTCGTACTCAACGAATTTGAAAGCCATTCTCCGAAGGCCGGCAGCGGACGGTTGCTGAAGATAGCCTACAAAGGCTCGGAACCGCCTCCGGATACTTTCAAGGACGACGCGCAGGCGCTGGCCGAGGGCACCTACGGACGGGATGGCGTCTTCCACGCGACGGCGTTGCAGGCCAAGTGCGCCAGCAAATATGCGCCTGCACAACCGGGAGCAAAACCTGGTGCGCAGCCACCACAGGTTCCGGCAGCTTCCAGGCCAGCATCGGCTTCTACGGCTCAGGCAACTCCGGCTGCTACTTCGACCTCTACCAACTGATCGAATGAGCGCGACTTCGCCGGCCGCAACTCGCGTTTCATTCAGCGCCCGGCTCGATCAGGTCTCCAAACTGTTTGGCACATTTGCGGCGCTCCGGCAGGTCTCGGCCGATCTCGAGCCGGGCCGGTGTTATGTCCTGCTTGGGGAAAACGGCGCGGGCAAGTCCACTCTGCTGCGTATTTTGGCTGGGCTGCTGCGGCCAAGCTTCGGGAAAGCCCTCGTCTTTGGTGGACTCGAACCGCGCGAGGCGCGCGCGCGCATCGGCTACATGAGCCATGCTCCGATGCTGTATGACGAGCTGACCGGCGAAGAGAATCTTCGCTACTTTGCCGAGCTGTATCCTGACCGAACCTGCCTAACGCCGGGGGACGCACTGCGGCAGGTGGGGCTCGATCCCGATCTAAAGCGCATTTTGGGCCAGTACTCGCAGGGCATGCGGCAGCGCACTTCGCTGGCGCGTGTGTTGCTTCCGCAGCCAGAGCTGCTGTTGCTCGACGAACCTTTCTCGAACATGGATGTTGAAAGCGCGAGGCAGATGGTCGAGCTACTGGCCAGGTTCCGGCAGAGCAGTCGCACGATTGTGCTGACCACGCATCAGCGCGAGCTGGCTGCACCCATTGCCGATTGGGTGCTGACGTTGCATGCGGGGCGGGTGGCATCGCTTGAGCCGGGAGCACCGACCTTATGAAGACGAATGGCGCGCGGTTTCTGGAATCGCTCGGCATCACGTTCGAGCTGCGTGAGTATGAGGTGGACCCGAATGATCTCTCGGCCATCTCTGTCGCAAAGAAGATCGGGATGCCGGCAGAACAGGTCTTCAAGACGCTGATTACCACAGGCGGACCGGGCACTTACGTGTTCGCTGTGATTCCCGGGGATGCTGAGCTCGACTTTAAAAAATTGGCTCGCGCGGCAGGGCTGCGCAAGGCAGAGATGGTGCCGCTCAAAGATGTTCAGGCGCTCACCGGATACATTCGCGGCGGCGTTACGGTGTTCGGCGCGAAGAAGCAGTTTCCGGTGTGGGTGGATGAGACTGCGATTCTCTTCGACAAGATCAGCGTCTCGGCAGGCACGCGCGGAACGCAGCTCATCCTCAGCCCGGATGACTATCTGCGCGCAGCGGAGGCACAGACGGCCGACCTGATCAAGAGTGCTACGGCAGGTGAAGCACGATGACCCGATCGCTGTGGACGCATCTCGCAAAAGATCTCCGCATCGAGTGGCGTTCGCGTGAGGCCGTCAACTCCATGCTGTTCTTCGCGCTGCTGGTAGTGGTTCTGTTCTCGCTGGCCTTCAATCCGCGCGGCGCGTTCTCCCAAGAGATCGCAGGCGGCGTGCTTTCAGTGGCCACGATGTTCGCATCCGTCAGCGCGCTCAATCAAGCGTGGGCGCGGGAGATTCGCCACCAGGTTCTGGATGCGCAACGCATGGCCTCCACACCGGCGGCCGAGCTGTTTCTCGCGAAGGTGCTGGCGAATTTTCTCTTTGTCACCATCGTGGAGGTGGTGCTGGCGCCGGTATTTCTGGTTTTCTATAACTTGCACATCGAGGGACAGGGCTGGCAACTGCTGCTGGTGTTACCACTGGGTACATGGGCGCTGGTTGCGAATGGAACATTTTTCGCGGCGCTTTCGATCCGCAGCCGGAATCGCGAACTGCTGCTGCCCCTGATTCTCTTCCCGATCTTTATTCCCGCACTGCTGGCCATGGTGCTGGCCACCACCTCTATCTTGACGGGCGACAACGATCCTTCGCTGTGGATCAAGCTGCTCGTGGGTTATGACATCATCTTCACCACGGTCAGCCTGCTGCTCTTCGATGTGGTGCTACACGCCGAATAGCAGAATCTGGCATAGGTCCGACGGATGTTTTTTATCGCGCGTAAGCGACAGAGCTGGGCTGCAGATCGCATTCGTCGATTACGTATCCCTTTGCAGTCTCCATAAAACTTTGCAGGTCGTTTGCCTTCCAGGCCTCTGTTCGATTCAGCTCAGCAGCTAATAGATCTGCAACAGCCGGTGCTGCTTCGATCGCCGCGCGTGCATCGAGAAAGAGAGCCCGGGTACGGCGCGCGAGGATGTCTTCCACAGTGCGCGCCATCTCATGCCGTGCCGCCCAGACGACTTCGCGCAGGCGGAATGGAAGGCGCGGATGCAGAAATGCGTCAAGCTCCTTGCGCTCTGCTGAGAGCGCAGTGAGTGCAGATAAGTCTGCACCATGGATGCGCTCCCATTCAGACGAAGGGCTGGAACTCTCGGCCCAGCCGTGGAGCTTCAGATCCAGCGTTCGCGAGGGACGCTTGGGAAGCGAGGCGATTTGAGCGGCACGGTCGACTGTGTCCTGGCCCATGCGGCGATAGGTCGTCCACTTGCCGCCCGTGACGGTGATCAGGCCTGACTTTGAGACGAGGATCGTGTGGTCGCGCGAAAGCTTTGAAGTCTTGACGCCGCTTTTGCGGACCAGTGGACGCAGGCCAGACCACACGCTGAGGATCTCTGCTGCCTTGGGCGTCCGATGAAAATAGCGCGTGATGTGATCGAGCAGAAAACTTCGTTCCGAGCGGAGTACGCGCGGCTCCGCAGCAACCTGATCGACGGGCTCGTCGGTGGTTCCTACCAGCGTGGCGCCATGCCATGGAATTGCAAAGAGCACGCGGCCGTCGGCGGTTTTGGGAATCATGAGGGCTGTATCGCCCTGCAGGAATGAACGAGGCAGAACAAAATGCGTGCCCTGGCTTACCGCGAGCAGCGATTCGCGCGCAGGTTCGTCCATGGAGAGTGTCTCTTCCGCGTACGCACCTGTAGCGTTGATCACTACTTTAGCCAGGATGTCGAAGACGTCGCCGGTTTCACGATCACGCGCCTGAATGCCCGTGATTTTATCGTTGGTCTTGAGCAGACCGACTGCTTCCACATAGTTGACGGCTGATCCTCCCAGGTCCTGGAGCGTGCGCAGCAACGCGATCGCAAAGCGGGCATCGTCGAATTGGCCGTCGTGATAGAGGACACCGCCGCGGATTCCTTCCGGCGCGATTCCGGGCAGCTTTTGCAGTGTGTCGGCGCGAGAGAGAAGCTGCGATCGGCCGAGCGAGAGATTGCCGGAGAGCCGCTCGTAGACTTTGAGTCCGAAGCCGTAGTACGGAAGATCTATGTAGCTGTATGCCGGAACGACAAAGGACAAATCGTGCACGAGATGCGGCGCATTGCGCAGCATGTGGCCGCGCTCGCGCAGCGCGTCAAAGACAAGTGTGATGTTGAGCTGTTCAAGATAGCGCACGCCGCCATGTGCTAGCTTGGTGCTGCGGCTCGAGGTGCCTTTCGCGAAGTCGAAGCGCTCGACCAGGAGTGTGCGATAGCCGCGAGAGGCCGCGTCTACGGCTGCGCCCAGACCGCTGGCGCCACCGCCGATCACCAGCACATCCCACGGCTCGGTTTGCCGGCCCAGTTCTTTCAGGACATCCGCTCTCATCTCTTGCTTCGACAACCTCTTTCTCTTGGAATTGGATGCTCAGGATGCTGTTTTCAAGGCATATGAGCCCTTCACGCCCAATGGACATGCCTCAGTCCGCTCAATTCGGACGGTTCTTTCGTCGGCTGCCAGAGCAGAGGATTCAGCCGGTAGTGGAAGGGGAACCCGGTGCGTCAGCCACTTGCGAGGCGACGCACCGAGCCTCACCACGAGTTAGAAGATCACCTTGAGCCCGAACTGAATGATGCGAGGCTCAAAGGTCGACGAGATAAGCCCGCCGCCTGTTGGATTGCCGCCAAGCGTACCGCTCAAGCCACTCGAAGGCAGATAAAAGTTGGTGTGGTTGAAGAGGTTGTAGAACTCCGAGCGGAACTCAACCTTCATGTTTTCTACCGGAATGGCGAAGTCTTTGTTCAGGCTCAGGTCTGTCTCATAGAAGGCCGGCGTGCGTCCAGGATTGCGCGAAGCGTTGCCGAAGGGGCTAAGCAGATTATTGTTGGCATCGCGGGTTGCAGGCAGCGTGAAAGCGCCAAGGTTCAAATACTGCACGTAGCCGGTGTTGGCTGCGCGCACCTTGCGGCCCTGTGTAATTGCCTGGCCCGCAACCCGATTCGGCCGATACTCATTGGAGCCGCGATAGGTAGCAACAATCTGCTGCGAGACTGCGTTGGCCGAGTTGGGCGAATAGACGAGGTTGAAGGGCGTACCCGCCTGCATGGTGTTGATGGCGCTAATCTGCCAGCCACCCAGCACCGCATCTTCAGCACCGTTCATGCCGGAGAGGAAGCGGCGTCCGCGTCCGAAAGGCAGTTCGTAGACCAGGCTGGTGATGTTCGCGACGGGCAGGTTGTAATCGGATTGCGCGTAGTCTGCCTTGATGTTGTTGGCATCCTGCGGCGATGGCGTGTTGCCTTCGAGCGAGGCGGATGCGTTGTCGAGCGCGTGCTCCCAGGTGAAGGAGTTCAACAGAGTCAATCCGCCGACAAACTGCTGCTCGTACTTAGCTTGCAGTGCATCGTAGTGCGAGTAGAACTCGTTGAGCGCCTCGGTGATGTCACTGGGCCAGTTGGTGAACGGCCGTGCAAAACCATTCGCAGGGTTCTTCTGGTTGCCGTTCAAGAAGCCTTGCAGCTTGACCCCGTGGTTGCCCACATAGGCCAGGTCAAGGAGCACGTTTTTGGAGAGCTGCCGCTGTACGCTGAAGTAGTAGCTCTCGACGTAGCTATCTTTGGTGTTCTTCGGAATCCAGGTGATGTTGTCGGTTGCTGGATTGAAGGTCGTCACGAGATTTGCCGCAAAGCCCTGGTCGGCAGTGGCGTAGCAGGTGGTGGCCGGCGCGCCCGCAGGGCAAACATTCGCCGCCGAAGGCGTGGGCTGCGGCACCTGTACGAAGACCGCTTGCGGAGCATTGATGGCCAGAATGTCGCCCGAGCCGGCACGCGTGTAGTGCGCGTAGCTCATGCCAAAGCCGCCGCGAACCGACGTATTCGGCGTGAGTGCGTATGCAAATCCGATGCGTGGACCAAAGTCGCCCCACGCAGGATTGACGAGCGTCTTGCCGTAGACACCGCCATGCGAAACGACAGCAATGCCATTGCCGTTTGTAGCGCCCGGCGCAATCGTGTCCACCACCTGGTTCGCAGGATCGAAGTTGGAAACATAGTTCTTCCACTCCGAGTAAGGCGAACCATACTCCCAACGCAGACCGAGATTCAAGGTCAACTTCGGCGTGACCTTCCAATCATCCTGCGCATAGACGCTGTCCATCGTCTGGCGCAGGTGCGCGACGAAATAGTTCGCCAATCCGTAGGTGCTGGTCTGGCCGAAGAGGAAATCGGCCCAGTAGGTATCGGGCACCGCGCTGGTTGGAGCCGCGGTGCCAGTCGAAGTCGTTTGGCAGTTGGACGAAATCGAGGCGTTGCAGAGACTGTAACCGCCACCGTAGGTATAGGAGCCATAGAGCGGGTTGTTGTCATTCACCGCCATCCAGATGCGCTCATACTCATAACCGAATTTGAGCGAGTGGCGGCCCTTGACCCACGTGTAGTTGATCTTGGGATCGAGCAACGCGGGATTCTGCCACTGCGGATTGGTGGTCTGGCGGCCGAAGTTGCTGAAGTTGGTGATGCTCACCTGCGGCAACCCGCCCGCGAGGAAGCTAGGCACGGTTTGAAGGCCGGGAATGGTGATCTGGTTCTGTCCGATCGAGAGTGTGTACTTGCCAGCCTTGGTGCGCGAGAGGCCCAGGCGTGCGTCGATCACCTTGTTGGAACCGGAAAGATGCGTGTAGCCGAGAGCAAGCTGCTCGTCGAGAATGCGGATGGTGCCGTTGGCCGTGCCGTCGAGAGGCTCAAGAATCGTCGGGTTGTTGACGCCAGTCTCTTTGCGGTCACTGATACGCAGGAACCACGAACTGGCAGCGCTCTGGTGATAGTCGAGGCGCAGATCGCCCTTATCGGACTTATCGGTGAAAGGCGCCTGGTAAGAGTAGTCGTTGGAGTAGAGGCCGCTCGCGGCAAGGCCGGTCTGCGGCAATCCGCTGATCTTTTTGAAATAGGTAAGAACCTGCGCCGAGAGCGGATTGATGGCCGCGCTCGGAATTGGAGTGCCTGCTGCGTAGGTGGCACCGGTGATTCGATTCCGGACTGGCACAGTCAGCTTGCCGTTGATCTCGTCCTGCGTGGGCAGCGTGAGCACGGTGAGCGGCCGCAGCGTTTGCCGGAAGCCTTCGTAGTCGAGGAAGAAGAAGAGCTTGTTCCGGGCGATCGGGCCACCGAAGTTGAAGCCGAACTGATTGCGATTGAAGGTGGGCTTGACGAAGGGTACGGTTGCACCGGTGTTCGAAACGACGGTGGGCTTGAAGAAGCCTTCGGCGTTCAGGTCGGTATTACGGATGAACTCGTACAGCGTGGCGTGATACGCGTTGGTCCCACTGGCCGAAGCCACATTGATCGTTGCACCAGAAGAGCGGCCGTATTCTGCATTCTCGTTGTTCGTCACCACATCCCATTGCGCAACGGAGTCCGGTGGAACGGCGATGATCTGATTATCAAAGCCCTGGTTGCTTTCGCCGTAGGCGTTGTTGTCCATACCGTCGAGCATGAAGTTGTTGAACATGCTGCGCTGCCCGTTGACGTTGTATGCGCCCTGGCGCACCAGGCTTGAGATGGTGCTGGTCGTCGCAGCGGTCGGCGCCTGGCGCGAACCGGCCACGAGGCCAAGCAGATCGGAGTAGTTGCGGCTCACAAGCGGAAAGGCCGCGGTCTGATAACCGGTCACCGTCTGGTCGCGTTCGCTTGAATCAGTTTCCAGTTGCAGGGCGACGCCGGTTACCTCGACTGTGGTCGCGCTCTGGCCTACTTGCAAGGTGAGATCGATACGCTGCCGTGCGCCCACTGAAACGGTGATGTTATCCGCAACCGCCGTGCTGAAACCGTCGCGCGCTGCGGTGATTTTGTAAGAGCCCGTGTGCAGAGATGGCACCTCGTAGTCGCCGGCATTGCCGGAGGTGGCAGTGAAGGCCGCGCCGGTGGCCTTGTTCAGCACCGTTACTTTGGCGCCCGGAATCACTGCGCCGCTTGCGTCCTGAATCACGCCAACCACGGTGCCGGTGTCATATTGCGCAAACGCGTTGCGCGCCGGCGCCAACCAGCAGAGGAGAAGCGCAAGCAAAATCCATGGGGAACGCGTCACGAATTGCGCACGATTGCCTCTTCTGTTTGAACTACGGTCGGACCCAACTTTCCAACTCATACTCGCCTCCTGATTTCCTTGTGGGAAGAACGGTTAAGGGCTCTCATTGCCGTGAGGGTTGTCAGACTTCTTGAGGTCATTTCAACGTGTTCGTTCTTCACCCTCGTTAAAATTCGGAAAACACAATGTTAAAAGGGCAATAAACAGAAAAATCCACCCCGAACACAATGCCACTTCGACCCTCGAGCAGAAATGCTCAAAAGGTTAGCGAGTGATTGTGTTCAGCGGTGGATTCTCTTGGTCTTTTCCGCAATTGTGAAAATAGCAAACGCGAAATTCGCGTGTCAAGCGAAACTCGCAGCCATGAGGAATTCGGCAGGTCTACTCGGGGGCACTGTTGCTCGAATTCCAATCTAAGAAAAGCGTGTGCGACGCCAGAGCATCGATCCCACAACACCCAGTGGGATGATGGTGCCGACGATCAAGATCAGCATCCACGGCAGGCTGACATAGATGTGCTGCGCACGCGTGCCGATCGCAAGCCAGACGAAGACCGCCGTTGCGACGAGCATGATGAGCACCTCCCACCAGCGGCGCTGACGTGGGTTATCGGCGAGCGGATCTTCGCCGCTCACAACAGCAGCAACGGTTCCAGTGTCGAGGTTGTAGCGCTCGCATTCACGGCGCATCGCCTTATTCCAGTTCTCGATCTCGGAGAGCGGCGGCTCTGCCATGCTGATTGAAACTGCACCGGCAATCATGATGAGCGAGCCGGTGATGATCAGCGTGCGGCCTGAACCGCTCAGGCCCACGAATTCACCGAAGACCAGCGCTCCCCATGCGAGTCCCCAAAGCTGGTTGGTATTGGAGAGCGGAATGCCACGGCCGATGCCAATGTACTTGGCCGCGTACTGTTGAAAGAGATCGCCGATTACCCAACAGAATCCGCCAAGAAACGGCCAGAAGAGCATGGGCCGGGCGCGATGCAACTCTGCAACGAGAGGATCAAGTCCGTGATAAAAGACAAGACCGAGAACGAAGACCGTCGCCAGTTCCCCGAAGGTGAAGATAGTGACAAAGGAGAGCGGATTCATACCGCTGATGTAGGCCTTGCGATACGGGATGTACATCGTGCCGAACATCGCGCCCGCGCCCAAGGCCGCAATAATGCCGGTCATCGCCTTGCCCGGTGCAGCAGAAGATTGCTGCGCAGTCGCGATCGCCAGCACGGTTGCGCCGAAGACGATGGCCGCGGCGCCGCCGATAACCTTGGCCCAGTCTTTCGCCCTGGAACCGCGCAGCTCGCGAAAGAGCAGGCATCCCCACGCAAGACCGACGAGGCTGTTGGTATTCCAGAGCGGAAATGCGATGGCCAAACCTACGTTGCGCACTGCGAAGATGGTGAGCGTATTGCCGACGGCCCAGAGCATTCCGCCGATCACGGCCCACAAGATCAGGTGAGGCTTCTCGCGCAGATCGGCGAAGAGAAAGCCGGTGCCCTTCAAGAGCGTGGGCACGGACCAGCGCGCCACAAATGCACCCATCACCATGCCCATTGAAATGATGAACGGAGAGAAGCCTTCGTTCACGAGTTTAGTGGGCGCCTCGGCGCTGCCAAGCCACACGGCTGCGGCCAGGCCACAAAACACGCCGAGCTTGTGAAGAGAAAGTGTCGACCGCGCAGGCGCGGCTGTCGCATTGGCGCCCACGGATTTCACCTCAAAGTCATCAACAACGTGGTTCCCAGAATGAGGACAAGGACCGGCACCCAGAGGTGCACGTCGGTGAGAATGCAGGCGATTGCGGATCGTTTCATTGAGAGACCTCGCTGAGGCGCACGGGGCGGCGCTCGTCCAACGACTTACGCGCGGCCAGCGCCATGACCACAGGCACGCGGCTATCGTCACCGGTGACGGGAATCGGCTTGTCTTCGAGCACAGCCTGTGTAAACAGCTCGAGTTCCAGCGCAAAACTTTCGGTGTAACGCTGCATGAAGAAGTTCAAAGGCAGGTCAGTGTATACACATTTCTCACCGCTGACCACAACCTGATTGGGATAGCGGTTTTCTGTGGCGATTTTGCCTTTGCTGCCGAGGATTTCAACGCGCTGGTCGTAGCCGAAGACGGCCTTGCGGCTATTGTCGATAGTTCCGATGGCGCCGCTGCGGAAGTGCAAAACTACCACCGCTGTATCGAAGTCATCCTCGTTGCGAAATCCCGGTTCAACCAAAACGCCGGCAGAGGCGTAGACCTCGTCAACCTCTTCGCCGATCAGATAGCGTGCCATGTCGAAGTCGTGGATCATCATGTCGAGAAAGATGCCGCCGGAGGGCCGAAGATACGAGAGCGGCGGCGGTGCGGGATCACGGCTGATGATGTGCAATAAGCTGGGCGTGCCGATCTCGCCGCTCACCACTGACTGCCGCACACGCAAGAAATTGGAATCGAAGCGGCGATTGAATCCGACCTGCAGCTTGACGCCCGCGGCCTGCACAGCAGCGAGCGAACTGTCGATCTTGTCGAGGCTGAGAGAGATCGGCTTCTCACAAAAGATATGCTTGCCGGCTTTCGCGGCATCCACAATCAGGCCGGCGTGCGTATCGGTTGAGGTGCAGATGAGCACGGCATCGATGCGCGGATCGGCGAATATCTCCGTAGCCGAGGGAACGACCGAGGGAATACCACAACGCGCAGCGAGAGCCTGAGCGGCTTCGCGATTCACGTCCGTGATGGCGACGATTTCCGCCTCAGGCAGCCGGAAGGCGACCGTCTCTGCATGGACTCGGCCAATGCGCCCCGCGCCGATCAGACCGAAGTGAAGTTTTTTCGTGCTCATGATCCCCTCAAGTGCAAAATTAAAAACAACGACTGCCGCGTTCAGGCAAAGTAGGATTCGATCGAACGGATGTAGTCGCGATTGCGCTGCGCGCTTTCCTTCGGCGTGCCCATGCCCGGCAGCACATCCTGCTCCACGAGCGCGTAGCCTTTGTAGTCGCGCTTGGCCAGCCAGCGCAGCAGTGCAGGAAAGTCCACAGCACCCTTGCCTAGCTCGCAGTATACGCCGTGGCGCATGCCGGTGAAGTAGTCCCACTCTTCTTCGCGGCTGCGGCGAGCGATGCTGGGCTCGATGTCTTTCAGATGGATGTACCAGATGCGATCAGCGTATCGATCAAGAGCCGCAACGAGGTCGGCGTCTTCCCTGCCCGTGCCGTGCAGGTAATGGCCGGTATCGAAGACCAGGCCGAGACGCTCCGGATTGGTGAGATCGAGCAGCGTGGCAATCTCATCCGGCGTTTCGACGTAACCCGCGCAGTGATGATGAAAAACCGTGCGCAGGCCGGTTTCGTCATAGACCGCGCGCGCAACGTGGTCTGCTCCGCCAGCGAAGATCTTCCACTCCTCTTTGCTCAGGCCAGCGCTTGGCGGAACGCGGCCGGCGAGATGCGTGCGCTGAGGATCGGTGCCGTTGTCGTCTGAGAGCACCAGATAAGGCGACTGCGTTGTCGCGACCGCAGCGATGAGCTTTGCGGTCTTCACGGCGACAGCGACACCTTCTGCGTGTGCTGCCGGATTCTTGAGCGCGACGGGAACGAAAGCTCCGAGCATGACGAGATGATTGCGCTTCTCGAGTTCCGCTTTGAGAGCGTCAGGATTCGTGGGCATGTAGCCCCAATCTCCAAGCTCGGTTCCGGTGTAGCCGGTCTCGACGAGCTCATCCAGCATGCGATCGAAGGGAACCTGCTTGCTCGTGTCCTGATGTTCGAGTGTGCCCCAAGAACAGGGAGCGTTGCCGATCAAGAGACGCTTCATTTCTCTCCTTGAAAGCCTAAGCTCTCAGGTTACAGCTCGTTCTTCCTTGAACTAATCACTCCCGTCTCAGCACGGACGGCTGACAGCTGAAAGCTAACAGCTGCCTTTAGAACTTGCGGCTCCACTCGCGTGGCCAGCGTTCAACGACGACCTTGGTCTGTGTGTAGAACTCAACTGCGTGGTGCGCCTGCGCATGCAGGTCGCCGAAGAAGCTCTCACCCCATCCGCTGAACGGGAATGTCGACATCGGCGCGGCTACGCCAACGTTGATGCCGACGTTGCCGGCATTCACCTCGTAGCGGAAGCGGCGGGCGTTCGCGCCATCGGTTGTAAAGATGCACGCCATGTTGCCGTAGCTGCGGCCATTCACCAGGGAGATCGCCTCTTCAATGGTCTGTGCGTGCATCAGGCTCAATACAGGCCCAAAGATCTCCGTGCGCGCGGCTTCAGCATCGGGAGGCACATCGTCGAGAACGGTCGGCAGAACAAAGTAGCCATCTTCATAACCGGCGACCTTGCGGTTGCGGCCATCGACAAGTACACGTGCACCTTCCTGCTCACCCCGGGCGATCAGGCCTTCAATGCGAGTCTTGCTTTCGGCTGAGATCACCGGACCCATCTCGATGCCGGGCGCGGCACCGTAGCCTACTTTGCGATTCGTTGCAGTGGAGACAATCTGCTCAGTAAAACTGGGCCGAGCACCGCCGACCGTAATGGCAACAGAAGCGGCGAGACAGCGCTGGCCAGCACAACCGAATGCCGAGTCGGCAAGAATACGCGTGGTCATCTCCATATCGGCATCGGGCATTACCACGACAGGATTCTTGGCGCCGCCCTGGCACTGCGCACGTTTGCCGCTCGCAGCAGCACGGCTGTACACGTACTTCGCTGTGGCGGTGGAACCGACGAAGCTGACGGCGCGAATGCCCGGGTGATCGAGGATGGCATTCACCGCGTCGCGCCCGCCATTCACAAGCTGAATCACGCCCGCGGGGAAACCGGCTTGCTGAATCAACGCGAAAACTTTCTGCGAGGTGATAGGCACCCGCTCCGACGGCTTAAGCAGGAAGCAATTGCCGGCCGCGACGGCATACGGCAGGAACCAGAACGGAATCATGCCGGGAAAGTTGAAGGGCGTAATGGCGGCAACGACACCGAGCGGTTGACGGATCATGTGTTCGTCAATGCCGCTCGCGATATCTTCGCAGTTAGTGCCCTGCATCATGGTCGGCATGCCGCACGCCGTCTCGACATTCTCGATGGCGCGCTGCATCTCGCCTTTGCTTTCGGCCATCGTCTTGCCGCACTCGTTGGTGATCGAGAGTGCAAGGTCATCTCGATGCTGCTCGAGCAAAACCTTGAGCTTGAAGAGCGGCTGGACGCGATCGACGACAGGCGTGCGCCGCCATCCAAGAAAGGCGCGCTCTGCAATCTCGACTGCCTGATGCACGTCCGCTGAGGGAGAAAGCGGCACCTCGGCCAGCACTTCTGCAGAGGCAGGATTGATGACCTTGAGCGCGTGGTCGGCCGTAGAAGCGCGCCAACCGCCATCGATGAAGTTTTGCAAGCGTTCGGTCATAATTCGATTCTCCTTACAGGTGATAGCGTTCGCGCTGACGCGCCTCTTCATAACGGGTCCGCGCTTGGCGTACGCTCTCTATCTCAGAAACTTCGGCAACGGCGACGTCCCACCAGGATTCGTAACTGGGCACGCCGAAAGAAGGATCGGTTTCAATCACAATGACAGAAGTGCGATCGGCGGATTTCGCCGCTTGCAGAGCCTGTTTTAGCTCGGCGATCGTCACGGCCTTCACGGCATGAGCGCCGAGACTTCGCGCATTGGCCACGAAATCCACTGCCAGCATCTCGCCGTCGAGTTGGCCGGATTGCGTGTTGCGCGCCTGGTAACGCGTGCCGAACCCGCTTTGGCCCAGCGAACGGCTCAGACTGCCGATGCTGGCGAAGCCGTGATTGTCGACGAGCACGATGATAATCTTGATGCCTTCCTGCACGGCCGTGACGATCTCGGTGGGCATCATCAGATAGGTGCCGTCACCGAGAAAGACGAAGACCTCACGCGTAGGATCGGCGAGCTTTGCGCCGAGCGCCCCGGGAATCTCATAACCCATGCAGGAGTAGCCATACTCCATGTGATAGCCGTTGGGTGTGCGCGTGCGCCAGAGTTTATGTAGATCGCCGGGATGACTGCCGGCAGCGGAGACGAGGATGTCGCGCGCACCGGAGGACTCCCACATCGCTCCGATTACCTCACTCTGCGCCGGCTTACCTTTGTAGTCCGGATTCTGGCTGTTCAGATGGAAGAGGCGATCGACCTCCGCCTCCCACTTCGTTTTGAGATCAGCGATTTGCCCAGCGTATTCCGCGGGCACGCGATAGTTCTCAAGCGCTCCATGGAGATGCTCCAGAGCCACGCGTGCGTCAGCCACCAGCGGAACTGCGCCGATCTTGTACGCATCGAACTCGGCGGTGTTGATGTTGACAAAGCGAACCTGCGGATTCTGGAAGGCGGTCATCGAGGCTGAGGTGAAGTCAGAGTAGCGCGTGCCGACACCGATAATGAGATCGGCTTCGCGTGCGAGACGATTGGCAGCCAGTGTTCCGGTTGCGCCGATCGCGCCCATGCACTGCGGATGACCCCAGGCGAGCGAGCCTTTGCCGGCCTGCGTCTCGCCGACAGGAATGCCGGTCTTCGCCACAAAGTCGCTGAGCGCCTGCGAGGCCTCGCTCATCAGCACACCGCCTCCGGCCACAATGAGCGGCTTGCGCGCTGCGCGAATCGACACAGCCGCACGTGCAAAGGAAACCGGATCGGGCATGGGTCGGCGAATGAGCCAGGTACGCTTTGTGAAAAGCTCTTCGGGATAGTCGAAGGCCTCGGTTTGAACATCCTGCGGAAGCGACAGCGTAACGGCGCCGCAATCGGAGGGGGACGTGAGCACGCGCATGGCTTCCGGCAGGGTGGTGATGAGTTGCTCGGGGCGGTAGATGCGATCCCAGTAGCGCGAGACAGGCTTGAAGCAATCGTTCACACCGATGTCCTGCGTTGAGGGCGATTCGATCTGCTGCAACACAGGGGCAACATTACGGCGCGCGAAGATGTCTCCGGGAAGAAGCAGAACGGGCAGGCGATTGATGGTGGCTAGCGCAGCACCGGTGATCATGTTCGTTGCGCCGGGGCCAATGGAGGAAGTGCAGGCAAAGGCGCGGAGGCGATTGCTCGCCTTGGCGTATCCGGTGGCCATATGCACGCCAGACTGCTCATTGCGCACCAGAATGAATGGCAGATCAGGCGTTTGCTGCAACGCCTGGCCGATGCCGGCGACGTTGCCATGACCAAAGATGCCAAGCACGCCGGCGAAAAATTTGTGCTCGTAGCCGTCGCGTTCGACGTACTGATTTTTCAAGAATGCCAGCAGCGCCTGGGCCATGGTCATACGGCGCGTCTTCATAGCAGTTTCACCTCAGGTCTGCTGTGGTTCAGTGCAATGCAAAAACAATTCATCGGTGGATCATGGGCAGGCGCGGGTCTTTCTCGCGCCACGCGCCCCGCACCCAGGCGTACTGCGGATCGTCCGAGGCGGCGAGCGAGCGCGCTGAACCGGCGAGCGCGTTCAAATAATACACGTTGTATCCGTGCGCAGCGGCCACCGGGTGATACCCCTCGGGAATCAGCACGAGTTCGCCATCGTGCACCGTCAGGGTCTCGTCGATGCGGCCATCGGGCGTGTAGACCTTCTGCACAGCAAAGCCCTCCGGGCGCTCGATGCGGTAGTAGTAGATCTCTTCGAGATCGACCTCGCCTGGCGGGTTATGCACATCATGCTTATGCGGCGGAAAGCTGGACCAGTTGCCGGAAGGCGTAAAGACTTCAACCACAATAAGCCGGTGGGCGGGAAAACTCGGCGCCAGCATGTCGTGAATCTGGCGTGTGGCATTGCCGCCGCCGCGAATCTCGATGCCGACCTGTTCGGGCGTGACGAGCCGAGCGGGAAACTCCTCTTCGGCCTTCGCGTAGCAGAAGGCGAGATCGCAGAATGTGTCGGTGGTGACCGTAAATTCTGTGCGGATCGGCAGGTAAAGCGTGTAGGGGAGGCCATCAAAGACCGTCGCGCGCTTGCCGAAGTTCCGCCACTCGCCGCGTGAACTGTTCACAGTGCACACGCCGCCAAGAACCACGATCGCAAGCTCGGTGCTTCCGGTGCTGCCCGAGTACTGTTCGCCGGCCAGGAGTTCGCGCGTTTCGAAGGACAGGTACTCGAAGCCAAAGTCCTCGATGCGATTGCGAAAAATCTCGGGGCGAACGAGCAGGTCACTCATACAGGACTCCTTGCGCCGATTCGGCCCATTGCAAGTGAACTGGGCTCATTTTCAGCTAGCGTTGGCGTGGAATGCACACGTGTGCACGGCAGTGAGAATCATCTACCTCTACTCCTATGGCTGTCAACTCAACCGCCCCGTTGTATGAAGCGTGCTGCAGACTCGAACACTGCTACAATCGTGCTCACAACAACACCGAAAGAAAAGCGATGAACACCAAGACAGTTACTATTGCCGTGGCGGTTATTGGAGCTGTCGCTACGCTCGGTTCCGCTCTTATCGAGCATCTGAGCAAATCCAAAGATCAACCTCCATCTCCATCTCCTGCGATCAGCCAAACGGCCAGCGGCCAGGGAGCGGTGAATGCCGGCCGGGATGCTTACGTTACGAACAACATCACTCCGAAAAGCGCCGGAGAAGAGGCCGCCGAGCGGGTGCAGGCATGCGAAGTTCAGCACGGCATGAAGAGCTCAATCGACAAGCAAATCTCAACAGAGCCCATGCCCGCGAAAAATGGCGAACCGCAAATTACCGGCCAGGTGAACTTCCGCTCCTGCGAGTGGCCTAAATCCCGATTCGCCGACGGCGATGGATATCTCGAAATCAAAGTAAGTTCTGTGAACGGCCCGGGGGATTCCGAGGCATCGGGAGAAGACGTGGCCGACCGAATCGTCGCTCCATGTCCGCAGCTCACGTTGTCCTATCAATTTGGACACATGGGAGCTTTCGAGAACGAAGCGCCATTTACGGCCGCGGCCAATACGATCATCACCGTGGATGGAAAGGCATGGACAGGTGATCGAACGTCGCTTCCGTTTTATCCCGATGAAGGCGAACTCGTTGTGCTTCGCAATGATCACTACGTGATCGGAAGCGCAAAATGTGAGTAAGCGCTTTATGCTCGCATCTGTGGACTTCCTTGCACATGCAGGAAATCGGCGGCCCCTCCAGAGACTACTTTGCTTGACCGAGTCATTTTTTAGGTGCTAAGTTTTTCTTGCACACGTTTGCATTGGAGGCCGTTATGGCTCAGCCCGCATCCGCCGTCCAGTTCAAAAGCCCCCTCTTCCAGATGACCCAGACCACGCCTACCTGTCTCTGGAACGACTCGGCCTCCATCGAAGAGCTCACGTATTCGATCGAGCATGGCGCTGTGGGTGCGACCTGCAATCCTTCGATCGCCGTCACTGTGCTGAAGAGCGAAATGGCGGTATGGAAGCCGCGCATTCGCGAGCTGGTGGCCGCGATGCCTCAGGCGACCGAAGATGAGATCGCATGGAAGATCGTCGAGGAGATCTCTGCGAACGCGGCCAAATTGCTGCTGCCTATCTTCGAGCGGGAAAAAGGATACAACGGACGGCTCTCCATCCAGACAGACCCGCGCAACTACCGCAACACGGAGGCGATGCTCAAGCAGGCGCTGCACTTTAATCAGCTTGCGCCGAACATGATTGTGAAGATTGCTGCCACGCGCGCCGGTATTCCCGCCATTGAGGAGGCGATTTATCGTGGCGTGAACATCAACGCGACGGTGAGTTTTACGGTGCCGCAGGCGGTTGCAATCGCAGAGGCGATGGAGCGTGGATTCAAGCGCCGCGAAGCCGAGGGCCTGGACATATCCACGATGGGCCCAGTCGTTACCCTGATGCTCGGCCGACTCGACGACTGGCTCAAGGTGCTGCACGATAAGCACAATCTCTCGGTCGATCCTGGCTACCTGGAGTGGGCCGGCGTCGCGGTGTTCAAAAGAGCGTACGAGATCTTTCGTGAGCGCGGATACCGCCCGCGCCTGCTGGCCGCTGCCTTTCGCAATCACATGCACTGGAGCGAGCTGATCGGCGGCAACGCGGTCATCTCGCCACCGTGCGCGTGGCAGAAACGCTATAACGAGAGCGATATCGAAGTGATGCCGCGCATCGATACGCCGGTCGATCCCAAAATTGTGGACACGCTGCGCAAGAAATTTCCTGACTTTGAACGCGCGTACACGGAGAAGGGGCTCTCTCCGGAGGAGTTCGATACATTCGGCGCAACGCGTAGAACGCTGCGGCAGTTCATTGCGGCCTGTGCGGAGATGAACAGCCTGGTGCGCGACATCATGCTGCCGAATCCGGATACGGAATAGGGCGTTTGTAGGGACGACGTGACTGAAGCAACGCTCTCGCACCTTCGTTTTGCACCTCCTCCTGCGCAAAAGCTACCGCAGATCCTTCGACTGCGTTTGGCGCATAGATGCGCCAAACTTCGCTCAGGATGACAGCTCTGAGGTTATTCGGATTCACCGTCTCCGGCCGTTGCTACCCGGATAAATTCAGCGAATCCACATCTGTGGGTTGCTGGTAGAGATGGCGCTGAGGCCTGCAGCGAGAAGATCCTCGACTTCTTTGATCGTCTGGATCAGTCCGCCGCCGACAACCGGCAGATCGAGCGAGAGCGAGCGGACGCGATCGAGAATCTTGGGCGCGACCGGCGCGGGCAGAACTTCAAGCGCGTGCACAGGCGTGTTCTTCAGGTGATTGGTGATGGCATCCATTGCGCCGCTATCGAGAAGAAAGGTGCGCTGGATTGCATAGAGGCCCACGGAAAGCGCATGCCGCAGTGGATCAAGGTGCGTGGAGATGATGCCGCGCGCTCCTACTCGCTTGAGATAGTTAACTGCGTACTTGTCGCGTGAGAAGCCGTTCAGTAGATCGAGATTGACGATAGGCAGTTTGCCGGCAGCGAGAATCTCCTGCAGCATCGACTCGACATTTTCCGGATCGCCGGTCAGCAGATAGACAATTTTACCGTTGGCCGAGATGGCCTGCGCCACGTGCTCCGGTTTGCGCACCGCAGGAATGATGAGAGTCTGCTGACAGAAGACGCGGAACGGCGTGAGTGCCTCTTGTATCGTCTTGGCAGCAGTGCCCATATCTCGAAGCTCGCGCCCGCCGTTTAGTTTTTCCGCACTTTCGCTGTAGACTCACGCACGACAAGCTCCGTACCTACCTTGACCTGCACGGCGGATTCCTCATCGGACATGAGCTTGATCAGGTGGTCCATCGCCAGTTGGCCCATGCGCCGCATTGGCTGCCGCACGGTGGTAAGCGGCGGCTGCGTGTAGGAGGTAAAGAACAGGTCATCGAAGCCGACCACGGAGATATCTTCAGGAACGCGTAGCCCTCGCATGCGAATCTGCCGCATCGCGCCCAGAGCAGACATGTCGTTGTAACAGCAGACGGCAGTAGGGGGATTGGTGAGCGTAAGCAGCTTTTCCATCTCCGCCATCGCAGCCTCCGGCTTGCCGTCACCGCGAACCACGAGCTCAGGCATCTCAGGAATGCCGGCTGCATCGAGAGCGGCGCGATAGCCGGCGAGCCGTTCTGTGTCTGACTGATAGCCGAACTCGTCGCCAAGGTAGGCGATCCGCCGATGGCCGAGTTCGACCAGGTGCGCGGCCGCGGCGCGCATGCCTTCAAAATTGGTGATCATCACGGAGTGCACGAAAGCGCCAGGATACTGGTCATTGACCAGAATGATCGGCACCATCATCTCAGAGAGCAGCGGCAGGTAAAGCGCACCTACACGCGACGAAGTGACGATGATGCCGTCGACGCGCCGCTCCGCAAAGGCTTGCACGACTTTCTTCTCGCGCACAGGATCGGCGTTGGAGTCGGCCAGAAAGACGGAGTAGCCATTGTCGTTGGCCGTCTGCTCAACACCACAGACAACTTCGCTGGCAAAGGGGTCGGCGACGGTGGTCACGACGAGCCCGATGGTGCGCGTGCGCCGGGTCACCAAGCCGCGCGCAACGGCGCTGGCGCGATAGCCGGCTTCATCAGCAATCTTGCGGATCTTGGCAGCGGTCTGCGCGTTGACCAATGGACTGTTTTGCAGTGCGCGCGAAACGGTGGGATGCGACACCCGCGCGAGCCGAGCGATGTCTTTGATGGAGGGCTGCCGGAGAGTCCGCTTTTGCCCGGTCGGCTGTGAGAGTTCAGCGGTCTCGTCCGCCTCCCTGTCCGCTTCTTTGTCCAGCATGGTTAGCCCTCTTGGCACAATTAAGGCAATTATGCCCAATTCTCAACTGCTCGGGATGCACACGTGTACGACCGAAACCCAGTCTGTAACAGCGGATTGGGTCAAGTCAATCCCGTGCGGTCGGTTGTGTCGGCAGATTCCATAGAACGACGAGCACCGCGCGAACGCGGTGCTCACCGAGATAGCAGGTTGCGTTGAGTACGTCCGCCGTTAAGTGGGGCAGCAGAGGCGCTCGCCGGCCTGTTAGAAGTTGATATGTCCGGCGAATTGCCAGTCACGCGGGTTGTTATTGCTGGCTAGTCCAGTGATTGTGCCGAAGGTTGCCGAACCGGAAGACCATGATCCGCTTGGTCCCGCGAAGATCACATTGTTCCAGACATTGATGCAGTCCGCCTCGAAGACGAATTCCGTGTGTTCGAAGTGCAGCGGGAACGCGCGCCGCAGGCCTGAATCGATCTCCCAGAACGATGGATTCCTGAGACCGTAGGGTGCAGTACGAGGCGCGTTGCCGATGAGGTACTGGGGTGTACTTACTGTGGACACGTTCTGAGGGTTCGCGAAAGCAGACACATCGATGTACGGAATCGGCTTGCAGCCAGACACGGCTCCCAGGTTGCAGGCGTTTACACCGTTCGGACCACTGCCGTACTTGCCGTTAAGGCGCGGCTTGCCACTATAACCCTGGGCAAGATCGGGCATGTTCTGGCCCTGGGCCGGGCAGTTGGTTCCGTTACATCCGCCCCAGGTGAGCTGAAGCGGCGTTCCCGACGAGTACTGGTAGATGCCGGAAAATTGCCAGCCACCGGCGAGCCAACGAACCAGCATGGAATTACTCCCCATGTGCCCTTGGCCAAAAGGTAGTTGGTAAACGCCATAGACGTGGAGCGTACTTGGAATAGAGAGAGTAGTCCAAGAGCGGTCGATGCGGTCCTGCTTGTAGGCCCTGGTGCCGTGGGAGATAGCAGCGGCCGGAATGTCGTAGCCATCGCGATAGGGACCATCATCGCCGATGTTTTTCGCGAACGTGTAGTTCACGTTAAACGTTAGCCCATGGGCCATGCGCTGCTGCAACGTAACTTGGAGTGAGTGGTAATTGAAGTTGCCGACATTGCCCCAGGTGTCGCTGACGCCGCTGTACTGCGGAAAGGGCGTAAGCATTTGAGCAATGGTCGCAGAACCGTTCGCAACTCCCGCTGCTGTAAAGAAAGCCGGCGTCGGCGCGCTAGGGATGGCTTTTTGCAGGATGGCGACGTTCGCTGCTGTGGCTTGCGAAGTAAGTAGAGGTTTTGTACCCGTGCTGTCGGTAACTCCAGCCAGAAGGGCGAGATATTTGGGGTTGACCTGGTTGGTCCAGTAGCCACGGGCATTGCCTGTGCCAGTGTTGGTGGAATTGATGAGGAAATGGCTCTCGTTACCGACATAGTTGATAGCGAGCGTCAGGTCCTGGGTGATTCCACGCTCAATGCCGAAGTTGAAAAGCTCGATCTCGGGAGCCCGGCCAGAGTAATAGGGATCCGCATACGAGACGCTACTGGCCGATACAAGCTTGCTCGAGCTATTCAGGTAAAAACCGGTGCTTAGTTCCTGAGCGGCTACGCTGGGGGTTGGCGGGGCTGGATAAGGAAGTCCGGCGAAAAGACCTGTGTTAGCCGCGGCGCCCAGATAGGCGCTGTTGCTATTGAGCCAGTAGGACGGCCCCGCAGCCACTCCGGTGCCATTTTCCGTTGGGCCGATAATCGAAGTATTGAACCCGGTTTGGCCGGTGCCATTGAAGGCGCCGCCGCGGCCACCTACACCACCGCCCTGCGAAAAGACCTGTGCGAATCCGGCGCGTACAACGGTTTTGGGATTGATGGAATAGGCCAGTCCCACTCGAGGACCAAAGTTTTTCCAGTAGGTCTGCACTGGGGTCTTGCATCCACAGCTAACGCCCGGGCCACCGTAGTTCCCGGCGAATTGCAGCATGCCAGCACTGTTGGTAAGGGGATTGGTGAGATTGGGATTCAGGAAGGTCCAGTGATTCTTGACTTCATGATAGGGAGGCAGGTAGTCCCAGCGCAGTCCAAGATCGAGGGTGAGCTTCGAGGTGATCTTATAACTGTCCTGCACGTAGGGGGAAATGACCTTGTACCGTCCGCCTTCCTCACTGACGGTTTGCAGGCCCAGAGACGGAGCCGAGGTGTTGTTTGCGGTTGATCCTGCTACTGCACCGAGCAGGTAGCTGGCGTACGAGTAGCCATTGGAGCCGCTGAGGGAGTTGGCGCCCGAAGCAAAATTGGCGGTCGAGAAGTTGTTGTACGCGAGGGAGAGCACACCGGTGTATGTGGCTGGATTGGCATTGTTGATCTCCTGCCACTGGAAGGTGAGTCCGAACGTGAGCGCGTGCTTACCTCTAAGCCACTGCACATTGTCGGTGAGAGCGAAATTGTTTGGAGTGGTGAGTTGTGTCGCGGCTGAATTGCCATTCTGAGTCCAGCCGGTTAGTTGGAGGCCACCACTGTTTTGGAATTGCGCGCCAGGGAATTCCTGACCGGCCTGGCCTGCAGGCAGATTCGTAATTCCGAATTTTCCGGGGGCGTAATTCGCGACGCCCTGCGTGGCATTTGCGATGTTCTGGAAAAACCGCGTGAAGCTGTACTTCAACTGGTTTACGAGATTGGGATTGATAGTGTAAGCATCTTCAACGATGTAGTTCTTCGGGTATATGTTGGCGAAATCGCCGCCGATGTAGGGCAGAGGCAAGTATCCATATGACGTGGCACCCGTTCCGCCGGTGCCGTAGTTGTTCAGGTAGTTCTCGACGCCGATAGTGCCGATGGACGAAATGCGATGATTGGAGCTTATGTCGTAGTCCACGCGCCAGTCGGTGACGTGATTATCAAAGCCCTTGGGAACAGAGCCAAGATAGTTGTTCGTAGTCACGCTCGGGTTGGAGGGCTCGGGCAGAGCTTTTTCCATAGCGAGCGCGATGGGAGAGATATCCGCGGACGGAATTACGTTGTTCGTAGCCACGCCGCTTTTCGCGCCTGTGAACGGTGAGCGAGAACATGTATTTCCGGCACAGCTGTTCGTCATCGGATCGAAAAGCAGCGCCGGGTTGGATGCGCCTGTGCCGGATTGTCCGCCCGACCCTACGTTTCCGTTCAGCTCAGTGAAGTCACCGTTGCGCATGAGATCGGTGGGAATCGTATAGAGCTGTGGGCTGGGACTGTAGCGGTAGTGATACTTATCGTAGGCGACGAAGAAGAACGCCTTGTTGCCCGTATGAGGCACCCTGCCGCCGAGAGATAGGGAAAGCTCGTTCTGATGTTCAGGCGGTTTGGGTGCAGGTACAGACAATCCCTGTGCATTTTTCACCGTAGCCCACTTATTGGTGAACGACCATGCGTCGAACTCCGTATTGCGGATGAAGTCAGACGCCTGACCGTGAAATTCCTTACCACCGGACTTCATGGTGAAGTTCTCCGCGCCTGCGCCCATGTACTCGGCCGGGGGCGTGCTGGAGAGCACCTGAAACTGATCGACAGCCTCGACGCTCATCGTCAACGAGACCAGGCGATTGTCTCCCTGCTGGCTCACAGTCTCTGCGGGCATGCCGTCAAGATACAGTTGGCCAAGATAGTTTCCAGTGCCGCCAATAACGGGAAGGCGCGCGCCAGCCTGCGCGCCCGGAGTGAGCGTGCCAAATGCCGTCGGGTCACGCTGCTGGCCATTCATCTGTAGAGGCAGGTTGGTATAGCTGGAATTCTCCATTGTGGTGCTGATGGTGGCGTCGGCTGTATCCAAGACCGGTGGTGCGCCTGTCACTGTGACGGTTTGCGTGGCAGCGCCCACGGAGAGTACAGGATTGATCGTTCTAACCTGCAAGGCGTCCACAACCACGTTCTGCTGCACGAGCGTCTGGAATCCCTTGGACGCGACCTGCACGGTATAGGTGCCGGGCAATACAGGAGAGATGTTAAAGAAGCCCGCGTTTGTCGCGGTGCGCACAGTCTGCACGCCGGTGGCGCTGTTTGTGATTGTGATGGTCGCATTGGGAACCATGGCGCCGGTTGAATCGGTGACGGTTCCCTGCATGGAACCTTCACCGGCCGTCTGGGCGGATGCGGATAGACTTGTCCAGCCCAGACAGGCGATCAGCGCCAGCATCGCCGCCAGTGTGCCGATCCATAACTTGAATCGGACGATCTCGTTGAATCGGTCTCTCGATCTTGTCATAAATTTCTCTGGTGAGCCTCCTTCGAATGAACTGCACGGGAATCGTTTACTGAATGCTCCGCACTGCGGACACGAAAACTGCTTTGGAAAAGGGGCCTGCGGGGGTGGTCGGACCTCCGCAGAGCATTTAATCTATCCCGCAAGATGATTGTCAATAGAAAAATAGTTTTATTTCGGACGTACGGTTGAATGCGGCCTGCGTCGTTGCGGAGCGGAGATAAGTAAAAGCGTTCAGTCGGGTGCTTCGGGATGGGCTCGGCTAGATAGTCAAAATGCGACGCGATCCCGATGGCTACTCGGGATCGCGTCGTGTTAAGTCGTGTTTGAGGTTGGTTCAGAAGTTCAGACGCCCGGAGAACTGGAAGTCGCGGCTGCCGTTGTTGCCGGTAGCGCTGCTCACAGTTCCAAAGTTGCTGCTATTAACGTTCACGCCGATGCCGCTGAACGTGACTTTGTTTGTTACGTTCTGGCAATCCGCGCCGAACACGAACTTCCATCTCTCGGTGATGTCGAAGGTGCGGCGCACGCTCGCGTCCAAATCATAGACGCTCGGATTGCGCAGGCCATCGAAAGGCAATACACGTGGCGCATCGCCGAACATGAAGTTTTGCACATTGCAGAACGGGCCGGTGCTGCTGGTGCAAGACGCAGAATCAGAGCCCGCATTCTGATTTGCACTGCTGACATAGCCATTCAGGTAGGGGATCGAACTAAAGGTTTTTGCGGTGATTCCTTTGCCCCAACTGCCGTTCTGGCGGATGGTCTTGCCAGAAAAACTCGGATTGAGGTCAGGCATGCAAGTTCCGGAGAGCGGCTGAAAACTGCTGGTGCAAGCCGAAGAAGTAAGCAGCAAGGGAGTGCCGGATCGATACGTGAAGACACCCGAAAGATCCCAGCCTTTGATGATCTGGCGTGCGACTGGATTACCTGAACCCAATCCAGATTTTCCAAACGGCAAGTGATACACACCGTAAACGGCAAGATTTTGCGGAACGCTATTCGCACTGATGGACCGGTCAATCCGATTCTGCCGCCAAGCCTTGCCATTCCGCATAAGAGTTGCGGGGATGGCATATCCGCTGCGCTGGGTTCCGGCATCATCGATGCTTTTCGAATAGGTGTAGTTTACCGTGATGTCAAGCCCGTTGGACATCCGCTTGTGAGCTGAGACTTGCAGGGCATGATAGCTGGCGTTCGCCGTGTCGAGGCCCCACGTATCCGTGGTACCCGAGAATTGCGGCATCCAGGTCAGCATGCGGGCGATGGTGGCCTGTCCTTTGCCGGCAGAGGTTGCTGCCGCCTGTTCGAAACCTGCATAGGGAGCCGCGATTTGGGGCATGATGGCCTGGGCGGCAGCCACGTTGGCCGCTGTGGCCGGCGAATTGAGTAAAGCCCCGAGAGCATAGTATTGCGGGTTGAGCTGGCCAGAATAGAGTCCGCGGATATTGCTGGCGCCGGCGATGAAGTGGCTCTCAGAGCCCGCGTAGTTCACGGAGATCGTAATGTTGTCAGAGAGAGCTCGTTCAATACCGAAGTTCCAGAAGTTGAACTCTGGCGCTCTACCTGAAATGTAGAAATCGGCAAAGCCGGGTGCTCCGCCTGCGGCAACGTAAGCTCCGGAGCTGTTGACGGTGTTACCGACGTTGAGTGTCTGGCTGATCGCGCCCGGCGGCGTGATTGCCGGAACGGTGTAGCCCGGTCCACCAAAGTTCGCGTTGGCGATTCCGGCTGTTGTGAAGCTGGAACCGTTGTTCAAATAGAAGACCGGCCCTGCTCCCGGCCCCGCAGAATTAGCCGGGAAGCTAACCGAACTGGTGAAGCCCAGCTGCGATGGACCATTGAACGCATTGCCGGCTCCGCCGGTTCCACCTGCGTGCGAATAGAGCGTGGCGAATCCTCCGCGGACAACCGTTTTATCGTTCAACGCGTAGGCGAATCCAACATGAGGGCCCCAGTTTTTCCAGTACGTATGCACCGGTGTCGTGCAGCCGCAGCTGACCGATGGGCCTCCGTAGCTTCCGGCGAATTGCAGTGCGCCCGCGTTGCCCGTCACAGGATTCGTAAGGCTCGGGTTGAGGAACGAGAAGCGATTCAGTGTTTCGTGATAGGGAGACATGTAATCCCAGCGCAGGCCGAGATTCAGGGTAAGCTTTGAAGTGATCTTCCAGTCGTCCTGAAAGTACGGCGCATATGTTGGATAACGTGCACCCAAAATTGAAAACGGCTGCAATGTAAGAGAACTGGTGCTGCCGACTGCGCCGAGCATGTAACTGGCATAGGCAAAACCGGTATTGCCGCCGTAAGCAAAGCCGCTCGTTCCACTCGGGGTAATCGAAGCAGTTTCATTGGGGCTGAAGCTCAATGTGAGCGAAGATGTAGGACCGTCGAAAGAAGAGGAGTTGTCTTCCAGGCGCTGCATCTGGAAGCCGAAGGTCATGGCGTGATTGCCTTTGACCCACATCACGTTGTCGAGCGTGGTGTAGGACTGGCTCACCGTGGTCGCGGTCACACCGGATCCGCCGAATCCCCATTGGTTGGGCGCGTTGCTGCCGCTGAAGTTGACTGTGGGGAACTCGGTAACGGCCTGGCCATCTGCCGGAACACCGGAGAAACCGATGCCGGCGGAAATGGCTTCGTATTGCTTGATGCCCTGCGTCAGGTTCTTGAGCGGCGGGCCGCCAAAGTTGCTCCAGCCGAACCGGAACTGATTCACCAGATGAGGGGTGAGGGTGTAGGAGTGCTCGAAGTCCGCCCAGTGGCCTGCGACGATTGAGTAGTCAGAACCTGTATATGGAAGAGGAAGTGCGATCGTGCTGTTATTAACGGAGCTCGCCGCGGTGAAAGGATAGGCCTGACGATTACCGCCGGCGACAACCACCGATATTCTCTGCTTGGGCGAAAGGTCATAGTCGATGCGTCCCGAGTAGAGCCAGTTGTCATAACCACTCGGCGGGCCACCCAGATAGTTGCCGCTGATAATGCCGGGCCCCGAAGTCGTTGGATCGGGCAACCACTGCTGCATATACTTCGCGATCGGAGAAATCTCCCCCACGGGGATGATGTTGGTCGGCTTACCAGATGGGTTTCCGTTGGGACCTGGCGTGCCGGCATAGGTTTGCCCAAATGCGTAACGGCAAGGTCCATTCGTGCTGTTTGCGGTGCAGGCTGCTTGCGTCGTGGGATCGTACAGGATGTATCCTGGTCCGCCGTTGCCGCCCTGAGCCGTAGAGAGCAGCTCAGAAAAATCGCCATTGCGCATCTTGGTAGTGGGAATCGTCACCTGTGATGGATTCGCTGCACTTCGCGCGTGCAGTTTGTCATAGGCGCCGAAGAAGAACAGCTTATCGTGCCCATTGAAAAGATGCGGAATGCTGACCGGGCCGCCTATTGCCACCGAGAGCTCGTTCTGGTGGTCTTCGGGTTTATCCGCAGGCACATTGGTGATAACCCCATTGACCACTTCTTTTTTGGTCAGCGCGCTGGCCGTGAATCCCCATGTGTCGAAGGCTGTGTTGCGAACGAAATCAGCAACCGAACCGTGGAACTTATTTCCGCCAGACTTTGTTGTGTAGTTCACCATGCCTGCGCCCTGGTATTCGGCCGATGCGCTGCTGGTAACAACGTTGATCTGCCCGACGGCTTCAGCCGGCACTAAGTTAAAGATCGGCCGGTTGTCGCCGATCTGGCTGATCGTGGTTAGAGGAATTCCGTCAAAGTAGACTTCCTGCACGCGATTGGCTGTTCCTGAAAAGAGCGATGAACGGCTTCCCGGCTGGGCGCCCGGCAGCAGATTTGAAACGGCCGTAATATCGCGCTGCTGGTTGTTGGCCACCAAGATCGGCAATTCGAGATAGACGCTGCTATCGATGCTGCCGCCAAGTGTGGCGTTCGTGGTCTCAAGCTGTGGAGGAGCGCTGCTGACAGTGACCTGCTCAGTTGCCGTACCCACCGAAAGAGCGATATTCAGACCAACGGTCTGCATGGCGTTGACGGTGAGATTTTCCTGCTTAAAGTCCCGGAATCCTCCCGCCGTCGCGGTGACCGTGTACGTGCCGGGAAGAACCGGCGAGACGACGTAAAAGCCATTCGCCGTTGACGTGCGCGTCATGGATACGCCGGTAGAGGTGCTGGTGACAGTGATGGTCGCGTTGGGGACCACGGCTCCGGATGTATCTGTGACCGTGCCTTCAATGGAGCCTTCACCTGCCGTCTGGGCTGAGGCAGGAGAGCTTGTCCATGCCAGGCAGACTACGAGGGCCAGCGTTACAGCAAGCGCACTGATCCAGTGTCTGCCGATCTGATTGAATCGGTCTCTCAAACTTGTCATAGATTTGCTGATTAGCCTCCTATGGATGGGGAGATGGGAAGTCGTTTATGGACATTTCGCGCAGAGTACGGCGAAGGGTTGAAGGTGGAGAGCCCGATAAGGGGTGGTCGGGCCTTCGGAGAAGATTTAATCCGCCCGAGAAGGCGATTGTCAATAGAAAAATAATTTAAGGTTAGCGTTCTGCTCGAGACGCAAGGAGAGGATCCGAGCCCGCCCAGAGGAGCAATCGCTTTCTCGCATCGCGCACGGTTTCTCCAACTGATTCGATTTAGATGCACATTATGGCGCCCCTCGATATGCCCTGGATCAAATCCGGCAAGGCGGATTGGCGAGGCAAATTAAATTCGTGAGTCGAAAAATATGCAATACTGTCGCAGTGATGCAAACGTTGCGGGAAAAGCTGGCGGATCGCTCGCGCTTTCTGATCGCAACGGAACTGGTGTCTGTTCGCGGTCCGATGTCCGGGACAAGCGCCGTGATGGCTCGGAGTTTCGCCAATGACCTTGTGGCCAGCCCTGCGATCGACTGGGTTTCGATTACCGACAATGCAGGTGGCAACCCACAGCTTGCGCCGCTCGCTCTCGGCAGGCCGATTCTCTACGCCGGCAAAGAGGTGGTGATTCACCTCACGTGCAAGGACCTGAATCGGAATGGCCTCGAAAGCGAGGCTTGGATGCTTAACAGCGAGGGCTTCAACAATATTCTGGCGATGACCGGCGACTATCCGGTCGCGGGCAACGGCGGTTTGGCGAAGCCGGTTTTTGATATCGATTCTGTTGGCTTGATCTCGCTGCTGCACACGATGAATCAGGGGCTTGGCAACAACGAGACACAAGCAAGTCGGCAGCGGCTCGGCAAGACCCAGTTTTGCATCGGCGCAGTGACGACGAACTTCAAACTGCGCGAGGGCGAGGTCATTCCGCAGTATTTCAAGCTCAAAAAGAAGATTGAGTGCGGCGCGCAGTTCATCATCAACCAGATCGGGTTCGACGCGCGGAAGATCTCGGAACTGCGCTGTTACATGGATGCGCACGGGATGCGCGAGACGCCGCTGATCGGGAACGTATACCTATTAAGTTCGCGTGTCGCACAAATTTTTCATGAAGGCAGAATTCCAGGTGTAGTCGTCACGCCCGCGCTGCTGGAGATTTGCCGCCAGAAGGGCTGCTCGGCCGACGGAGGAAGAGCATTTTTTCTGGAGTTTGCGGCCAAGCAGATTGCCATCTACCGCGGGCTTGGATTTCGCGGTGTGTATCTGGGAGGGGTCCACAATTTCCCCGCGATTGAAAGGATTCTGGAGGTTGAGCGTTCCTTTGCACCGGATGACTGGAAGCAGTTCGCCCGCGAAATCCAGTTTTCGCGGCCCGGCGAGTTTTTCTACTATGCCGAGAACCCGGAGACGAGGCTGGCGGACCCGGCACACGAGAATCCGAGACCTCACCGCGCTTCAAAGCATGTCACCACGGTTTATCAGATTTCGAAGCTGTCGCACAGGACGATGTTTGAGCCCAGCGCGGCGTTTGCGCGATGGGGTGCAAGGGTTTGCGCCCATGCGAGCGATCCGATGCAGGGCCCGAAGCCGCTCCGGACGTTGGAGCATTTGAGCAAGGCCGTCCTCTTCCAATGCAAAGACTGTGGGGATTGTTCCCTGCCGGAGATTGCGTATCTGTGTCCTGAATCGCAATGCGCGAAGAATCAGCGCAATGGTCCATGCGGCGGCACGCGCGAAGGGCGGTGCGAAGTAGATGGCTACGGTGACTGCATCTGGCTGCGCGCTTATGAGCGGCTAAAACACGATGGCCAGGAATCGCGATTGCTGAACCATGCGCCGGTGATACAGAACCAGGGTTTGCGCGGAACGTCGGCCTGGGCGAATCTCTGGCTCGGCCGCGACCACACTGCCAAACGAGAGATCGCGCGGACAGAATCGACTGTCCTCGAAACGGAGCTTCAGAAACGATGATGAGCAAGAAGCTGCATATTATCGGCGAGTTGATGAATAACTCGTATGCGCGGGCACGCAAGGCGTTCACAGAGCGTGATCCGCGGGGATATCAGGAGCTGGCGCAACTTCAGGCAGGCCTTGGCGCCGATTATCTAACGCTGAACCTGGACGGCACGCAGCGCATCCAGGTGCGCCGCCACGAGATGCTGGATTTTCTGCCGGAGGTGGTCCCGGCCATCCAGGAAGTGACGGCTACGCCGATCGCGTTCGACAATCCTTCTATTGAGTATCACGAGGTTGCGCTTGCGCACTACGACCGAACAAAGAGCGGCGCTCCGATTCTTAATTCACTTGCGGCTTCACGCGAACACCTGGACGAGATGGTGGAATTGGTAAAGCATTACGATACGCTGGCTGTGGTGATGGCATCGGAGACCTTTGCTGCGGATGGAACAGCGCAATGCCTGACACCGGAGGACTCTCATCGTGCGGCCAAGTACTTTGTCGAGCTGCTTGTGACCAAGGCGAACCGCAGGAATGATCAGATCATTATTGATCCGGGTCTAGCACCGGTGGGCGCCGATACATATGGACTGGTGAATACCGGGCTCGACGCCATGCGGCTGATTAGCGCCGATCCCGATCTGCGCGGCGTCCATATGGTGGTCGGGCTTTCAAATTTTGCCTGGGGCACGCCCAAGGGTATCCGTGAGGAGTTAGAAAAGGCTTATCTCACATTGGGAATGGAGGCTGGGCTCGATTTCGCGTTAGCTAATCCTGAAAAGAACCCCGCACCTCTGCCGGCCAACCATCCCACAGTCGCCAAGCTGCGCGAAGCGCTGGAACAGGGTCGGCCACTGAATGGCGAGACGCACGAGATTTCAGGGTTCCGCCAGGCAGAAGCCATTATGGCGATTTGCCGAGAGGCCGAGGTTGTCGACTTCTGAGATGGACAATCTCGCTTCGCTTCTTTCGGCATCGAACAGCCGGCGGGTCTGGCTGCGTGTGGGCACGCTGCTCGACGGCGGTAGTGCGCATCCCCTCCAAAATGCTCATATCGTTTACGACCAGAGTCAGATTCTCTTCGTTGGCGCGACCTCTCCGCCCCGCGATCTGCTGCGTATTGACCAGCACGCACCAGACGTCGATCTTCCCGAGTACGCACTGCTCCCCGGGCTGATTGAGGCCCATGCGCACTTGTTTCTTGAGGGCGGCGAGTTGGATCCCGCAAAGCGCGCTGCTTATCTAAAGCAACCGCGGGGCGAACTCCTGAATCTTGCACGGCCAAGGCTCGAAAAGCTGGTGCGGTTGGGCATTATCGCGGTGCGTGATGCAGGCGACAAAGATGGAGTAGGAATCGCGCTCAGCAGGCTTTCTGCCAGCACCGATCATCCCTTGATGCCGTACGTGGATAGCCCCGGTGCGGCGATTCATCATCGCGGCCGCTACGGCAGTTTTATGGCCGAATCCATAGAGGAGTTTGCATCCGCGCAAGAGTGTGTGGAGGCTCGGGTCAAAGCAGGCGCTGACCGAATCAAACTGATTCCTACTGGCATTATCAACTTCAAAAAAGGCGCGGTCACCACCGAACCGCAAATGACGACCGAAGAGATTCGCGAGCTGATTGCGGCAGCAGCGTCGTTCGGCAAACAGACCCTGGCACATGCCTCCGGCGACGCCGGTATTGAGCGCGCGATCGAGGGAGGAGTCGATACGATCGAGCACGGATTTTTTGTGCGTCCCGATCAGTTGGCGAAGATGCGCGACCGGCAGATCGCGTGGGTGCCGACGTTCGCTCCGGTCCAGCGGCAGATTGACTACGCCTCGTGGATGGGATGGGATGAGGAGGTTGCTTCCAATCTGAGGAGAGTTCTCGATCAACACGCCGAGACTTTGCTCAGGGCTCATGAGATGGGCGTTGCAATCATTGCCGGCAGCGATGCCGGGTCTTACGGTGTGGAACACGGTCTCGGATTTCTCTATGAGCTTGTGCTCATGGAGCGGGCCGGGCTTTCGCCGCTTGCTGTCATCCACGCTGCGACTGGAGCCAGTTCAAATAGGTTGGCATTCAAAGAGAAGTTCGGACAGATCAAGGCCGGCTTCCGGAGCCGATTTCTTCTCACCCGCCATTCCCCTCTGGACGGCATCGACAATCTCAGCAAGCCCCGGTTTGTCATCTTCGACGGAGCGGTCTCCAAGAGCGATGAAACTGCGGAAGTGGCCGGCCTCTAACTCGGAAGCACTGATCCGAGTAACTCTTTATAGATGGCGATCCTCGTATATTTCACCCTCATCGATTTCTGCTTCATCCTGCGAAAAGGCCATCACAAACTGAACCGCGAGCTGTTGTTCGTCGACGCTGACAAATGCAGTGTTCGGACAGCAAAGAGGGTCCTTCTGTGACCGGTTCCTGAAAATTTACCAGAGAAGGTTCGGTTGATGACGGGTCTGTCATTTTATGCTCGCAATTCATAAAAAGCGGTGGTATGGTTATGCGGTTCGACGGCCGGACCAAAATCCGACTGGATAGATTGGTGAGACCGAGCCGGGGCCGATTAGATAAAGAGCTTGAGCGTCCCAGACAGGTGATTTCTAGTTTCCCCATTGCAAGAAATCGACGAAAAGGGGGTTATTGTCTCCTGCTGGAGGTAAAAAATTCAATCGTTTTTCACAAAAACGCATGTTTACTGATTTATAACTCATGCTGGGCTGTTAAACCCCTGCCTGATCGCGACTGCTAGGTGCCGCTGAAGGAGCGATGTTCCCTTTTTGAGCCAAAACGCGCATTTGCGGGAAACGGAGAACCTCAAGAGGTCCGTAACGGGGATCACACAAAGGTGTGACAGGCTTGACACCATAAGAAAATCAACTTGTTTCAATTGTTCGTGCTATATTTTTTTTAGAGTCAAACTCAGCGAATGCACAACTTTCAGATCAAGAAGCCGTCTGAGTAGGTAAACAACCCAGATTTGCCGTTACGTGGGGCGCGGAGAGAGTTAACCAAACTGAAAAATTGACCGCCCTCAAGACTGCTCGACCAAGTTCAGTATCTGCACGTTCATTGCAAAACACTATGGAGTTTCGCCAAAGGGGGCAACTTGCAAGCGAAGGTGTGCGTTTCAGAGTCTTCTGAGACAGCTGCTGAGAAACAATCCGGGGTTATCGGCGCTTACGAGAATGAGTGGCACCAGCGAAAGCCTTCGTGGGTTAAGGAGCTTCCACAGGTAGCTCGTGTAACTTCGATCGAGAGATTTGCTGTGAGTCAGTGGAGCCTCTCGCGCTCGAAGCGGTTCTTCGATCTTGCAATTGCGCTTCCAGTACTCGTCGTATTTGCCGCGCCGATGCTGGTGATTGCCTTTTGCATCCGGCTTACATCGAGGGGCCCGGCGATCTTTGTCCAGAAACGCGTGGGTCGTAACGGCCGCTTGTTTTCCATTTACAAATTCCGCAGTATGACTGTCGAAACAAATGAAGGTTGCGGACCTGGTCTGACAAAAGATGGCGATTGCCGCATCACCACTCTGGGCCGATGGTTGCGCAAGCTGAAGTTGGATGAGCTTCCGCAGTTTTATAACGTTCTGCGTGGAGATCTGAGCCTCGTGGGTCCAAGGCCCAAATTGCTTCAGTACGAGGTCGTCCTCAACATGCCCTATCGCCCAGGTATTACGGGAGCCTCGACGCTTGCCTTCCGCCATGAAGAGGAGATTCTAAGCCGCGTACCCGCTGATCAGATGGAGCACTTTTACAATCTGCGGATCAAGCCCCTTAAAGCACGCATTGACGCACGGTATATGCGGCAGGCAACATTCTGGACAGATCTTAAACTTATTGGAGCAACGGTTCTATCTTGCATTGCGCCGCGTCGTTCTGCGCCTGTTACTCCGCGCACCGCTCAGCCTGTGCCCACTTCGGAGCAGCTTACTTACATGGAGTACACACGCGAATCATTTGACACGCCGAGTTAGTCGGCTTTACGCGCTGTTTGCGCAGCTAGATTTTTCCCCATTTATCGAGCGATTAAGACATACCAAATAGCTCGCCTCCAACCAAGGCGAGCTATTTGATTAAGAGCAAAATGGTGCGGTCCGTCCTTACCTTTCGGCAGGAGAGTGCCTTCCTCTTCCCGTGTTAGACTCGTAACCATATGGAGATTCGAAATCGCTGGGAGAATGTCGTGAACCCTCACGGCCAGCCCGCCCGCGATAGATTTTATCTGCGCTCCAGCTTTGCTACCCGGCTCGGAAGTTTCCTCCTCATCTTGTTGGCGACCACCGCCAATGCCCAGTTACAGAGTCCGACCGGTGGTTCGGACCTTACGGGTAGCTCAAGCGATTTGGACTGCACCGATCCGCTGATGGCGAGCTCGGCTCAATGTACCGGACAATCACAGTACTCCAACCTGCAGTTGTCGCAGCAGACCCGTCCGCAGATACCACAGGAAAGCACTACACAGATTCCGGGTTTACCAAACAACTACACCGATACCGAATCCTTCACGCAACAAACACTTGGTAGAAACCGAACTCAGCAAACCGCAGTGCTTCCGCCGGAACCGCTGACCGAGTTCCAGAAGTTTGTGGCGTCGACAACGGGTCTGGTTCTCCCTATTTACGGTTCAACCCTCTTTCGTCGCGTGCCATCGACATTTGCTCCTCTTGAGAATGCGCCCGTGCCTTCGGACTATGTGATCGGGCCGAACGATGAGTTGCGCATCCGAATTTGGGGTCAGCTGAACTTTACGGCAAACGTGCGCGTCGACCGGTCGGGTGACATCTATCTTCCGCAGGTGGGCCCCGTGCACGTAGCTGGCCTACAATACTCGGCTCTCGAAGATCACGTACGGACCGCAATCCAAAGGGTCTATCGCAACTTTCAGCTAACCATCGACGTCGGCCAGATTCGTGCGATCCAAGTGTATGTAACTGGAGAAGCGCAACGCCCGGGCGTGTATACAGTTAGCTCTCTCAGCACGTTGGTTGATGCACTCTTCGCCAGCGGTGGACCGTCTCTGCAGGGCTCACTCCGCCATATTCAGTTGCGGCGGGGCGACACCGTCGCAACCGATTTCGATTTGTACGACCTGCTGGTACGCGGCGACAAAACGAAGGATGTTAAGCTCCTGCCAGGCGACGTCATTTTTATTCCCCACGTGGGTCCTCAAGTGGCTATCACCGGGAGTGTGCGCAGCCCTGCGATTTATGAACTCAAAGGCAATGATTCTCTCGCTGATCTGATCACTACAGCCGGAGGAGCCTCCGCAATAGCCGCGGAGACGCGCATCTCGATCGAGAGAATCGAGGAGCATCATGATCGCCAGGCGATGGAAGTGGCGTATGATGCCACGGGTCTGGCGACTCCGTTGGCCGATGGTGATTTGATTCGTGTTTTCTCCATCGTTCCTTCATACCGAAAAACTGTCATTCTGCGCGGAAACACAGCAAACCCGGGCCGGTTTGCATGGCATGCAGGAATGCACTTGAGCGATTTGATTCCAGATAAGGAGTCGCTCATTACCCGAAACTATTGGTGGAAGCGGACGCAGCTCGGCTTGCCGGCGCCGGAGTTCGAGCCGACGCAGAACCTCGATCGAATGAAGCAGCCTATCGACGGTCGCTCTGTCACACTGCCGCCGACAACCGGCGCACCGGTGAACAATCCCAGAACCGGGACCGCCGGCCTCAGTTCGCTCACGAGTGGTCAACTGCCTGACTCGTCGCAAGCAACGGATACCTCTGCACTTGAGCAAGAACAATACGTGTCTCAACAGAATCTCGCAGGCACGTCACAGCAAGATTTATCCGGCTACCCGCAGAACCCCTATCAACCTTCGCAACAACAGCAGCTCGGTAATTCACCTTTGGCAGCGGCTCAGAGTGTCTCTTCATCGCAAATGCCCCGACCCGAGCAGCGGACTGAGGTAAAACTCCTCGCTCCGGAAATTGATTGGGATTATGCCGTGATTGATCGCCAGGATCCGGCGACCCTGAAAGCGACACTGATTCCTTTCGATCTGGGCAAACTTGTGCTTCAGCACGATTCGTCGCAAGACCTCGAGCTTCAAGCGGGCGATGTCGTTTCAATCTTCTCGGCCGCCGATATTCGAGTTCCGATCGCTGAGCAGACCAAGTTTGTGCGGCTCGGTGGCGAGTTTGTGCACGCAGGCGTTTATTCCGCGTTGCCTGGAGAAACACTACGGCACTTGATTGAGCGCGCGGGCGGCTTTACGCCCAATGCGTATCTATATGGTTCGCAGTTCACGCGTGAGTCTACTCGGGCAATACAGCAGGCCGGCATCAATCAGTATCTGCAGACGCTCAATCTTCAGATCCAGCGAAGCAATCTTGCCTTGCAAGGGGCGGCAACGGTTTCGGCGCAGCAGATTGCTAACAGCGCTTCGGCACAAAACAGCGAGCGTGAGCTTCTTACGCAATTAAGAGAGATACGCGCAAGCGGGCGCATCGTACTCCAGTTCAAGCCCAATAGCAGCGGATTAGATGCGATTCCCGATATTCTGCTCGAGAATGGCGATTCGTTTACGGTTCCCTCTGTTCCCAACAGCGTGAATGTGATTGGAGCCGTCTACGACCAGAATTCCTTCCTCTATTCACCGGGTCGGCGCTTGGGAGCTTACCTAGCCCTGGCAGGTGGTCCGAATGCAGATGCAGATCAGAAGCATGAATTCATCATCCGGGCCGATGGCGAAATTGTGAGCCGCTCGACCAAGACTGGGTTGTGGGGAAATGGGTTCACCGATTTGCGCATCTTTCCGGGTGACACGATCGTAGTTCCAGAGAAGAGCGCAAAGCCCTCCGCATTGCGCGCCTTTCTTGATTGGTCGCAGTTGTTCTCACAGTTCGCGCTCGGCGCCGCGGCTCTTAGCGTAATTCAATAGCAAAGGGAAGTTGATCGCGCCTGAACAAGACGTCGCTCAAAGGTCGGCGACTAAAGCACGCCGACCACCGCAGATGCGCGATAAAAGATGGACGTGAAGTCATTCCATCGATCCGGCAAGGCTTCGGGACATTTACAACCGGCGACGCCGCCTATGTTACGCCTACACGAAGATTTTCTCCTTTTGCCCTCCTGCCTGCTTACGCCGGTAGCGATAGAGACCGGGACAGAAGAGCCGTATGCGTGATCCTGTCACGGCGTCGCAGAGCGGGCGCGCTCACGCGCCGCGGCTGACTTCTTGAGGAATCTCGGTCGGTAACAAACAAGAGTCCCGATCTTCGACCACAATGGAATTGCCGGCATCCGGCAGGTAAGCGAATTGATACTCTTGCTAGGGACAGCTTTGTCTACCGATAGGAGCCGGTAGACGTGGCGCACCTTGCCTGCTGGTGGAGTGCGAAGGATGTAAGCTGATGATCGAACAACTTCACACAATCATTGGCCAAATTGAACACGAGTGGTCGACGAAGCGCCTGCTGGTGGTCGGCGACGTGATGCTCGATCAGTACATCTGGGGCGATGTTGCGCGCATCTCGCCTGAGGCGCCCGTGCCGATTGTGCGCGCCTCCCATCAGAGCGAGCGACCTGGCGGGGCAGCCAATGTGGCCATGAATCTTGCGCGGCTGGGCGCGCAGGTGGTCGTGGCAGGTTTTACGGGCGGCGACAAGAATGAATCACTTCTGGCAGAAAGCCTGCGTTCCAACGGCATTTCGCCGGCGTTCATAAGCTGCCAGGGATTTCCGACCATCACAAAGCTGCGCATTTTGGGCGGTAAGCAGCAGATGTTGCGGCTCGATAGTGAGGAGCTGCGCGAACGGCCACAGCGCGACTTCGATCGCTTGATTGAAGATGTGCTCGCACGCGTGCCTGCATGCGATGCCATCGTGCTTTCGGACTATGCCAAAGGCGGGCTGACGCCTGCTGTGTGCCAGGCGGTGATTCAAGCGGCACGAAAGTCCAAGATTCCGGTTCTGGTCGATCCGAAAAATGCGGATTTCTCGCGATACCGCGGTGCGACGACGATTTGTCCGAACCTGCGTGAGTTATCGGATGCTCTCCGCACGGATGCACAAAATCTGGAAGAGCTGTTGAATGCCGCTGAGGCGATGATTCCGGAGTACGATCTCGAGTTTCTTGCCGCGACGTTAAGTGAAAAAGGGATCGCATTGGTGCGACCGGGAAAACATCGGATCGCGCCCGCCGCCGCGCGCCAGGTTTTCGATGTCTCAGGCGCCGGCGATACCGTGATTGCGGTTCTGGCGCTGTGCCTGTCTTCCGCACTCAGTCCCGAGACGGCGGTGGAGTTGGCCAATGTTGCAGCCGGCGTGGTGGTGGGCAAGGTCGGCACTGTGCCGGTGGAAAAGCATGAATTGCTGGCTGCACTCTCTACTGAAATCGCCGTCGACACGGTGAATAAGGTGATGAGCCGCGAAGAACTCATTCGCCGCATGGCGCTGTGGCGGGCCAACGGAGAGCACGTGGTCTTTACCAACGGCTGCTTCGACCTGTTGCACATCGGGCATATCACACTGCTCGAGCAAGCGCGCCGGTTCGGCGATAAGCTCATCGTGGGGATCAACAGCGATGCATCGGTTGCCGGTCTCAAAGGGCCGGGCCGGCCGATAGTCGGCGAGCGCGAACGGGCTCGCGTGATGGCTGCGCTTTCGGTCGTAGATGCCGTTGTTTTGTTTCCCGAGCCTACGCCGCTGGAACTCATCATCGCGGTGAAACCCGATGTACTGGTCAAAGGCGGCGATTACAACGTCGATACCATTGCTGGCGCACGAGAGGTTGAGTCCTGGGGCGGACAAGTGAAAATTGTTCCACTGGTCGAGGGCTTCTCTACTACCAACTTGATTGCCGGCGGACGGAAGGACGCATGAGCCGCCATCATGGTCCTCCGGCTCGCCCATCTGCCGGCCGCGGGCAAACCGCCATACAAAATTTGCTGGCGCGGGCCATTCGTGAGCATCAGTCAGGACGGCTGGAGGAGGCAAAGCAACTCTATCTCCAGGTGCTGGCGAGCGACGTCAGGAATGCGAAGAGTCTCTACGGGCTTGGCCTCATTGCGCATCAAAGCGGCAACCTCGAAACCGCTGCGAAGATGTTCGAACGGGCAATCGCGATCCATCCGAATGAGGCCTCTTACCATGCCAGCGTTGGCGCGGTGCTGCAGGCGCAGCGGAAATTTGACGAGGCTGTCGCCGCGTATCAACGCGTGTTGGCTCTGAAGCCGAATGATGAAGAAACCTATTTTCTCTTAGGCAATATTCTGCTCGATCAGGGAATCTCCAGCCGGGACCGGCAGAAGCTGGAGGACGCGAAGGCGCACTATGAGCGTGCGCTTTCTCTTCGACCAGAGATTGCCGACACACACAACAATCTGGGGCTCGTTTTCCTGCATCTGGGCGAGCTGGATGAAGCGAAGGCGCATTACGAACGCGCGCTCGCGCTGAATCCGAAGTTCGCAGAGACACACAATAATCTTGGCAATCTGCTGCGCGACCGGAAGGAACTGGACGAGGCTGCCGCTCATTACGAACAGGCGCTTGCGCTAAAGCCCGACTATGCTGAAGCGCAGAACAACCTGGGACTGATTCTGCAAAAGCAAGGAAAGCTCGAAGAGGCCAAGTCCCGATTCGAGCGTGCGCTGAGCATCAACTCGCAACTCCCTGAGACGCACAACAACCTGGGTACGATTCTCCGGGATCAGGGACAGCTTAACGAAGCACGAGCCCACTATGAGTACGCACTCAAGCTGCGCCCAGACGACGCGCAAGCGCACAATAATCTGGGAATCGTGTTGCAGGGCCTGGAAAGACCTGAAGAGGCAGTGGCGGCGCACGAGCGCGCAGTGGCTCTCAGACCGGAGTTCGCGGAGGCACACAACAATCTGGGCGTCGTGCTGCGGGACCTGGGCAGGCTGGAAGAGTCCGGCGCGGCGCACGAGCGTGCGCTGGAACTGATGCCTGAGTTTGCAGAGGCACTGAATAATCTCGGCGTGGTAAGGCGCGACCAGGGAAGATTGGAAGAGTCCAGAATTCTTCTTGAGAAGGCGCTCGCGTTGAAACCGGACTATGCCGATGCGCTTTGCAACCTGGGCAATGTCTTCAAAAACCAGAGAAAACTCCACGATGCGCGCATGAGCTACGAACAGGCGAGCCGCCTGAAGCCAGACCTGATCGAGGCTCAATGGAACCAATGCCTGATCGACCTGATGGAGGGGAACTACGCCGCGGGATGGCGCGGCTATGAAGTGCGACATCGCCGAGCGCGCAACAGCCCGCGCACTTTTCCGGTACCCTTGTGGCGCGGAGAGCCGCTCAATGGGGCGCGCATTCTGCTGCATTCGGAACAGGGACTGGGCGATAGCCTTCAATTTCTTCGCTATGCACCGATGGTTCAGGCTGCAGGCGGTACGGTGTTGCTGGATGTTCCTCCTGCGCTGCGCCGGCTAGCAGCGGAGTTGCCGGGCCTCGCTGTGCTCACAACGGGAGAGCCGATCGGGCCGTTCGCATGGCACTGCCCGCTGATGAGCTTGCCATTCGCCTTCGAAACGCAGATCGATTCCATTCCCGCACGCGTTCCCTATCTCACGGTTCCAGAAGAGGCAGCAAAGGCAGCGGCGGCACGCACATGGCCTGGGGAAGGGCTACGTGTTGGCTTGGTGTGGAGCGGGAATCCAAAATATTCAGAAGACTGGTTCCGTTCGATACCGCCACATCTAGTCAAATCTCTTCTGGAAATGCGAAGCGCCCATTTCTTTTCGCTCCAGCTGGGCGCAGCTTCAAGACAACTCTCTGATCTTTCTGAAAAGCTGGTCGACCTGCAGTCTGCCATCACGGACATGGCGGATACGGCAGCACTGATCAGCCACCTGGACCTGATCATCTCTGTGGATACATCTGTCGCGCACCTGGCCGGCGCGCTCGGGAAGCAGACATGGGTGCTGCTCCCTTTCGCGCCCGACTGGCGCTGGCTGCTGGATCGCGAAGACAGTCCTTGGTATCCAACTGTGCGGCTTTTCCGGCAACCTGAAATTCGCGACTGGCGCTCTGTGATGGAACGGGTTCAGAGCGAGCTCTCGGCACTGCTAGCCAAAGCGACCAGCGGCTAAGACCGTTACCGGTCACCGTCCGTTATAGTGAGATCAGGCATGTCATCTGGAACACGTTCCGAAGCGATCCTCATCCACTTCTCAGGCCCCGATGCACCCGGGCTTACTGCCGGCGTCACCAGTATTCTTGCCAGTAGCGATGTCAACGTTCTCGACATCGGGCAGGCCGTGGTGCATGAGACTCTCGCGCTGGGCATGCTCGTGGAGGTCCCTTCTACTACAGACTTTGCCGCAACTAAGAGCGCTCTTCTCAGTCGCGCGCATGAGCTTGGGCTCCAGGCCCACTTCAAAAAGATTCCTCAGAGTGCTGTGAAGCATTGGCTGCGTGGCTTGCATCACGAGCATTTTGTGCACTTCATCATCACGGTGCTGGGGCGCTCCATCACCTTTCAGCAGATCGCTCGAATCAGCTCGATCATCGCCGCGCACGGCATGAATATTGACCGGATCGAGCGGCTTTCCGGAAAGCTTGCGCCGGAGATTGAGACAGAAAACGCCTGCATCGAGCTGGCAGTCAGCGGCGATGCGGCGCGAGAGTCCGGTATGCGCGCGGAGTTTCTTGCTGTCGCGCAGGAACTCTCGATCGATGTTGCGTTCCAGCGTGAAGGAGTCTTCCGGCGCAACCGAAGACTCTTTGCCTTCGACATGGACTCCACGCTCATTCAGGGCGAAGTGATTGATGAGCTCGCGAAGATGGCAGGCGTGGGCGATCAAGTGGCCAAAATCACTGGAGCCGCGATGCGTGGAGAGATTGTCTTTGACGAAAGCTTTACGCGACGTGTTGCTCTGCTCAAGGGGCTTCCTGCAGAACGCGTGCTCAGTCTCATCGACGCGATTCCACTAGCTGACGGTGCGGAGCGATTGATTCGTACGCTGAAGCTTCTTGGCTACAAAACGGCGATTCTCTCGGGCGGCTTCACATTTTTTGCGCGTTCACTGCAGCAACGCCTGGGAATCGATTACGTTCATGCCAACGAACTTGAGATTGCCGACGATTTGGTCACAGGCCGCGTGATCCCGCCTATCGTCAATGGAGTGCGTAAGGCAGCGTTGCTTGCTGAGATTGCTGAGGGTGAAGGTATCTCGCTCGAGCAGGTGGTGGCCGTTGGCGATGGGGCCAACGATATCCCCATGCTTGATCTTGCCGGCATGGGTATTGCTTACCGCGCCAAGCCTCTCGTTCGGCAGAGCGCCGATCAGTCGATTTCTTTTCTTGGACTCGATGGCCTGCTCTATCTGATAGGAGTGCGCGATCGCGATCTGCAGCATCACGAACCTCTCCAAATCTAGCACGGCACAATCGCACAACGCAGGCCGAGAGCACGAGCACTTCCATCTGTCTGTTCGGTCTTCTCTAGAAATCGGCAGCCGAATAACCCGGGCCAAAAGGAATGATCACTTCCGCTTCAGTAGGCACTGGCCTGCCATTCACCGTCGCGGGTTGAAAACGCCACGTTTTAACGGTATCGAGAACGATCTGGTCCAGTTTGGTTCCGAATCCTTTCACCAGCCGCTCGGTCACAATGGCTCCTGCTGCGTCCACCTTCACGTCGACCACAATTTTCTGTTCGGTCGAGGGCAGAAGCGAACGATCGGTTACAAGCGGGCGTGGCGAGACGATCGGAAAGGCGGGATGAGCGTCCTCTGCATCGCTGCCGTTCCCGATGGAGGCATTGCCCGCCCCATCTCCAGCATGAGGTGTGGGCGGCTTGCCGCCTCCCGACTTCTGCAGAGGATGCGTGTGCTGGATCGGCAGGAGGGTCTTCGCGGCTGTCGCCTCGTCGGGAATCGGCTTGCGCGTATGCGCAGCCGTATCCATCTCGGGCAGCACGAGCTTGATCGCATGCGACCCGCCGGCTACTTCAATCTGCGCGACCACTACGCGCTGATCAGACCGAACCAACTTATTTTTGGTGAGAGCGCCAAGCAGAAGTACACACGTAAAGATAATTCCGTGGAACGTCACAGAGAGCAGGACGGCGTAACGTTTGCGTCGAGCTTCGCGGGGAAGAGATTGCATGGCAACCTCGTGCGACAACAAGCGTCTGCTGACTCATTGTCGCACAGATTCAATGCGAGCAAAGCGGTTGCGAAGGACAAATTTGTCCGGAATCGCGCGAACTGCTCTAACGGTGCGCTGCTGATGCTTCTGGTTGTGCAACCTGGGCCAAGCCGGCGTGGTAGCACGTCACCCGATTGCGTCCTGAATGTTTTCCTTCATAAAGCGCCTGATCCGCGGCAGCGATCAGTGTTTCGCGCGTTCGCCCGTGTTCGGGATAGACTGCCACACCGAAGGTTGCTGTGACGCGGAGCCGCGATGATCCGTACACGATCTCCGTCTCTTCGAAGATCTTGCGCAACTGCTCCGTTCGTTCGCAGGCACCATCCAGCGTGATGTCCGGCAGCACCATGAGAAATTCTTCTCCACCATAGCGGCAATGCAGATCGGCAGCGCGGAACGAGCTTCGAATCAAGCCACTGAAGATACGCAATGTCTCGTCACCGGCCAAATGCCCGAAGACATCATTCACTTTCTTAAAGTGATCGAGGTCTGCAATGACGACACTCACGGGTCCGCGCCGCCGCTCGGCAAGGCTCAGTTCTCTATCGAAAAATTCATTGAGTGGAAGACGGTTGTAGAGGCCGGTCAATGGATCGCGAATAGCTTGTTCCCGGAGCTGATCCTGAAGAGCCTGCACCTCCTGCTCCACGCGAATTCGCTCGGTTACATCGATCATCAGATTGATGAGGACTGTTCTGCCGCTGATCTCCATGACCGAGCTGTGACACTCGACATGAATGACGGCGCCGTTTTTTCGCAGCGCGTGAAAGACATAACTGAGATGGTCCACTTCACCACTGAGGCGCCTGCGCATCTGCTCCTGAACAAGCTGACGATCGATCGCCGCTGCAGTTTCCAGCGGACCGAGGCGCAGTATCTCTTCTACGCAGTAACCAAAAATTTCCGCCAGCCTGGTGTTGGCGTAGGTGAATCGCCCTTCTTCGATGATGGCGATTCCGGCCAGCGACTGGTTAACCAGACCGCGAAACTTCGCCTCGGATTCGCGGAGCGCGCTGTTGATTCTCTGGTTTTCGTGAAGCGCAGCTTCCAGTTCTTCCGTGCGCTGGCGCACCAGCTCTTCGAGCATGATGGCAGTCTGAAACATGCCAAAATCTGAGCTCTGGATTTTCGTGCTGCGTTCAGCGCGGTCCATCAGCGCACGGTTTACCTTGTTCAGCCGTGCAATCTCGGCGCGCAGAGCCTGCTCAGCGGCGGGCGTCAGATCAGGAGGAACTTCAGGCACCGTGAACCTCAGTCCGCCGCGCGCCAAGGGCGATGCCGCTCAACGTCTGATTGACGTGCATCCCATGAAATTGTTCTCCGTAGGTATTAAACCCCACGGCATTGTTGCTTTTCAAAATTTCGCCAATGCGATCACTGAGCCCATTCTGCACAATTTCGAGCCGGCGTAAGATACAGTCGCAGGTAATCACAAGTTCGGGCGGGCCGATCTGCGCGCGGATATTCGTCAGGGCAGTTTCCAGATTTTCGACAATATCGGCGCCATGCGCCACGCGGAGAACAACGCCTTCTTCGATTGCGCAGTAAAGCGTGATGCTCCCGTCCTCATTCGCTTTCTGGATCGCCCGCACGTAATTGCTGCCGTCGATGAGCACGACGACGGGCGACGCGGCGAACCGTGCAGGTGTGAGTTCGTGCTCGCTCACTCCGAGAAGCCGCGCATATTCTTCCACTGCGGGGAGGCCGTTGATCTCCTTGACGACTCTCCGGCTCGTGTCCGCTTCGGTAATGACCAGCCGTTGATCGGTGGAGACAAAGTGCTGAGTCTTGAAGACTGTAAAAGGAAGCGGCGTTGTGATGAGAGTAAGAAGGGCGCAGTCGCTGCGGAAGCTGCCATCCGCGTAGACATACGTCTTGCCGAAGCTCATGCCGTCGCCGGCTGAGCCTCCAGCCAGCGGAACTTTACCCAGCGTCTCTTGCAGCGTGCGCGTGACTCGTTCTTCGCGGAGACATAGCCCATCGATCAGGAGCAGCGCAAAGGTATTTTGCTCCGTCATTGATTCCGCATTTTGTTTGAGCTGCCGCAGGAGGTGTTTTCCGAGCGCGTGGCCTTCGGCAATCTGAAACTGATCCAACTGAGTAAGCGATCCGCTTACGGCGGAGCAAACCTGGGAAGAAAAGCTGACGCCGGAGATGCCGCGTTCCCGGTAACCCCCAGGACCGATCTCTCCTGCGGAGGTACAGCCGATAACCTGGACGTCGCGGAACAGCGTGTTCAGTTCCTGGGCCAGAGCATCCAGATCGTAATCATTCGAACAGAAAAAGATGACGAGCGCCATGTCAGGCTGCTCAATATCGCGATAAAACTCCTGTGCCGCTACGCGAGCGTCCGTTGCCGCGGTGTACGTTCGCCGAATGCCCGTGTCCGTATGCATCGATTCCTCTTCGCACGGCCATTGCGCACAAAGGCCGCTGATTGAGATCGGGGCCTCTGCACGCACAGCTGCACGTCCACATAGTTTCCGCCGTGGCAGGTTGGCATGCCGTGACACGCATCACAAACTCACATGCATCTTCCGGGCCATTGCTCTGTTGTCGTCTCTGTGTGCAGGCTCATTTTCCGCGAATGCGGCTGAAACGCATCTGGCTCCAGTAGAGAATTTGTGAGCAGAAAGACGAACCCCATCCGTGTGGATGGGGTTCGTGTTCTAGTCAGGCTTTGCCGGCTTTTCTTTAGAAGGAGAGTTTCAGTGACAGCTCAACCTGGCGGCCCGGATTCGATCCATCAAGCAGACCGAAAAGCCCCACGGTTCCCGAACCTCCACCGAGTGCTCCTGTGGTGCGAACGCCGTTGCAGGCCACGCACGAGCTGTACTGCCCCCACCAGCTTGCCGGCACGCTGAAAATCGGCGTGTTGGTGAGATTGATGAACTGCGCGGCGAGGGTCAGGTTTACATCTTCGGTAACGGGAAACTGTTTGGCGAGGTTGAAGTCAGCCGTCTTCAGGCTGGGACCGCGTAGCGCACCGGTCTGGCAGTTGCCGAACTGACGGGCGTTTACTTCGGTCACGGCGGCTGGGTTGAGGTTGGTTTTGCCGATACTGCTGCCGATCTGCACCGTCTGCATGGCCTGATTGGTCGCGACGCCCGCCACACAGTTCGGCCGTGGCTCATATGAACCGGTCAATGCGGACGCGCTGAGAGGCGACAGATCACTCATGAAGTTGCCGGCAAACGGAGTGATGCCGAAGCCGGAGTGCAGCGTGAGATCACCGCCCACCTGCCAGCCGCCGATCACCTCATTTACTGGCTTGCTTACGCCGTTGGCAAAGGTACGGCCCTTGCCAAAGGGCAGGTTGTACAGCGCATAGCCTGTAAAGTACGAGGCGACGTCCGTTGTGCAGCGGCCGTAGTCTCCTCTGGGGTTGTACTCGTTCTGGAAGAAGTTTTGCGTAGCCTGTGTCTGCGACTCGCCTGCACCTTCTTCGTCACCATAGGAGCCGAAGTAGCCCAGTGTGTTGGTCATGCACTTGGACCACGTGTAGGAGAACTGCGTGTCGAGCCCGTGATAGCTTCTCTGCTGAATTGTTGCCTCCATAGCGTTGTAGCGCGAGATGCCGTCGGACGCGTTGAAGCGCGCCTGACCCACGCCATTGGCAATCAACTGCGTTTCGAATGGACCGGGTACGGCCACTCCATTTGAATTCAGCTGTTTCTGGTTGAACAGGTAGATGTCAGACAGATGGTCGATCTTGTTGCCGACGTAGCCCAGCGAGACCGTGGTGTTGGAAGCGAACTGATGCTGCACCACCAGGTTCCACTGCTGATCGACGGCAGGTTGCAGGTTGGGATCGGTCGCGTGCGTTGTTACGCCAGAGATGCAGTTGGCCGCATAGGCCTGCAGCTGCGACGCTGTGCACGCGGCCGAGAAGGTGGAGTAGCCCTGATCGAGAGTCGAGACCGGGTAGTTGTATCCAGCCGACGCGGCATTGTTGAGTTCGTCGTGCATGATGACATTCGGCGGGTTGACGACAGCCATGTTGTTGACGCCGTTCCCTTCCATATAGGTCGAGATGTCATACGCCCCGCGCAGCACGGATTTCGAGTCCCAGGAGGGCTGCCAGGAGAAACCGATACGCGGCTGAATGTTATCGATGCCCGTATAGGTGTTGTAGTTGGTGCCCACCTGCGGTGCACCGGTGAGTTTGTCGAAGTTCACATTCTGGCTTGCGTTTTTGTCGCCGCGCGCTGTGATCAGTTCATAACGGACGCCAAGATTCAGAGTCAGGGTCGGTGACATGCGATAGTTGTCCTGCACAAAGCCGCCAAACAGGCTGTTGCGCAGATGGAAGTTCAAGGGCTTGCCCTGCTGTACTTCTTCCGGCAGACCGAGCAGGAAATCGGCGAATCCGTTGCCGTTCGCGCCGACTGTGGGATTAGCTGTGTACTGACCTGTAAATGTAAACGAACCAGACGCGCCCTGATTGCCCGCGTACACATCGTTCATGATGTAGTGGTAAAACTCGAAGCCCGCATGGATCGAGTGTTTACCGTGGGTCCAGGTCAGCGCATCTTCAATCTGGTAGGTTGTGTCGTGGAAGATCTCCACGCCGTTTGCGTCTCCGATTTTTTGATAGCCAAACGACATTGCGGGCAGGATGTCTCCCTGCACACCCGGCAGACCAAACTGAGCTGGCAGATTTCCGCCAGCAGCGTTCGTATACACCTGGTCGTTGGCCGGGAAGATCTGTGCGCCAAGCCGTAGTTCGTTCATGAGAGAGGTCGTGATCGTGCGATCATAGTTCGCCACAAAGTTCTTAAGCGGATACTCGCGCGTGAGATTCGGCGTCAACTTATCCGTGCCGTTGCTCGTGGTGTTGATGGTGTACATCTGCGAGTAGCGGCCGCTCACGTGGTCCTTGTCTGAAGCCTGCCAGTCGATCTTCAGGTCGCCCTGGAAGCTGTGCACGTAGCCGCTGGTGAAGTAGTTCAGCTGTTCCTCCTGCGCGGCAAACAACGGGGATCCCACGATCGCCGAAGCCACTTTACTGTTCAGCGGAACCTTGTTGTTCGCAATGGGCTGACGGCTGCCGGGAGCAGTTCCTGCCGCCGGCATATAGAGCTGATACACGGGATTCGTACAGACACCATTGACGAATGCGGCGCCCTGGCCTGTGCAAAGAGCGCTGAAGTCGCCAGATGCAAACGCGGAGGAAGGGAGAACGGTGTTGGTTTGCCCGGTTTTGGGTGTGTTGTAGATGGCGGAAGAATCATCGGCAAAGAAGAAGAGCTTGTTCTTGATGATCGGCCCTCCAACCATGCCGCCGAAGTTGTTCCATTGAAGCACCGGGCGCGGAAGCGTCTTCTGTGGACCGAAACCGCTCACAAATGCATTGGCCTTGTCCTGCCAGGTGTTCGCATCGAGATCTGTGTTGCGCAGGTACTCGTAGAGACCGCCGTGAAAGGAGTTCGATCCTGACTTCAGCGTCTCGACAATGACGCCGCCGATGTAGTTGCCGAAATCTGCCGGCGCATTGCTGGTGATGATGTTGAACTCCTGCAGCGCATCGGGAGAGGGCACGTAAGCGACGTCGTTATTGTCGGCCTGATTGATGTCCATGCCATCGAGCGTGAAGTTGTTGTCCTGCTCGCGTGCTCCGTTGACATAAGGCCGCCCGGTGCCAAAGGTATTCTGCGAGGACTGGAAGGCAAAGATATTCGGGCTGATGACGCCCGGAGCCAACAGTGTGAGCTGGTTCGTATCGCGCGAGGCCAGCGGCAGCGAGGATGCTGCGTTCGAGTCGATCAGCGTGCCAATCTCGGTGGAACCCGTCTGCAACAATGGCGGCACATCGGTGACGGTAACGGTTGTGTTCACATTGCCGAGGGACAGATGAAAGTCGACCTTCGCAACCTGGTTGAGGATGAGTGTGAATGGACTGCGCAGCTCAGTCGCAAAGCCGGCCGCCTCCACCTTCAGCTGGATCTTGCCTACTGGAATGGTGGGAAACTCATAGAGCCCCGCGTCGGTCGTGGTTGTTACCCATGTTGTGCCGCGGTCAATGTCACGCGCGGTGATTGTTGCATTGGTGATGGCGGACCCGGAGGCATCGGTTACGAGTCCAGTAATGGAACCGGCGGCCTGCTGTGCCATGGCTGGCGGGGCCACACCGAACTTCGCCAGAAGCAGACAAACGACGACCCCCAGACGGAACAACGTGCAATTCTGCAATTTCATGGGACCTCCTTCTGTGCCGCCAGAGCTCGCGCGGCTTTGTGTGTGGGAGAGAGGACTTTCCGGACTTGATAGAGCTATATAGCAGATGAAATTCGAAGTCAAGAAAAAAATGAAATGAAATTTTTTAACGATTGCCAAGCCAGAGGCAAAGTCAAGCAGTTATCTCCCCGGCGGACTGTTTTCCGGATTGCATTTCTTAGAGCCTTCGCTGCAAAAATAGTGCACGAGTTCGCCCAAATATGCTGTATTCTCGCTCTGGATTGCGCTTTCGAGGTTTGAGGAATCCGAGCCGCATGCTGCCGCGTTTATGGGTCCGGAGGAAAGGCAAGCACTTCAAACTTATGGGCAAGCCATCTAATTTGTCTTGAGTGAGCTATATAGCAGATTTTGAAATCTTTTGAAGTGCTCTATAGCTTTTGTCTTACAGAGTTTTGACACGTCTAAGGTATTTTGAGAACTGGGTCCAAAAGGACGAAGCAAGCAAGGAACTGACTCGGTCCTTGCGGTCGAGGTAGGCATGGCAATTGGAGTTCGCAACGGCGCAGAGCCGGCGTATAAGAGGATTCAGAACTCGATTCGTGAACAGATTGAGTCCGGTGGGCTTAGACCGGGCGACGTGGTTGATTCTGAAAGAGAGCTTGCCCGGACCTACAGCGTGAGTCTGATGACAGCCCGGCACGCGCTGGCCGACCTGGCGCGCGAAGGTGTGGTGGAACGCCGCCATGGCGCGGGAACTTTTGTCGCCCAACCCAAAATTCATTTCAACCGGCTGCTCGGATATTCCGAGCAGATGGCGAGTGTGGGACTTGCGGCTCGTTCCAAGGTCCTGTCCTCGGGTATTGTGAGCCGCGAGCACGAGATCGCTGCTCGCCTCGGCTTGTCGCCCAACAGCCATCTTGTCCGGATCGAGCGCGTGCGCCTGGCAGGAGACGAGCCGGTGGCGCATGAGGTTTGCTACCTTGCGGCTGACGAGTTTTCAGAACTGGTGGATGCGCCTCTCGAAAAGGTTTCCCTGTTCACCAAGCTCGAGCGCGATTGTGGCGTCGAACTGGCGTATGCCGACGAAGAGATTGACGCGACCAATGCCGATCACCGGCTCGCCGAGTTGCTGAATATTCCGCGGGGCACTGCTCTGCTTCGAATTCGCCAGCTCATCTTTTCCAGCAAAGGCCGTGCGACCGTCTACGTAACGGGGCTCTACCGCTCTGGCCGGCATACGCTACGGATTCGCCGCTTGCGATAAGTTGCTGGATCTCTCGCGCGCTGGCTGGAACATTATCCTCCCGCAGCCGCGAGATGCCGGCGACTTTACTCGCGAGAATGAACTGGAATCTACGTGATTACGGGGTGGATGAAATTCAATCGCGCTGTAACCGAGTCTTGATGCTCCATTCTTGGTGCACTGGTCATCATGAGTCATGCTTCCGAAGCGTTGGCCCTCCCTCTGCTGGAATTGGAAGTGTGCCCTTCTCAGCGCAACCGCCCGCTCGCTGGTGTGTCTCACAGCGATGGTGCACACTGGTCTTCACGGCGGCCTTACTGTGGTTCTGGTTGAGGTGGCCTATGTGACATTGACGGCCGGTATCTACGCCGGCATGCAGCAGCGCGCACTTGCTCTTCGGTCACGGCTTCTCGGCAATCTGATTGTGGTGCTCGTGATACCTGGCCTGGCCCAACTTCTCGACTGGACCGCTCATCGGATCACCGACTCCTCGGCCGGCGCGCGCGCCACGCTGGCTGTGAGCATTTTTTCAGCGCTTTCGGCGCTCTTTCATCTGCACGTGATGCGCAATGGAGTCTTTCTGACGGGACAAGGCCGCTCGCTTGCCGATGACTTCCGCCGCATGCCGGGGCTCGTTCTCGGATTCGTCTTCAAACCGATTGCCTTCCTCTCAGCTCTCACATCGCGCCCAGATGCCGCCATCGAATCGGAGGCCGCACTGTAGGTTTGCCCGCCAGCATTCAACCTTTTCCGCCGGTCTTTCGGACATGACCGAGCGGAAATCGCCGTGGCAGTGCTAATCTTTGCTGGAGAGGTTCTGCGGACGATTCAATCTGAATCGCTGCAGGCCAGGATCATCTTTCCTTTGTGTACGGCTTCGATTTCATGCGGACGCCCACGGCAGAAGTTGATGACTCCGCCGTACTCTTATGGCCAGCCTTAACCTCTGCGAAAGGTAGAACACTCCATGTACAATGCAAAAGCCTATTCTGCTTCGAGCCCAACATCCGCACTTGCCGCCGACACGATTGCGCGGCGCGAGCCCACCGAACATGATGTGCAGATCGAAATTCTCTTCTGCGGCATCTGTCACTCGGATCTCCACCAGGTTCGCAATGAGTGGAGCGGCATGATGCCTACCGTGTACCCGTGTGTTCCCGGCCACGAAATCGTCGGCCGCGTGACAAAGGTTGGATCCGCTGTGACCAAATTCAAACAAGGCGACTTGGCGGCGGTAGGCTGCATGGTCGATTCCGACCGCACCTGCCCGGAGTGCCACGCCGGTTTAGAACAGTTCTGCCCAAACCTGATCCTCACGTACAACTTTCCTGATAAATACACCGGCGGCGTGACTTACGGCGGATACTCAGAAAGCATCGTCGTTGAAGAACGCTTTGCGCTTCATGTTCCATCGAATCTCGACCTTGCCGGCACCGCGCCTCTGCTCTGCGCCGGAATCACGACCTACTCGCCCATGCGGCATTGGGATGTGAGTAGGGGTAAAAAAGTGGGCGTGGTGGGACTCGGCGGACTCGGTCACATGGCGGTAAAGTTTGCACATGCGCTTGGAGCGCACACGGTGGTGTTTACCACTTCACCCAACAAGAAGGACGACGCACTGCGCCTCGGCGCAGATGAAGTCGTGATCTCACGCAATGCGGATGAGATGGCGAAACATATTGCCAGCTTCGATTTCATCCTGGATGCTGTCTCGGCCGACCACGATATCAACGCGTATCTCCAACTCCTGCGGCGCGATGGCAATCTCACGCTCGTGGGCGCGCCCGAGAAGCCTTTGGCTGTTCCCGCATTCAGCCTCATCTTTGGACGCCGCAGTCTCTCCGGTTCGCCCATCGGCGGCATTGCCGAAACGCAGGAGATGCTCGACTTCTGCAGCAAACATCAGATTACCGCGGATGTCGAAGTCATCCCGATTCAAAAGGTCAACGAGGCGTACGAGAGGCTGCTTAAAGCAGACGTGAAGTATCGCTTCTCCATTGATATGGCGTCGCTCAAGTCTGCATAGCAGATGTATCGACGTCACAGGCGATGGAGTTCGCGAAGAGCTTCTCCGGCGCCTGCCAGATTCGTCAGCCGCATCTCTGCATACTTGCGCGATAAGACCACGCCCCACGCACAAGCCTGAGCCTGTAAGCTTGCGCCACCAGCCAGCATCATTGCTGAGGCCATGCTCGTCTTTTTCAAAAACTCTCTTCGCGAAACATCGCCGATGGAAGAATCCATCTCTCCTCTCTTCACAAGGCGCCTTAAGCCATTCGATACCGTTACGCTCCCAGTTCGTGAAGCGCTTCGCCTACCGCAGCCAGATTCGTCAATTTCATCTCAGAATATTTGCGCGACAGAACCACTCCCGGAGCACCCGCACGAAACGCCGCGAGCACAGACTCCTTCACATCAGAGGGTTGCGTCTGCTTGTCACGCATCTCGGTGGGCAGATCGATGTCAATGCCGGGATAGATGGGCACCGCACCCTCTACATCAGCGATGGCTCGCGTGGTCTCCCGTCCAACATATTTCGCAGAGAGCCCTGTCTTCGGCAGTTTGTCCAGGCTGGGCTCTTCGCCTTCGTAACCGAGGAGCTTGTAGTGCATGGCCAGAACCTCTTGCGCGGTGAAGTCCCGAAAGAGGGTAGACTGGACGTTCCGGATGTATTGCGCAAAGCGAGGCCCTCCGCAGTTGTTATAAGGGCAGGGCTTCAAAAAATCGGCGGCTTGCGCCAGCCGCGCGTAGTTCTGATCTGCGCGATAAAGAGGACTCAGCGTGACCAGATGCATGATATGCCAGCCGACGCGCGCAGCCGGTTTGATTTCCTTGATCGTGCCATAGAGGAATCCGTAGATCTCTTCCTGGCTACGGAACCAGAAGTCTTGCCAGGCTAGAATCTCAGGAAACTCGACGAACAGCCGCCACAATGTGACGAAGCTTCCGTCTCGCGTACGCGATCCGCTGGAAACCTCATTCACCCATCGATCGAGGGCCATGTACCCCTCGCGGGCGCGTTGCACATTGATTCCCTGTTCGTGTCCTTTTTGCAGGCAGTAGGGGCAAAAGCAGCAAATGGCACGAGCACTCGCGGAACTGAAGTCCGCGCGCAATGCGGTGTTCAACGGACCCTGCCGCTCCGACTCCCACATCATGCCGTCGAGATCGTTCGACAGGAACCAGTCCTGCACGAGTGAGACAAGGAAGCTGCGCAGTCCAGGATTGTTGTGGCAGCTGTTGCGGCCGATCTTTCCATACACATCTACTTCGGCAATCTTTTCGAAATTGGGAATGTAGGCGGGATTGTAGTCTTCCGCAAACAACGCGTAGGTCTGGATACCGCGCGCCTTGGCTTTTGGAATAACTTCTGCGAAGACATCAAAATTGCCGAGCTCTGGTGCACGCAGGCCGGTGAAGATGGGAGAATCCTTGTAAAACTCAGGATGTACGGCGGTGTAGCTTCCGCCATGGATTTCGTTGTAGACTTGCGCGCCGTGATCTGGCAACGGCCGGCCATGCACCTGCCGGCCATCCAGTTCCCAACCGTAGGAATACGCAACGGGCATGATCACGTTCACGCCAGCTTTTTGCTGTAGCGTATCCAGACACTTGTCCACGCCTTCATCGACGAAGGATTGCGCACTGATCTGCATTGCGATGAATTTTTGGTTCGCCGATGAAGCCGCGGCTCCGCTTCCCGATTGAATCGCAGCCTGCGACGAAGAAGCCGCGAGTCCGGCTCGCTCGCCGAGCGCTGCCGCAATCGTGCTTAAGCTGGCAGCTTTTAGAAACTCCCTGCGCGACGTGTCTCTCGTCTCGTCCATTGTTTGCCCCCATCGCTATGCTTGTTGCGCATTCTTCTGCGTCGAACTGATTCGCGGGACATGATCTATCCTGAGTCTCCACTCGAAGGCTCACCAGATTACGCACTGAATCAATTTAGGCGGATATTCAGGGCTGCAGCCGACCGAGCAGATGACCGCATGTCACCGCGCGAGCAGAACACATCGACTTATTCCGTTCGCGTAATCAGCCTTGTAGCAGTCTGTCTATTGCTCTGTCAAATAAAGTGAAGATGGTCGGACCATATGATGAATCTGGCGATATTTATCGACAGCTCGGGCTAGTTGATTGAACTCCTGCCTGCTCTATTCAGTGCGCAAAGCCTGCGTGGGATCAAGTTGTGCCGCACGCCAGGCTGGAGCAACGGAAGCCGCAACCGCCACGATCAATAGTAGTCCGGCAACACCTGTATACACGCCTGGATCAAGAGGCTTGGTCTCATACAGGATGGAACGAATCAGACGGCCGAGTGCAGCGCTTGCCGCCAATCCTCCAAGAAGCCCGACCAGTGCAGGGCGAATGCCATCGAGGAGTACTCTACGCAGAACATGCTCTCGTTGCGCCCCGAGTGCAATGCGGATACCGATCTCGCTGGTCTGCTGCGCGACCATATAAGAGAGCACTCCAAAGAGGCCAACTGCGGCGAGTACGAGCGCAATGACCGCAAAGCCTAGCAGCAGGATGGAATCGAACTGCGAATCCACGATGGAGTTACCAATGGCTTCGCTTAATGTCATCACGTCAGATACGGGCAGGTCGGGATCCATCTGCGCGATGATTTTCTGCACCGGCATGGCCAACTCAGTCACGTTTCGCGGCGCACGCACCACGATCGTGGCCTGAGTGTAGTCGTTGCCATAGATGGGCCAGTACAGGGTCGGCATGGTTGGCTCGGTGATTCTCCAGCGCGTATCGCCCACCACCCCGACGATCTCATATCCAGGGTTGCTCGGCCCCCCCGGCCTCAGATGCTTGCCGATGGGATCTTCGTTGGGAAACAGAAGCCTCGCTGCGGACTGCGAGATGACCACCACGTGAGCGCGCTCGAGTCGTTCATTGGGGGCAAAAGTACGCCCACCAATCAACGGGATTCGAATTGCCGCAAAATATCCCGGATCAGCGCCGCGGATCATCAGATCGGGAACCTGGTTGCGCGGAAGGGGCGGATGTTCGACGACGTGGACGAGGCGACTGCTGCCATAACCTTCTCCGGGAGCCGTACTGACCAGTCCCGCTGCTTCGACACCCGGAAGGGCGCGGACTCGCTCCATGAGTGTCTCGAAGAAGCCCGCCTGTTGCGCCGCTTCTGGATATCGTGCTTCGGGGAGGCTCAGTCTCATCGTGAGCACGTTGTTGAGTGGTACTCCAATATCATTGCTCCGCAGCCGTTGATAGCTCTTCAAAAGAACGCCGGCGCCTACTAGCAGCACCACCGTGAGGCCAACCTGCAGCACCAGCAGCGTACGGCGAAGTGTCGTCCTCACACGGCCTCCGCTCTGCGTCCGGGAGGATTCCTGCAACGCAGAAAGAATCCGCGAGTGTCCCCAACCGGATGCGGAGATCAATCCGGAGAAGAGCGAGCACGCAGCGATTGCTCCCAGGGCATAACCGACGACGAGGCCGTCGATGTGCACTGTGCCGATGCGATTCACGTCAGACCGCATACGCACCAGCCACTCGACCGCCGCGCACGCAAACAGAAGGCCCAGTGCGCCTCCGGTTGCCGACAGCAGCAGGCTTTCGACGATTCGCTCGCCGAGCAGGCGCATTCTTCCTCCGCCAAGCGCGGAACGAATCGCCAACTCCTTGCGGCGCGCGGCCGTGCGCGCCACCAGGAGGCTGCCGACGTTCATACACGCGATCAGCAGCACACATCCCGTAGCCGCGAACATGACGTATAACGATGTCTTGTAAGAGCCCACACCATCATCCAGCATGGAGCGTCCGAGCACGGAATCATGGATCGCGGGCTCAGCGCGTATGGTCTTGATGAGTTTCTGAACCGACTTCAACTGCGCAACAAGACTGGGAAGGGTGGTCCCGGGGAGCAGCCGCGCCGCGATAACAAACTCGTGATCGTTATGGGACTCCATCAGCGCGGGTGACGCTTCGTGGGCCACGGGTGTCCAGAGTTGCACCTTGTCGCCGCCGAGAGAACTGCTGAACAGAAAGGATTCGGGTAAGACTCCGATCGCCGTATAGGGCTTGGCGTCGAGCCAAAGTGTCTTGCCGACAATCGCCGGATCGCCGCCGTACCGCTTCTTCCAGAATTGGTACGAAAGCAGGGCAACGGCCGGTGCGCCCGGCCGGTCATCTCCGGGCTCAATGTCGCGTCCGAGCGCGGGACTCACACCCAACAGTGAAAAGAGATTTCCCGAACACCATGCCGCTTCGATTTTTTCTGCCAGCTTGCCGCCCTCCGCCGACACGCTGTAGTTGTGAAACGGAGCAACCAGCGCCAGATCCGCCTTGCCGTGGGCGGCCTGTTGCCACTCGCCGAAGTTGCCGGCTGCCGCGGGCATAAACGCATTCGGTCCCGAACGATTGGTTTCGGTCTCGTAAAGCATGACCAGCCGGTCGGGGTCGCGATACGGCAGGGATTTGAGCAGAACACTGCGCACAACGGTGAAGAGGGCCACGTTGGCCCCGATACCGAGCGACATCACTAAGGCAGCGATGAGAGTGAATCCTGGCGTGCGGCGAAGGGTGCGCACACCATAGCGCAGATCGCGCCCGACGGACTCAAGCCAGTTCCACGACCAGGTGGTGCGGGTCTGCTCGCGAATTAGTGAAGGATTGCCAAATGCGCGCAACGCCGCGTAACCTGCTTCGTCCGCCGGTACGCCATTCTCGCGCTGCTCTTCTTCTTCGAGTTCGAGGTCGGAACGCAACTCGCGTTCCAGGTCTGCATCTCGGTTTTTAGTCTGCCACCAATGCATGTCCGTTCTCCGCCAGCTTTCTCTCCCAGTCTTGTATTCGGACCAAGAATTTCCATCTCAGACAAACTCACTCGTGAGAGATCACTCCGTTCGCAATGCTTGCATCGGCTCAATCGTGGCCGCACGCCGGGCGGGCAGAAGACAGGCAGCGACTCCCACAGCAAGCAGCACGCAAACCGCACCGGAGGCGAGCGCTGGATCGTACGGGCTCACCTCAAAGAGAAGACTCTTCACCACGCGCGCCGATCCAAAGGCCAGCGCAACGCCTGCAGATGCGCCTATGGCAACCGGCAGCAGTCCGTCGCGGAGCACCAGACGATAGACGCTCGCGCGTTGCGCGCCCAGCGCGATACGTAATCCAATCTCGCGATAGCGCTGGACCACCGAATACATGACCACACCGTAGACGCCGAGTCCAGCCAGAAACAGCGCACTGCCTGCAAACAGAAGCAGCAAATCCATCTCGAAGCGCTGGTTGGCGACCGAGTCTGCGAGCACTACACCCAGCGCGCGAATTGTCGGAACGGGGACGCTGCGGTCTACGCTCCAGATGGTCCGCCGAATCGCATTCGCCATCTCGGAGGGGTCCTGCCGCATGCGCAGAACCAGCCCCGCCGTTGGTTCTGTGCGGTACCAGTACGGCACATAGATGAGCATCGGGTCGCGCTTCGAAAGCGAGATAGTCCGCGCGTTGGCTACGATGCCGATCACGGTGAACGGCCTCTCATGAGCAGGATCTCCGCGGCTGAACTGCTTTCCAACCGGGTCTCTTCCCGGCCACAGTGTCTGGGCCGTTTTCTCAGAAACCAGGGCCAGATTTTTGCCCCAATCGCTCTGGCTGAAAGCGCGCCCGGAGACGAGTTGCAGATGAATGGCTGCAAAATATTCAGGACTCACCGAACGAAAGCTCTCGAGCGGCAACTGCGTGACCGGCCGATTGTCGCCCGCAACTCGCGCCATGTCGCCCCAGCTATCTCCTGTCAGCGGCAAAACGCTCGTCATGGCTGCGTGTTCCACGCCAGGCAGCGCACTCATGCGTTCCAGCACGTTCTTATAAAAAGCTGCGCGATGCTGGCTATCGCGGTAGGACTCCATGGGCAGATCGATCATGGCCGTCATGGTGCGTTCGGTGGTAAATCCGCGGTCCACACGCATCAGCTTGATCAGGCTTGCGGTCAGCAACCCGGTCATCAACACCAACGCGACGCTGACAGCAACTTCCGTGCTCACCAGAATGCGCCGCATACGCCGGCTTCCACGCGATTCGCTGGCCAGGCGCGACTCGCTGTGCAAAACTTCCTGCGGAGCCGTTCGGGAAACCATGAACGCAGGCGCCGCTCCTGCCAGCAAGGTAGCGAGCACAGCCAGAACCAGCGCGCATCCCGCTCCTGTCCTGTCCAGATGCAGAGGCCCACGAAAATCGAGGGCCGGCGGCAAATACTGCCGCATCGCGGGGACAATGACCGCCGCCAGCAGAACGCCCAGCCCGCCGCCTACGATTGCGAGCACAGCGGTTTCGCGCAGCGCCATGCGCACCATCTCCGCACGCCTCGCGCCCAGCGCCGCCGCCACCGCCATCTGCTGCCTCTGCCCGACTGCGCGCGCCAACAATAGATTTGTGATGTTCACGCAACCCACAAGCAGCAAGCCTGCAACCGCGGCCAGCAGGATCATCAAGGGTTTCCGATTGTTTCCAACCAGCTTTTCCTGGAAAGGTACGAGCGCAACTGAGAGTGTCGCCCTTTCATCCACTGCGAGATTGGCGCTGATCGTGTGCTGCAGCGCGTCCAGATCGGCCGTTGCCGCGGCAACCGAGACTCCCGCTCTCAACCGCGCCAATCCGAAATAATTCAAATCGCCCATTGCCTCGGCCAGCTGCCCCTTTGAGAAAGCCATTGGCACCAACACACTGATGGCCAAGGGGCGATTTGTGTCGCCGATTGTAGCCAGCGTCTGCAGAGCCGGCATGTGGAACGATTGCGGCATCACACCGATGACGGTGTAAGGGAAGCCATTCAGAGGAATCGTCTTGCCCACAATGCCGGGATCGCTGCTGAATTGCTCGCGCCAGATGTCGTAGAGCAGGATCGCGACATGTTCGCTTCCCGGCTGCGCTTCACTGGCGTTGAACATGCGCCCTAATTGTGGCTGCACCTGAAGCACAGAAAAAATTCCAGGTGTGGTCCAGAGCACGCCCACTTGCAGCGGGCGCCCGTTGGCGCCAAGCGGCACGGAGCCTTGGCGCATGACCGCCATCGAATCGAAGCTGCGATTGTGCTGCTGCCAGAAGGTGAAGTGATTTGCGCTGACCGGCAGAGTTGGATAGATGCTGCTCCATTCCGCAACCTTCTCTTCAATGCTCACGAGGCGGTCCGCTTGCGCAAATGGCAGTGGGCGCAGCATCACGTCATACACCAGCGTGAAAATCGCCGTTGTCGCACCGATGCCCAGAGCGAGCGTCATCACCGCGACAACTGTGAATCCGGGCGACCTGCGCAACTGGCGAAGCGCATAGCGAATATCCTGCCAGAGCCTTTCGGGCATTGCCCATCCCCAGGCTTCGTGTGTCTGTTCGCGAATCAGCGTGGTGTTGCCCAAGGCGCGCCGAGCTATATAGCGAGCCTCTTCTGCAGTAAGGCCGCTCGCGCGTTGCTCTTCTTCTTCGAGTTCGAGATCTGAGCGTAGCTCGCGCTCCAGGTCCGCATCCCGTTGTCTGATGGACCGCCAGCGCATCTCAGCTCTCCTCGACCGCAGGCCACATCACCCGTGCCACTGCGTCGGCCATCTGCTTCCATTGCGACTCCTCGACGACGAGCTGCTTCCTGCCCTTCTCGGTCAGCCGGTAATACTTGAATTCGCGATTGCGGTCCGGAGCTGTCTCCCATTTCGCCGAGACCCAGCCTCTTTCCTCCAGGCGGTGCAGAGCGGGATAGAGCGAGCCGTGCTGCATCTGCAGAAAATCATTCGTGGTTCGCTGAATATGTTTGCCAATTTGATGGCCGTGGGCAGGACCGTAGAGAAGAGTCCGCAGGATAAGCATGTCCAGCGTGCCTTGGAGCAGGTTCGCACGTTGTTGCGCTTGTTTCGTCATAGAAGACGTTCTACCCTCAATGGAAACCGATGGTAGACATCCGACTATGAATTGTCAAGAGCTCTATTTTCCGGGTTGATTGCCGATCGCCGCCGTGACGCCGGCACGCAGATGCGCACGGCAACCTGCGGCTAGAGTGGGCGCTTGCAGGATTATCGGCGGGGATTGCGATTTCCATCGAGTCCCTGCGCCATGCGTTGCTATTCGAAGGGATTGGGCTGCCTTTTGCCCGTGAGGATCAGATTGCGCAAATTGGTATTGACGAGCGCGCCCCACGCGCCGGAGCAGTCTCCGTAGCACTCGAAGGCGGGAACCAGGCCAACATGCGTGAAGCGAAGTTCGGTCTTGTCGCCCTTTCTCGCGATCTCAAAGACAATCTCGGTATCCACCCACTCGGTCTTTTTCTTGGCAAAGGTGAGTTGCGCTTCTGTGACATGCCACACGACCTTTTCGCCGGGCACAAGTTCGGTAATCTTTTGCGTGCTGCGGTGAAAATCCTTGTAGCTGTACGTGAACTCGGTGCCAAGCTTGTCGGTGCTGCCCTCGATCTCTCCTGACCACCATCCGCGAACGTTGTTAACGGCTGCAAAAACTTCTGCGGGCGATTGGTCCACCGTAAATGAAGTGCTGAAATCCTGCTTTTTCACGACGTGCTCCTTGACTCTTTCCGTTTTGTGACTCGATGTAAGTTACAAGAGAATCGCTGCATTCTGCGGCACAAAACTTGCATACTGGCGCTCGAATGTTTTGGCTACTCCCGTGCGCCAGCCTTCTGCAATTGACTGAGACATAGGATCGGGGAAGATATCCTCTTCTCCTCGTTCGAGCCCAGCGAAGATGCCCTGCGCTACGGAATCGGGTGATGCTTTCGGAATCTCAAAGCCGCGGGTCATATCGGTATCGACAGGACCGAGAAAGACGCCGTGGACCGTCACTCCCTGGCCAGCAAGGATCGCCCGCAGCGATTGTGTCATGCTCAGTGCGGCCGCCTTGGAGACACAATAAGACGGTGTAAGAGGTAACGGAGCCAGTGCGAGCAGAGACAGGTTGTTGACAATGGCTCCTTGAGAGCGCCTCAATAACGGCAGAAACGTGCGCGACACTTTGTACATGCCAAAGAAATTCACGGCCAGATGCTGCTCGATGACATCAGGATTGCTCAGATCATCATAGAGCGCGATACCCGAATTATTGATGAGGATATCGAGAGCGCCGATTTCAGCGGCAGCCCGCTCAATCTGCTCGGCGCTGGTCACATCCAGGACTAATGGCGTTACGCGCTCATCGGGATTTTGCATCGGTCCGCGCGTTCCCGCATAAACCCGCTTCACTCCACGCCGTAGTGCTTCTTCAACAAGTGCCCGCCCGATGCCACGGTTGGCGCCGGTGATCAAGATTGTTTTGCCTGCGATGTTCATATTGATCTCCTTTTTGGGGGCTGGCCTCGCCTGCCCGATTTTTTGCGCGATCGCTATTTCAGCCCGGCTGCTTGTGCGATCAAAAACAGTCCAGCTCCGATCACGACAAATCCGATCGCGTGTGCGACGTGCTTGCCCACCGGTGCGAGACGTTCGAGGGTGATGGCTGCGGTGACGAGGACCATTGGGCGCAGGTCCATGACACCGATGACGAGAAGAACTGCTGTCAGATTGGCGCAACTGAGGCCGCAGTGCAGTCCGAAGTGCGTGCCCTGGCGCCACGCCGTAAGGGCGTCCGCCGATAGAATGCGGTCGCACTGAGGCATCTCGCGGCAGAGAGTGAGGTGATGCTGTTTCCAAGTTGTGAACTGAAGCGCCCCGGCGATCAGGACAACAGCACCAGCAATCACCGGAATGATGCGAGCCAGTGCCGGTTGCTGCATCTCGATTGCCGCGAGCGCTACACCGAGCGGGAAAATGGCCGCTCCAGCGGCGGTCCAGACGAAGAAGTAGCCCGCGCCCGCCAATGCTGTCAGCCAGTTCAGGTTAGTGTCGGCTGTCCTGTGAACGGCCTGGCGATAACGCGCAAGCATAGGCACGAGCGATGGCAGCATCATCGCAATCATCATCACCACCCACATGCCGACGAACAACGCCGTAGCGGTAGGCCACGTTTCACCGGGCATCCGCATCCACGCCATCGACATGGTCCAGCCGCCGGGCATCGACATCCCGTCTATTGTCGACATGGACCTGCACCAAATGGTGGTAAGCGCTGCGCTTCCGGCAAAAAGGAGCGCGGAAGCGCCAAGGAAGACGTGTTGTGACTGTCGCTCGAGAATCATGGGTCGTTACCTCCGCGCCAAAATTGCTTTGCTGCTACTTTGCGTACTCATCATGGCGGCGCCACCAGACTCCTGTTTCATTGCGGCCTTTTGGTGCACGGTCGAGCCACGCGTACATGCCCCAGAGAGCGTCTACTCCACGCGCGTAGGTCGAATAGGTGTGGTAAACGACGCCATCTTCAAGCGCGAATGCGCTCATACCCGGCCGCTCGCGATGAAACGTCGGCACATCGACTGCGCACATCGTCGCGAAATGTGCCTCCGCTCCTTTGCCGCCGCCTTTCTTGCCCTTGCGCCATTCCATCTCCGGTTCGTGGGTGAAGTTGTACTCAATGCCTTCGCGCTGTTGTTGTTCTGTGAACGAAGCGCAGAAATCGAAGTTAAAGTCGCCGCCCGCAGAGGACGCCCAAGGGAACGTCCAGCCCATGCGCCGCTTATATGCATTCAGCTTCGGGAGAGGGGCGCGAGATACGGCCCACAGCATCACGTCATGATGAGCCAGGTGCGCGGCGACTCCGTTAAAGCCGTCTGCGATCGACGAGCAGGACGGGCAGCCGGCAGCGTAGTCAGGCCCGAACATGAAGTGATACACAAGCAGCTGCGACCGCCCGCGAAAGAGATCCTGGAGAGAAGCTCCGCCTTCTTCTGTTTCGAAACGGTAGCCCTTGTTGATCTGCACCCACGGCAGCTCCTGCCGTTGCCGCGCCAGCTCGTCGCTGCGCCGGGTCAGTTCCTTCTCTGCCTTGAGCAACTCGATCCGTGCAGCAAGCCACTCTTCGCGGGTTCCAGTTTTGCGCATTGTCAGAGTCGTCATGATCTGTTCTCCCTTCGTTGGGTCTCGTTGGATTTGGGCTTTCGACTCGTCCTCGTTGTGACCGGTGTTTGCCGGCCACGAATACATCTTGCTGCAGATCTAGAACGGACAGTGAGTGACAAGTGTGACGCGATTCCTGTGCACTCACCGTCGCCGTGCGTGTGCGCCGCTCGGGAGGCTCAGGCGCAGGTGCATCCTTTCTCTTCTGCATCCTGCTTGCGGAAAGCGGCTTCTCCGGCGTCCGACACTTCGACCCACTTCGGGTCAGGTGCGGCCTCGGCTCCGTAGTTGTCGTGCCAGTTCCACCATTTGTAGGTCGGAGTCTGCGGGTAGCCCTCCGGCGAATCCTCCCACGTCTCCTGGCGGCCGAGTGGCGTGAGGTCCAGGTAGCTCCAGGTGGTTCCCATCGCTTCGTCGCCGCGGTTATTGATGAAGTACGTGCGGAAGATCTTGCCGTTGTCATCGCGGATGAACACGTTGTGACCGTGCCACTCGTCCACGCCGAAGTCTTTGTCGAAGCTGTCGGTGATGGTGTACCAGGGCATCTCCCAACCCATGCGCGTCTTCAGGCGCTCGATATCGGCCTGCGGTGCGCGCGAGATGTAGGCGAGAGTGGTATCGCGGACATTCAGATGAGACAGGTGAGCGACCTGATCGGCGCCGAGAGAGCAGCCGCGGCAGGCATGGTCGGGCCAGCCGAAGACTCCGGGCTCGAAGAAGGCGCGATAGACGATCAACTGGCGGCGCCCTTCAAACAGATCAAGCAAGCTGACGTTGCCCTTGGGTCCTTCGAATTCGTACGGCTTCTCAACAGCCATCCACGGCATCCGCCGGCGCTCCGCGGCCAGCGCATCGCGCGAGCGGGTGAAGGCCTTTTCCTTCACGAGCATCTGCTGGCGCGCGGCTTCCCACGCATCCGGCGATACGACCGGCGGGGTGTTCTTCGGAAGTTCAGTTTTATAGGCTGCTGTGTTCGTCGTCATCGCTTTCTCCTCTGTCGAATATCGGGTTAAAGGGTTTGTGTTCTTTCACCGGTCGGCACGGTCCCAGCTTGCCAGTCCGTCCGCGCCTGCGCAATTAGGAACATCTGTGTGCCTGAGCGCTTACGAGCCGGCGTCGACCGCTTCCTGATGGAAGTGCACAACCGCGCTTACCTCGCGGCCATAACGTTTTGCCCAGCGGCACATGCCTTTGAGTGGAGCGATAATGGTCTTCCCCAGCCGGGTCAGCGAGTACTCGACCGAAATAGTTTTCGATCCCGTTACACGCCTGGAGATCAGCCCGGTTGATTCAAGATCGCGAAGAGTTCGCGTCAACATCCGCTGAGAAACGCTCCCAATGTGGCGGCGCAGCTCTCCGTGGCGATGGGGCCTCTCTTTCAGTGAAAACAAGACCCTCGGGGTCCATCTGCCGATAAAGAGCGGGGAAGGCGTCTTTGATTCCTGTGTCATGTTCATGTTTTTCCTTGGCGTCGTTCCGTTCTGTTCCGTTCTGTCCTGTTCTGTCCTGTTCTGTTCTGTTCTGTTCTGTTCTCGATCTGACCTCTTGCTTGCCGGTCACGAGATAAACTTAGCGCTGAATGGAAAGAGGGTGGGAGTGACAAGTGTGACGGGATTTCAATGGACCCTCTGATCACTGCGGCAGCACGGGCGCTCGCGGCGGGAGATCCCCTCGGCGCATTGAAGCGGGTTGCACTTCGCGAGGATGCGCCTGCGCTCGCGCTCCGCGGGATCGCGATGGCGCAGCTTGGCGATCTCGCCCGTGCAAAGGAACTCCTGCGCAGCGCTGCACGCGCCTTCAGTCCCAAAGAAGCCTTAGCCCGTGCACGATGCATCGTTGCTGAAGCCGAGATCGCACTCGCCTCGCGTGATCTAAGCTGGCCCGCAAAGACACTCGATGCGGCGCGGGCAACGCTCGATGAGCACGGCGACCGGTTGAATGCTGCGCATGCTCGCTATCTTGAGGTTCGGCGGCTTCTTCTAATCGGCCATCTCGACGAGGCGGAACGGATGCTCACAAAGCTCGATCCGGCCCCGTTTCCACCCGCTTTAAAGACGATCCATGAGCTCGTCGTGGCGGGGATTGCGTTGCGGCGCATCCAAACCCAAATAGCGTGCGCAGCATTGGCCCGGGCCAGACAAGCCGCCCTTCAAGCACGCATTCCGGCGTTGATGGCCGAGGTTGAGAGCGCATCCCATGCGCTGAGTGCGCCGGCAGCACGCCTGATCGTGCGGGGCAATGAGCGGCAGCTATTGCTCGAAGAGGTCGAAGCACTGTTGGCATCGAAAGCGTTTGTTGTGGATGCATGCCGCCATGCCGTGCGGGTTGAGGGTAAGGTGATCTCGCTTGCAACGCGCCCAGTTCTGTTCGCGCTTGCGCGGGCGCTGGGCGAAGCATGGCCGAACGATGTAGCGAGAGATGAGCTCGTCGCGCGCGCCTTTGGATCGAAGTTTGTGGACGAGTCGCATCGCGCTCGGCTGCGCGTCGAAATGGGGCGGTTGCGCAGAATGCTGCGAGCCGTGGCGTGTATCAGCGCAACCAAACGTGGATTTACACTCGCGCCACGCCATGCGCGTGAGATTGTCGTGCTGGCGCGACCGGTAGAAGATGAGCATGCCGCGGTGCTGGCCTTTCTCGCTGACGGTGAGTCCTGGTCAAGCTCGGCCCTGGCGCTCGCGCTGGGCACGAGCCAGCGCACTGTGCAGCGGGCCCTCGACTCGCTTGCCGAGACAGGCAAGGTGCAGTCGTTTGGCCGAGCACGGGCTCGCCGTTGGATCACGCCCCCGGTGCCGGGGTTCACGACAACTTTGCTACTTCCCGCCCCGCTGCCAATTGATTAATGTAGAAGCATGAATCGATCCGCTGCTGAGATTGTTCGGGAGTATGGCCCTTTTCCAGGGACTGATCGGGTACATGGAGTTAGCTACGACGGCCAGCACGTCTGGTTCGCGTCCGGAGACAAGCTGAATGCCTTCGATCCTTCGAGCGGGGAGATGAAGCGTTCGATTGCGGTTGCCGCGCAGGCCGGAACCGCTTTCGATGGTCAGCACCTGTTCCAGATCGCCGACGGCCGCATCCAGAAGATCGATCCAGTGAGCGGCGACGTGCTCGCTACAATTCCGGCGCCCGGCGGTGGCGGCGACTCGGGACTGGCGTGGGCTGAGGGCACGCTCTGGGTGGGACAACATCGCGCTCGGAAGATTCATCAGATCGATCCCGAGACAGGAGCGATTCTTCGCACGATCGAATCCAACCGCTTCGTCACCGGCGTGACGTGGGTGGACGGAGAGCTATGGCATGGCACCTGGGAAGGCGACGAGAGCGATGTGCGGCGAATCGATCCTCGAACGGGAGAGGTTCTTGAGCAGCTCGACATGCCGGACGGCGTGCATGTCTCCGGACTTGAATCCGATGGCGGCGATCAGTTCTTCTGTGGCGGAGAAAAGACCGGAAAGATTCGAGCGGTCCGCCGGCCCAAGTCAGACCGCCGCATGCAGTAATCGATACTCGTAGCGGGCAGCCTCGCTCTGCGCATGCGCTACTGCATCTTTTCCAGCACCAGCGCTGTCGAATCGTAGTCGCCGTGCAGGTTTAACTCCACGCCGGACGCCATTGCCACTGCGCCGTTTATCGTGGACTCGCCTCTGTACTTCGCAGAATCGAGCGCGCGCACACGATAGATCGCATTCGGATCGAGACCCTGAAAGCGTACCGGCGGATACGCGACGCCGAGCCGTTCTGAATGCAAATAGGCAAGCAAAACGGCCTGCGAGCCATCACGCGACACATATTCCACCTGCGCGGCGTCGCGATCGAGGGGCGCTTGCAACCGATACAACGCGCCCTGCTGCACGGTAGTGCGGATCGTCTTGTAAAAAGCGACCAGCTTCGTGCTGAGCGCCATCTCATCGTCGCTGAATTTATTCAGATTGTTGCCGATGCCGAGCGCACCCTGCATCGCGACAAGGAACCGGTATTGCAGCGGCGTTGAACGCCGGTCAAGGTTCGGCACATCCGTCGTCCAGGCCACCATCACCTGCGGCGTGTAGGCATGCGTAAAGCCATATTGGATGTCGAGCCGGTCCAGCGCATCGGTATTATCGCTGGGCCAGACCTCATCGGTGCGTTCCAGAATGCCGAGGTCGACGCGGCCGCCTCCACCGGAGCATGACTCGATCTCCAGCTTTGGATGTTTCTTGCGTAGACGGTCGAGCACTTCATAGAGATTCTGCACATAGCGAACATAGATCGCCTTCTCCGCATCCGGATTGCGATTGTTCGGCGAAGAGCCCGCGTCTTCCCAGCCAGGCTCGCTCCAGTTGCGGTTGTAGTCCCACTTGAGGTACGCAATGTCGTTGTCTGTTACCAGCTTGTCGAGCCAGGCAAACATCCACTCTTTTACGTCATCGCGAGCGAGGTTCAACACCAATTGGTTTCGTTGCTCGGTGTGCTGGCGGTCCGGCAGTTGCATGGCCCAGTCAGGATGGGTGCGGTAAAGGTCACTGTCTGGGTTGACCATCTCAGGTTCGACCCAGATGCCGAAGTCCATGCCGAGCGAGTGAACGCGATCAATGAGAGGCTTCAGTCCGTTGGGAAATTTCTTGCTGTTTACATACCAGTCACCCAAGCCGCGATGATCGTCATTCCGCTGACCGAACCAGCCATCGTCCACAACGAAGCGCTCTACGCCCAGTTTGGCAGCCTTCTCTGCGAGCGCCATCTGCATCTGATCGGTGAAGTTCATCTCGGTAGCTTCCCAACTGTTGAACACGATGGGACGGGGCTTCGGCGGCTGGCCTGCGCCACTACGCAGCGGAAGGATCTCATCCGTTTGAAAACGATGGAGCACACGCGAAGCTGCGCCCTGGCCGCCGGTGGTGTAGCCGGAATAGAACTTCGGCGTTTCAAGCGATTGGCCAGGTTGCAAGTTGTAGCGGAAGTCAAAGGGATTGTAGCCGCCGGTGATCTTCACCATGTGAAGACTCGTATCTTCTACCGTGATGCGCCAGCTGCCACTCCAGGCCAGTTCGCCGAACCAGACGGGGCCAGCGTTTTCGGTCGTCTCATCTGTTCTGCCGATGGCGAACCATGGGTTCGCGCGATGCGACGTGCTTCCCTTCCGGCTCTCGAGCACGCGTTCTCCTGCGTCGATGCGCTCCGTATGCAACTGCCACTCGCCGGCCCACATGCCAGTGAGCCAGCTTAAAGCATAGGCCGATTTCTCTGTTTCGGCGTAGAGAGGCAGCGTCCACGTTGCGCTCTCTGCCTGCTCAATGGCTACGGGTGTCTTGCCCACGTTCTCAATGCGCGACCAGCGGCCGATGATGCCCTCGGGATACGCATGGTAATAGAGGTGCACGCGAATTGGCTGAACCGTATCCTTGAGGACAATCTCCAATTGGTCATCGCTCATCTTCGCCGAATCGTATTGCAGAATCAGCGTGCGATCGCCGTTGGCCGAGTCCGCCTTCAGCGCAGACTCGGTGAAGAGGCCGGCGCCCCACGCCGGATACTCGAGGGGCGTGGTGGCAACCTGTGGATCGAATGAAGCGCGTTCCGCATGGGCCTTGGCTTGCGGAAGCGTAGCGTTCTCAGGCAGTTTTGGCCCCCAGTAGAGTGACTGCAACATGTCTTGATCGTTTACCCCGATCGCATACGTCATGTCGCCCGCCGTGAGGAACCACTGCTTACGGTTCGCGTCTTCTCGCACGGACGACTGCGCAAGTAACGAGGGCGCACACAGGAGAGAACCAATTACAAAGAGAATCTGGAGGCTTGGTTTCAGCATGTCAATAAAGATATGTCACCGCGGCGCTGCAGGTCGATGCAGCCATAGATTCCTCAGCCAGCCTGCAAATTCATTGATTGCAGCGATCGACTGCGGAAACCGGGCGACTGTTCCAGGATGAACCGGAAAGTTGTGGTGCATGTCCGGCGCGTGCACGTGCGTTACATTCACTCCAGCCGCTTTAAGCTTCTCGGCATAGGCAATCCCCTCATCGCGCAGCGGGTCGTATTCGGCCGTTGCCACCAGAGTGGGTGGAAGCGCCGGAAGTTGCTTAATCCGCAACGGCGAAATGTTTGGATCACTGGGCGAAACATGCGCTGCATACTGCTCATAGAACCAGCCCATCATCTTTGCATCGAGCCCGTAGCCTATACCGTTCTCGGTATAGGAAGCATGTGCCGCGCTTGGGTGATCGGTGACCGGATACAGCAGCATCAGCGCTGCAGGCTTTACTCCTTCTGCTTGGGCGCAGATGCGATGCGCCGCAGCGGCAGTCAAATTGCCGCCCACGCTGTCGCCGCCCAGCAATAAGAGCTGCGGGTCGCCGCCGAGGTCCGGCGCATGGGCGGCACACCACTGGAATGCGGTCAGCGCGTCGTCGAGCGCCGCTGGAAATGGGTGCTCCGGAGCCAACCGGTATCCGACTGAAAAAATGGCGATTCCCGCGGCCTCACTCAGAAGCCGGCAGAATGGATCATGTGTCTCGATGGAGCCAAAGACCCATCCACCTCCGTGCAGGTAAACAAGCAAAGGTAGCGATTCCGCTGCATCTGGAGGCGTATAAAGGCGGGCAGATAACGCTGGTGAGATCGCCACATCGCGCGCGGCGACCTGATTGGGCAGGCCCGGAATTCCAGTCCGGCCTTCCAACGCACGAATCATGAGCCCGCGGCCAACTCGCGCACGCTCTTCATCCGTTGGCTCCGCGAGCACCGACACGGACGGAACCGCTGCGTCGAGATAACTCTTCAGGGCAGGGTCGATCGGCTTGCGCTCGGTTCTGGCGTTCAGTTTCACAAAAGCTCCCTGAAGGTGATTCAAATCGGCCCACGTAGAATAACGCCGGAGATCGCTTCCGATGCGCTTTATCGCTCATCGCTCACAGCACCGTTTCACCTCGTGAGATCAGAAGAGAAGGAACGGAATTTTTGCCTCGAAATCACGAGGCCCGCATCCAAAAGCACGTGACTCATTCAACGCCTCATCTCTTCGCGCCGCTCGAGCTTCGCAGTTTGACCTTGCCTCACCGTATCGTGGTCTCGCCGATGTGCGAGTACTCCTGTACGGATGGTTTCGCCAACGACTGGCACTTTGTTCACCTCGGCAGCCGCGCCATTGGCGGAGCCGCGCTTGTGATTACGGAGGCAAACGCCGTAAGCCCGGAGGGACGCATCACGCCTGCCGATCTCGGCATCTACAGGGATGACCATGTCGCCGGGCTGCGCCGCATCACCGGCTTTCTCCACCAGCATGGCGCCTACGTTGGAACGCAGCTGGCTCATGCGGGCCGCAAAGCGAGCATGGCCGTTCCGTGGGAGCCGGCACGGCTGATTCCGCCTTCGGAGGGTGGCTGGCAACCTGTTGGACCATCCGCAATCCGCTTCGATGAAGCCTACGCTGTGCCAGCGGCGCTCGATCGTGCCGGACTGGATAAGATCGTCGCTGATTTTCGTGCTGCGACGCGACGCGCCATCGATGCTGGGTTCGATCTGGTTGAGATCCACGCGGCGCATGGTTATCTGTTACACGAGTTTTTGTCGCCGCTTTCGAATCAGCGCACGGATGAGTATGGCGGCAGCTTCGAGAATCGCGTTCGCTTTCCGCTTGAGGTGGTGCGTGCGGTGCGGGCTACATGGCCGCAGCATCTACCGGCCTTCATACGTATCTCGGCGACGGACTGGGCGCCTGAGTCATTGGGTCCGGCGTGGGACCTGCCGCAGTCGGTGGAATTTGCCAGACTGCTGAAGCGGGAAGGCATCGATCTGGTGGATGTTTCCTCCGGCGGCAATCATCCGGCGCAGCAGATTCCCGTGGGCCCCGGCTACCAGGTGCATCATGCCCAGGTAGTCAGGAGCGAGGCAGACGTTCCCACTGGCGCCGTCGGCATGATCACAGAACCGGCACAGGCCGACCAGATTGTCCGCACCGGGCAAGCCGATCTCGTCCTGCTCGCGCGCGAGCTGCTCCGCCACCCTTACTGGCCGCTACATGCCGCGCAGACATTGCATCAACGGATCACCTGGCCCGTGCAATATGCGCGTGCCGCGCAAAGAGGCGTCGAGCCGCGACGTCCTGTTTCCACACCGACGGCATCGTCGCAAGAATAAGGCTTGAAGATTTGCCAGAGAAATTTGACGAAATCGAAGGAGTCTCGCGGCAAACTCTATGGCGGAGAGGGTGAGATTCGAACTCACGGTACCCTTTCGAGCACGGCGGTTTTCAAGACCGCTGCCTTAAACCGCTCGGCCACCTCTCCGCGGCGGGGTTGGGCGAGTTTAGCCCGACTGTTTTCCTAGTTTACCGTATCCCGCGATGAGGCAAGCCAGACCGGCTCATGCGCCGCCCTTACGGTTGCGGAATCACCAGCACTTCCACACCGCTGGCCGCGTCCTTTTGGTGGAAGATCTGCTCCGTCGCCTTCTGGAACTGCTCGGGCTTTGCATTCGGAATATCCGTAAAGGTCTGCGGATTGCGGTCAGTCAGCGGAAACCACGAGCTCTGTACCTGTACCATGATGCGGTGACCGCGCCGGAAGGTGTGGTGCAGATCAGGCATCGTGAAATTGATCTCGGTTTCCTGGCCAGGCACCAGCGGCTCGGGGTTCTCCCAACTGTTGCGAAACTTAGCGCGGAACGGCTCGCCGCGCAATAGCTGCTGATAGCCGCCCATCAGCAGCGGCGGCGCATCGAGCACACGTTTCGCGGCTTCACCAGCACTATTGGAATAGTCCTCGGGATAGACGTCGATCAGTTTCACGTCAAAATCAGAGTCCGTGCCTGAACTCGCTACCTTCAGATGCGGAGAGATCGGGCCGGCGATGGTCACATCTTCTGTGAGCGGATCGGTCTCATACGTGACAACATCAGGCCTGTAGCTGGCAAAGCGCTGGTCATCCACCATGTAGCGCTGCGGTATCGTGTCCGTCGTGTAGCCGACAAACGGCACGGGATGATCGGGATTGCTCACGTACTCGTCTTTACTCGCTGTTTCCGTCGGCGGATCGAAGCTGAGCTTGCCGCCGGCATGAAAGTAGAGCGTTTTGGGAGAGGCGGTCTTCGGCGGCCAGGCGTCATATCTGCGCCATACATTGGCTCCTGTTTCAAAGGCGATTGCCTTTGGCAGCGTCTCACCTTTGCCCTTCAAATAGCGCTCGAAGAACGGAAACTGAATATGTGCGCGGAAGTATTCTCCGGTCTTTGCGTCAAACTGCACATCACCCAGATGACTTCCATCCGAACGCGCCCAACCGCCGTGCACCCATGGGCCCTCAACCAGCGTGATCGGCGTATCGGAATTGAATTTGCGGATCGCATTGTAGGTGCGATACGGCCCTTCGAGATCCTCGGCATCGAACCAACCGCCCACCACCAGCACCGCGCATTTCACATTCTTCATGTGGCGGGAGAGATCGCGCGATTGCCAGTACTCGTCATAGGTATCGTGCTTGAACTGATCGTCAAAGAGCCAGTTCGAGCCTTTGAGATAGTTCGTTTCGAGATTTGCGATATTGCCGGCCTTCAGATAAAACGCATAGCTATCCGGCGTACCGAATTTGAAAGTCACGGGCGGCTCGGCTGATTCGGGGTTCGTCTGCGGATAAAAGAACGGCGCGTAGAAACCGAAGTTCCCCGAGAGCATGAAAGCGCCGCCGTGGTACGAATCGTCGCCGAGAAAGAGATCGGTCATAGGCGCCTGCGGGCTGGCCGCGGCAATGGCTGGATGCGAATCGATGATGGAAGCCGACGTGTAGAACCCCGGATACGAGATGCCCCATATGCCCACTTTACCGTTGTTGTTGGGCACATGCTTCAGCAGGAACTCGATCGTGTCGTAGGTATCGGATGAATCGTCTACATCCTTGGGCGACTTCTTCACGTCGATGTGCGGGCGCATTTCCACGAACTCACCCTCGCTCATCCAGCGCCCGCGCACATCCTGATAGACGAAGATATAGCCGGCTTTCTCAAACTCATCCGACGGCCCGAGGTGCGTGGGGTATTTGTCCTCACCGTAGGGCTCGACGTTGTAAGGCGTACGCTCCATCATGAACGGATAGGGGCCGGGGTCATCGGGAAAGTTCGAGGCCTTCGGCACGTAGACCGCCGTAAACAGATGCACACCATCGCGCATGGGAATGCGGAACTCATATTTTGTGTAATGCGCGCGGATGAAGTCTTCTTTAGTCGTTTCCGCAGCGGGCTGCTGCGCTATCGACCGGATCAAAGCAAAAGCGAAGAGAGGCAGTACGGCCAGCAGACGACGGTGCGATTTGAGCATTGCGATGCGGAGTCTCCTTGAAAATTCAGGATACCTTCGGGGACACGATCCCGATTATTCTTCTTTTTTCGATTCCACTGGCGGCACTTCGGTCAGCGGCGTAGTGATGTCGTCGAGATAGTCCGGCGTGCCGTCGACGCGCACCAGCGCAGGAAAGCGTTCGCCCTCGTGATAGTCAATCGCGGCCATCAGGACAAAGGAATCCGCCTGCACGATCAGATGGATTGGCTCAGTGGCGCCTTTCGCGGTGCGAATCGCTTCGTGCAAAACATCCGGCGAAAAAATACGACCGTTGACCGCCATGATCTTTTCGCCCGGCGCAAGCTTCGCCTTGTCGGCGGGGCTATTCCAGCGCACATCAGAAATCATTCCATCGTTCATGACGCGCAGGCCGATCGAAAACCAACAGTCATCATTGGCCCGCTCGCGCGGTCCATGCAGACTTGCCAGCGTCCGCATCGTCGCTGTCGGTTTGTCCTGATAAACCAGCTTATAGCCGCCTTGCTCGATGCCGGCCAGATCGGCGTGCGGATTGATCTTGTCGACGCGGTCATGCAGAAATGTGGCCCAGTCATACGGCAGCACAGCGTTCAAATCCTGCACCAGTTCGTCGAACGTGTAAGGAACGATGAGCGGCCCAGTGGTACCGCCCTTCGCCAAAAAGATCTTTTCGAAATCCGCGAGCGATTTTTTGTCGCCGGTCATCTTGCGGATCAGTGTGTCGGCATCGAGCCACAGCAGTTCGCCTTCCTGGTAATAGTCTTGTCCGCGCCTCCAGTTCGACCACGCGGGGTTCCCGCCGCGCAGAATACTTGCGGCCTCTGCTGTATCTTCTGTCGAACGCCACTCGCGGCCTGGTCTGCTATCGAGCAGGGCTGCGCTGAGCGCCAGCTTGTCGCGGTATTGTGCCTGGGTTTCAAACCCGGCGCGCGCCGCCAGAATATTGCCAAGATACTGTGTCATGCCTTCATAGACCCACAACAGCGCCCCTTGCTGCGCGGTCGCGAAATCGGGCCGATACAGGCCCGCGGGCCGGCGATATTTGCCATTCCAGGAGTGCGTAAACTCGTGCGGCAGCAGGTCGGCTTCGGCGAGTTCGTGGGCATCGTCCGCATAGCCTTTCTCGCCTACGCCATTGTCGGAAGATTGGCCGTGCTCAAGCCCCTCCATTCCGGCCACATCGGAGAGCGTGAGCAGAAAATGATAGACGTGATAGTGATGCGAAGCGTAGAGCGCATCGGTTTCCCGCACAAGGTGGTCGAGAGAGGCGAGCACGCAGGGCGCAGGTTTGAGTCTTCAGGAAAGTCCGAGACCACGTCGATAAAGTGGCTGGGCTTGACAGACGGAGCCAGGGGAAATTCGTGAAAGTACGCACCGGTGACGACGGGCGAGTCCTCAAGCTGCGCGACCGTTGTAGCTGCGAACTGCGTTACCGCGCCGGGCGCTGGAACCGGATACGCACCCGAACTGACAGGCGTAAGCGCTGTGCCAATGCCCCAATCCGCGGGAACCTTGAGCGATGGCTGGATCGAAATTTCACTGACAGGTATGTTGGCCGGGTACAGCATCAGCTTTTCCCACTCAAGCACAGCCAGCTTTTGTGAAACGCGCTGCAGTACGATGCAGTCCAGATGCACATGTAATGTCGTAACACTCTCGGGGATGGTCAGATGAAACTCGTACAGGTCCACATCGTCGCGCCGCCAGGGAAGGATCTGCCCGTTGGCGGTGAAGACTACACCTGTGATCTGATCCACCGGGCCGGTAGGCCGGTGGTTACCGGGAATCCACTTGGGCGTGGTCAGCGTCAACGGCCCTGGGGCTACGGGCAGGTCGATGTCGGCATGGTAGAGTTTGCGCGGCGCATCGGTCAGGTCTGCCGTGATTTCGATGGGTTTGGTCTGCGCCCGGGCAGGCAGCGTCGGGCGAACAGCAGCAACCAGCATGAGCGCGGCGGAAAGCCCGCCCCGGAGTTTGGCCATCAAGAGACTCCCGAATCATCAGAGTACTCCAGATTGGGAACTGGGGGCGGAGGCTTTTTCCTGATGGCGCCTTTATATCCGGCGTGCTAGAAACGAGAGAACAGGCATGAGGCGGAGCTTGCTCCAAAACGGGATGGAGGTCGCGAGGCCGGATTCTCCATCTGACGAATCGCCGTTTCTTCGCCATCCTGAATCTGCGGTAAGAAAGCTCTCCAGGAACACATGAGCGTCGGCCATTCACTCGAACTCGATGCGCTGTTCGGCGACTATCCGCTCGATCAGGCCTTCGACGAGATGCGCGCATCGAACGGCGACCTGCGCCAGCACTACCGCGCACTGGCCGAGACGCTGGCCACCCTGCCTGCGGACGAGTTGCAACGGCGCAAGCAATCGGCCGATCTCGCCTTTCTCACGCAGGGCATCACGTTTACGGTTTATGGCCGCGAAGAGGGCACGGAGCGCATCTTCCCTTACGATCTGTTGCCGCGCCTGGTGACGGCTGCCGAGTGGGACCGTATTGAGCGAGGCCTCACGCAACGCATCACCGCATTGAATCTCTTTCTGCGCGACGTCTATTCTGATGGCAAGATTCTCAACGATCGCGTCGTGCCGCGTGAACTGGTCTACAGCTGCAAGCACTACCGCCGCCAGATGCGCGGCCTGCAGGTTCCACGCAATGTTTACATCGCTGTCGTCGGCTCCGATCTGCTGCGGCTCTCGAACGGCGAGTTCGTCGTGCTCGAAGACAACCTGCGTGTTCCCTCGGGCGTGAGCTATATGCTCACCAACCGCCGCGTTATGAAGCGGACTTTTCCGCTACTTTTCCAGAGTTACGGCGTCAAGCCTATTGAGCACTATCCGCAAGTGCTGCTAGCCACGCTGCGTTCGCTGGCTCCGGAGGGCCGGCCTGAGCCGAATATTGTTCTGCTCACGCCGGGCGTCTTCAACTCCGCCTACTTCGAGCACACGTATCTCGCGCGCCAGATGGGCGTCGATCTCGTGGAGGGTCGCGACTTAGTCACGCACGACAACATCGTCTACATGCGGACCACTGATGGTCTCAAGCGTGTGGACGTGATCTACCGCCGCGTGGATGACGACTTCAGCGATCCGCTCGTCTTCCGGCCTGATTCCGCTCTCGGCTGCCCGGGGTTGTTCAACGCGTACCGTGCCGGCAACGTCACGGTTGCCAATGCTTTCGGCACGGGGCTCGCAGACGATAAGGCAGTCTACGCTTATGTGCCGCGTATGATCCGCTACTACCTGAACGAGGATCCGATCCTGTCGAACGTCGAGACGTTCCTGTTGAGCGAAGAGAAAGACCGTCAGCATGTGCTGGCAAATCTCGACAAGCTCGTCGTGAAAGCGGTCGGCGAGAGCGGCGGCTACGGAATGCTAATCGGCCCGCAATCTTCGACACGGCAGCGCGAGGAGTTCGCCAGGCAGATCGAAGTGAATCCGCGGAATTACATCGCGCAGCCCACGCTCGACTTTTCGCGCGCACCATGCCTCATTGGCGACCGGCTTGAGCCGCGGCACGTCGATCTGCGGCCCTACATTCTGTTCGGCGACAAAATTAATATCGTTCCCGGCGGCCTCACGCGCGTAGCGCTTGAAAAAGGTTCGCTGGTGGTGAACTCTTCGCAAGGCGGCGGCAGCAAGGATACATGGGTTCTGGAATAGCCATCAGCAATCACCGGGTTCGGGAGGGTACGACGATGCTTTCACGCGTTGCCGACAGCCTCTATTGGATGAGCCGCTACCTGGAGCGGGCTGAAAATACCGCGCGTCAACTCGACGTCACGATGAGCCTGATGCTCGACGCCGGCGGCACCAATGAAGAGACGCGATGGCAGCGAATGGTCGCATCGCTCGGCCGCCCCGCTAACCTGGTGTGGGATGGCTCCTTCGAATCAATGGCGCGCAAGCTCATCTTCGACAGCCTGAATCCAGCCTCCGTGACATTTTGCATCAATGCGGCACGCGAGAATGCCCGCCAGGTGCGCGAAGAGATCTCAACCGAACAGTGGCAGCGCCTCAATCGCTTGTTTCATCAAATGCATTCGCCACATGCGCAGGCCCAGTTCAGCTCAAACATCAGCGATGTGCTGGCTTCGGTGATCGACGGCATCCATCTCTTTCAAGGTGTCGGCGCTTCCACCATGATTCACGGGCAGGGCTGGCAGTTCATCCGACTCGGCCGCTATCTTGAGCGCGCCTATGCCACGGCCACTCTGCTCGAGGTCTATCAGCCGGAGCTCTTCGTCACGCACGAGCGCGAGCATACCGGCTATCAATATCTCGAACTCGTCGGCCTCCTCCGCTGCTGTACTGCGTTTGAGGCGTATTGCCAGGTGTACACAGCCGATCTCACGCCGGATCGCATTATTGAGTTTCTCCTGCTGAATCGTGACTTTCCGCACGCGCTCCGCTATTGCGTGGACTGCATTCGCATCGCGATTGAGTCTATCCAAGGCTCAGGGCGCCGGCGCTCGTCGGAGGAGCTCGCAGCGGGCATCGGTCGGCTGCACGCCATGCTCGGCTACACTTCGATCGGCGAAATCCTCTCCGGCGATCCGGCCACATTTCTCCATACCATTCGCGAGCAGTGCCTGCGCATTCACGAACTCACGTATCGCCACTACGTGCACTATTCCATTCAATCTGCGCTGGCCGTTTAGCGCGAACCGGGACCGAGCATGAATTTCTATTCCATCCGGCACCTTACGCGTTTCCGCTACTCGCAGCCGATCAGCGAGAGCATCATGGAGACGCGCATGCATCCGCGCTCTGATTCGAGCCAGCATTGTCTGACCTTCTCGCTCTCTGTCAGTCCGCGCTGCCGCGTTTTCAGCTATCGCGACCATCTCGGCAACAACGTGCAGCACTTCGACATTCCCGGCGAACACAATCAGCTGGTCATCGTGGCGGAATCAGTCGTCGAACAACAGCCCCAGCAGGATATTCCGCGGTTTCTTTCACCCGATGCATGGGAAGCTCTGGACGATCTGATCGGCAATGGCGACTACTGGGAGATGTTGCTGCCCAGCACCTTCGCAATTGAGTCGCCCGCAGTGCAAAAGCTCGCGCAACAGATGGACGTGGTGCGCCGCGATGATCCACTGATGCTGGTGCAGGAGCTCAATCAGCGGCTCTTTGATTATTTTGAGTACGTGCCGCGGCACACGCGCGTCGATTCGCCAGTCGATGAGGCCATTCTCAGCGGCAAGGGCGTCTGTCAGGATTTTGCCCACACGATGATCGCGTTACTGCGCCACGTGCGGATTCCGGCTCGCTATGTCTCCGGCTATCTCTATCGCGGCCGCGAAGACCACGACCGCTCGGTTCCCGATGCGACGCACGCATGGGTTGAAGCACTACTGCCGCATCTGGGCTGGGTTGGACTCGACCCGACCAACAATCTTGTCGCTCATCACCGGCACATCCGCACTGCGGTGGGCCGCGACTACGCTGATGTTCCGCCGACGCATGGCATCTTCCGGGGCAAGACCGACAGCGAACTCTACGTCGCCGTGCAGGTAGAGGCCAACGAACGGCCTCCGGCCCTCGACCGCAAGCTGCCGATCCCGGAAGACTGGAGCGTGCTCGTCGAGCGCGCGCAGCAAGCTCCCGCGCCCAGCGTACCTTTCCTGGATATGCAGCAGATGCAGCAACAACAGTGAAAAAGGCAAGGGCGAGGGAACAGGGATCAGGGAATAGGGGATAGAGATCGACCTCTCCATGAGGCTTGCTTCAGAGTACGTGGAAACTACTGGGAGGGAACAGTGACCTTTAGGTCACTGAATTGGATCAGAATACCGCGCGGCTTCAGCCGCGGGCTTTTTGTTCACCGAATATGAGGCCTGGATGCCGGATGCCCCAGGGTCTGGATTTTGGACCTGGGAAAGCACTTCCCTCGCCCAATCACAAATCCAGCTAATTGGTTAACCCGCTCACTTGTTGACTCGCAATCTTTCTCAGTTCCGGCAACACGCGTCCCAGCGCGATGGGCGCGGCATCTCGCGCGCCCAGGGCGAAGTACACATCGCGGTAATGCTTATATAAGCGCTCGTATACGGCTGCGGACTTGGCGTCCGGCTCGACGGTGCGCAAAGGCAGACACACCGCCGCTTGCGCTTCTTCAACAGTCTTGTACGCGCCGGCCGCGAGCAGCGCGAAGATACCCGAGCCTAGGCTCGTAGGAATGCCGGCCGGTACGAGCACCGGCTTGTTGAGCACGTTTGCGTAGACGCGATTGAGCACTTCGCTTTTCTGCGGAATACCGCCAGCATTAATCACGCGATCGATTTTCACTTTGCTTTCGCCGCGTACACCGTGCTCGGCCATGCGCTCGAGAATGATCCGGGTATGGAAGGCCGTGCCTTCAATCGCCGCAAAGAGCTCATCCTGTGCGGTATGCACGAGATTCCACCCGAGCGTCACGCCGCCGAGTTCGGGATTCACCAGCACTGTGCGGTCGCCGTTGTCCCAACTCAGCCGCAGAAGCCCGGTCTGTCCGGCCTTGTAGGCTTCCAGACCCTCAGACAACGCGGCCACCGTCGTGTTCGCGCGCTTGGCGATGGCCTCGAAGATATCGCCCGTCGCCGAGAGCCCGGCCTCGATACCCGTGTAGTCCGGATGCACACTGCCCGGCACAACGCCACAGACGCCCGGCACCAGCTCCGCCTTGCGCGCCATGGCGATGATGCACGTGGATGTGCCGACGACATTGACGACGTCACCTTCACGAATATTGGAGCCCACCGCGTCCCAGTGCGCGTCGAAGGCACCCACAGGAATCGGAATGCCGGCGCGCAGACCAAGCGCCTCAGCCCACTTTGCAGAAAGGTGCCCAGCGATATGGTTGCTGGTCTCGTAGCTGCCGCCCATCTTGGCGCGGATCCCTGCAAAGAGCGGATCGACGGCTACGAGAAAGCTCTCCGGCGGCAGACCACCCCACCTGGGATTCCACATCCATTTGTGGCCCATGGCGCAGACGCTGCGCTTGAGCTGGCTCACATCGGTCACGCCGCTCAGCGTGGCAGCCACCATGTCGCAGTGCTCGAGGGCGGTGACAAATTTTTCTCTTTGTTTCGGATTATTGCGCAGCCAGTGCAAGAGTTTCGCAAAGCCCCACTCGTGCGAGTACACGCCACCACACCATTCGATGCCCTCGAAGCCCAGCTCGTGCGCCTTGCGCGTAATCTCCTCGGCCTCGGCAAAGGCCCGATGATCGCACCAGAGATAGTACTCATCGAGCGGTTCCAACCCCTCGCCTACCGGAATCACGCTGGAACCCGTTGTATCGAGTGCGATAGCCGCAATGGCATCGCCCTGCACCCCGGTATTCTTGAGCGCCTCGCGTGTGGCGGTCGCGAGCGCGGCCATCTGATCTGCGTGCGCCTGTGTCGCATAGTTCGGGTCTTCGCGGCGCCGGTGCAGTGCGTACGGAGCCGAAGCCGTTCCAATCGGCCCCTTCACACTATCAACGATCGTGACGCGCACGCTCAACGTACCGAAGTCGACACCGGCAACCATGGTCATTGCAAAAACACCTCAGGTAAACGCTTTCTGATTCGGAGACTACAACCGGTCTCATACATACCTGTGCGACATATTGTGCAGGTATGGGCCCCAACGACAAGGCGGGGCCCAGATCGTTGGCGAGTTGATGGACTCGGCTTATGAGACCGGTTCTAGACTACACTATCGAGGCAGCATCAACGGGCCTTGCGCGGTGTCGGCTTCTTAACCCCGGTCTTCGATTCTTCCGAACGCATCAGCGGAATAGGCGCCATGTCCGGGCCAATGCGCTTCACCTGCGTCTCGACCATTTCATAGTTGATGGTGCGCGGCGAGGCGGGCCGCGTTATGCCTGTGGCTGGATCAGTAGCAACATCCTCGCCGTTGCCCAATCCGAAGCTGAAGGCAGGCACGGAACCCGCGTTGGTGTTTGCGGTAAACACCCGCACCGGAAGATAGCCCTGGATGGGATGAAGGCGGAAGGCTGTCTCATACCGGTGATGATTCTTGCTCCAGGTGAAGACGCGAATCTGGTCGAAATCAAACGGCAGGCCCGACTTGGGCGGCGCAAGCACCGTCAGATACTCGGGAACTTCGTGGTTGGGCGTGTCCGCCTCCTGGTCCACGACTTTCGTCAGAAGCCAGGAGCCTACGAATCGTTGCCCCTCCCCGTACTGCGCGATGGCATCGGGCACATCGACATCCAGGCGGTTGCCGAGCAACCAGCCGGTGTGTCCCTGGCTATCGCGGACGAGCCACCAGTCTTCCATCACCGGGGGCGGCGGAGCCGGCGTTGCCGGCGGATTGGCGGCGGGCGTTTTGCCCGGCTCGGCAGGCTTGGCCGCCGCTGGATGCGCGGAGGGTATAGAGCCGGGCGTGGCAGCCTTGGCCACTGTAGCGCGCGAAAGCATCTGCACCTTGGCATCACCCGGAATCAGATAGAAATGATCTGTTTCGCGGCCGGGAAGGACATGCATGTAAAGATCGTCGCGCAAGGTCGCTGTTGCCGTGACAGGATCTTGCTTATGCGTATCAGCAAGCTGAGCGAACGCGTCATAGGTCTTTTCATCGATCACGGCGTGTTCTTCGATCCAGCCGATCTCGTTTTTGGCGGTCTTGACCTTCAGAAAACGGCGTCCATGCTCGATCACTTCGAGCGGTTCACCGTTGGTCACTTGGGCTACGCGGTTAGAAACCGCCGCGACACGGTCGTGGAGATACATCGAGCGCGCGGAGACGTAGACCTTTTCGGTCGTCTGTTGATGGAAGCGGGCGCAGCCGGTAGCGAGCCAAAGCAGGCAGAGCGCCCATCCCCAGGGAGAAACATGCAATCGAGGGCGCGAACGAGGCAAACCGAGAGGAATTGGAGGAGAGTGGAACACAGCCGGAGCGTTCTACTTGAGGATAGCATCTGGCAACCGGTAGCCAGCGGTAATTCCAAAAACGGGACCAATCCCGCCAACGGTGCTGACCACCATCGACTGCGAACTACGAACTGCTTTATGGCGCAGCTGCCACGGCGATCGCCTGGGTGGGATCGGTACCGGTGGTGGAAGTGATCGAGGAGTCCAGCTTGCCGGCGGTGGTCGTGTCGAAGATGTAGGCATCGAGATCGGGGCTGCCGCCTTCTGAGACCGCCAGCACGAAATTAGCGTCGCTGTCTTCGGCAAGTCCAAAGGGCTGGATACCGGCAGAGGCAGTGTTTCCAGTTGTTACCGTATAGCTGCCATTACTCGATGCGATTGAGAAGCCAGCAATGTTGCCCGCGGAGCTGGTGCCCTGCCCGTTAGCCACGTAAACATAGCTGCCGGTTGCGACAGGCAGAATTGCGTTCGGCGCCAACCCTCCGCTGGCGAAGGGCGAGCCGGAAACCTGTGTGAGCGTTCCACCCAGTGAGCTGTAGTTGAAAACCCGCAGTCCACCCGTATTGCCGCCGGAGGCCAGCGTTTCGCCAATGTAGAAAAGCCGCGGAGAGGAGGCGGGATCGACCGCCACTGAGAGCGCCGCGCCACCGCTGGTCACCGGCGCAATGATCGTAGCGGTTTTTCCAAGTGGCGCGGAATTCCCAGATGAAAACGGGACTACCGCCGTACCACCCGTTCCAACAGCAACAAAGACATTCAGGTCATCCGCCGAGATCACAAGTTGATGGACCGACGCGTTGCTGACGGCGTAGGAGGCCGTTCCGACGGTCCCTCCGGTAAAGGTGCCTGTAGAAGTAATCGGAGTTGCATTCAGTTGAAATCCATTGTTGCCCTGCACCGCGTCGACCAGCCACGCGCCGGAGGTATCGACGGCGATGGCCGAGGCAGGATCGGAGGAAACCACTCCTCCGTTGTTGCCGATCGTCAAAGCGCCGCTGGAGTTGATGCTGTAGAGATAAATGCCGGCGACCGTGCCTACATAAAGAAAGCTGCCGCCGGGCGCAATCGCAACCGCCGAGGGCGCCGCAGCGAGCGTGTAGGCCCCGATCTGGTTCAATTTGCCGGAGTTGATGTTGTAAGCGATGATCTGGCTGGTCTTCTGATTCAAAACGTAGAAGAAGCCGCTCGACAACGTCGTAGAGGTCGAGCCGCCGGAGGAGCTGGGCGGCTGCCAGAAATTACCGCACCCGGCTAAAAATGGCATTACGGCAACCAGCAACTGCGCACACTTGCCGATCTTCATCGTCACTCCCTCGGGCCTCGCCAATCCATAGCCAATTCTTGCAGGCTTCATCCGCACAGGATTCAGCTAATTAGAAAAAACTTGCTGCTGCGGATTAGACGCAACGGAAGAGATCAGCGCTCAGATCCTGAGACAACAGTTCTAAGCACAATTATGCGTTGTGGAAGGGGAATGCAGGCGATAACTGCGGTCAGTTCGGACGGCCGCTGGAGTTCGCACGGCGTCGGAAGCGCTCATCGACGGGTTGGCGGCCCTGAAAACCGGCCTCGACCGTATGCCAATGGTCGATGGACGTCTCACCCATCCGCCAGCAGAGCAGAACGATCTCGTCGTCGAGACGGAATGGAAAATCCAGCAGACCTGTATCCAGATCCTTGATCTGCACACCGATGGCGTCGATCTCTGCGATGCTCTCCCGGACGCGCTTGAGATGATCTTCCATCTCGCTGCGCTGCTTGGCGACGCTGGCGGCGTTCACCCGCATTCCGCCCGAGAGGTAAATCCGCTGCGCAAGCCCCGACAGATCAGACTCAACCTCTTCGGCGGCCTGCTTGCCCTCCATGGCGCGTTTCAGCAGTGATTCAAGTACAGGAAGAAGCGACTGAGCTTCGTCAAGAGTGAAGGTTTTCATCGGGAAACAGCCTATACATTAGCATAGGCCACGGTCGCAGACGGCGGACATGACACAACCGTGCAATCCGGCTCAGCCAATCGAGGCATTGGCCAGGAAGTTCTTCCCGGCCATAATCGACCCATTCACCTCAAATGTTGAACCTTCTTCGGTGGGACGCACCTGACCCGCGTCCCCAAAGTCCTGCCCGCTCCGCCGGACTTACGGCCGGCTCGGTCCAATCTCCAACATACGATCAAGAGCCACCCGGGCCCAACGCTTGACGCTGGGGCGCACCTGGATACGGTTCACCACTCGCCCTTCCACCAGATTTTCAAGCGCCCAGGCCAGATGTTGCGGGCTGATACGGTACATCGTGGTGCAGAGGCAGCCGGTATCGTCTAAAGTGATGATTTTCTTGCCCTCCGGGGCAAAGCGGCGTGCAAGACGATTGACCAGGTGGATCTCGGTCCCGATCGCGAAGACCGAGCCCGTTGGAGCCTTCTCGACTATCGAGATGAGCCGTTCCGTGGACCCGAGCGCGTCTGCCTTCTGGCAGACCTCAAACCGGCACTCCGGATGGACGATGACCTGAATTCCGGGATATTTATCTCTCACCTGATCGACATGGCTGGGAAGAAACCGCTGGTGGACGGCGCAATGCCCTTTCCAGAGCAGGATGCGGCTCTGCGCTAGCTTATCCTTTGTCTGGCCGCCCTGGATCGCCCACGGATCCCACACAACCATCTCATTCAGAGGGATTTGCATGACATAGCCCGTGTTCCGCCCAAGGTGCTGGTCCGGCAGGAAAAGGATCCGCTTCCCGCGTGCGAAGGCCCACTCGAAAGCTGCGCGGGCATTGGATGAGGTGCAGACTAGGCCGCCGTGCTCGCCGCAGAAGGCCTTGATGGCGGCGGTCGAATTCATGTAGGTCAGCGGAATGGTTTCATCGGCCAGGCCGTCGCGCTCCAGCACGTCCCAGCAAGCCTCAACCTGCGATATTTCAGCCATGTCGGCCATGGAACAGCCAGCGTTCAGGTCGGGGAGAATCACCTGCTGGCCAGGCCGGCCTAGGACATCCGCGCTCTCTGCCATGAAGTGCACGCCGCAGAAAATAATGTACTGCGCCTCGGTCCCGGCAGCGATCTTCGAAAGCTTGTAGCTGTCGCCGGTAAAGTCCGCAAAGCGAATCACTTCATCGCGCTGATAGTGGTGGCCAAGCAGGACGGTCGTCGAACCGAGCGCGGCACGAGCTTGCGCAATGCGGTCGTCCATAGAGTGGTCGGGAAGAGCCAGGTAGTTTTCAAGGCTGCAGGAATCTTCAACTGGGGCAGACGGAGCTGCCGCTACTTCATCAAAAACAAGGGTCACTTTATTCCGCCTTCAGTCCGAGTTGCGGACGGGGATGTTGAAAGCAATCAAGCTGCAGCGGATGCGCTGTTTCGTTAGAAACCCCATCCACGGGGATGTTGCAGCTCACTTAAATCGATGCGAGACCAGCGCGGTTGATTCATGTTTCTTCAACTGGCCCACGATCGCATTAAAGCAATTGTAACGCAGTGGAAGCAGCTGACGAGGGGTTGCGGAAGCACGCGTCATAATCCGGAAGGACTCTATTTGTTTGAGGAAATGGGAGATCACATCATGAGGGAGCTGGAACAGATTCTGGCAGGAGATGGTTACGCCGCGCCGCCGTCGCACATTCTGGAGGGTTTGTCGCAGGAGGTCGTCCACCAGCTGCCACCACGCGCGCCTCACTCCATCTACGAAGAGCTGTGGCACATCACCTTCTGGCAGCAGATCACGCTGGATTGGATTGCGGGCGTTGAGACACCCTTTCCGGCGAGCCCTCGGGATGGATTTCCGACCGTTCTCGACGCCGAACGTGAGTACTGGAAGGATCTCTGCCAGCGCTTCTTTGCCGGTATTGCGCAGGCCGCGGCTGCGGCGCGCGACGAGCGATGGCTCGACCTGCCGGTACGCTGCCCTTCGCGTCCTGGGAATCCGGTGCGCGTGATGACGGTACGCGAGCAGTTGGAGAATCTGGCCGCGCACAATGCCTATCACTTGGGGCGAATCGTGCTGCTGCGGCAACTGCTGGATGCGTGGCCGCCGGCATCCGGCGGATTCACGTGGTGAAACGCTGCCCGGAAAGAGTTCCGAAAGCCCTGGCGCAGAGTTTGTGAGTGCCGCCAACGGGCAGTTATCATGATTCTTCATGGGAATCCCGGTGCCAATTGAGACGGCCAACTTCAGCATGGGCGACTCGCTGCTGATCATGGTGATTGCGCTGGTTGTCTTGGGCCCGCGGCGCCTGCCGCAGGTCGGTCGGCAGATCGGCAAGCTGATGTATGAATTCCGCAAGGCTTCCAATGATTTCAAATTCCAGATGGAAGAAGAGTTGCGGACCGCCGAAGAGGCCGATCGGCGCAAGCGCGAGGAGGCCGAGCGGCAACGGCAATTGGCGCTGAATCCGCCCGCACCGGGGCAACCGGCCGAGAGCACGGCTGCCACAACGGCTGAACAATCCGAAGCGTCTTCGACCACGAGTGAATCTGCGCTTCCGCGCGAAAGCACGCATGGTGATTTTGGCGGACAGCCGGCCGAGACCGAGCCAACTCAAGCCGGGCAAGCTCAAACCGAGGCCAGCGTACCGCGGATTCTGCCGCCCAGCACGGGTGAGACGGTAGCTGCGGCACGGCCGGGCAGCGGAGGAGCGGCGAATGGCACGAGCGCTCCCGCATCGAATGACGCCGCGGAAACCAAGCCGGAGACAACCAATGCGGTGACGGAGCAAGTTACGCACAATGGTTGATCCCGGGGACGCAATCGACAAAGCGCGAAAAGCAGTAAGCGAACGCGCCGAGCTTCCAGGCATGACCCTGATGGAGCACTTGGAGGAGCTGCGCAAACGCATCATTCACTCGGCCATCTATCTGGCGGTCGGGTTTGTGATCGCGTATATCTTTCGCGAGCAGCTGTATTGGATCGTGCGGGCCCCACTCGAGCAGTTGCATATCAAGCTGAACTATACGCATCCGATGGATGCGCTGAATCTCTACCTGCAGGTGGCGCTCATCGGCGGAGCCATTCTCGCCTCACCCTTCATCCTTTATCAGGTCTGGCTCTTCATCGCGCCGGGGCTCTATCAGAAAGAGAAGCGATTCGTGGTGCCGTTCATGGCGGCCACTGTGGGCCTTTTTCTGGCGGGCGCAGCTTTCGGCTACTTCTTCGTCTTTCCCGGCGCATTGAAGATTCTCATCGTCGGCTTTGGTAAGGATTTCAATCCCGTAATCACAATTGAGGAATACACGGGATTCTTTCTCTCCATCATCCTCGGCCTCGGCGTCAGCTTCGAGATGCCGATCCTGATCTTCTTTCTCGCGTTGTTCGGCATCGTGAGCCCGAAGTTTCTTTGGAAGAACATTCGCTACGCCGTTCTCGCTGTGTTCTTGGTGGCGGCCTTCATCTGCCCCAGCCCCGATCCATGGACGATGTGCATCTACGCCATCCCCATGCTCTCGCTGTACATGATAGGCATTGGCGTGGCCTGGTGGGTGCATCCTTCGCGGAAAAAGGCCAAAGAGGCCCAGCCATGAAGTCGTTTTGGTCGCGGACAAAGATCGCGGCGGGCGTGATGGTGTTGACATCTGTTGCTGCCCCTTCGGCAAGCTCAGGGCAGGCTTTTGATGGCGCGAAGGCCTACGAGTACGCGCGCGCATTTGCCGCGATCGGACCGCGCTGGCCCACTGGTCCGGGACACGTAAAGGCTGAGCAGTTTCTGCGCAGCCACTTTCAGCACGACGCCTGCGAAGAAGATGCCTTCACCGCCGACACGCCGATTGGCGCAGTGCCGTTGCGCAATTTCATTGTGCGCTTTGCAGGATCGAAGCCCGGCGTGATCGTGCTGGCAACGCACTACGAGACCAACTATCCGCTGCGCAACATCAACTTTGTCGGCGCGAACGACGGCGCCGCGACAACCGGATTGCTGCTGGCGATCGCTGATCGTCTCCGCGAAGAGACGGCGCACGCAAAGAAGCTCGATGGCTATTCGGTGTGGCTGGTCTTTTTCGACGGCGAAGAAGCGATTCAGAGCTGGTCGCAGACGGACTCGACTTACGGCAGTCGGCACCTGGCGGCACGCTGGGGACGCGACGGAACGCTGGGCAAGATCAAAGCGTTCCTGCTCACCGACATGATCGGCGACAAGAACCTTAACATTCAGCGGGAGACGAATTCGACGGCTTGGCTGGTGGATACCGTGCGGCAGGCTGCGAAAAAGTTTGGCGATGAACGGTACTTCTTCCAGACCGAGATGTCCGTTGAGGACGATCACCTGCCGTTTGTCCAGCGGGGTGTTCCCTCGATCGACATCATTGATCTGGACTACGGGCCGAACAACAGCTATCACCACACGGTGCAAGACACGATGGATAAGGTCAGCGCGCATAGCCTGACGATCGACGGTGATGTAATTTTGGAGACGATCCGTCTGGTGGATCAACGATGAGCCTTCAGCCGTCAGCCTTCAGCTATCAGTAGCATGTGGCGAGTTGATTGTTGCGGACGGCTCCCGCACGAACAAGCTGACAGCTGACAGCTACCAAAACAGGAGCAAGGAATTGGCGCAAGCAGAGATTGGCATCATCGGCGGCAGCGGGCTCTACTCGATGCCCGGATTCACGAACGTCCATGAAGAGCGCGTGGAGACGCCGTTCGGCGAGCCTTCTGACGCGTTTGTGCTCGGCGAGCTGGAAGGCCGCGAGGTGGCCTTTCTTGCGCGGCACGGGCGCGGACACCGCATTCTGCCTTCAGAGCTGAACTTTCGCGCCAATATCTATGCCTTCAAGAAGCTCGGCGTCGAGCGGATTCTCTCGGTCTCGGCGGTCGGGTCATTGAAGGAAGAACACAAGCCAACGGATTTCGTGATTCCCGATCAGTTCATCGACCGCACCTTTCATCGCGTATCGACTTTCTTCGGCGACGGCATTGTCGGGCACGTCGCCTTCGGAGATCCAGTATGCGCCACCGTGGCCAAAGCGGCCTCGGAGGCCTGCACTACGGCCGGCGTGGTCGGCAAACTGGGCGGCACGTATGTGTGTATGGAAGGTCCGCAGTTCTCAACCAAAGCAGAGTCGAATCTTTACCGGAGCTGGGGCGCCGACGTGATCGGCATGACGAATCTGCAGGAAGCCAAGCTGGCCCGCGAGGCCGAGATCTGCTACGCGACGGTAGCCATGGTCACCGATTACGACTGCTGGCGCGAAGGTCATGATGCAGTGACGATCGAGGAGATCGTGGCGGTGCTGCACCAGAATGCGGAGAACGCCTGCAAGGTAGTGAAAGCTGCCGTGGCCGCCATGCCGAAAAAGCGCGCCTGCGCCTGCGCCTCCGCCGCGAAATACGCCGTGCTCACGCAACCGGATGCGATTCCGGCTGCGGCGAAAGAGCGGCTGAAGCTGCTGTTTGGAAAATATCTGGGCTGGTAAACACCGGAGCTTGCAGCCTCATTTGCAGTTCACGGACTTCGAAGAAAATAAACTACACGGAAACACAGAGAGGACGATTACATGGCCATTACCGTAGTAGGCAGCGTTGCCTATGATTCGATTGAGACACCTGCGGGCCGGCGGGAACGCTGCCTGGGCGGCGCAGCCACATACTTTTCACTCGCTGCCAGTTTTTTTTGCGATGTGCGCGTGATTGCCGTTGTAGGGGAAGACTTCGGCCCGGAGCAGGAAGCAGTTTTCAAAAAGCGCAAGATCGATACGCAGGGCATTGAGCACACAGCGGGCAAAAGCTTTTTCTGGGAAGGCTCATATCTCGAAAACCTGAACGAGGCCAAGACACACAATACCGAGCTGAACGTCTTCGCTTCGTTCAACCCGCAGATTCCCGACGCGTATCGCGACTCTCAGTTTCTGTTCCTGGCCAACATCGATCCGGTGTTGCAGCGGCGGGTCCGCGAGCAGATGCCCGGCGTGAAGCTGGTGGCCGGCGACACAATGAACTACTGGATCAACGATCATCGTCCGGCACTACTCGAGGTGCTGAAGGGCCTAGATATTCTGCTCATCAACGATACCGAGACGCGCGTTCTGGGTACGAACAAAAATCTGGTGAAAGCGGCACAAGCAGTGATGGCCATGGGGCCGCGTTTTCTGGTGGTGAAGCACGGCGAGTATGGGGCTACTCTGTTCCACGGCGCTGGTCCAAAAGGTAAGAGCGCGAAGCGCACGTTCCGCGCGCCGGCGCTGCCGCTCGAAGAAGTCGTCGATCCGACGGGGGCGGGCGACAGTTTCGCGGGCGGGTTCTTCGGCTATCTCGCTTCACAAAAAGAACTGACGCCCGGCGCATTCCGGCGCGCAATGTTCTACGGCAGCACCATGGGCTCGTTTGCCTGCGAGCGGTTCGGCACAGAGCGCCTGCAGCAACTCTCACGCGAAGAGATCGATGAGCGTTTCAATCTGTTCCGCGAGTTGACGCACCTTGACTGAAACGCCAATCCGGACAGGCTCCCCGGGCCGTGATGGTTTCGTACCTGCCCGCGAGCTCTGGATTGCGTGTGCGCTCTGCCTGATTGCTTCGATTGCGGCGATCGGCTGGAGCTGGCAAAACGGCGCGCTCCTCAACTACGGCGATGCCGTCGCGCATCTGCATATTGCGCGGCGCTTCATCGACTGCCGCTTTCACTCGATTGCCGAGCTTGGCTCCGTGTGGTTGCCCTTGCCGCACCTGCTGATGCTGCCGTTTGTGCAGGTTTACAACTGGTGGGCGAACGGCGTCGCGGGCACGATCCCTTCGGCACTCGCGTATCTCGCGGCTTGCATCGGCATCTACAGGCTGGCGCGGCACTGGCTCCAACCACCGGCAGCCGCGCTGGCGCTCGCCTTTTTCGCGCTGAATCCCAATCTTCTCTACTTGCAGACCACGGGCATGACGGAGCCGCTGTTTCTGTGCGAGATGATCTGGACGGTCGTCTGGCTGGTGGAATGGCGCGCGAGCCTCGACGACGACCCGAAGCGCGCGGGCCGGCTGCAAGGCTGGATCGTGATGGTCCTCGTGGCAGCCGTTTACACGCGCTATGACGGATGGATCATCGCTCTGGTGGCGTGGATCGCCATTGGGGTTGCGCGGCTCCGCGCGCGCAAACTGCGATCGACGAGTTTCTGGGTATGCAGCGTCGTGCTCGCAACAGCGCCCGCATTATGGTTTCTCTACAATGCGACGCAATTTGGCGACTGGCTGGAATTTGCGCGTGGGCCGTACTCGGCTAAGGCTATCGAGCTGCGAACGGCTACACACGGCTCCGGCCCGCTGCATCCAGGCTGGCATGATTCGCGGATCGCTCTGCAGTTCTTCCTGAAAGTATCGGTGCTGGATGCCCTCGCGGGATGGGGCAAACTCGGATTGGCGCTAAGTATCCTCGGAACCGCGGGCGCCTGGGTATTCCAGAGACGCCATGCATTTACATGGGCGCTGCTTTTGTGGGTGCCGGTTCCGTTTTATGCGTACTCTGTCGCCTACGGATCGGTGCCGATCTTCATTCCGGTCTGGTGGCCGCACTCGTGGTACAACACGCGTTACGGGCTGGAGATGCTACCGGCCTTCGCGCTCGGCCTAGCCTTTGTGGCGCAATTTGCAATCAGCATGGTGCGCGAGTTTAAGCCGCAATGGGCGAAGTACGCGGTGATGGCGATCTCCGTGCTCGTGGCGTTCAATGCCTGGGAACTTGTCCGCGAGCGGCCGTTGGTGTACGTGGAAGGCACCAAAAACATCGGCGCACGGCGGCCTTTCGACGAAAATATCCCTCCGGTGCTGCGCAAGCTTGTGGCGGAAAGGCCCGGCGGAGCGGTGCTGATGAATACCTCGGTGTATCCGGAGCTGGTGGCGTTTTCCGGCATTCCACTGCGGCAGACGATCAACGAGAGCGATCAGTACATTTATCGTGACGCACTGGCAGCGCCCGCCGCACATGCTGCCGTCGTAGTGGCCTTCGATGGCGACGAGATCGATCAGGCGGTGAAGGCGCATCCGGCTGGGCTGACGGCGGCAGGCCGGTACACGGCGAAAGGTCAGCCCGCGGGCACGATTTACGTCTCCGATACCTGGAGACGCTGAGCCTCAACAAGTAGGCTTGTGCGGTGTTAGCATCGGGCAAGGACGCGGCGTGAGTTCGACTTTGACGCAGATTGCACAGCCTTTTAGTTTTGACAGCATCCAGCAGATGCTGGTGGTGAACCACGCCATCGGACGGCTGCTGATGGCCTGTCTGCTTGGCGGCGTCGTGGGCCTCGACCGCGAGATCAACCGCAAAGCTGCCGGCGTCCGCACAAATCTGCTCATCTGCATGGGCTGCGCGTTCTTCACATTGCTCTCGGCCGTGCTGGCCGGCGACACCAATCCGGATAAAGGCCGCGTTGCCTCCAATATCGTGCAGGGCATCGGCTTTCTGGGAGCAGGGCTGATCCTGCACAATCGCAGCCGCGTAAGTGGACTCACCAGCGCCGCAAGCGTATTTGTAGTGGCGTCGATCGGTATGGCGTGCGGAGCTGGCCTCTACGCAGCGGCGCTTGCAGCAACGGTGATCGTCATTCTGGCGCTTGAGGCCGTGGGCTTTCTGGAGCGGCGCGCAAATCTGAAGATCTATCCGTTGATCTATGAAGCACGGGGACGCGATCAGACCCAGATGCTGCAATCGATTCTTGATGCGCTGGACAAGGCGGGGGAACGGCTGGCCGCAGTCGATCGTGACACCATCGGCGAGCTGCAGCGGATAAGTTTTCCGCTCACCGCGACCAAAAAGCAACATGAACGGCTGCACACCAAGCTGCTGGCCGAGCCGGCCATCGACGTATTACTCACCTTCCGCGATCCGGAGGAAGATTGATTCCCTTTACCAAGGCGCATGCCTGTGGCAACGATTTTTTGATTGTGACGGAAGAAGCCGCGGCCGGTCACGAGCGAGCAGAACTCACGCGCCGGCTGTGCGCGCGCAACACCGGCGTGGGGGCTGACGGCATTGAGTTTTTTGTATGGACCGGACCGGCATCCGGGCGCATACGGCTGCACAATGCCGATGGATCGATCGCCGAGATTAGTGGCAATGGCACGCGTTGTGTGGCGGCATGGATGGCTGAAGCTCTCAACTGCCAGGCGGGCGATCTGCTCGAGATTGCAACTGACGCAGGCGTGCGTCTTTGCCGGATCGATCGCGTGCACAATGACGCGGAGTTCACCGTAGAGGTGACGACGGGCATGGGCGTGCCATCCTTCGTGCCGCATACGGTCCGGATCGCCGATGGTTCTGACATCGTGGGTATCGAAGTTTCCACTGGTAATCCGCACTTCGTAATCGTGGTCGATGATGAGAAGTTCAAGGTTGCCGGAAAGCTCTGGACCTCCATCGGCGCGGAGATCTGCAGGCACGTCGATTTTCCAGGCCAGACGAATGTGGAATTCGTGCGCATTGTGAATGAGCGCGAAATCGAGATTCGCATCTTCGAACGCGGTGTGGGACCGACGAGTTCATCCGGGACGGGCACATCAGCTTCAGCCACGGCAGTGCTGGCGCTGCACCGATGCATTTCGCCACTCACGGTCGTGGCTCCTGGTGGACCGCAGACTGTGGCGTGGGCAGGCCCCGGCTCCGAGTTACGGCTCACCGGACCTGCATCTCTCGTCGCTCGTGGCGAGGCGTGGGAATGAAGTTGCGTGCAGTCACACAAGGCGCGGTCATTAGCGTGATTGCGCCGGCAAGTTTTGCGCAGCCTGATCGCGTGGAACGCGGCATGGCAGCGTTGCGCGCACTGGGATTCGAGCCGAAGTTTGGCGACCATGCTCTGAAACGAGGTCCGCTGTACTTTGCAGGAACTCCAAGCCAGAGGTTAGCCGATTTGTATGCTGCCTTCGAGGATGAGAACACCGAGGCGGTGATGTGCCTGCGAGGCGGCTACGGATCGAACTATCTGCTGAATGGTCTGGATGTGGCGCGGATTGCGCCGCATCCGAAGCCCTTCTTCGCTTACAGCGATCTGACCGGTATGCAGTTGCACTTGCTTAAAGAGATCGGGCTCACGGCCTTCCACGGGCCCATGGTCGCTGCTGACTTTTATCAGGAAGACGGCGTGCACCTGGAAAGCTTTCAGGCAGCGTTGAAGGGCAATGCTTATTCCGTAGGCACCGAGGAGGGATTGCGACCATTGCGAGATGGAGCTGCCAGCGGAACTCTGTACGGCGGGTGCTTGAGCATCCTCGTCGCGCTTTTGGGCACGCCCTGGGAGCCTCAGACGGAGGGCAAATTGCTTTTTCTGGAAGATGTCGATACGAAGCCTTATCAGGTTGACCGTATGCTTTGGCAGTTGCGCCATGCGGGCAAGCTCGAAGGCGTACGCGGCATCATCTTTGGCGAGATGCTGCACTGCATGTCGCCGGGAGCAGCGCCGACATTGCTGGACGAGGCGATCCTGAGCGCGCTCGACGGATGGAATGGACCGATCGCGATTGGGCTGCGCAGCGGACATGTTTCGCGGCAGAATGTCACGCTGCGATTTGGTGTGGACGCGGAGTTGACGGTTGGAACCGAGGTACGGCTCGATCTATCGGAGCCGGCAAAGACAGCATGAGCAGAACGCCGAAACACATTCATCTGAGCGGCATTTGTGGCACTGCGATGGCTTCGCTGGCCGGGTTACTTCAGTTGCAGGGGCATCGCATTACAGGATCCGACAAGGCCGCGTACCCCCCGATGAGCGATCTGCTGCGCGGGCTGGGTATTCCGGTGATGGAGCCCTACGCAGAGTCGAATCTCGATTCCACGCCGGACCTAGTCGTGATCGGCAATGCGCTCTCGCGCGGCAATCCTGAGATCGAGCGCGTACTCGATGAGCGCATTCCGTTCACGTCGATGGCGGCACTGCTGCGCGAGGAGTTCCTGAAGGGGCGCGAGTCGCTTGTGGTTGCGGGCACCCACGGCAAGACGACGACGACCAGCATGCTGGCCTGGATCTACCAGACCGCATCGCGAACAATACCCGCTCTCGAACCTTCCTTCCTCATCGGCGGAGTGGCAGAGAACTTCGGATCGAGCTTCCAGCTGCGCCCCACGCGCACATTCATTCTCGAAGGCGACGAGTATGACACGGCTTTCTTCGACAAGGGTCCGAAGTTTTTGCATTACTTTCCAGACGCGCTGATTCTGACACACGTTGAGTTCGATCACGCAGATATCTATGCCGATCTCCCCGCAGTGAAGACAGCTTTTAAGCGACTCGTCAATCTCGTTCCCCGACGCGGACTCATCGTGGCCTACGACGGCAGCCCAAACGTGACGGAGTGCGTGGAGCGCGCCTTCTGCCGCGTCGAGCGCTATGGATTCTCTGAAGCTGCGCAATGGCGCATCCAGAACCTGTGCCATGAGGCCGGCGAGACAAAGTGGGAACTCTGGCATAACGGCGCACTGTGGTCTGATCTGGCCATGAGCCTCGCCGGCGAGCACAATGCACTGAATGCCACAGCAGCGGCGGCGCTCGCGGCGGGACAAGGGCTGGACAGAAAAGCGATTCGCGAAGCGCTGGCGACATTCAAAAGTGTGAAGCGGCGGCTTGAAGTTCGGGCGCAGATTGGCGGCGTCACGATTATCGATGATTTCGCGCACCATCCCACGGCAATCCGTGAGACGCTGCGGGCACTCCGCGCCGTTTATCCTTCGGGGCGCCTCTGGGCAATCTTGGAGCCGCGTTCGAATACGCTGCGGCGCAAGGTACTCGAAGCCGATCTCGTGGCAAGTTTGCGAATGGCGGATCGTGTCGTTCTCGCCGGCGTCTACCAGCAGCAACGAATTCCCGATGCGGAGCGGTTGCATCCTGAGGATGTGGTCGACAAACTGAATGCCGAGGGCACACCAGCCGAGCTGTTGCCTGACGCGGATGCAATCGTGAACGGCATCGTGCCACAAGTGACTTCGGGAGATGTGGTGGCGATTCTTTCGAATGGCGGCTTTGACGGCATCTATGAGAAACTGCCAGCGCGCCTCAGGGAGCGCTTCCCTTCCAATCTTTAATCCGCGGCTGTTGTCGATGCACGCATGATCGCCTCTCTCGCACTGCTCGCCACCATCGTCATCCTCGGGATTCCCGCGGCGATTTTTCTCATTCCATGGACCGTCGTTACCGGTAATCCCACACTGCTCTATCGCGCGTCGATGGTGATCGTCCGCGTCGGGTATGCACTGGTTGGCATCCGGGTCATCGGCGAAGGGTTGGAGGATGTGCCAAAAGACACGGCCTGCATCTTCATGGCGAATCACATCTCGAATCTCGATCCGCCGGCGCTGCTCCCGCGCATCCCGGGAAGAACCTCCGTCTTCATCAAACGCTCGCTGACACGGATCCCTGTGCTGGGGTATGGATTCAAGCTCGGTGACTTTGTTCCTGTGGATCGCGACGGGCGCGTGGAAAGTGCGCAGGACAGCGTGATGCGTGCGCGCGCGGTGATGGCCAAAGGACTGCACATCACAACCTTCGTCGAAGGCACGCGCTCACCAGACGGCCGGCTGCTGCCCTTCAAGAAAGGCCCATTCTATCTGGCCAAGGAGACTGGTGCACCGTGCATTCCGGTGTCGATCTTTGGAACGGAAACGATGATGGCCAAAGGCAGCGTGCGGATCAGGCCGGGCACGGCGCACATCATCTTTCATCCACCGATTAACCCGAATGCGTATGCAACGCGCGAAGAGCTGCTTGAAGCGGTGCGGGCAGCGATTGCCTCAGGATTGCCGGAGTGGATGCGGGCGTAGGAGCAGAAGTCACGGCTGCACGATCGCGTTGTAGCCGTCGTTGAGCAGCTTCATCTTCCAGGTATTCGCTTCAGCTGGCGTGGCAAACGGCCCAATGCGGACGTGGATCAGATTATCCGCAGGCTCGCGGCGCGAGGTGACGGTATAACCGCGCTTGCGCAGCGCATTGGTGAGCACCCCGGCATCTTCAGCATTGGAGACGGCGGCAATCTGCACCATGAATGCCCCAGCAGGCGAAGCATTCGCGGCGGTGAAGGCGGGGCGCACCGGGCTTGCGGCTGCACTCTGAGTCGACTGGGTGGTTTCAACGGCCGGCGTCAGCGCTGGATGAATCTCAGCCTGGTTTGCGGACGCTGCAACCGGTGCCGATGCAGGCACGGTCTGCGCGTCCCCTGCGGGAGTCAAGCCGGGAGCCGCCGTGGTCGCAGGATCGGCGCTGGCAGCCTGTACGGTAGCGGATTGCGCTGCCCCTTCTGTCGCGGATGGTTTGGTGAGCGAGCCGCCTGACGCCGGCTGTGACGCAACTTCGGCCGTGGGCGCCGTTGCGGCAGGCGCTTGCGAGCTGCGGTGGCCAAGTGTGTAGCCGAGGCCAAAGCAGAGACCGCAGAGGATCACCAGGCCGCCAAAGATCGCCACGAGCGCGCCCGAACCGAGCGTCCATTCCGTATCGCGCTGGAGTTGCCCCGGTTCCTGTTCGAAATCGTCGTCGAAAGCCCCTCTCATATGTCCTTCCTCGTTTCAACTGCCAAGGCAAACCAGTGCTTCCTAGTGACCTACTTAGATGCCGTCGAGCCATGATATCGAGCCGTGATCTCGAGCCGTGATCTCGACATTTCGCAAACACCGTCTGCGCATTCGACCGCTGGGTTGTGCTTTCGTCATCATGATCTATTGCTGCTTTGTAATCGTCTTATCGCCGGCCAGCTTATTCAAAAGCGACATCATCTCGATCGGCAGCGGGAAAACAATCGTCGTATTCTTTTCAACCCCGATATCCGACAAAGTTTGCAAGTAGCGCAGTTGCAGCGTCATCGGCTGCGTAGCCATCAGCGCGGCGGCATCTACCAGCTTCTGCGCGGCGTTGTACTCGCCCTCGGCATGAATGATCTTGGAACGTTTCTCGCGCTCCGCCTCGGCCTGCTTGGCCATGGCGCGCAGCATCTGTTCAGGCAAATCAACCTGTTTTACCTCCACCGATACGACCTTGACGCCGAAGGGCTCTGTCCGCTGATCGATGATGGTCTGGATGCGCAGGTTGAGCTTGTCGCGATGGCTAAGCAACTCGTCGAGCTCCACTTCGCCCAGGACCGACCGCAGCGTGGTCTGCGAAAACTGCGAGGTCTGGTAGACGTAGTTCGCCACCTTGATGGCCGCGTCATTGGGGTTCACGACATACAGCGTGACGACGGCATTCACCTTGATGGTTACGTTGTCGCGGGTAATCACATCCTGCGGCGGCACCTCAAGCACCTCCTGCCGCAGCGAGATGCGAATCATCTGATCGAAAGGCCGGAAGACGAGGATGATGCCGGGGCCCTTGGGAGCAGGCAGCGCGCGGCCAAGCCGGAAGATGACGGCGCGTTCGTATTCGCGAAGAATCTTGATGGAGTTCAGAAGATAAAGAACGACGATGGCGATAAAGATCAGAATCGGCAACATGGAGTCAGACATGAACTTACCTCAGCAGGGATTGTACTCCCGTGATGCTAAACGCGAGCTTCGTTCGAGTGGCTGACGACAAGGGGCTGTACCCGAAGAAGCATGTGATCGTGCCCGATGACCTGCAGCACGGTTCCTTCCGGAATCGGCTGCCCGGCGATTGCGCGCCAGATCTCGCCTTCCACGAGAACGTGACCCTCCGGGTTGAGCGGCTCCATCGCGGTGGCCCGCAAACCAACCAGGGCATCGCCGCCCAGCCGGGCCTTGCGCTGTCGCGCGCGCACCGCCAGCCGGACGAGAAACACCGTGATCGCTCCGAAGGCGGCACTGATGGCGACAGCAACCAGCGGGCTTACCGCCATCTGCGGAATGGGTGCAGCGACCAGAGTCAGAGTTCCAAAGGTAAGGCATACAATTCCGGCGATCGCCAGCGCGCCATGGCCGCCAAACTTGGCTTCAAGCAGCAGCAACACCAGTGCAGCCACGAGCAAAAGGACTGCGGTGTAGCGAATGGGCAGCAGGTTCAAGGCGAAGATGGCCAACAAAACCATCAGCGTGCCCAGCGCTCCCGGCACAATGGTTCCCGGTGTATTGAATTCGAGATAGATCAGGAGCGCTCCACCCACGAGAAACAGAAGAGCGATGTTGGGATTGACCAGCCAGCCCAACAGCCCATCGCGCAGCGTAGGCCGGATCAATTCAACGCGGGCGCCGGCGAGGTGAAGCGTCTGTTTTGTGCCGTCGAAGCGCGTGATCTGGCGCCCATCCAGCGAGGAGAAAAGCTCAGTCTCGCTGTTGGCAACGAGATCGATCAGGTGCTGGTTCAGAGCCTCCTCAGCCGTATAGGAGTGCGACGACTGCACGGCCGCCGTCGCCGCTTCGGGATTCCGGTTGCGCCGCGTCACATAAGAGCGCAGAAAGGCTTCGGCATCGTTCTCAACTTTCTGCATCTCCGTATCATCCGGCTTGCCCCCGGCGAAAACGACGTGCGCCGCGCCGGCTTCGGTGCCGGGCGCCATGGCTGCAATGTCGGCGGATTCAAGCAGGAAAAAGCCAGCAGAGCCGGCCCGCGCACCAGAAGGCCCAACATAGACAATCACCGGAACACGCGAGCTGAGAATAGCGCCTGCCATCGCACGCATCGATTCGACCAGGCCACCGGGCGTGTCCATCTGGATGAGCAACGCCTGCGCGCCTGCGCTCTGCGCACGCTCGATGGCGCGACTCAACTCGTCTGCGGTGACCGGCTGGATGGTGTCATCCAGAATGAACTTTTCGACAAGCGGTTGCTGGCTTGAATGCTGCGCCGAAGCCATCGCCGCGGGCGCAGCCATACCTGCTGCAGCCAGGATCGCGAGGGCAACCGCACAGATGCCGATCGTGATGCGAAGCGAGGATATGCAAGCACGCTGAACCATGCCCTACTCCTTCGTAGCCTCCGGCAGGGCCCGAATGCTCTACTGCGATTGGCCGGAACGCGCCAGAACCTGCCGAAGCAGTTCCTGGCCCGCTTGATTCGCAGGATCGATCTTGAGCGCCTCGCTGGCCTCGCTCTTCGCGTCGCTCAGGTGATTGTCTGCCAGATCCAGCCGGCCCAGCACAAGATACGCATCCACTGAGGGCGCGAGTTCCAGCGCAGCATGGGCTTCCTGGCGTGCGGCGGCATTGTCTCCGGCTCGTTCGCGAACCTGCGCCAGCCCAACATGCGCTTCGGCAACGCGGCTGTCGGCGCTCACGGCAGATTGATAGAGCCTGTCGGCTTCGAGCAGCAGGCCGCGATCGAGGAATCCCTTTGCCTGCATCGAAAGCTTCAGCGCGCGATCGCGCGGGCTCAGCGCAGCCAGCCTGGCGGCGTCCATCTGATCGAGCATGACGGCGGCCTGGCGGAACGCCGCTTCATCGAAGGTGCGCTCAATCCGTTCGAGCGGGTCGGCTCCGGCAGGGGGATCGGCTTCATTGGTAGTTTGCGCGACCGTCGAGGTTCTCCAAGCCGCGGCAAGCGTCTGGGCCTCGCCATCGGATGGCCGCAGCTTCAGGCACTGCGCCAGCTCGTTCAAGGCAGAGGTGGTCTTGCCGTGCCGCTTGAGACTGACAGCAAGATTGAAATGGTAGTCGGCCGCCTTCGGATCGGCGGAAGCTGCCTGCACAAAGAGCGCTGTCCCATCATGGCCCTGACGGCTGACAGCGACGCCTTCGTTGTTGACGACTTCGGCCAGCGGAAGAATGCGAGCAATCCCGGCAAAGGCCTGCTCTGCCTGCGGATAATCTCCCGAGAACAGCTGCGAAAGACCTCGATAAAAGCTGGCCTCCAGACCATCGGAGCCATTGCGATCCACCTTGCCAAAGGCCTGGACTGCCTGATCGTACTGCTGGCTCTGGTATTCTTCCCGGCCCAATGCCATCCAGGCGGGGCTAAATCCTGGGCTGAGCTTGACCGATTGCTGCAGATGGCGCAGACGCTCGGCCTGATCCGGTTCCGTGATGCCGCGAATGTACTGCTCATACGCGTCAAGGCGCAGCCCGCGTCCAGCAGCGATGAACGTCTCTTCGGAGACATTGAGAGATGGATCGAGCTCGCGGGTAAGCTTCCAGGCCAGCGAGTCGAAGACGGCGATCATGTCTTGCATCTCGCCACGAGCCGTCACAGCTGCAGCCATGTGCAGATGCGGCACGTCCAGCAACTGTACCTCGGCAACGATCTGATTTCCTGAGGTAGAGTAGCTGCCGACAATGATCGAATCTGCGTCGAGAGTCTGGGCGAGCTTGAGCGAACTGGCGCGGGAGGGCTGAAAGCCCTGGGGGAGCCCCAGGTGATCGAGCGCGTACATGCGATCGGCGCGGGTCATCGGAGCAAAGCCGACCGACGCGAACCGGGTGCTGAGAAGATCGGCCGCCGCTTCGCGAATCCAGTCCAGACTAGGCTGGCCCGTGCGGTTGTCGAAGGGTAAAACCAGCAGGATCCGTCCGCGGTCTGCGGTCGGTCCAGACTCGGCAGCTGGTACCTGAGCCGCGAGGGAAGCAGCAGAAAACAAAGCAAAAAGCGCCGCAAATGCCACGGCAAAGACAAACCGGCGCAGCCGGACCCGGCGGAATAGGAAATGATTCAGCACGACAGGGAGATTATAGGCTTTAGAGCTATCCGAGGGCTGTTCATCGCCTTCCCTTGGTAATCCGGACTGGCTGTTGAAGCCGGGCTTCGACCTGCCGATTGAAACGGATCAGCGCGATCCACATGCCCTGCTGGTCGCTCTTCCATACCAATGTCCCGCCAAGCTGGAGAGCAATGGCCTCCGGCGGCAGATCATGATGAAGACCGAAGTAGCGTTCGTCGAGAGCGCGGCTCCCCGCGCCGAGCGTGAGCCATGGTGAGGGCGGATCATACTTGGTGGAAAAGACAAGCGCGGCTGAGTACTTTTCCGGCTCCTGTGCTGCCCGTTCGATCTGCAGAGCGCTGAAATCGTCGATCGCACAAACCTCCCAGGGCTCTTTCACGTAGCCAAGCTCAGGGCGAGTGAGTTCATCCGACAAGGGCCACGCGGTAAGAACAGCAGCGCCGGAATAGCGATGCTGCAGCTGATAGATGCCGGCCAGATGCATTCGAACCACTCGCGCATAGGCAAGATTGTCTTCCGGAGCAAAGCCGTAAGGTGGATTGATGAACAGGCCTGAAAGGAAGGCTCCGGCGGAGAGCAGCGCCAATGCCTGCCAGTACGGGACACGGCGATACAGAGTGGAGACCGCCAGCAGCAGGACCAGCGGGTACAGCGGCAGAAGATAACGCGTGAGCAACGCACCGCCCAGAACGCTGAAGACGACCGCCTCCACCAGCAAGAGAACAAAAATACGAAGCAAAACCAAAGAATCGAGAGATGGACGGCCGTGACCCTCTGCGTCTGGACGGGGATCGAGCAGCAGCGCCGCCAGTGCAATCAGGACCGGCACAAACAGGTTCATGTGCGCGGTGAGGTGAAGGATGCGATGGCCGAAGGCGGCGAGAAAACGGATGGGGGCGAGCGTGCTCTCAGCGTTGTAGCGCACGAATTGCGGGTTGCCGAAGAGAAAGCCGTTTTTTTTGAAGTGATAGGTATACCACGCAGCGAGCGGAAGAACACAGACACAGAGCCAGACCCCCTCACGCCAGAGGCGGAAACGCTCCGACGGAGGCTGGCGCAGGCTTTCGACGAAAACCATGACCGCGAGTGTGAGAGGAATCGCGATGGAGGTCTCTTTGCAGAGCGCGGCTGCTGAAAACCAGAGCGCCGCCGCCCATGGATTGTGACCGCGTGCAGGTAGCGCGTAGACCAAGCCCCACAGCGAACAGGCCGCCGCAAAGATATCCGCGTGGGCCAGCGAACTCTGCGCGAACCAGATGGGATAAAGGCCAGTAAGCAGTGTGGTCCAGAAGGCGACGGAGGCGACACCCGTAAGGCGCATCGCCAGCCGCCACACCGCGAGCAGGCCGAGAGAGGCGACCATGAGCACGGCTTCGCGCGTGACCTCGGGATAGAAGCCGGAGAGCTTCCACCACAGCGCCAGATAGATGCTGGGTAGCGGTGGATGCGCATTGGTCAGCGTTGTGACGGGAATCAACGAACCCGTGCGGAAAAAATCCCAGGCAGCCGGAATGTAGTAGCCGGCCTCATCCCAATAATAGGGCAGCCGCAGCAGCGTAAGGTGGCTGCCATAAACCGCCGCGAAAACCACTGGAAAGATCATCCAAAGCGGCATTGGTGCGTCAGGCCAGGGATTGAGGATTTTTTGAAGGCGCAAAGAAGTTCTCTCAAACTATCGCGATCGTTCGTGCCTGCCCGTGTTTAGTTCACCGGGCCGCGCGGAAAACCCTGGCTTTGCGGCTCGAGATTGAGCGTGCCGAAGGCCTGCTCATACTGTGCGAGGTTCTGCCCCAGGACGTTCCAAAGAGCCTTGGCCTGTTGCGGACTCAGAAAAATGGCCTGATGGTTCTTGATAGTGACCTGATCGGGACTTTCGCTTGTCGCCAGGCCGAAGACGAGTTGGAAATCCCAAACGCTGACCCGCACCTGCACGGAGTTGGCATAGGTTTCGCGATAGTCGGGAGCTTGGGCAAGGTTCAGTTGAGGCTGGGGCGGATTCTGACTCATAGTGTCACCAGATTACGCTCTGAGGGTTGGGGGTGAGGAGAGCGCGATCAGCGACCGATAAGAACTATGGTCACCGCGCTGTGTGCGTGTAGCGGAGGTCCGCTACCAGCGGACAGCCTTCGCAACGCGGTGTGCGGCTGCAGTGCGCCTTGCCCACCGCAACGGTGAGCGCATGAAACTCGTTGAAGAGCGCTGTCTGGTCTTGTTCCGGATCGTTCACAAAGGTTTGACGCGTGAGGTTCGCCAACGAGTCATAACTGATGCGGCCTGCCGCCGGCACAATCAATTGATGGCGTTCGGCGATGCGCCGTAGATATTCGTCAGCCACAGGAACAGGATGCCCCAGCGCATAGAGCAGAATGGCGTCGGCTGTCTCCGCGCCTACGCCGGGCAAGGCGAGTAGCCGCTCGCGCAAAGTAGCCGTAGAGGCTGCAGCGAGAATTGCAAGCGAGCCGCCAAACTCCTTGTCAAGCATGGCTACGAACGCCTTTAACGCAGGAGCCTTGCGTGTGAAGAAACCGGATGGCTGAATAAGGCGACGTAGTTTGTCGAGCGGAATCGCACGCAGGCCATCCACCGACAACGCACCTGCGTCGCGCAGATTGGCGAGTGATCGCTCCACCGCCTTCCATGCGGTGTTCTGCGTGAGATATGCTCCGGCGATCACCTCAAAAGCGGATTGCGCGGGCCACCAGTACTGCGGCCCGTACGCCTCCACAAGCTGATCGTGCATACGGCGCAAGCGTTCGGGCGGGCTGATCTTGCGCGGTTGCTTCGCTTTTGGTCTGCGGTGGACTTCAGCAGACGCGGAAACTGCGGTTTTCGCTCGACGGATTGCGCGCTGCGAAAGTGGATCGGAGATGGAAGCGTTGGTCGGGGCCACGGCTTTCTTTAGGATAAGCGGTGAGGAGATGTTGATGAAGAGCCACACGGAATATCTTGTCTTTGAGACCCGCAAGCGGCGGGAGATGGTGCACATTACCGATCAGGTAGAGCAGATCGTTGGACGTAGCGGCGTGAGAGATGGGTTGTGCTTTGTCTCGCCCATGCACATCACAGCGGCAATCTATGTGAACGATCTTGAAAGCGGATTGATCGAGGACATCGGCAAATGGCTGGAGGAGCTGGCGCCGGCGCGGCCAGAGTACAAGCACCACCAGACCGGCGAAGACAACGCCGATGCGCATCTGAAGTCTCTCCTGCTGCACCACGAGACGACGCTGCCGGTGACGGATGGCAAGCTGGACCTGGGAACATGGCAGCGCGTCTTCTATGCGGAGTTCGATGGGCAACGGCGCAAGCGGGTGATCGTGAAGGTGCTGGGAGTGGAGTAGCGGGGTTAGCGGAGTCAGCCTCGCTGCGCTTGTGCGAGCGGAGCTAGATTTGCGCTTGTGCGAGCTCCGCCGACGCGGCTAACTCCGCTTCAGTCTCCGTCCGTGATCTTGTGCCATGACGCTGTTGAGACCGGGCGCGGCGCGGCGAAGTTGACCTTGGTGCGCGGCAGAACTACGAGATCGACGCGGCGGTTTTGAGCACGGCCTTCAGCGGTGTCGTTGCTCGCAACGGGATGAAACTCCGCATAACCGGCGGCAGAGATCCGTTCGGGAGCGATCAGCTGCTGGTCGAGAAAGACGCGCGCGATGCGTGTAGCGCGGGCCGCGGAAAGCTCCCAATTTGAGTCGAATTCTGCAGTGTGAATCGGAACATTGTCGGTGTGGCCTTCAATACGAATTTCATACGGAGAGCCGGCAAGAGACGTAGCAATTTGACGCAACGTAGAGAGAGTCTCTGGTTTGGGTGCGGCAGAACCGGAAGCGAAGAATCCCGCTTCGCGCAGGCTGATGACCAAACCATCGCGGCCCATCTGGATCGAAACCGTGTGTCCTGCGACTTGATTCGACAGCATCTGCGTAAGCTCACGCCGAATGCGTTCAAGATCATCTTGGACTCGCGCCGGAGCGAGCACGTCTTCGCCCATGACGATATTCACCGGCAGGGCAGGCTTGTCTGTTCCGGTCAGGCTCGCGGCCGGAGCCGGCTTGCGCGCGGCGCTCGGGAAGACCCCGAGCGCACGGAAGGCTGCATTGATCGAATCGGAGATTTGCGCCTGCTTCTTTTCATTGGCGGTTGCCGACGCATACAGCACCACGAAGAAGGCGAACATGAGCGTGATGAAGTCTGCATAGGAGACCAACCAGCGCTCATGACTGGCGTTGCCTTTGTGCAAATGCGTACTCATGCAGCACGCTCTTTCTTTTCCTGTTCTTCGCGATGCGCCTCGTTGAGAAACCCGGAGAGCTTGATTTCAAGCATGCGTGGATTGATCCCTTCGAGAATGGAGATTATTCCGTCCAGCACCATCTCGCGGCGGCGATGCACGTCGCGAATGCGGATGCGCATCTTGCCCGCGAAGGGGAGAAAGAAGAGATTCGCGATGCCGACGCCGTAAATCGTAGCGACGAAGGCCACGGCGATTCCGCGGCCGACCTCTTGAATGTTGTCGAGATGCTGCATCACCTGAATTAGGCCGAGCACGGCGCCGAGAACGCCGATGGTGGGCGAAAAGCCACCGGCCGATTCGAAGACGGCCGGCAGATGTTCCTCGTGCTCCATCATTGAATCCAGGTTGACGCGCATGATCTTGCGCAGCTCGGCGGGCTCTGTGCCATCCACGGCCAGCATGAGCGTTTGCTTGAGAAATGGATCCTGGATACTCTCGAGATCGGAGTCGAGTGAGACAACTCCCTGGCGCCGGGCTTTGTTGGCAAATCCAACCAGAAGATGAATGAGCTGGCTATCGTGTTTGCACGGCGCGGCAAAGATGTGACCGAGACTGCGGAATGCGGCCACAACTGTGGGGAGAGGAAATTGAAGAAAGACCGCGCCCATCGTTCCGCCCAAAACGATCAGAGCTGCAGTGGGCTGCAATATCTGCGCAATGTGGCCACCTTCAATCGTCAGCCCGGTGAGGATTCCGGCGATCGCCAGAAAAACTCCGCCGATGCTGCCCTTGTCCATGGATTGCTCCGATTCGGATTTCACGCGCTTCGGAGCCATCCGTTTCTCTTTATTCTTCGGCATAGTCATTCCGCTCTGCTTCTGCATCCCGCTGGCCGGCAATATCGAGACTGGCCAGAGCCACTGCGCGCAAATAGGCGTTGTAATCCGGAGTACGTCGCGCGACGACGGAGAGCAGGCGCGCGCGATAGCCGAGAACGCGTTCAGCTACCTCGTCCAGGGCTTCGCGCACAATCAGCTTCTCTCCATTGATCAGCGTCAGCATGGTATCGGGTGAGGCTTCGGCGGTCTTGATCAGATCGCTGTTCACCATCATGGGTTGTCCATTGAGCCGCGTGAGTTCGATCATGAGCGGTAAAACTCCTTCAGCGCTTATCGGCAGAGAGACCGCAAATACTTAAATCACCTAAACGTAACGTGACGCACTGTACGCTGCTGGCACACAACAGGCCGCACGATAAACCTCGCTATCCCGCCGCCGACAAATGCGCAAGATGCAGCGACAAACCAGGCTGCAAGCAGCTGCCCAAGGGAAGCACGAGAGGGAAGCGCTTGTGCGCAGGGAACCGCAAATTCCACGCATCGATTGAAGGAGAACCCCATGTCCCTGGGTGTCTTGAATAACCTCTCCGCTGTGTACGCGGAGAACAATCTGAGCAACACCAACGTCAGCTTGTCGAAAACTCTGCAACAGTTGTCTTCTGGATCGAAGATCAATTCAGGCGCAGATGACGCGGCCGGCCTTTCGCTGGTCAACGGCCTTCAGGCCAACCAGCAGGCACTGATCCAATCGCAGACCAACGCACAGGAAGGCGTGGGCCTTCTGCAAGTGGCGGATGGCGCTCTCTCGCAAGTGACGAACCTGCTTAACCGGGCCGTGACGCTGGCCACCGAGGTCTCGAACGGCACCCTCAACAGCTCGCAGCAATCAGCCGCGAACCAGGAATATCAGTCGATTCTTTCCGAGATCAACAACATCGGATCAACGACCACCTATAACCAGAACCAGGTCTTCGGCCACGCTGCGGTCGCTATCTACTCTGGTGACTCTTCCGCGACGGGCGCGTCGATCGATAGTCTGACCATCTCGAGCCTCTCTTCTACCAACGTAGGCGACACCAACGGCACCATGACCTACAACGGTGGCAAGAACGTCTTCCTCGATCTGTCGAACGGCACCGCCGGTACGGGCAATGCGCAGTCGACCGACTCGATCGCCTCGACAACGTTAACCATCAGCTATGACAATCCCGATGGCTCGACGGGTTCAGTGGTTACAACTGCTGCAACCTCGGTGAGCGGACTGGTCGCCGCCATCAATGCGTCCGGCCGCGGACTGACCGCGACCTTTACCACGGCTGCGCAGGCCGGCGCAGGCGGCACGGTGACCGGCACGGATACCGGCATCATGATCTCGGGCAACGTGAATACCACGGCGGCGAGCACCTCTGGTGCGCAGAAGATCGCGATCACAACGGGCGGTTACGACACGTCGGTCAGCGCGACGGCTGCGGCCGCAGCTGCTCTTACAGCCGACAACAGCGGCGGCATCGCGACCGTCTCGTACACAGACAGCGCAGGCGCCAACCTGAGCACCTACAACCTCTCCAGCTCAAGCGGTGCACAGTCTGCGTTGAACGTGTTGAACCAGGCGATCGCTGACGTCGCAGCACAGGACGGCTACATCGGAGCCCAGATCAACACGCTGAACTCGGTGGGCCAGGTTCTGGCCACGCAGCAGGAGAACGTGCAGGCTGCGCAGAATGCGGTGCAGGCCACCGACTACGCCTCGGCGACTTCGAATATGTCGAAGTTCGAAATTCTGAGCCAGACCGGCATCGCGGCACTGGCGCAGGCCAACAGCGTGCAGCAGGAAGTGGTCAAGCTGCTGCAGTAATAGGTACATCCAACAATGGTTGATCATTGGGTGAAGCAAACCAGTGAGCAGCCGATAGACAGAATCAAGGAGGGCGTCCAACCAGGGCGCCCTTCCTTGCGCTCGGCGTCGGTATTGCCGATCTGAGTTTTTTCCAATCCGGCACAAATCTCCATGGACGGCCGGCTGCTTGAATTTGAACGGAGGGTTGGATGGGCACAGTCGGTTTGAGTTTCGGGTCGCCGACCAGCGGCGCGGGGTTCGACGTCAGCACGACGGTATCGGAAATTGTCGCCAACCTTCAGAATGTCGAGAAGCCCTGGAAGACGCAGTTGTCCACTCTGCAGGCCCAGGATTCAGTGATCTCGAATCTAGGAACACTGTTTTCCAATCTTTCGAACGACGTGAGCCAGCTGACTGACTTTCAGGGAATCCTGGCGCAGAAAACCGGATCGAGTTCGAACACCAATGTGCTGCAGTTGACCGCAGCATCGTCATCGGCCACAGCTGGGACGCACTCCATCGTCGTGAACAATCTGGCCCAGACATCAAGCGGCTATCTTGCCGAGATACCGAGCGTCGCGACCACATTGTCGGGATCAATTACGCTACAGGTCGGCAGCGGGCGAGCACAGACCATTACGCTCAACTCATCGGATAACACGCTTGCGGGACTGGCCTCGGCGATCAATGCATCGAACGCGGGCGTAACGGCCAGTGTGTTGACCGACGCATCTGGATCGCGGCTCGCACTCGTTTCAAAGACATCGGGCGCAGCCGGCAACATACAGATCAGCAATAATTCCATAGTGGCCACGACTGCAGATACTTTGAGCTACAGCGGCGTCGCCGGCAGCAGTACGGCAGTATCGAACGGCATTCTTACTCCTGTCTCAAGCCTCAGCGATGCGCTTTCAGGGTCGATTTCGATTCAGGTTGGCAGTGGCGCGGCGCAGACCGTCACGGTTCCACAATCGGACGCGACACTGAGCGGTCTTGTGAACGCAATCAACAATACTGCGGGCATCGGCGTAACCGCTGCGATCGTCACCAACAGTGATGGTACCTCCAGCCTGGCGCTTACCTCGCAGACCACAGGAACAGCGGGAACGCTGACCGTAACCTCGAACATCAGCGACGCTGTGACGGCGCTGAACTACAACACTGCGGTTACCGGCACAAACGCCAGCCTGAATGTCGACGGCGTAAATCTGACCAGCGCATCCAATACCGTCTCCAATCTGATTCCGGGTGTCACCTTTCAGTTGCTCTCGTCGTCCTCTTCGCCGGTGCAGGTGGTCATCGGCAATGACAACACCGACGTTGAAAGCACGTTCAATCAGTTGGTCAAGGATTACAACGCGCTCATCAACGCATTGAACACGCAGCAGGGCAACACCAGTTCCGGCGCACCCGAACCGCTCTTCGGATCGCCTACGCTTTCGCTGCTCCAACAGCAGCTTTTGAGTGGCCTGAACCAGCAGAGCCCGAACGGATATCTTGATTCGATCTCTGCTGCCGCCGGCACCACACTTTCCGGTTCACTGACGATTCAAGTAGGCAACGGAACCACGGAAAATGTCGTGATCGGCGCAGCGCCGGCCTCTCCTGCAGCCAATACGATCTACACCGGAAGCGGCGTCAACACTCTTTCCGGCGTGGTGGCAGCGATCAATGCGGCCGGCCTTGGAGTGACCGCGGGCGTAACCACCAGCCATGGCCAGTCCACACTCACGTTTACCTCGCAATTGGCAGGCGCGAACGGAGCGCTTACCGTAGATTCTGCGTTAACCGCCGCTACGCCTACGGCTTTGAAATACATCGGCTCCGGATTTACGAGTACCAGTCCCGACAGCGGCACTTTGGGCGCGGTGGCGAACGCATCCGATACGCTGAGCGGATCGATATCCATCCAGGTGGGCAACGGCGTCTTACAGAACATCACACTCGATTCGTCGGACAACACGCTTTCGGGCCTGGCGAATGCCATCAACGCAGCAAATCTCGGCGTGACGGCAGCACTCAACAGCAATGGAACGGCACTGACGTTTACTTCATCCACGGACGGAGCGGCGGGCCAGCTCACCATTACCTCCAATCTCTACGATGCGACTGCAACGACGAGCTCCACGCTCAACTACAACGCTTCTTCGGGCATCAACAGCCTGACGAGCCTGGGCATCAGCGTCAACAATGATGGCTCGTTGACCTTCGATGCTTCCTCGCTTGACTCGCTTCTCAACTCTGACTACAGCGGTGTTGTGGGCTTTTTTCAGAATGCAAATAGCTGGGGGCAAAACTTTGCCAACATCCTTGCTGGCGTGGGCTCCAGCTCTTCCACCGGAATCCTCTCGCTTGCAGCGCACGCCAACAGCACCACGGAGTCCACGTTGAATGCGCAAATTGCGAAAGAGGAGAAATTTATCGCGGCCCAACAGGCAACCCTGACGGCAGAGCTGACGCAAGCCAACCAGCTCATACAGGCATTGCCTTCGCAGCTTGCGGGTGTAAACGAGCTCTATTCGGCGATCACCGGCTTCAACCAGAACGTGAGATAAGAGGAGATCAGTGGAAAGCTATCGGGCACACGTGTTGGAGGGCGCTTCGGCCGTCGATCTCGTTGTCGCGCTCTATGATGGGATCATCCGTTTTCTTCACGGAGCAATGGACGCAGTCGAACAGGGCGATACCGACGCACGCAGAGCTGCCGCCAAGCGCGCGTTGGATATCATCCTTCATCTGCAGGCGCGATTACGTATGGATGTCGGAGGCCGTCCGGCGCAGGTGTTGAGCGAATTTTATGTCTCGATCTTCGCGCAGATTCTGCAGGCCTCGCAATCGGCCTCGAAGGCGAAATTCGAGCACGCAATTGAATGCGTGAAGACGGTGCGTGATGCATGGCGCGAAGCTGCGAGAGATCCTGCTGCCAATCCTTCAGCGAACCACGTGCTGTCTGAGAATCCGCATAGTGAACTGAGCGGCGGTGCCGCCGAAGATGCATCGGCCGCAGCGAGTTGGACGGCCTGACCACTCAACCTGTTACTGTGAGCTCTTCTTCGAGTTGCTGCTTCTGATAGAGGCTGGCGTAGTAACCGTCACGCGCGAGCAGTTCCTCGTGCCGCCCGAGTTCGACAATCTTTCCGTGGTCAAGGACCGCAATCCGGTCAGCGTTGCGCACCGTGGAGACGCGGTGCGAGATCAGGATTGTAGTCGCTGTCTCTGTATACGCGTGCAAGCCGCCGAGAATGCGTTCTTCGGTATACGTATCGACACTGGCCAGAGCATCATCAAGGATCAGGATCGCGGGACGGCGCACTAGAGCCCGGGCGATGGCCGCGCGTTGTTTTTGTCCGCCTGAGAGCGTCATGCCGCGTTCGCCCACCATGGTTTCAAAGCCCTGCGGGAATTCCTCAAACTCCTGGCGGATGTGCGCCGCCTCGGCCGCTTCGAGAAGCTCTTCGGCGCTGGCCTGAGGCGCTCCGAATGCCAGGTTCTCCCGGATCGTCTCGCTGAAGAGAAAAGTCTCCTGGGGCACCATGCCGATGTTGTGCCGCAACACAGCCAGCGGATACTCGCGCACCGGGCGGCCATCGATCAGGAGGGTTCCTTCCGGCGCTTCATACAGGCGCGAGATGAGATTGACGAGCGTCGACTTGCCGGAGCCCGTTGGCCCGACGATCGCCAGGCTCGACCCAGCGGGAATGCGCAGCGAGATATCTTCAAGGACCGGCGCGCCTCCGTAGCTGAAGCTGAGATTGCGAAATTCGATCTCTCCCTTCAACACCGTTGCCGGTCCAAGAGTTGGATCGGCAGACCTGTCGTCGATGGCGGGTTCGGCACGGAGGAGTTCGTCGATGCGTTTCACGGAGGCGGTTCCACGCTGGAAGATGTTGATGACCCATCCCACGGCGATAATCGGCCAGATCAGCAGGATCATGTACGTGTTGAACGCCACGAAATCGCCGACCGTGATGCGATGCGCCAGCACCTGATGTCCGCCAACCAGCAGAGTGATGATCATCGAGATGCCGAGGACGAATTCGAGCGTCGGCCACAACATGCCCATCAACTGCACAAGGCGCAGAGCGCGTGCAATGTACTCGCGGTTCAGGCGTTCGAAGAGGCCGATCTCTGAATCTTCGCGCGCAAAGGCCCGAATGAGCCGAACGCCGGTGTAGTTCTCCTGAGCCTGGGCCGAGATATCGGAGAAGCTGGCCTGAATGCGCTCGAACCGGGTGTGAATCCGGCTGCCGAAGTACTGCACGAGAATGCTGGCTACCGGCATCGGCGCCAAGGCCACGAGCGTGAGATAGGGGCTGTAGCGCAGCATGAAGACCAATGCAAACACGGTGAGAAAGACGGTATTTGCGCTATACATTAGCGCCGGCCCTAGCAACATGCGCACGGCGTTCAGGTCGTTGGTCATGCGCGCCATTAGGTCGCCGGTGCGATAGCGCTGATAAAAGCCCGTGTCCTGCGCTTCGAGCTTGCGGAACAGGTCATTGCGGATATCGAACTCGATCTCGCGCGAGATGCCGATGAGAATCCAGCGCTGCGCGTAGAGAAAGATGCCTTTGCCGAGAGCGATGATGATCAGCAGCGCGGCGAAGAAGAAGATCTTTTCGCGCGTTACCTCTTTGCCTAGCGCGTCCACTGCCTTGCCGAGCACGTTGGGAAATTGAACGGCGATGATGTTGGTGCAGATGCAGGCCAGTGTGCCCCGCACGTATCCGCCCCAGTAGCGGCGCATGTACCCGAAGAGTGGGCGCAGATCGCGAAGCATGACCTTTATTTTACCGGGAACGGCGGGAGGCGTGTGCGGCGAAAAAACTACGTCGGCGTCCGTAGCAACAGATACCCGCCCACCAGGCCAAAGAGGATATCCGAAGACCAGGCGGCGACGGTCGGGGGCAGGTAGTTCACATTGCCCAGGGCGCCGAACAGACCGTCGACAACAAAGTAAGCCAACGCGACGGCAATCGCCACGGCGATCCCGGTAAGCGAGCCGCGGCGGCCCATCGAAAGTGCAAAGGGGATCGCGAGAACCGCCATCACGACGGCTACCAGCGGATACGCCAGCTTATGCCAAAGTGCGACGCGCAGACGCATTGTGTCAAAGCCGCTCTGACCCAGGTCGCGAATGTAACGATCGAGCTGGCCGAAGTTCATCTCCTGGGCTTCGAGAGCTTCTTTGGTAAAGTAGTCCGGCGCCTCGTGAATCTCAGGAAAGGTGCTCACCGGAAATTCGCGATAGGCCGTCACATTGGCGCCCTGTATGTCGCGCACCCATCCATTTTCAAAGCGCCACGTGCCGACATCGGGGTCCCAGGCTGCGCGGGCAGCAAAAATGCGCCGCGCAAGCTCAAAATTGGCTGGATCGAACTCGAAGACAGAGAGATTGCCAAACTCGATTTTGTCCGGATCGAAGAACTGGTAGTAGAAGATGCGGCTCGGTTCGCCGGGACGCGGCTGCCCGAAGATCCACTTCTGCTCAGGATGCAGATAGGTTTGCGGCGGCCGGCCTTTGATGGTGGCGCGAAAAGCCTCCTGCTTGCGGTTGGCCTGCGGCAGATAGTACTGGTCGAAGAGAAACAAACTTACCGCGAGCGCGGCGGCAATGGAAACAATCGGCACTACGAGGCGATAGAGGCTGATGCCCGTGGCCTTCATGGCGATGATTTCGCTGTTGCGGTTGAGCACGCCGAAGGTAACGAGCGTGGAGATCAAGACGGCAAGCGGCGCGATCTGGTAGATCATGCTGGGCGTGAGGTTCACCAGGTAATCGCCTACGAGAGTTAGCGCAGGGTGGTTACGCAGAATATCGCCGACCAGATCGAAGAATGTGAAGATGATCACCAGCAGCACAAAGCTGGCCTCGACCAGAAGAAACATGGTAATGAACTCGCGGATCACATATTCGTCGAGGATGCGCGGAAAGACATTGCGCGATTTGGTTCTGTGCGTTCGGGGCTGCAGTTTGTCGAGCATGCCAGTGAGCGGATGCCCGTTTACCCTGGGCTGCAGCACGCGCTTCGGCGAGCGCGCGAGCCAGCTTCCAATCGCGCTCAGCACGCGGCCGCCGCTGGCCATCTGCCAAAGCAGAAAGATGCCCACGGCCGCAAAGAGCAGGTTCGCCGACCAGACGGCAAAAAAGGCTGGAAGCTTGTTCTGCTTGCCCAAAGCAGCGCCGGTGAAAGAAAAAAAGTAGTAGATGAAGACGAGCAGGATGGTGAGCACAAATCCAGAGCTTTTGCCGCCACGGCGTGAAGACACGCCAAGCGGCACGCCAACCAGCATCAATACAAGACAGGCGGCCGGGAAGGCGAAACGATTATGCAGTTCAATGAGAAAGCGTTTGGAGTCTGGGCCATGGATGCGTTGCATCAAGGCGTCCATCGGGAGCGCATAGATAAATGTGTCCAAACGGCCCAGGTGCACATCGCTCTGCTGGTTGAGGGCGAGCGGCATGTCGGTGGTGGCAAAGGTGGAGATATCGTATTGCTGCGGCTGCCCGGTCACAGTCACATGGTGGGAGCCCTCGCGCAGGCGCATGAGCAGTTGCTGGGTGCTGTCACTCACCACAGTCGCCGAGGCGGCGGTTGTAATGATCGGATTTGAGGCATCGCTGACGTCGGCCATAAAGACCTGGCGCCAGTTGGAAGCACCGGTTCCCGCCCGCACGTCCTGCACGTAGAGAACAAAGTTCTTGAAGTCCTCGTAAAAGACACGCGGCTGGATCTCGTAGGAGGCCTGCGAGGTCCCGAGCGACCGCTGCAGGTCGAGGATGGCCTGGTTGGCGCGCGGCGCGAGATACAGCGAGTTGGCCAGCCCGAGCAGCGTGCCGCCGATCGCTACTATCGACGAAACCCGGACAAAGTAGCCAACACCCAGCCCCGAAGCGCGCATGGCGATCACTTCGCTGTCTGCGGCCAGGCGGCTCAAACCCAGCAAAATGCCCACCAGCACCGACATAGGGATCGTGAGTTTGAAGAGATCGGGAAGCATGAACAGGAAAACTTCAAACACATCGGTGAGCGTGGAGCTGCTCCGGACCACGATTTCCAGGATGTGTGGAAGTTGCGGCATGAACAGGATGAAGGTGAACAAGGCGCATCCGATGAAGGCATGAGAGAGAATCTCGCCGAGAATGTAGCGGGTAAGGATGCGCACTGCAGGGCTCTGAAGTAAGTGTAGCGTGCCCGCCTTAATGCCTGACGGCTTCGTCGCTAACTGGCCGTCAAGTTCTACAAGCACCCGATTTTCCGGAACCGCGACAGGGCGAATTATCGTAAGAGAGGATGCAAAGAGAGTTTCCATCGGCTCCTATCGTTGGGGTGGGCGCGATCGTCGTGCAGGACGGCCGGGTTCTGCTGGTGCGGCGCGGGCGCGAGCCGCTCAAAGGCCACTGGACCTTGCCCGGCGGCGTACTGGAGATCGGCGAGTCGCTGACAGCGGGTGTAGTGCGCGAGGTGCGGGAGGAGACGGGGCTGGACGTGGAAGCAGTGGAACTGGTGGAGCTTGTCGACAGGATTCATCGCGAAGACGGACGCGTGCGCTATCACTATGTAATTGCCGACTATCTCTGCACGGTCAAGGGCGGCGCGCTGTGTGCCGCATCGGATGCAGATGCAGTGCGCTGGGTGGAACGAGCGGAATGGAACAGCCACAGCGCACTGGTACTGGATCCACTCACGGTGCGGGTGATCGAGAAGGGCTGGCAACGCGCTCAGGCACTGCAAGGTGGAAAACTGGAAGGCCGATGAGATCAGCAAGAATGGTCGGAATCGTGGCTGCCCTGCTTCTGGCGGCGGGCATCGGGTTCCTGATGCGGCCAGTGAGCTATTTTGACGGAGCCCTCTATCTACGCGATGCGCTTGCCGGAGTGAAAAGCCGCACGGTTTCCGTGCACGGCTATTCCATCCACTATCTGGTCGAAGGTCCGGACAATGCGCCTGCCGTAGTTCTCGTTCATGGCCTGGGAGGGCGCGCCGAAGATTGGCGTAGTCTCGCTCCCTATCTGGTCAAAGCAGGATTTCGCGTGCTGATGCCCGATCTACTTGGCTACGGCCGCAGTCCGCGGCCGGCGGATTTTTCGTATTCAGTGCGTGACGAGGCGGGAATCGTCATTGGATTCCTGGATGCGCTGCAGTTGAAGCAGGTCGATCTGGGCGGCTGGTCGATGGGCGGCTGGATCGTGCAGATCGTCGCCAGCGAAGCGCCGGAACGCGTGAAGCGGCTGATGCTGTTTGACGCCGCAGGCCTTTATGCCGCACCCGATTGGGATACGCGCCTGTTTACACCCATCACTGCCCAGGAACTGGCCCAACTGGAAGCGTTGCTGACGCCACATCCAGAGGTGATTCCCGGTTTTGTCTCACACGATATTCTGCGCATCTCGCGGGAGCATGCGTGGGTAATGCACCGCGCGATGACCTCGATGCTCACGGGAGCCGACGTGACCGACCGTCTGCTGCCAGAGCTCAAGATGCCGGTGCTGCTTGTGTGGGGCTCGCAGGACCACATCATTCCAGCCGATCAGGCGGAGAAGATACACCGGCTCATCCCACAATCACAGTTAGACCTCGTTGGCAGCTGCGGACACCTTGCGCCGCTTGAGTGCGCCGGAGTGATCGGGCCCAGAGTTATCGCGTTCGTGAAGCAGTGAGTCCAACATCCGATGCCAATTCGATTGCCCATCCTCGACGTGAATAGAGACACGAAGAGCGTCGAGGATGGAAACCGAAGTTGATTGGAGTTTGCGGGAGGGCTACAGCGTTTTCACTGGCGCTTGCGGGAACCGCTTTAGCGCGCAATGTTCACCGTGAGGTTCATATCGACCGGAATGACCTTCGAGTCGATCGTGCCGGGGCGATAACGAAACTTGCTGACGGTGTCGACGATGCGGGCATCCCAGAATGCGTTGATTCCCTTCACTACGTGGATATCCTGGGGCTGACCTTTTTCGTCAACGGTAAGGGTGAGGCCGACTTGCGCATCAACCGGGATGGCATCCTGAGGCAGACCAGCCGGAATAGCGATGCCGATGGAGTGGAGAAGAACGGGGGCCGTGACTCCAGTGCTGACGCGGGGAGCCGGGGTTGAGGCAGCAACATCGTCCGTAGGCTGGCTGGCACGAGCCGCTGCAGGGAGGAGCATGGAAGATAGAAGAACACCACTAGCGACGATATGACGCATATAAAACCTCCTTGAATGTCGGTTGTTACCGACACTAGAATAGATAAATTAATGCATGATTGTCAAGAATAATTTTCTGTCGTTGAGATATCAGTTACTTAGGTTCATAGACCTTCAGATTTATTGCGAGACTGTAAATCGAATACTTGTTTTACAGAGAGCAGCCGATGGGCAGGACTACGCCCTCTTTGCCGAAACAGAACGAGTGATGGAAGAAAAATTGCGGAGAGAGTGATTAGGCGGTCTAGATTACATTCTGTGAAGAAGCCGGCATTTCGGATGGCTCGGCAAAGAACGCAGTGATGTCTGCCGGTGTTGGAGCAACTACATCAGCTTGGGCGCACTCCTCGGACGAACCGTACCCCCATCCGGCAGCGATGCAGCGGAGGTTGTTGGCGTGTGCAGCTTCGAAGTCGAAGCCGCGACCTCCCACCATCCATGCGCAGTCGCGGTCAAGAGATTGTTCACGCAGAACGCGCGCAAGCAGATCGATCTTGCTGTGGCTCGCGTATTCGGCTTTGTCTCCGTAGATCGCCGCAAAGAACCGTGAAAGAGCGAAGGCATCGAGAATGCGGACGGCAAAGTGTTCCTGCTTAGAGGTGCAGACGTAGAGAGGGACGCCAGCGCGATGGAGATCGTCGAGCATCTCGCGTATTCCAAAAAAGACGGCATTATTCGACCAGCCCTCACGGTCGTAACAGGCACGATATTCCCGCGCCAGCGCTGCATGATCTTCCTTGGTCCCGTCCGGCAACAGATAAGTGACCCATTCTTCGACAGGTGGGCCAATGAAACGGTCGAGCGAGACAGGATGCTGCATACCGCGCGCCGCAAGAACCTTGCGCAGGCAGCCGAGAATGCCGCCTTTCGAATCAGTCAGCGTTCCGTCGAGATCGAAGATGAGGGCTGGCGCGCGATGCGGCATGCTCTGAGTTTCGCAGACGCACACATGCAGCGCCAAATTGGGCAGGCCTCAACTTCGAAGGCTGTATACTCCCGCGCAGCGTTCTACTTGGTTGCGACCGCGGCGGAGCTGCCAAGCACTTCGCGCGCGTGATGCAACTGCGGCAGACCCGAGTCAGCGGAGGGCCAGGCTTTGAGGAAGTCCCGATATTCGCTCTGTGCATCGGGCAGTTTGCCGGCGAGTTCGTCGGCGCGTGCGATTCCGTACAGTTCGAATCCGGATTGTGGCCGCTCGGTCAGCGCAGCCTGAAAGGCCGTCTTCGCTTCGGCATAGTTTTTCGCGCGCAGCATCGCCTCACCTTCGGTTTCGGCAACTGGCCGAATGTAGAGCGGGGGCTCGTGATAGCCGAGCTTTCTCTCTGCTGCGATGGCTTGCGTGTACATCTTTTTGGCCGGCTCGAGTTTTCCTTCGAGCAGCAGCACGCCCGCGCGTAATTCAAGCGAGGTCACAGTGAGCGAACCTATCAGCGGATCAGGCAGTGCATCCGGATTCAAAGGTGTCGTGACTGGCTGAGCCGCCTTATCAGTCTTTGCCGAACCGGAATTTGATTTGGCCTTTTCGGCGTCGGCTTTCGCCTTGTCTGCCGCTTCGGCCTTCAAATCCTGATTCCGGCGCCAGAGGCCGGCATCCATCTCAGCCGATGCAGCCTGCGCCGCCGTGAGATTCCCTTGATCGAGCGCCTGCATGCCGGTGGCAAAACTCCTCAGCTCGTCCTTCAGAAATCGCAGATTGGTTGTTTTGTCCGTATCTGCGAGCTTCGCGTCTTCCAGCATGGTCAGCACGCCACTCCAATCGCCGATGCGCAGCGCCACTGGAAGTCGATAGCTGATGCGCGCCATCTGGTCGCGCGCACTCCAGATGTAGAGCGAGGACGAGAGATGACCGCGGGCGCCGGCCAACCGGTCCGACAGCTTGTTTGCGTCGTCGAGACGGCCCTGTTCCATCTGGTTGGCAATCGCGTACATGAGATTGTGCACGTAGTTCCAGTCTTCATCTGCGCTCACATTCTGCTCGCGCATGTACTTTTCATCGGCCTCCGTAGAGGCAGCAAACCAGCGATCGGCGCTGGCGTAGTCGCCCACGCGGTAATAGATGTGACCCGGCATGTGGACCATGTGCCCACTCGTCGGCGCTAAACTCGCCAGCAACGCTGCGCTCGCAGTGGCACGCTCCGGATGGTTGCCGGGCTCCATGGCGTGAATCCAGTAGTGATTCGCAGCAGAGTCATTCGGCGCATCTTTCAGCACGCCTTCCAGAATCGCAATCTTCTCCTTCTGGCCCGGCTTCGGATCTCCGTTGTCGTCAAACCCATCGCCCACAGCTTCTGCGAGATAAATGCGTGCCTGAATATCTTTCGGTTCTTTCTTCACCAGCTTGCGATAGATCGCAATGGAGGCTGAGTGGTCGTCGCCCTTCTCGTGCGATTCGGCAACTGCAGCTTCGATATAAAGTCGATTGATCTTCCCTGCCTTGCCCTCGAGCTTTACAGCCTGTTCGAGCGCTTTGTCGGCGTAGGATTTCTGGTCTTCGCCGCGGAACTGCTCCGCTTGGACAAGACCCCAGTAGCACATGGCGCAGTTGGGATCAGTACGAATAGCCTGCTCAAACGCCTTGGCTGACTCGTTATCCCAAAAGTCGTGCAGCAGGCTCAGGCCCTGGTCAAACCAGGCCTGCGTTTCTGCGCTTGCGTTGATAGCGATATGCGAGTTGCCGATCCCCGTCATGTGTACCGGCACCGGCAACTGCTCCGGTGCTGGAACAGGCTCCATTCCTTCCATCGGCGGCATCGCCGCAGCACTTTGCGCACGAGCCTGCACCGCTCCAGCCAGCACAACGCCGGCCACTACGAATCGAAACACCCCTCGTCTCATGCTGAAGACTATATCCCGTTCGCAGAATGCATGGCACGCAGAAAAAACAAAGCGCGCACGGCTTTTCTCGCCATCCGCACTCTGAGCATCATATGAATTTCAGCGCGGCTAGACCTTCACCGCTGGGTGCGTCGCGTAGTGCAGCAGCATGGCGACTGCACAACTGGTGAGGCGGGTCTCCGCTGAGTCGGCACGGCTGGTGAGAATCGTCGGCACGCGCGCACCGAGAACGATGCCGGCAAGCTGCGCGCCGCCCAGATACTCAAGCTGCTTGGCCAGCATGTTGCCGCTTTCGAGATCGGGAACGACCAGAATGTCGGCCTGGCCAGTTACAGGCGAGACGAGCTTTTTGATCGAGGCGGCCTTCTGGCTGACAGCAGTATCAAAGGCCAGTGGTCCATCGAGGACCCCGCCGGTGATCTGGCCGCGGTCGGCCATCTTGCAGAGGGCTGCGGCGTCAAGTGTGGACTTGATCTTGGGATTCACGGTCTCAACCGCAGAGAGCAGCGCGACTTTGGGCTCGGGAATGCCTAGCGCATGAGCGAGGTCGATCGCGTTCTGCACGATGTGGACCTTGTCTTCGAGCTCCGGCGTGATGTTGATCGCCGCATCGGTGATGAGCAGCGTGCGCGCGTAGGCCGGCGTATCCATGATGAAGACATGAGAGATGCGGCGCGCGGTGCGCAGGCCGGTATCGCGTTGCATCGCCACCTTCATCAGCTCATCCGTATGCAGGCTGCCTTTCATCATGGCTTGAGCATTGCCCGCCCGGCAGATGGCGACGCCGACTTCAGCTGCCTTCTCTTCCGATTCGGCATGCACGATGGGGAAAGCATCGATGGTGAGCCCGATCTTTTTGGCCAGAGCCTTCATCTCGTCTTGCGGCCCGATCAGCGTTGGCTCGATGAGCCCGGCCGCAGCGGCTTCGACCGCGCCGCGCAGCGCCACATCGGTAAGCGGCCAGACGACCACAGTGGTAATGGCGGGCAGCCCCTTGCAGCGCTCAATGAACTGATGAAAAACGTGATAGTCAGCGGGATGCCCCACCAACGGATCAACAACAACGGCTTCGGCCAAAGGAGCAAGGTCGCTCATGTGTCGCTTCTCCTGATCGACGCTCTTGATCGGCAACAATTTGCATGCCAATCAAGAGCGTCCTTGAATGGATTCTGCCTTAGATTCCAGGAAGACCGTGTGTCTCCGGTCACACTCTGGATGTATGTCTCGCTTTGCGGTACTTGGCCATGGATGGTCGCTAGATGAAAAGAAGGCTTGTATGACAAGCGGATAGAATTGCCGTGTTCGAGAGGTACATCCATGAAGCGTTATCGGATTGCGCTCGTGCCGGGCGACGGCATCGGCAAAGAAGTGGTGCCGGCCGGTCAACAGGTATTGGAGACGCTGGCCGCCAGTGAGAGTAACCTGGCCTTTGAGTTTGAGAACTTCGAGTGGGGCGGGGATTTCTACCGGCGCCATGGCTTGATGATGCCGGCCGACGGTCTCGACGCGCTCAGGGACAAAGACGCCATCCTCTTCGGCTCGGCGGGTGATCCGCACATTCCGGACCACATCACGCTGTGGGGACTGCGGCTGAAGATCTGCCAGGGCCTGGATCAGTACGCCAACGTGCGGCCGACGCGGATTCTTCCGGGCATCGATGCACCGCTCAAACGCTGCCGCGCTGAAGACCTGGACTGGGTGATCGTGCGCGAGAACACCGAAGGCGAATACTCAGGTGCCGGCGGCCGCGTGCATCAGGGTTTTCCGATCGAGGTGGCCACCGATCTAAGTGTCATGACGCGCGCCGGCGCCGAGCGCATCCAGCGCTATGCTTTTCGGCTTGCGCAGTCACGGCCGCGCAAACTGCTGACCGTGGTCACAAAGAGCAATGCGCAGCGGCACGCGATGGTGATGTGGGACGAGATCGCGCATGAGGTGGCGCGGGACTTCCCGGACGTAAAGTGGGACAAAGAGATGGTCGATGCGATGACAGCGCGCATGGTGAACCGCCCGGCGTCGCTGGACACCATCGTCGCCACCAACCTGCATGCCGATATCCTGAGCGATCTTGCGGCCGCACTCGCCGGCAGCCTTGGCATTGGGCCCACGGCGAATATCAATCCCGAACGTAAGCACCCGTCAATGTTTGAGCCGATACATGGCTCGGCCTTTGACATCATGGGTAAAGGCATCGCCAACCCAGTGGGTACTTTTTGGACCGTCGTCATGATGCTCGAACACTTGGGAGAAATTGACGCGGCGCGGCGTGTGATGCAGGCGATCGAACAGGTCACCGCGAATCCCAATCTGCATACGCGCGATCTGGGTGGCACGGCAACGACTGCCGAGGTAACCGAAGCAGTCTGTGCGCAGATCACTGCGACAGCGAAAAGACCGCTGGCCACTGCGTGAACCGGACCGGCGTAATTGATGAACTGGAATTGCGCGTCGCGCGCAAGCTGCAGGCGCGCATTCTTCCGTTCGTGATCCTGCTCTACTTCGTCAGCTTCCTTGATCGCGTGAATGTGGGCTTTGCTGCACTGAGCATGAGTGCGGCGCTTCACCTGACGCCGGGAATGCTCGGCTTTGGCGGCGGCATCTTCTTTGTGGGATACATCGCAGTCCAGGTGCCTTCCAATCTGGCCATGATGCGCGTAGGCGCGCGCTCGTGGATTGCACGTGTCGTTGTCGCGTGGGGTCTGGTATCGATGGCTTCGGCCTTCGTCGTCGGCCCGCACAGCTTTTACGTACTGCGGTTTCTACTTGGAGTGACCGAGGCCGGATTTTTTCCGGGCACATTGTTGTACTTGAGCCTGTGGTTCCCTGCCCGGCAGCGAGCCGCAGCCATTGCAGCCTTCATGGCGGCCGCGCCACTCTCAACGGCAGTGGGCTCGCCGATCTCCGGCGCTCTGATGGAACTGCCCACGTCCTTGGGCCTCGCCAACTGGCAGTGGCTCTTTCTTCTCGAAGGGCTGCCCGCTGTCGTTCTCGGTTTTCTCACGCTGAAAGTTCTTACCGACCGGCCTGAACAGGCGACGTGGCTCAAAGATGACGAGCGGAGCTGGCTCATCGAAACCCTCGCCCGAGAGCGCGCCGCAAACCAGTCGCAAAAGGCCAATGCCGCAGTTGCATGGGCTACCTTGCGCGATCCGCGCGTGCTGGCGCTCGCGGTGATTTATTCCGGCACTTCGGCAGGTTTGTACGCCGTGGGCCTGTGGTCGCCGCTCATCATCAAGCAGTTCGGCTACTCCGCGCTCACTATTGGCTGGATCAATGCCGTACCGAGCGTGATTGCCGCCGCTGGAATGATCTTCTGGGCGCGCAGTTCCGATCGGCTGCTCGAACGCAGCTGGCACGTAGCGATTCCCTGCCTGCTCGGCTGCGCGGGAATGATCTGGGCCGGAGACGCGCAGGCCGCATGGGCGGTGGTTGCGGCGCTCACGGTGGTCAGCTTCGGAAGCAACGCGCCGAAGGGACCGATATGGGCATTGCCGAGCATTTTTCTGTCGGGCGCAAATGCTGCCGCCGGCATCGCCTGGATCAACTCGATGGGCAACATCGGCGGGCTCGTCGGACCATGGCTCATTGGATTGATCAAAGAGCGTTGGGGCAGCTATACCGGTGGTCTGGATGTAGTGGCGGCGATGATGGCGCTCTCGGCTGTGCTGATGCTGGCGTTGCGTGGGCCGATTGAGCGCAGAAATCCCGGAAAGGTGCGTGCGTCATGAGAATTGGCAATGTCGTCCTCACCTGTTTGCTGTTCACGGGCATGGTCGCGGCACAACGGCCCGTCGTGATTCCTATGGCAGGCCACGAACAGATTCAGGGCGATCTCTATGGCGCCGGGAGTCGCGCTATCGTGCTCGCCCATGGAGGCCGCTTCAACAAGGAGAGTTGGGCTCCGCAGGCGCGCGTTCTTGCCGACGCAGGATTCACCGTACTGGCCATCAACTTCCGTGGTGATCGACTCAACCCCGACGGCTCGCCCAGTGCGGAGGGCTCCGATGCCGACAATGCCGCCGATGTCGTTGCCGCAGTACGTTATCTTCGCGCAAACGGGGCCAAAACAGTCTTTGCTATTGGCGGCAGCCTTGGCGGCGACGCGGTCGGCAATGCCGACGTGCTGCTGAACCCAGGAGAAATGGAGCGCGTTGTTTTTCTCGGCTCCGAGGGCGGAGATCATCCCGAGCAACTCCATGGCCGTAAGCTCTATATTGTCGCTCGCAACGATACGTCAGGATCGGGGCTGCGCCTGCCAGGAATTCAAGATCACTTCGCAAGAGCGCCTCAGCCCAAGAAACTGGTCATCGTCGACGGTTCGGCCCACGCACAATATCTCTTCGGCAGTGACCAAGGTCCGCAGGTGATGCACGAGATTCTGGCGTTCCTTTCCGCCAAATAATCGCGCGTTCTACGCGACAATAGAGAGATGGTGTTTCAACATCTAAAGCGGAACAGCCGAGATCGTGCTCCGGCTCAAATGGATCTCTTTCACGGGCGTGCAAGTTTGCCCAGTGAAATTTCGGACAGCCGGAAGAGCACAGCGGCGATCGCAGCACGTAACCAGCCTGCTCAATATGCAGGTCCTCAGCTGCAGCCGCTTTTCGTAAAGAAACACGAGGCTACACATCTCCACTACGATCTCAGGCTCGGTTACAACGGTGTGCTCATCAGCTTTGTGCTTCCTGAAGGGCCGAGCTACTGCCCTCGTGATGTATGCAAAGCCGTCGAGATGGAAGATCACCGCCGGGAGTATGCCGGATTTGAAGGCGTGATCGGGCCAGGCCGATACGGCGCCGGCATTGTGATGCTCTGGGATCGCGGCATGTGGAAGCCCTGTCCCGGCTATTCCGATGTGGATGCCTGCCTACACAATGGCCTGCTTAAAATGACTTTCTATGGCGAAAGACTGAAGGGCGATTGGACGCTCACCCGGCGCGACGGGCATAGAAAGGACGGCCCTGGCACGGTCTGGACATTTATCAAGGAACCCGACGAGTTTGCACGCACTAAAGATGCCAGAAGCATCCTGGAAGAACAGCCCAACAGCGTGACCACCGGAAGGACTCTGGAAGAGATCGAACGTGATTGGATCACCGGCAAGAGGCGTGAGCCGGAGCCCATGCTCTTCTGATTCATCTACGCACACATCTCGACTTTTCTCAGAGCTCAGAAGCTGCTATGCTGCGAGCGCATAGAAAACCGATTTAGGGAGTAGAACGGCATGTGGTTTCTGGGCATGGATGTGGGCACGGGTGGAACGCGCGCGGTGGTCGTCGATGCAAACGGAAAATTGATCAGCGGCGCCTCCAGTGATCATGCGCCGTTCCGCGCCGCGCATCCCGGCTGGGCCGAGCAAGACCCCGAAGACTGGTGGCGCGCAGCGCAGGAAGCGATTCGCAAAGCCCTCGCTGCCACACCGGAGCCGCGCCAGCCCATCGCCGCCATCGCGCTCACCGGGCAGATGCATGGCGCGGTGATGCTCGATGAAAATGGATCTGTGTTGCGGCCATCGCTCATCTGGTGTGACACGCGTACGCAGCCAGAGTGCGACTGGCTGACCGAGAAGATCGGCTACGAGCGGCTGATCGAGCTCACCTGCAATCCCGCGTTGCCCAACTTCACGCTCACGAAGCTGCTGTGGGTAAAGACACATGAGCCGCAGATCTTTGCGAAGATTCGCCACGTCATGTGTCCAAAGGATTACGTGCGTTACCGGCTCACAGGTGAGTTCGCCATCGACGTGCAGGAAGCCTCGGGCACGCTCTTGCTGGACGTAACGCACCGCCGCTGGTCGCGCGAAGTGGCCGAGGCTGCGGGCATTCCCGAGAGCTGGCTGCCGCGCGTCTACGAATCGCCGGAGATCTGCGCACGCATCAGCGAGCAGGCAGCGGGCCTGACAGGATTGAAAGCCGGCACGCCGGTTGCGGCTGGTGCGGGCGACCAGGGCGCGGGCGCCGTGGGCATGGGCATTCTGCAGCCAGGAAGCGTCTCCGCGACGATCGGCACCTCCGGTGTGGTGTTTGCCGCCACGGCTGAACCGACCAAAGATCCAAAGGGACGGCTGCACACCTTCTGCCATGCCGTGCCGGGATTGTGGCATGTAATGGGCGTGACGCAGAGCGCCGGATTGAGTTTAAGCTGGCTCAAGGAGACGTTCTTCGCAGGCCAGAGCTATGACGCGCTGAATGAGGCGGCGGCGAAGATTCCCGCAGGATGCGAGGGTCTGGAATGGGCGCCTTATCTGCTGGGTGAGCGCACGCCGCATCTCGATCCCGAGGTGCGCGCCGGCTTTGTCGGCATCGGCGTTCATCATACGGCAGCGCATTTTGTGCGCTCTGTACTCGAGGGTGTAGCGTATTCGCTTCAAGATACGTTTGCGTTATTCCGCGAACTGAAGATTCCCGTGAGCGGTATCCGCCTGGGAGGCGGCGGCGCGCGCGGAGCGCTCTGGCGCAGGATTCAGGCCGGGATCTATGGACACGCTGTAGAGATACTCACTGCGGAAGAGGGCGGCGCCTTTGGATGCGCACTGATGGCCGGCGTAGGCGCGGGACATTGGAAGAATCTGGATGAAGCGTGCAGTGCGGCTATCGAGGTGGCGCAGCGCGTTGAGCCGGAAGCCGGCGATCTGAAAGCCTACAAGGCCGGATACGAAGCGTGGAGGAAGGTGTATCCAGCGTTGAAAACGCTGCATGCTTAGAACCAGAAGAAAATCGGGTCGAATAAAAGTGCGGGCGTCCGATGTGGCCGCCCGCTTTTGTTTTGCCTATGCAGTTGCGCGAACCCCCGGGCGTGCGTGAGGATGGCTACGGTGGATGCAACCTTCCGAGTCCGCTTTAGAACTGCTGGAGGAGCAAGATGTTCGAATTGACGGGACAAACGGCGTTAGTGACGGGAGCCGGCACCGGTATTGGTGAGGCGATCGCCTGCCGGCTGATGGAAGCAGGCGCACGCGTGGCTGTGGCCGATATCGATCTGGAAGCCGCAGAAGGCGCAGCCAAGCGGATGGGCAGAGGCGCATTTGCCGTGGGTCTCGATGTAACTCAGAAAGACCAGGTGACGGCGGCTATCGCGAAGGTGATCGCAACGGCAGGTTCGCTCGAGATCCTGATCAACAACGCGGGACTTGCCGGAAGAGCCGCGCCTATCTGGGAGCAGACGGACGAAGACTGGCATCGGGTGATGAACATCAACATCCACGGGCCGTTCTATCTTTGCCGCGCGGTGTTGCCGCATATGCGGACAAAAGGCTATGGCCGCATCGTGAACATCGCGTCGATCGCGGGCAAAGAAGGCAATCCGAATATGGTGGCTTATTCGGCGTCGAAGGCCGCCATTATCGGGCTCACCAAGTCGATCGCGAAAGAAGTGGCGACCGAGGGAATCTGCATCAATGCGGTTGCGCCGGCCGTGGTGCGGACCAAGATTTTGGATCAGCTGACGCAGGCGCAGGTGGAGTACATGATCCAGAAAATTCCGATGAGGCGCACAGCCGAGGCCGACGAGGTTGCCGCCGTCGTCCATTTTCTGGCCAGCCGCGATTGCTCATTCGTCACCGGGCAGTGCTATGACGTAAGCGGCGGCAGGGGAACGTATTAGCGCACTCCCGCTTTCGTGTTTCTCCGAAGACGCATCTAACTCGATGGAAGTTTACGAGTTGGCGCAGTCAATCGGAGGATGAATGGTGCGCACAAAACGGTGGATGCTCGCGTGGGCCTTACTGGCCGCGCTTTGTAGCTCCGCGAGAGGGCAGGACGCCCGGGATCTTGTCAAGCAGGCGGTACAAACTGAACTCGCCGCGGATGCCGCGGACCACACCCGCTGGCTTTACTTCGATGTAGACCGCAAGCCGAATTCTTCTGTGAAACAGTGGGTAGCCGAGACAGCCGCTGGTGATCTGCAGCGTGTGCTGGAAAGCAACGGGCAAAAACTGACGAGCGCCGATCAGAAAAACAAAATGGAAAGTTTTATCCACGATCGGGGCGCGCAGGCGAAGCAGCGCAAGAGTGGCCAGCACGACGACAAACAGGCCACCGAGATGCTCAGCATGCTGCCACGGGCCTTCATCTGGACCAAAACAGGGACGCAGGCCAATTCTACCGTTCTACACTTCAAGCCCGATCCCAATTTTCATCCGCCCAGTTGGGAGTCGCGCGTCTTCGCTGCCATGGAAGGCGACATGCTGGTGGATAATGCGCAGCATCGCATCGTCAGCCTGAAAGGACGCCTGATTCACGATGTAAAGTTCGGCGGCGGATTCTTTGGAAACATGAGAGCTGGCGGCACGTTCGATGTGGAGCGGCGGGAGACTGGCAAAGGTGAATGGCAGATCACCGAAACCCATGTGCATATACAGGGCCACGCGCTGCTCTTCAAGAGCATCTCGGAAGAAGAAGACGAAGAAAAATCAAAGTTCAAGCGGATTCCCGGCAATCTGTCGCTCGCCGACGCCGAGAAGGAACTGCTCGCGATCCACGAATCAACCGGCGATTGAAGCTCCTGCTCGGAGCATCTTCTAGTCGCACGAAGCGCGATGATCGCCGTCTCATCTTGCACATTCCTTCCTTCAGCCGGATACGCCTTAAGTTGCGTATCCGGCAAACAGACCTCCGAAGCTCCATCGCGGACAGATTGGCAGAGATCTGTTAACGATCGTCCCCCTCAATCGTTCTAGGAGCACGTAGGCAGCACATTGCCCTCATGCCCGGCTGAAGTTTCGCCCTCAACTGTTCAAGATTGAACAGAGCCACGATAAATACGGACATTCGCGCCCTTGCGAGGAACGCTCGATTGTATGTCCGGACCCTTTATTCTCTGTCGCTTTCGGAAAAATTCCAACTGGCACAGAGAATGCAAGAAAACAAGCGACATTGCACGCTTCCGCCGGAAACTTCATGCCACGGATAGAGGTCCCCGATGATGCGTTCCCGAGTTTATGTCTTGATTCGCGCTCGCGTTCGCGCTCCGTTTTATTGCCTGCTCGTTTTTTTCTCGATCGCTCTGGCCGGTGTGGCCTCGTCCGCCCAATCCAGTCAATCTGCGAGCGCGCAGACCTCATCCGTCGCAGAGCCCATGACTGGGCCGGGTTACAAGCAGGAAATCCTTCGCCGCATCGCCCTTTACGAAGATGGAGCCCGCAATGCCGATTCGCGGCACGTCGATCATCCAACAATGATCGAGATTTACAGGAATCTCGGACTCCTATACGGACTGGCCGGTATGTTTCCTAAAGCCGAGGCTGCGACTATGCGAACGATCGAACTGATGAAGGGTGGTCCGCAGGATCAGCTGGCGGAAGAGTTCAACCATCTCTCGTTGATACACGGCCTAATGGGAAATTTCCGGCAGGCGGAGAAAGACCAAGGCCAGGCACTCGCGATTCGCGAGAAAGTCGGCGATCCCGTGGGCATCGCTCTTACCTGGATCGATATAGCCGGACTCTACGATCATGAGCGGAAATACAAGAAGGCGCTGGAATATGCGCAAAAGTCTTACGATGCTGTGGCCAATCGTACGGATATGAAGCCAAGCAACCACATTGCCGTGCTGGAGGTTACAGCCTTCGCTCTCTGTGGCACCCGCCAGTGCAGCAAGGGAGTGCCGATTATGAAACGAGCGCTAGAGGAATCCAAAGACGCATATGGCCAGGAAAGCTTATCGGCAGCGGTGGAGAGCTTCGCGCTTGGATATGTCTACTGGAAGAGCGGCGATATCGCCGATGCAAATGAATGGATGCAGTACTCGATCACGCGTATAAAAGCGGCAGTTGGGTCGGATAGTCCGATCTACGCGAGCACAGTCAAGCAATATGCGCAGTTCCTCCACCAGACCAAACAACGTGAAGAGGCGCGCAACGCCGATGCTGAAGTACACAGGATCGAGTCTGTGTTGGACGCGCGCACGCTGACCTTCCGGGGTGGGGAGTTCTTGCGATCTGGAGCGCGCTAACGGGCGAACTGCCCTGCGCTTCTTCGCTGCGCACCGATCATCGCGTGTGCATCGAGTACACCGGCCTCGTAGACCAAGCCTCCGTCCGATCGGTTCCCTTAAACTGGAGTCGCTCGAACTCTGATTTGAGGGGATAAGAACATGTGCGCATCAGCTGGCAGTAATTTTCGCACACTTGGACAAACAGGATTGAAGGTCTCGCCCTTGTGCCTGGGCGCGATGACGTTTGGTTGGGGTGCAGATGAGGAGACGTCGCGACGCCTCTTCGATACCTATCGGGCGTCTGGTGGGAACTTCATCGACACCGCAGACATGTATGCGGGCGGCACGAGCGAGGAGTGGTTGGGAAAGATCATCGAGACAACGAATTGCCGGCACGAGATTGTGCTGGCCACCAAGTTCAGCTTCAATACACAAGCTGGAAATCCCAATGCTGGAGGAAACGGCCGCAAAAATATTCTGCGCGGCATCGAGGCATCGTTGCGGCGGCTGCGCACAGATTTTATCGATCTCTATATCGTGCACGTGTGGGATCGTGTGACGCCCGTGGAAGAAGTCGCCTCGACGCTGAATGATCTGGTGCGCGCAGGCAAGATTCGGCATATCGGCTTGAGCGATGTGCCCGCGTGGTGGGCTGCGCGGTTCGCCACAATTTCCGAACTACGCGGATGGGAACGCCCTGCATCGCTGCAGCTTGAATACTCGCTGATTTCGCGCAACCTGGAGCGCGAACACCTGCCATTGGCGCAGGCGCTTGGCATCTCCATTACGCCCTGGAGCCCGCTGGGAAGCGGATTCCTAACGGGCAAGTTTCGCAGGCAGGATGGCAAGATCATGGGCGCAGGACGCGTGGTAGACCTGAAAGACTCCGGCAATCCTGTCCTCGAAAAATTTGCCAAGCGCGAACAGAACTGGGCGATTCTGGAAACACTGCTTCGTGTAGCAGACGGGCTCGGCAAAACGCCTGCTGAGGTTGCGCTGGCCTGGGTGATGGCGCGGCCCTGCGTTACCTCGACGCTCGTGGGTGCAACCAAAGTGGAGCAGCTGGAAAAGAATCTCGTCGCGGCAAGTGTCAAGCTACCGGAAGAGGCGACCCGCGAGCTGGATGCAATCAGCGCACTAGAACCCAATGAACTGGACGACTTCTTCGGAGAAGTGATGCAGGGCATGGTGCACGGAGGAACGCAAGTGAGCCGCAGCTAACCGAAGTATCGGCTTCCGAACAAATTTGCCTCGCGTTGATGTGGGCATTTTATGCACATGCAGAGTCGAAGCTACCGCAGCGTAATTTCCGCCTGCAGCGGTGTGTTCTCGCTCGAATCTCCAACGCGGAGCACAAACTTGCCGGGATCGATGGCCCACTTGTGTGCAGATTCATCCCAGTAGCTGAAGGCTCGAGCGTCAAGGTCGAGCGACACATGTCTGGTCTCGCCCGGCTTCAGTTGCAGCTTCTCGAAGCCCTTCAATTCACGCTCGGGACGATCGATCTTGGCTGAGGGATCAGAGACATACAGCTGCGCAACTTCCGCTCCCTCAGCATTGCCCGTATTCGTCACATCGAAGCTCACCGGAACAGGAGAACCAGATGCCACGGCGGCAAGCGCTTTGAGGTTGGAGAACTTGAAGGTCGTATAGCTCAAACCAAAGCCGAAAGTAAAGAGCGGATGCTTACCAGTCGTAGTCCAGTACCGATAGCCGACCATCAGCTTGTCGCCGTACTGGATATGCTCGACGGTGTAATCCAGCGGCTTACCGTTTTCTCCGATCGTATGAAGAGTTGTGTTCCCTCCCGGAACTCCGTAGTACCAGCGGTAGGAGGGATCGTCTTCCCAGCTGTGGTCAAAGCTGACCGGCAGTTTTCCTTCGGGATTGTGCTTACCGAAAAGAACTTCGGCCACTGCGGTGCCACCCTCCTGGCCAGGGTAGTAGGTGTGCAGCAGCGCTGGAACCTTATCGAGCCAGCGGCTCACATCCATGCTGCCCCCGCCCGTGAGTGTCACGATCGTGTGTGGATTTGCGGCGGCGATCGCCTCCACCAGCGCGTCCTGCCCCCACGGCAGCGTAAAGGTGCGGTCATGCCCTTCACCCTCGCTGGCCGCATTGAAACCGACTGAAAGAATCACCGCATCAGCCAACGACGCGAACCGCTTGGCATCGGCTGAAACCAGATCCGGCTCATAGGCCATGCCAAAGCCAAAACGCGATCCGGAGGCATGGGGGAGATAGTCGGCTTCGATGTGGACGGTCTGGCCGGCGGTGAGATCGAGTGATGTGTACTTCGGCACCTGGCCCTCTGCATGGGCCTGATCGAGAGTTTGCTTGCCATCCACGAGAATCTTGAACGCGTCTTCTCCCGCAGCCGCAGCGATCAGAAGATACTTGCCGGCAGCGCCTGCCTTGAAGTTCGCCGCATAACGAATGCTGCGCGGCGAGGACTGCGCAGGCTCCCATTGGTTCTGCCGCCAATCCGCGATATTGCGCCGCGAACCGGTCTCGGGTGTGCCGGTGAAATCATTACTGGGGAAAGTCTCCACTCTGACCTCGCCGTCCCAATGCGTGTTGCGGAAGAGTTCGTTCATCTCCGGCAGTCCGCGGCTATAGAGCACATGCACATCGGGTCCAAGAAAATTAGCGATGCCCGTGACCATGCTGACGGGTTCGAAGGCCGTAGCTTCAGACGAGCCGCCACCGCCCGGCACCGCCGGCCATGCGTCCGGACCGATGATAGCGATGGTCTTGATCTTGGCTCGATCGAGCGGAAGCAGGTTTCCTTCATTCTTGAGGAGCGTGATGCTCTCAAGCGCTCCCCGCAGTGCAACTGCGCGATCGGCGATGGAAAACGTCGAATCCGCCGGATCAAATTGAGGACGAGTCGTAGATCCGTAACGCAGTTCCGTGCGAAGAAGACGCAGTACCTTGTCGTCGATGGTGGACTCTTTCACCTGGCCGTTCTGCACCGCGGGAAGGAGATTCCGCGCATTCATGAACTTCGGGCTAGGCATCTCCAGGTCCAGGCCGTTATTGGCGGCGGCCACTCCGTCGTATGTGGCGTCCCAGTCCGACATGAGAATTCCGTTGAATCCCCATTCGCCCTTTAGCACCTTGAGATTGAGAAACTCGTTCTGCGTGGCGTGCACGCCGTTGATCAGGTTGTAGGAGTTCATCACGGCATCGACGTGGCCTTTGGTTACGGCGGCCTCAAAAGCCGGCAGGTAGATCTCGCGCATCGTGCGCTCGTCTATATCGGCGCTGGCGTTGTGGCGATTGAACTCCTCGTTATTTAACGCGTAGTGCTTTACGGTCGCGATGACTCCTTGCGACTGCACGCCCTCGATAAAGGGCACAACCAGAGCGGCGTTCAGGTACGGGTCCTCAGAGAGGTATTCGAAATTGCGTCCGCCAACCGGAGAACGCGCGATATTAACTCCAGGGCCGAGAAGGAAATTGACACTCCGGGCGCGGGCATCGCGGCCCAAACCCACACCAATCGCGCGGGCCAGGTCCTTATCCCATGAAGCAGCGAGCGCAACACCGCCAGCGTAGGCAGTCGTCGGTCCCCACGTGCGCACACCTACAGATGCATCCGACATCTTAAAGCGAGGCAAGTCGATCGAGGGCATGGCCCGTGTAAACATGTTGTCCTGGCCGCCGAGCAGTTCGATCTTCTGCTCCAGTGTGAGTTTCGCCAGCATCGCTTTGGCCTGCGCTTCGATCGCAGGCGAATCGGGCACCGGAGCCTGGGCAGCGGCCGGGGCCAATACACCCGCCGTTAAAAACAGGCAGCAAGAGGCTGCGATTGTCAGCACAAACGTTTGCGTAGAGGTGTTGCGGGCGTTTTTCATCACCGGGAAAGGGTAGCGCACGGAGCGCCACGATGTATAGAAGGGATAGATGCCCTCCCGCCGGTGGGATTACCTTGGGACAATCGTGATCCAGATCACAAGGGCGAGTGAATAAAGTCACTGCGCCGCGGTCAACGGGGGCGCAGACTCAAATTCCGATGACGAGTGCTCGCTACCGGCAGTCAGGAAGAACAGTTGAGCAGGCACCCTTTCGCGGTGCAAAGGAGGCGGATATGAGCTTTCCACACGGGTTGAAGACGATCGTGGTTGCCACAGACCTCGAAAGCCACTCCGAACCGGCGCTCGAGTATGCACGCAAACTGGCCGTGAACTACGGCGCGCGGATTGTGCTGGCATATTCCATGGACCCGATGGACTTCGCTACAGCCGACCATATCCCCGGCCGCATCCTGAGAACCCTGCCTGAGGAGACGCGTTCTGCTCTGGACAGCCTCGCCTGCCGCCTGCTGGCAGAGTCCATTCCGACCCATTCTGAGGTTCGGCAGGGCGCCGTAGCCCGGATGCTTGTCGACGTGGCGCGTCAGTACGAGGCAGGGCTCATCGTCATCGGCACACGCGGCGGGGATGGCATAGGCCCGTTGCTCGTGGGATCGATCGCAGAACAATTGGTCCGACTGGCTCCATGCCCGGTGCTGGCGGTTTCCGCCGACTGGAATGCAGGACCATTCCGTCCCGCGCCGGGAGGCCCGGTGCTTTTAGCCATGGAACGGAACGAGGCAAGCCAGGCTGCAGTCGAAACGGCCTACTCGCTCGCAGCAACCTTCGCGCGGCCGCTTATCGTGTTGCATGCCCGTACAGCCGCTGAGGCCTCCGCCTTCCTGAATCCAGGAGCCAGCTCGCTGGAGAAGTTCGGGATCCGTCCCGACGGCAAGGTGCAGGTGCGTTTTGTGGTGAAGGACGGCAATCCGGCGGATGCAGTCACCCACGCGATTGCCCAGTATCATCCATCCATTCTCGTTGCCGGCGTCAAGCGGACGAGCGAAACCGAAGGAACACACGGAACTGCCTTTGCGTTGCTGACGGCCTCGCGCGTACCGGTTCTCTGCGTTCCGCCGGTCGCAGCAACTGTGGATGTTCAATAAGTCGATTGGGAAGCGCAAGAGAGCTCCATATGGAATCTGAGGCAAGATTCCGCCTGACTACAGGCGTAGCGGCACATCCGTTGGCAGAGCTGTTGACGTGCCCGCCGCACGTCGAGCGGCTGTTGTCCGCCTCCTCTGAGTCCGTGGAATGCGAAAGCGGTGAGGTGGTGTTTTCTCAATACAGCGCTTGCCGGGGTCTCTATGTGGTTGCTGCAGGGGATTTTGTCCGCAACGCAGAGCGGCTGAATGCGCGCCTGACTCTGGGGTCGGCACGGGCGGGCGATCTTGTAGAGCTGGCCGCAGCTCTGGGCGATGGATGCCACACCTACACCCTGACTGCGCTTTCACCTGGCTCGCTGCTGCTTTTGCCCATCCAGGCTCTACATCGGGCCTTCGAAATCTATTCCCCGTTACGCATGCACCTGCTCGAAGAACTGGCGCGGGAGGTTTCGCGGACGTATGCTGCCTGCTGCCTCGCTCGCGTAAGCCGCCGCCGGCAACAGGAGTTCCATTCTGCGGTGTGATGCGCGTCACATCGCCTCTTTTCAGACTCGCTATACTTGGGTCAGTTCCCCGAGGATAAGTATGGCGACGTTCCAATCCCATCACCCTCCAGAAGATTGCCTCCACTGCGAGCACCGGCATCTGCGGATGTTCTGTAACCTCACGCCCGAGGCACTGCAGGATTACGACGGAATCGGGATCATGATGAACCATGCGCGCGGCGCCAAGCTGTTCTCTGAAGGCGACACGGCGCGCAATGTGTTTGTCATTTGTTTTGGACAGGTCAAGATTTCGTCCACCTCGCGCGACGGCAAGACGATGATCTTGAAGATCGCGGGGCCCGGCGACGTCATGGGACTGAGCGCCGTGCTGGCCAATGTACCGCATGAGGTGACGGCTGAGGCCATCGAGCCTTGCCAGGTAAAGACGATCCGCAGGCAGGATTTCGTCGATTTCCTGAGCCGGCACGGCATCGCATCCATGCATGCGGCGCAGTCGCTTTCAGGTGAATACATGACGGTGTTTCACGATGCCAAGCGGCTGGCGCTTTCCGGATCGGCCGCGGGAAGGCTCGCGCGCCTTCTGCTCGATTGGGGACGGACAGCGGCCAGCGGGCGTCCGGAGATCAAATTCACCATGGCTCTGACGCACGAGGAGATCGCCAACATGGCAGGAACCTCGCGCGAGACTGTGACGCGCCTGCTCAATCAGTTCCGGCGCGACAAATGGATCACGATCAAAGGAACGAGCGTCACACTTGTTGACCCAGACAAGCTCGAACGCTTGACCGCGTAATCGACTCTCCTCTCCTCCTTACAATACCGATCACTGATGCAGCAGTGCGCCCTGCTCTGAACTGGGTTGTACGGACTGCTGCAGAGGCTCGCGCAGCGTAAGAACTGGACACCTGGCATGCGCCAGTACGCGATAGACGGTGTGATCGCGCGTGATACTTTCCAGTGCCGACGAACGTGTGGCGCCCAGGACGATAAGGCCTGCTTGACGCGCCGATGCCTCGGCAAGAATCTCGATCGCAGGATTTCCGCGCACAACAACGGGATCGATCTTTACCGGACGGCCGTCACTGTTGATGTCTGCGGCAAGACGCCCGAGTTCACGCATCGCGATCGAATCGAGATCGAGCGGCAGCCCCTTACGGGCCATTTCATCTGCCGGTGGCAGAACGTGGAGCAAGATCAGCTTCGCACCGCGTTTTGCGGCGATCGTATATGCAAGTGCTGCGCTCGGGCGCGAGGTCTCTCGGAGTGTGGTGGCATGCAGCACGGCGCCCGGAGCGCCGTTTTCCACCATGAGATGAGCCTCGGGACCCACGGTGATGACCGGGAGGTTCACCGAGCGCAGCACTTGTTCCGCCACGGAGCCCAGTAGCAGCTTAGTAAGTCTGCTCCGGCTCCGGGTGCAAAGAAGAATCCGATCTGGATGAAACTGGCGCACAACCGTCAGAATCTGATCGATCGCCTTGCCCTCACGCACCATTGCATTGCAATGGATATTGAGGCTCTGCGCCCGTTGGCACCACGGCCACAGCATGTGCTCGGCGGTTTCCGTAGCGCTGCCGGGATCGTAGTAGGGCATTCCCGTCGGATCGGCGGTAAAACCCGCAGATGGACTCAAAGCGTGGAAGAGGAGAAGACGAGCTCCCGTCTCCCGCGCCTGCGCGAAAGCCACAGGCATGAGCCGATCCAGATCGCTCAGATCGGTGGCGACGAGAATGACATCGGGATAAGCCCAACGCGTTGCCACCGTATCCTGCATGAGGGTTCACCTCGTTCTTATAATGTGGCACCGCCTGCGAGCAGAAGATGTGTCACGAGGCACTCGTCGCGGTGATTCAGCTCACCTTTCGGTTCAGCATGTTGTCCGCGATCCGGGGGCAATTTGCGCGATCGAAATTGGCACAAGCCCGGGCCAGATGCAATGATGGGCGCGATGATTGCCGCGACGCTTTCACCCCGGAGGTTCCGCATGAAAAATATTGGGCTACTTGCACTCGTAACCCAAGCAGTATTCGCAACGGCTCTACTGGCGCAGGGACCAGCCTGGACGCCGCCGGCCGATCACATCACACTGCCGGTGTGGCCCGGAACAGCGCCGGGTGAATCGGCCAACATGCCTCCGGAAGTCGACATGAATGCGGCAAAGACAAAGACGATGGCCGGAAAACCTTACATCCGGCTGGGCAATGTCTCCACGCCAACCATCACGCTATACGCACCGAAAGGCAAAAATACCGGCGCAGCGGTCGTCGTCTTTCCGGGCGGCGGATATCAGATCCTTTCCATCGATCTCGAAGGTACCGAGGTATGCGACTGGCTCAATTCGATCGGCGTCAACTGCGTCCTGCTGAAGTATCGAGTGCCTGGCTCAGGTCCGTATCCGAAGAGCCCGGCGGCTCTGGAAGATGCGCAGCGGGCGATAGGGCTGGTGCGGCAACACGCCGCCGAATGGGGCATCGATCCAAATCGCATAGGCGTGCTCGGATTCTCAGCAGGCGGGCATCTTGTGGCAGCGGTCAGCAACCACTACGAGCACCGCTTGTACGATCCCGTCGATGCTGCGGACAAGCTAAGTTGCCGTCCTGATTTCGCCGTCGTGCTGTATCCCGGTTATCTTGCGCTGGCCGACCAGGCATTTGCGCCGAATCCTGATATTCGGCCGACGGCGAATACGCCGCCGACGTTTATCCTGCAGGCTGAAGACGATCCGGTGCACGTTGAGAACGCCGTCGTCTATTTTCTTGCGCTGAAGAACGCCAAAGTGCCGGCCGAGCTGCATGTGTATGGAGAAGGCGGTCACGGCTACGGCCTGCGCCCGCGCGATCTGCCAATCATGGGCTGGCCGAAACTGGTCGAGACCTGGATGCACACCATCAAGGTTCTGCCGGCGCAGTGAGGTCCTACAATCGTCCCATGTTGCTTGCGGTTCTCACCATCTCTGACCGTTGCTCTGAAGGCCTGATGACCGACACAGCCGGCCCTGCGGTTGTCGCTCGTCTCAAGGAGCAGTGGCCAGACGCAGAGATTCACACGCGGTTGCTAAGAGATGATGAAGACGCGATCGCAACGGCTCTTGAGGAACTCTGCGAGCGCGGCGCGGAGCTGGTGCTCACTGTAGGCGGCACAGGGTTGGGTCCGCGCGACCGCACGCCGGAGGCTTCTCGCCGCGTCATTGAACGCGAAGCGCCGGGACTGGCCGAAGCCATGCGCGCAAAGGGTGCAGAGCAAAATCCCTATGCATGGCTTTCGCGTGGGATAGCGGGATTGCGCGGCGCAACTCTCATCGTGAATCTGCCGGGCAGCCGGCGCGGTGCGGAAGAGAGTTGGATGACGATTGCAGCCTTGGTTGGGCATGGAATCGAAGTTGTGCGTGGTGGCCAGAACCACCCATAAATCGGATTACTTGGGTCAATCTCTTTGATTCTTCAGCAAACGCTTTCTGAATCCGGCGTAAAATCGACCCAAGTCGAACCGAACGGCCGCTCAGCCCCCGCGACAACCGCTCTCTGGCAAGGTATTTGCGGCGCAAATGATGACAATTTCGGAACCGAGTAACAACGGGAAAAGCGTACAATCGGGATGCCTATGAGTCCATCCAGAAAAGGCCCGTCCAATCGACGGCGGACAGCTATCAGCATTCGCGATGTGGCCCGGCGCGCCCGCGTCTCGATCGCGACGGTTTCGCGGGCAGTGAACCGGATCTCGACGGTCGACCCGGAATTGGCCAAGCGCGTCTGGAAGGCTGTCGAAGAGGTGGGCTACGTGCCAAACACGCAGGCCCGCGCGCTGGTCTCGGGCCGCAGCCGCATTCTCGGCCTGATCGTCTCGGAAATCACCAATCCCTTCTTTCCGGAACTCGTGCAGGAGTTCGAGTCTCTCGCGGTCGCGCAAGGTTATGAAGTGATGATTGGATCGACCAGTTACGATCCGGTACGCACCGAAGCGCTCATCCGTCGCATGCTGCAACGCGGTGTAGACGGCGTAGCCATCATGACCTTCGGCATTGAGGAAGAGCTGGTCAAGAAGCTTGTCGAGCGCGAGTTTCCGCTCGTCTTTGTCGATGCCGGACCTGAGTTGCCCAATATCCGGGTGTTGAAAGTGGATTATGGCCAGGGGATTCGCGAAGCCGTGCAGCATCTGGCTGCGCTCGGTCATCGGCAGATCGCATTCATCACCGGGCCGCTGCGCCTTCGGTCGGCTATGGCGCGACGCGACGCATTCCGCAAATCGATGGGTGAAGTGGGACTCGCTGTACCTGCCAAGCATCTGATCGAGGGCAATCACACGATGGAAGGCGGCATGGCAGCGATCGAGCGGCTGGCAGCGCTTTCAGAGATGCCCACGGCCGTTCTCTGCTCCAACGATATGACCGCGATCGGCGTTCTACACGGTCTGTACGAGACCACGCTCAAGGTGCCGCGCGATATCTCCGTCGTTGGATTTGACGACATTCATCTTGCCCAGTTCATGCTGCCGCCACTAACCACGGTCCAGATGTCGTGCAAGGATCTGGCGACAGCGGCTATTCAAGCTCTGCGCGCAGGCATCGAATCCGATCACCCCAAGGCAGCTCAGAAAGAGTGGCCGATTCCGACGCGGCTGGTGGTACGCAAATCGACCGAGTTTCCGCGGGGCACATTGCCGGCACTGGGTAAGCCGCTTTCCACAAGGCGCGGCACGGCGCGAGAGAAAAGCCCGGCGTAATAAAAAGAGCAGCGATAACTCCGCTGCTCTTTACTTCAAAACACTACGGAAACCCGCCCACTACTGCGGTGTGACGAGATGGTGCGCAATCGCAAAGAGCGCCAGTTCCAGACGCGTCGAAACACCCGTCTTGTCGAAGATGTTCGAGAGGTGCCGCTTGACCGTCTCCTCACTGAGCGTGAACTGCTTAGCGATATCGCGGTTCGAGCAGCCTTCTACGATGCAGCCGACCACTTCCAGCTCGCGCGGAGTAAGACCATACGTTTTTCGCTGCGGCGCGGCGGCCTGTTGCATCAGGTCATGCAGCGCTGAGACGAGGTTCACGACGCGCTTGCCGCCAATCCAGTAGTCGCCCGCATAAACGGTACGGATGGCCGTCTGAAGATGGCTGGCGAGAGCGTCTTTGAGAACGATGCCGCGGGCGCCGATGTGCAGCGCTTCAATGATCTGCTGCGTCGTGATCGTGGACGTAAGCAACAGGATCTTGGCGGTCGAAGTCCCGTTCACAATGGCGCGCATGGCCTCAAGGCCAGGCAGACGCGGCATCTGCAAATCGAGCAGCAGAAGGTCAGGCGTGAGTTCCAATGTTTGGGTGATGGCCTCGTCGCCATCTGTGGCTTCGCCAACAACCTCGAAGCCCTCCGCTTCCGATAGCATGTTGCGCACGCCAATGCGCACGACCGGATGGTCGTCCGCGAGAAGAATTCGAATGGGTCGGTCCATTTGAGCGGCTCGCCTCCGTCGGGCCCGGGTCCACGGCAACCACGCTGTGGGTCAGGCGGGCAATCCAGCATCCAGCATACGCTGCAAGGCTTGGGTGGCGGAACGTAAATCATTGAGCAAGTTGGCGCTGTTATCCGATTGGTTACCTTCGGAGTCGCCTCGCCCCGCTTCTAACAAAGCTCCCAGTCGGGCTGCCTGCAGCGCGCCCGCCATGGCGCAGCCCCCCTTGATGGCATGACCGATGCGCCGAACCTCGACATAATCGCCTTTGGCGATGGCCGCGGCAAGCTCGTCGGCGCGCCGAGTCAGATCGGCCACCATGGCCTGATAGATCTCGCGGACCCCCGACTCAGGCATGAGCTGCCGGAGCTGCATCAGCGTCACACGGCTAATGACCGGCGCCTCGGGACTGGCAGCAAAAGCTGCCTGAGAGGCCGGACGGGACTGATGAGCGGCCAGGTCGCGCAAAGCTTCGACTTCAAGGGGCTTGAGCAGGAATCCATCTGCTGCGGCTCGAATCTCGTCTGGCGGGTCGCTACCGCTGAGAACGACAATGCGCGCGCGGCTCCGGGAGCGCAGCTCCGTGATGAGCGCCGTGCCGCTGAGGCCGGGCATCTGCGCATCCATCAGGATCAGATCCGGCGTGACTGTTCCGGCCGTGAGCATCTCGAGCGAGGCCATACCGGTATCCGCCGTATGGACTGTGTACCCGTTCATCGTAAGCACGGTGGCAGTCACCTCCCGGCTGACGAGATCGTCGTCGATAAGCAGCACCGCTAGCTGATCCTGCCGGACACCGAGGTCGAGCATGGCTCTAGTGTGCACCGCTCCGCGTCCGACGGCGACGAATATTTTCGGGCGGGTTATCTCTTGGTAACCGGGAACCCGTGCGGCAATCTAGCAAAATCAGTGGGCGGCCGAGTCGGGCAGTTCCAGAGATACCGCCGGCGGCAGATCTTTGCCGTTATGCCAATCACGCATCGCCTGGCTGAAGAGCTCGCCGCGGCGCTGCCACTTTTCGATTTCGAGGTCATAGCGCACGGTGACGTTGTTCAGCCAGTATGGGCGATTTTCGCTCAGCCAGACCTGGGAGTATTCGCCTTTCGTGGCCGAGAACGCATCGCGCAGGTCCTGGCAGCGGCCGTTGTTGCTGCTGATCTCATCAAGCAGATGGTTCGTAACAGAGTGCTTGGTCTGATCGTGCTGTTGCGCGACCGCCTGTGCATAGGAAGAAGCGATGTCCTGCGCCAGTTCAAACTTCATTCCGATCAGATCAAGACGCCGCGCTCCCAGATCCATCGCGGTGAGCGCATCCGGCTCACGAATATCCGGTGCCGATTGGCGCAACTGACCAAGCAGAACGAGGGCGTTCTCGGCGTGGGTGCGAAGTTCCTGCACTTCTGGCAACAGCTTTGCGGAGACAATCTGCCCTTGCGCGCTCCACGGATCGAGCCAGAACAAGGCATCACTGTTAAGGCCGGTTTTGGCGCTCGCGAGAGCTTCTTCTGCCGCCATCAGTTCTTTTTCAGCGCTGTTGATTTTGCCGGTGGAGTCGAGATGAAAGATAGGACCATACGCGTCCTGATAATCGGCGATCGAGCTTTCGCCCGGCTGCCACGCGGCCACCGCGCCAAAGAGCACACCGTACCAGTCCATGTTGAAGAGGCCCTCGCCGTCATCGTTCCAGACGGTCGTAAGCGCGCCGGTCGAGCCAAGCTTCTGGCCCTCGCGAATGAATCCCTGGATATTCCAGAGCGCGTTCTTGGCTACCGGATAGACCTCATTCCAATTCGCATCGCCCGGGGCGACCCATGTTTCCATGCCGGCCTTGGCGAATGGCTCGATCAATTTGTCGAAGTCGGTATTGGGCGAGTAATTCCAGGGCACCGCAATCATATCTTTGGGTAGATTGGGGACCGCGTCCGGATGCTCATCGCCAATATCGCCCCAGAAGAGCAGGCGGCGATTGAGCGGCGCCAGCTCGTCATGAATTTGTTTGAGAAAGGCCATGTAGACCGGACCGTATCCCTGCTGCTGCACCTGGTCGCTCGTTCGTCCTGTGCCCAAGTCCCAGGTTTCATCCGCACCGATGTGAATGAATGGCGATGGAAACTCCTGCGCGATCTGTGTGAACCAATCCTTGATCAGCGGCAGCGTACCGGGCTGTCCTGGCGCAAGCACGTGACCGCGTGGAGTCTCCGCCACGTCCTGATAGAGCTCGTACTTCAACACATGATGCAGATGGCCGAAGGCCTCCTGCTCAGGCACGACGGTGATGTGATACTGATGGGCATAAGCGACCAACTCCGCCGCCTCAGCCGGCGTGAGAGCACTGCCTGGAGGCGCCGCCAGCGGATGATCAGGATAAAGCAGCGTGTGTTCAAAATACGGCGAGTAGATGTTCACCTTGAGCGAGGCGAAGACCCGAATCTGGTGCTTCTGGAACTCGAGTGTCGGAAAAGGGCCGCGGGAAAGATCGTCGTCGATGCCCCGATACCGCATTGCCGGCCAGTCCCGCACGGTTCCCGTAGGAAGCACGCGCGGCGCGCCGGGCAATGGCAATAGCTGCTTGAAGGTCTGTACGCCGTAAAAAACACCTGCGCTTGTGGCGCCAATGACCGCAGCCTCGTGGTCTTCAAGGATGAGAACGTATCCCTCCGGGTCCATGGCGGGCTCGAACGCCAGCTTATGCCGGGAAAGCAGGGCCTTCGCTTCCACCGATCCAGTGCGAAGAAGAAGGACGCGATAAGACGGCCGCGCAGCCTGACTGCGGCTTGCTTCCGGTTGATCCGGCGCAGTCAGCTGCTCTTTCACAGTCTGTTCGAGATCGTGCGCTGCGAATTCGTCTTCGGCATTCCGCCCCGGCACCGACACGACGATGCGAGCCGGAATCTCTGTCGTCGCACCAAACTGAGCTTCGCGTGGCTTCGGCAGCAGATGCACCTGGGCCGATGCGGAAGAGAGATACAAGAAGAACAAACCAAGAACCGCAAAGGGCAACACAAAAGACCGCCTGCAACAACGGAACCGCATCATCTTAACCCTTCTCTGTGAGCGTAGTGAGCATTCAATTCAATAGGAACATTGTAGACTGGGGTTTCAAAGAGTTATTTCGTGTCAGGTTGGGCAAATGACCTATATCATCGGATGGCCTGACAGGAATTCACCGGCATGACAGCAAACACGTTTCCCCACGCGACCGCACCAGCCAACTCTGCTTCAACGCGCCAGTACAACCTGTTCCTTCTGATCGTGGCCGGTCTCGGCGGATTGCTCTACGGCATCGACGTAGGCATTATCGGCGGAGCATATCCCTATCTCGAAGCCACTTCGGGTTATACCGCAGCGCAGCTCTCCGACATTGTGGCCGCCGTTCTGCTCGGCAGCGTCTTCTCCACTCTCTTCGCGGGTCTGCTCGCCGACTGGCTCGGCCGCAAGAACCTGATGATCATCAGCGGCCTGGCCTTCACCGCGAGCATCCCGGTCATCGCACTATCGCACAGCTATGATGGGTTGCTGCTGGGTCGACTGCTGCAAGGCGTAAGCGCTGGGCTGGTGGGTGTGGTGGTGCCGCTCTATCTCGCCGAGTGTCTTTCCGCTGCGCATCGGGGCAAAGGCACGGCCATCTTCCAGTGGATGCTTACTCTGGGTATTGTGGCCGCAGCGCTGGTGGGCATGTACTTCAGCTACCGCGTCGAGGCCGTCGCCCGGCTCGCAGACTCCGCCGCACTCTTTCACTTCAAGGATCGCGCCTGGCGCGGCATCTTCTGGGTATCGCTGCCGCCCGGTGCGTTATTCGTGCTGGGCAGTCTGCTAGTCACCGAGTCGCCGCGCTGGCTCTTCCGCCGCGGCAACAAAGACGGAGCCTACGCGGCACTGCTGCGCTCGCGCAGCCCCGAACAGGCCACGCTTGAGCTTGAAGAGATGGAGGCCACCGCGCGCACCGCGGCAGCAACCACAGGCCGGAAGGTGAAAGACTCCATCCTCCGCCGCAAATACGTCATCCCGTTTCTGCTGGCATGCGCCATCCTCTCCTGTAATACGGCGACCGGCGTGAACTCAATCATCGGCTACAACACCGGCATCCTGCTGCAGAGCGGACTCAATGACCTGACCGCGCACTGGGGCTATGTGATCTTCACTTCGGTCAACTTCCTCATGACTACGGTGGGCATGACGCTCGTCGATCGCAAGGGCCGGCGTTTTCTGCTCATCCTGGGTACGAGCGGCATCATCGTCTCGCTCCTCGGCGTGGGCATTCTTTTCAAGATCACGGAAAAAGCCACCGTCGATTGCCGTTCGGCGGTGCAGGCCATGGTGGGCGCAAACCAGGAGATGACCCTCCACTTCGACCAGGCGCAGGCGCAGAAGCTGTTGGCTGCCGCGGGCTACACCGGCGGCCAGATCGCTCCTGAGCGCGCATCACTGGCCATCATTTATTCGTATGGCGACTTCACTGCCGCCACCAGCTTCGTCCGCTCTGACGATGCCGCCGCCGCGCCCATCGCGATCACCCGCGCCAATTGTCTGCCTTCCAACAAAGTTGAGTCCCTGTTTGAGAATCCCTTTGCCGATCTCAACGCCGCGCAGACAGCTCCGCTCAAGATCGAGAAGGCCCTCGTCGGCCGCGTCCCCGAAGCCGGCCACGGATGGCTCGTCGCACTCGGTCTCTATGGCTTCATGGCATTCTATGCAATGGGGCCCGGCGTCTGCGTCTGGCTGGCTCTCAGCGAACTGATGCCCACGCGCATCCGCTCCAACGGTATGAGCATCGCTTTGCTGCTCAACCAGCTCGTCTCCACCACGCTGGCCGGAATCTTTCTGCCCTTCGTGAGCAAGCATGGCTACTCGTCGATGTTCTTCCTGTTCGCGGGCTTCACGCTGGTGTACTTGCTGGTCGCATCGCTTTTCCTGCCCGAGACAAAGGGCAAGACACTCGAAGAGATCGAGGCTTACTTCGAAGGAGCCACCTCTAGCTAGAGCGTGTTTGTCTTGTGAAAGGGCATGACTTCAGTCGTGCCGAAAAGACGCGATAAAAAGAAGGGGCTTTAGCCCTGAGGGATAGACAGATAGTTGAATTTCAGAACTATTCGTGAAGCATATCTTAGGAGGCCTTCTCTACTACGGCCTTCGATAGATTCCGCGGCCGGTCCACGTCCACTCCGTGTTCGAGGGCCATGTAGTACGCGAACAACTGCAGCGGCACGACCTCCAGAATCGGCAGCAGGTATTCGGAGGCAGGTGGAACAGCAACGAAATCAGATACCAGCGATTCGACCTGTGTATCACCGGTATTGCCGACCGCGATTACCTGTGCCCCTTGTGCCTTCATATCTTCGAGAAGCTGGATCGTCTTCTCATAGCGCCGGACCGAAGCTTCGAGTTTCCGATCGACCGTAGCAATCACCACCAGGGGCACACGATCGCTGACGAGCGCATTCGGCCCGTGCTTGAGTTCGCCCACCGGATATCCCTCGGCATGCACGTAAGACGCTTCTTTCAGTTTGAGCGCGCCCTCGCGCGCAATGGCGTAGTGAATGCCGCGCCCCAGATAGAGAAATGTGGAAGCGCTCGCATAGCGCTTCGCAAGAGTGGCCGATTGCTCACGCCAGGCATCGAGGCTTGCTTCGATCACGCCCGGAACAGCTTTGAGGGCAACGATCGCTTCTGCGAGGATCTCAGGATCTAAACGGCCGAGATGCATGCCCTCATAAAGAGCGAGCAGATAGAGCACAGCAAGCTGGCAGGTGAAGCTCTTGGTTGCGGGAATCGCCTTTTCCACGCCCGCAGCCAGCGGCATGGAGACATCGGCCTCGTGCGCCATCGTCGACGTTGGGACATTGGTGATGGCGAGTGTCTTGTGACCCTGGTGATGAGCCTCTTCCAGCGCGGCCAGCGTGTCACTGGTTTCGCCGGACTGCGAAAGCACCAGCACACTGGGCCGGCGCCGGTCCGTACCGCCGCGAAAGCTGTACTCGCTCGCATACTCGACATCGACAGCCAGACCGCACAGGTCTTCGAGAAGGATTTCGGCATACAGGCCGCTATGACGGCTGGAACCACTCGCGGCAATCAGAATCTCGCCGGCGGGATTGATCCATTCAGAAAGTTTCGCGCCCACCTCCGGCTTAAGCCCACGCTCACCCAGATAAAGCAAAAGCGTACGGTTCAGGGCCTGGGGCTGCTCATAGATTTCGCGCAACATTTCGTGGGGATAGATGGACATGTCGTTCGCCTGTGTGTAGATACTTTGATGCCGCGGGAGGCTGACTCCCCTCTATGATGATAGCCTCTGGAATTGCTGCGCATAATTGGCATTCGGCTTTATAGTTTGATCGACTCCTTTTAAGGAGGCCTCATGCGATTTTCGCTTTCGTTCTTCCTGGCCGGTCTGCTTTCCGTGTGCTGCGCGTCAACTTTTGCGCAGGCTCCCATGGTTCCCAAGATTGATAAAATCGATCCGCCAAACTGGTGGACAGGCTTTCCCAGTCCGATGCTGCTTCTGCACGGTGAGGGATTGAATGGCGCACAATTCGCAGTCTCCGGCAATCGCGTAAAGATCGAGCGCACGCAGGAGTCGGAGAACGGGCACTGGGCCTTTCTCTGGCTCGATACCAAGGGCTCCGCACCGCAGACGCTTTCCATTACTGCGACCAACAATCATGGACAGGCGAAGAGCCCGTATACGCTCAGCCAGCACTCGCATGATCCGAATGCGTACAGTGGCTTTTCTTCCGCCGATGTTCTCTACCTGATCATGCCGGACCGCTTTGCCGATGGTGACCCGAGCAATGATCTGCCCGGCGATGATCGTTCAGCTCCGCGCGGTTGGCATGGCGGCGATCTCGCCGGCATCGAGCAACATCTCGATTACCTGAAGCAACTGGGCGTTACGGGAGTGTGGACCACGCCCGTTGATTCGAATGGCGCGATGCCGGACTCGTATCACGGCTATGCGGCGACTGATCTCTATGCAGTCGATCCGCACTTCGGCACGATCGCCGACTATCAGCATCTCTCCGCTGCGCTGCATGCGCGCGGCATGAAGCTGGTGATCGATCTGGTACCGAACCACACCGGCGTGCTGCATCCCTGGGTGCAGGATCCGCCTGCGCCTGAATGGCTGCACGGAACACTCGCAAGTCACCTCTCTGCACAGAGCGATTTTTATCAGCTCGTCGATCCGCATGCCGCGCCCTCGACGTGGCGCGCCATTACCGACGGCTGGTTCACCGCGAAGATGCCCGATCTGAATCAGGAGAACCCGCTTGTCGAACAATATCTGATTCAGAACACTCTCTGGTGGATTGAGACTGCCAGTCTCGACGGCATTCGTCTCGATACATTTCCCTACGTGAGTCGCACCTTCTGGCATGACTTCCACGCGGCACTGCATTCGGCGTATCCCCATCTCACAACTGTGGGCGAAATCTTCCACCGCGATCCTGAGGTCACGTCGTACTTCGCGGGGGGCAGCGCGCATCAGGGCATTGACACCGGGCTCGATACTCCGTTCGACTTCCCGATGTACTTTGCAATACGCGATACCATCGTGCACAACAAGCCAATGACAGAGCTGACCGGCGTGTTGCGGCAGGATGCGCTTTATCCGCACGCGGAGCGCCTGGTCCCTTTCATCGGTAATCATGACACCAATCGTTTTCTTACAGACGCTAGCGGCTCCGAAACAAAACTGAAGCTTGCGCTGGGCCTGCTGACAACTCTGCGTGGCATGCCGGTAATCTACTCCGGCGACGAAATCGGCATGACAGGCGGCGCCGATCCCGACAATCGCCATGATTTTCCCGGCGGATTTCCAGGGGACGCGCATAACGCATTCACGCAGGCAGGACGCACGGCGGAACAGCAGCGTATCTTTGCCTGGATATCGGGCATGCTGGCATTGCGCTCCTCGCATCCGGCGCTCGAAACAGGAACTGAACAAAACCTGTTCGCAGACAATGATGGCTTCGCGTTTGTGCGCACGCTTGATCCCACTGGCTGCTCGGCCTCAAACAATAGCAGCCTTCTCATCGTGATGAACAAGGCAGCTCAACCCAAATTGATTGACCTGCCTGTCGCCGACACCGCTCTCGCCGGATGCACAAAATTCGTGGCTGAAGCGCCTGCGACTGGACCAGCACCGGTTCTCGCCAGCGGAAAGCTGCACATCGAAGAGCCGGCTGAGTCTATCAGCGTGTATGAGATGCATTGATTTGCAGCGCAAGGCTATGCTGCCTTGCAGGCCTGCTTAACGAGGCGCAGAGCCGCTGTTTTTCCTTTACAGCCCAACAAGCGATACTCTTTGCCCTCGAGCCGGTGGTAGTTTACAAAGAAGACCTGCAACTCTTCGATCCACTTGCTGGGAAGATCCCTCAATTCCCTCACATTTGCGTACATGTGATTGGCTTCAGCCACTGCAAGAAGCCGATCATTGCGAATCTTCTTGTTGCCGTCAAGTTGCTCGCCCTCGATCACACCAATCAGCCGGGCGCGCACCGCACAGCCGGGAAAGGCTGGCTCATCCATGAGCAGCAGAACGTCGATGGGATCACCATCCGGCGCTTTGGTTCGCGGTAGAAAGCCAAAGTCGTAAGGAAAGGCCATTCCCGCCGGGAGCACTTTGTGAAGAGAGAAAATGCCCTGCTCCGGATCGAATGCAAACTTATTTCTGCTTCCAGCTGGCGTTTCAATGATGACCTGCAGGAGGTCGTTCTTCTTGTCGATCGGCTTCAGGCGCGTCGGATCACTCAGAGATTTCATCGGAATTGCTTCGTGCGTCGATTGCACGAGCCTACTTACAAAGTGCGATGATGATTTCTTCCTAAGTGGTTGTACGGCAGCAACAAACCAGCGCCATCACTCATCCGCGCAACCAACTGACAAGCAGGCACGCTGATGCTGCAAAGATCACGGCGGTTGTGGCCCAACCGAGTAGGTTGATGGGAAGTCCATTCACTTTATCGCCCATAATAGAGCGGCGATTGGTAAAGATCATGATGAGCAGCATCAATGGCGGCGTAGAAAATCCTTGCACGATGCCGGCTACCACCAGAGCGCGCATGGGATTGATGCCGACAAAATTAAAACCCATGGCAGCTAGAGTGAAGGTCGCGATGGCCGCATAAAATGCCGCTGCTTTCCTGGGCCTGTGATGCAGGCCGTGCCTCCAGCCGAGCGTTTGGCTCAGATCATAAGCCGCTCCTGCCGTCATCACGGGCACGGCAAGAAATCCAACCCCAATAATGCCGAGCGTAAACAGCAAACCTGCAGCGCGGCCCGCCAGCGGTCTCAAGGATTGAGCTGCCTCAGCCGCAGATTCGATGTTTCTGTGGCCTGCGACAAAGAGCGTGGCCGCCGTCGCGAGAATGATGAAGTACATGACGACGTTCGAAAAGAACATGCCGAAGATTACATCCCATAGGCTGCTCTTCAACTCTTCTTCTGACGCGCCGCGGCGCTGAACAAGCGTATGTTTCCCGGCAGCCTCCTTCTCTTCCACCTCGGCGTTCGATTGCCACGTGTAGAGATACGCCGACAGCGTGGTGCCAATGATCGCGACGAGAATCGCGAGCTCATTACGCCCCATATGGATGGTGGGAAGCAACGTGTTGCGCGCAACCTCTTCCAGCCGCGGATGCGCAAGAAAGGCCGAAAAGATATATGCGACGAGAGAAAGAGCCAAAATCCGAAAGAGATTGCGGATCAGGGAATACGATCCCCACACCTGCAAAATAAGCACCGCTGCCGTAACGGCCGTAACGATGAGCCAGTGGGGAACGGGCGCGAGGATACCAAGCGCCGCCGCCATTCCACCGATGTCTGCGCCCGCCTCAACCACATTGCCGAAGATCACCGCAGCAAGAATGAGATAAACCAGCCATCGCGGCGCGTGGTTCCGCAGAACAGCAAACAGTCCCTGGCCGGTGACCTGCCCCAGCTTGCTGGACAGATACACGACCGCAATCATCATTGGAAAGGTAAAGGGAGCGGTCCAGAGCGCCTTGTATCCGAGTTGCGCACCGGCCTGCGCATAGGTGCCGATCGCCGAACAATCGTCGTCTGCGGCTCCGGTGATCAATCCAAGGCCAAGTGCGCGTAAAACTGTGTGCCGGCGATTTGTCTTCGCGCACATACCGGCTTGGATGCATGCAGGTCGAATCACTAAACTCTTCGGTCGCGATTCACACTGCGTTGCGTCGATGAGCTTGCGGATTTTAGCTTGGACCCGTGCTCACACCTCGCCATTCGAGTTCCACCAGGCCAGGCAGCTGCTCAAGCTCCTGAATCACGCGCGGAACATTCACGGTGCCGCGTGCGGCGGGCCACTGCACTTCGCAATCCAGTTTGTTATGGTGTTCGCGAATGCAGCGCACGATAGAGAGCGATTTGATATGGAATCGCGCTGCGATTAGCCGGTCACGCAAATCGTGCGCAGATAATTGATCCTCGGCGATGGTGATCTTCAATTCGGCCGTCTGATAGTGCTCTACGCGGCTCTCGAACCATCGCATTCCCCAGAGCACCGTAAATCCGATGACAGTTGAGACTGAACCGAGGATGAGTTGCCCGCCTCCTAAGCAAAGGCCCACAACCGTCGCAAACCAGATGGTTGCCGCGGTTGTAAGGCCGAGTACGAGCTCGTTTTTGCGCACGATAGCGCCGGCGCCGATAAACCCAACGCCTGTGAGGATGCCGAGCGGCAGACGCATGAGGTCCATCACGGCGTAGGAACCCGGCGGCTTGCCGTTGCTCTGCATCAGCAGATTCATCTGAATCATGGAGACCGATGCGGCCAGCGTAACGAGCAACGTAGTGCGCAAGCCCGCGGCATGACCGGTCCGGCTGCGCTCCATGCCGAGCAGACCGCCAGCCAGGATGGTCAAGACGAGACGAAGGGCGATTGCCTGCCAATGAATTTCCGGCGCCACATTGGCTTTGATTCGATAAAAGCAAATGTGGATGTCAGAAACGCGAGCAGGCTTTTTGCCACGCGCAACCAATGGCGCGCAGGACTGCGCTGTTGCACCTCGTCATGCACTCCTCCGCGTCATCGGCTATTCAACGACTATCGCCCGGGATGCAGGTGCATCTTGAGGAACTCGAGGTAAATATCCCAATCGGAGGGAACCATGCCATGCCCGCCGTCGTGCATATAGTAAGCAAGGTCATGCAGAATCGGTTGTTTCGCGGCGGGCCATACGTCGGTGTCGAGCGGGTCCTTGCCGAGCAGCTTATAGACCGGACCAGCAGCGACTGCTGCCAGAAATTCTCCCTTCGGATCGGACCAGTTGTCGGTGCTGCCAGTCTGCAGCAGCAGCGGCCGCGGCGCGATCAGCGCGATGAGCATATTCGCATCCATCGGCGCCTTATCAGGAAATCCCGCATACTTCGCATAGTTCGCGGCGAATTGGTATGGATAGCGCGTGGGCGCGGTTAGGTGCGCAATGGTTTCGCCGTAGTCGCGATGGCTCAGCGCCGCGCCGCCCTCGCCTGAGCAGCTGGCGATCACCGCAGCAAAGCGCTGGTCGTGCGCGCCGGCCCACATCACGGTCTTGCCCAGCCGCGAAACTCCATGGATCGCGACGCGCTTCGCATCGACGCTTTTGTCGGTTTCGAAATAGTCTTCCACGCGGCTCATGCCCCAGGCCCACGCGCCGACCGAACCCCAATCATCGGGTGCGCGCTCCGTCTCACCTGGTTTCAGATAGCGCACGCGAATGCCGTTCGAAAATCCCGTCGCGTAATCCGGATCGACGTCGCCATAGTAGAAGGTCGCCACGCCGAACCCGGCGTCGAGAAGCGGCTCGATGTCAATACGGCCAAAACGACCTCGTGCAGTGGGAAGAATTTTTGTGTTGGTCTTCGGGTCCCAGGTCTCATCGGGCGTAATGCCGGAGTCATCGACGGCATCCTGCACCGGGCCGAAATTGATGGTGAAAAACATCGGCACAGGTTTGCTGGCATTGGCAGGCAGATACATCAGCAGATGAATCTTCGGCCAGGCCGGATCCTTCGAAAACGAAATCGTCACCTGCTTGCGGATGGCTTTGCCATCGAGCGCCGGTGTGCCTTTGTCCGTCACATCGAAGCTCTCGTCGGACGGGCGTCCTGGATCGCGGCCATACTGCTGAGTCTCGAAGATCGCCTCAATCTCGGGTCGGCGCTTCGTGTACCACGTCTTGGCATTGCGCACCGGTTTGCCATTGTTCAGCTTCAGAGGATCGGGCAGCGTGTACTCGCCCACCTTGCTCTCGTCATAGTTCACCGGAATGCCCGCGACCACAGTCGGCGCTTGTCGCTGTGTAGGCGGCGTGGGCGGCGCAGACGTCTGCGCCTGGACAGTGAATGCAGAAACGGCAACCGCAAGCAGAGTGGAACCCTTTTTGAGTCGCATGGCATTGCCCCTATTTGCCGGAGATGAATGAGATTCGGAGACTAAATAAATTGCAGATTGAAACAGTAGAAGTCGCGTCCAGCTTGTGTCAAGTGAAACTCTCGTGCTTTGGCGGCCACGCCCATGAATGACGCGACAGAGCGGCTGCGCATCAGTAGCTACATTGCAGACGTTGCCATCTTGCCTCTAGACTTGAGATGGTTGGCATCCGCTCCAGCGAGGCTGCCGCCTCTGTGCGGAAGTGGTGAAATGGCAAACACACTAGCCTTAGGAGCTAGCGCCCAAAAGGCTTGCGGGTTCAAGTCCCGCCTTCCGCACCAAAGTTTTTAGAGAGCTTCGAGAGCCTGCACTTACTTTGTCGCGGCCCACACGTGAATGCTGTTGAAGAGGAACTGCCCGCCCAGGATCAGCAGCCAGACGCACAGCGCAAAGCGTAGGGGCCGGCGCGGAATCTTTGTGCTCAGCAGCGTTCCGCTTACTGCACCGACGACTCCGCCTTCAATCAGATGCAGCAGCAGCTCAGGATTGGTTGCGTGCGAGAACCAGTGCGCGCCGCTGCCGATGAGGGAAACCAGAAAGCCGAAGACAATATCTGTGCCTACCACCTGCGCGGGATCAAGCGGCGTAAGGCTCAGGAGCGCAGCGCTGCCCAGCGCGCCCGCACCCGCTGACGAAAAGCCCACCTCCGCGCCTACGGGAAACATGAGCCAAGCAAGCAGCGGGCTGCGGTCGGGCGCGCCCTGCTTGTGCTGCATCGGCCGGAACGAATAGAAGATCTGCCAGCTCGCCATGCTCACCAGGATCACCCCGAGAATCGCATTGAGGGTGTTCTGCGAACCTTTTGTGATGAGGTGCTGCAGAAAGAGCGAACCAATGAGCACGCCGGGCGCGCCGCCCAGCAGCATATAGCCGAGCGTGCGCCAGGCCACATTACGCCGCGCAATCTGTGTTGGAACCAGGATCAGCTTGACCGCCGTTGCAAACATCAGCCCGATGCCCACAGCCACTGGAGACGGCACACCCAGAAACAGCACCAGAATGGGCACCGTAATGGTGCCCGCGCCCACACCCGTGAGCGCGATGAAGAGTGCGATAACGAAGCCAATCAGATATTGCATGAAATATTCTCAGTTGCTGCTTGCCGGCGCCGCCTGAATGTGAATGCCGCACTCGATCTTGACGCCTTCGGCTCCTGCCCAGCGTCCCGAGCGTGGATCGTTGGGATCCGTGGGTAGCGATGTGCAAGGCTCGCAACCAATCGACGAGTAGCCGCGTTCATAGAGCGGCAGCAGCGGAATGCCCAGTTCCTCGCACGCATACCACACATCGCGCGTCGTCCACGATGCCAGCGGAGCCAGCTTGAGCACCTGCTTGCCGGCCGGCAGCGAGAACATTGCAGATTCTTCCAATGCCGCACGGGTCTTGGCCTGCTCACGCCGCAACCCGGTGATCCACACGCGATAGCCAGCCACCGCCTTGAAGAGTGGTTCAACCTTGCGGAAGCCGCAGCAGCGATTGGGTTCGGTCTTGTAGAGCAGCCCGAACTCTGCCTCCTGTTCGGCGACTGTTTTTTCCGGCAGCAGGTTGATCAGGTTCAGATTCCACTCGCTTGCCATCTTGTCGCGATAGGCGTAGGTCTCCGCAAAGTGATAGCCGGTCTCGAGAAAGAGAACCGGAATCTTCGGGTCGAGCGCGATGGCGAGCTTGGTGAGCAGAACATCTTCGGCCTGAAAGCTGCACGTGAGGCAAACATCGCCTCTTCCCGTCACTTCGCTGGTCAGCATAGCGCGCACAGCGTCCAGCTTTGTTTTGACCTCGGCAGCAATTTCGACTGTGCTCATCTAGAGACCCGCCTTTTCAGAGGAAATGAAGATATCCGCGCGATGCAGCAACTGGTGCACGGCGGAGACCACATGCATGGACTCGTCGATATCCAGTTCCACTTGCTCGCCCTCGACGCGTGCTGTCAACGTCGAACCCGCCTTCACGCGAACCACCAGGGTGAGCAGCCCGGAACGAACCTGAATTCCGCTCACCATATCGAGTAGATGCGGATGCAGCAGAAACGCATCGTCATTTGCATCGATGCGGCTGGTCACGGCGCCAACGGCAAAGAGCGACCGCTCAATTGCCTGAATAACCTCTGCAGGGCCGGTGAGTTCGAGCACTCCGCCGCGATGGCCCCACCGCGCCTCGCGCTCTCCGGCGGTCACGGCGCCCCATGCGCCAGCCTCACTCTCTTCGCCTGATGTCACAACCGCCGACGCCGACGTGATCATGCCCGCAGCCACCGTGGCGTTGGTCTCAGGATCGATGAGGATGAAGGCGCCGGTGCTCCGGTTTTCTCCGTAGAGGTCCACTGCAATCGGACGCAGCACGTTCAGTGAAACCGCGCCGATATCGTTCATATGCAGTGTCTGCGCGGGCTCGCGCGTGAGCTTGGCCAGATCGGTCCGATAGTCGACCGATGTAAGAAATGCCGGAACCGTGTGGCTGGTGTGCTTCAACAGATAGCGGCGGCTCAGGTCGAGCGGACGCTGATCCATCCACACCAGAGCGCCCTTCAGGCTGCGCGCCACCGTGGCTTGCGCCTGTGCGGCCACAATGAGGTCGCCGCGGCTGATATCGAGTTCGCGATCGAGCACCAGCGTGACGGAGAGCGGCGCAATAGCCTCTTTGCGATCGCCGTCCCAGGTAACGATGCGCTCCACCTTCGCGCTGCGATTCGAGGGCAGCACCGTAATGGCATCGCCGGGCCGCACCGTGCCGGCGGCAATCTGTCCTGCGAAGCCGCGGAAGGTGTGATCGGGGCGCAACACGCGCTGTACGGGAAAACGAAACGCCGCATTGCGCGTGTCCAGCGAAGACGGCAGCGATTCGAGCAGTTCGAGCAGCGATGGGCCGCTGTACCATGGCATCTTTTCGGAACGATGGACGATGTTGTCTCCGGCGAGCGCGCTCACCGGCACAAAAACGCGTTCAACCGGAGTGCCCGTGTCCGCAGCAATCTGATCGAGAACCGAGCGGAAATCGGCTTCAATGGCGCGGAAGGCGCGCTCGTCATAGCCGATCAGGTCCATCTTGTTTACGGCGACGATCACGTGACGCACGCGCAGCAACGAAGCAATATAGGCATGGCGGCGCGACTGAATGAGCACACCCTTGCTTGCATCGATCAGGACGATCGCCGCGTCGGCCGTCGAAGCCCCAGTAGCCATGTTGCGCGTGTACTGCTCGTGGCCCGGCGTATCCGCGATGATGAACTTGCGCTTGGCCGTCGAGAAGTAGCGATAGGCTACATCGATGGTGATGCCCTGCTCGCGCTCAGCACGCAGCCCGTCAGTGAGCAGCGCAAAATCGATCTGGCCGGGAGCGGTAGTTCCCTTGCCTTCAATCGACTTCACCTGATCTTCGTAGACCGATTGCGTGTCGTAGAGCAGGCGGCCGATGAGCGTGGATTTGCCATCATCCACGCTGCCGGCCGTTGAAAAACGCAGCAGGTCTTTGTCGCGTTCCTGCGCGAGAAAATCTTCGATCGAGAATGTTGGAGAAGCGATGGCAGCCATTTAGAAGTAGCCCTCCCGCTTCTTGATCTCCATCGAGCCTTCCTGGTCGTGGTCAATCACGCGATTGGCGCGCTCCGACGAGCGGAACGTAATCAGCTCCGCGATGATGTCCGGAATCGTCGTCGCGTCCGAGCGGATCGCGCCCGTGCAGGGGCTGCATCCCAACGAACGCAGGCGGCACTTCACCATCTGCGGCTTTTCGCCTGGACGCGCCACGAAGTCCTGCTCGATGGGCATCAGCACTTCTTGTCCCGGGCCGAATTGGCGGACATACATGGGCCGTTCTTTGGCAAAGTAGAGGTCGACCACCGGAATCTTTTCCTCGTGGATGTACTGCCACACATCCATCTCCGTCCAGTTCGAGAGCGGAAAAACGCGAATGCTCTCGCCGGGATGAATCCGCGCGTTATACAGATTCCACAGCTCGGGCCTTTGATTCTTCGGGTCCCACTGACCGGCCGTGTCGCGGAAAGAATAGATGCGCTCCTTGGCGCGGGACTTTTCCTCATCGCGCCGGGCGCCGCCAAAGGCCGCATCGAAGCCGTAGTGGCGCAGCCCGTCGAGCAGCGCCTGCGTCTTCAGCAATCCGCAGCAGCGCTTGGTATCGAGCGCGATCGGGTTGGTTCCGGCGGTGATAGCCGGCTCATTCCGCCACACCAGCAGCTCGGCACCGATGGAGCGCGCGTATTCGTCGCGGAACTGCAGCATCTCTTTGAACTTGAAGCCAGTGTCAATGTGCAGCAGCGGAAACGGAATGGGCGCGGGATAAAAGGCCTTCTGGGCCAGGCGCAGCATCACGGAAGAATCCTTGCCGATGGAGTACAGCATCACCGGCCGTTCGAACTCCGAGGCGACCTCGCGCAAGATGTGAATGCTTTCCGCTTCGAGCAGGCGCAAATGGCTCAACCGCTGCTCGCGGCTAGCCTCTGCGCCATCAGGCTTTTTGGATGACGATGATATGGATAATTCGCTCTCTGCGACCGGCATGGGATCCTCTTTGCTCAGGAGTTTTTGCTGAGTGCCGGGGCAAGCGAAAGACAAACCCGACGATCAGCAGCGGGTGCGTCTTCTAGATCGGTTGTGCTGGAAGATCAGAGACTTAGCGCATGCACCCGTCAGCAATGTGCGACAGGCAACAACAACACGAACAGCGCTGGGAAGCCCCGACCATGAAGTTTTATTATACAGCAACACGCTGCGATTACTGCAAGTGCAGGCAGCATCGCAGGTTAGCGGCCTCTAAACCCACTTCAGGCGGCGCGCATTGAGCTGTCCTTTAAAAGCCCAAGGCGCACCAGGCTTTCTGCGGTGGCGGTGAGGGCGTCTTCGTTAGAGCGCGGTGCCCATCCAAGCACCCGCCGCGCCTTTTCATTGGTCGCGTTCTTGCGCTTGCCAAGCTCAGGAAGAATCAGCTTGATGGCCGGATCACGTAACGAAGCGAGCCGCACCATCCAGTTGGGCAATTCCCGCGTAGGGACACGCCTAGCCGCGGAGCCCATGCGGCTCTTCAGAACCTGCGCGATCTGGCGCATCCAGAGGAAGTCGCTCGCAACGGCCAGAAAGCGCTCGCCCTTAGCCATCGGATGGGTCATGGCGCGGATATGCAGGTCCGCAACATCGCGCACATCGACGACACCAAACGAGAGCTTCGGGCTGCCGGGTAGAGCGCCATCCATCAGCCGCTGCACGATAAGAATGGAGGTGGAGTAGTCAGCTCCGAGAACCGGCCCAAAGACGCCCACCGGATTCACAGTCGACAGTTCCAGGCCGCCGCCTTCTTTGGCAATAAAGTCCCACGCGGCGCGTTCAGCCAGTGTCTTCGACTTTGTATAAGCCGTCAGATCGTCGCCATCGAGATTGGTCCAGTTTGTCTCGTTGAATGGCGCATTCTGCACCTTATGGCCGTAGCCTACGGCCGCGAAGGATGAGGTGAGCACCACACGCTCCACGCCGGCATCGCGGGCGGCGCGCAATACGCGGAGCGCGCCATCCCGTGCGGGCACGATCAGTTCATCTTCGTGCTTTGGGACGCTCGGCGGCAGGGGCGACGCGACATGCAGTACGTATTCGCAGCCGGCCACGGCCTCAGCCCAACCCGCATCCTTGGTGAGATCGGTGGCAGCGAGGGACAGCCGGCTACCCGGCTCCGCTCCGCCCTGTTTCAGCAGGGCGCGTACATCGGCTTCGCGCCTGAGATCGCGCACCGTGGTCCGCACCTGATGGCCTGCTGCAAGAAGCTGCAGAATGGCATGGCTGCCGATAAAGCCCGATCCACCCGTCACCAGAACTTTGCTCATCTTTGCGTCTCCTCCGTGTTCCGCGCTGCATGAACTCCATTTACAAGTATAGATCGAACGTTCATTCTATTCGATACAAAATTTTTTGGACTCGATTACGGATTACTCGTCGGCGATCGCCTGCCAGACGGTGTCCGCGATCTTTTTGAGCGTCGCTGCAGGAAAGGGTTTGGGCGCTTTTGCCAGCCGCGCCGCCAGGCCGAGGGTCAGCGCATCGATCGCTTCGGGGGGCAGATCCTTCAAAATTCCGCCCTTCTTCTTCGGCCGCAGCCACTTGAGGATGCGAGCCGTTTCGGGGGTCGCCGATTGCGCCTCGGCCTCCGCATCGATTCTGCAATAGGGCGAGTTCAGATACTGGTCGAGAAAGCGGGTCTCTTTGAGATGGGTGCGATAGAAGCGATAGGCGTTCAACCACACCTGTAGAAGCGCCTCGCGCGGAGGCTCGTCTGCAGATACGCCCTCGAAGAAGACCTCGTGCTTGATCGAGGCAACGCGCTCATAGACGGCGCGGATCAACTCATCTTTGCTCGGAAAGTAATGATAGATGACGCCTGGGCTAGCGCCGGATCGTTTGGCGAGGAGAGACATCGGAGCATCGTGAAAGCCGCGTTCGACGACCAGATCCAGCATCGCCTTCAGGATCGCTTCTCTCTTATCGCTTTTGCCCGTCATCTTCGCTGGTCATCGCATCGTGCTCGAAGCAGTAGAATGCTCATTCTAGCACTTTGCTATTGCGGACTCGAAAGCCCAAGCTTCTGCCTCCTCTACGATGAAGTTACGCATATGCCTCCGAAATCCAAACTCGGACAGAACTTCCTCATTGATCCGCATGCCGCGGAACGCATTGTTGACGCGCTTGGCGATCTTTCTGGCCGAACCATCGTCGAGATTGGACCGGGGCGCGGCGCCATTACAGATATGCTCGTGCGACGGGCGAAGCACGTGATCGCGGTCGAGTTCGATGCGAGCCTGGCGGCCGTGTTGCGCGACCGTTTTACACCCGGGCAGCTCACCCTCGTCGAGCAGGACGTACTGGACTTCGATTTTGCGGCGGCCAGCTTGCGCGCAGGTGAGCGGCTTTCTGTCGCCGGCAACCTGCCGTACTACATTACGTCACCGATCTTGCTGAAGCTGGCTTCAAGCCATGCCTCTCTCGCAACGGCCGCGCTGATGGTGCAGCGGGAGGTGGCCGACCGGGTTGTGGCGGCTCCGGGATCCCGGGACTACGGACTGCTCTCGGTCACCGTGCAAATGTATGGTCCCGTAGAACGCCTCTTTACCCTGCCTCCCGAGGCCTTCTCGCCGCCTCCTGAAGTGCATTCCAGGGTCTTTCGCTGGCGGTTCGCGCCACGCTTTGCGGAGCTGGGAGTTCCGGAGGACCGTTTTCTGGCCTTTGTGCGGCAGGCCTTCGCACAGAAGCGGAAGACCTTGGCCAACAATCTGCGGGCCGCCGGGGTTGAAGCAAAGACCGCAGCCGAGGCCGTGGAACAGGCCGGCATCGATCCGAGGGCCAGGGCGGAGATGCTATCGGTAGAGACATTTGCGGCCCTGTACCGTCTGCTGGAGAAGCAGGAACCGGACTAAGCCGGATCGCAGCTGTAGATCCCCCGTTTCACCTCCGGTTTTCAGCGCGTAAGCTAAGTAAAGCGCCTGGCGGCCCGATTCTCTCCGGTTTTGCGGGAAGCCGCGCAGCGCGCCTGTGCATCTTGTTAAGCAGGAACGATATGAGTCCGACCGAGCTGGCCAATCAAACCGCGTTTGAAGAGACTCTGCAGACCGCCCGGCGGACCATGCTGATGAGCGAGATTCTGAAGCTGGCCATGGACAGCTTCAGAGCCAGCAAGACGCGTTTTGCGCTCACGGCTTTGGGCATGGTGATTGGCACGGCATCGGTGATCCTGGTGGTGACCATCGGCCTGACGGGCAAGCAATATGTGCAGGAACTGATCCAGAAGATCGGCACCAATTCGATCGAGCTCGAGTACGCCGGAGGAGGAACCACGCCTTCCGAACGCGTGCTCTACAACGACTACCTGACGCGTGACGATGAGAAGGCCGTCGACGAACAGGTCCCGGGCGTGATGTACTCCTCGCCGGTAGTCGCGATGCACGAGCGCATCAGCTTCGGCGGCGGCATCGTAAAAGACACGCTGGTGCTGGGCGTGAGCCCCGACTATCAACACATCCGCAATCTGATCGTAACGGTCGGCCGCTTCATGGATCAGACGGACGACGCGGCTCATCTTCATTGCGCTGTGGTCACGCAGATCTTCGCTCGTGAACGTTATGGCAGCGATGAAGAAGCGATCGGCCAGACCTTCGAGATTCAGGGTATCCCGTTTACCGTGATCGGGGTCTTTAAAGAAGCTGTGGACGATTTCGGCCAGTCAGAGATCGCGGACGAAACCATCCTGATTCCCTTCTCGGTCGCCCGCTATTTCACCGGTACTGAGAATGTGCACCAAATCTACTTTTCCATGCGCAACATGAACGACGTGACGGACGCGGAAAAAGAGGTCCTGCGTGTAGTGCAGTCACGCCACCGACCTAACTCGGTATACAAAACGCAAACGCTGAAGGCCCTGCTGACAACCGCCGCGCAGATCGCCGATGCACTCACCGCCGTGCTGGTTCTGGTTGCAGCCGTTACGCTCGCTGTAGGCGGCGTGGGCATTATGAACATCATGCTGGCGAATGTGCGATCGCGCATTCGCGAGATTGGCATTCGCAAGGCAGTGGGCGCAACTTACCGCGAGATCAAACTGCAATTCCTTACTGAAGCTGTGATCATTTCACTCACCGGCGGCGTTGTGGGCACCGTCGTCGGGCTCTCGGTCCCGCTTTCGATACGGTTCTTCACCGATTACAAGCTGCCGTTCTCGTGGCTTTCCGTGCTGATAGCCCTTGCCGCAGCCACGGTGGTTGGGGTCATCTTTGGCACCGTCCCCGCAACGCGTGCGGCACAGATGGATCCCGTCGAGGCGTTGAAGTATGAGTAACGCGGATCGCCGCGAAGAGAGCGCGTCTTCGAACGATCAGCCACAGGGACCCAATCTAAAGCTGCTCTACAGCCTGATTGTCCTGGCTCTGCTGACGGCCATCGGTCTGGCCATCCTGATCGTGCTGCCGTTCTATCAAAGACGCTAGTTGCTTGATCTGTACTTACGATCTGCTTTGACATCTCGCTCAGCGGCAGTTTCGGCGCGCTCGATAATGAGCACGGCGATTCCATCCACAATTGGGTATGCACGATGGCACACGGCGCAGACCAGGTGCGTGCCCTCCAGCGACAGATCGCCTCTGCAAGCTGGGCACGCCAACTCGCTGATCATGGAGGAATCGAAGCGGAGCGGAAGGTCAGGTTTGCCGGGCATACTCAAGACAGCCGATCACTGAATCGTAGCGTCGGGCCCGTCGGGATGGGTGTGAGGATGGCGCTTGGGCCGGTTGCTGAACTCCTGCTCAATGCGCTCATTTGTACCGGCGCGGGCAAACTCGTAGGCCACACGGATGCCGTTGTAGATGGCATTGTCGTTCGATGAGCCGTGGCCGATGATGCAGACGCCGCGCACGCCAAGAAGCGGCGCACCGCCGTACTCCGTGTAATCGAGCCGGCGGCGGAAGTCGTTGAACGCCCGGCGTGATAAAAGCGCGCCCACCTGGGCCGTCACCGTGCGGGTGAGCGACTCACGCAGCACGTCCCGGACAAAGCGGCCGATGCCCTCGCTAGTCTTGAGCGCCACATTGCCTACGAAGCCATCGCAGACGATCACGTCGGCGTGGCCGTTGAAGATGTCGCGGCCCTCGACGTTGCCGATGAAATGAATCGGCAGCGCCTTCAGCAATGGCAGCGCTTCGCGGGTAAGATCGTTGCCCTTGGTCTCTTCTTCGCCAATCGAAAGCAGCCCCACCCGCGGCTGATGAATCTTGAGCACGCTGCGGGCGTACATCTCGCCCATCACGGCGAACTGCTCCAGGTTGTGCGCTTTGCAGTCGACGTTGGCGCCCACATCCAGCAGCACGCAGGGATTGCCCTTGGATGTGGGCATGGGTGTGGCCAGAGCCGGACGATCGACTCCTGGCAGCGCTCCTAAAACCATCTTGGCTGTAGCCATAGCCGCGCCGGTGTTGCCCGCAGTGATAAAGCCCGCAGCTTTGCCTTCACGCACAAGCTTAAGACCAACACGCATGGAACTGTCGCGTTTAGTACGGACAGCATGGGCGGCCTTTTCGTCCATGCCGATCCGCTCCGAGGCATGGTGGATGACGATCGGAAGGTCCTCGTTTTCGAGGTGCTCATCGAGCAGATCGCGCAGCTCGGTTTCCGGCCCTATCAGGTGCACACGCACCGGCAACGCGCGGCAGGCGAGAATGGCTCCCCGGATCTCCGGTTCAGGAGCTTTGTCAGACCCGACAGCATCCAGCGCGATGTTATAGAGCATGGCGCCGGGCTTACTTGACTGCTTCCTTCACTTCCAGAACTGCGCGGCCTTTGTACTCGCCACACTTTGGGCAGGCACGGTGGGGCAGCTTCTTCTCATGGCAGTTGGGGCACTCGGAGAGCCCGCTGGCAGTCAGAAAATCATGAGCGCGGCGGTTAGCAGAACGGCGCGTGGAGTGGCGCCTTTTCGGATTCGGCATTGCAACAATTCCTTTCGTTTGCTACCCGCAGCCCGCCTTGCTGGCGATGACCAGCGAACTTTCAGGCTCTTGCAGACGAGAAGCAAATGGTCCTCTCACTTGGAGGACCTTGATTCATCAGGACTTGATTTGACTGCGTAACCCTGCCAGTGCTTCCCAGCGGGGGTCGCTCGAACCCACGTCGCAGGAACAAGGCTGAGTGTTGCGGTTCGCGCCGCAGCGCGGGCAAAGTCCTTTGCAGTCGGGCTTGCACAGTGTTCTGACTGGCAGGGCTAAAAGTACCTGCTCGCGCAGCACATCCTCAAGCGCAAGACTGTCTTTCTGATAATAACCGATTTCCGTTTCAGGTGCTGAAATGGAGTGCTCCCCCATCTCCGAGTCCACTCCGACCGGCCGGAAGATCAGGTCAAACTCCATGTCCACAGGCACTTCCACCGGTTCAACGCAGCGGGCGCAGGGGACCTGAAACTTGCCGGAAAAACGGCCCTTCAGGCGGATGTCGGCGACGATCTCCTTTGGGCCACGATGCTCGTGGATTACCTCGGCGCGGCCGGAAGCGGCCATTGGACCGGCCTGCCCCGCTTCGTCTCCAAAATCGATCGCGCCCGGCGTCAGCTCGAGATCGAATTCGACCGGCTCCCGCTCGAGCTCGCTTACTTTGAACTCCATATATTCAGGGTAATGCAGGATCGGGTGAACGGGAATAGCTGCCTTAACTTCGGCACATCTTCCAGGTGAGGAACAGCCGGGCATTGGCTCAACAGAGAGCAGCGCGTAACCGGAGTGGGTGAGTGATTTCGGCTGATTTCGTAAATTGACCTGCAGCTCCGAGGCGGGCGTCCGGTTTCGAAGTGGTGTGTCCGCTTGCGGACGGCGAATGACGAGCGGGGCTTTGACGATAGTAGCGCCGGCGGCAGCGAGTGGCACGCCGAAACTCAATGAACAGGCTACGAGTAAAAGAGACAGGTGGCCCGCCCAAATTTCTCATGCTTCATGATGGCATGATTGTCCGTGCCCCATTCAAAACGCGTTGCGTTTTGAGTGGGAGACCACAGACCCTACCCGCCCACTCATCGCAAAAGCGCGATGAACGGAGCGGATCATGCTTATTTGCAATGAATGATTGAGCCAGCCGCCTATCGCTTCCGCTTCGCCGCTGAAGCCAGACCGCGACCACATCGTGTACCTTGAATGGGAGCCAAATTTGCCCATTTTCCGGTAACGTTTACGAAGACCTGCGAAAGGACCCCGAACGACGATGAATCGGCGCTCATTTCTTGGCACCGCGGCGGCTGCGCTTACGACGGCTCCGTCTTTGCTCTCTTCTGCACCGTCCTTGGCTGCGCAAAGCAATCCGCCGCAGCCTGTAACGCCCTCCGGCGGCAACGGCACACTGGTTCCCCGCTTTGGCGACGAGCGCGACTGGTGGTTCAAGAAGCGCTTTGGCCTGTTCGTGCACTGGGGTCTCTACTCGATCGCCGGCTGGCATGAGCAGCTCGAGTGGCGCGGCGGCGTTCCGCGCGCTGAGTACGAAAAGCTCTTTCAGAAGTGGAATCCGCAGCACTACAACCCCGATGCTTGGCTTGACCCGGCCGAAGCCGCAGGCATGGAGTACATCTGCCTCACCACCAAACATCACGAAGGCTTTTGCCAGTGGGATACGAAGCTCACGGACTTCAACTGCACCAAGACGCCTTACGGCAAAGACGTGTTACGCCAGCTAGCCGACGCCTGCCATCGCCGCAACTTTCCGCTGTGCCTGTACTACTCGGTTGTGGACTGGCATAGCCCGCTCTACCCCAACCAGGGCCGCTCGCATGAGCTACAGCCACAGCCCGGCGACACGCCCGATATTACGAAATACGTCGAGTTCGTTCGCGGGCAGGTGCGCGAGCTGTGCACGAACTACGGCAAGATCAGTGGGTTCTGGTGGGACATGAATGTCACCGGCGTGCGCGATCCCTCGATCAATGCGATGATCCGCCGGCTGCAGCCCGCCGCCGTGATCAACAACCGCGGCTTCGATGAGGGCGATTTCGGCACGCCCGAGCGCGACTACGACCACAGCTACGATGCGCCGCTCAGCTTCAACCGGCGCATGGAAGCCTGCCAGTCCGTCGGCATGGAGAGCTGGGGTTATCGCAAAGACGAAGACTACTACTGCCTGCGCTATCTCACGTCGAGCATCGCCAAATATCGCGCACGCGACGCCAACTATCTGCTGAACGTGGGTCCAGATGCGGATGGCGTGATGCCCGCCCAACCCTCTGAACTGCTGCGTCGCCTCGGCGCGTGGTACAAGCCGGTCCGCGAGTCGTTTGATAATGCCGCACCGGTCTCGGCGCTCACGGCCAATCGCAATGTTCTGCTCACGCGCAAGGGCAACAGCTTGTATGTGCATCTTCACCAGCCGCCCGACGGCGGAGAAGTGCGGCTGCGGCCCCTGGCAGTTGCACCGCAGCGCGCTGTGCTGCTCAATGATGGCCGGCCCGTTGAGTGGCAGCTCGACATCGCGCCGATGGAATGGACGGATCACAAGCCTTACCTGCGGCTGCACAAGCTGCCTGTAGAGGAGTTTGCGCAAACCACCATGATCGTCCGGCTGGATTTCGCAAGCCCCGTCACATAACTGCGCGAGCCTCGCTGTATGCGTGCTACACTCCGGCACACATCAACTCGCGAGGTCTCCGCATGAAACGTGTGGCTCTGCTGCTTCTCATCTGCTTTTCACTTGGTCTCCATGCACAGAACAAGAAACCGCCCACAACCTTGCGTGGCGTGCTGCTGGAAGAATTGAAGACAACGCATGACCAGGAGGATTGGTTCGTCCCGGCAAGCACTGCCGTGGAAGGACTGACGGCTGAGCAGGCCCGGTGGACACCGCCGGGCGGAGGCCACTCCGTGGGTCAGCTCGCCTACCATATCTGGTTTTGGAACAGCCGCGAGCTGGCCGACTTCAAAGGCGAGAAGGCTCCAGCCTTCGATGGCAACAACGACGAGACCTTCAACAACTTCAGCGCCGCGCAGTGGGACGATCTGGTGAAGAAACTCAATCAGGTTCTCACCGACTGGGATAAGGCCGTCGAGTCTGCCGACGACCAGACGCTGGCGGCCAAGGCTTCGCTCATTGCGCATGTGGCCACGCACAACGCGTATCACCTTGGCCAGATTCTTTACGTGCGCAAACTCGAAGGCGCGTGGGATCCGAACAAAGGCGTGAAATAAGGGTATGAAGTAACGCGCAAACGCCGTTGATGCTGTGGAAAACCCGGAAGCTTTGCTGCCTTGAAGCGTCTTGTGACCAGGGTCACATTACCGCGGCATTACCGTTGCGTACTGAAGGTGCACGGTTTCGCGGCGGCGCGAGTACGCCTTGGGGACAGCACATTGCACTTTGTAGGTATAGGCGCGCGGGAGCCATCACGGTAGGATCATCTCAGTTCTTGAGCGGAAGACAGCGCAGCCAGTGTTCACATGTGCGATGCGGTGCTCTTCGCGGGTTCGTGAATTCGGAAGATGAGCGGCAGAAGAGGGGTGCATTCCTGCTGCTTCACCGGATGGCCTCGGGGGAGGCCAATATAGGGCAGACCTGAATCCACATATATTTAAAATTTAGATGGATTCAGGTCTGCCTGCTCTTTAATCTTAATCCAGCCGGCGCCAACGCTGGCTGAGTTCCGATCGGTCCCATTCTTTACAAGTTCTGCGCATCTTGTGGTCGGGCAAACCAGCCGCCCCGCAGACACTTCGTGTGCATATAGCTTTCCGTCGTTTTATCGGCGTGTGCTCTCGTATCACCAAGTAGAGCGAAATCGGCATCCATTCATGTAGAACGTGCGGCGGGGGGGAGTGGAGCGCACCTCGCAGGACGCAGAGCAAATCTTCTCGGCGCAAATCTTCGGCTATGATCGGCTTGGCGTCTGTTCTGCCGCTCTCTCGGCCCTGCAAATCTCCCACCTGAGGCACCTTGCGATGAATCTTCGTGTTTCGCTTTTCTCTTGCGCTGCACTCAGCGGCGCGTTGCTCTGCGCCGGATCGCTCTCTGCCCAGCAAGTCGTCACTGGGTCTGCTGCTTTTGCGGATTGGAGTCAGCAAAAGCCCGGCGTGCTGCGCAAAATTACTGCGGCGGATCTGCCTGCGCCCTTCGCAACCGAATCGACTGACAATGGTCCCACTTTGATCAGCCGGCCCAAAGACGCGTGGCCGATCGCTCCGGCTGGTTTCAAAGTAGAGCTTTATGCCGGCGGCGACGCGGCCGCGCCAATGCAACGCTCCGAGAACCGGCGGGAGACGCACGCTCCTACGTCGGGCACCTTCGTGATGCCGCGCGTAATCCGTACAGCGCCGAACGGCGATCTCTTTGTTTCGGATTCGCAGGCCGGATCAATCTTCGTACTGCGGGGCGCAACGCCAGAAGGCAAGGTAGAGACTGTCAGCGAGTTTGCAGCCGGGCTCGACCATCCCTTCGGGATTGCCTTTTATCCAGCCGGACAAAATCCGGAATACATCTACGTCGGCACAGCGACAGAGATTGTGCGCTTTCCCTACAAGTCCGGCGAGCTGAAGGCCGAAACCAATGCTCCGCAAACCATTGTGCCCAACATTCCGGGCTATGCGCAGTTGCGCGGCGGCGGCCACTGGACCCGCGACGTGGTCTTCTCCGCGGATGACAAGTACCTGCTCGTCGCCGTCGGCAGCGGATCGAACATCGACGATCCGGATACGCATCCGCGCGAATTTCATCGCGCAGACGTGCTCGAATACACGCCAGACGGAAAGTTCGTGGAGGTCTACGCGTATGGCATCCGGAACTGCGTCGGCGAAGCGATCAATCCAACCACCGGGCAGTTGTGGTGTTCAACCAATGAGCGCGATGCGCTCGGCAGCAATCTGCCTCCCGACTACGTAACGCATATTCAGGAAGGCGGCTTCTACGGCTGGCCGTGGTACTACATCGGTGGCCACAAAGATCCGCGGCTTCCGCAGCCTTGTGCCAACGGTACGGGCGCGAATCCGCAACTGACCACGCCCCTCTCAGAGCTTCAAGCCAGGAGTTGCAGGCGCGTTGATCTGTCCTCGAAGGTGATTACGCCCGACGTTCTCGTGCAGCCACACATGGCCTCGCTGGAGATGACGTTCTATCCGAGGCAGGTCTCCGGCTTTCCGGCCGAGTATGCCGGCGACGGTTTCGCCGCCGAGCACGGCTCGTGGAATCGCGCAAAACGCGGCGGCTATGAAGTTGTCATGATTCCCATGAGAGACGGCAAGGCGACGGGCTCCTACGAGGACTTTCTCACCGGCTTCGTCACGGCTGACGGCCAGGTCTGGGGCCGGCCGGTGGGCGTCGCGGTGGGTCACGACGGCGCCTTGTACGTTACGGACGATGGCTCGCGTAGCGTGTGGCGCGTAGTGTACACGGGTAAGTAGATAAAATCACTCGGCGATTACGCGGCTTCAGCAGAAGGCGGCGTGGCTGCCTGTCTGCTTTTCGCCCCCTCTAAACCACTAGAATTACTTGACTTATCCGCTCTGATTTGTTATAATACTAAAGGTACTTTCGAGCGCGAATCCCACTGTACGCTGAGAGGAGTCTCATGCCCCACACCGAATCGGCCCTGAAAAGTTTCTTTCACCTTTACGAACAGAACAGTCATTCCGGAGAGATCGCGGCAATCGTTTCGCAGTTCGCCGACGTATTCTTTGCCGCCAGTCCACAAGGGGCACAGGCCGTGCGGATAAGCGATTTTGCTTCCGCAGTGCAAAAGCGGAAACAACTCTTCGATAGCCTCGGCTGTCAATCCACGAGCCTCGTATCGCTCGATCCGGTTGCTCTCGACGCGCGCTACACACTGGCCCGGACGCGATGGCGGATGATCTTCAGTCGTAGGCCAGGAAACGCGGAAGAAATTCTGGCGGACTCGAGCTTTATTGTCGATACCAACGGCAGCGAACTCAAGATCGTCTTCTATCTGGCGCATCAGGACATCATGGCGGTGCTCAAGGAGCGCGGTATCGCACACTAGAGATCCGCACGCCTGCGTTCATTCAATGGTTCTGAATCCTGTGATGGATTCAAGGCTGCTATGGTAGCCTCCGGTTAGAGACTCCCGGCCTATTGCCGGGAACGATGAACGTGCGACAACCCAGTGATCGCCCGTCGCCTGGATTTCCGTAATCTTTGGAGACACGCATGAGCGCCGTCAAGTATGACCTGGTTGTCATCGGCTCCGGCCCTGCCGGGCAGCGTGCCGCTGTGGCCGCGTCGAAGATGAGCAAGCGCGTAGCAGTCGTAGAAGCGCGGTCGGTCGTGGGAGGCGTTTGCATCAACACAGGCACTATCCCTTCCAAGACGATGCGCGAGGCCGTGCTCCACCTGTCCGGTTACAACTACCGCTCGCTGTATGGCATCAATTACCGGGTCAAAGAGAAGATCACGATGGCGGACCTGGCCTTCCGGGTTCAGGCTGTCATCAAAACCGAGGTGGACGTAACCGAGGCGCAGCTTTCCCGCAATGGCGTGGATGTGGTGCATGGTCTTGCGCGATTCGTCGATCCACACACGATCCACGTCGAAGGGCCGCAGGCCGACACCACGCTCGAAGCCCAGAGCATCATCATCGCGGTGGGCACAAAGCCGGCCTCTTCACCCAAAGTTCCCATCAATGGCCGCACGATTATCAACAGCGACCAGGTTCTCGAACTCCCGGAGTTGCCGCGCACGTTGATCGTTGTTGGCGGTGGCGTGATCGGCGTGGAGTACACCTGCATGTTCGCGGTTCTCGGCGTGCGGGTCACACTCATTGAGAAACGCGATCGCCTGCTCGAGTTCGCCGACCGCGAGATCATCGAGGCCCTGAGCTACCATTTGCGCGACAGCCGCGTCACCATGAGGTTGGGTGAGGAGTTGGAGAGCGTGGAGGAGCCGACACCGGGAACCGTTGTCGCCAATCTGGCAAGCAAGAAGAAGGTCTCGGGCGATGCACTGTTATACGCCATCGGCCGGCAGGGCGCAGTCGACGACCTGAATCTGCCCGCGGCCGGTCTCGAGGCGGATGGCCGCGGGCGCATCGCCGTCGATGAGCACTACAAGACCAAGTCGGATCACATCTTTGCCGTCGGTGACGTGGTGGGCTTTCCCTCACTTGCATCGGTTTCGATGGAGCAGGGACGCATCGCCGCCTCGTGGGCCTTTGACGATCATGCAGTGACCACAAACCCAGGCTTTTATCCGTACGGCATCTATACGATTCCCGAGATCAGCTTTATCGGCAAGACCGAGGAGCAGCTGACCGACGAGGACGTTCCCTATGAAGTGGGTATGGCCTACTATCGCGAGGTTGCACGCGGCCAGATTCGCGGCGATACTACCGGCCGTTTGAAACTGATCTTTCATCGCGACACGCGCAAGGTTCTTGGCATCCACATTATTGGCGAGGGCGCTGCGGAGCTGGTGCACATCGGCCAGGCGGTGATGACGCTGAACGGCACGGTGGACTACTTTATCGACACTGTGTTCAACTACCCCACGCTCGCCGAGTGTTACAAAGTAGCGGCGTTCAATGGGCTGGGAAGATTGCACCGGTACCAGGGATAAATTCGAGAGCAGCCCGCTACAAAGCGGACGCAAGAGACGGGCGCACGCATCGGAAGCTGTGAAACTGAATCCAGTGTTCGTACGGCGCCACACATCTCTCCGATCCCCAAGGAGGGGTTTCCATGACACGCGCTATCGGAATCGTCATCACCGATCACATTGTGGCCGGACGGCTTGAAGAACAGAGCTTGACCGGTGAGGTGCTGCGTTATCCGAGCGATCCGGAAGCCGTCGATCCGCTGACCGCCGTTCCCAGTGGCGAGCTGGTGAAGATGCTGGCAGCTCACGCAGCCGAATTAGCGGGGAAGAGTGACGGCCCTATCGACGCAATCGGCGTGGCCGTTCCCGGCATTGTGCGCCATGGCGTGGTGGAGGACTCACCCAACCTCACGCAGATCAAAGGAATGCGGCTGGCCGAAGAGTTGAGCGGCGCATTGTCCGCTCACGGAATCAAAGCGCCGGTGCACATTGTGAATGATGCAGACGCCGTGGCTGCCAGCGTAGCTGCCACGCATGGCCGCTTCAACAAGCTGACCCGCGTGTGGACCATCGGCAACGGAATCGGCTACGGACGATGGCCTTACGTGGAAGGTGTCTGGGAGGGTGGACACATCACCGTGACGCTTGATCCGAAAGAACGCTACTGCGGCTGCGGAGGCGTAGGCCACCTGGAGGGTATCATGGGCTCGCGTGCCATGCGCATGCGGTTCCTCGACCTGGAGCCTGAAGAGGTCTTTGCAAACGCCAAGAAGGGTGACCAGCGCTGCCGCGATTTTGTGGATCTATGGCATCGCGCGCTGGCGGCGGCAACAGCTTCGTTCATTCATCTTGCGGGACCGGGCAGGTTCTACTTCACCGGACACAATGTCCATTTTCTCGAACTGCCTCTGCTGCGCAGCCACCTGGAAACTATGGTGCGGATGAGCCCGCTGCAGAGCTTTTCGCTTGAGATCCTGCCGCAGAGCGACGAGACTGCGCTGCTGGGAGCTGGCGTCAGCGCAATCCGTGCCGTGGCTGGCTGAGAGAACAAAATGCTATGCCCAATTCTCTACTTTGAGATCTTTGACCCGCCCGAATTCCCGCGTATTGTCGGTCACCAGATTCAGGCCCAGGAAACGGGCGTGAGCCGCAATCAACATATCATTGCCGCCAATGATGAGCCCATTCCTCTTGAGAAACGCGCGAATCTCCGCGTAGTGGAGAGCGGCTTCACCAGGAAAATCGAGTACCTCGATATGCGTCAGGAATATTGCCAACGCCTTCCGGTCTTTCTCGCGCCGCGGCGATACTTCAACGCCGTATTCAAGTTCAGATCTTGTAATGGCAGAGATGCAAACTTCGTCGACACTTTTCGTCTGCAGCTCTCGAAGCACCCGTGTATTGGAGCGGTTCATAATGTAAGAAGAAATATCCGTGTCGAGCATATAGTGGAGCATTAAAAATCTCGCTCTTGCACCGGCAGTTTTTCCACGTTCGTCATGAATTCCTTAGAAGCTACCGCATCGGAATCGAGCAGCCCTGACCAGTCCTTCGGGCGCGGAGACAAAATTACGTTCTCGCCTTCTTTCCGGATAAAGACCTCGGATGAATTGAATTGAAACTCCTTGGGCAGGCGGACGGCCTGACTCCGGTTGTTCATAAAAATCTTCGCTGTGCGCTGCATTACAGACCTCCCAAGCCAGGCATATACACAAGTATATGCCAACAGAGGCGCGATTTCAAAACACTTTATCGCCGTCGCTATGCGACACGACCTTCAGCGCAGGCGCAGGTAGGTCCGCGAGAGCCGATCATGCCAGGTGAGGTGATCGTCGTCAAAGATGGCCCAGGCGATGCCAAAACCGATGGGCAGCACAGAGAGAAGCATCGCTATAAGGCGAGCGTTCCGCTGACGGCGGGTTGGCGCTTCGCCTTCAAGCGTACAAAGCCGAATCTGCGCGTAAAACATTCCCGGCGTGGCCGGCAAGAAACTTAGAAAGCCCACCTGATAGAGCGCGCCGGCTGCAAGCATACCCAGCAGCGTCCAGAGCTCGATTGCATGCAGGCTTGGCAGGGCAGGCGCCTTGGTCACCACCATCATGACGACCCCGAAGACAACTCCCGCGACCAGCGCCATGTCCACCACGGCGGCCATAATGCGCCGGTTTGCCGATGCTGGCTGCACCTGCGGTGTAATTGGTGCCTCCGGTTCGGCCTCACCGGCCAGTTCCGATCCGGGTTGCGGGTCAAGCCGGATGCCAGACCACTCAGGACCAGTCCAGCTTGCCGCATCTGTCGCCTGGGGGACACTCAGCGGCTCAGGATCGATCGAAATTGTGCCCGGATCGACCTCAAAGATGCTCAATTGCGATCCGGCCTCTTCGGCTGCAAATGGACCCTCGGCCAGCCGCGGGCGCATTTTGCGCGCGGCCACCAGCTCGCGTGGAAACTCGATGAGGTTGGCATGAATCGGCTGGGCCGGCTCGATTGTTGCGAACTCCTGCATCTCCGGGTTTTCCGCGGAGTATTCGGTCCAATTCTCGAGATGGGAATCGAACAGCTCCGAGGCATGCCGCAGATGGACGGACGCAGGCTCCTCGCGGTGCACCTGCAGGTCCGGCTGCCATCGGATCGCGAGCGGCTCATTTGCTGTCGCGTGATGCGCATCGGCGTCGGGCCGAACAGGCATCGGCGTCTGCTCTGTCTGCTCGGTTCCGGGATCCGCGCCGAATTCGTGTATGTGCACGGCATCGGCTGGAAACGACCGAGAATCTGCCGAACGATAAGACTCTTTCGATGCCGCTGCCTCAAGACTGTTCAACACTGATTGGGCCGCCGCATGGGCTTCCATGGCCGCGCGCGAAGCCGCTTCAGCTGCCGCCATGGCAGCCCGCGCCTCGTTGGCCAGTACCTCGCTGTAGCTCGGAGCCTTCGCGTACCGGGCTGCGACGCGTGCGGCAGCCTGCGCGGCGCGGCTGCTGGGGCTTGGCCGGTTATCCGGAGCGGCCTCGGGCTCGCCCGTCGACGGCGCCTTGCGGTTCATATGCGCGGCAACGCGCCGGTTCACTTCCTGCTTCCACGAGGATGAGAGTGTCGCTGATGTGCTCAATGCTCGAATGTCCCTTCGACGTGGCAGCTGTTCGGGTTAGAATCCGCTGCCATAGTTCGGGTCCGCACGGAAGTCCGGTGTTGAACCCGGAACAGTGCGAACGCTGCTCTCAAATTTGAGGTGGAGTTTACGCGGAAGAAGGCGGGCGCGGCTTCGTCCATTGCCGTGAGCCAAATGCCGACCCGACTTTTGTCTGCTGCCAGAGCCACGCGGTGCGCGTCCCAAAGAGTATCCGATGGCTTTTGCTATGCTGAGCCTAACCGACCTTGGTCTCAGGATGCGTCCTCGTACTTTTGTCATTATCACGCTGCTGGCTGTCAGTTACCTGCGAGTTAACGGGCAGGGGTTATCTGATCGGTTACCTGCTGCCGATCCTGCAGCAGCGAACGTCAACGAGACCGCAGAATCATCCTCGCTTCCCGATAATGCTCTCCCGGATGACCCTGGGCAGGAGATGGTGCCGGTCGCGCAGCCCGAACCCGCGCCTGCGACCGGAATGCCCATCCAATGGGAGGCGGAGCAGCAGACCTGGGCTGAGAATGTGGCCACGCTCTCAGGCCATGTTGTGGGCTACTACCACGGTTACGTGATTCGCGCCGACAAGATCACCTACAACCGGTCGACCACAGAGCTTGAGGCCGACGGACATCTGCAGGTCACTGGCGGGCCGAACGATGTGCTGATCAATGCATCGCACGGCGACATGCGCCTGAATATGCATACCGCGCGGTTCTACAACGTAAGCGGTTCGCAAGGAGTACGCCGAGCGGGCCGGACGGTGGTGTATTCGACTCCCAATCCGCTGCTGTTTTCAGGCCGCGTGCTGCTCCAGACCGGCGAGGGCAACTACCGTATCGTCGATGGCTCGATCACCAACTGCCGGCTTGCCCGTCCCGACTGGCGCGTCATTGCCCGATCCATCCGGCTTGAAAACGGCGAAGCGTCCATGTCGAATGCCGGCTTTGAATTTCTCGGCATACCGATCTTCTATCTGCCCTATCTGCGCCATCCGAAGGACGAAACCGGCCGCGTGACGGGCCTGCTTACACCGGTAATCAGTAACGGTTCGTCGATCAAGGGCTACACCTTTGGCGAGCAGGTTTACTGGGCGATCAATCGCAGCGTCGATATGGTCATTGGCGCTGAATACTTCAGCAAACGGGGATGGTCGCCGAATGGCGACTTCCGTTACAAGGGGCCCGGGCTGGATCATTTGACAGCACGCTGGAACGCGCTGCTGGATCGCGGCGTGGAGCAGGAGGAGGGCAATCCGCCCACAGAGCAACTCGAGGATCAGGGAGGCGTGGACGTCGTAGCGCAGGGGCGCAAAGACCTATCACCGCAAACCCGCATCTCGGGCACGGTTGAGTACCTGTCGAGCTATGTTTACCGGCTGGTCTTCAACGACAACTACGCACAGGCGACGAGTTCCCAGGTATCGAGCGACCTCGGCTTTATCCACGCACATAACGGCCTGATTCCATCCGTTTCGCTCGATCGGTTCCAGACCTTCGCCAGCACCACGAAAGGTGATGAAGCAAGAATCCTGCATTTGCCCATGTTGCGCTATGACGTGGTCGACCGTCCCCTCGGCAGCTCGCCGTTGCAGTGGGGCTTTGCCTCGTCTCTGAGCTACCTGAATCGCTCTGAGCCTGGATTCCATGTCCGCAATGTGGGCCGGATGGATTTTCATCCGCATCTCTCGCTGCCAATTTCGGCTGACGGCTGGAGCTTTGTGCCCGAGGTCGGACTGCGCGATACTTTCTACACGATCAGCCAGGTTCCCAATCGGATCCGCACAAACGGCGGTGTCCCGTCGATCAGCCACGATCCTTTGAACCGCAAGGATCTGGAAGCATCCGCCGACATCCGGCCTCCCGCTTTGGAGCGCGACTTTGAACTGCCGTTCTGGAGCCGCGAGCTGCGCCATGTGATCGAGCCGGAGCTGACGTACAGATTCGTCGGTGGAATCGGCCCCGCGGCTCGCGACGTGCTGCGCTTCGATACCACAGACATCGTTGCAGACACGAATGAAGCAGGCTTCTCACTCACACAGCGCCTGTATCTCCGCCCGCTGAAGCAACAGCCGTGCCCGCAGGAGGATGCCAATGCCCGAGAGGAGTGCCCGGCTCCTGCACGCGAATGGGCAAGCTGGCAGATCGCGCAGGAATTCTATATTGATCCAAGATTCGGCGGTGCGCTCATTCCCGGCCGGCGCAACATCTTTGACTCGGCACTTGATCTGACGGCGGCGGCCTTTCTGATTTCGCCACGCAATATCTCACCGCTTATCTCGCGCCTGCGGTTTGATGCAATTGACAATCTGCGCATCCAATGGGACCTCGACTACGACCCCAAGCGCGGGCAGATGGACGCCGATAATCTCTTCGCCGGCTATAGCTTTGGCCGGACCACAATTGGCGTCGGCCATGCCCTGCTGAATGCCGTAGACGAGAGTCCTGGAACGGCCAGCCCGACACTCAGGAGCCAGATCGTGGCGCCGTTCCTCGAGTTCGGAAAGCCCGGCAGCAAAGGCCTGAACCTGGCCGCGAATGGCAGTTATGATTTCGTCGCCGGAGAGCTGCAGTATGGCGGCGTGCAGGCCGTGTACAACTGGGACTGCTGCGGTCTTTCGATGGGTTATCGGCGATTCGAGCTGGGAACGATCCAGGGTACCGGACGCAATGAGCACGAGTGGCTCTACAGCTTTACGTTGGCCGATTTTGGATCTGTCGGCGATATCCGCCGCGCCACCTCGATCTTCCACGATCCGACGTTGCCGCCGTTGTATTAGATTCAACGCGGTTGATCTAGCCGCTACCTGTAAGGTGAAACCTGCCCATGTTTGCCTTTCGAGCAGCTATGCGTCCATCGCTTATAGGTTTTAGAAACTGCCGCCGCCGCGCGGAAGGGCTTGCGGCTGGGGTATCCTTTGGTTAGAGGGAGATTCGATTGTCACGTATCCGCTTACTGGCTGGACTGCTCGTTGCCGGCTTAGCCGTTGGCTGTAAGGCCCAAACTGCCACCCCGCCCTCGGGCAATGATCCGGCATTCAACCGGCGAATCGAGCTCCAGGTTCGCTCCGAGTTTGACCTGCCGGGCGATGTCAGTGTGTCGGTGGGCGCGCGCAAACCCAGCCAATTCACGGGCTACCAGACCCAGCCCGTGATCCTCTCTCATGGCTCCAAGACCCAGGAAATTGACTATCTGATCTCGAATGACAACACAAAACTGGTCCACCTCACCACGATGGACCTGACCAAAAGTCCGGCTGACTCTATCAGCATCGCCGGGCGCCCGGTTCGCGGAAATCCCGATGCCAAGGTCACGATCATCAACTTCGATGATCTGGAGTGCCCCTACTGCGCCCGCATGCACCAGGAGCTGTTTCCGGCCACGATGACGCGGTATGGCGACAAAGTGCGCTTTATTTACAAGGATGACCCGCTCACGGAGTTACATCCCTGGGCCATGCATGCCTCCGTCGATGCAAACTGTCTGGCTGCCCAGAATGCGTCCGTGTACTGGACCTACGTGGACTATCTGCATAGTCACGGAGACGAGGTCACCGGCACAGATCGCAACCTGGAAAAGAGCTACGCCGCGCTGGATCGTATCGCCCGGCAGGAAGCGACTCTCGGAAAGCTCAATGAAGACCAGCTGAACGCCTGCATTGCCAAGCAGGATGAAATGCAGGTGCGCGCATCCGCGAAAGAGGCGGAGTCGCTTGGCTTGGAGGGAACACCGGAGTTGTATGTGAATGGCGAGCGCGTGAATGGCGCCGTACCCGAGAATGAGTTGTGGGCGGCAATCGATCGCGCACTGATCGCTGTAGGTGAACAGCCGCCGGCCGCTCAGCCAGCGGCACCGTCAACGGCAGCTCCTGCTCCCCCGGCGGGCGGCGGCAAATAGAGGCAGGCGAGGCTTTCCGCGTGCGCCTACGCGGATTTATCCTTGAATGCCGAAGCCACAGGAGTGACCACGTTGCAAGTCAAATCGACCTTCCGGGCGCGTTTTTGCTCTCCGGCTCTCATTCTTTGCGGTAGCGCTCTGTTGTTCGTGGCCGCGGGCTGCCACCGTTCGCCATCCGCCGACGTTGTCGCCACCGTCAATGGCAAAGAGATCTCGCGAGCGGATCTGGATCGCTACTACCAGGCCAGCTTCGGTGACAATCCGCAAAAGCCTTCGCCCGTCGAGGCAGATATTCGCCGACTGCAGGTTCTGCACCAGATGATCGAAGACGAGATTCTGCAGCAGCGAGCAACCAAGATGAATCTCGCCGCTACAGATGAAGACGTGAATGCGCGAATCACCGAGATCAAGGCACCTTATACTCAGGAAGAGTTTGACAACAAGCTTAAGCAGCGCAGCCTGACGCTCGACGATTTCAAACGTGAGATTCGCCGCGGGCTTACGCGCGACAAGCTCATCAATAAAGAGATTGAATCGAAGATCAACATTACGGACGCGCAGATCCGCGACTACTACATGGCCCACAAAGCGGATTTTAATTTGATTGAGCCGCAGTACCATCTGGCTGCCATTGAAGTCACGACGGCGCCATCCCAGCAGGGCGTAAATCTCGCCAGCAACAAGGCTGGCGGTGAAGCAGAAGCCAAGAAAAAGATTGAGGAGGCGCACAATCATCTCCAGAGCGGAGATGATTTCGCCACGGTTGCCGCGAACTATTCTGAAAATCCCAACACGACCTCAAATGGCGGAGATATGGGCTTTGTGCCGGAGTCGCAGTTGCGCTCCGATGCCCAAGTCTATGACGTGATCAGCAAGTTGAAGCCTGATCAGATCACCGACGTGCTTCCCATCTATGACAGCAATGCTCCCAACCACCGGATCGCGGGCTATGCCATCTATAAACTGATCTCGCGCGAACCGGCCGGACAAAGGGAGCTGAATGACCCGCGCGTGCAGCAGAGCATCCATCAGCTGCTGCACGACAGCCAGAAGCAACTTCTGCAGAATGCCTACTACGAGATGTTGCAGGACGACGCGAAGGTCCGGAACTTCCTGGCTGAGCAAATTCTGAGGCAAGGCGCGCAGTAGAACAATTGATCCACTCCCAAAGCTAGTCACTTTTCCGCAGAGATGCGGACTTGCAATGCGCGCTCTCACGCATCAGAACTTCGCGTCCAGCTTCGATCCGCTATATTCAATTTTCCGGTCCGGGTGCTCCGTCGCGTCCCCACCAGTTCCATGTTCGGCATGCACAATCACCACGTCGAAGGTATGCGTGGGCGGCACGCCGGGATAGCTTCCCCGCCGCGCGCCGACTGTAAGTGTGCGCGTCGCATTGTCCCAGTGAATGGGGATGATCGCGTGGGCGCCGCTCTCATAGCGGTAGCTGTCACCCTCATCCTCATAGAGATTGAAATCCGCATTTGCGCCAGGATACACGCGCAGCTCGATAGGATCAGTCGCCTGTCCCGCGTATTCGATCGCCGGGCCAAGCGGCAAAATGGAGCCTGCGCGGATATGCAGCGGAATGCGGTCGAGCGGCGCTGCTGAGGTGATGGCAACGCCGCCATTCACGTGCTCACCTGTCCAGAAGTCGAACCACTCCGGGCCGGAGGGCAGGTAGACGGCACGCGAGGTAGCATGCTCGGTGAGCACTGGGCTGACGAGAAGGTCTGGCCCGAAGAGAAACTCATCACCAATCTCCCACGTTGCCTGGTCTTCGCGGAAGTCCATCACCAGCGGACGTTGGATCGTGTAGTCTTCGCTGGTGACCTTCCAGGCCAGCGAGTAGATGTACGGCAGAAGCCGATAACGCAGGCGATCAAAGGCCAGCAGTGTGGGAAAGACCTGATCGTAGGTCCACAGCTCGTTGTGATCGCGATGCCCGTGCGTGCGGAAGATGGGACAGAACGTGCCGTACTCAAACCAACGCGCGTAGAGCTCCTGATATTCAGGCTTGCTGGCCGCGTCAGGAGAAGGCAGATGATAGCCGCCGATATCGGTCGTCCAGTAGGGATAGCCCGAGAGCGCGAAGTTGAGGCCAGCAGGCACCTGGTGACGCAACGCCCACCAACTGCTGTAAACGTCGCCGGACCAGACTGTCGCGCCATTGCGCTGTTGGCCTAGAAATGCAGATCGCGTGAGCAGGAAGACGCGCTTCTGCGGATTTGCCTGCTTCCAGTGGTCCTGCACCTCGGCCGTATGCGCGAAGGGAAAGATATTGGTGTATTCGAGTCCGCTGCCGATGTGCAGCTGTTTGTAGCGCAGGATCGCGTCGCCCATATGCGGCCAGTATTCTTCCGGCTCCGAGCTGTCAAGCCAGAAGGCGTCCCAGCCCTGCGCGAAAAGCTTACCGACAAAATCGTTCCAGAAAAAATTACTGGCCTCCGGATTGGTTGGATCATAGACGTGCGCGCCAGGAACTTCGAACCCTTTCTCGTGCATCGTCTTGAAGTTTTCCGCAGTGGCATCCATCATGGCCCATGCCGAAATCATTGCGTGCACATGCTCGTCATGCAGTGTTTTCAGCTCCGCGGGGACATCGGTATAACCGGCATTGAAGACTGGATCGCCTTTCCCGCCTTCCTTCCACCAGTACCAGTCCTGCACGATGGCATCCATGGGGATGTGACGTGAGCGATACTCGCCGGCGACGGAGAGAATCTCATCCTGCGTTTTATAGCGATCCTTCGATTGCCAGAATCCGTAGGCCCACTCAGGAAAGAGCGGAACGTGCCCGGTCATCGAGCGATACTCGTGGATGATCCGATCGATCTGCGGGCCATAGAGCACGTAGTAGTCGATCTGTGGCGCGGCCAGAGATTCGAAGTTAAGGTTCAGCGGAAACCGGTTGTCGGCATAGCTGAGTGAGGCCGTATTCCAAAGAATCGCATAGCCCTTGCTCGAAACCAGGAGTGGAATGGCGATGTCGGTATTGTTCTGGCCGAGCTCTACCGTGTTGCCGCGATAGTTGAACAGCCCGCTCTGGTGCTGGCCAAGCCCATAGATCGCCTCGGTCGCGTCGGGACTGAAGCGGTCTTCGGTATGAAAGAGGTTGTCGGCATCGGAGGGCAGATACGTGCGTGGCAGGTTGTTGATCTCATGCGCCAACGTTTCGCCGGCAGCCGTTTTGAAGGTCAGACTGCCTGTACGCAGATTCAATGAGGTCACAAGGCCCGCAGTGGTGAGAATCACCTGATCGCCGTTCTGGCCGAACTGGAAGGTCGTGCCGGGGCAGGCCTGCGCGGAGGGTAGCATCCACGGTTGCGCCTCAGTGGACGCCAGCTGGCCTTCCGGATGCGCGACCACGTGGACAACGGAATCCCCACAGGCTGTCACCTCCAGGGCTTCCGTGTCATTGCTCGCGGTAAAGCCGACGGGCGTCTGGCCGGCCTGCATTGGGGAGGGGTGCGGAACCTCCTCGGTGACCAGCTGGTTCTGCGCACAGAGTGCATGCGACACGAAGAGAAGAGCTGAGACAACCAGAAAAATTCGCTTACAGGCACCGATGATCCTGATCAAGTTCACCTCCCAACACTTCACCGGCTTCGCAACAGTATCCGGAATCCGATGAACTCATGGCTCTTTCCCGGGAAAGAGCCATCTTAACCTGAAACACGCAGAGCCTACATCAAATGTGAACTTGATCTGGAGGCAAAAGAAAACGGCCCCGCCAATGGCAGAGGCCGTAACTTCGCTCCCAACGAGCGTGATTGTTATTTCAAATTGCCGTTGGAGTCCATCGTGATACCGGTTGGGCCGGCGTTCTTCGCAGCTTCATTCGCCTTGCGAGTGCTCATCGCCTTGGAGGTCCAGTCCTGCGCCATCGCCAGGTCCTGATTCACGGCGGAGTTATTGCCGTAATCCACGTCGGCCTTGTTGCGATAGATCAGGTTAAGATACTGCATGGCATCGTCATAGTTCGACCGGTTGGCCACTGCCTGATTCAGATACTGCAAGCCTTCTTCGATTAACGGCGCATTCTGCTTGGCGAGCGGCTCCATCACCTTCTTGGGTGCCTTTACATTGCCTTTGCCATCGTCATTGAGACCGGCATCCTGCAGCGCCTTGAGCTTGTTCTCGTGGGCCTTGGTCCAGTCAATGACGCCAATGGTATAGGCTGCCTCGGGATCCTTCGGATCAACCGCGAGAACCTTCTTCTGCCATTCCTTTGCGTTGTCGAGATCCTTCACGCTGAAGTAAATGCCGGCAATCTGCTTCATGCTGTTGACGTCGGTCGGCTCTTTCGCCAGAACCTCTTCGAAGATCGAGATGGCCTGCTTGGCCGTCTTCAGATTTTCCGGTGTGGTCAGTCCGGGCACCACATTCTGGGCCAACGCGGTCGCCAGGTAGGTCTTTGCCATCGGCAGAGTCGGGTCGAGTTGAGTGGCTTTCTGGAAGTGATCGATCGCCTCCTCATAGTGCGCGTTCTTATACGCATCCACTCCCTTGTTCAACTGATCGCGGGCCTGGAGCTGGCTGCACCCGCTCATGGAAAGAACCGTGCCGGCCAAGGTAACCGCGAGCGCCCAAAAACGTGCGGGTCGATTCATGTCTGTTCTCTTCTCCTTCAGGCAGAGGCTTCATGGCCGCGCCCGGTATCATTACAAACTGGCATTGGGCGAAAGCAACTGAAACCGGGGGTGAAAAAATTGTACTCCTGCTGCGCGCCCTGTCGGCCAAATCTCCAAGCAATCAAGTCGTCCACGACGCGGCTTCGATCCACCAAACTGCTCATCTACATGCCCACTGGATGAGAAGCCGCTGCAAAGGCCTGAACTATTGGCCCGCCTGGATCTTCGGTGTCATCAATCCGACGTGATCCACGTTAGCCGCCTTGCCTATATCGAGAACGTCCGCAATGTAGCCGAAGTTCACGTCGTCATCGCCTCGGATGAACATCACCCGCTCGGCGCGGTTGGCGTAGATCTCGGTCAGCTTCGGCAACAAGTCAGCATGCGCGACATCGGTCTCGTTGATCTTGTAGGCCGGAGCCGCGCCGGGACGGTACAGAACCTGCACCACGATGGTGCGATCGTTTGGCTGCTGCTGCTGCTGGGGATTCTTGGGGGGCTGGGGTACCAGCGCATCCAGACCGCGCGGGGTAACCGGCACAATGACCATGAAGATGATCAGCAGCACCAGAAGAATGTCGATCATCGGCGTGACGTTGATTTCGCCCATCGCGCCGCCGCCGCCACCAGTTGAAAATGCCATGGATTTAAACTCCTCGTCTTAGTTCCACAAAACCGTTGGAAAGCAGTGCATGCGTAAAAACTATTCGCCGCCGCTAAGGCCGTTTTCTCTGCGCTGCGTAAGCAAGCCTACCTCTTCCACCCCGGCGGTACGCACGTTGTCGATCGCGTCTTCGACGGCGCGATACTGCGCACGCGCATCCGCACGGACATAGATGGTCTTATCCGTCTTGTCGGCGAGTTTGTCGCGCACCATGCTGCCCAACTGGCTCGGATCGACCTTGTTCTGGCCGAGAAAGACGCCCCCATCACGGGTGACTGCGACCACGATCGCGTCATCCTTGTCGGCATCCGGCATGGCAACGGCGTTGTCCACCTTGGCCATGTCGATCTGCACCTTGTTCTGGAGCATGGGGGTGATGACCATGAAGATGATCAGCAACACCAGCATGACGTCCACCATCGGGGTCACGTTGATGTTGGAGTTGACCTTGCTGCCTTCGTTTCGTACTGCGATTCCCATGTTACGGGCTCCGTATGTCTGAATGGTTGATCCGGAACCTTCCGGTTTTACTCGAGATTCAAGCTCGCGCGAAGTTCAAATCGCGGAGCAGAAGGACCTAACCCTCTGCCCCGCATGAGACTCTCGCCCGAGTAAAAGCCGCTTCGCTTAGCGCTTGTGGCTCTGCTTGATGAAGTAGTCGATGAGCTCGCTCGAAGAGTTATCCATCTCGACGTCGAAGGCTTCGACACGGCCAGTGAAGTAGTTGAAGGCCATCACAGCGGGGATGGCGACCAGCAGGCCGAATGCCGTGGTAACCAGAGCCTCAGAGATACCGCCGGCGACTGCGCCGATACCGGAGGTCTTCTGCGTGGCGATCTGCTGGAAGGCGTTCAGAATGCCGACGACGGTGCCGAACAGGCCGACGAACGGAGCCGTTGCACCGATGGTGGCCAGAACCGCAAGGCCTCTCTTCAGCTTGGCGTGCACGATCGCCTCAGCCCGCTCAAGCGCGCGGCCCGAGCTGGCAATGGTCTCTTCGTTGGCAACGCCGGCCGAGGAGCGGAACTCCTGCAGACCTGCCGTCACAACTTCGGCCAGATGCGACTTCTTGTTGCGGTCGGCGATCTTGATGGCCTCTTCCAGCTTGCTATCCTTCAGCGCGCCGGCAACCTTGGGAGCAAACTCGCGAGACTGCTTGCGGGCTGCGGAGAAATACAGGTAACGATCGATCATGACCGCCAGGGACCAGATCGACTCGATGAACAGAATCACGGCGACCGCTTTGGCCAGGACGCCCATGTGGTTCCACAACCCCATCGGGCTGAAGCTGACCGTCTGTTCCTCCTGGAACATGGCCAGGCTGCTGGCTGCATGCGAAGCGAAATGCGAGAGATGAGCGAGAATCACTGAATCGTTCCTCCTACGGAGTTTTGTTTATAAACAGCTGAAATCTGTCCACACGGACATTCTGGGGAATGCGGCTCTTGGGGGATTCGCATTCAGGGCCAAAAGGAAAGCTCTCCGCAACAGACGCTGCAGAGAGCCACAGATTGATTACCCACCCAAGGTAAAGATCACGTTGACCGTAGTCTCGACCTCGACCGGCTCATTGTTCAGCAGGTAGGGCCGATAGCGCCACTGCTTCACAGCATCGATGGCCGCCTGCTGCAGCATCGCCGGACCGTTGACAACGTGCAGATTTTCGATTGTTCCCTGCTTTGAGATCGTGGCCTGCAACACCACTGTGCCCGAGACACGCGCTGCCTTGGCAATCGGAGGATAGACGGGGGTTGTCTTCTGCAACAACATACCCACAGCTACACCGGCCGAGATGTTCACCTTCTTGGGAGGCGCCGCCTTCACCTGCGGACCGCTGCCGCTGCCGAAGATGCTGCCCATCACGCCGCCGGCGCCGCCGTCACCCATGCCGCCCGCTACACCGAAGTTGCTCGGAGGCGCTTCCTTCTCCGAAACCATCTGAATGTTCTTTGGAATTGTGCGAGGAGCAGTCAGCTGATTGTTCATCATCTCTGACTGCACGTGCACCACGTGAATCACCTCTGGCGGAGGCGGTGGTGGTGGAGGCGGTGGAGGCGGAGGAGGCGTCGTGAGCACCGTCAACATGGCAGCTCTGGGGAGCGCCTCAGGATAGATCAGTGGGATAAGGATCAGCAGAAGCAGGATCGATCCGTTAATGATGCCGGTAAACAGCATCCAACGACCGCTCTTGGTCTTGATCTTACCGCCGGATTCGAATGTGGAGTCTTCAAACATACTCAGCCTCGAACGGGGTGTTGGTTACATCTTTTTTAGACACCGCGAGAACATCAAATGTTCCCGTGCCTGGAAATCACCTGATTGAAGCGTGTCAACCTTATCAGAACCACGCTTTCGAGTGCAAAAGATGCTACAAAGTCGGTGCACTTTTCCGGCACCGGAGGCCTCAAATCTGGAGAGTTCGATAGCTGCGACGCTGTTGTTCTTCTCGCAGTGTCACAATCCGAAATGCCAGCAAGTGATTTCCGCACCCCACCGGCATACTTAGATGCTCAGACACGCGATCGTTTTGCCGCAGGAAGTGTCGTTGAGCTGCCTTTTTTTGCCCGCCACTCCTGGTAAGCGACCAGCATGGGCGCCGCCACCGCAATGGATGAGTAGGTTCCGATCAGAATACCGACCACAAGTGCGAATGAAAAGCCCTTCAGCACCTCGCCCCCGAAGATATACAGGGAGAGCACCGTCAGAAAAGTCAGACCAGAGGTAAGAACCGTCCGGCTCAGAGTCTGATTGATGCTGCGGTTAACCAAAACGGGCAGAGGCTCGCGACGGCTGATGCGCAGATTTTCGCGGATACGATCGAAGACGACGATGGTGTCGTTCATCGAGTAACCCACCAAAGTAAGGATCGCCGCGATGACCGTGAGGCTGATCTCCTGACCGGTAAGCGCGAAGGCGCCCACCGTAATCAGCGTGTCATGGAAGCAGGCCACCACCGCAGCCACACCGTAGATCAGCTGGAACCGGAACCACAGATAAATCAGCATGCCGATCATCGAGTAGAGCGTGGCCAGGCCAGCCTGCCGCTCGAGCTGCTTGCCTACCGTAGGGCCGACTACCTGCACATTGCGCACGTTGAATGGATTGTTGTAGTGCGCGTGCAGTGCATCTTCAATCCGCTGCCGGCCTACATCAAGAGCGCTCTCATTGGTCTGCTCGGGAAGGCTGATCAGCACTTCATGGTTCGCCGGCACGTCGTAGTTCACAATACTTGCGCCATTGAGCCCAGCGGCATCGGCCGCCTTGCGAATGGCATCGATATCCGGGGGCTGGGCGAACTGCACCTGCACTTCCGTTCCGCCGCGAAAGTCGATTCCGAGGGGGACCGGTGAGCCGGTGTGGGACCAATGAATGGCCATGGAGATAATGCCGGCAACGCTGAAGATCATTGAAAAGGCGAGGAAGTACCACTTCTTCCCCAGCCAATCCACATTTGCACCATGAAACAGTTCCACTGCTTTCTTCCCTTTCAAGCTTCAAAGCTTGCGATATTTTTAGATCGCCCCAACCGGCGCACAAACGTTAAATGGAAACCATCTCTCCAGCCTTGAGCTTGTTCAGATGGGCTTCAAAGATGACCCGCGAGACATACACTGCGGTAAACAGATTGGCCGCCAGACCGAAGGTAAGCGTAACAGCGAATCCCTTCACCGGTCCGCTGCCGAAGAGGAAGAGGATGGCGGCTGAAACGATCGTCGTCACGTGCGTATCGACAATCGTCACCCAGGCGTGGGCGAATCCCTGATCGACAGCCGCCGAAGCTGCCTTGCCCGCACGAATCTCTTCGCGGATGCGCTCGAAGATCAGCACGTTGGAGTCAACGCCCATGCCGATGGTGAGAATGACTCCGGCAATGCCCGGCAAAGTGAGCGTGGCCTGCGAGAATCCCATGAAGCCAAGCAGGATGACCAGGTTGAGGAAAAGCGCCAGATCCGCATTCACGCCCGATCCCCGGTAGTAGACCAACATGAAGGCCATCACCACCAAGACGCCGACGATTGCGGCCGTCACGCCTTCGCGAATTGAATCGGCACCAAGCGAGGCACCGACGGTGCGGTCTTCAAGGAAGTTGAGCGAAGCCGGCAGAGCGCCAGTGCGCAGAAGCTTCGAGAGCATCGTCACTTCGTCCTGGCTGAACGCGCCCTCGATTTCGCCGGTATCGTGAATTGGCTCCTTGATGCTGGCCACTTCACGCACGCGCCCGCCCATCACCACAGCCATGTATTTGCCTACGTTCTGGCTGGTGTACTCGTAGAAGCGATTGCCGGCTTCGTCTGTGAGCGTGAACTGCACGATTCTCTGGCCGGTGTTTTGATTCGTGCCCGGCTCGGCAGAGCGGAAGTCGCTGCCGGAGACAATTGGCGCGCGCTGCAGGACGTACACGCTGTCGGCCTGTGAACCGTTCATACCCGCGTAGTGCGCCAGCTGCTCGTCGGGCGGAATAGCGCCATTGTTAGCGGCTAGTGCTCCCTGCTCATCCTGGTAAGGCCCGCCAACCACGGGATGAATCTCCAGGCGGGCCGTCGATTGGATCGCGTTCTTTACCTGATCCAGATCACTGATGCCGGGAAGTTCGACCAATATCTGGTTGGCGCCCAGGCTGTATGGCGCCACTCTTGGCTCGCTCACGCCGAGCGAGTTCACGCGATCATTGATGGTCTCGATCGCCTGCTGCACAGTTTTTTCTTCAAGCGCCTTTTCGACCGTCGGCTTCATCGCCAGCGTAAGAGCTGTGTCGTTGTCTGCGCTGTTCAGGTCGTAGTCGTTCGCATACTTCGAGTCAAGCAGCGAGCGAACCGCGTTGGCGTTGGCCGGCGTCAAGCCTTCTACCTTAACCAGTTCAGGCTTGGTGGGATCGGGCTTGTAGACCTGCGAGAAGCTCAGGTTGGCCGTCTTCAGATCCTGCTGAATGCGAGCCACCGTGCTGTCGGTCTCATCGCCCACGGCTTCAGAGACAACAACCTGCAGGATCAGGTGCACGCCGCCCTGCAAATCGAGACCAAGGTGAATCCGTTTGGTAAGCGCCGCCTTCAGGTCGTTGCCGCTGAATCCTGACGGGATGCCGAAGATGCCGTAAGTAAAGATCAGCAGGACCGCGATGATGATGGCAATTCTGCTTTTGAGATTTTTCTTCATTGTTCTGTTTCTCTAGTCCAGAAATCGAAAGCTGTGCAAAAAGTTAGGATCCGGATAACCTACGAGCCCGATGAAGGCTCCTGCGCCGTAACCGAGGCGATGGCGTTCTTGGCCACCTCGATCTTGAGGTTGTCCGGTGCGACACGAATGATGATGGCATCGTCCTTGATGGACAGGATAATGCCGCGAATGCCTCCGGCGGTCGTAACCCGGTCGCCCGCCTTGATGTTTTCAAGCATGCTCTGCCACTGTTTTTGCCGCTTCTGCTGCGGGCGGATCATCAAAAAGTAGAGCACCGGAATCAGCAGCAGCGGGAGAAGCATCGTGAGTCCGCCGCCTGCCGGCGCGGCTGGTCCCGCAAAGAAAGCGAATGTTGTGGCCACGTTCATCCTTTACTTGTCTGGAGCAGCCGCACGCGGCGCATCCGTTGCATGGGCACCCGGCACAGCGGGCGCCCTATCGAGAAAACTTGTCTCCGGGAATGGTCCTGGGCGTTCTTGATCCTGGCCCCGGCTCTGGAAGGAGGGCGCGGTTGCTGCCGGGATTCTGACGGCTCCCGACCTGCGTTCGCAACTGCACAACCCTACTGCCGTCTGCTTCCTGTTCGACACAGCTCTCTTCCGGTCCCCGTTCCGGCAGGCGAGAGCCCGATGGAGCCTCGTCCTATGGAGCGCGGGTACCGAAAGAATGCCTAGAAAGATAAGATACGCGCGGCCTGTAGCGTGTCAAGGATGCGCAGAGGGTCTCGGAATCCGGCGGCCGCACCCTCGGCCGACTCCGAACGAGACTCGATCTACTCGAACCCTTATAAAGCACTTACGGACCGCCTACCTCTTTCTTACTGATCCGGGAGTCTCCTGAAGAGGTCGAGGCTCTTTCCAGGCTGCACGGCGTTTTCTTCCGCGTCGGCCGAAGGGGTCGCGGCAGGAGCAGGCCGCCATGGTCACGCTGAGCATCCACATTTTATGGCTGTTTCCCGATGTTTTGTCCGTCGCCTTCTTCGTTTGGGTGTTTTACGGATTTTGGAAAGACCGGAAAAAAAGGTGTTGAGCGGGTCATTTCTGTGGGTCGTCGGGCTGCCAGTAGCGCAGCTCCGGATGAGCGCAGCTCAGGCAGAGCTGTTGGCCGGCGGTTTCCACAAAGCGCCCGAAGTTCACGCCTTCGCCACAGCACGAGCAGACGGCTCGTTGAGCCTTATAGCCTGGCAGGTCGGCTGGATCGACGGCCACGCGCACCCGTTGCGCACCAAATAAATCGGCGTCAGATAGTTCTCGGTAGGCCTGCATCTGCTGCAAATTGCGGTTTTCCAAATGCGGATAGAGACGGCTTGCCAGCTCGCGGGAGTCCTCGCGGGCGACCACACGGACGCCGCGTCCGCTCTCCAGATCGACGAAGGTGGCGGCCATCTTGCCCCAATCACGAAACTTGAGTGCGCGTTTGCCGAGACGGCATCCGGTGACCAGTGCGATGGCATCGGTGGCGCAGCGGTCGATCTCGACGAACGTAATGAGCCGCTTGCGGTCGGCCCCAAGAGGGTCCCGCAGCCCCGTCTCTTCACCCAGTCGTTCGAGGCCAAACAATCCCATGCGCACGCCGAGGATCTGGCCCGCGCACAGGTGACCATGCGCCACCTTGGCCCGTTCAAGCAACTCATCGAGAGAGTCCATCATGCAATCGCCCGCCCTGGCTGTAGATAGGCTAACTTGCTGACTTGCTGACTCGCTACCTAGCTTGAGCTGCGGGCGTATCCGGTGTCTCCGGCTCGTCTTCGGTCTCTTCGACGAGCACCGCAGAACCGGGAACGATCTCGTAGCTGACCGAGTCCCTGCCGACGGGGTGAAAGGTGACACGCAGTGGATCGCGTTGCCAGTCGGGCTGGGCACAGATCGGATCGGCGTGTTCCTCCGGGTCGAAAGCGGAAAGTTTTTTGGCCAGGACGGGCTTGCGTGCGGCCACCTGGGCCACGACCGCATAGAGACTTTTGCCGCTCGCAGTGACACCGCAATACGCACTGTAGTCGCGGAACCAGCTCACCTGGCTTACGCCGGGATCGTAGTCTGGCAGCTTGAGCGCGGTCACGCGGCCTGTGACACGATCGACCAGCAGCCACGGACCGCGCTGCCACACCCATTGGCCGGGCTTGTCGCCGGGAAGTGCGTCGTTCAAGCGAATCACGCGGCGCACGACAAAGCTGCGGTCGGTTACGTCGTGCGCGTCGCCGGTGGTCCACTCCTTGACTGCGCCATCGACCAGCAGAGCACGAATCTTGAGCGCATCTTCACCTGTGACCGCGCCAGCCGGATCACCCTGCTTCGAATACTGCACGCGCCGCATGGCGCCGAGAGCGACGGTGTGGCCTTTGCGCGGAGCGGCAGAGATCGGCAGCGCAGCCACGACGAGAGCTGCGACCACAAACGTCCGTCCCGCAGGCTGCCGCCCGATGCGCATGAAGAAAAACTCCTGGGGGAATGGAAGCCATTGTAGAGGAGTTTTTGCCAGATGAATGGCAAAAAACGGAGAAAGCTAAGTTCAATCTAGAGAGCAGCCGCTTCGACGGCCCGCGCTACGCGAAAAGCCGTGCTCTCGCCAAAATGGCGGGCGAGCACCTGCATGCCCACAGGCAGTCCGACCTGCGTCGCTCCGCAAGGCACTGTGACGCCGCAGATGCCAGCCAGGCTGGCGGTCACGGTGTAGATGTCGGCCAGATACATGGCCAGCGGATCGCCCGTCTTCTCCCCCAACTTGAACGCGGGCACCGGCGACGTAGGCGTCACGATTGCGTCCACCTCGGCAAAGGCGCGCAGAAACTCCTCGGCGAGGATGCGGCGGACCTGCTGCGCTTTGAGGTAGTAGGCATCGTAGTAGCCGGCAGAAAGCGCATAGGTGCCCAGCAGAATGCGCCGCTTCACTTCGGCACCGAATCCCTCATCACGCGAGTGGCTGTACATGTCAGAGAGCGTCTCCGACTTAGGCGAGCGATACCCATAGCGCACGCCATCGAACCGGGCCAGATTCGCGCTCGCTTCCGCCGTCGCGACCAGATAGTACGTAGGGATTGCATACTGCGTGTGCGGCAGCGAAATCGGCTTGATCGCGCATCCCGCAGCCTTCAGTGTCTCGATGCCCTTCTCGATCGCGGCGCGTACCTCAGGATCGAGTCCTTCGGCGAAGTATTCCTTCGGAACACCAATCCGCAGGCCTGCCGCGGGCTTGTCGCTCTCGGCGGCATAGTCCTCGACCGGAGCGGGAGAACTGGTCGCATCACAAGGGTCCGATCCGGCGATTACGCCGAGCACACTAGCCGCATCACGGACGTTTGCGGCAAACGGTCCCACGCGGTCGAGCGAGGAGGCAAAGGCGATGAGCCCGTAGCGCGAGACGCGTCCATACGTGGGCAGCACACCTACTACGCCGCAAAAGCTCGCCGGCTGGCGAATCGACCCGCCCGTATCCGTGCCGAGCGTGGCCATCGCCAGATTGGCTGCAACGGCTGCAGCCGAACCACCGCTCGATCCGCCTGGTACACGCTCGGGATCGACGGGATTGCGCACGGGTCCATAAGCGGAGTTCTCGTTCGATGAGCCCATTGCGAACTCATCGCAGTTGAGCTTGCCGAGCAACACGGCGCCCGCGGCTTCCAGTCTGGTTACGACGGTTGCGTCGTAAGGAGGCCGGTAATTTTCGAGAATCTTCGAGCCCGCTGTGGATGGGATGCCTTTCACCACGAGCACATCTTTGATGCCGACCGGAACACCTGCCAACGGGGGCAGAGGATCGCCTTTAGCAGCAAGGGCATCGATGCGCGCGGCCTGTTCGAGCGCCCGTTCTTTCGTAAGGCTCAGATAGATGTTCAGGTGCGGGTTCTTCTTTTCGATGCGCTCGTAATAGCTGGCGATGGCGTCGGCCGCTCTCACGCGCCTTTCAGTGATCTCCTCGCGCAGAACGGCCAGCGTCTTTGGTTTCTCGACAAAGCTCTCGATCGTGTGTGTCTCGCCAGCCAATTGCGATACCTCGTAGTCCCTGCTCTTTTACCGTTCGATCACCTTCGGCACTTTGAAGAACACCTTGTCGGATTCTGGAGCCTGCTGCGTCACCGCGGTGCGATCGAGCGACGGCCGCACTTCGTCAGGCCGCAGCGCACTTGTAAACTCTTCGAGTTCACTGACCTGCGCCAGCGGCGCCACACCGGCTGTGTCAAGCTCGTTCAGTTCTGCGACATAATCGAGGATGGCGTTCAAATCCGTGAGCATATGTGCAGTCTCATCCGGCGTCAGCTTCAGATGCGCCAACTCCGCTACGCGCGCGACGTCTTCTACCGTTACCTTTGCATTCATGGGTGAGATTTCCTCGCGTAGCGCCGGCACGATGCGGCCGGAAATTTCCGCTCTTCCGAAGTTCAAGTATAGCCGGTGTACGCGTCAGGAGAGCCCGCAGCTCAGTCGACGACAAGCGTCAGATTCACCGAGTGAGAGATGCCGGTCGAAGTGATGGTGACCGGAATCGTATACGTTCCTGGCGGCGTGCTGGAACCGCTTCCGCCGCCGGTCGGGTTGCCACCGGTGCCACCGCTCGAGCTTGTGCAGCTTGTTGCAAAGGCGGCGCAGAACGCCATCAGCACAGCCAGCAAAAGCAGCTGATTTCGGCGGGCTCGCGCCAAGAAGAGCAACGCGCAAAAGAAAGGCAGAGATCGCAAGCCCGCGAGCGTATGAACCAATGCCGACGGACTCGATTGGCCGGTGAGAATCTCGGCCGTTACATTGCCCTGCACTCCCAGATTGAGGCTTTCACTGGGAGGGTTGAAGATGCAGGCGGCGTTCTTCGGAATTGTGCCGCAATTAAAACTGAAGGTGGCCTGCGCGCCGCTGGACGTGATCAGCAGCGGAAAATTCGCCGTCTGGCCGCTGGCGACGGTTAGGCTGCCGGCCCCTGAGATCGCAATCGAAAAATCGAAGCCGGTGCCGGCGAGCACAGCCGTAACGGGCACAGCCAGCGCTGGCGATGCGACGGTCAGCGCTCCGGAGACAGTGCCCGTCGCTGTTGGCGTGAACACCACGCCTACCCCGCAGCTCGCGCCCACGGCCAGGCTGCCTGTACATGTGTTTTGCACGATCGAAAACGGTCCCGTCACAGAGATCGTCATCGAGGCGATCGAATAGGCAGTACTGTTGGTGATCAACACCGGTTGTGCCGAGCTGGACTGATTCACACCAACGGCGGGAAATGTGAGAAGTGCCGGAAGAAGGCTCAACCCGCCGCCAAGTAATCCAGATCCATTCAGCGGCACGGCGACAGCCTTCACTCCCGGCGTGGATGATGAGACGACGAGCGTCGCGGCGATAGGGCCCGTCGCCGCCGGCGTGAACACCACCTGCACGGTGCAACTGCTGCCGCTGTTGAGTATCGCGCCGCATGTGTTGGCGCTGATGGCATAACTTGCCGCTGCGGGACCGATGATCTCAAAGCCGATGTTGGCCAGCGACGCTCCGCCGCCGTTCGTGACGGTTACGGTCTGCGGCGCGCTGGGAACTCCAGGCTGCTGGTTCGCAAAGGTAAGACTCGCCGGATTCACGGTCAATATGGCCGGCGCGACGCCGGTGCCGGAGAGAGATACCGTCTGCGTGCGCAGCGCGTCGCTCACCGTGAGCGTGCCTGTGATGCTGCCCAACTGTGTGGGCGCAAACTGAACGGCGACGGTGCACGAGGAGTTTGCGGCAAGCTGCGTGCCACAGCTATTGGTCACCTGGAATCCTGCGCTCGCCGCGAGCGTAATGGACGCAAGTGGTTGCCCGCCAGAATTTGTGAGCGTGATGACCTGCGGCGCAGACGATTGCCCTGTTGCCGTCGGTTGGAATGTGAGCGATGCGGTGCTCAGCGTGTCAGTGGGCGCTGAAAGGCCAGTGCCCGTAAGTTCTACAGTCTGGGTTCCTGCGCCGTCATTGAGTGTGAGCAGCCCTGTGGCCGGGCCGGACTGCGTAGGAGCGAAGCTCACCTCGATCTGGCAATCGGAGTTCGGCGCCAGCGAAACCGTGCCGCAGGCGTTGCTGGCCAGCGCGAAGGGGCCGGTTACGGTAAGTCCGTTGATGGGAATTGCCGACGCACCGTTGTTCGCGACTGCAATCGGAAGCGGCGCGGAGGTTGATCCTACGGCCGTCGAGCCAAGGCTCACGATTGCAGACGTGAGGGTCACTGCCCCAGACGCTGTACCGGTTCCATCAAGGCCGACGACCATCTGGCCTCCGGCGAGATTGGCATAGACGATCAGTTGACCTGTCTGTTTGCCGATGATCGTCGGCGCAAAGACTACCTGGATTGCGCAGCTTCCGCCCGGTGCGATGGAGGCATTCACGCATCCGTCGATCTCGCTGTAGCCTGCGCTGACAGAGACTGACGTCGGCGTCAGGGCAGCCGAACCTGTGTTCTGGATCGTCACCGTCCGCGCGGCGCTCGCGCTTCCTTCGGTCTGATTGCCGAACTCGAGGCTGGTGGGTGACGCAGTGGCCGTTGTGAGGCCCGCACCTGCGCTCAGAAGCGGCGCCTGCCAGATACCCCGACCGTATGTACCGGCTACAAGGACCTGCGGAGAAGCTGTAGCGGCAGCAGCCTCAAGCGCGACAACCGGCGCGCTGGGCAGGCCGCTTCCCAACCGCGACCAGCAGACATGCGGAGGCACCGCGCAACTCGCCACCTGCGTCGTGAAATAGACACCCTGATCGGTTGCCAGATATACGATGTTCGGATCTCTGGGGTCGACGCTGATGCTGTTAGCCGGTGCAGCGGGAAGATTGGCCATCAGATCGCTCCAGTGTGCTCCGCCGTCCGTAGAACGGTAGACGACCTGTACGCCTTCAGCCGGGCTGTTGACACCCGCAACGGTTACATAGACCGTCTTTCCGGTTGTGTCGCTCGGATCGACGAAGACGCTCGAAATATCGAGGCCGTAAACATTGAGTGTGTGAACGTCATTGACTACGGGGTTCATCGTCAGATCCGTGACGACCGGAGCGGTGCTCGACGAAGGATTGAACACGATGCTCCAGACGTGACCGGGCAGATGCGCGCCTCCATCGGCCGCTCCATACATGCCGAGATAGATCAGTTCGCTTCCGCTGGGCAGAGCCATGGCCGAGATGGAGTGAACCAGCGCGTCACCGTTGCACACTGTATTCGTTACGCCACTGTCGAGAATCGGCGTGATAGCATTGGCCGCACTCCAACCCACGCCATTCGCCGGTCCGCGCCACAACTGGCATGTGGCGATGAGCAGTTGCGTGGGGTCGAGTGGATCGACGAGAAACGGTGCGGGCGTAGCCGTCGCGCCAGGCGAGAGATTCACATCCGAGTTGGTAACCACGGGACCCGAGCCGAAATCAGCGGGCGCGCAGAGCGACGCTTGCGCGCAAAGATAGATGGAGACTCCCGCCTGGTTGTTGACGTACCAGCTCGCGTCATTTGCAGGATCGATCGTCACGGGGCCGCCATATCCGGTGAGAATCTGCGGCCACTCTGCTGTGGCCGCTGTGCCCTTCACGCCCGCAGTGCCGTTCACGCCGAGGCCCGCCATCATTACATACGGCGAGGCCATGACCGGTGAGAGACTCACCACCTCAGCCAGCGAGCCGAGACTTCCGTTGAGATTCTGAAAGTGCGTTGCATCCGCCGCCGCGCAAGAAGCGCCTGTCTCGCCGATGCCGTCGATCGAACGCCATAGCCCGCTGTCGTTCCCAATGAAGATCTCGAGCGGATTTGCCGGGTTCCAGGCGAGCGCGTGCTGAAAAGGGCCAACCTGTGCACTCATGCACCCGATTGCATTTGTGGTATTGCGCCATGCGCAGCCCGCAGTCAGGCTGCATCGCCACACGTCGCTATCGCCGGCCAGCAGCACGGTATCCTGCCCATTCGGGGTTGCGGCCAGCGCGAGATTGTAGTTTCCGTTCAGAATCGTCGCGCTGCCGTCGGCCGTGCGGCTCTCAAGCGCGGCTGTGCTCCATTGTTTAGCAAATGTGATCGAGGTGTTGCCGCATGCGCTGCCATTTAGATTGCAGGAGTCCTGCCAGAGTCCCTGATCCTGGTTCTTGCCATCGACGGTCCATGCAAAGGTGTCGCCGCTCGCGGGATTGACCGCCAATGCGCCGCGAAAGATGGGGCAGCTCAGCGACCCGGCCCCGCCGAGGTTGTTGGGGCAAAGTTGCGTAGTGAGCCCTGCGCCGGGCTGCGCCGCCATGCGCGTCCACGTGATGCCGTCGGCCGACTGGTAATAGCCGTGGTGGCGTACCGCCGCTACGAACAACTGCCGCGCGGGATTCCACACTACCGCCGTGGCCGCGTTGCCGTCAGGCACAGCGAACGCATCGATTGGCCCTTGTACGTCCTTGCCGCTGCCGTCAGTAATGGTGGCCAGGTGCCAGGTCGCTCCGCTATCTGCGGAGTAGTAAAGTCCTGCGTAGCTCAAGTTCGGCCGCCCGGCGGCAACGAGTGCGCTCTCAGCGGCCTGCGCTACGGCTGCGACGACAATCTGCGGATTGGCCGTGCTCCAGGCGAAACCGGCAAAGCCTTCTCCCACAAAGCTGAAATCCTGACCGCCCAATCCATCCTCGGCATCCCGAGTTTTCTGAATCAGCGTCCAGGTGGTTCCGGAATCAGCGGAGCGCAGAATGCCTGTGCCATAGTAAGAATCGAGCGCGTCATTCGGATCGCCGGTGCCGGCGAGAATGACGCCCGTTCCTCCGGGCTGCACGGTGAGCGCTCCGATAGTGATGGAGGCATCGATGGCGCCGTTCAATGCGTTGACGCTGTCGGTGAGCGGAGTAAACACGATGGAAGATAGATCGGACGCGCCCGCGTTGCTGGCTGCCCACACCCCGCCTCCAGTAGCGCCCACGTACACGCGGTTGCCGGTCGGGTCAGAGGGATCGAAGGCAATTGCGGCGACGCGTCCGGTCACCGGGCCAAAGCTCTGCGTCTGGACGGCCGTGGGGCCGAGCGGTTGCCATGTCGCTTGCCCCAGTACCGGCTGAACAGGCAGGATGTGCAGCGCAATCGCAAGAAGAAATACCCACCGGCCGATCGGCGCGTTAGGCAGTTGTCGCTTGTGTCGGGCCTGCCCATTCCACACCAATCTGGCTCGGCGAATGCACAGGCTAACCTGCTGCGATCGAATCCAATTGATAGCGGTCTCTGGCATTCCGATTCCCACCTTCGCGTTCTTGCCAATGCGCCAACAGAGAAAAGCGCAGAATCCATGGGATCGCGCTGGATAGAGTTCTCAGTTGTGGGGGATCGAAATTGCGACCCATTATAGGCCAGAGTGGGAGCGGGCGAAATGAGATTGCGCAAAAGGCGCGTGCTTGGCTGTAAGTTCTATCTTTTCTCCGCCGGGTACTGCCGGATGTAGGCGTCCGAGTCGAACTTTTTGCCAAATGAGGCGGCGGTCATGGAGCGCACCAGTCCAAAAACCGACCGGTTGAACCACGGGCGGTCAAGCTTGCCCACGATGGCCCAGGCGATACCTGCATAGCCATTGGGATCGCGGCCATCGAGTTCATAGCGGTCGTTCAGAATCACCGCCCAGTCGAAAGCCGTTGCCGGATCAGGCGCCCACTCGAGAATCTTTTTTGCCCAGTAGATGCGCATGAAGTTATGCATCCACCCGGTGGTCACCATCTGGCGCTGCGCAGCATTCCACAATTCATCGTGCGTTTCGCCGCGCTCGAGCTGCGCAAGCGCATAGCGGAACGGCCGGGTATCCGCTGCGTGTTCAAGCAGGCTCTGCCGCGCCCAGGGGGCAGCGCACTCCCAATTGTCATAGTTCGGCTCGTGGCGCACGAATAAAACCGCCAACTCGCGCCAGCCAATCAGCTGCTCTAAAAATCTTTCGCTAATTGCCGACGCGATCTTGCCAGCCTCGGCGGCCTTTCGCACGGCCAACGCAATCGTAAGTGGGCCTATGTTGCCGAAGTGCAGATACGGCGAGAGGCGGCTGGTGCCTTGCTTTTCAGGGTGGTTGCGATCGGTGTTGTATGCGGCCAGATCGCGCCGGATAAATTCACCGAGACGCCGAAGCGCGGCGTGCGTGCCGCCGGTGAAAGTGTCTACTGGCTTTATGCTGCGGTCGAGCTTGCTAAAGCCGGTAGTGATGTCGTGCGCGAGGTTGAAGTGCGCGAGCGTCTCATGCGGTTTCCATGGATGTAGCGGCTTGATCTTCTTCGGTACAACCAGAAATTTTGGCAGCTCGCGTTTCAAATGCGACCTGAAGTGATGCAGCAACGCGAAGCTGCGATTGAAGACACGCGAAGGCACCACCACATCGGCATCGACGGTCCAATAAGGAAACTTGAGGCGCTGGGCAAGCACCTTACGCCAGCGTTCAGGTTCGCGGCAGGGATTCTCATCGCCGACGAGCAACGCAGCCTGGACCTCTTCTAAAAACGCATCGAGCCGGTTGTCAGGAGGACGCCGGACGACGAACTCAACGCCGAGTTCTGCAGCGTCTGCCTCCACATCGCGCAACCCCTGCGCCAGAAAGTGATAGTGGCGTAGATTGGCGTTGGGATAGTTGGGAACAACGCCGAAATAAATCACCACCGGCAGGCCCAGCAGATTGCCGGCTTCGATCGCAACATCGAGCGCAGGGTTGTCGAGCACGCGCATGGCCCGCTGCATCCAGTAGACGACGCAGCGCGCGGGGGTACGCGGCGCTCCGCTGCCACGGACAAGGATGCGCGGATTTTTCGTGAGCCGGGCGAGTTCCTCAGGCCACTGCGCGCGTTCTGGTGCGGGCTTCACTCGGCGATCGGCCTCTCACAATTCATTTTGCGCGCCGCCTAACAAAAAGGCCGCCCGCAGGCGGCCCTTATTTTGTTGAAAGCTGAGAGCTAACGGCTGATAGCTGCTCTTACCACCGTCCCCAGGCGCGGCTCATGTAGTCGGTGAGCGTCATGCTGATGAGCCCAAGAAAGATGAAGACGCCGGAGATGACCGTAAGCTTGGTCAGCTTGGTGCTGTATTTCACATGCATGAAAAACAGCACAACCAGGATCATCTTGGTGCAGGCAATGGCCAGCGCGGCCACCGGATTCCAGAAGATCGTGAGACTCCCGATGTGCGTCTCGCCCAGGTCGATGTACGAGGCCCACACAGTGAGGCCCGTGCCCACCAGGAGCGCAAGAAGAATCGTCAGGTAAACCATCGGGCTTACGATGTGATGCTCGTGATCAGTTTGTCCGTGTTGTTCGCTCATGGCGTCAATCCTTAATGTCTGCTGATCAGATAGAGCAGCGGGAACAGGAATATCCAGATGATGTCGACAAAGTGCCAGTACAGCCCGAAATTTTCGATATAGGTGACATGCCCGGTCGTAAAATCACCGGCTCGAGCACGCACAATCAGGTAACCCAAAATAGCAATGCCGATGATCATGTGCAGCGCGTGCATGCCGGTCATCGCAAAGTAGAGAAAGAAGTAGAGCTCCGTCTTGCTCGCAATATCGACCGGCAAAGCTTTGTCGTGGTACTCGTTGTAGACCTCAGGATCGGAGGTGGGGTTCGTGAAGTTCTGGATGCTGTAGTGCCAACCGGGAATGTGATGCTTTTCCCATTTCTCGTGGTACTCGATGGTCTTGATGCCGAGAAAGACGAGACCCAGAATGAACGTGATCACCAGGAAAAGAACGAGCATGCCCTTGCGGCGCATCTCGGCGCTCCACACGCCCATGGCCATCGTGAAACTGGACAGGATAAGCACAGCCGTATTCGCCGTGCCCCAGCCGATATTCAGCTGATGTGATGCCACAACAAAGGCCGGATAGTACCAGTTACGCAGCAGCAGATAGGCGGTAAACAGCCCGCCGAAAAACATGACTTCGGTCAGCAGAAAGAGCCACATGGCAAAATTTGTGGCGTCGAACTGCTGGCTGACAGTCTCAAAGTGGTGGCGCTGATACGGCGGGTGCTCGTGATGGGCCTCGGCCGCCGTATCGTGCGCGATCGCTGTGCTATCCGACACTGGCTACCTCTTTCTGTTGCTGGCGCGCCAGCCACTCGTAGTCGTAAGCTTCATGGTCCATGATCGGTATCTCGGGGAAATTCTCGGTCAGCGGCGGCGACTGCGTCTGCCACTCGAGGCCTGTCGCCTGCCACGGATTGTCTCCCGCAATCTCGCCATACTTGAGCGACCAGGTGAGATAGAGGATCGGCAGCAGATAGCCGACGCCCAGAATCGACGCGCCTGCAGTCGAGAAGACGTTCAGCACCTGGAACTCTGGCGGATAGGCCGCATAGCGCCGCGGCATGCCCAGCGTGCCGAGAATGAACTGCGGGAAGAACGTGAAGTTGAAGCCGATGAACGTAACCAGAGCAGCGAGCTGCGAGATCTTCTCCGGATACATGCGGCCCGTCCATTTGGGCCACCAGAAGTGGATGCCCGACAGGAAGGCCATCAACATGCCACCTACCATGACGAAGTGGAAGTGCGCCACGATGAAGTAGGTCTCGGTCAGGTGGATGTCGGTTCCGGTTGCACCGAGAAAGACGCCCGTCATACCGCCGATGGTGAACAACCCCATGAAGCCGAAGGCGTAGAGCATCGGCGTCTCGAAGGTGATGGACCCGTTGTAGAGCGTGAAGGCCCAGTTGAAGATCTTGATCGCCGAAGGCACCGCAACCAGCATGGTCAGAAGCGAAAAGACCAGCGCGGCGTAGTTCGAGATGCCCATGATGAACATGTGATGGGCCCACACAAAGAAGCCGAAGACCGCGATCGCAACTGACGAGAACGCCACCGCAGTGTAGCCGAAGACTCGCTTGCGGCTGAACGTCGAGACGACTTCAGAGATCACGCCCATACCGGGCAAGATCATGATGTACACGGCCGGGTGCGAATAGAACCAGAACAGGTGTTGGAAGAGAAGCGGATCGCCGCCCATCGCCGGATCGAAGACGCCGATGTGCACCGTGCGCTCCAGAACAATGAGAACCAGCGTGATCGCCAGTACCGGCGTGCCCAGCACCATCAGGATCGACGCGGCGTAATTGGACCACACAAACAACGGCAGCCGGAACCAGGTCATGCCAGGGCAGCGCATCTTGTGAATGGTCACAATGAAGTTCAGCCCGGTAAAGATCGAACTGAAACCAGCCACAAAGATCGCAAGGCCGGTCGAGATCACGTGCGTGTTCAGATAATGCGTCGAGAGCGGAGTCGTGAAGGTCCAGCCCGTATCCACACCGCCTGCGGCCATCGTGTAGATGGCCATGATGCCTGCGACTACGTAGAGATACCAGCTCAGCAGGTTGATCTTAGGCAACGCCAGATCCTTGGCGCCGACCATCAGCGGAATCAGAAAATTGCCGATCGTAGCCGGCACAGACGGCACCAGGAAGAAGAAGACCATGATGACGCCGTGCATGGTGAACAGCTTGTTATACGTGTCGGCCGCTACCAGATCGCTTTGCGGTGTGAGCAACTCCAAGCGGATGAGGCCTGCGAGCGCGCCTCCGATGAAGAAGAAAAACGTAATCGAGATCAGATAGAGAGTTGCAATCCGCTTATGGTCGCCGGTAAGCAGCCAACTGAGCAGACCATTCTCCTTGGTCAGGAAGTTCGTCTTAGGAATCCTGGCCGTAGCCTGGTCGGGAAGAGTAACGATTGTGGCAGCGCTCATTGTTGAACCTCCCCTGGTCCGCCGGACGTTGGTCCTGCGGGGGCTTTACCTCCCGGCGCCGCGGCTCCCTGGCTGTCAGCCGGCAACACGGTAGTATTCACAGTTTGTTGTATACGATAGTCCGAGTCGAGACTCTTGAGATACTCGACCAGGGCGAAGACGCCTTCTTCGCTAATCTGGCCTTGATACGTGGGCATAATCGGAGCATAGCCCTGCGTAATGTTTTGCGAGGGATTCAGAATCGCCTGGCGCAGATAAGCGTCATCGACCAAAACGCTCTGTCCATTCGCGAGCGCCAGCCGCGAACCATAGACGCCGACAAGATTCGGTCCGCGAGCATCCGGCCGGGTATTGTGGCACGCATTGCAGCTCAAGCTGGCAAACAGCCGCTCTCCGTCCTGCGCCAGTGAATGGCCGCTCGTTGAGCTCTGCAGCCATTTCTTGAAGTCGTCGGGCGTCATCACCACCACATCACCGATCATCTGCGAGTGGTTGGTTCCGCAATACTGGGTACAAAAGAGGTGATATGTGCCGGGAGTCGTCGCTTCAAACCAGACCGTTGTGTAACGGCCCGGAATCGCTTCGCGCTTCACACGGAAGGCAGGAATCGAGAAGCTATGAAACACGTCCTGCGAAATGATCGTGAGCTGCACTGGACGGCCGGTCGGAACGTGGAGCGAATCGATCTCATGCTGGCCGCCGGGATGCTCCGCCTTCCACATCCACTGCTTGCCCACCACGTAGATATTCATCGCATTCGCGGGCGGCGTGTAAATGCGGAAGTAGAGCAGGGCGCCCCACACGAACATGATCAGAAACAGGCCGAGCGGAATGATGGTCCATGTGGCCTCAAGCAGCGTGGACCCTTCGATCTGTACCGCTTCAGGATGACGCTTCTTGCTGTACAGAATGGAAAAACCGACAATCAGCAACACCACGATCGTCAGGCCCACAAGGCTGACCAGGACCATGAAGAAGTACAGCGCATCCATCTGCGGCGCAATCTTCGACGCCTCGGGCGGAAACAGCGAGAAGTTCGTCAACCACTTGACGAGAAACTGCCAGAGTACTGGGCTGATGTGGTCCATTCCTTTATCCGTTCACCTTTTTTCCTGTCCCATGCGTTCCTGTTTCCGCTGCGTGATCCTGCCGATAATCGCGGCGGAACATCACCGTCATAAATCCACCAAGAAGCACCATCGTCAGAAGCCCGCCCATCTGCACCACCCTCGACACGATCAGCGAATGCCGGTTGGTCTGGGGATCGTAGTGGTAGCAGTAGGTGAGAATGTTGTCCACCGGCGAACCGATGCGGTTTGACGATGCCTCGTTCAGTCCCAGCAGCAGATCCTTGGGAGAATATTCGACGCCCATGTAGTACTGGGCCAGCTTGCCTTCGGGCGTCACGATCTGGATTGCGCTGGCGTGCGCAAATTGCGTGAGCTTGCCATCCGGACCGGGAATCCGCACATACCGGAAGCCCACAGCCTGTGTGAGCGCATCGACATTGGGCTGCGTTCCGGTGAGGAAGTGCCAGCCGTCCGCAGTTTCGGGATGCCCGTAGCGCTTCAGGTAACTACGCTTCTTGGCCGCGGCCAGATCGGTTCCCTCAGAAGGATCGATGCTCACGACGACAATATCGAAGTCCTTGCCCGGAACATACTTCACCATCTGCAAGGCGCTGACCAGGCCGTTCAGCTCTTCTGAGCAGAGCATCGGGCACTGATAGTAGACCAGCGCAAGAATCGCAGGCCGTTTGCCGAAGTAGTTGCCCAGCGCAACCTGCTTTCCGGCGTCGTCGGTAAACATGAGATTGAGTGGCAGCTGCGTGTTGAGCCGCTGATCGATGCCTACCTTGCCGAGAACGGTCGGCTGATTGTTCGCAGGTCCTTCTGACTTGTCGCCGTAGCTGGAAACCTGAGCATGCGCGGCAGTTGAAAGACACAACAGGACAGCCGCCAGTATCGTGCCGATCGCATTGACCCTATTGGTTCTTGCGTTAGGCTCGCTTACCCGGATTGTCCCTGTACTGCGCATCTCGTGTTTCCTTTTGGGCGCTGCGCTCTCCTGCAACGCGTACATCTCAAAAAATTACCGCGTGCCCGGCGAACCCTGTGGCTCGCTGCGCACGGCCGTCGCAGCCTGGATTGCGGCCTGGTCTTGCTCGTAGGTCGTCGGCGCAAAGCCGTTGGTCAGCGGCATGGTGACCACCGGACGGCTGTCTCCGGCCATCAGTGGCTGCATTTCAGCAGCCGGAGCCACCGGCAACCCGTGCTGAGCGATGATCTCCATCGCCCGGTCGATCGGAATCCGCACGGTGCCCTTCGACTGATCGATCCAGGTGTAGTTGTTGAGCAGAATGTTTTCCCGCGCATGCAGATCGGCTACATCCTGGTTGCCGTCATCGAGTTGCACCCGCGGCGTCGGAAAGCTCTGCGTGATCTCGGCCATCTTGTTCTGCAGCGCCGGACTCGACGGCAAATTTCCCAACTGCCGGACATCGACGGTCTGGGTCCACTTGCTGTTGGGCCCGTCTTCTTTGTTCATACGTGCATTGAAAACCTTGCCGATGCCGTAGCAGAGCACCGCCGTGACCACCACAAAGATGCCCATCGCGACGATAAAGACTAAGATGCCGGTAATCTTGACGTCGGTCGGCTCGTAACCGAGCGAGGCATCCACCTGGTCGTTCTTGTGGATATGGGGTGAGTTGTTGTTATGCGTGGGCATGCTCAGGCTCCAAAATCTCCACGAGATGCGGATCGTTGACCTGCACCAGCGGGCGCTTCTTCAGCTGCACGCAGAAGACGGCGATCCAGAAAGAAACCATTGCCACCGGCAGCACCGCGTATTCGAGAATCCCCCAGCTGAAGTGGAGGTTGCGCGCTGCATCTTTGAAGTTGGGTTCGATCAGCCAGAACAGGTCAAAGGCTTTGGCGAAGATCATCCACTGGCAGACGCGCGTAAGCCGCTTCTTATTGCGCTTGATGTCGCGCGAGAGCAGCATCGTGAACGGAATGAGCCAGTGGAAGATGAAGTCGAGCGTGATGATGACGCCCCAGTGGCCGCGAATCCGGTCAAGATACCACGGAATCTCTTCCGGCAGGTTGCCCGACCAGATGATCAGGAACTGTCCGAATGCTAGATAGATATTCAGCATCACGAAGGCAAAGGTAAGTTTGCCCAGGTCGTGCTGCTCTGTCTGACGCATGATCGTCTTGAAAGGCTCGGCCTTTGACAGCGCGATCGAAACGATGATTGAGAACGCTAAAACCGAGTAGCCCTGGCCCACCAGGAACAAGAGGCCGTAGACAGAGGAGAACCAGGTCACGTCCATCGACATCACCCAGTAGATGACCGCGGCCGTCATGGTCAGCGAGTAGACGACGATGCCGGGCCCGGAGAGGTTCTCGAACTTCTTGATCCAGTAGGGCGTGGTCTCCGGCCCTTCGCTGTCGCGCCGATCGGCCATCTTTTTCAGCCGCCATGTATAGAAGAACCAGATGATGAAGCACATCAGGCCGACAGCGATGAACATGTTCGGGTTCAGCATGCCGTGCTTGAACTCGATGCAGTGCGCCTGCATTTCACTGATCAGCCCCGACTCGGCCGCGCCCCGCGGATCGCTGATGGCGGCCCACAGGTAGAGCTTCTTCATGAAGATCACCGGCAGAAGCCAGTAGGCAAAGACCACCGGCAGCGTGCGGCTCATCGCCTCAAGAGGCCGGCGCAGCAAGAGACCCCACTTGCCGCCTGAGCAGTACTGCACCATCAGCAACGCCAGGCCACCCACAGACCAGCCAAAGGTGAGCATCAGGCCCAGCACCCAGGCGCGCAGAAAGTGGTCCCAGCCGAGATGCTCCGGATCCTGCGATTGGCCGAGGAAGGCCAGAATCACGGCAATTACCAAAAAGATCGCTCCAACCATCAGCGCGCGGCTCTTCCAGCTATCCACAAAAGCTGGAGCGCTGAGATCCGCTGGAAGCGATTTGCTGTGCGATGCGTGAGCCATTCCGTAGAGTCCTTACTTGGCGGCCGGTGCGGCCGGTTTGCTTACAGGAATCGATATTCTTGGGTCTGCCGGGAGAGCCTGACCCATGGCCGGAGTCCCTTCACTGGCAATGGGCTTATAGGCCTGCACGGCGGTCGAAGGCAGCGTCCATGGCTTCGCGTACTCGGGATGCCCTTCCTCCTCTGCGATACTCTGCAAACTTCTAACCTGCATGCCCGCCGGCACGCTCTGCACATTGGCTTCCTGGCTGAACTGCAGAGCCCGGATGTACGCCGCAACTGCCCAGCGATCCGACGGCGTGAGCTGCGCGGAGTAGTCCGGCATGGCGCCATAGCCGTGCGTCATCACGTAGAAGTAGTGCGAGATGGGCTGCGACATGCGCACTTGGTCGTGCAGATTCGCCGCCGGCTTGTAACCGCGGTACACAATTTCGCCCAGCCCGTTGCCCACGCGCGAGTGGCAAGGCGTGCAGTAGATATTGAACCGCTCCTGGCCGCGCTTGAGCACTTCCATCGTGACCGGGAAAGGCATCATGTCCCGCTCTTCGCGGTAACCATTCGTTCCCTGCACCAGACCGGTGTAGAAGTAGCTGTCTTCGTGCAGCTGCCCGCGAGCCACGGTGTTCGCCACCTGAGGACGCGCGCTTCGGCCATCGGCAAAGAACGAGGAGCCGCGCTGCGGAATCATCTTCGGCTCGTTGTGCATGTCCTGCCGGCAACCGGCCACGAGAAGAACGCAGGCCATCGCGGCGAGGGAGAGTGGTCTCCGGACTGAAAGCTGAGAGCTGAAAGCTGAAGGCTTCGTACGCATCAGTACTCCACCTCCACCACAGACACCGGAGCGAATGACTCCAGATAGGCCTTCGAGGCCGCGAGATCAAACTTAGGATCGAGTGCTTCCAGGCACAGGAAGAACTTGTCCGTCGTCGCGCCATTACGGAAGTTGGGTGCGTTGAAGAGCGGATGATAGAGCGCCGGCAGTCCATTCAGAGCCAGCATGCCGAAGGCCGCTGACAGACCGGCCCACAGGATGGTCCATTCATAGGCCGGCACAACAAAGGCCGGCCAGGAGTAGGTCGGACGTCCGGCGAAATTCATTGGATACGCCAGCACAGAGATCCACGTCTCCAGCGAAAACATGGCAGCGCATCCCATGAGGCCGCCGATCAATGTAACGAGCGGCACCTTGTTGCGATGAAAGCCGATGGCCTCCGCGGCCTCTTCCACTGGATAGGGCGTATAGCAGTCCAGCCGCCGCCAGCCATCCTGGCGCGCCTGACGCGCAGCCCGTATCAGATCACCGGGCGTATCGAATTCGGCCAGCAGGCCGTAAGTTCCTTCACGAGGAGGCATCGTTAATCACCTGCCTGCGCCGTCGCCTTCGGCTTGATCTTGGCCTGCGGCAGCAGTAAGCGGATTTCATTCATCGGAATCATGGGCAGCAAACGGACAAACAACAGAAATAGGAAGGTAAACAATCCTAGCGTGCCAATAAACGTCATGTAATCCCACTTGGTCGCGCGGTAGGTGCCCCACGAGGAGGGCAGGAAGTCGCGGTAGAGGCTGGTCACAACAATGACGAAGCGCTCGAACCACATACCGGTGTTGACCACGATCGAGAGGAAGAACATGTACGAGATATTGGTGCGCAGCTTGCGGAACCAGAGAGTTGTCAGCGGAATCGCGAGGTTACAAGTGACCAGCACCCAGTAAGACCAGCCCATCGGCCCGAAGGCGCGATTCCAGAACATGAAAGCTTCCCAGTGTGAGGCCGAGTACCAGGCCATGAAGGCTTCCATGCCGTAGCCGTAAGCCACGATGAAACCGGTGGCGAGCATGACCTTGCCCATGTTGTCGATGTGCCGCTCGGTCACCAGCTGCTCGAGGCCATAGAACTTCCGCAGCGGAATAGCCAGCGTGAGCACCATCGCGAATCCCGAATAGATGGCGCCGGCGACGAAGTAAGGCGGGAAGATCGTCGTATGCCAGCCAGGAAGCACGGCCACCGCGAAATCGAAGCTGATGACGGTGTGCACTGAGAGCACCAGCGGCGTCGCCAGACCGGCCAGAAGCAGCGAGGCCGTCTCGTAGCGCATCCAGTGGCGCACCGAGCCGCGCCATCCCCAGCAGAGCATTCCGTAAAAGTATTGAGCGACCTTCGATTGCGCACGGTCACGCAGAGTGGCTAGATCGGGAATCATGCCCACGTACCAGAAGACCACCGAGATGGTTGCGTAGGTCGAAACCGCGAAGACATCCCAGAGAAGCGGCGACCGGAACTGCGGCCACACGGTCATCGTAAACGGCAGCGGGAAGAGCCAGTATCCCAGCCACGGGCGGCCGACGTGGATCAGCGGGAACATGCCGGCGCAGACCACAGCAAAGATCGTCATGGCCTCAGCGAAGCGGCTGATCGAGTTACGCCACTGCTGCTTAAAGAGAAGCAAAATCGCGGAGATCAGCGTGCCGGCGTGGCCGATACCGATCCACCAGACAAAGTTGATAATGGCGAAGCCCCAGGCCACCGGCATGGTGATGGCCCAGATGCCGACGCCTTTCAGGAACAGCCAGGTTACAGCAGTCAGCAGGACGGTTGCTCCGCCGCCGGCCACCGCGAAGAGCGCAAACCAGCCCAGAGGCGTGTGCGGCGTGAGCACAATGTCTGAAATCTTCTCGGTGATCGACCGGAAGGTCTGCCCTAAGCCGACGACCCGAAACTCTCCAGTTGCGGGATCGACGCCAGGATCTTTCTTTCTCAGTTCACTGGTTGCCATCGCTGATTCAACCCTTTGCCGGCGCATGCTCCACCGGCGTCTCTTCGAGTTCCTGGTTCAGGTTCAGCACCTCAGCCACATACGTGGTCCGGGGCCGGGTGTTCTGGTCGGCAATCACCTGGTAGCTACGATCCTGGGCGCGCAGTTTCGCCACCCGGCTCTGCTTGTCATTGATATTGCCGAAGGTGATGGCGGAAGCCGGACACGCCTGTTGGCAGGCGGTCACAATCTCGCCATCGCGAATGTTGCGATTTTCCTTGTCGGCCTCGATCTTCGCTTCCTGGATGCGCTGCACGCAGTAGGTGCACTTCTCCATCACGCCGCGTGAGCGCACCGTCACATCCGGATTGCGCATCAGCGCGAGGCTGGGCGTCTCGTAGTCAGAGTAGAGAAGGAAGTTAAACCGCCGAACCTTGTAAGGGCAGTTGTTCGAGCAGTAGCGCGTGCCCACGCAGCGGTTGTAGACCATCATGTTGAGACCTTCGGGCGAGTGCACCGTCGCGCCCACCGGGCAGACCTGCTCACAGGGCGCATTCTCGCAATGCTGACAGGCCATCGGCTGGAAGTGCGCCCGCGGCGCGGCAAGATCGCCCTCAAAGTACGTATCGATGCGCAGCCACTGCATGTCGCGGCCGATGCGCACCTGCTGCTTACCGACTACCGGGATGTTGTTTTCGGCATAACAGCTCACGATGCAGGCATTGCAGCCCGTGCAGCTGTTCATGTCGATCGACATGGCCCAGGCGTTGGCCTCGGTGTAAGTCCAGTTGGGGAACAGCGATGTGCCCGGATTCGGCGTCTCGTGATTGTCTCCCTCGTGAGCAAAATTCGGATTCGCCTTGAACTCTTCGAGAGTCGCGTAGCGAATGATGCCGCGCGGACCCAGCGCTTCCACACCCTCGAGCGACCAGTTCTGATTGCCGTGATCAGTCAGGTTCTTGCCGCGATGGTCCTGATAGTGACTCTTGGTGATCGCGATGCCCCACTTGCCGTCTACCTTGCGGATCGCGCCCGTCGCATAGAACGGAGCCCAGGTATTGCGGATCAGGTAAGCATTGAATCCCTGGCCAGAGCCGACGCGGCCTGCATATTCGCGTCCATAGCCGAGATACACAGTCACGGAATTATCTGGATGACCCGGAGCCACAACCACAGGCGCCTTGACGCGGCCGCCGCCCACGCTGATCTCGATAATGTCGTCTTCTTCAAGATCAAGTTTCGTCAACGTGGCGCCAGAGACAATCGCCGCATTGTCCCAAGCCAGGTTCGTCACCGGCTTGGGTAGCTCCTGCAGCCAGCCCACATTCGACCACCGGCCGTCGTAAACAGTCGGATCGGGCCGGAAGATCACTTCAATGGAATCCTTCGCCGTCGGAGTGGGAATCGCGCCCAGTTTCAACGCAGGCGCGCTCTTCGACTTGTCGAAGGCCGTATCGGCGATCCAGCCGTCATGCAACACCTTGCGCCAGCCCGTTTCGAAATCACCCTTTATCGCGGGCTTCCAGGTCTCGCGCACAGCATCGTAGGAGCTGAGCATGGGATTATCGAGCAGCGCCTGGAAGAAGTCGTGCGCATTCCGTCCGCCATAGAGCGGCTCGATCAGCGGTTGCACGATGGACACGGTTCCGTCATAGGCACGCGCATCCGACCAATATTCGAGATAATGCGCTGCGGGAATGTGCCAGTGTGCGATCTGGCCGGTCTCGTCGACATGCGAGCCCAGATGCGCCACAACGTTTGCTTTATTGAAAGCCGACGCAAAGTCGAGATCGGCAGGCGCGTCATAGATGGGATTGGCATTGAGAATCACCAGCCAATCCACCTTGCCCGCATTCAGATCGGCGACAAGACTCTTGAAATCGCCCAACTGATCAGAAGAAACGGGATTCAGCGGCTCCGAAGCAACAAAGACCGTCTTGCCGATATTGCCGAGCGCGTTGTTGATCGCCAGCGCCAGCGCGGCCACCGATGGGTCCTGATAAAGGCCCGGAAGCACCGCACTCTTGCCGGCATTGGCCTTCAGATCCTTAGCCAGCGCGGCGAGGAATTTCTGCTGCGCATCGGTCCACCCATAGCCAGGCGCCTGCACGCCATTCACGCCGATAGCTTGAGCGAGCGCCGCGGCAAATGCCGGAATCTCGCTGGCGCGAAGACCGAGCCGATGCTCTGCCTTGAAGCCGGTTGTCGTTGGCGTGCTCTCCACCGCGTACAGCCGGTTCATGCCGCCTTCCGGCTGCTTGCGCCGATCCGCATAGTCGCGGACTAATTTATGGAAACCTGGATAGGATGCCCCGGAGAGGAAATCCGCATCCAGCGAAACGATGACATCGGCGCCGGTGAGGTCATACTGGACAGTCAGCCCGCTGGCGAGAAACGTTCCCGCAAGCGCTGGATCATACTGCACCAGCTTCGCCTTGGGATAAGCCTTCTGAGCTTCCTGCCACTGACGCGCAAGAGTCGGCGAGGTGATGGTTGCGCTGAGAAAGTAGATGCCGGTTCCATCTTTGGTCGAAGCCGCTTTCTCGCGTAAGGCTTCCGCAAACTCGCTCCAGCTGCGCCCCTCACCACGATAGGTCACACGCTGCGAGCGGTCGGGATCGTAAAGATCCAGCAGCGTTCCCTGCGTATACGCATCGGAGCCGCCGCGATTGTAGGCATGCTCCGGATTGCCGTCGACCTTGATCGGCCGGAACTCGCTCGACTTCACCAGCAACGGCACGGCGCCGGTCGTGAATGGATGCGCCGTAGAAAAGTACATCGGCTTACCCAGAACCAGATCTTCAGGAGCCTTGACGTAGGGATAGATCGGCTCGTCAGGCTGCTTGGTGCAACCAGCCAGGCCAGCCAGCGCCATCGAAGCGCCCATCAACTTAAGGAAGCCGCGGCGGGAGACGGGATCGATCCACTCCTGCGCCGATCCCGGAAACTCCTTCTCGACCGCCGCCTGAAACTCCGCCGTATCGGCCAGCTCATCGAGGGACCGCCAGAACCGGGGCCCCCGCAGACTGGTCTCCGTCTGCGGGGTGGAGAACTGCTTGCCCTTTACGCCCTTCAGCTCCTCGCGGACCGCAGCCAAGGTCATGGGCGCCGATGAAGCTTCATGGCTCGGCCCATTCTGCGTTTTTTCATCCACGGCTTTCCCCATCCTGCTCTCCACCGCCTTCGCGGCCGCCTTCTTTCCGTTTCCGCTCATCGGTGGCACACCTCGCAGCTCGCCAGGTCCTTCGGCGGGCGAATGTTGTAGTGCGCCAGCAGAAAGTGACCCAGCTCGTCCTGGCTGGTGAATTTCTGAAACTGAATCTGGGCCGGCATGGCGCTGGCAGCGCTCGCCTCGCCCAGACCACCCGCAAGAGCTGCGGGCCGCAACAGCGCAAGCGGCTTCAACGAAGCAGCCAGGTTGGCGTCGCCCGAAGGATCGCTCTTCGTACAACTCACCGTCTCCGCTGTCGGCACACCCGATTTGTCGTCGACCGCCGCGCACCACACCGGCCTGTCCTCGGTCGGTCTCTCCCAGGCCATGTTGTAGATCTCGGAGGTGGGGCGCAGATTCTTGGAAGGATTGCGATGGCAGTCGAGGCACCACTCCATCTGCAGCGTGTTCTGCTCGTACATCAGCGGCATCTCGTCCACCTGACCGTGGCAGGTAGCGCAGCCGATTCCCTTGTTTACGTGGATTTCGTGATTAAAGTAGACGTAGTCGGGAAGGTCGTGCACCTTGGTCCACACAAGAGAGTGACCGGAGTACCAGCTATTCCGGACCGGCTCAAGCAGCTGCGCATTGGTCCAGATCTGCGCATGACAGTTCATACAGGTGCGCGTGGGAGGAATCCCTGCATAGCTCGATTTCTCGACGGTCGTGTGACAGTACTGACACTGCAGCCCGAGACCCTGTACGTGATGTTTATGGCTGAACGGAACCGGCTGATCCGGGCGCTGACCCTGCCGCGTGACCCAGGGGGAACGTTGTAGTTGGTCTAGCGTGACTCCCAGGGCGATCACGATCAACCCCGTTAGCACCAAGCTCATGCGAGCCAGCGCATTGGAGCTGCGGTCGAAAATTTGCGGCATTATTGTACCCTGCTGATTTTTCGTGTCTGGATGCGGCCGCTGTGTCAGCGGTCACACAGGTTATGTACAAAAATTGCTCGTGAACAAACCAGAACTCTTGGCGGAGAAGCCTTAAAAAATCACTATATCAGCCTGACCCCGGTGCGCAAGAGCCATAGGATGTGCGGTGTGAAAAAATCGAGCGCAGAAATGGTACGCATCACATATTGAAAAGAAAAAGTTTGTGCACTCGCTTGTTGTGAGGAATAACTCTTCGTATTCCTCTTGAGCACGTACCAAAACTTGAGATATTTCGACGGGGAGCCGATCGGCTTCCTAATTGGTCTCGTTCTTGTCAGCGACGCGTTCGAGAATCGGCGCGCGCTGCTGACGATTCAGAGTCGCTCTTCCGGGCGTCCGCCCGCGGCAATCTCGGCGAAGGAACTGTCTGCCGCCTCTGCCGGCCGGCCCAGGATGACGAGAAATATGTCGAGGATGAACAGCCCGACGGCGATGTCATTGAAGAGGACGGCGCGATGCACGTTCGTCGATGCCTGATGAAGGAAACAATCCAGGAACCATATCCCAAACGAGGACCGCTGCCGCAGCCGCAAGTGTGATGACGCCAAGAAGGATGGAGAGAAACCTGGCGGTCCCGGCCAGACGAATGGACATAGATCAATTATTGCGTTCGCTTTCAAAAGGAAACAGTAAAGGCCTTCAAGTGGCTCGATAAGGGGTCGTCAGCGACAATACCAGCCATCAATGCGCCAGTCCTTTTGATTGAATGCTTTAGAATTCAGGCAGGCTTTGCAGTCAATCGCTCACAGTTCAAAAGTATCTCGTATTGCGGACCAGCTTCACCGGATCTGAGTCTCAAGGCGATGGTCCATCCTATGCGAAGCCAAACAGGGAGAGGCCATGAAATATGCCGGATTGCTGGTGATGCCTGCCGGATTCTTCCTCACGATCGCCGCGCTGGTGCTGTTTCCCGATCTGACGCAACGGGGCATCTTCGTGTTCTGTGGCCTGCTGGTTGAAGGCCTGGGACTCGGAGTGGCCATTCGCGGACACATGCTCGCGCGAAGAGAGAACAGGCCATGACTTTAACTGTTCCGGTCGTTCCGATGGAAAGCCCTATCTTCCCTGGAGCCGTGTTTGCATTAACATTTGCGCTCTTGCTGCTTGCTCCTCTGGCCATCGCTGGTGTGGCTCTCGTCAATACAGGCCTGGGCCGGTCGCGCTCGGCTGCGCAGGCTCTTCTCGGTAATGTGGCCATCGTTGCCGTAGCGACGATCGTCTTCGCAATCGTCGGCGCATCGCTCGCCGGCTGCATCAGCGGAGCGGGTCATTCCTTTCACCTCGCCGACAAGTCATGGAACTGGATCGGCTCCGCGCCTTTGCTGCTGGGCGGCCTCGGATCTGCATCTCCACAAGCGCAGCTTCAATTACTCTTCGAATTTCTGGCGGTGGCGCTCGCCGCGCTTATTCCCTGGGGCTCGGGCGCGGACCGCTTTCGTCTGGCGGCGGGCTGCGCGACGGCGGCTGTCCTCTCTCTCCTGATCTTCCCGTTTGTCGCGCACTGGGTCTGGAACAGCGGATGGCTGGCGCAGCTCAATCTCAATTTTTCGCTCGGCGCCGACTTTCTCGATCCAGGCGGCGCAGCCACGGTTCATCTGCTCGGCGGCCTGAGCGCGCTCGCGGTCGTCTGGGTCGCCGGACCTCGCCGGGGCAAGTTTCCCCGGGAAGGCCTGTCGACGGCAATGCCCGGGCATCATGTTGTCTACGTGCTCTTTGGCTCGATGGTGAGTCTGGTGGGCTGGCTGGCCTGGAATGCGGCTGGCGCGATCCTGTGGCTGCATGCACCGCTGAGAACACTTCCGGTAAATGCCGTCAACACCGTGCTGTCAGCCTCCGCGGCCCTGCTGGCTACGTTGATCGTGACCCGAATCCGGTTTGGTAAGCCTGATGCCAGCCTGTGCGCAAATGGATGGTTGGCCGGCTTGGTTGCTTCGAGCGCGTGCGCCGCCGTCGTGACGCCCGGAGATTCGATCTTCGTGGGTCTCATCGCCGGAGTCTCCACTCCTCTTCTCGTAGAAGTGCTGGAACTGGCGCTGTCCATCGACGATCCATCTGGTGCGGTCACCGTTCACGCTGTGGCTGGCTTGTGGGGCTTGTTGGCAGCAGGTATCTTTGCGCCGCAACGGGGCCAGTTCGTTGCGCAATTGGTGGGCGTGGCGACGCTTCTCGGACTGATCCTCCCCGTGGTCTATTACCTGTTCGTCGTTCTGAACCGGTTTGTTGCCTTCCGGGTCGATCCGGATGGCGAACGGATCGGCATGGATCTGCACGAGCTTGGCGGCGGCGCTTATCCGGAGTTCGTGATTCATCGCGATGAGTCGTATCGGTAGCAAACATTCCCCTACGGCTTCGTCTCGGGTTTTGTCTGCGGCGCAGCGGGCTGAATCGGATACGCCTTATCGACCGCATCTTTAAACTGCTGGAAGAGAAAGAGCCGCGGTTCGCGCAGCCCGTTTTCCATCGTGCGGCTCCACAGCGGGCGCGTCAACTTTCCGTTTACGTTGACCTGGCAGACCTCAAAAACGTCCTCTGTGGCTCCGGTCTGCATGCCGGGAGAGTTGACCGGTCCGCCCGGGCGCTGCATGCCGGGCATCGACGATGCATTGGGATCCATGCCCCGATTCGGCAGACTGCCCGGCATGTTATTCGGGTCGGTTCCGCGGTTGGGATTCTCCATGGGCGTCATGCCGCCCTCGGAGTCCATTCCATGGCTCCTGCGGACCACAATCACAATGTCGGCGTCTTCACGCTGCGTCGCCAGCCGGTAGCGTTTCCAGGCCTGAAGAGCATCCTGCACGTCCGCAATCGTCATGCGTTCCTGCGGATCGAGGTTGCGATCGAACTGCTGTCCTTCGACCGCCTCCACATAGACAGACTGCGCCTTCCCGATCGCTTCAGCAACGTCGGGCTTTTTGCCCTTGGCATGGAGTGCGAGCGGGCTCAATCCGGCCAGCAGGAATGAAACGATCCTTTTGCGAGCTTTCATGCGCCACCACCCTCCGTATAGGCGTCTGACGAACGCTCTAAGCCTACGCCTTTTTAGCTCTTCTCGGACCGATTTTTCAGGCGTGGAGCGCGCTTTCACGCATGCTCCCGAATTCCCCCAATTGCAACAAAAGTTCTCTTTTCCTGTGCGCCCAGTCCTATCTATAATCCAGCCCAGTACCGGGAAAAACATGGGCTCTCTGACGCATCTCTTCTATCCCTGGGGTCTCTTTCTCCAGGCATTGGCGGTTCTGCACTTTATCCGGCGCCGTCCCGATACCTATTGGCTTTACATCATTGTCTTTCTTGGCCCGATTGGCGCGGTCGTGTACCTGTTCGCCGAGGTGCTTCCCGACATTCAGCTGGCGAGCCGCCCCTTCCGGGCCTTTCCGCGCCGCAAGCGCATTCGCAGCCTCGAGATCGCGATCCTGGACAATCCATCGGCCGGCAATTTTGAGGAACTCGGCGACCTCTACATGGACGACGGCAAATTTCAGCAGGCTAGAGATGCCTTTGACAAGGCAATCGCCGCACGCTCTACGACCCTGGACTGCTTTTACCGGCGTGGCCTCTGCGCGATTGAGCTGGGGAATGCCGCGGTTGCTCTTCCGGACCTGGAGCGCGTGGTGCGCGATGATCCCGATCATGATTTCCAGCGAGCGGCGGGCCTGCTGGCCTATGCCTACGCGCAGACCGGTCAGAAAGAGAAGGCCGAAGCCCTTTTCCGGCGCGCGACGACGACTTCCACTCTGTCGGAAACGTATCTGAACTTCGCCGATCTGCTCGCCCGCGAGGGCCGCAACTCCGAGGCGCGCGAATGGGCGCAGAAGGTGCTCAACAAGCAGGCGACGATGCCCGGCTACCTGCGCCGCCGCGAGCGGCCCTGGTTTCAGCGAGCGAGAAAGACGCTGAAGCGGATTCCCGCAGCCTGAGCTCCCTTTATCGCTTTGCCAGCAATAGCATCAACACAAAAAGCAAAATGGGAGCAAGAGCCAGACCCGCGTACAGCAGCATCTTGCGTTTATTGGGCAGCCGCCGACCCGCCAACACCGCGCGCCGCGCACCTTCTTCGATGCCCACCTGCTCCTGATGCTCCAGTTCCCAGGCCATCTCGGCAGCCGTGGCATAGCGATGGCGCGGATCACGTTCCATGGCCCGGTAGAGAATCTCCTGCAACTGCGGTGAGACCTCCGGGCGCAGATCGCGTACGGGCCTGGGATCAGTGAGCACCCGCTCATTCATCACCGCCAGCGGATTGGGGCCTGTGAACGGCGGCTCTCCGGCCAGCATCTCGTAAAGCATCACGCCCAGGGCGTAGATGTCGCTGCGCTGGTCGCCGCGCTGCCCCTTCACCTGCTCCGGCGCAATGTAATCGGGCGTGCCCAGGGTGGGCGAAATCTCTGTAAACGTGAGCCGGCGCGCGTCCTCTTTCATGGCAATGCCGAAGTCGATCAGCTTGATGCTGTCATTTTCGCCGACCATGATGTTTTCCGGCTTCAGGTCGCGATGTACCACGCCGTGTTTGTGCATGTAATCCAGTGCATCGCAGATGCCCAGTGTGATTGCCACCGCACGCTCGATGGGCAGCGTACGCTCCTCATTCAGGATCGAGCGGAGCAGCCGGCCGTCGACCCATTCGATGACCATGTAGAGCCGGCTCCGCTCTTCCCCGTCGTAGGTCTTCACGATGCCGGGATGATCCAGCTCCTGGCCGATCTGCTGTTCGCGCTCGAATCGCTCCACCAGAACCGGATCGGCCTCCATCTCGGGATGGGGGACCTTGATGGCCACCCGCCTGCTGTCTCGAAGATCAGTAGCCCGATAGAGCGTCGACATGCCGGTATGGGCGACAACGGCATCCAGGCGGTAATGATCCAGTATCTCTCCGGTTTCCAAAGGGGTTGTCACTGCATAATGCATAACAAATCTGATCGTTTCACGCGAGTTATAAGAAAAACGCAAAGAATTCACATAGAAATCGCTACTATAGAGGAGTAGAGTCGGCAGTTCGGCACGAGATCCCATTGGCGCTCGGCCCGACAAGGACTCAACTTGAGCAACCGGGACTGATTGCGCCTTGTACGCGCGTCGTGGTGTGCTTGATTGCCAGAATGTTTCGACTCACTCGATTTTTGTCCGTCTTCGCGGTTCTCTCGCTGGTTCCGCTCTCCAGCTCCGCAGCGACATCCCGCCAGGCGCAGCGCGAACCTCCACAGGAGACAGGTTTCCTCAATCGCCGGATTGAGCTGAATGGGGCGTCGTACCGGTTCCAGGTTTACCTGCCGGAAGAGTGGCGACGCGACGACGGCAAGCTGTGGCCGATCATTCTCTTCCTGCATGGCCGTGGCGAGCGCGGTTCCGAGGGCATGTGGCAAACCCAGATCGGCCTTCCAGCACAGGTGCGCGATCATCCCGAACGCTGGCCCTTTGTCATCGTCATGCCGCAATGCCCACTGCCCGATCATTGGACCGATCCCAAAATGCTGGATCTGGCAATGGCTGCTCTCGACGAGGAGACCGCGGAGTTCCACGGCGATCCGGACCGTACCTACCTGACCGGCCTTTCGATGGGCGGCTACGGCGCATGGGAACTCGCGCGGCTGCGTCCTCGCCGTTGGGCCGCTGTGGCGATTGCTGCGGGCGGCATCTTCTGGAGCTACGACCCCGAACGCTGGCAGGAGGTATCGACGCTGCCGGCCACCTACGCCCAGGCGGTGAACCATACGCCGCTCTGGCTCTTCCACGGCAGTGACGACAATGTCGTATCCCCTCGTCAGAGCGAGCTGCTGTTCGAGGCCTTGAAGACCGCAGGAGGGCACGTGCGGCTGTGGATTTACCAGGGATACGGCCATGATTGCTGGACCCGCGCCTACAACGAGCCCGAGCTGCCCCGGTGGCTTTTATCGCATAAGCTCACGGCTAAGCCGGAGCTGTTGCCCGCTGCGGCAGAGCGAACCGTCATTCCTCACCATCCCGCGACCATCAAGCTCACTCCGGCGTTACTCGACAGCCTGGCAGGGGAGTATCGCGAGCCGAACGGGCAGGGTGTGATGACGATCTACCACCAGGGCGACGCGCTCTTCGAAAAGGATCAGTACGGTTCCACCATTCCGTTGGCGGCTGAATCGCCCGCAGCTCTCTTTTTTCCCAATGGCTCAAGCCTTGTCCGGCTGCTCGTTGAACGCGATCCGCACGGCCGGATTACCGCACTGGTCTTCCACGACGACCGACACGAAGAGCGATGGGAAAGGCTGGGTGCTGGCCCGCTACGCCCGGCTCTTGCCCTGCGCCACTGATCGATACAGGAAATGCAGAAAACACCAAGGAACGCTATAGGATGGAACGTTCCGCGTATTCTTTGCGTAATCCGTTCCCAGAGGATGCGATGGGGAGGTAGAGATGTTTTGCAGCGGCTGTGGTCAAGCTCTCGCGCCCGGGCAGGCATTTTGCGCTCATTGCGGCCGGCCCTCGGCAGTGATCGTTCCGCCCGTTCCCGGCATGCAGTATCAGGTGGAGAACTACGCAGGCAAGGTTCGGCTTCTCAGCATCTTCTGGTTTATCTATGCAGGCGTTTCGCTTCTGTTGGGATTCGCCGGGCTGGCGTTCCTGCACGCGTTTATGGGCAATGCTCCCTGGATGAACGGACCGTGGATGCACGGGCCGATGCATGGCCCATGGCCGCCGTTTTTCTTCGGGCCCGCCATGCTGCATCTCGCCTGGATCTTTTTGACCTTCCGCGCGCTATTGGCTGCAGCCGCGGGTTGGGGATTGATGGAACACGCTCCGTGGGGCCGCACGGTGGCCATCATCGCGGCCATCTTAAGCCTGATTCGGTTTCCCTTCGGAACCGCGCTCGGCATCTGGACGCTGGTGGTTCTGCTCGGCTATCGCAACGTCACGCTCTACGAGCAGTTGTAGCCCGTTGTCCCTGTCGCCTTCTTCGAATTGATCAGCTGCAATGGGTCTACAATCGGGGTATGGCCTTCCCTGACATCCGGATGCGCCGTCTGCGCCGCAGCGACGCCCTGCGCGCGCTGGTGCGGGAAACGGTTCTCGAGCCGGGTGACCTGATCTATCCGCTGTTTCTGTGCCCGGGCGAGGGCGTGCGCCGCGAGGTCAGCTCCATGCCCGGCGTCTTCAATCTCTCGTTGGATGAAGCCGTACGCGAAGCAGAAGAGGCCGCGAAGCTGGGCCTCGGCGGGCTGCTTCTCTTCGGCCTGCCCGAAAACAAAGATGAACACGGAACCGGCGCCTGGAACAAAGACGGCATGGTGCAGCAGGGGCTGCGCGCGCTCAAGCAATCGAGCGCGGCCAAAAAGCTGGTGCTCATCGCAGACGTCTGCCTCTGCGAATACACCAGCCATGGCCACTGCGGAGTGGTCGTCAAGGACTGCGACGAATTCGAAGTCAACAACGATCTCTCACTCAAGCTGCTGGTGCGCGCGGCCGTGAGCCTGGCGAACGCGGGCGCGGACGTGATTGCTCCAAGCGACATGATGGATGGCCGTGTCGCCGCGATGCGTAAGGCACTCGACCGCGATGGCCACAAGCAGACACCGATCCTCAGCTATGCCTCGAAGTTCGCATCCGCATTCTACGGACCCTTTCGCGAAGCGGCGGACTCCGCGCCGCAGTTTGGCGACCGCAAAACCTACCAGATGGACGGAGCCAATCTGCGCGAAGCGATGCGCGAGATCGAACTCGATCTCGAAGAAGGCGCGGACATGATCCTGATGAAGCCGGCGATGCCTTATCTCGACGTTGTACGCGCGGCGCGCGACCGCTTTGATGTGCCGATGGGCGCGTATCAAGTCTCGGGCGAATACTCGATGCTGCAGGCCGCCTTCGCGAAAGGCTGGCTCGATCCCGCGCGCGCCATTCTGGAATCGCTCGTCGGCATCCGCCGCGCCGGCGCCGACTTCATCGTGACCTACTTCGCCAAAGACGCGGCAAAGATGCTGGACTGAGTAAGCGCTACGGTACGAAAAGATGAAGGCGCACATGCCAGTGCGTGCTCTGCCCGGGTTGTAGCGTGACCATGCCCGTGTTGGTGGAACCCCATTCTTTGCCGAACGGGTCGGCGAGATTGTACTGGTGTTCGATGGCCACGAAATTCTTGTCCGGCGGCGCGTACATCTGAAGGCTGCTGATCTCCGGCGACATGCCTTCGATATCGACGCCGTAGTGTGCAGCCGGATCGATCACCTGCACGCTCACTCCACCGTTCTTCCACTCCAGGTGATTCCAGTTATCGTCGAAGAAATTATCACCGAGCGCGACGCCGCCCGGGGCTCGCAGATCAAAACGCGTTCCCGCAACGGGCAGGAGTTTGCCAGTAGGAAAGACATTATCGTAGTTGTCGACCTGCGCGACCGTTGATGCCGGAATGTGCACGCGCACCTGCGAGCGATTGCCGGAAGGCAGATTGAAATACGGATGCCAGGCGAGAGCCACAGGCTCCGCTTCAGAACCCACGTTGTGCGCGACGATCGAAGCGTCGACAGCCTGCGCCGTCAGCGTAATGGTGACGACCAGATCGGTCTTCGAAAGCCAGTGACCGCCGAAATCACCGCCGTGAATGACGCCGGTGACCTGCTCGCCGCCCGGCATCTGGCTTACGCGCACTCCATCAGCCTTGGCCTTGAGAATCAGACCATGCATCGCATGCCGCTCGGCTCCCGGCAGCTTGCCAATGTTGTTGGCCGGCAGTGTGAGCAGATGCCCCTGCCACGACGTCGTAAGAGTCTTGCCGTCTGGAGAAAGCTTGCCACGGATGCGGTTTGGATAGGGAAAGAGAAACGCCGCGCCCAAGCGGTAGCCGAGGTCGCCATTCGCCGTGTCCTGCTTGTCGAGCATGTTCTCGGCAGTCGATAGGTCCGGAGACGCGAGCACGTTCACTTCACCGCGACCAGGGAAGTTGGCCGTGATATACAAAATCTCCATCCCGCGGCCCGGCATCACGGTGACGCCGGTGAACTCCGGCCTGGTTGTGCTCACCGCCGCTCGATGCAGGATCACGATCTTCTGTCCGCCAATTTCGGTAGCGGGTTGCGCGGCCAAAGCCGGCAGCCCGATTGCAATCGCGGCTGCGAAACTGAAGAAAAACCATCGTCTCATCACAATCTCTTTTCCTGAACCGGTGATTCTCATCCGGAAACAGCGCGGTGCTCCCGTGTTGCGCGGCCAAAACCGGTGTGTTCCGAAGACGGTGCCATTCTACGCCAGGCGGCCGGGTCGAGAGATAACAAGGGAACCCTAAAATGGGCCTGATCGAGAATGCCGGAATGAGTTCCTTTGCGAAGATAGGTGAGGAGCCAAAACCAATGAGCACACATGATCGCGTAGCTGTTGTGACCGGAGCGACGCAGGGGATCGGACGCCGCACGGCAGAGACACTCGGGGCGCAAGGTTATCGGATCGCCATCATCGACATCCATGATCCTGCTGGGACCAGACGGGCAATCGGGAAGAATGGCGGAGACGTCATCAGTTGCACAGGTAACGTGGCCGACGAGCCAACGGTGCGTGATTTTGCCGAGCAGGTGCTCCGCCGCTTCGGACGAGCAGATGTGCTGGTGAACAATGCCGGCATCAGCCTGATCGAGCCGGCAGAATCGACCACAGCCGCAGCGTTCCGCAATGTGGTCGAAATCAACCTGGTTGCGCCATTTCTTCTGGCAAAGGCCTTCGGCGCAAAAATGCTCGAAGCGCGCAGTGGATCGATCATCAATGTCGCCTCCATCGCAGGGCTCTTCGGCATTGCGGACCGCGCGGCCTATAACGCTTCCAAGCACGGTTTGATCGGCCTCACCCGCACGCTGGCCGCCGAGTGGGGAGGCCGCGGGGTCCGCGTAAATGCGGTCTGCCCCGGCTGGGTGAAGACGGAGATGGATCAGGCAGACCAGGCCGGAGGCAGCTACTCCGACGCCGATATCACAGGCCGCATACCCATGGGCCGATTCGCGACGCCAGACGACATTGCCCGGGCCATCGCCTTTCTGGCCGACGAGGAACAGAGCGGCTTTATCAATGGCCACGCGCTCTCAGTCGACGGCGGCTGGGCAGCCGACGCAAGCTGGGAGTCACTTCGGCTGCGGAAGCGATAGATAGCTTTTGTTTACGCTGACGATAATCCCCGCGACGTTCAAGTGCGGCAGGTTCGGCGAACTCTCAAGAAAAAACTCGAAAGGCGTACCTGAGTTGGAATCAGCGTAATATACCGGTCTCGCCATACTCTGCGATACACTGGGCGCGACTGGCCAGGAGGGTGCGTTCAACGTAATCCCGATTTTCCAGGAAAGTTGGCAAGAAAATTGGACCCCTCAAGAAAAAGAGATGACTTTGTCGGCCAAACGCTCCTGCACTATCAGGTAACGGAGCGCCTCGGCGCCGGAGGTCTCGGAGTGGTCTCCCGGGCCATCGACCTGAAGTTAAAGCGCACTGTGGCGCTCAAGTTCTTTCCCCCTTCGCTCACAGCCAGCGACGATGCCAAAATGCGCTTTGTGCGCGAAATGAGAACCTGCGCCACTCTGGAACACCCCAATATCAGCGTTCTGCATGCGCTGGAAGAGACCGGCGATGGGCGGCTGTTCCTGGTGATGCCCTTTTATGAGGGCCAGACGCTCGCCAAACGCATTGATCATGGAACGATCTCGCCCAACGAAGCTGTCTCCATCGCGTTGCAATTGCTGCAAGGACTCGGCGAAGCTCATGGCCGCGGCATCGTGCATGGCGACGTGAAGCCGGAGAACCTGATCTTCAACGCCATGGGCGTGCTCAAGATTCTCGACTTCGGCATGTCCAAGTTCTATGGCAACAAGGACCTCTCGCCGAGCGCCATTCCTGGAACAGTCGCTTACATGTCGCCCGAGCGCGCTGCAGGAGCGCCGGTGGACCGCCGTTCCGATCTGTGGTCTGCAGGCGTGATTCTCTACGAGATGGTGAAAGGGAAGCGCCTCTTTCGCGGTACGGATCCCAACGCGATCATGGCCGCGATTCTCGCCAATGAGCCGATCTCCCGGGAAGGTTTTCCTCCAGGCTTGGATCGCATCGTAGGCAAAGCGCTCGAGAGTAATCCGGAGCTGCGTTATCAGAATGCGGGCGAGTTTGTGCACGACCTCGAACTCGAGCAAAGAGGCCGCTTGCTATTTGGATCGGAAGAAAAAGAGCCGGTGCTGGATTCAGCGGAGCGGGCTTCATACGAGACGGAAGACGATGAGCGGGAGCATAAGCCGCAGAGTCAGCAGATGGGATGGCTGATCGGCGGCTTTGTCGCCGTGCTGGTGGTTGTCGGCGGCGTCTTCGCATGGCTGCACACACGTCAAACTGCGCCACTGCCAGGGGTTCCCGTAGCGCTTGGGCGTGTTCGGCTTTTGCAGGAACGCTATCCGGAGGCCGTTACGGAGTTCGAGCAGGCCCTCGCCGTTGATCCGACAGACGAAGGCGCGTACCACGGGCTCGCCCAGGCCTACGCCGCGATGGGCCTCACTGAAAAAGCAGAGGAGGCGTGGCGCAGCGACATTGCCCTGCATCCGAATTCGGTGGATCCCTATGATCAGCTGGCGAAGTTTGAGCTGAATCGGGGCAACTACGCCGCAGCCATCACTAATTTTCGCGCCGCACTGAATCTCTCGCCATTGGATCCAGAGATTCTGAGCGATCTTGGAGCGGCGCTCCTGCATGCAGGCTCACTCGACGAAAGTCGGAAGGTGCTTGAGCAATCCATCCATCTCTCCCCGTCGTTTTCGGGCTGGAGTAATCTAGGCGATCTCGAGTTGAAGCAGAGGCACTATCCGGACGCGGCCGCGGACTACGCGAAGGCCGTGGATTTTAATGGCAATGACTACCATCTCTGGACCAATCTGGCCGCCGCTTACTCCCGCACTCCTGGCGACAAGGACAAAGCGAAAGAAGCCTATGCCTCCGCCGAACACGCCTGCCGAGATGCATTGAAGCCGCATCCCAATGATCCCATCATCCTGTCGGATCTCGCGGCGATTCTTGCTGCGGAACCGAACGGCAAGCAGGAGGCGCAGACCGTGATCAAACACGCTCTCTCGCTGGCTCCTGATGATCCCCATGTGCAGTTGAGCGCGGCCGAGGTGGAGATGGCCCTTGGTCATCGCAAGGCTGCGCAAGGCTGGGTGACCAAGCTGCTGAATGCGGGATACCCTGCCGAAAAGATCGCTGCGAGTCCACTCCTGACCGACCTCGTCAGGTACACACACAGCTCGGGTTTCACACAAACCCAACCCAAGCAGGCCCCTCACGCCGCGCAATAGTCTGCGCGCTGCATTTTCGAGAACGCCCAACGGCACGTGCGCCGATTGCCAATTGCGCCCGTATTGGCCGATACTGATTCAAGCCTGACAAGGTTGGTTGAGCCATCCGCTTCCGCGCGGGAGTAGTTCAGTGGTAGAACGTCAGCTTCGACCCGCACTTTCCTGCCCCCTCCGCCTCTAATGGCCTTTCATATCACGCAAATCATTCAAGAAACTACTCTTATATGCCAGCTTAGGTAGCTTTTCAATCGACGGCAAATGCTGCGTGTTTTGTCTGTATTTTGCCGTTCTTGACCCTGTGGCTAGTAAAAATGGCTAGTAATGCTCGGTAACAACTCTGCTCAATTTTGGCTACTAGTCTCACTAAAAAGTGGGAGTGGCTCGTGAAGCAATACAGATGCAGAATATTGGAGATCACTAGTAGGCTGAAATCCTTTTCTTGGCAGTGAAGTTTCGCCCCAGTCCTGCCGTTCGTATGTACCGTCTAAGCGGCTCTCGTGCGGGTGATCGGGTCACCTATTTACACTTTGTGATCAAGAGCATTTCCTACAGAACTCCTACCCTGTTTTTCGAGATGGGAAATCCGGGCAAGGAACGCTGTGATTGCAGTTTCACGAAGGCTTCGTTCAAGACTTGAGCGAAGGGCGAAGCCAGGCTTGGCGAGAGACTCGCTCTTGAGTGTCGTATGGTTCAAGCAAGCTCGATCGAGAGTTCAGTTGTCTCCTTCGAGCGCAACGCATTTCGTCTGCTGTCACTACCTGCCGATGCGCAGGCGAAGGAGATCTATCGACAACAGCAGAGGATTCAGAATGCACTTGAACTAGGCGACGACGACGTTGTATCCAACTTTGCATTCCTCCCCAAGGTGTCTCTCAGTGCAGAAGCAATCCTAGAGGCCGTCAATCGCGTCGAAAGACAACGCGCCGTGGAAGAACTCTTTTGGGTCCATCAAGTAGGTGGCAAGTTTGATTTCGAGTCGGGAACGATCGAAAAGGTACTGTCCAGCCTTCGCGCCGACGCTGGCCAGAACACGACGAAAGGTTCAGTAGCGCAACACAATTTGGCCGTCATTTTTACCTGTCTCGCTCACGGGCTGAACGGCTCTCGCCGACTTGATTATTGGAAAGACGCAATTCAATATTGGAACGCCACCTTAGCGAACGATGTGTTCTGGCAGTTCATGCAGGACCGCGACGAACTCGCAGGTCTAAATGGCGGATCCCCGTCACCAAACGATCTGCGGAGCATCGCACGTGAAGTGATCCAGCGTGCAATGCTGACACAGATCTGGATCGCAATCGATAATCGCGAATACAACGAAATCGCGACTCTTCTGTCAATTATCCGCGAATATAAACAGCTCTTTGAGGCTGATTCCACGCTCAGTGCGGTTGGAAATCGCATGGCGAAAGACGGCTCGGTTGCCATTGGTGGCATTCTGGACCGTGTATCAGCAATTCCGGAAGGCGCTGACAAAACAATCGCCAGGGCAACGTTGGATACAGCTGAAGAAGACTTGCACCGAATCGGGGAGAATTTCGATGCGATTATTCAGGCATTCGGAGCGGCGAATGCTTTTGCGGGCCTGTATGACGCTAGGGCACTTGCGCTCAAGAAACTTTCGGTTGCCTTCTTCAATCTCGTCGGTGACGAACAAGCAGCACTTCGGCTCGCGATGGCGGCCGGAGCAATCGCTTGCGACCCAAACCTCCGAGATGAAGCCGAGGTGGGCTGTAGGTTCATCCGTAGGTCCCTGTGTTGCTCAGAGGCGGTTGTTTTCATTGAACAGAAGAACTATGCCGCGGCCGAAGAGAAGTTTGCGAGTGCATTGACGCTTTCAACTGATGAACAGAAGGCCGAGATTCTGGAATTGCAGCAAGGCGTACGTCGAGCACGCATCTTTGGCAACGTTGACACTACTTCGCGCAGCCCCTCCCTAAGTACATTTAATGGAATTGGTGCGAAGTTCTATGGGAGCCGCGATTTCGATAAGGAAACAAATAGCTACATCACGGTGCATTGGTTTGTGTTCTTCTACCTGCCAATCATTCCGATCGCCTGCTATCGCGTGGCCGATAGAGGGCATAATTTATACACAATTTACGGTCGCGTTCCCCTAACCCCCTTACTTCGCAAGTACCGTTGGGGTGCCTTGGCAGCCGCCGCTCTTCTTGTGATTGGCCTCATGGTAAATAGCGGCAGTTCAAGTGGAAACAGCGCGAGCACGTACACGCCGCCATCTGTGTCCTCTCAGCCTACAGAGTCCTTCTCGACAAATACTTCGCAATCCAGCGAAAAGGAAGCAATTGAAGCGGAACGCGCTGAGCTTAAACGTCTGAGTGATTCCCTTGACTTGCAAAAGCAGGACATCGATCAACAATCGGCGGACTTGAAGCGTATGCAATCCTATATTCGTTCCGTAAAAGACGAATACACGGAGGGCGCTATTCCAGAGGACGTTCAGGAACAATACAACACGACAGTCGACGACTATAACAACAAGCTGCCCTCTTATAACGCCGCGGTGCGCGGTTATAACTCAGATCTTCAGCAATATCAAGAGAGGATAGCGGCATTCAATGGAAGGGTGAACCATTACAACGCAACCCAATGAAGACGCGACTTAAAAAGAAGCTTGCAAAGAAAACTGGAGCCAGCGACAGACATCAACCTGGCTTTCAATCCAATCCTGCGAGTTCGACGGCACTCCTCGCGACAGAATGCTGGAGAATCAAGAAGCTGCTTCCAGAGCTTAGCGAAAACAGGAAGTCCCTGGTGCTCAAAAGCTGCGTTGAGAGGATGATCTCAGAACTGGCAAAGATGGGTGTTGAAATTGAAGATCCTGAGCAGAGCGAATTCCACGAGGGAATGACGCTTCGGGTTGCACTATTCGAAGAAACTGCCGCTCTTGCAGCAGGCAAAAGAATGATAACCGAAACTCTTGAGCCAGCAGTTTACGTGAACGAACATCTCGTGAGCCAGGCGAAGGTGATTGTATCGGTGGGAACGGGGGCGAATAGATGAGCCGCACGACAATCGACTTTGGCATTGACTTGGGCACGACCAACAGCGAAATCGCATGTATGGATAAAGGCGAACTCTTTGTCGTCAAGAACAAGGCGACCGGAAACGAAATCACGCCATCTGCCGTGAAGGTAGATGCCAGGGGAACCGTCGTCGTAGGCCAAAATGCGTATGACGAGCTTGAGTATGATCCGGAGAACGCAGTAGGTGAATTCAAACGCTGGATGGGAAACGCCGGTCACAGTGGGTTCACTTTCAAGAGATCTGGAAAGAGAATGACGGGCTCTGAGTTGTCAGCAGAGGTCCTGAAGGTGCTGAAGGCAAGCGCATCTTCTAGGTTCGGGGACGAAGAGATAAATGCAGCCGTAATTACTGTTCCGGCGATGTTTCTCATTCCGTCTTGTGAAGACACAAAAGCGGCTGCAAAACTCGCGGGAATTGAGATATGCCCGCTTCTGCAGGAGCCGGTCGCCGCCGCGATGGCATACGGCTATCGTGCCGAGAATCTGAACGGAAACCTCCTGGTATTTGACCTTGGAGGCGGAACATTCGACACGTCGATTCTCGCTGTCAGGGAAGGAAGACTGGTTGTTGTAGGAAACGATGGAGACGAAAAACTGGGCGGCAAGGACTATGATTGGTCCCTCGTCGACGTCATCAGTCAACAGCTTGCTTCAGAATACCGGCACCTTCGATTGAGTCGCGATGGTAGCGCGCGACGTGCGATGGCAAAGCTGAAGCACGTCGCAGAATATGCCAAGAAATCACTTTCTCTTTCATCGACGGTCAATGTTGAAGTGAACCGACTCGGCGGCGACTTCGATGAAATCGATACGGTCGTTCAAGTCACTACGAGCGATCTGCAAAGAGCCACGGAGCATCTCACCGATCGGTGCATATCGATCTGTAGACGAGTACTCAAACAAGCCCGTCTATCGCCAAACGATTTGTCCGCGGTCCTTCTGGTCGGCGGACAGACGCAGACTCCCTACATTCGTGAAATGGTCGCCAACGAGCTTGGCAAAGTGGAATCTAGACTGGATCCTCTAACTGTCGTTGCTTCGGGCGCAGCTTTATTCGCCTCAACACAGCGTCTGCCTTCGCGTAGATCGAAGGATGCAGTCGTTGGTTCAGTGGATATCAAGGTTGCTTACAATCCAGTTTCCGCCGATCTCGATGCGGATATCGCAATTTCGGTGTTGCCCTCTCATCCCGGCGCCACGATTTCTGTGACACGATTGGATGGTGGCTGGAGCAGCGGCGCGATCGCTTTGCCGGCAAGTGGTAGGGTGGATGCCACGGTTGTCCTTCGCGCGAGAAAATCCAACGCTTTCGATATCAAACTTCGTGATGCTTCAGGGGCATTGATTCCGACGTCGAGTGAATGTAGTTTCTCGATTACTCATGGCCTGGCTACGGCTCAAGCAACAACATCGAGAGCATTTGGCGTGGCATTGGAAGACAATCAAGTCCAGATCATCATCCCGAACGGATCTCCTCTTCCTGCAAAAGGCACGCAGAAGTTCTTAACCGCACACGAAGTCGTCGCGGGGAATAAGAAGAGTTCGCTCAAGATCTACGTTCTCGAAGGCGATAATCATCGAGCAGACCGCAATATCAAAATTGGTGAGATCGTGCTCAATGGCGACGAGATTAAGCGTTCGCTGCCAGCGGGTGAAACCGTAGAAATAACGTATCGACTGGACGAATCGAAGACATTGTCGGCAGAGGCAGTTTTCCCGTCGATCCGAGAAGCAAAACAGATCACATACAGGCCCGAGCGCCCGGAGCTTGGCCCAGAAGATATCGAATTCGAGCTTAAAAAGGAGAAGGAAAGATTGGCTGAGATCGAGCGCGCCGCCCCCGAGAAAATCGGATCTCAAATTGGCCATCAAATTATCGTCATTGAGCGGGAAAAGAGAGCTGCTGGAGAAGATCACGACGCTGCACAAAAGGCCGCGCAACGGCTAATAGAGTTCAAGCAGGCCGTCGACGCGCTGCAAATTTCGTCGGAGTGGGAATTGTTGATGGCCGATCTTGACGGATTCAGGGATGCAATCACGCGAATCGAGGCCCTCGGCAAACCCGAGCAGCAACGACATTACGCCGAAACCATCAAGGCAGCTGAGGAGGCGGAATCTAATCACGACTTGGATTTGCTAAGAAAGAGCGTTCAGAGGCTCCGAGACATTTATTGGGCAGTTACGCTTTCACAGGACGACTTTTGGAAGGCGCAATTCGCAACGCTGTACGAAGAGACTGAATTCGTTGACCCTCTTAAAGCCGAACGGTTAAAGGAAGAGGGTTTGAGAGCATTGAAAAGAGAGGACATCAACTCACTTCGAACGATCGTATGGGACCTCTTTCCCTTGTTGCCAACCTGGCAACAAGGAAAGCTCGATATGCGTTTTGACGACGCTGGACTGCGTAAGGCCCGAGGGCACGGAGAGTGAATCTAGAGCGACTTCGTGCTGGAGAGCTGATCCGAGATACATATACCATCGTGCGCCATCTTGGCAGCGGTGCATTCGGTGACGTTTATCTTTCCAGGCATCGGTATATGGGATTGCAGGCGTTGAAGGTGTTTTCTCGTCAGGACGGCACAGACGCACTCGAAGAAGCCTACCTTCTCGCGAAACTTAGCCACCCAAATATTGTTCGCGTATTCGAAGCGAATGAGTTCGAACGAACTGGCGAAGCATTCGGTTACTTCAGCATGGAGTATGTTGAAGGCGGTACGCTGCTCGATATTATGAATTCTGATCTGTCTGTTAAAGCCCGAACAGACTTGGGCAGAGATATTTTATCTGGACTCGCATTCGCTCACTCGCAGGTTCCACCGATTATTCATCGCGATATTAGCCCAACAAATATCCTGATCGACCGAAGCAACGGGCGACTGTCTGCGAAGATAAGCGACTTCGGCTTGGCAAAACACGTCGATCCTCAATCTCTCGTTGCAAGTGCAGCGGGCAAATACCTCTATATGGCGCCAGAAAGCTTTTTGGGTATCCACTCGACCGCAACAGACGTGTATTCGGCGGCGATCGTCCTTTTTGAATTGTTTACGGGTAAACACCCCTTTCGCGTTGGACTATCAGTCTCGGCTACGACATCGGAGATGGCAGCAGTTGTACGGGAATCGCGAACGCAGGCGATTCCTCACGTTTCTAGCAGTTGTCCCAAACTTGGGACTAGTTGGGACACGCTGTTTCACAGGGCTTTAGCACATGACTATGAAGAACGTCCGACAACGGCTCAAGACTTGTTAACGCTCTTCACCGCTGCTGCTGAGCCTCCGGACAGTAGAGCACCCGCAACTCCCACTGAGAATGCCGTGGCAATGGTCATGGAGGCAAAGCGGCTTGCAGAGCAAACGGACACATTAGACGACGCGATCGAAACGCTCGAACGTGCATGTCACCTCGATCAGAGGGTACGGGACAAATATTCTGAAATGCTGTCATTGTGGAAGAGAGGGATCGTCCTTTGAACGACGAGAGTATCAAACTCGCGGACAAAATTGACCGACTCGCCCGGACAGCTCGAGTGCAGGACCTGTCACTATTGTTGGCACAATCCGATCTCGAACGAATTGGAAAGATCGCCGTCGTCGTAGAACAACTCGGGCGCGGCGAGTACTTGATCGGTTCGGGCCCCTACACCCAAGGGGTCTATTCGATCATGAGCGACGAGATCGTGCTCGGTCGGCTGGCAACCCCGATGGAAAGTCCCTTGGACAAGCCCGTCGACATTTTTTGTCAAGACGTCCCGTGCCTGTCCCCGCGAGAAGTCTCCAGGTGCCACGCCATGGTCTTTAGGCTTGGAGAAGCACGGATGCGCTATTTTGTCCGAGATTTGGGCAGTACTTGCGGCACTTACGTGAATGGAGAACGCCTACAAACGGATTCCGACCAAGAGCCTGCAGCGGAGTTGAAGCACGGAGATGTTATTTCTCTTGGCCCATCTCATATCAACACTTACGTGTTCGCTCAATTGTAGGGCTCAGGATAAGCGACCATTCAAGCGCTGATCATCGACCACCTTGCGATGTCTAATCATTTTGGTCGTCTCCCTATTCTGTACTTGAATCATCTTATTTGGGAGCATTTAGCTTGTGATTCGTTCGATGGGCAGCCGAGTAGGAATGAAGGTGATTCGGATTGGGTTGCGCCATCGCGAACGGGTTCTTGCCTTGCAGCAACGACGAACCTACATACCCAATCCACAGCACTGCAGAAAGCAAGAGCCAAACGAAAACAACCGGCTTCCAAGGGATGAGGATAACCATAGCGCAACCTCCGACAGAGAGGGGCAACTCGCGCCTTGTAGCTATTCTACCGCCGAATATGATTGCAATCATCGGCAAGTCCCTACCCATTCATCACAAGCTGTTCAGCCGCGGTGAGCCGCAATGTCGTAATCTCCTATCACGCAGGAGAGTTTGTGCCAACAATTCAGAAAGATGCCTCGCCTCGTTACCTTAAGGTTTCTACGGTGGCCGATGCCAACGGTCTGATGGACCAGGTTCGGGCGGCGGCGCTGGCTGTTCGGAATTGGATCCTCCTCACTCAAAGCTGTGATCCGCTCGATACTCTGCGTCGCATGAAGTATGAGCCAGTTGGCTTCCATCCAATCGATGGCCGCCCCTTGAATCTTATCGAGCAGATCAACCAGACCTGGACGTATGCTGCCGCGCTTGCTGCGGCCAGACAGCTGCTAGCCCTTCATCCCGAAGCGGGCGGATTCCGCGTGGCTCCGGGCGCTCACGCATGCCTTGAACTTGACATCATGAGCGAAATCCCTGGCATTGTCGGCGCGGAGATCTTCGCCGCCGTCACGCCGCGCAACAACGGGAAACTGGAAGCCGATCTCTTGAAACTGGGGAAACGGACAGAAGAGCATCGGTACGTGTTCTTCATGTGCCCACTCTTCCCTGGCATCAGGCGCTTACCGCAGTTTGAGAAGCATGGCGTGCAGGTGTGGTCTGTTGATATCTAGCCAGCCTCTAGCCGAATGAGACGAATGATTACGCTCGATTTTGATGACATCCATGCCTGGGGTCCGATGCTGTCCGACCATGTGTCGAGTCTTGTCTCACTGGCATTCGCCAGCAATGTCATTTCCACCGGCAGGCCCGAGTACCTAGAAGACGCCGCCAAGATCTTCTTCTCTGATGTGTTTCGGGACGAAACAAGATTTACAGGCGAGGTCGTAGCCTGGATTGAAGCTCAGACAGTAGCTGCGTATCACGGTTCCCGGCTGGGTACCGCAGAGATCGATGCTCTGAAGCGAGAGGGACTTACCGCACTGTCCGCAGAGCGTCGACGAGAACCTCTTCGCAAAAAGCTCTCCATTGACCCAAGATGGTGCGAAACCAAATTCGATGCGGCTTTCACGGAGCTCGTCAGGGGCCAATCCTGGGGCAAGCGCGAAGGCCAGGTCCACGCAACCATTTCGCGCGGGGGACTTGTAAATGGATTCAACCACTACTTAACTTACGGCTCTGAGTTTGATCAATGCCTAGTCTCTCTCCTTTTCGGAAGTGCAAGCAAGGAACTGCTGGCGCAATATGGAGTGCCCACTCTGGTGCAGTTGGCGATTCCGGGGAACAAAGCCTTGGCTGCCGCAAATCCTTACACGCTCAATGCGAATGAGTGCCCCAACCTTGTAAGGGAAATAGTAGAAGCCTGGACCTATTGGCTGGCCGATTCGACCTTAGCTGTCGCCAATCTGGAGTACGATTGCGGGTTGGTCTTCGATCACGATGTTCCACCGGAGTGGATTGTTTCTATTGATAATCAAACGGTGTTAGGTGCTAGTAGAAGAAAGGGCAGCAATGACAGACCAGATGATCCATTGGATCACTGAAAACTGTCCTGAGTGACATGGGCAAGGAGTGGCTATTGTAGTTTCCAGCGTGACGATTGATACAGAATCGGATCCCGCAAATCCGACTCGTTGATACCAAGATTGATCAGCATAATGCAACGAAGGAATGCGTTCAGACGTTGATTTAGATCGAACAACTCTCCGTCGTCTTCGAGCGCGAAATTGCCAGCTGAAGTCCCGAGATGAGTGTAGAGATTGCGTGTGTCTACAACCCTGCGTACGAATTCATTCTTGATCCCGACCAGTTTCTGCGCAAACTCGGTGCTAAGCATTTCATAAGTTTGCTCAATCCGCTTAGCAAAAGTTCTGTAACCTGGTTTACCGTGGATTCGGTCAAAACCTTCGAGAGCCTGAGCCATGCTGAGAAATTCGGTCACATCGAACACGGAACTCTTTCTCAACATGCCCAAAAGGGTTCTCTCGACGTGCCGCTTCTCTATTGGGACGGAAAGCCACCGATCAATTGCCAACGCGAGCATGGGGGAAGGACATCTGATCCAGAGTTGACTATTGACCTTTTCCGATTTTCTGCGTTGTCGAGTTATGAGAAACCCCTTCTTCTCTCCCTCTGCGAACCGCATGCGTCTCAGGCTCACCGACGTTCCTAGGCAGAGAGTGAGGAGGTTTTCTAGTCGGTTGCCTATCTCGTAGAACCAGCTGGCGGACTGTGGCGCATCGGGCGTCACTGTGATTCGGGCGGATGACGTTATCTCCGCGCTCCTTCCGGCTCGTACACCTCCATGCGCACGGACGTCACAAAGCACCTCCGCGGAAAGTGCTGCACACTTAAGACGGAATACTTCTGATTCTTTAGTGGGTACCACGAAGGACTGGGTGCCCTCCTCCCACCTGATACTGAGAGCGGTCGGAAACCAGCGATGGATTTTAGTGAAGTGATAAATACAAGAATGAATTTGGTTTGAATAAAACGACTCCAGCTCCATGCCCATAACGGCAGCAGCTATGCGGTACTGCTTCGTTTTGATTCTTTGCCCTGTCGAGAAATCTAAGATTCCTCCGTCATTGAGGGGCAAAAGTGAAAGAAGCGTGCATCCACCTTCTGACGTGTAGCCGATAACTGATTCAACTCGCGGTTGATCTTCTGTCGAATTCAGAGAAAGGAAGAAATCACTTGCGCTGTCGCCGAGATCCCCTGCGCTATATACAGGTGCCGACTTGAGAAGCAACCGCCCCTTATCGCAGGACAAGCTACCCGTGAACTTCTGATCAGGCTTCCCGTAAGGCCAGAAGGCACCGATCGTATCAAAACTTGCATTCACATCGTGGTCTGTCCGTGCCACCTTAGACTCCCCCGTCTGAGTTTTCTAGAAGGAGAATGGTAGCATCATCGCGAAAAGTCAAAGAGGCAACGCGGCAATTCGTTGAGTCTCGGAGAAGTTCTGCCATCAGAAGTAGGCTCTTGGGGAGCCACAAATGCCTGCGCATCTGTAGGAAGGACCGGGCTAGGTCCAGCATATTTTCAATGTCACAGTAGCTGGACCTCACAACCGGGGCCGAGCGGGATACAATCCTTGCAAAACACAATGGGTATGGAAAATCCACTTCCATTCTTCTACTACGATATTTTGTCTCGGATCGTGCCGGGGGCAGCGACGCTGGCAGTATTGTCGATCGCCAAGGGATTTCCTCCAATGGCCTGGCTCCTTTCCTTCATCTCGGCAGGCGACCGGGAAGGTTGGGAAAAACTCGCTGTGCCGATCGTGCTACTTGGTCTCTGTTATGTGATTGGAGTGATTTTTGAAGTCGCAGATTATTTCCCAGATCTGGGGCGATTGGCGGGCATGAAGTGGTTTACAAAGCAAATCGATCGTCGAGCATTCTTCTGGGCCGTTAACGAAGCTGGAACTCAGTCGGACAAGGATCTATGCAGGGAGTCGAAAACCAAGGCGAATGAGATCGAGGCTCGTCGCGATGAATTGTGGAATCGATTGACGTTCCTCGGCGGTTCAAAGCCGGAAATGAAGGCAGTCTTTGAGCATTGTCATCGATTCCAAGCGGAACAAAAGATGTTCTTGCACCTCTTGTATCCCACTCTCCTTTTTGAACTCGTCTCCATTCGCAATTGGATGTCGCAATGGCAGGGACCTCTCGGACTAGGCGCCTTGGCTCTATTTTTCATCTGTTGCCGTTCACGAAGCAGGAGACGCTGGCTCCAGACTGTTGCGTTCGCTGCGCTCATCGAATCATCGAGCATTAAGGCGGAACCAGAGGCTAGACACACAGACGACGGCGAAATTCACCAGGACAGCCTTTCGACGCCGGCTCCCTCTCTCCAACAGAAAACTGAGTCACTGGCTGCGAAGGGGATTTGAGTGACTGACGCTGCACCGCCACTTTCCGGGAGCCATCTCTCGAAAGAACTCCGGTCTCTTCTCCAATACCTGGCCCTCCTTCCGATCGACGTACAACTATCTGGCGATGCCGCGTTAATGACTGACTGTGCCAGGTTTGTCATGAGCGCAGTGAGATTCTGGAGCGCGTCCAAAACCCAGATCCCGATTTTAGAGGAGTTTTCCCTGATTTTGTCGCATGACTACCATCATGTGACCAAGCCGGGCCTGCGAGAATTGCGTCTCCTGATAAACATCTTCGGCACGCTATCGGAGGAATTCAAGAGAGTAATTAAATTGCTGGAGGCAGATATACCTGTCGATGGCATACAAACGAAGAGTCTGGAGGCACTCAATGCCGATGCCGCAGGCATTCAACAGCGATTGAATGGCATGGTCGACTCCACCCTGACGGACCTTCAGAACAGCCTTCTGAATCTCAGGAAAGCTTCCGGAAAACTCTGGAACAGGCATTCCGTTGATTCATCTGTAATCCCGAAGGATGTCTACTTCTTTATTTCACATGCCAGCAAGGACAAGGATCTCGCAGTCGCGATTACGGATGAGCTCGAGACGTTGGGAATCACAACTTGGCGGGACGACAAGGACATTGATGGCGGGGACTCTATCCCGTCGAAGATTGCCCAGGGGTTGGAGAATGCTACGCACTTTGGCTTGCTTTACACTGACATGTCAAAGGATCGTAGCTGGGTACGGACTGAGTTTGAGACTGCGTTAATGCTGCGCGAGAGAACTGGAAAGCCAAAGATCATTCCACTTTTGAAAGATGGATTAACTCCACCTACCATCCTAGGAAACATTAAGGGTATTGCATTTGACGATTTTGCGGCCGGAATGGAACTGCTGTGGAGAAGCCTAAGCATTCCATCCAGCGCAAGAGTGTCGCTGGACATGGTGTTCAGGTTCCAGCAGATGGCAAGTAAGGCTCTGACTCAGGTCAAGGAGTGCAAACACTACGACAGCTTTCTAGAAGTCGACGAGGGTACCTTTGAAGCTCTGGAAGATATCGAATCTTATGCCCGTTCCTTCCCAATAAAGGGAGCCAAAGAAGTTCCCCGGCGTTTTGAGTGGACGATGGTCTCATGGCCGGTGGATAAACCGGAAGAGGTGCGACCGAGTTTCGAATGGGAGTTCTACACCAACGAACGTGCGGCGATCGCGGGGAGTTGTCTTCTTCGTTCTATAGACTGCATCGCGAACAGGCTTCTCGATATGCTTAGTTCTATTGATGCCGCTCCCTTGCCGACCGCTCTTTCCAGCGGTGCGTAGAAAGCGGTAACAGAGCTCTCCCCGGGTTAGCGATGACGCTTCGTCATCACATCATCTCTGCCTGTCATTGGACGCAGAGCAACATCTCGGAGCAATGTTTGGGCATATCGCGGTCCTCTAGGGCCGCGTGGAGGTGCCCGATGATCTCTCCTTCCCCGCCCACAGTGTGTCGCAAACTCGCCTCCTGGCGATGCGTCCGCCGATTATTCCAATCGCTTACCCTCTTTACCTTGCTCGCTGTCTTCCCCTCGCTTTTGCTTGCGCAGAGCGGCTCACCCTTCGACACCGGATTCACCGCTCTTCAAACCCTCTTCACCGGCACCATTGCAAAGGTCGCGAGTCTTATCGCGATAGTGATCGGCGGCTATCAGTTTGCGCACGGCGAGCCAGGCGCCAAGAAGGCCCTGGCCGGGGTTGCCGCTGGTTCTGGAATTGCCGTGCTTGCCGCGAATGTCCTGTCCTGGCTTTGGGGTATCTGAACGTGGAACAGCCCAGAGTAGCAACCACCACCGTTCGATCTTTTGAGTGTGAGGGGCAACAATGCAGACACACACCAGCCGCCGGCGAAGGAACCGGGTCTTCAAGAGCCTGCACAAGCCCCTCACATACCTAGGTGTCGAACGAACACTGTTCTACTTTGTCTGCGTCGGCGCTGTAGGCGCCTTTAATCTCTTCAACAGCCTGCTTGCCGGAGTCGCAGTCTTCATCGGCGGATTCGTCTTCGGCCACTGGGTAACGAACACCGATCCGGCGTTTCTCCGCATCCTCGCGAAAGCCGAACGCTACAAGAGCCGGTATGATGCCGCCAAGCAGAGCATACCCCGCGTGGAGGTGCTCTGATGTTACGCCTGGATAGAGTCATCAAGCCGTGGAAAGAAGCAGCGGCGCTCTGCGACCACATTAATCTGTACGGCTTCTGGAACGAGACTGCGTTTCTCACCAAGAGCGGCGACCTTGGCATGGTCCTGAGCGTCGGCGGCGTGGACTATGAAAGTCTTGATCACGCCGAGCAGGAATACGCCGTCAAGCGACTAGAGGCGGCGCTCAAGTCCTTCGGCCCTGGCTTCCATATCTACCAATACCTCTTCAAATCTAACCGACCGGAGATCCCATTCGCCGAATACGAAGATCCCATTGTGCAGACGGGCGTGGACCGTCGGAAACGGCTCTTTGAAGAGAAGGCTGACAGCCTGTTCCAAATCGAAATCTACTATTGCGTGCTGCTCGAAGGCTCGCGCTCGAAAACAGGCGTCAATGCCGCCCTTGCGCAATTCTTCCGCGATCCGACCGGAGCCATGAACGAGCTGAAGGCGCAGTTCAGCAATAATGGCATGAAGTCGCTCCTGCGCTCACAGATTGAGCGCGACCTGGCGCGCCTCGAACAACGAGTGCAGGCATTCGTGCGCCAACTCACCGACTTCGTGCAGATTGGAATTCTCAACCAACAGGGCCAGTTCCGTTTCTTCCGTCGCCTGCTCAACTATGACGATTGGCGCATTGCTGGAAGCCCAAAAAACTCACAGTTTCTCGACTTCCAGACCGTCAATTCCACGGTCGAAGCGGAGCGCGATCATCTTCGCGTCGGCGACCACTTCGCCCGCATTCTGACCATGAAAGAGGCCATTGCGGAGACGCGCCCGCTGGTGCTCGACGCGCTGTTGAAAATTCCGGCGAACTTCTACGCGGTCACCGAATGGGTCCCACTGTCCGCAGAGAAAGCGCGCAAGGAAGTGAACAAGCGACGCAGGCACTTCAATATCTCAAAGACAGGCTTCGTGTCGCAGCTTGGCAACGACCCCACCAAGACCAACCCCCGTGACGTGCTGGTAGATGAATCCAAGCAGGCGGACATCGAGAACCTCGGCGATTGCCTGCGTGCTTTGGGCGATGGCCTGCAACTCGGCGAGTTCTCCCTGACCATCGTCCTATATGAGTTGGAGCGACAGGCGTTAGATCGAATCGTAGGTGAATTCGCTGGCGTCTTCACCAACGCGGACGGCAGCCTCTTCGTAGAGACCTACAACCAGCTCAATGCCTTCTTTGCCACGATTCCGGGCAACTACGCATTCAATCTGCGGAAGCTTTACCTACTGAACACAAATTACGCCGATCTCTCATTCTTGTTTACGATCCTGCCGGGCGAAATGACGAACGCGTACCTTGGCACGGAGTATCTTGCTGTGCTCGAAACCGACAACGATACGCCGTACTTTCTGAACCTGCACTGCGGCGAGATAGCCCACGCACTCATCCTGGGGCAAACCGGATCGGGCAAGACCTTCTTCGCGGTGTTTGTGGTGCAGAACGCGCAGAAATACAGACCGCAGACGTACATCTTCGACATCGGCGGGAGCTATGAATCTGTCACCGCCATCTTCGGCGGAACGTATCTGAACGTCGGGCGCGAGTCGCGCGATTTTACTATCAATCCGTTCGCTCTGGCAGCGACACCGGAGAATCAGCAATTCCTGTTCAGCTTCTTCCGCGTGCTGATCGAGGGTAGAGACCAACGTTATCGAATGGACTTTAAGGAAGAACAGAAATTATGGAACGCCATCGAGAGGATCTACACATTGGAAGCCGGCCAGCGCACGGTTTCTAACCTAGCCAACATTATCGGCGAGTTGAAAGATCGGCTGTACCGCTGGACACGCGCAGGTCAGTACGGCTTCCTCTTCGACAATGCCGAAGACACTCTCTCGTTCCGAGACTTCCAGACCTTCAACTTTCAGGGATGGGGTGACGCGCCGGAAATATTGGAACCACTGCTGTTTTATGTCCTTCACCGGGCGTCAAATGAGATCTGCGATCCCAGGAAGCTCGGCACTTTCAAGATGTTTTTAATGGACGAAGCGTGGCTCTTTTTCAGGAACGAGACGATCCGGAACTACATCGTGCAAGCGCAGAAGACATGGCGCAAACACAAGGCCGCTATGATCCTCGCCACCCAGTCATTGAAGGAGCTGCAGGAATCGGGTCTACTGCCGGTGGTTGCGGAATGTTGCCCCACCAAAGTCTTTCTCGCGAATCCGGAAATGGACCGCACGGTGTATGCCGAAGCATTCCATCTGAACGACACAGAGCTGGATTTGATTGTCAGTCTTGTCCCGCCAGGACAGATGCTCATTCGCAAAGCACAGAGTTCCAAGAAGGTCCGGCTTAACGCCGATCCCGTTTTCTACTGGATCGCGACGAACAACGCTCCCGACAACCTCAAGAGATGGAAATACTTCGAACAATTCGGATTCGCTGACGGGCTGCGCCGCCTGGCCGAGGAGTCTCAGCGACAACGTCGCAATGCCGACGTCACAACCCATAATCCCCAAGGAGCCGCCGTATGAAACCCACATTGATCTTCATCGCAGGCATCGCTCTGATTCTTCCGTCCGTCACAGGCGCCGCCCAGGACGCCTCGGCACGCACCGTACAGTACCACTCCCAGGACATCGTTCCGATCCGCGCAAAACTGAAATACACGACGCTGATCGAAGTCCCTGCCACCGAAAAGATCATGGAGGCGGCCACCGGCGACAAGGATTTCTGGGTCGTGGATGTTGTCGGCAACTTCTGCTTCGTCCATCCCGCCAAGGCGAGCATCAGCTCAAACCTCAACCTCATTACCGACAAGGGAAACATCTACAGTTTCACGCTTCAGGATGTGTCCGGCACATCCGACACACCTGACTTGAAGGTGATTGTTCAACCGGCAGACCAATCCTCGATCGTGGCGGCCAACGGACCGCCGCAATTCGTGCCGGCAGCCCAATTGGAACAGTCGAAGGAACAACTCGCGGCGGTGCAATCGCACGTCGAACAGGCCGTCGATGAATACAAGAGCGCCTATCCGCTGTCGCTCAAGTTCGATTACAGTTTCCAAGCCAATCAAGCGCCTTTCGACATCGAAGCAATCTACCACGACGATAAATTCACCTACATAAAGACCAATGCGCCGGAGAAGTTCGCAGTTTACGAAATGAAGGACGGGAAACCGAATCTCCTTTCGTACCAACTCAGCAACGGGACGTACATCATCCCCAAAGTAATGGATTCGGGTTACGTGGAATTGGGTAAGAAGCGAATGGAGTTCACACGCAAAGGATAGAGCGGAGACAAAAATGCCAGAGCCGATTGCGAACGCGCCGAGTCAGTTGCCTGTCGAGCCGGAACTGCGCCGGGAGGAGCGGGAGCCCAAGGGTGTTCTCCAGAAGAACCTGAAGCCAATGCTCTATCTGGGCGCTGCAGGCCTAGTAATTGCGGCGGCGTTCTTCAGTGGCACGGGCAAGAGGACGCCTACGCACCAGGCAGAAAACGGACATCAGCCTCCTCAGCCGACTCTGCAAGACACTACGGATAACAATGTTCAGGACCTCAAGAGCCAGGTTGCCGCTGCGCAACAGAGGGCGGCACAGCAAGGGACGAACCTGACTGATCCAACACTTCAAAATGCCACACCCGCTCAGCAGGCCGCGGCTGCCGCCTACGGTCCAAACGGTCAGCCCGTTCCATGTGTTCCCGGCCAGCCCTGCACGCAGCAACAGGCTCCTTACATGCAGCAACAACTCTCTCCCGCACAACAGGCGGAACAGCAGCTAGCAGCCAAGGATCGGGAGTTAACGTACGACTCGCGATTCGCATCTAACTTGGTCTACACGCGTACGCAGGATCAGGACGCACCTGGTCAGCTAAAGAGTGCGGGTTCCTATCCGGCAGCACCAGATCAGAACGTAAGCAGTCTTATAGCCTCACGCCCCGCAGGCGATCCACCATCCGCCTCGGCCGCGCAGGTACTCACCCAACGCAAGCCGGAAGTGAATATCGACGCCGCTTCAGGCCAGCCGTACTTGCTTTACGAGGGAACGACGCTGGACACTGTGCTCATGAATCGACTCGATGGAGATGCTGCCGGCCCAGTGAAGGTGCTGGTATCCAATCCCGTCTACTCCCACGACCGCCAGCACGTGCTTATCCCGGAAGGAACGATCGTGTTGGGTGAAGCAAAGAAGATTGGCACCGCTGGCTTTGGCCAGCAGCGCCGCATGGCCGTGCTGTTCCACCGCATGATAATGCCAGACGGATATTCCGTGGATCTCGACCAGTTTCACGGTCTCGATCAGATCGGTGAAGAAGGACTAAAAGACAAAGTGAACAACCACTACCTCGAAATCTTCGGTACGTCCATTGCGCTGGGCGTCATTTCTGGCGCGGCCCAGATCGAGCAAGGCGGTGGAACGATCTCGACCAACGGCTCGCAAGCATTTACTACAGGAGCCTCTGCCAGCGTGTCGCAGTCGGCAACAACGATTCTCGACCGATTCGTGCAAATTCCGCCGACTATCACGATCCGCGAGGGCCACCGCGTCAAAGTTTACTTCATGCAGGATATGTTGCTGCCAGCTTTTGAGAACCACACCATTCCGCAAACATATTGAGGAGAAATTCATGCACCATTCCACAACGGTCGTTGCTCTCTCGGCGCTTCTCATTTTCGCAATCGCTGGCTGCCAGAACCATCAGGCCCAAGTTGATGTGCTCCAGAAGGAGTATGACCAACTCGGCCAACAATACCGTCAGGACTGTTCCACAGAGCTGTTGAACGTTCCGCCGAAACTGAGTCCAAAGTGTGCGGACGAGAACAAGAAAGTTGGAGATGCGTGGAACCGGCTTCAGGCGGAGCGTGCCAAAAAGTAGAAACCCGGAGGGACGAAATGAGATTTCCGCTCACGTTCGCAATCATTGCGGCGGTTGCCGTTGTGCCGTCCGCGTACGCACAGTTCGGTTCCGGCATCGTGTATGACCCAACGCAATCGGCCCACGCTGCCCAGCAGATACTTCAGGCGAACCAACTTTATACGACCACCGTTGCAACAACCAGGAACGTCATTGGAGCCTACAACCTCGCGCAGCGGATGGCCAATCTTCCACAGTCGTTGTATACCTCTTACGCCAACCTAGGTCGTCAACAATGGATTATCCTGACGCAACCTGCAAATACCTATGGGAATTCATTGCCTTGGGTAAATGCGGCTTCGGCTGGATACGGCGCGGCGGCGGCGAATCAGACTGCAAGCATCGCACGCATGAGCCAGATCTCCGGTTACAGCTCCCTCAGCCCTCAAGGGCAGCAGGCCATCGCAGCCCGGGGCGCAACGGTCGACTTGTCCGATGCGGTCAACACCAGCAGCTTGCAAACAGTTGGTACTATCCGGGCGAATTCCGCGCAGCGTGAGACCGATATCAGTCAACTTGAAGCCGCGAGTCATTCGACCGACCCAGCGCAGCATACCGAGATGGCGACGCTGCAGCGCATCAATCAGGCGCTCCTAATCGAGTTGCGCACGCAGCAGGAGACCAACCAGATACTCCAGGCACAGGCGCTGCAGCAAATGATCGGACAGAAGGTGCAGCAGGACAATTTGAAGTCACTATTCGGAACCGGCAACAGCTATCAACAGAACTTCAGCACCGTTACTCCCCAGCAAAGCACTTCGGGGACACAGTGGGCATTCCACTACTAGGAGGAGGGGAAACTATGGATTTCCTCATACTCATCAAGAATGGTTGCGACAACCTGACGGCAACAGCCGCCCCTTCCCTCGACTCGCTCGGCCTCCACATGGTACTGTCGCTGGCCACAATCATGCTCGTGTGGTTTGGCATTCAGGAAGCTCTTGCATCGGCGCAGGGTGGTCCGGGCTTCAACGTGGCGAAGTTCCTAAACTTCTTTTTGCTTATCACCTTCGCGTATTGCTTCGTGAAGTTCTATGATGGCTCGATTCCCGGCATTGGATATTCTCTCAAGGGCTTCGTCAGTGGTGGAACAAGCTCCCTGGTCGATAATATCGGGCGGGACTCTACGCAAGAAGTTCAAGACACCATCCATACCGCGCTTGGGAAGATAGGTACACTTTCTCCTTCATTCACGGAGCCATACACACTGCTCTGTACCTACACAGTGCAGGTCATCCTTAGCGTTCTCACAGCACTCATTGGCGTCATCATCGCTTACGGCGCGATCGGTGCAACCATAATTGGGCTTCTTGGGCCGGTATTCATCCCGTGGATGGTCTTCGATAAGACGGATTTTCTTTTTTGGGGATGGCTAAAAGCGTTTGTCGGGTTTGAGTTCTATAAAGTCGTGGCCGCTGCCACGATGAGCGTCATGAGTCACCTCCTCATCACATATTTCACAAGTGGTGCAAACAACGTCTCAGACCCCCAGCGCCTGGTTACGCTCATGCCGGGTCTGCTCATTCTTTGCATTGTTGCGGGCTTCATCCTTCTCAAGATACCGACCATGACCGCATCTCTGTTCTCGGGCCATACCGGCGGTCACGGCGCTGGAATGGGTGGGCTCATTACGGCTGCAATTCTAAGGGCGATCTAGGCGGAGAGGAGGCATCCGAATGGCAACTGCAGTAAAGACTTCACCCAACATCCATCGCGCAGCGGAACGCTACCTCGAACAATATGGCGATCCGCTTGTGATGAATACGTACCTGAAGATCACCATCCTTGTGCTCGCTGTGATCTGTCTGGCACTAGCCGGCCTTGTTTATCGCGGTGAGATGGTTCTTGCCGCTGTTCACCCGCTCATCGTGCGAATCAACGAAGTGGGGCGCGCGGAAGCAATCGACTACCGGAACTTCCAGTACCGTCCGCAAGAGGCAGAAAACAAGTATTACCTTACCCGCTGGACGGAACTGTATTTCAGCCGCAATCGCTTCACCGTCGAGCGTGACCAGACCAACTCACTTTACTTCCTGAACGGCGACGTACAGCGCGCCGTGGTCGACCAGGAACGCAAGGACAACATCATCGCGAGCTATACGAAGGACAACTCCCTCCCATTCGTGGATGTCGAGGTCAAGAATGTGATCCTCGACGATCTGCGCCAGTCACCGTATTCGGCGCGTGTCGAGTTCGAGAAAGTCTTCACGAATCCCTCAGATCATTCAGAACTCAAGCGTGAGCGATGGACCGCCAGCGTGACCTACGTCTTCCGCGAGGATGTTAAGAACAACCAGCTGGCTGTAAATCCCCTCGGCTTGACCATCGTTCGGTTCCGAGCCGACCAGGCGTTCGACTAGAGGATCGCACCAGCTCCCAGAGGCTTTACGGTGACCATTCTTGCTGTCAGCCCGGCTGCTTTGCCCCACCTGATATCGCCTCGAATTGCGCCGGCAAACGAGAGCTATCCGGAACAGTGCATCGGTGGCGGACTTCTGCTTCCCCCTAGTGTGCGGGGCCGCTCGGCAGGCGCAGCGATGGCGGTGGGCTTTCTACGCTGGTGCGCAGATGAAGACTTTCGTCGTGCCTGTATCTGCCGTTCTGTATCCCGCCTCTTGCCCGATCACTGCTTCGGGGCCCATCCGGCGCCCAGCGGCACGGCGCTCTTCTGCTTCGGCTTCGCCGCCCTCCGGGTTACGGTTTCCGTCCCGGACCCTCCGTAAATGCAGAGCTTGGCACTTGGGAGCCGTGCCCACTCGCTTGGCTCCGCCCGGTGTGACCCGAGCAGATTCGGGAAACTCAACAAACGGAGACACAGGTCATGTATCAGAACAAAGTCACTCTCATCGGCTTCCTCGGCAGCGATGCCAAAGTCCACACCGCCAACAACCGCAGCTTCACCGCGCTCTCGCTGGCCACCAAGTCCTCCTACAAGGACAGGAAGAGCGGCGAGTATGTCTCGCACACCGAATGGCACAGTTGCGTCGTCTTCGGCAAGCTCTCCGAGTTCGCCAAGTCCCTCGTCAAGGGCGCCCACATCCAGGTGGAAGGCGAGCTGCGCAGCCGGGAATACAACAGCAAGAAGACTGACGCCAAGCAACGCGTCTGGGAGATCCGGGTCGACTCGATCCTGAAGCTCGACCGCGGCGAGAAGGCCGCCCCGGAAGAGACTGAGAACGACGAGTTCAATCCTGAGGAAGAGGCTGCGTAAGCCACTCTCTTCCCAATCGCAGGAAGCCTGGGCGATTCGCTGGGCTTCCTGCACTGTGAGGTCTCACGATGAGCTTCGAGTTGATCCGCCCGTTCTTGCGGCCCATCGAGCCGCTTCTACTCGACGACGAAGTAAGCGAAATCATGGGCAATCCCAACGCGACCTGGTACGCCGAGCGTGAGGGACGGATGCTCCGGGAGCCGGGCGTTTCGTTCGACGCCGGCAGCCTGCGCACCGGCCTCGAAGTGATTGCCAACAACCTTGGAAAACGGCTCGACGAAGACAACCCAATCCTCAACGCACAACTGCCCGATGGCAGCCGGATTTGCGCCTACATTCCTCCGGCGGTCAAGCCCGCGCCAGGGCTGACCATCCGGAAGTTCACCAGCCGCCATTTCACAGTGGATGACCTTATCGCCCGTGGCACGCTGACGCGCGAGCTTGCTGAATTCCTTGAGAGTGAGATTCGCACGGGAAAGACACTGCTGATCAGCGGCGGAACTGGCACCGGTAAAACGACTCTTCTGAACATCCTCGCCCAGGCCATTCCCGACGAAGAACGAATTGTCACCATCGAGGATACTTCCGAACTTCAAATTCGGAAGCCGAACGTAGTGGCTTTCGAGTGCCAGACGGATACCTATAAGCAGCCGGTCACGTTCGAGAATCTGCTCAAGATTTCACTCCGCTGCAGGCCGGACAGAATCATCGTTGGCGAAGTCCGCGGCACGGAGGCCCGCACCCTGCTCGACTCTTTCAACACCGGGCACTCCGGCTCCCTCGCTACGATCCACGCGAACTCGGCGGTGAAGGCCCTCCGGCGCTTCGCCAACCTCGTCCTCCGGAGCCACCAGCAGACCACCTACGAGGACGTTGAAGCCGAAATCGGCGAGGCGGTCGATTATGTGGTCCACATCGAGCGCCAACAGGGCCGCCGCTTTATCCGCGAGGTACTCCGTCTGGACGACTACGACCGCCATACGCAGCAGTTCCAGATGGAGCATGTGTTCAGGGTCGATGCCGAGGTTCCAGTCGAGGTGCAACCGTGATGAAGCCGGTCCGAAAACCCCGTCTTCCCGAGGATGAGTTGGCGTATATCCTCGCAGCCCTTCGGGCCGGCATTGACCCCGGGAAAGTTGCCCGCGAACTCGCCTCCGGGAACTTTTATGAACTTGGTGTTGCGCGCCGCCTTGTGGACATCGCTTCGGCTCGCCTTTGGCTTGCCGAAGGCGCACCCATTGCCGACGTGCTGACCATGCTGGAAGTCCGCCATTGGTCCGGCCGTTCGATCACCGATTGTCGTGCCTACGCCATCGAGATTCTTTGGACAGCCAAGCACCAATTCGATGCCAACAAAAACCAGCGAAATCCCGCCCCGAAGGAGATCAAATATGCCGTTGCTTGAGATCGTCCAAACCACCCATGTCAACGCCACCATCCGGCTTGAGGAATCGACTGCGATTCAGGTCGATCAGTACGCCGCTTTCCTGCACGCTCCTGCCGATGAGGTCGTGAACAAAGCCCTGGCCTATGTCTTCTCGAAGGACCGCGAATTTCAGGACTTTCTGCGGACCCCGGAAGCCGCTCATGTGCAGCCAACGCTTCGCGTGCGTCGTGTCGGTCAAAATGGTTCTGCTTCCGAGCCTAGAAACGGTGCGGCGAAGCCTGCTAAGCCCGCCGAGGTCGTCCATGATTCTCGCCCGCGCAATTGACGTCTCAGGTGCATTGTCCCGTTCGGTGCTGCGCACCGGGTTTATTTCGACACTCCACCCCTGAAAGGGTGCTGTATGGCTACTTTGGTAGCCATATAGAGACTCGTTGAAAACGCAAGTCTTGCAGACGGCAGGTAGCTATATAGCTATTTTGCGAAGCGGAGGTAAACGATGGCCGAGACCCAAACTACCGCGCCGGATGTTCCCGGCCGACCGTCGAAAATCAGCAGAAACAGGACGGTAAGTACGAAGCTTGCGGAGCTCGAATTTGCAGAGGCCGAACGTGCGGCGGCAGCGCGCGGGCAATGGCTGAGCGAATGGGTGCGCGACGTAATCGTGCGCGAAGTTCGAATCGAAAGCGAAGAGCGAATCGCGGAGCACGCTTTCACCGAGTTGGTCGGTCTGCAACTACTCTTGATGAACGTGCTCCAGCCGCTTCTTCAGGGCCAGAAAATCGGTGCCGAACAATTCCAAAACCTGGTGGAGCAGATCCAAGCGACCAAGCAAAACAAGGCTCAGGAGCTGCTTACCCGCCGGGGCGTCAGGCAGGAGAAATCCCATGTCCAACATCTATAAATGGGGCCGGAATGAGTCGGTAATCTGGCCTCCGCACGGGCCAATCTATACCTGGGGAGTGCTGTTCCTTGGCCTTGTTTTCTGCGCTTTCTGCATCTACGTCCGCTTTGCGTTTTGGCTGTCTCCCCTCGAACAGTACTACCTTCCTTACTACCTGCGCAGCGGCGTGGCGGGCATCCTGCGTCCAGTGGGAAAGTACCAGCTGCTCTACGTTCTGGACGACAGCAAGAAGCCGCGGCCCGCGCTTGCCGAGGATGTGGCGGCTGGCCGAACGGAGCAGATTGAGGGGAAGCCCGTTCGGCTCGAACTTTCAGCGCAAGCTCTCGCACATGGCGCCCGTTCGCTTTACCGGGAACCGCTGCGGGTCTACCAGAACAAGGCCCTTCACCTGTATCTGTCGCGTTGGGTATATGGAGGATCGGAGCCAGCACAGCTCTTCTCCCGGGCATTCCTTCCGGGATTAGCCGTGCCGTTGATTTTCCTGCCGTTCTCGATCCGAATGGACATCGCGCGGCGAAAGCAACTGCGGTACGGACGTCGTCTGCGTGGGCCGGAAATGCTGGAGCCGGCGGCGTTCACGGAGAAATTTCAGGCTCGCGGCTTGGGCCTAGTTGTGAACAGGAAGGGCACTGTAGCCCGACTGCCGCAGCTCGCCGAGAACAAACATCTCGCCATGATCGGAGACACCGGCAGCGGCAAGTCCACGGCGATTCGACAAATACTCCTCGAGGTGAGAGCCCGCGGCGACAATGCGATCTTGTATGACTCATCTGCAAGTTTCTTGCAGCAGTTCTACGACGAAAAACGCGGCGACATTGTGCTGAATCCGATCGATATACGCTGCCCGTACTGGTCGCCGGTCGATGAGGTTGAAGACATGGCCGAAGCCGAAACGATGGCTGCCGCTATGTTCGAGGAAGATCCTCAGCACAAGTTTTTTGTGGAAGGTCCGCGCAAGATTTTCGCCTACCTGGTCTCGTTTGGTCCCAGCCCCGCGCAGCTCGTGGCGTGGATGTCAAACCCGGCGGAGATCGACAAGAAGGTCAAAGGCACCGAGATGGAAGAACTGATCGATCCCCACGCTCCAGCGCAACGAAGCGGCGTGCTCGGTTCTCTCGGCATGGTGGCAAACGCATTGCGCTACCTTCCGCCCATTGAAAAGACCCGAACAAAGTGGACGGCGCGTGAGTGGTCACAAAAGCGTAAAGGTTGGATCTTCATCACCAGTTTTCCGACACATCTGAAACCGCTACGCCCTCTGATTTCTGTGTGGTTCGACCTGCTGGTTTTGCGGCTCCTGATCGAGCCGGAACCGCACCACCATCCGAGCTGGTTTGTAATCGACGAACTGGCAGACCTGCAGAAGCTTCCCTCGCTGCACATGGCGCTCATGCAGAACCGGAAGTGGGGCAATCCCATCGTGCTCGGCTTTCAGAATCCCTCTCAAATCGAGGCCAATTACGGACGGCAGGCCAGCTCCATGCTCTCGCAGCCGGGGTCCAAAATGTACTTCCGCGTTTCCGATCCGCCCTCGGCAAAATGGGTTAGCCAGGCCATCGGCGAAGTAGAAATCGAGCGCCTGAAGGAGACCCATTACGACGGTACCCGCACCGGAAAGAACTTTGCGCTCGACCGGCAGATCGAACCGCTCGTGATGGCCTCGGAAATCGAGGGCCTGCCCGATTTGCACGGGTATCTGAAGTACGAAAACTCTGTCACGCGCTTCCGCCTACCGCGTGTGGAACTGCCGCAGATTGCGCCCGACCTTATTAAGCGTGACCTCCGCGATGTGGTCAGGCCCATTGATCGTGGCAAGACTCCGAAACACGCTGCGCCGCCTCCCGGGAAGGGAGAGCAGGAGGCGTTTTCGTTCGATACGAACAACCTTTGAGGCTGTATGCTGACCATCTCCAAGCCGCTCTCTGCGGGGCAGGCGCAGACCTACCACCAGAAGGAGTTCACCGCGAAGGAACAGAATTATTGGTCCCAGCGCGGCGAGATCGCCGGAGAATGGCAGGGACGATTAGCGGGGAAGTTTGGACTGGTGGGTGCGGTAACGGCGGCGGATTTTGCACGGCTCAGTCAGGGACAGCACCCACAGACCGGGGAGGAGCTTGTCAGGCAACGGGCCTCTTACGAATACAAAGACGCCAATGGCGCCACGATCAAAACGATGGAGCATCGTGCCGGGTGGGATGCCACATTCTCCGCTCCGAAGTCGGTCTCGTTGACGGCGCTTGTAGGCGGTGATGACCGAGTGCGCCAGGCGCACCGCGATGCCGTCCACACCGCACTTGAGCACTTGGAGCATTACACAATGGCGCGCATCGGCGGGAACCATCCGGCCGAGATGGCAGCCAAATTCGCTGCCGCCAAATTCGAGCACGACACCGCCCGTCCCGTGGAAGGCTATGCAGCTCCACAACTCCATACGCACGCTGTCATCTTCAATATGACTGAGCGCGAGAACGGCCAATACCGCGCCCTGCAACCGCAGAGCCTCTTTGCCTCGCAACAGTTCGCTACGGCCATCTACCAGGCCGAATTGACGTATAGCCTTCGGCAACTCGGCTATGAAATCGCCGCCGGAAGGAGCGGCGCACCGGAGATCAAAGGCTATTCGCAGGAGTATCTCGATGCGTCGAGTCCTCGGAGTCAGCAGATTCGGGAATATCTTGAACGAACTGGCCGCAATGGCAAGGAGGCCGCCGAGATCGCCGCGCACTCCACACGCGATCACAAGGCGATTGACTCCCTCGGCGAGGTCATGGCCGCTCACCGGAAGCTCGCCGCCGAGTACGGCAACCAGGCCGAAGCGGTGGTCCGGATGGCGCGTGAGCGCGCGCGAATGCAGACGGAGGAAATAAACCCGCAGCAGCGAGTCCGAGAGTCCGTCGCGTTTTCTCGCGACAGGAATTTCGAGCGCGAGGCTGTCGTTGACGAGCGTGCGCTTGTCCGCGACGCATTGCGCCGCGGCATGGGCGATATCACTTACAGCCAGGTTCGCGCTAACCTGAACGCGCGGCTTGCATCCGGTGAATTCCAGACTATTGACCAAACCAATCAGATGCCGGGCCGCAAGCTCACGACAGCCAAAACCATCGAGGCCGAGCAGGAGATTATTCGCCGCGTCCGCGAAGGACAGAAAGAGATCGAACCAGTGGCAACTCGCGTAGAAGCGTACAGAGTCGCGAACAGCCATCCGCACCTGAATCGTGCCCAGAAGGAGGTTGTCGAGGAGGTGCTCAGTTCTCCCGACCGCATCCAGGGAATCCAAGGATACGCTGGCGCCGGGAAAACCACGACCTTGACTGTCCTTCGCGCCGCGGCCGAGACGCAGGGATTCGATGTGCAAGGCTTCGCGCCCACCTCACGGGCCTCGCGCCAACTTCGGGATGCGGGCATCGAGGCAAGGACGCTGCAAGGTTTTCTCGCCCGTTCTAGCGCATCTGATGACTTGCTGGAACGGAGACACTTCTACTTCGTCGATGAGTCGAGCCTCACCAGCACCAACCAGATGCGCGATTTCCTTCTGCGGCTCGGCCCCAACGATCGCGTGCTGTTGATCGGCGACACCCGGCAGCATCAGGGCGTCGAAGCCGGGCGTCCGTTCGAGCAACTACAGCAAGCCGGGATGCACACCGTCAAACTCGACGAGATTGTGCGCCAAAAGGACCCGGCTCTCAAATCCGCAGTCGAATTGCTCGCCACCGGGCAGTCCGCCGCTGCGCTAGATTTGTTGCAGCGGGACGAACGAGTTCGAGAGATTCCCGATCCGGTGGAACGCATCCGCACCATTGCGCGGGCATATGCGGAGTCGTCGGCGAATACCCTAATCGTCTCCCCCGACAATGCCTCCCGCCGCCAATTGAATATCGCCGTGCGGGACCAGCTGAAGGTTAACGGCTCACTGGCGCTCGAAGACCGCAGTTTTCCAGTTCTTCTTCAGCGCCAGGACATGACTGGAGCCGAACGCGCTTGGGCGAACCACTATGAAGTTGGGGACGTGGTACGCTACGCGCGCGGCAGCAAAACCGCAGGAATCGAGGCCGGCTCATACGGCGCCGTTGCCGCTGTTGAGCCCGCGCAAAACCTGCTGACAGTCGAGAAAGCAAGCGGCGATCTCGTCACCTATGATCCGCGTCGCCTCGCCGGCGTTAGTGTCTATCGGGAGATTACGCACGAATTTTCCGTTGGTGAGCGCATCCAGTTCACTGCGCCTGATAAGTTCCTTGGCGTCGCGAACCGCGACCTTGCGATTATCGAGTCTATTGCACCTGATGGTCGAATCGTCGCCCGACTCGACGACCACCGCCAGATTGAGTTCAATGCTGCCGATCACCAGCATTTTGACCACGGCTATGCCGTGACGAGTCACAGCGCACAGGGCCTCACCGCCGAGCGTGTGCTCATCCACGCAGACACGGGCGTCCATCCCGATCTGCTGAATTCACGTTTTGGTTACGTTTCTGTATCTCGGGCCAGCCATGAGGTCACTGTGTTCACCGATGACATCACCAGACTCATCCCTCAACTTAGCGCCGATGTTTCGAAGACCTCAGCTCTGGAGATCAGCCAAACACAGTCAATGAGTCAGGGGATCGGCATTAATATACGAGACTAAGGGGCATTAATCCGGCACTAGGATACCAAGACTTTTCCCTGAATCAGTCGCGGATCAACAAGGTATTCATCCTCGCCCAGCGTCAAGGTGTGTTTAAAAAACTCTTTCACGGCTGCAACAATCATGTTCGGTGTGGCTTCGATCTTCAGCACCACACCACGACCTTCATCTGGCGACCGCCTATCTGCAAACTGCTTTGCCTTTTCCAATATGGGTGTCCACGAAATGCCATAGACGCCCATCCTGTGCCGTGATTCAAGTTCACCACGATAGAGCGTCAATCCTTCTCCCATGTACGGTGGCAGGAGATACTTGAATGCGTCAATGAGGTGAGGCAAGTCATCTCGCAGTCCCCTCGGAACGCTGTGGAGACCAAAGGTGTTCCAAAACGAAAGGAGGGCACATCCCTTCGCTAGGTTGGGACTAGGACCGGTCATAAGCTGATCGACGGCTTCACGCCAGCAATCAAGTCTATTCAATGCCCGTAACGTTGCTTCTAGACCAGTGCAGTCTCCACTTTCGACGTACCTACAGAACCTTCGGGAAGTCTGATCCTGATTCCAAACTGCGTCGTCGAGCTTTCGTATTCGTCCTGGCTTTTTTGGCAGCACTGTTAAAGGGCCGTTTGTTTTCGTGCCGTTCGGATCAACGAATACAATTTGGATACTAGGCGGTGTCGCCAGTGTTGCGTTGCCAGCGTTCCGCCTCGTGTTCTTTTTCTTTCTCTCGGATCTCTTCCCGGATGTTACCATGAACACCTTCTTTGTTAAGTATATGATTCCGAGTTTATCTGTATGATTTTAATATGCTTAATTGATTTTAGGGCGGTGTGTCTGCGAATCTTAATTTAGATCATACGGTGTCAATATAGTTCCATTATGGAATGATATTGACAGGAATGTATGTGCAGCACATACTCAGGAATATGCCCCGCTCACGGATGGACGAACTAGTTGCTATTGCCGAAGAGAATGACGGCCTGTTGACCTCGAAACAGGCACGCAATGCCGGCATCCTCGACTCCGTCCTCGTGCGGCTGGCGCAACGTGGTCGGCTCGAACGTGCCGCGCGAGGGGTCTACCGGATCGCTCATTATCCACAGTCCAAGTTCTCTCAATACCGCGAGGCCATTCTCTGGGCCGAAGCAAGTCACGGACCGGAAGACCCGGATGTTGCTCTCTCTCACGAGACCGCGCTCGCTATTTACGGGATCTCCGACGTCAACCCGGCAGTCGTACACATTACCGTCCCGAAAACTGCCCGTCTCCGTCGCGCGCGGCCCAAATGGATCGCAATTCATAGAGATGACCTCGGGCCGCTCGATGTGACTCTATATGAGGGCTTGCCAGTGTGCACAATTGCAAGAACGGTCACGGATGTGCTGAACACAACGGGTCGCATTGACCTCGCCCGACAGGCAATCGCTGATGCCCGGCGAGCGGGCCACATCGGCAATTCCGAATCCGCCCGTCTGAGACGACGAGTGGATCAATTTGCCCACCGGCTCTCCCAGAATGCTTCCCAACGCAAAGAGGTCTGATCGTGAATCCTATCTCCAGGGAACGACTCGAAAAGACACTTGCGCGCGTTGCGCGGGAACATGGATTGGATCAAGAGCGGCTGCGCCGCTGGGTTTCCTTCCTGGCGCTATGCGGAGTGCTTGAACGCGCGATCCACGAAGATATTCTGAACCGCTATTACCTGAAGGGCGGCGTCGCAATGGAGCTTCGCTTTGCAGAAGCTGCCCGTGCCACCAAAGACCTCGACCTGGGATTGGACGGCGACCGGGCCTATCGACTATCGAGCTTTGCCACCGCCCTTCAACTCGGATTCGATGAATTCACGTTCCGCTTGCGTCCGCAGACCCACCACATGGAACTTGCCGACACTGTGCGAATCGAAGTTGCAATCCTCTATAAGACACGCGGCTGGCAAACCGTCGATGTGGATCTCGGTCCGCCGGGCGCCGAAAATGCCGACCTCGTGAACCCTGCCATCATCGGTCTGGCAGAGATGGGACTTCCCGTCACTACGCCCGTTCGCTGTCTCAACCTAAGCGAGCAGGTTGCTCAGAAACTCCACGCGTGCACTGGGCCAGCATCTGCAGGGCGCGCCCGGGACGTCCTCGACATACTGCTGATTGACTCTCTTGGGAAACTCGACTATGCGCAAACTCGAGTCGCCGTCGAAAAGGTCTTCAGAGAGCGCGCCACGCATCAATTGCCACGCACCTTCGAACTGCCTGTGGCATGGCAACTTGAATTGGAATCGCTTGCATCGTCGCTCCACTCGCCGATCAAGAGCGCAAATCAAATTGCCCTCAAGTTCCAATCAATCCTAGCTCAGATTGCCTCCCAACATACGGAGTAGTGCGAGTCTTCTCAGATCAACCCAAATCGCGGTGGAAGCAGCGCGACTTGTATACTAGCGCCGAGCATAAAACGCAAATTGGGAATTGCTGTTCGATTCTACGCGAGCACGACGCCCTGGCTCTACCAATGAGAATTGGAATTATCGGCGACACCCATCTCGGTTGCACCGACTACTCGCGTAAGAGGCGCGCAGATTTTTCTACTGCCTTCTGTAACGCCATCAAAATCTGTACCGATCGAAATGTTGATGCGATCTGCTTACTCGGCGATGTTTTCGATTCGGCCGCCACGCGCCGCAACGTAGATGCCTTTGCCGAGATATTGAAAGAAATATCACCAAGCCTGTCCAGCTTGAAGACCGCAAAGCTTCCCCTGATCGCCATTCCAGGAAACCACGAATTCGGCCGTGGGCGCGAAGCGGGAGAATTGACTATTCTCGAATCTCTCGGCTTCGTTCAAGTGCTACGCTGTACCGCGTTTCAGCTGGGTTCAGTACGAATCTGTGGCATTCCATGGCAACACGATCCCACCGAAGTGCCAAAAATAGTCGATCACTTCCGCAAAACAATCTGCTCGGGACCGCAGATTCTACTCATGCACAATTTCATAAAGGGCGCGCGGGCGATACCGCCGGAATTGGGGGAGATCGATCCCGGATGCTGCACGGACTTCGCCAGAACATTTGTCGGTCACCACCACATTTATGAAACGGTCGATCGATGCGTGATTCCGGGGTCAACCGAAACCCAGAATATGCGTGATCAATCGAAGAAATATGTCGTCATCTATGATTGCGAAAAGGATTACATCGAGAAATGTGAACTACCTAAGACTCATCACGTCGTGGTTCTTGACTACGACATCACGCAACTGCCGGTGCCGGAATTGCTTTCGGCGATAATGCGCGATCTCGATTCCAACGACGGACTTGCTGGAGCCTTCGTTTATGTCCGCATTCATGGTATTGCCCGCGCAAAGCACGGACTTTCAAAAACCGACATACTTTCCTTCCTACGCGAACGCGATTTGTTTGACTACTACATTGACCTTCGACATTCGACGGAAGCCAAAACGGCCACCGAATCGCGCCGGGGCGCTTCCATTGAGCAGGTGCTTCGCCGGTCGTTTCATGGCAATGATCTTGCGAAGGCACGGCGGTACCTTGCATACAGCGAGAGCGAACGGCTCTTCGCAGACATTCGTGAGGATATTCTGTCTGATCATCAAAGAGCTAAAACTCGATAATTTCCGATCGTTTTCTCATGCTCGGCTCGACTTTGTTCCCGGCCAGAACTACATCTTCGGGCAGAATTGGCAGGGAAAAAGTAGCATCGTGGACGCCATTGGTTTCGCTCTTTTCGGCGTAGCAATTTTCCCTAAGAAGGTTGCCGGGACTGCTGTGACCTCTGATCATTTGGTTAATGAAGCATCCAAGCGTGGCGCTGTCGAGTTGCGTTTTGAGCTTGACGGATTCGAGTATTCGATCCACCGGTCGCTGCCTGGAGGTCGTGTCTCCCTGAAAAAGCTTGACACGGAAATCGCTGTTGGAATCCGCACTGTCGCCGAGAAGCTAGTAACGCTCCTTGGAGTTGATGTGAAGCTTTTCCAGAACATCTTCTTTTCAGATCAAGACGACTTACGCAAGAGTCTCGACTTTTCCCCCGAAGAGCGCCGCATTTTTATAGAACGACTGCTCGGCGTGGAGGAATGGAAGCAGCGAATTGAATCGCTCCGAGCCACCCGGAAGGCGCTCGAAGAATTCCTAGCAGACCTGACTTCGGGACGCCTCGGAGCATTTCTAACACATATCGAAGAGCTAGAGAACGAAGTCGTTTCCGGACAACAGGAATTGAACGACATCCGGTCTTCCTTGAACGAGGCGCAGAAGAATTCGCCACGCAACCTTGAGAGGCTACGAGCAGATCGGAGCAAATCTGAGAACGCCGTCGCTGTTCTTCAACACAAGCAGCTTCAAATGGAGACGAGGATCAGTTTTGAAGAACAGATGCGTAACAGTGTTCGAAAAGGTAAATGCCCGACTTGTACGCAGAAAATCCCCGTGGCACTGGGAAAGTCACGCCTAAGCGCGCTGGACCTTGCGCTGAAAAAGATGAGCAAGCAGCTCGGAACAATAGAACGAGACCTGTCAGATGCCGAACGCGCACTTGAAGAACGCGGCTATGACGAGTCGTTCAACGCCTTTGTCGATCTTAAGGAGACGAGAGCGACGTTCACTGCGACTGCCAAGCGTGTGGAATCCGACGAACAGCGATTAAAGAAGTTGCGTAGCCAGGCCAGGACGTTTGGTAAGAAGCCTGAACAGGTGGAGCGTACTAAAGCCGAACTGGCATTTTTGAATACGTTGGAAGAAGCAATCCAGCAGTTCCGGAAGTCCCTTCGAAAGCGCTTAGTTGGCCAACTTGAGATTGGTACGAACGATCTCTTGGCGCGTTTTCACGACGGCGACAATGATTCCGCTGTCAAAATTGACCACGATCTGAATATCGCCGTTCAGTTGCATGGCCGTGAGGTACCCATTTTCAATCTAAGCGGTGCTGCTAAAGACATCCTTGCACTAGCGTTACGATATGGCCTGCTTCGCATCGCAGCAGGCAGTATCAATTTCTTCGTTCTCGATGAACCAACCCGGCACATGGACCCGGAGAATTGCCAGCGATTAAAGGTGCTCTTTAACGATCTCCTCGACCGACAGCTCATTGTAGTGACCGTAAATAGCGAGTTTTCCGACGCGGCCGGCCGCCATTTCCGTGTCGCGAAGGATGATTCGTTCCATTCCTTTGTGGCCGAATCTTGGTGAATGTCGGATGTCGCGCTTCACTTTCCGATTTCATAAGTATCTTCTGCTCTCGTAGAGCCCGCGTCCTAAGTCCAAAACGCAATAAAGCGACGCTCTAAATTTCTTCTTTCGTCACGTACTCCCGCTTCAGGCGGCTTTTTGGCATAGCCGGTCGGAACCTGTAAAGGCTCTCCGCTTTGCTCCGACCGCTCCGCGGCGCCTGCGGCGGCCTTGACAGAACCCTCCTCGCCCATGCCCGCCGCAAGAGCCATGAAGCGGGAGCACTCAACAAAAGAAATTTGGGTTTCAGGCAGTGCTCTCCCTCATGCACGCAGATCGCCCCACAGCGGGCAGCAAACGAGGAGAAGAGTTATGCCAACCACCATGAGCAGTACGGCCGTTATCAGCAGCGCCGCGCCGCACAGGAATAATGCGGCACGTCGGACCCGCAGCGAATCGCCTTACCAGCAGCGCACCAGCCAGAAAGACAACCCCACACAACAACTCATCAAGCAGGCCGTGGACTATCTGATCCAGCAGCTTGAGGCAGGCAAAAGCGAAACCTTGGCTGCGTATCTTGGCGCGATGGCTCGGTTCCATTCCTATTCATTTGGAAACATTTTGGCTATCGCCAGACAGCGCCCAGCGGCGACCAGAGTAGCAGGCATTCGAGCATGGAACGAGCTTGGACGCTTTGTGAAAAAGGGCGAGAAGGGCATTCAGATTCTCGCTCCAATCATCGGCTATCGCCGGAAACGGGATGCGGCAGAGCAGGAGCAGGATGCGAAGCCGGCGTCTGTGCTGATTGGCTTCCGTGCCGTTTATGTCTTTGATCTCAGCCAGACCGAAGGGGCTGACTTGCCCGAGTTTGAACACAACATCACCGGCGAAGTGGGCGGACATCGCGACCGGATGATTGCATTTCTTGCACAGCAGAACATCACGCTGGAATTCAACGAAAAGATCGCCCCGGCGCTTGGGGTTTCCTACGGCGGCAAGATCGCTTTGCTTCCGGGCCAGTCGAGAGCCGAGGAGTTCACCACGTTGGTTCACGAAACGGCGCATGAGCTTTTGCATAAGGCCGAACGCCGCACCATGACCACCGCGACCGTACGCGAAACCGAAGCCGAGGCAGTGGCCTTCATCGTGGGACAGAGCGTTGGCTTGGACATGGGAACCGCTTCGAGCGATTACATCCAGATGTATTCGGGTGATGCCGCGCTTCTGGCCGAAAGTCTTGAAGTCATCCAGCGTACCTCCGCCGTCATTCTCGCCGCCATTCAACCGGAAGAACCCACTCAAGAGAACGAGACCGTTGAAGAACTGTCGCAAGCCGGCTAATCGCAACTTTGACGATGCGGACGGCAGCGTGCCGTCCGCTCAACTCCGTGCACACCCACCCGCTCAAAGGAGAGCAATCCATGAACACGAATACCGCGACTGAATACCGCAACCTCCCCCTCGCCGTCCTCACCGAGTCCGCCACCAACCCCCGTCGCCTCTTTGAGGATTCCGCCCTCAAAGAACTGGCCGAGAGCATTCGCAGCCAGGGCGTCCTCTCTCCCTTGCTTGTGCGGCCTCTCACCGATCAGAACTTCGAGATTGTCGCCGGAGCCCGACGGTATCGCGCCGCGCAGATGGCCGAAGCCCCAACGGTACCTGTCCGCATCGTCAACCTCACCGACGCCGAGGCATTGGAGGCGCAGTTAATCGAAAACCTGCAGCGCCGCGACGTTCACCCGCTGGAAGAGGCGCAAGGCTTCAAGGCCCTGCTCAACTTGGAAGACCCGAAGTACAGCATCGAGCAGATCGCCGCGAAGGTCGGAAAGAGCCCAGCATATTGCGCCGCCCGAGTGCGGCTTACGGAGCTTGCCGCGCCAGTGGTTGAGGCGTTCTTTGCCGACGAAATCGGCGTAGGCCACGCCTTACTGCTTGCCAAATTGCAGCATGCACAACAGGAACAGGCGCTCGCCAATTGCTTTCGCGAGGAGTGGAACGGAGCCGGAGCTAAGGCCAAGCGCATCCTGCTCCCGGTTCGGCACCTACAACAGTGGATTGAGCATAATGTTCTTTTGCTCTTGAAACAGGCACCATTCAACAAACGGGACCCACAACTTGTCCCCGCCGCCGGAAGCTGCGTAGAGTGCCCCAAGCGCACCGGCCACAACAAGCTACTCTTTGCTGATGTCAGCGGGAATGCGGACGCATGCACCGACCCGAATTGCTACGCCGCCAAACTGGACGCACACGTAAAAGCCAAAGTCGCCGCGAAACCGGAGCTTGTCCAGATCAGCACGGCATACAAGCAGCAGCCCGAGGGAGAGAAGACAATCCCACGCAACAAGTACGTCGAAATCCGCGAAGAGAAGCCTGATTCGCCGGAGAAAGCAAAGTGGCCGGAGTTCAAAACGTGCAAGTACACCACCGAGGCCATCGTCTCGGACGGCATCGACAAGGGCGAACTGCGGAGGGTTTGCACCCAGCCGACTTGCCCCGTGCACCATCCCAAGAAGCAGGCACCAAAGGCCGATGCCAACTTCAAAGCCGAGCAGGACAAGCGCCGCCGCGAGGAGGCGTTGGCGAATGCAACCGGTATCCGCGTCCTGCAATCCATCGTTGCAGCCGTACCCGTCCGTCTGATGAAGCGCGACCTTCTCTTCATTGCCGAACAGTTACTCCCCCTGCTGGAAGAGAAACGGTTGGAGATGGTCGCGCGGAACAGAAGCCTCAAGGCAAAAGAAAACGAGTCGGTCGGCAAGCTGCTAACAGCTTTTGTCCGCAAAGCTGACGAAGGCACCATAGGCAAGCTGATTATCGAAGCTGTGATTCTGCTTTCTGCCAGAACCCACGCGGACGGCGGCAAGACGCTCCACGCCGCGGCACAGGCATACGGGATAGATACCGATGCCGTGGCGCTCAAGGTCAAGCAGGAATTCGCCGCGAAGGAGAAGGCGAAGAAGGCCTCAACGACACAAGTGAAGCCAGCGGCAAAAGCCAAGCGAGCCGCTTAATTCAAATTGAATCTTCGGACCTGCCTTACGGCAGGTCCATCTTTTTGTCCGTGCCCATCTTCCCACCCTCTCAGAAGCTCTCGCATTCGCGGGAGCGCCATGTCTTGCCCACCCGACGGGTACGAACAAGTCCCGCATGGTGTTGAGATTTGGATTGAGTCGTCCGGCGTGTCAGTTACTTCGCCGTCGATAAAGATGTAGATCGATCATTCAGCGACAGAAGTCCCCGGCCGTTGAATTGCACCAGTGGGGATCGTTCGTCAGACTTGCCTGTTGTGGCAGCGCGATTTCTGCAATTCTGCTCGAATGTCTACTCCAGTACCAGTCGTGACGATCGAAGCCGATGATTTCTTTGCAGTGTCCACAGGTGAAGTAGATGTCTTCGATCCGCGACCGCGGGCATGCCATAAAGCGCGGATAACTTATGCTGAAGTCCAGTTGGGGATGTTCACTGACATATTGCTCAACCGCATCTTGGACGATGGCGTCAAGCAGGCTGCGTTGTGCTGGTGCCTTCTTGGGAACGGAACCGCATTCGCTTAATTCCGCTTCGATGTCGAACATTCCAAGTGGACAGTGACAATTCGAGCACTCATTAACTCGGAGAATAACGATCTTTTCGTTTCTGAGCGTACGGCGAACCTGACACCACTTAAACTCCCCGCGTAAGAGGGAACTTACAGCCTCTTTAAGAGGAATGCGCTGCCCCGGGATTATGCTAACGAAATAGCGAGGGGAACCCAGTTCTGCCTCTTGGTCCTCAATCAGCTTGAATATAGGGCTTCGCCTTTCAGGTCGAGAGATGAAACCGTCCGCGAGAAATCCCTTCACAAACCAGCAACAACGCACGCGGCTTCTTGAGTACACATCTTGTCTTCGTAACAGTGCTTCTTTTGTAATTGGTGAAATCTGAATTTCAAAGGCAACTCGAGCAGTATCCTTGTTCGCAAGAACGTCCGCAATCCACTTTCGATCTGGGTCCGGGTCCGGCACCTCAACTTCAGCGGACCATCCACTTGCCCTCGCTGCATTTCTCACAGCAATCTTTAAGAGGTCGTGGCTAGGAGAATCTGGGCGCCCCAAACACTCCTGAGTCCTCCGATAATGGACGAATTCCTGGTGCTCTTCACGAACTCGCATGTAGCCTTGGGTCAGGCAACAGAACATGCGAATTGGCGGCTTTTGAGCCTGGATGGCTCTCCACTCGTCCAGAGGAATGTCCTCGGCACTCATCAGTTTCCAATTGACCAACGCCTTGAGAGCCATTTTTGCACCGAATTTATCGAGTCTGTTACATTTTCGGCAATCGTCACGATAGCGTGATCCCAGACAAGCGGAACCATTCAAGGCTACGCGCTCGACTCAGGTGCGCCGTCCAGGGCATGCAAATTGCTCTTTTTTGCCGATAGCAGAATGATATCGCCATTCACACCAATCGATCTAAGCCGAGCGTCTTTCCCATTCGGGCAAGTCTCTCGAAGCCGCAAGAAATCGTTGGCGAGGAGGATTTGTAATGCCAGCCAAACCGAAACCAACTCAAGGAAAGCGGAGTAACACTAGCTCAACCAGCCGCCCTCGGACTGCACCGACCATCCAGATTATCTTGACTGGCGAAGCAGTTCAAAAGATCGTGGCCCTCTTCTCTCCGCAAGCACCTGCACCGCCCCCAGATGAAAAGGAGGCTCACCACCTGAGACCTACTCTTCGCCCTTGGATTGGCGTGATCGATCAGATCCTCAAGGAGGATGCCAATGTACCCAAGAAATACCGGACCACGGCCATGCAAATCCTCCAGCGACTGCGCGAGGGGCACGATTTTACCTTAGGTTACACAGTAGTTCAAGAGTATATTCGACAGGCGCGCGCCGATGCCGGGCAAAGCCCTAGTCGTAGATCGAAAAATCCTCGGAGCAACACCGCAAAGGTGTCCTCAGCAGTTCAGAGCAATCCCGTGATCTCCTTGCCTGAAACGGCGGCTTCAGGACATCTGGGAAGTGCGTCATTACCGCTTCGCCTTTCCCTTCACCCGAGACGGCCAAGCAGTTCGAGAGAACAGGTTTTCGACTGGATGCAGAGCATCATACAGGGAAAAATGACGCTCGAATTCCTTGAAGGAGAGCTGACGGACTTGACTCGGAACGAGCTGAAGTCTCTCTTTGAGGCCGCCACAAAGGGAGAGAGATCGGTTCGCAACAAGGCTTTAGCGGTTCTTGCGTATGCGCGCGGCATCAACGCTTCGCCGATCTGTTCATTTCTGCAAATATCGAACAGATCTCTGTTCCGTTATTGGAGGGATTTCCGAAAGGGTAGCACCAAACTGCTGTTCCTTAGGAAGCCACGCAGTGACAAGAAAGCGTGCATTCCAGCGGTCCAGAACGCTGTTTTCGCGGTGCTGCATTCTCCGCCGTCGGCATACGGATTCAATCGCACAACTTGGCGATTAGAGGATTTGAGGACGGCGTTGGGCGTGGAGTACAACGATTCCATCAGTTGTGATGTGATTCGAGAGATCATCGTCAATGCGGGATGGAAGTGGCGCCTCGCGCGGAGGGTGTTAACAAGCAATGACCCTGAATACCGCGGAAAGGTGGACCGGATCAAGCAGACGTTAGCCGGACTCGGAAAGGATGAGGCGTTCTTCTCTGTTGATGAATATGGGCCATTTGCAATCAAGAAAAAGGGTGGTCTCAAGCGCCTAGCTCCTGGCGAACAATATGTTATCCCTCAGTGGCAGAAGTCGAAGGGCTATCTGATTCTCACCGCCGCCCTTGAACTGTCAACCAATCAACTGACCCATTTCTATTCGCGCAAGAAGAATACCGGCGAAATGATCAGACTTGCCGATGTGCTGCGTTCGAAGTATCAAGGCTATCGAACCCTATACCTTTCCTGGGACGCTGCCTCCTGGCATATTTCGAAAGAATTGTCAGAGCATCTGGACAAGGTCAACTCGACGGTAGAGGCAGACGGGGCGCCAGTCATCAGAACGATGCCGCTTCCTGCAGGAGCGCAGTTCTTGAATGTGATCGAGTCGGTGTTTAGCGGTATGGCGCGAGCCATCATTCACAACAGCGATTACCCGTCGCCAGTGGCAGCTACTGAAGCCATCGATCGGTACATCGAAGAGCGCAACGAGCATTTTCACAAACACCCGCAGCGCGCCGGAAAGAAAATCTGGGGCCAGGAACGAGTCCCGAGTTTCTTCGCAGAGGAGCATAACTGCAAAGACCCTATGTACATGTTCCCGCAATAGTAGTACCGCGATTGAAATGCGGGCTACTTAGACCAGTACAATTGAGGATCACAAATTTATGGCTGCGAAAGACGACGAAATTATAGGCACAATGACCATCCGGGACGCAGCGGAACGCTGGTCGGACCCACGAAGCGGACTGTTAAAGAGGTGGGGCGAGACCTTCGGAGTTCAGCTTCAGGAATTGCACCCTGGCCATGTAGTGACCTACCAGAAGGACCGGGGCGAGGAAGTTGGGTCATCTCAAGTCGATGCAGAAGTTGGAGCGCTCCTTGTGCTTCTGAAAGAATTGGGGCTCGGGGCTGACATTGAACGCTACAATCACTCGCTTAGTGAAAGCGGAGAATTGACCACCGCGGAATTTCGCACTTTGCCTGAGGCTGTACAGAAATATATTCAGAGGCTTAAGCGAGAGGTTGCAGAATTGAGTGCCTCGAACGAAAGAATGAAGAATCGAATTCGTCGAACGAATTGGGGGAGAAGCAGATGAAAATGGTGCTCCTTCAAGAGTTGGTACTAGATCGGCAATGTGGAGGGTCTTATGCCGCGGGATGAAGTCAAACACGTTGATCCACGTTTGGACATGACGCGAATCCACTTGCAACGGCTTAGATTAGCGCTCTTGGTCGATCTGAATCGCGTGTATCCGAAAGCATTAGATGTTGCTGCTATGTCTGCCCTACATGAAAGTCGAGGCCGCAGGTCCATCTCAAGGGAATTGTTTTATCTCACCGAGATTGGCTTTCTCCACTCTCGTCACGACAAACACTGGAGGATCACTGCGCTTGGACGAGACTTCCTGCTTGGGCTGGTCGAAGCTAAGGGAGTGATGGAAGCAGTGATGCTCGGAGACATTGGAGAGAATTAGCAATCGGCTCCGAGGCGCCTTCAACCCTCCTTCACAGAAGGAATCTGTCTTCGACTTGGCGGGCCTGGCCGAGGGCAGTGAGCATTTGCAGATAATCTTGTACGCGGCACCGCTGGCCACCGTTCAATTAGGGCCGATCGTCAGATCGACTGGAGCGATACTCTCTCCAGGAAAAAGTGGCTCTTGGCCGGCTGGCTGCTTGCGGGAACCAACGGGTGAATACTTGAGATACCCGTGGTCGAATGCATACTTTATTCCACGCCCGTGTGCCTTGCCGTCACAACCCTTACATTCGCAAGAGCGCGCACGCTCACGTATTCCTTTCGCATAGCACTGAGGCGTGCAGTAGGCGGGATGCGGGATCGCCCCAGCGGGTCCGGTAGCTGACAAAACGATGTCTGCTCTTAAAGTATCCATTGCCATATCCAAGAATCGATCCTCCCAGAAGCTATACCAAATCGTACCGCTTTGATGTTTGAATTGGCCCTATGCATGTTGGACGGTGGGCGCAATGGTTCTAGTTGGAGTTCTTCCGTCGAAGGACATACGTCTTGAAAATACCTCTGGTCTGATTTGACATCCCTACGCCAATGGAATCTGCAAGCACTTCAAACATCTCGCCTAGACGAGCGTCCTCCGCCAAATCAGAAACCCTAGCTGCGGTCTGACGCGGAAGACGAAAGTAAAAAGGGGTTCGATCAATCTTTCCTGTCCACATTTTTGCGATCGAAACGCAGATAATGGTCCCGATCCATCCCATTTGCGGAAAGTACGCCGCAAGGAAACTAGCGCGGTTTGCCTGTGCAAGAAAGAGATCCCGCGGCACGTCGTTTTGTGTAAACCAGAGGCCAAATGAACGAAGCAATAGCACTGTATGACCAATATAGTCATTCTCCGCAGGCGAAGCTCCGCTGACATCACTCCAGCGAAGCTCGCCCTGAAGAATCTCCTCCAGCGCCGCAATACCGACGTCCCAGACCTCTGGATCGTTCTTTCGATTTGATTGCATCTGGCCGAGTAGTTTCCGAAGCAATTCACGTGTCGGCTCGGGATTGCGCGTTGCATCAACGGCGATTTCAAGAAGTGACGGAAAGACAGCGAGAGTCAACGGCACAATCCGCCCAAATTGTGTCCGCCGATTGATGATCTCGCTGAGGCCATGGGCGGCAAGCTCCGCCTGGCGCGCTTTATGGATTTCGACATCGATATCGCATTGAAGTCCCTTGGAAGTTTCTATCGCGTGATTCAGGGCTTCGGCGAATCGGCCCTCCTTGATGTCGAGTGGGATCGCATGCATTTGATACATCTTGGCCGCATCCTGTTTCGAGACATTGCGGCCTATTTGCTCGGTCAGAGCTGTCCACTCTGCGGCTTCGTGGATTTTCCCGAGTTTGTCGGCCCATTGAGCCATTACTCCGGGGACGAGGAAGACTATCCGAGGGTGGTATCGATCAGCGAGTAGTTGCATCCCCCCAATGAACATGCCAGGGAAGGGTTCAGTTAGGTATCCTTCATTGGGCTTAAATCGGGTCGGATCGGAGAAAAACGTCGTATTATTTGCCACCCCGATAAAGAAGTGTTTCCAAAGCTTGTCGTCCTCACGATGTTCGAGAACCCCACGAACGACTTCATTCCAGGTGGAAAAGAGTTCCTGCAATTTCCCCGTTTTCCATAAGAATGTAGCAAGCTCTGCCTTGGCCTTGAGCTGGTTGAAGATCGTCAAGGTATCGCTCTCTTCGCCTAAGGCGAGTGCGCGCTCAAAGGGGACAATTGATGGAACACCTTCGCGCAAAAGCAGTTGCCCATAGCGTAGACAGTTCAGTTGCTGGTGAAGAGGGAGCTTGGGGCCGGTGTATTGATATGCACGTGTGAGCCAGGTGGCAGCAAGATCCCAGCGATCCGCGTCAAGGAGCCAGGTCGCAATTCCGTTCGCCAGAATAAAGGCGGCTAGTGTCTGCCCCATGTTCTCTGCGTAGAATCGTTCCGCTTCTGGACACGATGCCTCGATTTCCCGCAGATGAACAATTCTGATCGAGAGTTGCGAGCGCAGGATGCAGGCGGAAATCAGAGGTGTCTTCCAGCGATTGGCGATGGATTCGAATTCCTTCAAGCTCTCAAGAATGGGCGTCCAGCTTCGTGCGCTGTCCGGTTTATCTTGCTCCCTCCACCAGAGTGAATCGAACATCCTCGACGCAGAATCGGCCGCAAATTCCGCCTCCATCATTGCGTTGCGAGCGTCATCAGGGAGCTTGTCGACTTCGGCCATCCATTTCTGGATATCGAAGATGGAATTGGCTCTCATCGCGGCAACCCAGAAGATATCGGTTGCTGCATGGTCAATCAGAAAGCCCTGGGCTTCGCTTGGTATGAACCGCTCACCCTGGGAGGCTATCGATATGAAGGGCAGTGCGGTTACCGGCTCCTTTTGTACCAGATTCATCGCAACGAGCGCGGCTGCGCAGTACACGGACACTTGATCGCGGCTGTCTTTGGCTTCCTCGATCAGCCGGTTCAGGTCTTCCAACCCTTGAAGGTACTCTTCATTTCGGCGAATCTCGTTTGCCACCTGGAGCGCTCGAATCAGAATACGAAGAGCGAGGTCTATCTCCTGTGGAATGGATAAGTTCTTCCAGAGCGAGAGAAGCGAACCGGGGTAAACCTCTACGTCAGCCTCTGATAATGCGTGAAGCGCCCGTATATAAACTGTTGCGGCCTCGTTATACCGTTCAGCCTGCAACAGGTGCAGAATCGCCGCAGAGGTGTCTGTCTGGTTAAGTGTCTTTTTAGCAAAGATAATGTCCGCGGCTGCGGAGTGCACTGCGTCTTGCGTCTTTTTTGGCAGGTTGCCTTCGCCAGTTCCTTTCAACAGGGGAGATGTTCTCCATTGTCGGTCATTTACTCTGTGTAGCCAGACCCCGCTCAGGGAATGGAGTCGCTCTTGGGCGCGATCAATCGCTGGTTCAACGGCGGCTATCTTGAAGACATCCTTTTCGTTGAACGGACTCATGAGCAAGCTGAGCCTGTACAAAAGCTCCCTTGACAACGGTTCCAGCATTTCCAGGAGCTTTCGTTGGGTCTCGGCTCTTACGTCCGCCGCGAAGTCCGAGTTCAGTAGCTTCAGCCAAGCGTCGTCATCGGTCGCCCAACCTTTTGAAACCCAATAATCGAGGAGGAGTGCGACAAGATAAGGCATTCCATGCGTGACTCCACTTACGAGGTTCATGAGCCCAACTGTCAAAACCTCTTTGGGAGCCCTGTACAGCCGCACTAACGAAATTACTTCCTTTTCACTGAGGCGCTCTACATCTATGCAATCGAAGAGATTGGATACGGGATTGGGCAGACGATGTAGAGATATGAGAATGATCGATAGAGAGCGCTCTGTGGCAAGTTTCCGAAGGCCCGCATCAAACTCAGGCTGGAGAACGGCAATTTCGACGTTGTCGATGACGATCAGTGTTTTCTTCAGCTTTCGATTCTTCGGCTTCGACCTCGACGAACGACCGATCTTCTCGGCGTTAATCTTCCTTGCGAAGAGATCGAGTGCCAGGGACGGTGACAGATGTGTATTTGCCTGAAGGTCCAACCAGAATGTTCTGTCATACCCCTCGCTGACGCTGCGAGCTAACTCAGTACGGCCTGACCCGAAATCACCGCGGAGCACCACTCCTTTGCCACTCGATAGACATTTCATCACTTGTTCTTCGAGTTTGCCCCTTCTCAGAACCTGCTCAGGTCGGAGCGGTGCTTCCGTGTTCAACAGGGGAGTATCGAGAACGACGGATGCCCCCTGTGGCATCGCGTAGGCAGTCTGGGAGATGGCCGCAGACAACAGACGATTCACATCTTCTGGTGAAAAGCCAATAGAAACGTTCGCAGTGCCGCCATTGGTTGCTTGCGCTATACCAAAGCCCGTGGCCGTCTGAACCGTATCTGGAGACTGCTCGCCCATTATCCTTGATGTGTTGTAATGTTTACGGTTGCCGAGCTGCCGCGATCTGCCTGCGCGATTCCTGTGCCGCTTGCGATTTGGCCGCTTGTATTGCCCGCAGGTAGCTCCTTGATTAGGTTCAGCAGCAGACGAGCCTGATTCTGAATTGCCAAATCTTGCGCAGCTCCGGAGCTTTCCAATTCTTCGACAAGAACTGCCTTCCTTGCCTCGGAGTCGGGCTTTCCTTCGAGCTTCTTCAGGGCATCTGCCACGTCGTGTTCGCCATGCCCATGGCGCAACAGCAATGCTTTCAGTTGCTCATACCCGTCCGAAATGCCTTTTTTTGTGACCTCTTTAAGGCCCTCATTTGTACCAGCCATTAAAGCTGCAATGACCGCAGATGTGATTACATCGATCATTTGCCCCTCCTCAAGAAAATGACATCGGCGATTTTATCGTTGGCAATCTCCGTTTTTGAATTCACCTCGTACGGCCAAGAAACTGAAGGCCGTGCAGTCAGAGTCGTTAACTACAAGAGATATCTGTCATCCACTTGGCGGGTCTGGCCGAGGGCAGTGAGTGTTTGCAGGATTTCCTGCACGCGAGTGCGGCTGGCGGGTTTGAAGCCCGAAGCAATTTGTTGCGCTGTCTGGAATGGAGTTGCGCGGAGTGCATCTTTGATGACGCGGAACTGATCGGTGAGGGTGGCCGGCCAAGGTTGCTTACGGCGCGCGGCAGCAGGAGCTTCTACTGGAACGAGGCCACCGAGTGTTTGCTGTATCGCTGCAGCATTGGGAGACTGGAATTCCGGCCGAAGCCAGCGAACCAGGCCGGACGCTTCTTCGGCTCTGCGTTCGGCATTGAGAGCAACGAGTTTTGCGAGAATCTGATCGGTGCTTAGACTGGGAGACCACCCGTATGCTGCGAAGACGGCCTCATCGAGCTCCTCATGAATCTGGCCGAGGATTCCAACCAGTCCCATTTCGTACGTGCCATGATCTTCGGCGGTCAATTCCTCGTTGGCGCGGAGCTTTTCGAGGACGTTGTACATTTCTGTGAGCGTTAGCGTGGGATGAAGCTGCTGCTGGCGCTTGCGGTGCGTGTCAATGCGCTCAGCTATTTCGCCGATGGCCTGCTTCGCAACCTCGGAACTGTCCGGGAAGGGGAATTTGTCAAAGCAACTTGATTTGACATATACCGGATCATTGCCAACACCGAGATGCCCACCGCTAGCAAGCGCCCAACTCACATGAATGCGACTGGAGAGCACTCCGAGAGAGAACCCGTCTGATAGAGCGATGTTCACGAGCTTGTTGTCCGGAAGAACACGAGCATCTAAGAATACGAAAACACGATGCTTCGCAGTTTCGACGGTGGAAATATAGCGTGACAGCCCCCTCAGTGCAGGTCGAAACGCCGATCGCGGTTCTCCGAAAATCCACCACTTTTCGCTGTAGGAAGCGCGCCGATTGTGGTCGCGCTCGGATTTCACCAAGTCATAAATCCGCTGATAGACCTCTGGGAATTGCCTTTGAACCTGTTCGCTGCTGAGACCAAAGAGATCGATCACCATTGCGTTACGCGATGAGCCGGTAAGATCGCGACCATTCAGATAGGGGCGAATGTGCTTTTCAAGCCCAGGACTCCGACCAAGACCCAGTGTTTTGGCTTCTTCTTGAGTCACGATGAATCCGGCTCCGTGCAAAGAAACGCCTCGCGAGCAGATCCCTTCATTGGCGTTGAGGGGCATCGCGCTTGTCACGTCCACGCCAATTTGAAGATCCGCGAAGATGCGCCCGGTCTCCTCCGTCAGTTCCACGTCGGTACCCTCCGCTCTTGTGTCTCCTTCGCTCTTGACGCGATAAAGATGGCCGAAGTGTTCGCCTCGTTCTCCCACGGTCATGGCAATGCGGACAGCGGCGTGATCGGTTGCCGCTTGTCCATCGCTAAGAGCAGACTTTAGCCAAGGGTGATCGGGAATTGCAAAAATCAATGAGAGCGGCGCGAGCTTTGTATCCGCCGTCGCGTTGAGATTCTGCGCCACCACTTTACGGTTGAAGACCTGAGGAAGGCTGTTAGTGGTGATAAATCCAAAGCGGCGAACCTTCGAAGCGCGGGCAAGCTCGGCAGCGCGCTGCCACCAATACATTACAAAGTCCGCGCTATCAGGGACGAGGTCATAAGCTTTGCGAAGCGCTTTGACATAGCCGTCGCCGAGTTCGGCACGAATATCCTTGCCGCCGATGAACGGAGGATTCCCTACGATGAAATCGGCCTCCGGCCACTTGGCCTGCTTCACATCTTTGTATTCGTAGACTGCGATGCGTGCTTCCTCGTCGGGAATGTCCTGCCCGGTCGTCGGATGTTTCTTGGTCGTCACGCCATCCCACTGCGTCACCGCGTTGCCGTGCTTATCGAGTAGCGGTACCTTTTTCTTCCACATGAGTAGTGCGTCAGCTTCCACAATGTTGTGAAAATTGCTGATGACGGGGATCGGTGGCTGGGCGTCACCGCGAGTCCGGAAGTGCCATTGCAGATAACCGATCCAAAGAACGAGATCGGCAACGACGGCTGCGCGGGGATTGAGTTCGAGGCCAAGGAGTTGATGCGGGTCCACGGTGAGGCCGGTGTGTTCGAGCGACTGCTGCGTATCGCCAAGCGCGTGGAGGGTCTCGATGACTTCGCCTTCCAGGCGCTTCATGTGCTCCAGTGAGACGTAGAGAAAGTTGCCAGAGCCACAGGCGGGATCGAGCACGCGGGTGGAGCAGAGCTGGCGGTGAAAGGCACGCGCGGTTTCAATCGCTGCCTCCGCGTTGCCGGCATTGACCTGCTCGACGATTACCGCCTGGCTGCTTCGCCAGTCATCGCGAAGAGGTTCTACAAGGGTGGGAATGACAAGCCTCTCGACGTAAGCACGCGGAGTATAGTGAGCGCCGAGCGCATGACGCTCATTCGGGTCGAGCGCACGTTCAAGCAGCGTGCCGAAGATTGCTGGTTCAACATCGCGCCAGCGCGAGTCGGCGGCTTCTATGAGCAAGCCGAGCTGGTCGCCAGTGAGCGGGAGGGCCTTCGTGGATTCGAAGAGCCCACCATTGAACTTGAGGATGTGTGCTCGAAGGATGGGAGAAAAGCCGCCCTCGTTCATGGTTTGCCAAAGGGCCTCGGCCATGGGAGGAAAGTTGCCGACATCGTCGCGGAGACTTTCAAGCAGATTGAGCCAGCTGCGCTCCGGAAGCAGGTTCACATCCTCGGCAAACGATGTGAAGATACAGCGGGTGAGGAATTCCGCAACCTGCTTCGGAGGATGATGAAGTTCTAGGTTGCGTGCGAGGACCGCCAGCTTGCCGGCGACCTCGCGCGTGACTTTGGCCGTTTTGCGCGATGGGTCCAGGGAAAGCGGATCGAGCCAAACGGCGCGAAGGCGCTCCTTTATCTCCGCCTGCTCCAATTGCTCATGAAGAATGCGGAATGTCCGCGGATCGGGGAAGGGGAGATACGCCTTGCCCGTCAGGGAGAAGTCGGCATAGAGTTCGATGGAGTGGCCGACATCGACGACCACGAGAAAGGGCGGCCACCCTTCCGAAACCGGTAGTGCTTTTGCGTATCGCTCCGCCTGACCCCGCGCAGCCAACATTGCCTCATCCCAGCCATGCGTTCCCCGGACGGCGGTGCCGCGCTTCATGCGACGGGCTTCCTTGGGGGAAGCCAGAGGCGGAGCAGGATTTGGCAGCGGATTGCTGCCCTGCTTCGCTTCAAGGACGAAGCAATTGCGCTTGTACAGGTCGATATAGTTTGTCGTCGAGGAGCCGTCCAGGTTCTGAAAGTAGACGGTCTTGTCGATCACATAAGAGTTGGCATTTTCGTCCGCTTGGCTGGGGTCAGGACGAGGCAGGTCCAGATAATCGCAGAGTTCGGACAGGAATAGAGCGTAGTTGGCTCGCTCCGCAGCCGAGGACTGTTGCCAACGAGCTATAAAGTGTCCAGCATTCAGTGGCAAGGCTTTTCCCATTCATTATCAGATAAGCGTATTTTATTCTTTCTGGTCGAGTTCATAGTCTGGCGACTGCCGTTCCACGCTGAAACGGCGAAGTGGTTGCACCATCTGTATTCAGGAGATCAGAAACTCGACAATCAGCTCCCCTTGTGCCTTCAACCGCTTCTCTCGGGTAATCCGCTCGCGGAAATGCCAGTCAGTTGGGTGCCGAGACTTCATCCACGGGTGATCCAGCTTAGACACGTACGACTCCGCCTTAACGCCGGGCGCCACAACTACCGAAAGCCTGATAATTTCGATCTGCCTCTGGAGAAACAGCGCGCACTGTTCCCGATACCCGTGGACACTTGAGATCGATGGTATGGCCGCTCCTTGGTAGATGACAGAGACTGGGCCACCAATGGTGGCCCCATCCGGCCGTCGGTATTTCCATTGCATGCCGCTCAAATGAGGTTTGGGCGCTATTCGTCTAGTCTCTACCTCCCGGAACTGCGTTTCAACCGGACACCCGGTTGTCCGTCGTTTAGGAATTCGACTCCGGCCTTTTCCAATGTCTTCTGAACTTGAGAAAGGGTTGACGTGCGCGCGCCAACTTCTTCATCAAAGGACTCCATCCTTCGGATGGTTCCCACTGCTACGCGCGACCGCTTTGCCAGCTCAATCTGCTCCATACCAAGCAGAGCGCGTGCAGCCCGTAACTGTCTTCCCGTGATAATCAAAACAAGGGAAAGCTAACACGCACGGCAGCATAAGCCCAAATATATGAATGTGATATGCAACTAGTTGATTATGATAATCAACTATGCGATTATTCTGGCCATGCGACGTTCTCAACATCCTCCGCGTACCCGAGGCGATTTCAGCCTTCATCTGCTCACGCAGATTGAACTGTTGCGTGGCCCTATTTCCCACGCAGAGCTAAGCAAAAGACTGGGAGATGTGACGGAACGCTATCTCGCTCGATATATTGCTGGCAAGGTTCATTTGCTGGAACGCGACTTCTATCAGCTTGGCAAAGCCCTCAGCATTTGCCCGCGTGTTCTGGCTGAACAATGGGCTGTTGCGTGTGGTCTGAGAGTGCCGTTACGTCTGCCTGACAAAGATGCGGTGGAGTGGATCAGGAATAGAGCCTACTGGCACTGGCGGCAACACTCTCGGATTGCGCGGCTGCCAGCCAATCGAGTTCCCCCTGACCCCTCTCCCATGACCATCATCCGTGAGAAGTATGCAGACATACTCCCTCGCAAAACTCCGCGCCTCAGTTTCGGTTCCCACGGCACGCCGAAATCCACGCCTGAGGGAAGGCAGCAATTCGCGCGGGCATACAGGATGCTTGTGCAGTTCGTTTATGACGGCGAATCGCAAAGAACCATCGGAGCCATACACGGCGTCAGTGGAGAGCGCGCGAGGCAGTTGATGGTTTCGGCTGCCTACACATGGGCCAGGAAAGCAGGTATTGACCTGATTGGTGACAGGTCGGTGCCTTTCAAGAGTGATGCCAAGCTGGTGAAGAACCTCTACGCAGGATTGAGATTTTGTGCGGAACGACAGTTCGGTGAACTGGAAACGAGGGGATATGAGGAGCCGTGAGGAGTTCAACCAGGCTATAGGTGAGGCTCTGACTGCTTTGCGCTTAGAACGTGGTCTATCGCAGGCAGATGTAGCAGAGGGTATCAACACCATTCCCGAAATTGACAGACAAGAGCGGGGCACACGCGCCGTAGCTGCTTATGCCGCCCTTTCTATCACTTTGCGGAATGAGCAGGGTCTGACGCAGGAAGAGCTGGCAAAGCGTAGCCAAGTACCGTTTGAATTCGTGTGCGATCTCGAAGCGGGGCGGGACCCTAACCCCGATTTCTATTTTCTCTACTGCCTAAGCGCCGGTTTCAATCTTCCTTTTACGAAATTCGCGCACCGGGCGGAGGAGCTATCAAATATTCCCGACGACGTGCTTTTGGAGAACGAAGCCGACGAAGAGGGAGAGCAGCCATGAGCAGAGCACAGGTGAAGACGATTCGCTTAGAGCATAGGCACGGCGCTCTCTTCGATTACAGCGTGAAGGGAAAGAAGGTCGATCACATAAGGTTTTCGCAAGCGGAGCGCAGCATAGTTTACGTAACCGTGGTGTTTGCTGATCGTACTGAGTGGTCCATCTCCATCGAACCTTTTTCCCTTCCTACAGCAAGGGTTTCGCACTTTATCTCCATCGAAGAAGACCCCGTTGCCGAAAGCGGACAGATATTCTTACCGGATCACCCAGCCTCCCATCCCCAATATGAGGAAATTCAGCAACCGCCGAAACCGCGAAAACCCCGGAAGAGGTCCAGGAAATGAAGCCACCGAACGATCGCGCGATGCGACGTTACAGGGAGGAATACCACCGTTGCTGCGGTGCCCTCGTTCGCCAGCTTCGCACAGAAAAGGGATGGAGCCTTGAGGACCTTTCAAGGGAGGCAGGAATTTCCGTTCCCTGGCTTCGGAAGTTCGAGGAGAACCATCTAACAACGAACTATTCTATGCGCCTTCAGATGCGAATAGTTCAGGTTTTGGGTTTCGGCGTAATGGAGATTCATCTGTTTTACAGACGCGTGGACGAGATGACCGAGGCAAGCATAGGACCGCCCCCATGGCTCACAGACAGCGAAAAAGGGGGAACCTCATGATGCCCGTGACGAATCCGAAGGCATGGAAAGCAGTTGCGGGTTCCACTGCGAATATCAAGGCCACTGTCAAGCGATTGAACAAGCTGGCCAGCCATTTTCGTGAGAACAAAGACCATCTCATCACCGTTGCCGCGCGGATCGAGGCCGGATGTGCCCCACGTAGCGACCCGAGTGGGCTCCCGAAGTTCCAGCGATGGAAAGCCCAGCCGATTATGCCTGAACGTCTTCACGGTGTTTCTCCTGCTTGTTGGCCAAGTCGGATTGAAGGCGCGTAGACTCTCTCTATGACAGAATTGGCAGCACGCGGAGATGCCGCGCTGGAGTACAGTATCGTCATCAGTCATGAGCAGGATAGAAGCTGGACAGCAACAATTGAAAAGCTAGGAGTGCGTACAAGCGGAGCCACAGACGTCGAGGCTCGATCCAAGGCTCAGGCGCAAGCATTGCGGGTGATCGCCAACCAAATAGAGACTGATCACTCAGCCCCTGACAAAATAAGTTTTGGCGTATGGCTAGGGTGAGTGAAGGTCGGAGGCCCGACGCCGCGGTCCTCAGGTCGCGCTGGTGTCGGTCTGTTCGGGCCGTTCGCTACTTCTGCCCCTCGGCGGTCGCGCATAGCATCTCAAAAGCCTTCTCAAATGCGGAACCGGGAATTAACTTCCGTTCGACGCTTTCCCCAGGGAGGCTCTTCATCGCAACACCGCTACGGTTCTTCCCGGGAAAGAAAAGAGTGCCGAGCACGTGATACGTCCTTTCCCGCAGTTTCCCTCCACATCGTTCATTCACCGATTCGGGTGCCCCGACTATTGAACTCTCTGGGAGGGCGGCCACGATGTACGTATGGAATCCGTAGCCCGAATAGCTCCAGTTCGTGTAGTAGAAGCCATTCGTTATGACATAAATCTCCTTGCCGCCGCTTTCGACTTTCTGCCACTTGTCATCTGCTGAGCCGATAGTCTGCTCAGGCTAGGTCCGGCCACTGCTTAGAGATGAGCATGGCTATCACTAGGCGATCCGACAAAACAGACACCAGCGTCCCTGCTGAACCTTGTTGTACGTCGCTTTCCACACATGCCCTGCAGCGCACTGCCACTCCATCGGTGTTGAAGCGTTCTTGTAGACCGGTGAGAGGCATTTTCCTCCAAGAGATTCAGCGAGATTCTGCGCATGTATTATTGAGAGCCGCTGACTCGCACCGGCGCGTAGCCTCTTGCATTCGGGACACCAACGACCGTTTCGAACATGCCCAGGGGTCGCCATCCATTCGTGGCCAGCAGCGCAGCGCCAGCTCAGCTTAGTCAAATTATTGCGGTACTCCGTTGCCAAACATTGGCCACCATGCGCCGCTGCCGTTGCCCACATATTCTCGAGCGTTAGCCTCTGGCTATCGCCACTGTGCAAGTCCCTGCACTTGGGACACCACGTGCCGGCCATCACACTACCGGGGACAGCCCACCAAACGTGTCCCTCCTTGCAGCGCCACTGCAATTTGGTTTTAGAGTTGCGATAAGTGCGCGATAAGCATTCTCCATCCTTCGTCGCAGCGACACGCCGCACATCCCCAATCGTTTTCGGCTGGCTACCCCCACACTGAGGACACCAGTGGCCTGAAATGATACCGCTCGGAGTGGCAGACCAGGTATGCCCAAGAGCGCACCGCCATCGCAACTTGACTTCATTGCGTCGGTAGACTCTCGAAAGGCATTCTCCACCACGTTCCTGAGCGATGGCCCTCATTCTCTCCAGGCTCCGTGGGTTGTTTCTGCCACAGCAAAGAGGACACCAGCCTCCCATCGCAATGTGAGCCGGTGTTGCCTTCCACTCGTGCCCCTTTGCACACCGCCAGTGCAACTTGACCGAGTTGTTGATATACGCTTCGGAAAGACACTCGCCGCCGTGTTTGCGGGCTAGCTCCTGCATGCTATGGAGATGTCCGGGATCGTAGACGCCCTCAAGACTCTTCCAAGCGACGCGCCTTTTGCGAGGCACAAGAATGTCTTGACGTTGCGCCTCTGCTCGTATGAAATCTTCCATCTCGTTATATCGGACGGTGTATGGCACGACGAAGAGTCGGACGCCTTGGCTGCGGCATCGCCGTAGTTTGTAGGCATCGTCCCGTCTGCGCTCTAAAAAGGCGTGGTCGTTTCGGTGAAAGTGTCCAACTCTCCTGTAGTGCTGCTCACCATGTCGCTCGAAGGCCAACTTCAGCCTTGGGCAGTAACCATCCAATTCAGCCCATGAACCTCGGGAACTTGTTAACCAATCCGGGCGCGCTTTCGGGAATTTTTCTTTGAAGAGTGTTTCAAAGACCCCTCGGCAAATACGTTCACTTATATACCTCGTACAGCAGGGACACCATGCGTTTCGGTGGATGACTTTGCCGGGTGACATCCAGAATTCGTGGTTATTCTTACAGCGCCAACGTAGCTTAATCCTGAGATTCTTATATGCGCTCGACAGGCACAATCCCCCACGTTCCTCGGCAATCCTCATCATTTGACCCAGGTCTCGAGGAGCGACTCCGGCACAAATCGGACACCAAGTACCGTTGAGTCTCGTGACATTCGAGGGAGTTGCTTCCCAAACATGACCTTCGGAACAGCGCCATCGGAGGTTCGTCTTGCTGTTTCTATACTCGGTGGACAGACAGGCCCCATCCCGCTGTTTCGCCAGACGCTTCATGTCGCGAAGTGGTGTCTTTCGTCTTCCAGCGCAAGCTGGGCATCCGCACCCCATCTGATAATGAACGTATGGAGCCTGCTTGAATGGACCATGCTGTGGACAGACAATGGTGACCTTGTCGATGGCGCTGACGATCTTTGCCCGGCTGTAGTCGTATTTGTTGCCGTGCGCTTGGCGCGATCTCCCAAGGAATTCGTGTTGTGTCAACCGTTGCATGAAGTCCGACATTCGGAAGAATACAATCGACAGCGCGACTAGTAATACGCGCTGAAAATCAGGACTTGCCTTCGTATGCAGACGATTGGCAGTGCATGGCCCGGTTCCGGGGCCGGAGAAACTCCGAAAATCGTGCGTCTCCATGCCGGGCGTAAGCGAGCGACTCGGACTCGACCGCCGACGCCCCTTTTCCGCCACCAGGTTTCGGTGTCAGATTCGTTTTCACTTGAATTGTCAAAGAGCGCCCCTTTGATCCAGCGTATGCCACCAGGTCGACACCAGCATCCGTGGTCATCGGCGCAGAGTCGATTCCATATCGCAAAAGCTCGAATTGTACGAGCAGTTCCCCTAAGCGCCCAATTTGCTGAGTCGTGAGTCGCGGCGGATTCGGTTCCGATACAGCAGCAAGAACGTTGTCAACTTCGTTGGTCATTGAAAGCCATCATAACGCTCGGTTGGCGCGCTCGTGTTGCAAGAACGCCATTGCGTAACGGCTTGCCCTCGGAGAAAATGGTGCCATGGTTACTGCGTCTCGGAAATCCCCATCCGTGAAGCACTGGGCGGTGTCGGTGCTCTTGTTTGCGACTAGCACGTGGATCGTGGCTTTCGGAATCGATTATTACCGCGAGTGGAAATCGATGGAACGTGGCATCGATTTGATCGCTACTGAGTGTGCCGAACGCGGCGGCTGCACTCTGGACGCAAGATTTGACTATTAGGACGAGCGACTCCGAACCGAAATGTAGCGCGGACTTTCGCGGTTGTCGTTTCGTTTCACGGCGGGATAAGTTGCGATCCTTAAAGCTTGGTCCATCCCTTAGGCATGACCGAGGGGCAGCGAGCCAATTCAGGCGGCGCAGTTGGCATCGATTGGGGATTCCGACGGAACAGGCTGATAGAGACAGGCCTGCTTTAGGCGCTTGACGAGATTTCTAGCAAACTCACTAACTAGCATCGAGCCATTCTCTGCTCGGGCCACTAGATGCGTTGACAGGAAGAGATCCTCTTCACCGAGGGTACAAAGAGCCACTCCGTCCTTCGCCGCACTTGCGGCTCCGCGAGGAGATAGGAAGGCGACGCCGCCCACTCGGCACACCATTTCACACGCCTCCTCCCCGTTCGCTACGTGGTAAATGCGTTCCGGCCCGATTCCGAGATCTCGGGCTCGACCCTCAAATGCGTCATAGAGCGCCGGGTGAACGTGCCGTTCAAAGAAGATCCAAGGAATCGATCTCAATTCTCTCAACTTGATGGATTGGTTTCTCGCGCACCCGTGTTCTTCCGGTAGCACTGCTGTGAATGGCGTGCAACTGAGCAGCGTGGAAGTAAGATGCGCGTCTTCGGGCGGGTTTGTGACGACGGCGAGATCAAATTCGCCGGTACGAACGCAAGCGGGCAGCTCGCCCGCATATCTCGTCGGCAGATGAACACGCAAGTTAGGATAGAGTGGAAGTTCCATGGTGCGCAGAATGTCGATCAACCGCGGATCCGCATACGGAGACCTTCCCACAACAATTCGGTGGCCAATTCCGTTGAGGGTCTCGCGTGCTGCGAGAACGGCACCATCCGTGTGCGCGATTGCCAATCTCGCCTTTTCTACATAGCGACGTCCGGCATCAGTCGGCGCAACGCTCTGCCGCTTGCTGTGACTGCGCTCGAAAAGAGGGGTACCGGCGTGTCGCTCGACTCTCGCGACAATGCGAGTCACAGCGGATTGAGTTAATCCGACTTTCCGCGCAGCGCGATGAAAGTTTAGCTCTTCGGCAAGAGCGACAATAGTACGGAGATCGTCAAGGCCCAACGACGTGTGGTGACGCATGGAAGAATTCCTCAGCAGGTGAGCGGTTAACCCAAAGGCCTCAAAGTTCTTCCAGAAACGTCAGTATTTCCACAAAACAGCCATCTTTTCCACAATTGTGTCCGGGTTCTTTCCTGTTGTCAAGTTTGATTCCTCATGACGAAGTTTCTCTTTCATCGAGACGTGATGCAACTTCGTCATCACATGAATTCCAATTGTCATTGGACAATTGGTACGGGAAGCGGCAGAGTTGCGAAAAGGCTCGTCCCAGAGAGCCAGATGGAGATGCAACCATGCGGAGTATCAGCAGGCCCCGTCGAAACCTCGCTCAGTCCGCCCCCGCGAAAATTCCCGTCAGCCGTGCCGATTTCTCTGGCGATTCGCCGCCGAATGCGCCCGAGATGTTCAATATTCTGCTCGCTCTCGAATCGGCGCGCGGTCTGCTTACGGTTCGCGAGGTAGCTGAGCTTTTGGGAAAGTCGTCGTTCACCATCTATCGGATGGCGGAGAAGCGCCAGATTCCTTCGATGGTCATCGGCGGTTCCCGATGTTTCGATCCGTCGGTGCTCGCCTTATGGCTCTCGAAGAAGGAGCCGTCTCTTGCCACCGCCGCGAGGCGCTTGAAAACCGCATGATGGATGCCCTCTGCGAATTGCAAAATCGCCGTTTTGCCCGGGTGCCGCGAAATGAACCGTCCGATCTTTTTCAACTTTGACTCCGCCATCGGTTTAGCAACAAAGTGAAGTCAAGCCGTGCTGAGATTGCAAGGTTTATCATCACTTAAATGAACGAAACTTTAGCCGATCTGGCTAACTCACGATTTACTGAGTTGACTGAGGCGGAGCGACGAACGCTGCACGCCGCGACAACAGGCGTTCCAGCCATCTGTGGACCAAGTAACAATGATCAGGACGCTAGGAATGATCCCAGCGACAACGGCAATTGGCATCCTTCTCGCGCCATTCGCGCTGAGTTTCTTGAGTGGCTCTGCACTACCGAGATTGCTTCCGAGAAAGTGGATAGGCAGGGCATCCATATTTATGCGGCTAGAATCTGTGGGATTCTCAGGTTTGCATACAGCACAATTCCATTTCCTCTTCTCTTTCAACTTTGTGCTTTCACAGAAGACATCTCGTTTAAGAATGCGCGTATCCCGTCACTCATTCTTACCTCGTGCAGTACGCGTGCAATTCTCGCAGATGGCATCGATGTAGCGAACAACGTGCTCTTAAATGGCAGGTTTCACTCATCTGGGCAAGTGCTCTTCCGCAACGCGAAAGTCGGAGGAGATTTCCGGACTGACGGTGGGACGTTTAAATGCACACCTGGGGCATCCTTCGATCTCAGGACTGGGAATGCGTTGGGATGTGACAGGATCAGAGTCAATGGAAGTGTATTCCTCTCTCATTCCTCATCGCCGAGCAATTTTTCGGGGGAGGTCGGATTTGCTGGCGCGTGGATCGGAAGCAATCTTGAATGCGACGGCGGGACATTTCGAAACCTGGGTAAAGACAAATTTGCGATTAGAGCGGACCGTGTCACAGTAGTTGGCAGCGTTTTTTTGCGAAACCAGTTCACTGCCGAAGGCGTAGTTCGCTTTCTGAATGCAACGATTGGGATACTTGACTGCACGCGAGGCCGATTTCTTGGTAATGGCCTCACTGCGCTAAATGTCGAGGGTTCAAGCATAGCGGGAATGGCAGTGCTTGATCTGAGCTTTGCCTCTTCCGGAGGGACACAGCTTAGGGGCATTGACGTTGAGGATTTGAGCTTTCTCCGTGGCGAATTCGATTCAGTCGATTTACGCCAAGCCAAGATCCACCGAGTGTTTCGCTGGAAAGAGATCGTTGGCCCTCAAGAAACAGATCTGGACCTCAGAGATGCCACGATAGGCTCCATTGAGGATGATGAATCAAGCTGGCCAGGCATCGGCTATTTCCACGCGGAGGGGCTAACATATGGAGACTTTACGAATTGCTCCAGAGAAGTAGATCAACGACTAAAGTGGATCAACCGCGATCCGTCAGAGTCGCCTCGGGCTTACAAACAATTGGCAAGTGTTTATTCGAAGGCAGGTGAAACGGGAAACTCGCGCGAAGCGCTCTACCGTCTTGAGGAACTCGTTCATAGCAAGCAAACGAAGTCCATAAAGCCAGGGATTTTGAAGCCGCTTCTATTTGCATGGAGTCAATGGTTGAAATGGACGATCGGTTATGGCTACAAGTTGGAGAGGGCCTTCTTCCTTACAATCCTTCTGACGGTCGCGGGGACATTCGTTTCAGGATGGGGTTATCAAGAGCGGGTGATCGTGCCAACGGACAAGGATGCTTATGCGTATTTCGCAATACACGGACAGGCACCCTCTTCATACCAGCGGTTCAGCTCCGTCATGTATTCGATCGAGCACTCAGTTCCGGCAATCAATCTAGGCATTTCGAGCAACTGGACCTCGAATCCTGTAGCTCAACTTCCGGGTCTCCCAAAATACTCTTACAAGTTACGTTGGTGGTTCTGGCTGCAAGCACTTTTGGGATGGGGATTGTCGATATTCTTCATTGCAGGTCTCACAGGCCTCGTGAAGAGTGACAGATAAGCAAAGGCGAATTCATTTGGTGCTGCGATAGGGATCCAAAGCTGAGAGATAAACCAGCCAGAACGCGCTAGAGCATCGCCGCCAGCGTGGACGACTCGACTTTGTGTCGCAGATCATCAAGCCGAAGTGCCTTTAGGTACTTCTCTGTGGTGGCGATGTTCTTGTGACCGAGTAGGGTTTGCAGTGTCTTGATATCGATGCTGGACTGCAGCATCTGTGTTGCGAATGTATGGCGCCACTTGTGCAGGTAGAACTTCCGGCAATGCGGCCCGTCGCTGCATTTTCCTTGCTGAGTTTTGCAGCGCCTGCAATTCAATCCCGCCCGATAGGCAATCTCTTTCCCGAGTTCGAGAAAGTGCGCGTCTGGTTTGTCGCCGCCGTAATTGGGGCGCTTCGGATGCGCTTGTGTGGGGAAGATAAGGACAGATTCCTGCCGCTTCTTCCAGCGACTCTTGAGCGATTCCAGCAGCGCATGTGGAATCGGCACGCTGCGTTCTTCGTAGCTCTTGGGAACAAAGCCAAACTCCGGCTTCGGACGAACGCTTAGCGTGCCAGCCTTCCAATTCACATCTTCCCAGGTTAGGCAGGCAAGCTCCCGCGATCGGAATCCGGAGCAGAGAAACACTTGGAAGACGAGCCGCTCCTCAGGATTGCAGGCTTTGAAAAAACGGGTCAGCTCCTCGCGCTCGTAGATCTCGACACGCTTGTCTACTGTTCGCGGCCAGTCGCCCTTATGAAGCTGTATAGTCGCACCTGCGCGGCGCATGGCTTGCAGCATGACGATGACTCGCTTATTAATGGTCTTCTGATTGAGATCCTCGCCGCGGCCGGCAGCAAAAAGCGCCATCGCGTCAGAGCGTCCGAGCTGGTCCACGTAATGCTTCTTAGAGATCCTCTGGAACCATGCAAGGTCGGCGGAGTAGGCGCGCCATGTGGCCTCGCCTTTTGTGGCCTTCACTTCCGCAAGGTAACTTTCAACCGCGGCGCGAATCGTCGTGGAGGTGGAAGCGACGGTTGGCTCTCCCTCAGGCGCGTCGATCTCACCGGCGAGGACCCCGGATTGGATCTGCCACGCGTCGAGCGCTTCGCGCGGCGAAGTGCCGACCGGACGCGTGCGGCGTACGCCGTTCTCTCGCCATTGCAGGTAAAAAGTACCGGTGGTCGAGCGCCGGGGCTTGCCTTCGATCATCACGAGTTCCGGTTTTGGCTTGCCGTTGATCTTGGCGACCGGGAAGAATTGCCATTTCCCGCCGTAGGGGAGATACTTCTTTAGGTGAGTTTTTCGCCCGATTTTACTTGCCATGTTTACTAGTCACCACGCGATCGCACTCGCGCCGGAAGAACAAATTGAGGATCGTATGGGGTCCCTGCTTCCAACTCAAATGGTAGCAAAATGGCTAGTAAATTGGCTAGTAGGCGTCGCTTAATCAATCAAGTGATTGATTCTAAAGGGCGGGAGTAGTTCAGTGGTAGAACGTCAGCTTCCCAAGCTGAATGTCGCCGGTTCGATCCCGGTCTCCCGCTCCAACGCCTTCCGATTCCACGCAAAGCGCAATTTTTTCGTTTCGACAGCAATCGGCAGAGCGGATACCGCATGCGCGAAAGTTATCTGCAGCTCGTGGGAAAATCTGCCCGATTTGTCAGGAGATGCCCGCGAGTTTGCGGGCGCGCTGAAAGATGGCGAAGAACATTGCCTTCGTCAACTTGCCCGTGTTCGTGTTCTGCAGCGAAGGATGATAGCTGGCAATCGCCACCAGGCCGCTCGGCAGCGTGTATTCGGCGCCATGCGCGAAGAGATACGCTGAACGCGCGAGCGATGCTCCCATGCGAACTTCGTGAGCAAGCAGGCCATCAAACGCAATGCGGCCCAGGCACACCACCACACGCAGATTTTCGAGTAGCTTCATCTCGCGGTCGAGCCATGGGGCGCAGTTGCGTAACTCGTCGGGAGTGGGTTTATTGCCAGGCGGGGCGCAGCGCGCGACTGAGGTGATCCAGAGGTCGGTGAGTTGCATGCCGTCCTCACGCGAGGTGGCCGTCGCTTGCGAGGCAAATCCGGCCTCGTGGAGCACCGGATAGAGGAAATCACCCGAGCCATCGCCGGTAAACGGCCGGCCGGTGCGGTTGGAGCCGTGTGCGCCCGGCGCAAGTCCTAATGCCAGCACGCGCGCCTTGTGATCGCCGAAGGAAGGCACGGGACGGCCCCAGTATTCCTGGTCGATATAGGCGCGGCGACGGACACGCGCGATCTCCGTGCAGTGGCCGCGCAGACGCGCACAGAGAGTGCAGCCAACGATTTCGTCATTCAGCGATTCGAGCGAAGAAGCTGCGCGGGTCATATCTAAATTTTACGCGGCCTTCTTTGGCGTGTGGCAAACTGGCTTGCGAAGGAGTGCGCAATGAAATCCGCGAATCTGTTGCTGCTGGCCGGCGATTTTGTCGAGGACTACGAGATCATGGTGCCGTTTCAGGCTCTGCAGATGGTGGGGCATACCGTGGACGCCGTCTGCCCCGGCAAGAAAAAAGGCGAGGTGGTGCGCACAGCGATCCACGACTTTGAAGGCGACCAGACCTACACAGAAAAGCGCGGACACAACTTCACTCTGAACGCGACCTTCGACGAGATCGATCCTGCGCAATACGACGGTCTCGTGATTCCCGGCGGCCGCGCACCGGAGTATCTGCGCCTGAATGAAAACGTACTCGCCATCGTGCGGCACTTTGCCCAAACCAATAAACCGATCGCCGCGCTTTGCCACGGTCCGCAACTGCTGGCCGCCGCAGGCGTGCTCAAGGGCCGTAAGCTCAATGCCTATCCGGCCTGCGCGCCAGAGGTGGAGTTGGCCGGCGGCACGTTTGTGAAGGTTGATTTTTCTGACGCCGTGGTCGATGGAAACCTGGTCACCGGTCCGGCGTGGACGGCGCATCCGAAGTGGCTGGCGCGCTTTCTCGAAGTGCTCGAAGCGCGCTGAAGCCGCAGAGCGCAAGCCGTTCGTTCAATGAGAACGGCTGGCAGGAAGCGGCTTTGCCTCTTGCGGAACGATCTTGATCTCGAAGATCTTCGGCCACAGCTTGCCCGTCACAAAGAGCCGATCGTCCGCCGCGTCATAGGCGATCCCGTTGAGCACCGCTTCTGGGTCAGTGTGCTGCGCATCGGGCAGAATACCTGCGAGAGCGATCCAACCAAGCACTTTGCCATTTGCAGGAGAGATGCGCACAATGCGGTCCGTGTGCCAGATGTTCGCGTAGATCTCTCGATGCACGTATTCAAGCTCATTCAACTCGGAGACGGGCGCGCCGCGATCCTTTACAACAATGCGCCGGCGCACGCGAAAAGTTTCCGGATCGAGAAAGCGCAGAGTCGCACTTCCATCGCTCAGGATCAGGTTTTTGCCGTCCTGCGTCAGGCCCCAGCCTTCGCCCTCGTAGGGCAAAGTGCGCAGCAGGCGAAAACTGAAACGGTCATAAACGAACGCGATATGCGATTGCCATGTGAGCTGAATGAGCGTGCTGCCCCATACCGCGAGGCCCTCGGCGAAGTATTGGCTGGGCACGGAAACTGATTGCAGCGTGCGGCCTGTATCGAGATCAACCATGCGCAGTGACGAGCGTCCATTCAGGCCGGTGCTTTCGTAGAGATGTCCGTCCTGATAGAGAAGACCCTGCGTATAAGCCTGCGGATCGTGCGGATACGTGTGCACGATCTGGTAGCTATCATCAGCTGACCAGGCAAAGGTCGCCGTAACAATCAAGAAGACAAACGCAATCCATATCTGCTGGAATCGAGAAACGCGCATGGGTTAGCTCGTCCCCAGATAGATGAAGCGAGCCAGAAAGAGCGCGGCGAGCACGTACAGCAGCCAATCCCTGCGCTGGAATTTACCCGCCGCCAGGTGAAGCACAGCCCACGCGATGATGCCGAAGCCCAATCCGTTGGCGATGGAATACGTGAATGGAATCAGCACCAGCGTGAGAAAGGCAGGCACGGCCACCAGCGGATCGTGCCAGTGAATTTCCGTGACGGCAGCCAGCATCAGCGATCCAACCAGAATAAGCGCCGGCGCCGTGGCTGCCGACGGCACAATGCCGATAAACGGCGCTGCGCCAATCGCGCAGAGAAAGAGAAGGCCGGTTACGATGGCGGTCACGCCGGAGCGCCCGCCGGCAGCGACACCGGCAGTCGACTCCACATAGCTGGTCACGGTCGAGGTGCCAAACAACGACCCGAAGACCGTGGAGGCCGCATCGGCAAACAGAATGCGATTGAGCCGCGGAATGGAGTGATCGGCAGCGATCAATCCTGCACGCTTGGTCACGGCGACGAGTGTGCCGAGATTGTCGAACAGATCAACGAAGAAGAAGACAAAGATAATCTCGAGCAGCCCTTTGCTGATCGCCGCGCCAACGTTGAGCTTGAAGGCGGTGCCGGTAAGCGAGTGAAATCCGCTTGTCGAAGGCGTCCAGTGCATCAGGCCCATGGCCCAGGCAACGCCTGTCACGCTCAGCACGCCGATCAAGATGGATCCGCGCACCTTCTTCACTTCGAGCGCAACCATCAGGATGAGACCAAAGAGTGCAAGATAGGTCGTGGGATTGCGAATGTTCCCCATGCCGACAAGCGTGTTGGGATCGCGAACGATCAAGCCGGCATGCTGAAAGCCGATAAATGCGATAAAGAGGCCGATGCCGCTCGCGACCGCCGCATAGAGCTGGTGCGGAATCGCGTGCAGAATCATCTGGCGGATGCCGGCCGCCGTGAGCGCGAGAAAGATGACTCCGGAAAGAAAGACGGCGCCGAGCGCGGTCTGCCACGGCACGTGCATCTTAATGCAAACCGTATAGGTAAAGTACGCGTTCAGCCCCATGCCTGGCGCGAGCGCAATGGGATAGCGCGCGAGAATGCCCATCAGGATCGAGCCAAAGGCCGCCGAGAGACACGTCGCCGCGGTCACGGCAGGCAGCGGCACACCGGCATCAGCCAGAATGGCGGGGTTCACGAGCACGATGTAGGCCATCGTGAGAAAGGTCGTGACTCCAGCCAGAATCTCGGTACGCCAGTTTGTCCCCAGGTGGGCAAATTCGAAGTAATTTTCGAGTCGCTTGCGCATAGGCGGGTTCTTGTTAGAAAAACACAACCTGGCCTGGATACAAAGCGATTTGTGCGAACGCTCGCGCGTATGCGTGGTGAATTGAGTCAGCAGCACGCGTTTCGAATCGCGGAGAATCATCTCTGCGCCGCCAATGTGCCATACTGAGCTTGTTCTCGTATCCACAAACATTGCAGCAACAGGGATCAGGCAGCGCATGCCAGCCGCACCCAATTCGGAGTTTCTGCGCCGCGCCATTGATCTCGCCACGCACAACGTGGTGAGTGGCGCGGGAGGGCCGTTTGGCGCGGTGATTGTGCGTGACGGCAAGATCGTGGGCGAAGGCGTGAATACCGTCACGGCAACCAACGATCCCACGGCGCACGCTGAGGTCAACGCAATTCGCGCGGCCGCAAAGACCCTCGGAACCTTCATGCTGACAGGCTGCGCGCTTTATACGAGCTGCGAGCCGTGCCCCATGTGCCTCTCGGCCTCGTACTGGTCCCGGCTCGAGGCGGTCTACTACGGTGCGAGCGCCGCGGATGCAGCCCGGGCGGGATTTGACGATGCATTCCTCTACGAGGAGATGCGCAAGAATTCCGGAGCGCGCGAACTGCCCGAAATCCAGATGCTTCGCGATGAAGCCTGGGCAAGCTTTGCTGCGTGGATCGCCTCGCCCAACAAGATCGAGTACTGAAGATTGATGGAAGTTGTAGGCGCTCAATTTTCAAGTTGAGTTGAGCCGAACACGCATCTTTAGTGATCTGGGAGTTGTTACTGAGGAGCCTTGTGCTGCTTCGGTGGCATTGTGTCGGGTTGAGACAATCCAATGTAAAATAGAAGGAACCCGGATGACCCAAAACACTCCAGCGGCTGCCAGCCAGGCATCCCGCACAGCGCGGGACCCGGAGTTGCGGGCGCCCTCTCAAGCGGGCCGAAATTCTCCGCTCGTTCAGGTTCAAAATCTCTCGAAGGTCTACCGGACCGCACGCGGCGCCTTGACCTTGTTTGAAGGCCTTGACCTGCAGATTGAGCTAGGCGAGATGGTCGCCATTGTAGGCCAGTCGGGTGCAGGAAAGAGCACTCTTTTACACATCCTTGGTGCTCTTGATGCGCCGTCTTCAGGAACGGTATACTGCGCGTCAACCAACGTGGCAACCCTCTCTTCGCGCCAGGCCGCAGCCTTCCGCAACCGGGAGATTGGCTATGTGTGGCAGTTCCACTACCTGTTGCCGGAGTTTACGGCGCAGGAGAATGTAGCGATGCCGTTGCTGGCTCGCGGCATGGGAAGAGCAGAAGCGATGGTGTTGGCGGCGAACTGGCTCCGGGAGGTTGACTTGGAGGATCGCGCTACGCATCGTCCTGGCGAACTCTCCGGCGGCGAACAGCAAAGGGTAGCCCTGGCCAGAGCGCTGGTGAACAGTCCGCGTCTGCTGCTGGCCGATGAGCCGACAGGCGATCTGGATGGCACGACGGCGGGGCGGGTTTTTGAGCTGATCCAGCGGCTGCACAGCAATCACGGGCTCACCTCGGTTCTGGTAACGCACAATCTTGACCTGGCTGCGCGCTGCAGCCGGACGCTGCGGCTTGAAAACGGGCGGCTTACGCCCGTGGCAACACCGGCGCAAGGGGCCGGGAACTGAATCTCTGCCGGATAAGCACCGTTTCCGGCTGTTTTTGAGTCTTATAAAAGTGAGGGCCTCCAATGGGCATTTCAGTCTCACATGGGCCTTCATGGGGTGGATGGGAGTCTTCCGGCAGCGTATTGCAGGGGACAATCGGGCGTAGTTAGTCCCAGGACCATCCAAAAGAGCTGTTCGGAGCAGAGGCCGTATTTTCCGAAGTGCCTCCGGCAGCGGTGAACAGAAAGGGCACGCGCAGTTGGGCCGAAGCCGGAATTTGGAATTCAGCGACAGATTTTCGTCGATGCGGTTCCTATAAACCGGACGGCCACTTCAGCCGATAGCCTGGACAAGGGAGAACATCATGTTCGAACGCTATACGGAGAAGGCACGGCGCGTAATCTTCTTCGCGAGGTATGAGGCCAGCCAGTTCGGTTCGCCCTATATCGAGACCGAGCACCTGCTGCTTGGCCTCTTGCGCGAGGATAAGGCGTTAACCAACCGCTTCCTGCGTTCGCACGCCTCAGTGGAGTCGATCCGGAAGCAGATTGAGGCGCATACAACGATTCGCGAGAAGGTCTCAACCAGCGTAGATTTGCCGCTTTCCAACGAGTGCAAGCGGGTTTTGGCCTATGCGGCAGAAGAGGCCGAGCGGCTGGGCCATAAACACATTGGAACGGAACACTTACTCCTGGGTCTTCTGCGTGAAGAAAAGTGCTTCGCTTCTGAGATCTTGCAGGAACGCGGGCTGAAGCTGGCCCAGATTCGCGACGAGCTGGCGCGCGTGACGCAGGAAAAGACCCCGCCGCAGCAGCGGCAGCGCGAGTCGAGCCTGCTGGCCGAATTCAGCCGCGACCTGACCCAGGCCGCAATGGATGGGCAGCTCGATCCGCTCGTGGGTCGCGACGGCGAGCTGGAGCGCGTGGTGCAGATCCTCTGCCGCCGCACCAAGAACAATCCGGTTCTTATCGGCGAGCCCGGCGTAGGCAAGACGGCTATCGTGGAGGGCCTCGCGCAGCGCATCGCTGATGGTGAAGTGCCGAGTTTTCTTGCAGATAAGCGTGTTTTGGGCCTGGATCTCTCGCTCATCGTGGCGGGAACCAAATATCGTGGTCAGTTCGAGGAGCGGCTCAAGACCATTATGAAAGAGCTGATGGAGAATCAGAACTCCATCGTCTTCATCGATGAGTTGCACACGCTGGTGGGTGCCGGATCGGCCGAGGGGTCGCTCGACGCGGCCAATATCCTCAAGCCGGCCCTCTCGCGTGGCGAAATCCAGTGCATCGGTGCAACCACGCCAGCGGAGTACCGCAAATCGATCGAGAAGGACCGGTCGCTGGAGCGGCGCTTCCAGGCTGTCAAGGTGCCGCCGCCGAGCGAGACCGACGCGATCAAGATCATCATGGGCATCAAGGACCGCTATGAGAAGTTCCATGCGGTCAGCTACACCGATGCTGCGGTCGAGTACGCAGTCTCGCACTCGAATCGCTACATTCCAGACCGGTTCCTGCCGGATAAGGCGATCGACTTGATCGATGAGGCGGGGGCGCGCGTCAAGCTGCGTCAGACCTCACTGCCCGATGAGATCACCGAAGTCCAGAAACGGATCAAATTCATCGTCCACCGGATGGACTCGGCCATTGCGAATCACGAGTTCGAAAAGGCCCGGTTCTACTCCGACGAGGAGCGTAAAGAGCGCGAAAACCTGCGTGCCCTGCGCGACAAGTACCACCTCGATGACTCGGCGGCCGGCATCGTGAGCCGCGAGGACATCGAGGACGTGGTCAGCCGCTGGACGGGCGTGCCTGTAACCAGCATCAAGGAAGAAGAGACCCAGAAGCTGCTGCGCGTGGAAGAAGAGCTGCACAAGCGCGTGATCTCGCAGGACAAAGCAATTTCGGCGCTGGCGCGGGCAATCCGCCGTTCGCGTGCAGGCCTCAAATCACCACACCGGCCCATCGGCTCGTTCCTGTTCCTTGGACCGACAGGCGTGGGCAAAACAGAGATGGCGCGCACGCTGGCGCAGTTCCTCTTTGGTTCGGACAAAGCGCTGATCCGCTTCGATATGTCGGAGTTCATGGAGAAGCACTCGGTCTCGAAGCTGATCGGTTCGCCTCCGGGATACGTGGGCTACGAGGAAGGCGGCCAGTTGACTGAGCGGGTCAAGCGGTCTCCGTATTCCGTGGTCCTGCTCGATGAGATCGAAAAGGCGCATCCGGACGTCTTCAATATCCTGCTGCAGGTGTTTGAAGACGGGCAGTTGACGGATGGCCTGGGCAACACGGTCGACTTCAAGAACACCATCCTCATCATGACCTCGAACATCGGGGCGCGGCACCTGCAGAAGAAGCAGGGGCTTGGCTTCCAGAGCGAGCGTGAAGACCTGGTGAGCGAGAAGGTCGAGGAACTGGTCAAGAACGAGGTGAAGAAGACCTTCAACCCCGAATTCCTGAACCGCCTCGATGAGGTCATCCTCTTCCAGTCGCTGTCGGATGCCGACCTGATCCAGATCGTCGAACTGCTGGTTCAGCAGCTGAACGCGAACCTGGCGCAGAAGTCGATCACGATCTCGGTGACCGAGGAAGCGAAGAAGTGGATCCTCGAAAAGACGCTTGGTGACCGCAGCTACGGCGCACGTCCGTTGCGCCGGGCGCTGCAGCGCTACGTCGAAGATCCGCTCTCGGAGGCGCTGATCGCCGGCCATATTCCCGATCGACCGGCCTTCCTCGAGGTCTACCTCGACGCCAACCAGCTCTTCTATCGCCCGGTCAGCGCCGACGAGACAGAAGAGAAACCGGCAGGAGTGCTGCTCTACAGCAATTGAAGATTGGCTCAAACAGTCTCGTCATTCAGGGCTCGCCACGGCGGGCCCTGTTCTTTTTGAGCCGCAGCGTAGAAGGCCATCCTTGCTGCTGCTATACTCCACATCGAGAGAACGAAGGCCATGAGCGCCATCTGGTATCGGCGGACAACGCTTCTGATCGTGTCGCTTGCGATCCTTGCCGTTCTTTTGTTTCTGCTCGTTCCTCACAGCCACTCGAGTGACAGCCCACTGTGGCTTGCATGGCTGCCCGTGTTTTTCGTAGGGCTTATCTCTCCACTGGGTTTCTTCTCGCCACGCGCCTATCTCGAATTGGGGCGCACCGCGGCGCTACCTTTCCAGCGGTCCGCTTTCCAGCGCCCCCCTCCTTCTTTCAAAACCGCTTAGCTTACCGAACAATTCGGCGTTGCAGGGTAATGTTGCTGTTTTTCTCTGCAGCGCGCGTATCCCGTTGCGAAGTTCTGACCGGTTCCAAAGAGGAGAAAAACTTCATGGCTATCGATATGGTCTTGGCGTGGTGCGCCCTTGCCATCCTCGTTTTTTCAGCGCTGATTCTCGTGAGTGTTGCCCACTACCTTCTTACCGTCCGGTATCGAAAAGTATTGTCCGGCAAAATGAAGTCAAAGTTTTATCCATACCTACTGGCTGCCGGATTCGCCTTTCTTTACTTCATGCGAGAGTTTTACAACCCTGGAGCGGTGTATCTGTTAGAGGCCAAACAGGACGAGGAGTGTGACGAGGACGATCAGGGCGATCCGGAGATGCTCGCGAAACAACTCCATCGTCAGCTCAGACGGATTCGGCGGGGTGAGTCGGTGGACCGATTGGTCTTGCGTCTGTGAAGGGGCGCAGGATGCCGCGCTATCTCGAAACGGCCCTGTTACAAGGGTTTACCGTTAACCATTTACACTGATGATGGAGAAGTTTGTGCCTTTCGATAAGTTGCTAGCGAAGGTTTTCGGCACCGCAAACGAGCGGGCCATCAAGAAGTTGCTGCCGGTGGTGGAGCAGATCAGCGCTTTCGAGCCCGCCATCCAACAGCTTTCGGACGAGCAGTTGCGCGCAAAAACGGCGGAGTTCCGGGCGCGGATTGCTGCCCGGCTGGAAGGAATCACCGATCCGGAAGAGAAGAAGACGGCTGAACGGGCCGCGCTCGACGAGATTCTGCCTGAAGCTTTCGCCGTGGTGCGCGAAGCTGGCTGGCGTGCCGTGCAGATGCGCCATTTTGACGTGCAGTTGATCGGCGGCATGGTGCTACACCAGGGCAAGATTGCTGAGATGCGCACTGGTGAAGGCAAAACTCTGGTCGCCACGCTGAGTTGCTATCTGAACGCCCTCGCCGGACATGGCGTGCACGTAGTCACGGTGAATGACTATCTGGCTAAGCGCGACGCCGAGTGGATGGGCAAGATCTACGAGTTTCTCGGGCTCACGGTGGGCGTGATTGTGCACGACCTGAGTGACGACGAGCGCCGCGCAGCCTATGGCGCCGACATCACGTACGGTACCAACAACGAGTTCGGCTTCGACTACCTGCGCGACAACATGAAATTCGATATCAAGGACTGCGTGCAGCGCGGGCATTACTACGCGATCGTCGACGAGGTGGACTCGATCCTCATCGACGAGGCGCGTACACCGTTGATCATCTCCGGCCCAACGGACCAGACCACCGACAAATATGCGCGCGCCCGGCAGATCGTGCCGAAGCTTGAGCAGGGCGAGGAGATCGACTGGACAGATACGAAGCGTCAGGCGGAACTGGGCATCCGGCTGGCCGAGGGCGAAAAGTATCTGAGCGGCGATTACTTCGTCGACGAGAAGCAGCGGACGATCGGCGTCACGGACCAGGGCTGGGAGACGATCGAGAAGCTGCTCGGTATCGGCAACATTGCCGACGCGGAAAACTGGGAACTGAAACACTACGTCGAAACCGCCATCAAGGCCCACTCTCTCTACAAGCGCGATGTGGAATACGTCGTGAAGGACGGCGAGGTGATCATCGTCGACACGTTCACCGGCCGCCTGATGCCCGGCCGCCGCTGGAGCGACGGACTGCATCAGTCGATCGAGGCGAAAGAAGGTGTGACGATCCGCAAAGAAGACCAGACGCTGGCGACAATCACCTTCCAGAATTACTTCCGGCTCTATCAAAAGCTGAGCGGTATGACCGGCACGGCCGAAACCGAGGCCGCCGAGTTCGAAAAGATCTACAAGCTCGAGATCGTCGTCATTCCCACAAACAAGCCGATGCGCCGGATCGAGAATCCCGATGTGGTGTATCGCACCGAGAAGGAAAAGTACACCGCGGTCGCCGAGAACATCGCGGCTTTGCATGAAAAACAGCAGCCGGTGCTGGTGGGCACTACGTCGATCGAGAAATCGGAGCGGCTTTCCGGCATCCTGCAGCGCAAAGGCGTGCGGCACGTGGTGCTCAATGCCAAGTTCCATGAGCGCGAGGCGGAGATCGTAGCGCAGGCTGGCCGGCTGGGCATGGTGACGATCGCCACCAACATGGCCGGCCGCGGCACCGACATTCTGCTCGGCGGCAATGCCGAGTTCATGGCCCGCCAGGAGCTGGTAAAGGGCGGCAAGGCGCGCGCCATCAGCGGAGCCGAAGGCGCTATCAATCCCATGGCCCCGGCCGGATTTCTGCGCTTCTACTACCAGGGCCAGGAGTTTGAGGTCTCGGAATCCGAGTGGGCGGAGACCTACAAAGGGCACGCCGATCGCGCGAAGCAGGATCATGATCGCGTGATCGAGGCGGGCGGCCTGTTCATCCTCGGCACCGAACGCCACGAGTCGCGGCGTATCGACAATCAGCTTCGCGGCCGCGCAGGACGCCAGGGCGATCCCGGCGAGTCGCGCTTCTATCTCTCTCTCGAAGACGATCTGATGCGCATCTTCGCGAAGCAGTGGGTGAGCACCCTGCTGGAGCGGCTGGGTATGGAGGAGGGCATCCCGATCGAGTCGAAGATGATCTCGAAGCGAATCGAAGGTGCGCAGAAGGCCGTTGAAGCGCAGAACTTCGAGTCGCGTAAACATCTGCTCGAGTACGACGACGTGATGAACAAGCAGCGCGAGGCCGTCTATGGCCTGCGCCGCCAGTTGCTTGAAGGCGTTGAGCAGCGGGAACTGATTCTGGAGGACTACGTCGGCGGCATCCTGAGTGGGATTCTCGATGAGTTTGCCGCCGAGGACGTCCGCGAGGATCAGTGGAACCTGAAGGGACTTTCGGACAAACTCATCGACCACTTCGGCCTGGATCTCGCTAGCACCGGCGTCAATCCACAGGAGCTGAGCCGGCATGAGCTGGGTGATGAGATCTTTGCCAGGCTGAAAGAAAGCTACGAGGCGAAGGAAAAGATCCTTGGTCCTGAGACGATGCGCTATCACGAGCGCATGGTGATGTTGAGCGTGATCGACGGCTTGTGGAAAGACCATCTGCTCTCGATGGATCACCTCAAAGAGGGCATTGGTCTGCGCGGCTATGCGCAGCAGGATCCGCTGGTGGCCTACAAGAAGGAGTCCTTCGATCTCTTTGAGGCCATGATGGCGAAGTTCCAGGAAGACACCGTGCGATTCCTCTTCCGGATGCAGATCATCGGCCCGGATGGACAGCCGGTGAATGCCGCGCCGCAGCCAAATCGCACGGTTCCCAAAGCGCCGCCGGTAGCCAGCGCGGCCCAACCTGCGCCGCAGCAGATGATGGGCGACGGCGCGCCGCGCGAGATTGCGATTCCTACGCGGCAGCCTTCCACGACCATCGACGCGATTGAGAAGGAGTTCCAGCGCAAGAAGCAGCGGGAGCTCGCCGTGGCCAGCCGCCAGGGTGGCGGTGAAGCGCCACAAGCCTCGCAACGCAGGACCGGCGAAAAAGTCGGCCGCAATGACCCCTGTCCCTGCGGCAGCGGCAAGAAGTACAAGAAGTGCCACGGGGCAGAGGGATAGGCGATAACGACCTAAAGAAATGAGGCGCTTTTATCGGAAGAAGCTGAAGATGCGTTTCTTCTCTTCCTTCTCAAGCGGCAGTCCGCAGGCGGCTCGCGCCATCTGCCGGATGGCCAGCGAGATCGGCGCGTCGGCCAGTGCCATTGGAGTCGCCGTGTTCTGCGTACGGCGCGCGCTTTGGTAGTCGTCAGGAATCTTCCACTGCGCTGGGCGTGTGAGCGCCTTCTCGATGTGCTTGTCGTCGAAGAGCAGTGTCGCCGGCTTGTAGCGGTTGAGCACGATCTGCAGGTTGTCGGTGCGGCGCGGGAAGAATTGCGAGATCATGCGGTTGGCATTGCGCAGTTCCGAGATGCCCACCTGGGTGATGAGATAGACGGTCGACGATTCGTCGAACAGCGAGGACCCCAGCAGATCGAGCCGGGAGCCCACATCCACTACAACGTACTCGAAGTTCTGACGCGCCACAGACATGAGCTTGTTGATCGAGTCTGTGTCGGGCGACAGCTCGGCACGGAAGTCGCTCGGCGCCGCAAGCACGCAGAGCCCGGAGGCATGCGTCGCCAGAAGCGTACGCAGAAAGTTTCCATCCAGCCGGTTGGTCTCGCGCACGGCATTCGCGACGGAAAACTCGGGCACCATGCCCAGGTTGATGGCAGCGTCGCCGAGCGGCAGGCCAAGATCAACCAGCAACGTGCTCCGCTCAGACTCCTGCGCCAACGAAACGGCAAAGTTTGAGGCCAGGGCGGTCACGCCACATCCACCTTTGGTGCCAAGAAAGACGAGAACCTTGCAGGAGATCTGCTCGACCTGCGGGCCCGGCTGACGCGTGGAAGCCCGATTCAGAGCCTCGACGACTTCGTTCGTATCCGGCGGCAGCGTGAAGAAGTCACGTACGCCGACGCGCATGAAACGGATAGCCAGCTTCACATCGGCATGCGAAGAATAGGCCATCACCGATGTGTGGCTATTGGAGCAGACGGTCTCAGCGAGATCGAGCGCAGAGTCAGGATTGCTGTCCGCGTCGACGACGATTACGTTGTAGCGATCTTCAAGGAGCTGCGGGAGCTGCTCCATGCCCGAAGAGTAGGATGGGAACTCGTGGATAGTTACGCTGGGATGCTGCGCCAGGGCATTCGCCATCGCCCTGCGGTGCTGCTCTTCCGGACCGATGAGCGCGATGGACAGGGTGTTTCTTCCACTGCCATCTTGGAACCTCGAGACGTCCGGCATAGCGCTACACTTGCTCCCGTCAGCTTGCAGTACATCTCATTCTATCCTGAGACAGAGGGCCTGTTCGCAGCGGTTTGCTGCGAGAAGAGCCATCGCGGTGACACGAATCTCAAGACAGGTTGGTTGCCTCGATCGCCGCGAATGTAAGATCTTCTGCGGTGCTTCCGTGCTCCTGCTTCCAGAGATCGAAGAGGCGGCCATAGCTCAGCGTGAGATGCTCAGCGGCCTCCACGCCCAACCGCTCAGAGACGCAGTCAATCCAATCCGAGGTACCTTCGAGTTCGGCGTAGTTACCGATCGGCGTTTCATCCACTACGCAGTGCCCCTGGCCATCACTCCACTCGGTACGCCACTTCTCATAACGAAAGGCGGCCACAAGGCCGAGAGACCGGAAGACTTCAGCGAGTGCTCCGCCGTCGGAGACATCCGTCTCCGTCTCGATGCGATGCTTGTGCCGCTCCGTCGCCGAGTGGCCATCCGGAAGCCGTTTGTGCGTGAGCTTCCACTTTCCGGCGTAGTGCCGGATGCGCAGAATCTCGGTTCGGGCACGCATCTGCCGGTCAAAGGTGTCATAGAGAACATTGCTCTCAAAGCTGCGCTGCGTCTCCACGTGGAAGCCAGCCGCCTCAAGCCGCTGGCGAAGAGCATCAAGATCGGCCACGCGGAATTTGATCTCGGTCTCTACAGCCATAAGTACCAGCAAGTATATGCCTAAGTGCAGATTTGTAGAACGCTGGCCGCACCCGCGTCGCGGAGGCGACAATACAGAGGTGAACACGCTACGGCTCACCGTTGATCCCGATAGCCCCAAGACGCGCGCGAGTCAAAGACTGTTGGATGCAGCTCTCGATCGTGCGGCAGGCATTCTTCGCGACGGTGGCTTGGTCGCGCTGCCCACGGAGACAGTCTACGGTTTGGGCGCGAATGCTTTGGATCGAGCCGCCGTGGAGCGAATCTTCGCCGCCAAGGGACGTCCGCCGTGGGACCCGGTCATCGTGCACATCGCTTCAACAGCTATGTTGGAGCAGCTGGTGGGCGAAGTTCCTGCAACAGCGGCGACTCTCATGGAGGCCTTCTGGCCAGGGCCCCTTACGCTGCTTCTGCCGCGCTCGTCCCAGGTTCCGGACGTGGTGACGGCTGGACGGCCGCTCGTAGGTGTCCGCATGCCCGCTCATCCGGTTGCGCTGGAGCTGATTCGCCGGGCTGGGGTTCCGGTCGCTGCGCCCAGCGCCAACCTTTTTGCCCATATCAGCCCCACGACCGCAGAGCATGTTCTGGAAGATCTCGACGGCCGGATTGACGCCGTGCTCGACGCAGGGCCCACAGCGCATGGCGTGGAATCGACGGTGCTCGATCCCGGCGCCAGCCCGATGGTGATCTACCGTCCCGGCGCGGTTACGGCTGAGCAGATCCGTGCGGTTGCCGGTCCGGTTGAGATCTATAGAGGTGGCGTAGAGCCGCTCACGGTCTTGAAAGAGGACACGCGCGAAACCGAAATGGAAGCCCTGCCCTCGCCCGGCGTTGGCCTGCGTCACTATGCGCCGCGGGCTCGGCTGGTGCTAATCGACGATGCGCGCGCACTCGTTCAGGCTGCACAAGCGTGCCGCGGCGAGCGGGTTGGGATCATGCTGCCCGGTGAATTTGCAGTTCCCGCAGAACTACCCGTTGTCACAATTTTCAAGTGGGGCCGCTGGTCTGCGCCGGAGGAGATGGCGCATTTGCTTTATGCCGGACTGCGCGCGCTCGATGCTCAGGAGTGCTCAGTGATTCTCTGTCCGCTGCCGCCCGCGGAAGGTCTAGGCGCAGCGATTCGTGATCGTTTGCGCAAGGCTGCGCACCCTGGGTAGGACACAGATCTATTGGCCGGCGTCGCCGAGCTTGTACATGTACTTGATCGCGGATTTATAGACGAGTGTCTTGGTCCGTCCTCGCACTTTCAGCGTATTCCGGTCGTACCACTCGATGCAGCCTTCAACGCGCTCTCCGTCTTCGAGCACGATGACCATCGGTGTTTGCGATTGAATCTGCTTTTGCAGATAGAACAATTCGGCGTGGCGTTGTTGCGCCTCTGTTTCCATGCCTTGTGCTGGGAAACGAAACGGCAAGGGTGCGGGCGCGGCCTTTCTGGGGCGCATTTGCGGTCTGACGGAGTCGGGCCCGTTCTCGTCTCGACGCAGCGGCAACATAGAAGAAACACTCATGGACAACGTCCTTCCTAAAAACGTTCGAGATACACCTGGGCAATGTGTCCTAGTAGTCTGATTCGTTTTTGGCCCATGCGTTGCTACAACCTCGTGCTGAGGATGAAAAATCTCCTGTCGCGCTGGAACGACGCGCGAGTACAAAGCCACTCTTGCAAGGAATATCTTTCGGATCCCCTTATTGGCCCGCTGCGAGGGAGAACTTGTACTCGAAAAGATGCCTGCCGTTCGGTGGAGGTTGCTCTTATCTTACCGCGGCTGTCAAGGCTGGCAAGATTACGCAATATTACGATTGACCAAAGGTAACGGCCATCGCGTCCAGAGAGAGCGAACGCAACAGGTTGCGCCGCATCCCCTGCTCCACCTGAACCACTGCACGCGCCGCGCCGTCGATCCAGTCCACGTTCAGGCCTTGCGCGAGGGCAGCCAGTTCGGCGGTCAGATCCACATTGCGAATCAGCGCCGGCGTGCCCGCGACGGTGAGCAACAGATCCTCCAGCAGGCTGCCGAGCGCGCGGAGCAGGTTGGTCGTCTTTTCCTGGCCATCTGCGCCGGCGCGGTACGTTTCCGTCGCACGAAAAAGCTGCGAATAGTCGGGTTCCCGTCCCACGGATGAAGACCTATCCGTGGGGGCCCCGGGCTCCCACCCCACGGATGAAGACCTATCCGTGGGGGCCCCGGGCTCGCGTAGCGCAGTGCGCAGCAAAATCAGCGCGTCCTGCCGGCTGGTGAGATATGCGCCCAAATCGATGCTCAGCGCTCGCCCAACAGCTCCCTCGGCAAGGCGTGCGGCCAGCGCGCGATCTTTGGGCTTCAGTTCTGGACGGCGTTGCGCGAGCAGTGCCTCCAGATCAGCAGCCGGCAGCGCGCCCAGACGGTAGATCACGGCGCGTGAGCGGATTGTGGGCAGCAGCTCCTGCGGATTTTCAGCGAGGAGAATCAACGTGGTGTGCGATGGCGGTTCTTCCAGCACTTTGAGCAGACTGTTCGCCGCCTCTTTCATGAAATTCGAACAAGTGAAAATCGTAAACGCGCGACGCGCCTCCACTGGCGGACGGTAGTAGGCAGCGTGGATGGCCTGGCGCACCTGTCCTAGCTTGATGAGGAGCTGCGGCGGATCCGGCGGAATCACAAGCACATCGGGATGCGTCTGGATCAGCACGCGTGTCTCGCGCTTGTCGGTCTCGCGCAGCTCTTCGCGAGCCGCTACCGCCTCGGCTACACGCTCTTCCAGATTCGCGGCATCGCCGATGCGCGTGCAATTGGCGCAGCGGCCGCAGAAGTCAGGCAGGCCATCGGTCTCAAGTGGCTCCAGGCAGTTCACGGCCTTCGCCAGCATCAACGCCAGCGTGTACTTTCCTGCTCCGCGCGGCCCGGCCAGAATGAGCGAATGCGGAAACCGCCCCGCACGCACGCTTTCGCGCAGGTGCATCACGGTTGCAGTATTGCCGAGAAATTCCTGGAAGCCCACCGTTCGAGCGTAGAGCAATTGGGCCTGCGTGTCGAGTCGCGCTTATTCGCTGCTCAGTTGCGGGCCCATCGCTCATGTTTGCCCATCTTTCCACACAGAAGAGATGGTCCCTGTCTTGCGAATATCGCACCGCATCGCGTTCCTTCCAATGCTGTTGTCTCAGTGCCCTCCCGAAGGACCTCCGCCCACCTTGAACTGCCGTGTGAGCAGAACCAGCGGAGCCGCGATCAGTGTAACAATGCCGATTACGTGAAAGCAGTCCATGAAAGCCAGCAGGTGAGTCTGTGCGCCCAGCTGATTGTAGAAATTGGCATAGGCGGCGCTCAGCGCATCTGCGTGGGAAAATCCCCGTGTCTGCAGATAGCTTGCCGTCCGGTTCACGGACTGCTGCAAAGCTGGTGACGATGCTGGTAGGTTCGCGCCGACGATGGACTGATGGAAATTGAACCGGCGCTCGACGATGGTCGTCGCGAACGCGATGCCGAAACTGCCGCCCCAGTTGCGGAAGAAATTTGTGAGCGAAGATGCGCGGTTATTCTCGTTCGGCTTGAGCTCGGAGTACGTGATCATGGAGAGGGGAACGAAGAAAAAGGCGTAGCCCAACCCCTGCAGCGCACGAGCCCACGCGTAATGCCAATAGTCGGTGGCGAGGTTGAAGTGGCTGTAATGTAGAAAAGATAGTCCCACAACCAGAACCGCGCCAGTCATCATGATGCGCGGATGAATGACGCCGCGCTGCACGAGCTGTGCTCCCACCGGAGCCAGCAGCGTAATGACGAAGGCGCCGGGCCCGAGCACGAGGCCTGCGTCAATCGCTCGATATCCGTAAAGCGATTGCAGAATCTGCGGAATCATTGTCGTCGATGCGAAGAGGCCAAAGCCAAAGATGAAGTAAAAGAGATTGGCAATGGCGAAGTTGCGCGTCCCCAGCATGCGAAAGGCGATGACCGGATCCTTGTGATTCAATTCCCAGAAGACCGCAGTCCCCAGGCAGCCGACGGCGATCACAAACATCCAGATGATGAAGGTCGAACCGAACCAGTCGTCGATCTGGCCGCGGTCGAGCAAGACTTCAAGCGCAGCCGATCCGATGCCAATCAACGCGATGCCGATGCCATCGACGCGCAGCCTGCCACTCGCATCGCGAATCGATTTGCGCTCTTCCTGAAAGGCCGGCGGATCGTGGACGAAGCGCGTGGTCAAAAACATGGAGAGAAAGCCGATGGGAATGTTGATGAGGAAGACCCACCGCCAATCGAAATTGTCGGTGATCCAGCCGCCGAGCACCGGGCCAATGGCCGGCGCCGTCACAATGGCAACTGTGTAAAGCGCGAAGGCAGAAGCCCGCTTGTCAGGTGGAAATGTGTCCACCAGAATCGCCTGCTCAACCGGCGCAAGGCCTCCGCCGCCGATGCCCTGCAATACACGCGCCACCAGCATCACTTCGAGGCTGGGAGCAATTCCGCACAAAAAGGATGTGGCCGTGAAGAGCGCTACACATGCGAGGTAGTAGTTCTTGCGCCCCATCACGCGCGAAAGCCAGGCAGACATGGGCAGCACAACGGCGTTGGCCACCAGATACGTGGTCAGAATCCAGGTAACCTCGTCGTACGAACGCCCCAAGCCGCCGGCGATATAGGGAAGCGAAACATTCGCGATGGAGGTATCGAGCAGTTCCATGAACGTGGCCAGCGTAACGGTAAGAGCCACGACCCATGGATTGATCTGGGGACGCCGTAGAGTGCTGGGCGGAGAGACGCGCGGAGGAGAGATAACAGCAGTGGCCATGCAGATCCCGGCTGGTCAGAAATTTGAGACCGACCGGTCTCATGAATGAGAGATTCACCTGATTTGCGACCGATGCGTCTTTTTTTGCTGCGGTATACTGTTTTTCCGTGAAGTTGGAGGGAGACACAGTGCCCAAAGGAGAAGTAACCCGTCAGAGGATCATCGCACAGGCTGCTCCGATCTTCAATCAACGCGGGTTCTCCGGCTGTTCCATGCAGGACGTGATGAAGGCTACCGGCCTTGAAAAAGGCGGCTTATACCGGCACTTTCAGTCCAAAGAAGAGTTAGCCGTGGAGGCTTTCCGCTATGCGCTGGGGCGGGCCGTCAAATTACGCACCGAACATCTGGATCGTTCACACGGCGCGGTGAAAGCGTTGCGCTCCTATATCCAACAGTTCGTTGAAACGACGGGAGCCGTGCGTGGCGGCTGTCCGCTTATGAACACAGCCATCGATGCGGACGATGGCAATCCTGCGTTGCGGAACCTGGCGCGCGAGGGATTCAGCGAATGGCGAACGCGACTGCGCCGCATTGTCGAAGAGGGCATCCGGCACGGCGAGATCCGCAAAAAAACCAATCCGCGCGCAGTGGCCAACACCATCATCGCTACACTTGAAGGAGCATTGATGTTGAGCCGTCTCGAAGAAAAGAAGACGCCGCTCAAAGACGCGCAAGCTGCGCTGGACGGCATGCTGGACCGCCTCGTCACGCATTGATGCCACGCATTGAGCACGACGCCCCAAGCATTCTTAGCTAGCCAGCACCAGTCGCTCGGCAACCGCTTCCACAATCTGTTCGTGTACGTCTTCGATGGTCAGGTCGCCTTCAATGAGCACAACGCGATCAGGCTCACGATCCGCAATCTCGCGATACTTTTGCCAGACGCGCCGATAAAAGGCATCCTGCTCCTGCTCGAACCGGCCCTCATTTTTTCCTGTCTGCTCTTCGACGCGATCATTGCGCTTGCGGGCGCGCGCCAGCGAAGCGGCAAAGCTGGGCAGAAGCAGAAGCGTGAGGTCGGGCTGCAGATCGCCGCAGATCAATCGGTGCAGCTCTAATACCGTCTCAGAGCCCAGTTCGCGGCCTCCGCCCTGGTAGGCCTCCGTTGAATCGGTGAAGCGATCGCAAAGCACTGTTTTGCCCGCATCGAGAGCCGGCAGAATAATCTCCGCAATCGCCTGAGCGCGATCGGCAAACATCAACGCCATCTCGGCCATGGGCGCCAGCGGACCCGAGCGCGCGTCGAGCAGCAATTCGCGGATGCGGTCGCCTGTCACGGTGCCGCCCGGCTGCCGAGTCTGTACCACGGGCACGCCACGTCTGCCGAGCCATGCCGCCAAACGCTTGATCTGCGTGGTTTTGCCTGATCCGTCGAGACCTTCCAACGTAATGAATAATCCGCGCGGCATGGCGCAAGTCTACCACTGAAACAAAACCGGAGACGGCGTCACTATGGTTGTGTTACAAGAGAATAATTTTCCAACATTCTGCAGAACCCAGCTCCATCGGGTCCTCTCATTAGGAGCTAAAACGTGAACCCCCTCCACGTCACTCGCAGGCTTTGGACCTGCGCAATTTTCTTCGTGGCCGTATGCGCCTCGCTTCCACTCTCCGCACAGTACCTTACACTCGAAGGCCAGACCGGCGGCTTTATTACGCCGACTGCGTATGTGGTCTACACAGAGAAGGATCATTTCTTCTCGCATCCAGCCATCGGCTATCACTTCGTGAACAGTTCCAAGGTGATCGGCGACATCCAGACCTTTTCCATCACTGAAGGATTCGCTAACCGTGCCGAGGCGGGCTATACGCGCAGCGCGCATCTTCTCGGCGACAGCAATGTGCCTGCGAATGGCGCATTCAGCCAGCTTTGGAACTACAGCGGCATGAATATCTTTAGCGGCAAGGTCGTGGTCCTCAAGGATGGGCAGTTCGGTCCTTGGACACCCGGTCTTGCCGCGGGCGTGATCGTCCGCACCGGCGATCATTTTGTCTCGGGCCATCTGAATGCTGCGCTCGGCCTGGGCCCAGACAAGGCTTTCACCAATGAAGATGTCTATGCAGCCGTAACGAAGACGTGGGCCAAGCCTCCGGTTCCCTTCCTCGTGAATCTGGGACTGAAATTTACAAACGCATCGATCTACGGCATCGGCGGACAGTCGACGCGTTTTGGCGGACGGCTCTTCGGCGGGCTCGGAATTCCTCTGCCCGGTCTCTGGAAAACGGTGATCGTTCCCGCCGCTGGATTTACGCAAGAGCCACGTACATCCAAAAATCTCGGTTACATTCTTCCCCGCGGTGTGCATCTGCCCACTACGCTGGACTATGCGGTTCGCGTCACGCAGGCCGAGCATCCGCACTTCGCTTTTGACGTCGGCATCGGCCAGGTGGCAGGAAATATAGGCACGGCCGTGCTGCCCATCGGCCTTCCGGCGCCGTTTCCTCCCACCGTGTCTATTCCTGTGAACCTGGAGGCGCGCAAAGTGCTGGGCCTGGGACTTAGCTACCGTTACTAGAAACAAAGGAGTTATGCAGTAACAGTCTCCTTTTCTCAGAAAACACGGACCGAAAGAGTCACCCCTCCCGTGCAACTTCCCTGCAGGGGAGGGGTTTTATTCGACATAGACTGGATGCGGCCATTTGAGCAGTATCCGCTCAAACAGGAGGTCCCTTTATGCGAATGTTTCGCTCTGCGCGCCTGTGGCTTTTGGCGCTTCTTGTCTCTCTGATCCCAGCGTCTTCTTATGCGGGAGTCTTTATCAGCGTGGGCTTTGCCCCGCCGGTGCTGCCGGTGTATGAACAGCCCCCGTGCCCTGAACCCGGCCTGATTTGGACTCCTGGCTACTGGGCATACGGCCCGGATGGTTATTACTGGGTACCCGGCGCTTGGGTGCCGGCTCCTTACGAGGGTGCGCTGTGGACTCCCCCCTACTGGGGCTGGAGTGATGGTCTGTATGTCTGGCATCCGGGATACTGGGGACGCCACGTGGGCTACTACGGCGGTGTGAACTATGGCTTCGGTTACATGGGCGTGGGCTTTGTGGGCGGCGTATGGCATGGCAGCGTCTTTGCCTATAACACTGCAGTGGTGCACGTAAACACGACCATCATCCATAACACGTACATCGATCGCACAGTGGTTGAGCACAACACGATCGTGAACGACCGGCGTGTCGCCTTCAGCGGCGGACCGGGTGGCATTCGCCACGATCCCTTGCCCGAAGAGCGCATGGCCGAGCATGAGCAGCATCTGGAGCGGACCTCGTTCCAGACCCAGCACGCAGACATGGCGATGCACGATCACGCTGCGTACTTCAAAAACAATGGCGGCCGTCCGAACAATGTCGCGATGGCGAGACCGTTGCAGGGGGAGAATCACCCTGCGCCGGAAAATCGCACCGTCATCAACAACAACGTCACGAATAACTACAACAACCGCAGTGTGACGGAAAACCGGAACAACGACGTCCACAACTACAATCACACGACGAATAACGACTTTAACCGGTCCAACAACACCAATAACAACTTTGGCCGGCAAAACAACAATTTCGAGCGGCAGAACGATAACAACAACTTCAATCGCCCTGCACCGCAGGAACACAACGCGGCACGTCCGGAAGAGCACAACGCGCCGCGTCCGCAGGAACACTCCAATCCTCGTCCAGAAGGTGGCCATGAAGGCGGGCACGAAGGGGGTCATGGCCACGATGAGGGCCACGGCCACGGAAGATAATCAACACTGATTGCATCCGCTCAACCGAGGCCTGCGGTTCGCCGCAGGCCTTGCTACTTCAGAAGTCAGCAGGCCGCATGCCCATAATCTCGACCTCGAGGCCGCCGTACTCCGGATGATCGTTTTCGCGAATGCGATAGGCCAGATCAATCGAGCTGCCCTGCGCGAGCCCCAAAGCCGACGCGCGCTCCGCCATGCCCCAACCCACTGCACGCGTTGCGGCGCGAGTTGATCCATTTGTCGGGAAGAATGATGCGGGCGAGCCATTCGGCTCCTGCACCAGTTCCAGCCGCAGGTGACGTTCCTTCATCACGCGTGGCGCACAGGCGAGCCGCGCTCTTCGCGCCACAAAGATTGGCTCGGGATTACCATGTCCCAGCGGTTCCAGCTTACGTAGCCATCCGGCAAGAACCGGCGTGATGCGATCGAGCGGCAACTCCGCATGAATGCGCAGCACACGTTCTGGCATGCGCGCCGCCAGATGCTCTTCCGCATAAGCGCGCAGTCTCCGGCGCAACTCCGGTAGCGCCGCGGCGGGCATCGCAAAGCCAACCGCGAAGGCATGCCCTCCGAAGCGCGTAAAAAGATCGGCACAGCTTTCCACTGCGCTGAGAAGCGCAAATCCATCCACGGACCGGCCGGAGCCGTGCGCAACGCCATCTTCCACGCTTACCACGATGGCCGGCTTGGCCGTGCGCTCTACAACGCGTGAGGCAAGAATGCCGATTACGCCGCGATGCCAGCCATCGCCATCGACCAGCAACAGTCTTTCTGCGGCAAGCTCCACTTCGGCATCGATGCGCGCCTCAATGCAGGCGAGCGCCGCAGCTTCGGCGTCGCGGCGTTCCCGGTTTAAGCGCTCCAGCTTTTGCGCGAGTTCCGCGGCGCGCGCTGCGTCGCGCGTACAAAAGAGCTCGATCACCTCCGAGGCTACGTCCATGCGGCCGGCCGCATTAATACGCGGCGCAAGCCGAAAGGCGACGTCAAAACCCGTCAGTTCTTTGCTGGCGGGATCGAGCGCCGCGGCCGCGAAGAGAGCGCGCAGCCCGGCGCCTGCAGGCCGGCGTAGTTCGCGCAGGCCCAGCGCGGCAATGGTGCGATTTTCTCCATGCAGCGGGACAGCATCGGCGATGGTGGCAATGGCCGCCATCTTCAAAAAGCTGGGCAGAATCTTTTCGCGCAGCCGCGCCGGATCGCGCCGCTCAAGCAGAGCGATGGCGAGCTTGAGCGCAATCGCTGCACCGCAGAGCGACTTTTCTGGATACGCGCAACCCGACTGATTGGGATTGAGGATCGCCAGCGCGTCGGGAATCGCATCATCAAATTTCGGCAGATGGTGATCCGTGATGATCAGATCCAGGCCGAGTTTGCGCGCCGTTTCGGCTTCGGCAAATGCGCGCATGCCCGTGTCGACCGTGATCACCAGGCGCACGCCGTCTGCGTAAGCTGCTTCGAGCACGCTCGATTGCAGTCCGTAGCCTTCGCGCAGCCGATGCGGCACGTGAAAGCGCACAACTCCGCCGAGCATCTCTATGGTGGTCTTCAGCAATACAACGGCAGTCGTGCCATCCACATCGTAATCGCCGTAAAGCAGCACCAGTTCTTTCGCAGCGATCGCACGCTCCAGCCGTTCGACGGCTGCTGCCATTCCGAGCATCAGGTGCGGATCATGCAGATGCGAGAAGTCGGGATTCAGGAAAATGAAAGCTTCACGAGCCGTGGTGATGCCGCGCGCGCAGAGCAGTTCTGCGAGTACGACCGGGAGGCGAGCCTCCCGGGCAAGAGCTGCGGCATCAGGATGCGGCTCAGCAAAAACCCATCGCTCGGGCAGGAATGTACGCGGTGAAGAGATCGGGGCTGCCTGCGTGCCGGCGGTGCTCACGCGATCTACTCTTCTTCTTCGTCCGAAGAGTGGGAGTCGTCGATCACGATGTCCTGGAAGGCTTCAAGATCCTCAAGCAGCGTTTGGAAGCGCTCGTACCACTCGGTCGTGGTCTCGTGCAGAAACACTAATCCCTGATACACAAATCCCAGTTGGATATAGCCCAGCATTCCCGAATATTTGCGCAGCCACTTGGCTTCGGCCAGCTCGGCCGCTTCTTCATCCGGGAAGTTCATTTCGCCGGCCTCTTCGATGAGCGCGTCGAGTTCTTCGCGTTCCATCGTCATCTCGCTGAAGGTCACGAACGGAGCACCGACGTGCTTGGCCATCTCGACAAAATCTTTCCACGCGTCGGGATTGCCGCGTCCCTCCCACAGAACGGAAGGAATGTCTTCGGTCACGTAGCCAGGGAGACGCTGCAGGCCATGGCCCTCAATGAAGGCCACCATGTCGTCTTTCAGCGAAAGCAGGTTATCGGTACTCATGGTCAAGCACTCATTTTCGCAGATGCGGGTGGGTTGGCCGTCAAGATTGTGGAAACTCGCCGCATCCTCGCCGGCCACTATCCCGCCGGCCCCTATTTAGTCCGGCGCTATTTTCGCAGATCGAGCGCCCGTGCCGCGAGCGCCTGCGGACCGGCCCATCGTCGGCTATCCTGAAAAGGTAATTTTGAGGAGAACTTCGTTTGCCCTTATTCGAGCGCCACGTCTTTGTCTGTCACAATTCCCGCCCCGCCGATGCGCCCCGCCCCTCCTGCACAACCGATGGAAAAAGCGAACTGCACGCGCGGCTGCAACAGTTGACCAAAGAGGCCGGTTTAGCCGGCCGGGTGCGGATTAACAAATCGGGGTGCCTGGATCAGTGCGAGCATGGCCCGACAGTAGTCGTCTATCCGGAGGCGGTCTGGTATGGAGGCGTCCGGCCCGAAGATGCCGAGGAGATTGTTGCCGAGCACCTGATAGCCGGCCGGCCCGTGGAGCGGCTGCGCATTGCCGACGCATGCCTGAACACCAAGAACTGCCCGCACCGGAGCTAGGCTGGCCGCATCTCCTGTTTCCTTGCCCCGGCCGATGTACACCGGCAGGCTCCATGCGTTATCCTGACCCTTAACCCATGATCTTTTCTCGCGAATACATTGGGTATCTCGCCCGCCGCACAGTCAAGCACCTCATTGACGCCAAGCTGATCACCACCAGCGACTTGAAGGTGACGGAAGAGCGCGTCAATGCCGCTCTGCTCGACGAGGTTTCGCTCGAAGACCGCATCAATGACGAAGTGCGCGTGATTCTCGAAGCGTACTCTGACGAGATGCGCAAATCGGGCGCACAGTACGCCGAGATGTTCAAGAAGGTGAAGACTGAGCTCGCGAAGAAATACAAGGCGGTGCTATGAGGATCAGCCGCGACAAGCTCAACAAGCTGGCCCATACCGTGGCCGATTCCCTGGCCGAGATCGACCAGGTGGGCTTTCTCGAAGATCGCAATACCATCCGCCAGGAGGCGCGCAAGGCCCTCGAAACCCTGCTCAATGAGGAAGCCAGGATCGACTCCTCGGCTCGGCTGAAGATCGCCAACCAGCGCAAGATTATCCTCGAAGGCTCGCAGGAGTGGGACATCCTCTACCGCAAGTACTACAACGAGGAAGTGCGCAAACTGGGCATCTGATCCAGGCAAGCATCCTCGCCGCATGGCTGGCCGAAGCGGCTCCTCATTGGCCACAATCAGGATTTTTGCTAAAGTAAACAAGTGGCCCTTCCGCGGCCATTTCCCCGCATATGTGTGGCGCTATCGTCTAGGGGTTAGGACGTGAGATTCTCAATCTTAAAACCCGGGTTCGATTCCCGGTAGCGCTACCAGATTCTTCCTTTCTTTTCCGGCACGCACTCATCGAATTCCATCCGGTCAACGGACTTCGGCTTGAGACGTCTATAGAATCGAAAGTGCGTACTGGAAACTCCGGATGAGAATCCCAATCTTCTCCCACATTGCCCTATCGATTGCTGCCGTACCGAGCCTGTGTATGGCCCAGACGCCGGCCGCCTCAGCGACGGCTCAAAACCAGCCCGTGGCCGCACTCAAAATGCAGGCGCGAGAGGTGCTGCTCCCGGTGACGGTGCGCGACAAGCACGGTGCGCTGGTGACGAACCTTACGGCCGGCGATTTCACCCTGACGGAAGATACGCGCCCGCAGACCATCAAGAGCTTCAGCCGCGAGAGCAATCTGCCTTTCCTGCTGGGCATGCTGGTGGACACCAGCCGCAGCATGGAAGGCGCGATGGACAGCGAGCGCAAGGCGGGCGAGAAATTTGTCGATCTCATGCTGCCTGCCGATCCGAAAGACGCGAAACAAAACGATCAGGCGTTTCTCATTCACTTCGATCGCGAAGTGGAGTTGCTGGAAGACTTCACCAACTCACGTGAAAAGCTGCACCGCGAGCTCGATGAGATGGGTCCGACAGAGCACGAGCGCAACAGCCAGGGGCCGGAGACCACGGGCGACGATCGCGGCGAGACACGCGCGCGCGGCGGAACCCAGCTTTATGACGCAATCTTCCTTGCTTCCGATGAATTGATGAAACCAAAGACGGGTCGAAAGGCCCTGATCGTCTTCTCGGACGGCGTGGACCGGGGCAGCAAGGAGACGCTCAACGAAGCGCTGGACGCAGCCGATCACGCCAACCTGTCTGTCTACACCATCTACTTCAAGGGCGAAACCCAGCGCGACTTCGGCGGTTTTCCCGGCGGCCATCGCGGTGGCGGCTATCCCGGCGGGGGCGGCGGCTGGCCTGGCAGCGGTGGAGGCGGCTATCCCGGCGGAGGCGGACACCGGCGCGAATCTGAATCGGTCGACGGCCGGAAGATCATGGAGCAGATCGCCACGCGCACAGGCGGCCGGTACTTCGAGGCTAAAAAGAAGGACAATCTGGAGGAAATCTACAACCAGATTGCCGAAGAGCTGCGCGGACAGTATCTGCTCAGCTATACACCGGATCAGGTCGACAATGACGGCGGGTATCACAAGATCGCGCTCAAGCCCAAGAACGCGGATCTGACGGTGATCACGCGCGAGGGCTACTTCGCCGCGACAAGCGACTCGAAGTAAGCGAACCGGCTCAGCGGATCGGCCTCTCTTAAATCGCTCCCGGTTCTGAGATTCTGGCCAGCGCGTAACCGCAGAATGGTATTCTGCTTCCGTTCCTGGAGCAGCTTATGCCTGCGGCGGCTCACGCGTCTCTCTCCGACGTTCTCTGGCAGTTTGCGATGACTCTCTCCCTGGTCGGAATTCCCGGCATACTGGGAGGTCTCACCAATAGCATCTCGATGTTCTTGAAGCCCCGTCTCTCTGAAGAGACCGAATGGGCCTCTCTGGACGGTTTGTCCAAAAGCATCTTCTTTTTTGCGCATGCGATCACAGGCTTCGGCGGGTCGCTGGCAGCGCTGCTGGTGATCCTGTGGGCAAACCGGTTTCCGAAAGACCTGGTCGACGTCGAAGCTCTGCTCACCTTGAGCTGCACCGGCTTTGTCGCCGGCTATATCGCGAACAAACTGCTGCCTGCGATTGCCGATAGTTTGTACAAACGGCTTGCCAAGTTAGCCGAGCAGCAAGACGAGCTGAAGAAAGAGACGCGCGCAAAGATTGGGAGTGCCGTCGATCTGTCGACGGTATTAACGCGCGCCAAAGACTATCTCTCCAGCGGTGTGTTTGATTCAGGAGAGACACAGAAGCTCATCGCATCGCTCTCTGAATTGGCGAAAATCTATCCCACGAACAGGCCGCTGAATATTTTGCTGTCCAGAACCTGGGAAGAAGCCGCACATAACAGGAAGAAGGCGCTTGAGGTTCTGTCTACCTTCATTCAAGCCAAACTTCACGCCGGCGAACGAGATGGGGATCTAGCCGCGGCCTATTGGAATTCCGCCAATTATCATGAGTTCGACTTCCGGGAGAAGAAGAATCCAACGGCGCGCAAGCAGGCAATTGAATGTTTGCGCAATGCTCTTGAGATCGCGCCCTCGTACCTGCAACAGTTGCCCGGAGACGAGGATCTGGCTCCCGTGGCCAACTCCGAAGAAGGTAAGGCGGCTCTCAAGGATGTGATGACCGCAAAAACCGCATAAACAGTTTTGCTCCTCAAAACGCTTAATCAAACAGTGCGTCGAGGAGCAATTCATGGAAGCGGATTTTCGGAGTAGTTATGTGGTTTTGATTTTCCTCATCGGAAATCCCTCCACTGCTATCTATCATACCACAATCGAAGACGGCTCTTGAGGATGGCAAGGACGCGGTGGATTGACCCGCGTCCTCGCCGCCATTGCTATTTCGAGCCTTGATGAACTTCCTTGCCGGCTTTGGTCTGCGCCTCTTCCAGTGCAGCCTGGGCTGCAGCGAGCCGCGCCGTCAGTAGACGGAACGGCGAGCAGGAGACGTAACTGAGTCCGATCCTGTGGCAGAACTTGACGGACTCAGGATCGCCGCCGTGCTCGCCGCAGATGCCGAGCTTGATGTTCGATCGTGTGGCGCGTCCTTTCTCAACAGCGCCTTTTACGAGCTGGCCGACGCCTACCTGATCGAGGGTAGCGAAGGGATCGAACTTGAAGATGCCTTCCTTGATATAGGTCGGCAGGAAGTTGTTGATGTCGTCGCGCGAGATGCCGAAGGTGGTCTGCGTCAGATCATTCGTGCCGAAGCTGAAGAACTCGGCTTCTTCGGCGATCTGATCGGCCGTAAGCGCAGCGCGCGGCAGCTCGATCATGGTGCCCACCATGTAGTCGACCTTTGCACCCTTCGCTTTAAAGACTTCTTCGGCGACGCGGCGCACGATGGCGGTCTGGTTGCGCATCTCCTCGATGGAGCCGATGAGCGGAATCATGATCTCGACGTGCGGATCGCCGCCCTTCGACTTCACCTGCACAGCCGCTTCGAGAATGGCCTGTGCCTGCATCTCGGTGATCTCGGGGAAGGTGATGCCGAGACGGCATCCACGCAGACCGAGCATCGGGTTCATCTCGTGCAGCTCTTCCACGCGCGCCAGCAGCGTGCGCAGCTCCTTGAGCTTGGGCGACTTCGGCTTCGTCTCTTCGAGACGCGCGATCTGCACGAGCAGATCTTCACGCTTGGGCAGGAATTCGTGGAGCGGCGGATCAAGCAGGCGGATGGTGACCGGCAGCGATTCCATCGCCTTGAAGAGGCCGGCGAAGTCGGCGCGTTGCATCGGCAGCAGCTTCTTGAGAGCAGCGCGGCGATCCTTCTCGTTGTTAGCGAGAATCATCGCGCGCATGTGCTCGATGCGATCCTCGGCAAAGAACATGTGCTCGGTGCGGCAGAGTCCGATGCCCTCGGCGCCGAACTGGCGGGCCTGCTTGGCGTCGCGCGGAATATCCGCGTTGGCGCGGATACGCAGCCGGCGCAGCGGATCGACCCAGCTCATGAACTTCACGAGATCGGGATCGTCGGGCTGCGCATCGAGCGTCTTAAGCTTGCCGGCGATCACGCGGCCTGTGGTGCCGTCGAGCGAGATGTAGTCGCCATGCTTGTAGACTTTGCCCTTTACGCGAAGTTCCTTCTTCGCTTCATCCACAACGCAGTCGCCCGCGCCCGCTACGCAGCACTTGCCCATGCCGCGCGTCACGACGGCCGCGTGTGAGGTCATGCCGCCACGCGAGGTGAGAATGCCGTCGGCAACTTCCATGCCGGCGATGTCCTCGGGCGTGGTCTCGCCGCGCACGAGCACGATGGACTTGAAAGAGCCGTTGCCGTGGTGCTTCACCGCATCTTCTGCACTGAAGACGATCTGACCAACGGCTGCGCCCGGTGATGCAGGCAGGCCAGTGGCGAGGACTTCTATCTTTTCGCCCTTCTCCACAAGCCGCGGAACCAGGAAGTCATAGAGCTGGTTGGGCTCCACGCGGAAGATGGCTTCTTCCTGGGTGATGAGACCTTCCTTCACCATGTCGATGGCGACACGCACAGCGGCAAGGCCGGTGCGCTTGCCATTGCGAGTCTGCAGCATGTAGAGCTTGCCATCCTGGATGGTGAACTCGAAGTCCTGCATATCGCGGTAGTGCTTTTCCATCCGCTTGGTAATGTCCTTGAGCTGCTGGTAGACGTCGGGCATGGCGCGCTCAAGTTCGCTGATCGAGAGCGGCGTGCGCACGCCCGAGACCACATCTTCGCCCTGCGCGTTCATCAGGTACTCGCCGAAGAAGGCATGCTCGCCGGTGGCGGGATTGCGCGTGAAGCCGACGCCCGTGCCGGAGTTCTCGCCAAGGTTTCCGAAGACCATGGCCTGCACGTTCACAGCGGTGCCGAGCCAGTCATCGATGCGGTTGATGCGGCGGTAGGTCTTGGCGCGGTCGTTCTGCCAGCTCCGGAAGACGGCATTGCGCGCTTCGGTGAGCTGATCGAGCGGGTCCTGCGGAAAGTCCTTGCCTGTCTCCTTCTTTACCAGCTTCTTGTACTCGGCGATGATCTGCTGCAGAGTCTCGGCGGTGAGGTCGTAGTCGAACTTGACCTTCTTCGCATGCTTGAAGCTGTCGAAGATGTGCTCGAACTTCTTCTTGGGCACATCGAGCACCACATCGCCGAACATCTGGATCAGGCGGCGGTACGAGTCATACGCGAAGCGCGGATTGTTGGTGCGCTTGGCGAGCGCCTCGACGGCCTTGTCATTCAGGCCGAGGTTCAGAATCGTGTCCATCATGCCGGGCATGGAAAACTTCGCGCCCGAACGCACGGAGACCAGCAGCGGATTGTCGCCCGCGCCGAGCTTCTGGCCTTGCAGCTTTTCCAGCTTCTCGAGCGCTGCGAGCATCTCGATATCGATCTGCGGGCTCAGATTGCCGCGCATGTACTCGCGACAGGCCTCGGTCTGGATGGTGAATCCCGGAGGCACAGGCAGGCCTGCGTTCGTCATCTCAGCCAGGCCGGCGCCCTTGCCGCCCAGCACATCTTTCATCTTTCCGTCGCCCTCGGCCCTGCCACCGCCAAAGGAATACACGTACTTGGTTGCAGTTGCCGTCGAGCCTGCTTTTTCAGCAGACGCTTGCTCCAGAACGCCCTGCGTCATGGGATAAAGCCTCCATCTCTTGGATTGCGCTGCGCGGATCGATATAGGAGGGTGGCGAACAGAAGCTCAACGACATCGTTTCCTAAGACATCTTCCCTTCTCATCCGTTCTGGCGATGGCTCGGGGCTTGGCGATTTCAGCAGGATCGCAAACCTGAGCATTTCCCGGCGTCGACACGGCAGAAGGAGCAATGTTTACTGAGCTTGCGCGTCATCCAAACATCGGACTGCGCTATGCGGCTGTCACAACTACCAATAGCGATTCAAGTATACGATTGCCTGTGGCCTTCGTCACAGTCGAGATGCTGAGGAGGAACTTTGGTGACCGGCAATCGGGCCGGGCTTTTCGTAATTTGGGACGGTCATGGGCAGCGAGGGTGTGCGTAGATTCGAGATCCACGTCCGTATCTACGCTGCAGAACGGCAGTTTTCAGTGGATAGCTTGTGGGCTGGCACTACGCCTGAGGTTCTCGATGTCGCGCTGAAGATCTTTGCGAAGCGCAAGAGCCGCATGTGGATCGGACTCGTCGACAATGTCGTAAATGCGCCACTCGCCGCGCTCCGGAACCAGCGTAATTTCAAGTTTTGTTAACGCATCGTGTGGATAGTTTTTAGGATCAAGCACGGCAAACGAGATCCTGGCCAGTGCGCGTCGCGGAGTCTCAACATGCATATCCATCTGCAGGTTCCAGATGCCCTCCCAATCCTGGCAGCCGCAGATAGGATCGAAATCAATGTCAGGGACACTATCAGGGTCGCTGTTCTTGAGATCCGTCCGTATGAGGGCCAGAAGTGAGGAATGGTAATAGCGGCCGGCATGGGGGCCGGTGAAATTAATCCCCTTGCCACCGTTTTGATATTGCTTGTAAACCGAAAGCAGAAAAGCCTTGGCCGAATCGGCACTCTGCGCCGAAGCATAGATCGCCGGAAAAATGATGATCGCGAGCGCGAGAAGCGGCCGAACACGCATAAGGCACACTCGTTCCCTGTAGGTCGATGAATTGGAAACGATTGTATCGCGTCGTGCGCGAGTAAAAGGCCAAGCTTCGCGCTTAGACTTCGGCCAGTTGCAGCGAAAAGCTGTACTCCGGAGCATTGCCGTGTTCCGGAGGATTCAAAAGCCGCTTCACGCCCACCAGCGCCAGGATTTCTTCCACGCGCGGAACGGCACGAGACACCACGAATTCGTGACCCGCCTGCCGCGCGGCACAGTAGAGCGTGATCAGAGCGGAGATGCCGGCAGCATCGATCCGCTCCACGTTACGCATGTCCAGTGTTACCGACCGGCGGCGTACCAAAGGCTTGATACGCTCGATCAGCGATCCCTCTCGTCCTCTTACCAGCTCGGCCATTTCGCCGCGGGGACCGGCCTCGATCGTCACCGTCAACGTCGTGCTGCACTCAGTCCCTTTCATACAACCCTCCTTCGCCCATGCCGCTTGCACCCGCAGCGGCCCTGTTCACTTGCCCATTGGATTTGCACGCCGCCGGCCAAAGTGGCGGCCAGGGGAATATCCTGAAATTCAAGGGGAATCTGTCTTTTCGTGTTCCCCGACGCGGCGCCTGGGTGTGCGGGTTTTGCTTCCGGCGTCCGCAAACGAACAGTGATGATCTATACGTAGTGAGGCTATGGCCAGTTCCGTTTCGAGTTCCGTTTCCAGCCCGGCTTCGAATTCCTCAACCACCCAGCCAGCCTTGGCGCGGGATCGCGCCCGGACGCTTGCACAAGAGGCAGGGTTTACGGAGGCCGGTCTTGTAGCTCTCCCCTACGCCGAACAGGCGAGAGATGCAGACCGGTACAAGGAGTGGATCGTGGCTGGCCGGGCCGGCACGATGCGCTATCTCGAACGCAGGGATGAAGATGGCCGCCTGGTGCGGGCGCAGACGGCCAATCCTTTTCCGTGGGCGCGTTCCGCAATCGTCTGCTTCACGCAGTATCAGAGCCAGAAGATTCGTTCGGTCGCCCCCGCTCCCGAAGGCACGGGGTGGATCGCCCGTTACGCTTGGAGCAGCCGCATTCATCCGGACGGAGTTCGCCGGCCCAGCGACTATCACAAGATACTGCTGAAGCGACTAAAAGCCCTGGATGCAAAGCTTCACGCGGAATTCGGCAACTTTGAGTCTCGCGCCTACGTCGATACAGGCCCGGTGGTTGAGCGCTCGCTGGCCGTAGCCGCAGGCCTCGGCTGGACCGGCAAAAATACATGCCTGATCCATCCCAAGCTGGGTTCGTGTGGATTTCTGGCGGTCTTGCTGACCTCCCTGGATGTTCATCCCGAGGATCAGAGACTGGATGTCCCAGATCGATGCGGGAGCTGTACCCGCTGCATCGAAGCCTGCCCGACCGATGCGCTCATTGAGCCCTACCAGATGGACGCAACCCGTTGCATTGCTTACCTGACGATCGAGCATCAGGGTGAAATTCCCGAGCATCTGATGGCCGGAATCGGCCGCCAGGTCTTCGGCTGCGATATCTGCCAGGATGTCTGCCCGTGGAATCGGAAAGCGCCCATTACTGCCGATCCGGATTTCGAATCCCGGCCAGAGCTCATCAATCCAACATTGGAATGGCTGGGCTCATTGGACGAGAGGTCCTTCGAGCAGCAGTTCAACGGCTCGCCCGTGCGCCGGACCGGCTTTTGGGGCCTGCGGCGTAATGTGGCCATTGCGATGGGTAACGCCGGCAGGCAACAATTCCGGCCGCGGCTGGAAGAATGGGCGTCGGTTGCCGATGAGGGATTGCGAGCGGCGGCACGCTGGGCGCTGGGCCGATTGCGGATTACGGCCGATCCAAATGAGCATGCCGGCGGACGTGCGCCGCAGCCGCCAAGCAGCTATCCTTAGAACAGCATTCCATCCAACGGCTGCCTGGAAGAGGAAACGGAATCCTTTGCCGACAAAGGACGAACTCGAGGCCATAGCGGCAATCTCTCCTGCCGCCAAAGTGACGACCGTCCAGACAACTGGCGTGGTCGATATCGCCGAGGTAACGGTCAAGTCCAAGTGGTACCGGTGGCGCCGTGACGGTAAGGCGCTGATCGCGTATCTGCTCGACTCCGAAGTGCATACTTTTGCCTTCAGCGTGGCGGCCAACGCGATCATCTCATTCATTCCCTTCGTGGTGCTGCTCTACACGCTTGCGTTGCGCATCTTTCATTCGCGTCCCGATGGACCGATGGTCGCCGTAGTGAACGACATCGTGGATTATTTCTTACCGGCAGCTACCAAAGATCCGGAATGGGTGGCCAAGAATATTGAGGCGGTGGCGGCTCTTTCATCGCGGCATGGAGTGCAGGCGCTCTCGCTGGTGATGATTCTCATCTCGTGTACCGGAATCTTTCTGCCTCTGGAGGTAGCTCTCAATCAGGCATGGGGCGTGCATAAGAGCCGCAACTATCTTTTCAACCAAACCATCGCACTTGGGCTGGCGCTGCTGATGGTGGGCCTGGCTGTGGGCAGCATGGTGGTGAATGTCGGCATCGACGTGCCGCTGAAAGCCGCGCTGGTGCATCCCGGAGATAACTGGTTTTTCAAGGTGCTGAATTATTCGTATGGCGCTCTGAGCCATGTGTGGCTCGCGCTTTCCACCGGCGCCGCTTCCATTCTGTTCTTCTTCGCGGTCTACTACATTTTGCCAAACCGGAAGGTCCCATGGCGGCCGGTGCTGCGCACGTCCATCATCACCGGTCTCATCTGGCTCATCTCGCGCTTCCTCTTTGTGGCAGCGCTGCCGCACCTCGACCTGAAATCGCTCTACGGACCTTTCTCTGTCTCAGTCGGACTGCTCTTCTGGGCGTATATCTCGGGGCTGATCCTGTTCGCGGGCGCGCAGTTCAGCGTATCGCGGCTGGGAGATAGAAAGACAGCGAGTTAGCGAGTCAGCAAGTTGGTAGGCTACTGCAGCTTGAACGCCTTCACAGCGATCGCGTCGGGACCGCGGCCTGTGGGCAACATCGTGAACAGTGATCCTGACGCAGTGCGCACGACGGCAACATCATTCGAGCGCGCATCGACAACGAAGAGCAGATGCCCTGCCGCGGAAAAGGCCATCGCCGAAGGGCCATCGCCTACGTGCACCCATCCCACGCGCTTGCCATCATCAATCGAATAGATGTTCAGGGTCTGCGAGCGCTGGTTCGCCACATAGAGAAATGCATTGTCGCGCGAGACCAGACCGCGCACCGGATCATCGCCGATCAGATACGTCTCACCCACCTCATCAGTGGTGTTGTAAATCTCGGAAACCGAATCGGAGAGCGCATTCGAGACAAAGATCTCACCGCCATCGGGCTTGAGCGCCAGGTCAACCGGCGCGCGGCCCACATCCATAAACGCTTCTAACCGGTCCGGCTCTCCCTCGCGGATGCCGCCTGAGACCACTGCCCCGGCAGCGTGGTCGGGAACCTTTGCCAACGCGATGACCATGACCTGGTGGCCGGCCGAGCAGGCTACGAAAGCCTTCGATGAATCGGGCAGAATGACGGGCGTTCCGGCACCCGGGCACCCTCCGAAAACGGAACGCACCTGGCCTGTTGCTGGATCGATCAAAGTCACCGAGTTCGCGTGCCGATTGGCAACCACAAGGGTTTTGCCATCGGGTGCAATCTTCGCCGCAACCGGTTCTTCTCCGGTTCCAATACGGGCCATCTCGCGGCGCGCACGCAGATCAATGATCGACACAGAGTTCGATCCGGAATTCGCAACATACGCGAGCTTTCCTGCCGCGTCTACCTCGATCGACAGCGGCTGGCGACCAACCGGAATGCTGGCCACGACTACGTTGTGTTCGGCATCGATCACCGAGACCGAGCCCGCACCATTCGATGCTCCGGAGTTCACCACATAGATTTCATTGCGCGTAGGGTTGACGGCGACGGCGACGGGATTCTGCCCGATCGGCAACTCGCGATCGACACGTACATTCACCACGTCGAGAATCGTGAGGGTGGCGCTGCCCCCGTTGGGAATATAGGCGTATTCACGATAGTTCGGCGGATATTGCGGAAAATCGTGCCGCCGGCAACCGGCGAAGAACAGTGCAAGCAAGAGCGGGAAAATGCGTGCTGTTCCTGATCGGAAAATCAAGAGTGGGGACGCCCCGCGGCCTTTCGATAATCTGCCCTGCACGAATTTACGCAGCACAGTTCATCTTATCCGGTCGACGCTTCCACGCGAATGCCGCGCGACAGCCGGCGCTGCACGATCGGAGCGATCTGTTCGATCTCGCCCATCATCGCGCGAAACTGCTCTGGATAGATGGACTGCGGACCATCGGACAGCGCCATCTCCGGATGGTTGTGGACTTCGACCATTACACCGTCCGCGCCCGTAGCCACAGCCGCTCTGGCCATGGGAAGCACGCTATCGCGCCGGCCCGTGCCATGGCTTGGATCGACAAGAATCGGCAGATGGCTCACCCGCTTGATCGCCGGCACAACGCTCAGGTCGAGCGTATTGCGCGCGTGGTCGGCAAAGGTACGCACGCCGCGCTCGCAGAGAATCACCTCGTAGTTGCCTTCGCTCATCACATACTCGGCGGCCATCAGGAACTCTTCAAGAGTCGCGCTCAGGCCGCGCTTCACCAGCACCGGCTTGCGCAGCCGGCCCGCTTTCTTGAGCAGCGAAAAATTCTGCATGTTGCGCGCGCCAATCTGGATCACATCCGCCCACTCGGCCACGAGTTCCAAAGTTTCGCTATCCAGGGCTTCGGTAATGATGCGCAATCCGAATTTTTCCCGAATCTCGGTCATGATCTTTAAGGCATCGAGACCCAGTCCCTGAAAGGCGTAAGGCGAAGTCCGCGGCTTGTACGCGCCGCCGCGGAAGAATTGCGCACCGGCCGCAGCCACCTGTTCCGCAATGGTGAAGGCTTGTTCGCGGCTCTCGATCGAGCATGGACCGGCGACAACAGCCAAATCGCGCCCGCCGATGGTCGCGTCCGTGCCGGTGAAGCGGATAACGGTGTCTTCCTGCTTGACGTCACGGCTCGCGAGTTTGTAGGCCTTCGAGACGCGAATGACCTCCGCGACGCCGGGAAGAGCCTCAAGATTGCCTCGATCGACCTCGCCCTGGTTGCCGGTAATGCCGATGGCAGTGCGCTGGGCGCCGGGAAGCGGATGGGCGCGAAATCCGAGTTGTTGTTCGATGTATGCGCAGACGGCCTGAACCTCTTCAGGCGTGGCCTGCGCCTTCATGACCACGAGCATGACTGGTCCTCAAACCCTCAGTCTATAACATGGCGCGTGGCGAGCCTGGAGACTACCAATGTCTGCGATTTGTCTTAGAAGGAAGAAAGAAACTGAGCTTGCGTGGGAGCGCGGAAAGAAGATCTTCTAGATGGGAGCTGCTCTAGGCCGGCACTTCGAAATGGAGCTGGCAGGTTTTTATTTTAAAAATGCAGATCTGGGGGGCGGAGAGGTAGTGCCGCGAAACAGTGTCTATTTAATTTTCCCGAGTTGTATCGATATCGGAATGTGTGGCAACAATGGCCAGAGAAATAGCCATTCCGATCAAAGCAAGTGCAATTAAACACGTGTGCATTTTTGGGGTCTCCTGTGCGGCTTTCATTAGCCCGCCCACATCTGAATGATCCCCCGAATAAGAAAAAACTGAAATACCACTTAGAAAGTTTTAAGTTACAAGTCCGTGCTAGAACTCTCCACCAAAGTGGCACGAAAAGAAGGCGATAGATTTTTTATGTATATCCTTGAAAAGGAATGGCTTATATCGATGCGCATTAACGCTCAGAGCGTCCGCTGCGCGTGGATTCTCTCTTTTGGGTACGCCACCTGAGACCCAGCCAGGCGAGGTAGCCAAGCTGAATCGCCCAGGTGATGATGTAGGCAACGACCCGGAATTCGTGATCGAGAACTGCGGCTGGATTCATGTTTCCTCACTTTTGAGCTTCGGCTATACCCGCAGGGCCTCTTCGGCTTCGGCCTCCTGGATTTTCTGCTGCTGCCGCTCCACTTGATAGCGAACCGCGAGAAGGAGGATTCCCCAGGCGAGCCAGGCGAAGATATTCCACATGAATGGGATCAGCATGGATTTGTCCATGCCGGAACCGGATGCGCCGCCGAAGACCGGAGCTGGATGCTGCGTGCGCCACCAGCGGTTCGACATATAGACGATCGGCACATCAAGCGCACCGAAGATGCCCAGGACCGCGGCCAGGGTCTGCACCTGGGGTCCGGCGGCAAACCGGCGCAGCAGCAGATAGCTCACATAGATCAGCCAGAGAACCAGCGTGGTAGTGAGCCGCGCATCCCAGGTCCACCAGATGCCCCAGGCCCGCCGTCCCCACATCGAGCCGAGGATGAGCGCATTGGTGCAACAGACCACGCCTACTTCCGCGCCCGCAAGCGCCCAGGCATCGGCGACCTGCGCCCATTCCGGCCGGCTGTGGCGATACGCCAGAAATCCGATCGAACCGAGAAAGGAAATAGCAAAGAAGAGAAACGTACAGATAAAAAGCGGAACGTGATAGAAGATGATGCGAAAGATCTCGCCCTGCATCGCGTCAGTCGGCGCGACATAGATGGCCTGATAGTAGCCCCAAAACATCAACGCGACGGTAGCCGCGACGTAGAGACCAACAGCGATTCGCTTCATGCGGGAAGTCCTGGTAACACCAGTGTACGACGCCCGCGTACGGCGCGTGCATCATTGGCAGACGCCCTTCGAGCGTCTGCAATGAATTATCTGAAGCACGTTGGCTTTGGCAAAAAAAGAGCCGGGCGGGCTGGGGGCTCGCACCCGGCACAGAAAACAACGCAGAACTCAGAATTGGTACTTAAGCTCGAGCTCGATCTGGCGCGGTTCGGAGCGCGTGCTCTGCACAAAGCCCCAGGTGCTGCCACCGCCGGTAGTACGGCCCTGGTTGTTGTAGCTCACGATGTTGCCGACGTTGTACGCGTTGGCGATGAAAATCAACTGATGGGCTTCATGCAAGCGCCAGGCTTTTTGCAGTGAGCTATCCACCTGGCGGAATCCCTGAGCGCGCTCCGTGCCTACGCTCGCCGTGCCAAAGGTCGGAGCACCGCCGGTCGCAGACACCGCAGGCTGGCCATAGGCGCAGACACCGTCGTCGTAACCCGAGGTGCCGCAGGTGCCGGCGCCCACATTGCCCGAGTGCGTCGCCGAAGGATCTGTGCCCCACTCGCCGGCGATTACGTATGTGAATCCAGCCGAAGTCTTGCCATCCAGACCAGGATTAGGCGCATAGGAGCCGCCGCCGCTGGTCTGGTACCAGCCATCGACGCCGCCTTTTCTGACCATCGTGCGATAGTGATTGGCGCGCAGAGTGCCGGCTCCGATGGCGCCGCTGCTTCCGTTGGCGGTGATGGTGTTGGGCTGGCCGGAGAAGAGCACCGCGCTTCCTGAGACCGTCCAGCCGCCGATGACTTCATCGAGCCAAGTGGCGACGCCTGCTCCGAATTGCTTGCCGCGGCCAAACGGCAGTTGATACACCCAGTCGCTGCTCAGCATGTGGCGGCTGTCGCTGGCCGAAGGGCCGTACTCGCAGCGCAGGCAGAAGTTGTTCTGCGGATCGCCACCGGCCACGTTGTTGTCGTTCACCGCAATGGGGCCCGAGGTATCGCCGAGAGCGTGCGAGTAGGTGTAATTCAACTGGAATTCGAGACCGTATGTTGGACGCAGGCGATAGGTCGCCTCGCCCGCGTTGAAGTTCGAGTAGGCCTCGGACTCGTACAACTGAACGCTGCTGGTGCCTACCGTCACGCTGGTGCCCGTCGACGTGGCAACGGTCGTGGTGTTGAAGGCGGCACTCGATGGCGTACCCACCAGTGTCTCCTGATTGATGTTGCGCACGTCGCCAAGATGCTGCGCAACATTGCCCACATAGGCCAAGCTCACGCTTTGCTTGCCATTGATCGCGTACTCCGTAACCAGCGAGTACTGCGGCTCCATCATGGGCTTCAACTTGTTCCACACGTTGAAGGAGACACCGGTGATGCTCGCGCCCGAAGCTCCAAATCCATTGGTGACGGCGAAAGGAGACCCTGTCGCGGTCGTTGTGGGCGTGTTGGCCGTCGCTGAAACGCCGACGTGGAAAGGCGCATTGCCGACGTGATTATGGATCAGGTTGTAATCCATATAGCTGGTGACACCCAGCCCACCGCGGATCACCAATTTTTTGTTGAGAAGATCGGGATTCCAGGCGAAACCTAAGCGCGGATCGAAATCATCCCAGGTTGGCGAATAGATTGACCGGCTCACTCCATTGACACCGGCGACTTCCAATGCGCCGGTGGTGGGATTGATGTCGGAGATCTTGTTGTTGACCTCGTAGAGTGGCTGATCGTACTCCCAGCGCAGTCCATAGTTGACCGTAAGGTTGGGGGTGACTTTGAAGTCGTCCTGTGCAAAGACGCCGAAACGATATTGGCGCAGGCCCACGTCTCCGGTCTGAAGCGAGACCGCGTAGCTGGACGAGTAATCGAGGAGGAAGTCGGCGAAGTCATAGCCGACCGACTGCCCCACCTTGGGATTGCCAGTGAAAGCGCCGCTGTAATTAAAGCTGCCCAGCAATCCGCCGGAGTTGTTCTGGTAGAAGTTGTTCTGGATCCGGAACAACTGCGCGCCAAACTTGGTGATGTGCCGACCGTGCTGCCAGGTCAGGTTGTCGCCGTAGCTGAATTGATTATCGAGCGCAAGATTGGCTGAGCCGGAAGTGCCGAAGTCCGAGATGCCGGTGCTGTTGGTGCTCTCAGCAAAATGCTGAAGGCTGAAACCAGGCACAGCATTCGACCACGGAATACCAACCGTCGACTCGCCACTGCTGAACTTGCCGCTGAGGTCGAGCGGATAGGAGTTGTAGTGCATGCGCGTGAAGCCGGCGCGCGCCTCGTTCACAATGCTGGTCGAGATGGTGCGCGTATAGAAGAGCGCAATCTGCTTGAACGGAAAATCGTTGATGGTCGGGAACGAGACGGGATCGATCGCGATGCGGGTGCCGTCATCGGCCTCACCCTCTGACCAGCGTCCGGAGATGCGATCCCGGTCCGTAGGGGTCCAGTCAACCTTGACGTCGCCCTGATCGTTGCGGGTGAGGGATTTGATTACTCCCTGATAGTTGCCGGTAACGGGCGCAGTGGAAGCGGCAGCGTTGGGCAGCGGTAGCAATCCCGGCGTCGAGAAGAGCAGTTTGGCGACAGGATTCCGGATAGGCACCAGGTTTTGGTAGAGGACGCCGTTGACCGTCTGGTTGAAAGGCGCAAAACCGTTTTGCGAATCGTAAAGCTGCGGAACGGCGGATCCGAAATAAGCGTAGCCCGCGAGAGGCGAAACGCTGGTGTCGGGAGAACCGCTCGCCGCGCTCGTGTTGCCTCGCCATGCGTTGAGCGGCACGTTGATTTTGCTGAATCCGCCTGCGGGCTTGCGGTAAGCCTCGTAGTCGCTGAAGAAGAAGAGCTTTTTGCGTAGAAGAGGCACCGGTCCACCGAAGGTTCCGGTGTAGATGGATTGCGTGTAGTCCGTCCGCGGCGTAAACGGCTGACCCGGCAAAACGCGCTTGTTTTGGAAGAGGTTGGCATCGAGCAGATAATTTTGCAAATAGCCGCTGGCGCTGCCGTGATAAGTTTCTGTACCGCTCTTGGTGACTGCGGCAATCTGCGTTGCGCCATCTCCGTACTCGGCCGGCGGCACGTTGGCGATGATCGTGACTTCCTGGACCATCTCGGGCGCGATGTTGTAAGCGGGCGTGCCGAATCCGTTGGCAAGATTGGCTCCGGTATCTACGATGCTGACGCCGTCCAGAGTAAAGTTGGTCGTATAAGTGCGATTGCCGTTGACGTTCGGCAGTGTGGCGAAGCTCTGCACGCGCTCGCCGGAGTTGTCAGGGCTGCTCTGCCCGGCGCCGTTCCATTGGTTGCCATCGGCGACCGTACTGCCTGGAACCATCTGCGTGAGTTCCGTAAAGTTGTGGCCGTTGATCGGCAGATCATTGACCAGCGTCTGCGAAATCGTCGTGGTCACCGTGCCATCGCTCGTGTTGAGAATCGGCGTTGTGCCGGCCTCCACGCGAACCGAGGTGGCCGTGGAGCCGATCTTCAGCGATGCGTCCACTTCCACGGTCTGTGCGACTTCGAGCGTGATGCCGGGCATCACTGTGCGGTTGAAACCGGAGGCTTCAAACGTGACCGCATACTGGCCGACTGGCAGAAAACGGAGACTGTAAAGGCCATCTTTGTTGGTCACCGTCGATGTTGAAACATTGGTGGAAACATTGGTGGCTGTGACCTGGGCGCCCGGGACAACCGCGCCGCTGGGGTCCGTCACGCGGCCATTGATGTTGCCCGTGATCGTCTGGGCGAACGCCATTCCACAAAGGGAAAACAACGCGGCAGCGAGGGAGAGGGCTTTCAAGCGCATCTGGCAATCCTCCGGCAAATGTGTGAATCAGTTGGCTTCTAGCCGGGCCTGAGGGGATAGAAAGGAAACATGAACGCCCGGCCCTCCAGTCGGCGCAATGATGGATTTCGCGCCGAACTTGGAGAATTGGCCCAATCTTAGAGAAAGAAAAATGAAACGTCAATCATTTTTTAATATAAACTTCGATTTTTGTGGAACTGTTTCAAAAATTCGATATTAATTATTTCCTTCCACCGATTACGGCGTTTATTCGGGACCCAGGCGCGTGAGCGACGGCTCTAAGAAGCAGGAGAAAGGTGGTGCTCAGAAACTTGTCGGCTTGCAGTGAAGAATGCGCGAAGCAGCAAGCTGCCCGCGAGCAGATACACGACCGAAACCAATGCGATTGCGGAGCCGAGGCCATACCGGACCGCGAGAATTCCTACGAGCAAGGGGGCCAGGCCGCCGCCGATCCATCCAACGGTGTTCATCCAACCAGCGGCCACGCCGCGAGCCGCAATCGGAACCACATCGAAGAGGGACGCGAAGATGTTGGCGTCATAGAGGCCTTTGAAGAAGCCCCACGCCGCCAAGCTCGTTAAGACAGGAGCCATGGTGTGCGCCTGCGCGCAAAGAAAGACGAACGGCGCACCGCAGAAAACGCCGACGATCTGAATCACCACTCGGCCCGCGGCGAGACGCTTGGCCAGGCGATCGGCGAGCCATCCGCCAACAATTGTGCCGACCATTGAGCCGATCTGCGCCAGCGCCGTCGCGGTCAAGCCGGACATCGCCAAGTTCATGTGAAAGGCGTGATAGAGATACGAAGGCATCCACGCCAGCAGGACAACGGCCACAAAGTTGGCGCAGGCAAAGGCGCCCATCAGCAACCGGATGGCGGGCGTACGCATGGCGAACATAGCGAATGAGCCAAAGCTGGGAGGAGATAATACCTCGGGTTCGGCTGACGATGTTTCTGCGGCTCCACGCGTAGGCTCGCGCAGTCCGTCGACGAGCACGATGCCGAACAGCGCTCCGATCGCGCCGAAGCAGAGAAACGGAGAGCGCCAATCGTATCGTTCGGCCAACCAGCCCGCACAAAAACCGCCCACAATCGTTCCTGCGTAGACGCTCGTCTGGTGCAGGGCGAGAGCGCGGGAACGCGTGCGCGGCCCGTGATAGTCGCTCATCAACGAGAGCGCTGCGGGAAAGTAGAGGCTTTCACCAAGCCCCATGGCGCAGCGCAAAATCGTCAAGCTCCAGAGATGGCTTGTGAAGGCGGTCGCCGCGCAAATCCAGCTCCACACCTCGAGACCACCGAGAATAGCGGTCTTGCGCCGGAGCCGGTCCACCGCATAACCCGCAAACGGCGCCGCCAGACCGTAAGCCCAGGCAAAAGCTGAACCGAGCAGACCCAACTCTGCCAGGTCGAGATGGAGCCGCGCCTCAAGCAGGGGAAAAACGGAGAAGATCGCCTGGCGATCCGCGTAGTTGAGGAGGCCCACAACCCACAGCATCGCCACTAATTGCCAGCGATAAGCGGGCGATGCGGCGCGTTGCGATCGCTCGGTGACGATAGAGCCTCCCCTTGATTCGCCGGCCTTTCTCACGTATCAGAACAAACGCCGGCGGAACTGTCCACGAATACGGATCTTCCAAATCGCGGAACGATCGTTTCAATTATATGAACTGTGTTTCATTTTTCAAAGATACCCGCTATACTGACCTCCACGATGCCCATGCGCCCCTTATTGCGCCCGCTGCGAGGAATCATTCCTCCTATGGTGACTCCGCTGGCGACTCCCGAGTCACTCGACCATACCGGGCTGGAGGCCTTGATCGAGCATCTGATCGCAGGCGGGGTACAAGGCCTCTTTATTCTCGGCACGACGGGCGAGGGACCAGCGTTGAGTTATCGGCTCCGCCGTGAGTTGATCGAGCGCACCTGCGGGCAGGTTGCCCGGCGAATTCCGATTCTGGTTGGCATCACGGATACCTCCTACGAGGAAAGCTGCGCTCTGGCGCGGTTCGCGCAAGAGGCAGGAGCCGACGCAGTGGTGACGGCGCCGCCTTTTTATTTCGCAGTGAGCCAGAACGATCTCTTCCGGCTGGTGCAGCGGCTTTCGCACGAGGTAGAGCTGCCGCTGTTTCTCTACAACATGCCGAGCCTGACGAAGGCCTACTTTGCGCCTGCAACCGTAAGGCAGGCTGCAGAGCTGCCCAATGTCTATGGGCTCAAGGACAGCTCCGGCGAGTTGCGCTATATGCGAACCCTTGCCACTCAGATGGTCGATCGCCCCGAGTTCACACTGTTGATCGGGCCCGAGGACCTGCTGTTGGAAGGGCTCGCGATCGGCGTCCACGGCGGCGTGAATGGCGGGGCGAATCTCTTCCCTAAGCTATTTGTCGCGCTTTATGAGGCGGCACAGGCAGGCAGCATTCAGGAGGCGCAGCATCTGCAGCAGCGGGTGCGCGAGCTGGGCGAACTGTTGTATGGAATTGGCGAGGCAGAGTCCAGCTATCTGCGCGGGTTGAAGCTTGGGCTGGAGTTGATGGGGATCTGCCGAAGCACGCTGGCGCTGCCCTACGTATCAGCCGATTCGCGCCGCTATGAACCACTCGGCGAAATATTGAAAGCCTATGCCTGATGTGAAATGCTTACCTGCAAAGGGTGGGGCCAACCGGATCATGCCAAAAACCAAGCAGGTAAAGCCGCGCGCGGGCGCGCATAAATCTGCCGACAAAACACCGGCCGAGGGGCGGTATTTTTCGCGGGCAGTGGGCAAGGCCATTCAGATGCTCGAGCTGCTTTCGCGCGGCGGAGAACCGATGAGCCTGGTTGAGCTGTCAAAGCAGACACAATTGACCAAGAGCTCGGCCTTCCGGCTGCTGCAGACGTTGGAGACTCTGCACTACATCCGGCGCGATGCGAATGGACATTATCTCTCTTCGCACGAAAACAGTATTGTGCTCTCAACACAATACGTGAGCGCCCTGGCTGCCGCGGCGCGCGAGCCGATGCGCCGGCTGAACATGGAATTTGGCGAAACCGTGAGCTTGGCAGTGCTGCTGCACAACCATATCGAAGTGGTGCACGTGGTGGAGAGCGTCAATCTGATTCGCATGACGAATATTCCGGGACGGATTCTGCCGCCGCATGCCAGCTCGATGGGAAAGGTGATCACGGCCTGGCAGGATGCCGAGACGCGGAAGCGCCTTCTGCAGAGCTACGGACTCGCTCGCTACAACGAACATACGATCGTGGATGAGCAGACCATCGAGGCAGAGTACGAACAGATTCGTGCGCGCGGCTATTCGACCGATGCGGAAGAAAGCACGCTGGGAGGCTTCTGTTTTGGCGTAGGCATCTTCTCCGCGCCAGATAAGGCCGAGGCGGCTATCAGCCTGTCGATGCCCAAGTCGCGCATGCCGGCGGACGAAGCGCGGCAGCAGCGTATTGTGCAAGCGCTCAAGGACGTCGCCACCGAGATTTCACGAAAGCTCGTGTGACTTGATCAGCTCGGCTTTTCTCTCGCGCGCAGGGCAGGCCGCATGGCTAGCGCTTTCACTGCTCTTGCTCTCCTCGGCGGCACGCGCACAATCTCTTGATCTTTCGCGTGCCATTGTAGTCACACCCGCCGATGCAGACGGCCCCGAGAGAGCAGCAGTGCAACTGTTGGTCGAAGAGACCGAGAAACGCACCGGCATCACGTGGCCCGTACAGGCGCAAGACTCGCAAACCAATCCGGCCTCTGACGATCCACGCATTGTGATTGGACGCAAAGATCAATTGCTGCGTGCGTTTATCCATTTGTCTGCGTGGCCCGCGTCGGCCGCGAAGCCGGAAGCGTTCCAGATCGGCACGACGCGAGCCGGTTCCTCATGGCGCATCGTGATTGCGGGCGAAGACGATCGTGGTGTGCTCTTCGGCATCGGATATCTGCTGCGCCATATCGAGTTTTCACCGGGACATGCCGCGCTGCCTGCTCCGCTCGATATCACCTCTGCGCCGCAATTTGCAGTTCGCGGCCACCAGTTGGGCTACAGGTTCAAAAACAACACCTACGACGCATGGACGCCCGAACATTTCGAGCAATATATCCGCGATCTCGCGGTCTTCGGCGCGAACACGATTGAGCTTTTGCCGCCGATCACCGACGATGCGCTTTCGAGTCCACTATTCCCGCTGCCGGCGATGGAGACGATGACGCGGGTTTCGGGCATTGTGCAGAAGTACGGCCTGCGCTGCTCGGTCTTTTATCCCGCTATGGCAAAGGATTACTCTGACCCGCAGACGATTGCATCGGAACTCCGCGTCTGGGGCGATGTTTTTGACAAGCTGCCCCAACTTGATGAGTTGTTTGTACCGGGCGGCGATCCGGGCCACACGGATCCGGCGGTTCTCTTCCCTTTTCTAGCGCGGGTTGCAGAGGTGCTGCACCGCTCGCATCCGCACGCCGGCATCTGGGTCTCTGCGCAGGGTTTCAACGCGGAGCAGATGCAACGCTTCTACGCTCTCGTGGCGGCGAAGCCCGCGTGGTTGAGTGGCATTGTGGTGGGTCCGCAGTCACGCGATGATCTTGCCATGCAGCGGGCCCATATTCCCAAGGCGATTCCGATTCGTTTTTATCCCGACATTGCTCACACGATGCACTCCCAGTTTCCGGTTCCCGAGTGGGACGAGGCCTACGCGCTGACAGAAGGACGCGAGGTGATTGATCCACGGCCGACGGCCGAGACTGTGATCTTTCGCCACTACGCCCCGTACATGAATGGCTTCGTGACGTACTCGGAAGGCGTCAACGACGATGTGAACAAGTTCATCTGGAACGCACTGGGATGGTCGGCGCAATCAGATGCGATGGAGACGTTGCGCGAGTATGCGCGTTACTTCGCTGGTGATGACGGCTTCCGCTCGGAGGCCTTTGCGCAAGGCCTCACAGAGCTTGAGAAAAACTGGTGCGGCCCGCTGGCGACGAACGACAACGTCGACACAACCCTGCAGCACTTTGAGCAGATGCAGAAAGCGGCCACACCCGCACAGGCTGCGAACTGGCGATTTGAGGCGGCTCTTTATCGCGCTTACACCGATGCCTACGAGCGCCATCGTTTACTGGCCGCGACCGCGCAGGAACAGCAGGCGCTTGGCATCCTTGCAACTGCAGAGCAAACAGGAAGCCTCGCCGCCATGCAGAAGGCGGAGAACATTCTGGACGCAGCTCCGAAGAATCAGGCTGAGTTGCAGCCCTGGAGAGATTCTATCGAAGAGCTTGCGGGCCGACTCTTTCACAACATCGGCCTGCAACTCAGCGTGAAGAAATATGGCGCTTCCGCAACGGATCGCGGTGCAAGCCTCGATACAATGGATGTCTCATTGAACGATCGCGTGTGGCTTAATCGCCAATTCGTGCGGATTCGCAGCATGGATGACGAAACGGATCGCTTGCGCGCAATCGCTGCCATCGCGCACTGGCGCTATCCTGGACCGCATGGTTTTTACGACGATCTTGGCAATCCCACAGCTGAACCGCATCTGGTCCGCGGACCTGGATACCCCACCGATCCCATCTTTTTTGAATCGGCTCACGACGGAATTGCCGATCGCACTCCCGATCAGGGCTGGCGGCTCTCTGAGATCTCTTACGCAGGCGCGCTGTATGAGCATCCGCTTGAGCTCCGCTACACCGGGCTAAGTACCGACAGCTCTTACACACTGCGCATTATCTACGCGGGTGAAGATTACACGCTGCCCATCACGCTGATCGCGAACGGCCGTTACGTGATTCATGGCCCACGTATGCGGACTGCAAACCCCGAGATCGTGGAATTTGCAATACCCGCTGACGCGACGCGCGGGGGAACGCTCGACCTCCAATGGACAAGACCCGAAGGGGTCGGCGGAGGCGGGCGCGGCCTTCAAGTCGCTGAGGTGTGGCTGATTCCTGGGCCGTCGACGCAACCGTGATCGCCGCGTAGTCTGATTCGCGGCCTTGAGCCCTCATCGAAAAATGTATGTTCGCCGCCAGTGCTTGCTTATTCCTGCAGAAAGACACCGAGATCGGCCAGCGCGATACACGCCGGCGATTCTGTGATGCGCAGCCTCAACCGCGAAGTTTCGATTGCCTGCGGCAATCGGATCAGACGGCATGAGCCAATGCTCGTCGCCTGCGCGATCGGCATCCAAGCACCATTCCGCCATGCATCCCAGGCAAACGCGCCGATGCGTTGGCCGAGTTGAATTGCTTCCCGCAGCCTCAGCACATTCAGTTTGCGTGAAGGCCCGAAATCGATTGTCAATTCCGGAGTGTGCACCGCATCGTCTGTTGCCCAGTACGTATCGGGATCGCCATCAAGAAGCATCTGCGGACCAAAGGACTTGCTCTGGCTGCGCACATTCGACGCATGCAACTTGGCCTGCGCGGCGAGATTCTCGCTGAATAGCGCCTGTAGCCGCTGATGAAATCCTGTAATTGACGCGACATCCTGCGGCGAAAAATGCCCGTGCCGATTTGGCGGAGCGTTGAGCAAAAGATTGGCGCCACGGCCCACAGATTGAAAATAGAGATCGACCAACTCCTCGGGAGTCTTGACGCGATTATCTTCCTGTTCGTGCCAGAACCAGCCGGGACGAATCGAGACATCGCACTCGGCTGGCAGCCAATGCGAACCGGAGCGCGTACCGCTGTTCAGCACATCGGTCTTCGCATCGCCGGGCACGGCGGGACGGCTGCCGTCTTCGCTGACTGGATCGCACGTCGCCCAGCAAGTTTCGCCGGCGATACCCGTTTCATTGCCAACCCATCGAATATCAGGACCCACATCGCTGAAGATGACGGCGTCCGGTTGCAGCTTTCGCACCAGAGCCCAAGTTGTCGGCCAATCGTAGTAGATGTGCTTGTCGATCTTGCGTGTTTCGCGAGCGCCGCCGTAGTAGCCGCTGCCGCCGTTTGCACCGTCGAACCAGACTTCGAAGATAGGTCCATACCAGGTGAGCAATTCTGTCAGTTGCTGACGATAGGTCGCGATGTATTCCGGCTTGCCGTAGTTCGCGTTGTTGCGATCCCAAGGTGATGCATACACTCCAAATTTCATGCCGTGCCGCAGCGCAGCACGGGAGAGATCTCCAACAATGTCTCCCTTGCCATCCTTCCAATGACTGAAGCGGATGCAGTGATCCGTAGTTTTTGTTGGCCAAAGGCAAAATCCATCGTGATGCTTGCAGGTGAGAATCACGCCTTGCATACCGCCGGCCTTCAGCGCGAGAACGATCGCATCGGCATCAAAGCCTTCTGGATTAAAGATGGTTGGATCCTCATCTCCTTCACCCCACTCCTTGTCGGTAAAGGTATTCACCGTGAAGTGCACAAAAGCATTTGTCTCCATTCGTTGCCAATGCAGTTGACGCGGCGACGGCAACACTCCAAATGGAGCGGGAGGCCCAACCGTTTCTCCAAACGCACGCGCACTCGCGAAGCTCAGCACAGAACCTACGACAAAATCCCGTCTGGTAAGGGTCATGAAAGATTCCTTGCACAGGATTGCTCCTCGTGAGGAGGTGCAGGCGGCTTGATCGTTTCCACGCCGCTCTCGACATCCTAAATTGCGAAGTGGCATGCCAGGCGCGGAATCGGATTCTCTATAGGTCAAGAGACGTATTCCGAAAAGCGATTTCCGATTAACACCCGAGACTCCTCACGACTGGCGTGATGCCGCCTTTATCGCGGCAAGACACGGAAGTAAGTGGGAAATACAATTCGGGCTAGCCAGAAATGTGCGGAACTGGCATACTCTACGAAAAAGCCTTAGCCCCAGAGCTTTCTGACTGCCTGTCTTGTCGCATTTCCTAGCATTGGTTCGGGCCGCGGCATATTCGACCCAATGGTGCGGTCGCTTCCATTGTGGAGTCTTCAGTCAGCGCTCCACGCAAAACAGCAGCCAAGGATTGGATGGATGAGTAAGTGCGCGATGCATTCACCCGAACAAGCCCATGCTGCCCGAAAGCCAATATCCCTCTATGCCCGCTATCAGCGACTGGCCTGCACGCTCACAATGCTGTGCATTGCTCTCACCGCGAAGGCGCAGATTTCGCCAGGCCCTCTGGCGCGCGCGCATCAGAGCTTGAGCGGCGATACCAACTGCATCAACTGCCACGAGGTTTCCACCAGGGCACCCTCCTTCAAATGCCTTGAATGCCATCGGGAGATTGCCGCAGAGATTCAGCAGAATAAGGGCTTGCATGCGACCTTCCCGCGGTCTGGACCTCCGGGCTCGGCCTGCGCGAAATGCCATTCGGATCACAACGGCACGAACTTCGAGATGATCCACTGGACGCCAACTCCCTCGGGCTTCGATCATTCGAAGACTGGGTACGCGCTCGACGGCAAGCATGTAGGTGTGAGTTGTCGCACCTGCCATGCGGCGCAACATATCGCCGCGCCTGCACGTGCGCTGCTAACCAGCAAAGATCTGAACCATACGTGGCTCGGTTTGTCGTCTGCGTGCGGTACCTGCCACCAGGACAAGCACCAAGGACGCTTCGGAACGGATTGCGCGCGTTGCCACTCGACGACTGAGTGGAAGACGGCAACCCTCGACCGGCAGCACTTCGATCACTCGAAGGCGCGTTTTCCGCTTACCGGCGCGCACCAGTACGTGCTGTGCGCAAGCTGTCACACTTCTGGGCCTGATGGACAGGCTCGCTACGCCGGATTGCCATTTGCGAGTTGTACCGATTGCCATCGCGATCCGCATAAAGGCGAGTTCAAGCAGGGATGCGACTCCTGCCATACAACCTTCACCTGGAAGAAATCGAGCTTCACCTCAACATTCGATCATTCGAAGACGAACTTCCCCCTGCTTGGCAAGCATGTTGATGTTCCGTGCGTGAGCTGCCATCAGGGAGGCGACTTCCAAGCGCCCGTTGCGCACAACGCGTGCGCGGATTGCCACAAGCCCGATCAGCATGGCGGCCAGCTTGCGAGCCGTGCTGACGGAGGACGCTGCGAGAGCTGCCACACCGTCCAGGGCTGGAGCCCGTCGACGTTTTCTGTCGCGGACCATGCCAAGACCGGATTCCCACTCACGTTTCCGCACGCAGAAGTGAAATGCGCGTCTTGTCATGTGCCCGCTGGCACGAGTACCCGGTTCAAGATCAAATTCGCGCAGTGCGTCGATTGCCATGCAGACGAGCATCAAGGGCAGTTTGCCGGCGAACCCTGGCGTAATCGTTGCGACCAATGCCATACAGGCGCGACATTTCAGACATCGAACTACACGCTCGCGAAACACCAGAAGTCCAGCTTTCCGCTCACTGGCGGGCATATCGCCGTTGCTTGCAACGAGTGCCACAAACCAATCGCAGGGTCGAAGGTGGCGCGCTATCATTTCGCGCAGCTCAACTGTGCCACCTGCCATGAGGATGTCCACAAAGGGCAGTTCGCCGACCGCATGGCGAAGCTCGATGTGCGGGGACGACCGTTGGGATGCGAAGCCTGCCACTCCACGAAAGAGTGGAAAGATCTATCGAAGTTTGATCATGCGGCGACAGACTTTCCGCTTATCGGTTCCCATCGCGCTGTGGCTTGCATCGACTGTCACCGCCCGCCCGCTATGGAACGGACCATGGCGCACGTCGAGTTCACCAAGGCTCCTGTGCGGTGCGCAGACTGCCACGAGAACCCGCATGCCGATCAGTTTGGCGCTCGCGCAGACGATTGCTCCAGTTGCCACAATACGAATAAGTGGCAGCCTTCGCTTTTCGATCATGACAAGACAGCATTTCTGCTGAAGGGAGGGCATGAAAACGTCGCCTGCTCGGCTTGCCATACGTTGAAGAAGCAGGTGAACGGAAACCTAGTGCTGTTCTACAAGCCCACGCCGAAGGCCTGCGACGATTGTCATGGCACAACCGCACCTAAGATGAACAAAACTTCATCTTCTAATCCCCCGAAAGTGCTACATGCGTTACTTACATCAACAGATTTCCCGTGGACCTGGCGATAGGTCTGTTGTAATCTGGTGCCGTCCCCATGCTCTAGGCCGTTCGCGAATTGTTAAGTTGAATGGAAAGCTGCATCACTTGGCATTTCGTTGCCTCACTGCAATTTCCGGACACTCTGCCCGTTAGAGGAAGCCCGTGCCATCTGCCGAAGCCAGCTCTATGCTTAACGGCCGCGCCAACAAGACTCCGGTAAAACCTGTATCTGTGATTTAGGTTCTTGCTGCCCCCAAGGGGAACCTGCCGCTCGTTTTGTGTGAGCGTGCTCTCTTCCTCGAACAGCAGAAGGAAACGCTCTTCTGCCGATTGAGTGAAGTGCCCGGGCTGAGTCTAATGCTGCGCGAAGCGCTGCACTTCTCATCCCCACGTGGTGCAGCAATGCACGATGCGGAGAGAACGATAGTGCGCGCACGCTGGCTTTTACCACTGGTCCTTGGACTCCTGGGGCTTCTGCCGCTGCTTTCAGCCACAGCGGTTGAGGCGCAGTCGAGTGCTGGCGGCCCGCAGGCCAAGGTGACGAATCCGCACGGTCCGATCGCTATTCCGTGCCAGGAGTGCCACAGCTACACCAGCTGGAAACCGATCCGCTCGAATCCCGAATTCAATCACGACCAGACCGGATATCCGCTGCGCGGCATGCATGCCAAGGTGGCTTGCACCCAGTGCCACACTAACCTGGTATTTCGCAAGATCAGCACGCAGTGCGGGGACTGCCACGCCGATATCCACCGCCGCCAGTTCGGTGCGAATTGCCAAAGCTGCCATACGGTGAGAGGCTGGCAGACTTCGCTCAAAGAGATCCGCGATCACCAGAACCGCTTTCCCCTGATCGGCGCCCATGCTCTCTTGCAGTGCGATGATTGCCACAAAAACGCTGCTGCCGGGCAGTTCGTCGGATTATCGACTTCCTGCTATTCCTGCCACCAAAAAGACTTTCAAACGCCGGTGCTCAACCACGTCGCTGCAGGTTTCCCGACCACGTGCGAATCCTGTCACACCATGGACTCGTGGTTTAATGCCAAGTTCGATCATCTGAAGTACACGGGCTACGCACTCACGGGCGCGCATGCGACGCTGCCTTGCACCGCCTGTCACATCAACAACGTGTATGCCGGAACACCGGCATCCTGCTACGCATGCCACCAGAGTGATTTCACGGGCGCAACCAGCCCCAATCATGTGGCTGCAGGCTTTCCCACTGATTGCGCGCTCTGTCACACGACGAGCGCCTGGACTCCCTCAACCTTTAATCACACTTCGGTCTTTCCGCTGACCGGCGCCCATGCCACGGTGCCCTGCGCCCAGTGCCATATCAACAACAATTACACGACTCTGCCGACGACATGCTTCGGCTGTCATCAGTCTGACTGGAAGGGAACCACAAATCCGGGCCATGCCGCTGCTGGCTTTCCAACCACGTGTGATACGTGCCACAACACCTCGAATTGGACGACGGTCAACTTCAATCACGCGCAGTATGCCAACTATCCGTTGACCGGCGTGCATGCCACGTTAACGTGCGTTCAGTGCCATGTGAACAACAACTACGCGAACACTTCGACGGCCTGCTATTCCTGCCATCAGGCGGACTTCAACGGCGCTACCAGCCCCAATCACGTAGCATCCGGATTCCCGACTGACTGCTCAATTTGTCACACCACAAGCGGCTGGAGCCCGTCATCCTTCAATCACAACAACACCAGCTTCCCGCTGACCGGAGCACACACAACGCTTAACTGTGTGCAATGCCACACCAACAACAACTACACGACACTGCCAACGGCTTGTTACGGCTGCCACCAGACAGATTGGAATGGAACCACCGACCCGAATCATGCAGCTGCGGGTTTCCCCACCACCTGCGACACATGCCACACCACCACCGCTTGGACAGGTGCGACCTTCAATCACAACAACACGCCATTTCCGCTGACCGGGGCACACGTCAGCGTGGATTGCATCAAGTGCCACGTCAATAACGTGTTTGCGGGTACGCCGACCGCTTGTTACAGCTGCCACCAGGCAGACTTCACCGGTACTACGAATCCGAATCACGTGGCCGCAGGCTGGCCCACCACCTGCACCACCTGTCACACCACGACCGCGTGGATTCCAGCCACACTGCCTTCGCAGTATCACACCTTCTTCCCGCTGAATCATGGCAACGCAAACGGAGTGTGCGCCACCTGTCACACAAACTCGAATGACTATTCGGTCTTCCAATGCACAGGTTGCCACACCGCGGCCAGCACTGATCCCGAGCACCGCGGCATTTCTGGATACGTGTACAACAGCGTGAACTGCTATGCCTGTCATAAGAACGGGGGAGGCTAGTCAGGCATGAGCACGCCCTTCTTCTCCACGCTGATGCTGATAGCGGCGATGGCGCCGTGCGCGGCGCAACAGACTGGGCAACCGTCGGCGGAAACGGAGCATTCCGCAGCTGCTTCTATCCAAACCAACTTCCACATCCGCTACGTCAACGGCTCCAATGTGTACATCGATGGAGGCCGCGACGCCGGTCTAGCGGAGGGCACGCAACTGGTCGTCAAGCAGGACCCCACGAAGCCGAGCAACGATGCGGCGAACACGGCGCTGGAGCCCGGCATTCTTGCAAAGCTTACAGTAGTGGCGGTTGCCTCCACCTCCGCTGTCTGCGAAGTGAATGCTTCGACACGAACTCTCGTGCCCGATGATGTGGTCTCGCTTCCGGATACGGAAGTGCAAAAGCTCGTCGACAAAAGTGCGCTGGGCAATACACGGCAATATCCAATGGTCATGAGCTTTTCTGAGGGCAATCCGCTCGATGAAGAGGTGCGCGATGCGATACCACGCCCGCCGCTGCCCGAGGTGAACCAACTGCGCGGCCGGATCGGTTTCGACGTGAGCATGATTCAGCAGCTTGGGCAGGGCGGCATCACTTCGAACCAGTACGGCATGGTTTTTCGCGCGGACTTCACACGTATCTGGGGCACGCACTGGAACCTGAACGGCTACTGGCGTGGCCAACTGCGGTCGGGCTCGAATGCTTCGCAGGCCACCCTGCAGGATGTGATCAATCGCACCTATCTGATGAGCCTCTCGTACATCAATCCGGACTCGCGCTGGATGTTTGGGATCGGCCGGCTCTATCTTCCCTGGGCCAACAGCCTTGAAACCATCGACGGCGCGTACATCGCCGATCAATTTTCTCCGCGCAAATTGATAGCTATCTTTGCAGGTTCTACGCCAGATCCTTCTGCCTGGGACTACAATCCCGACCGCCGCATCGGCGGGCTGTTCTTCAATGTGCACGGCGGCGAGTACGACGGCTTCCACTATGCGAGCACCTGGGGCGTCGGTGTGGACATGCTGAAGTGGGCGATCAACCGCCCCTTCGCGTTTACTGAAAACAATTTTTCTTACAAGCGTTACTTCTCCATCTATGAGTCGATGCAGATCGATCATCCCAAGCCAAATCCGTCTACGCCGCCGGTCGGCACGGGCATTGGCCAAAGCCTTGTCTCACTGCGGGTGCAGGTTCATCCGCGCGTGACGCTCGAGCTAACCGACACTTACTTTCGCGATGTGCCGACATACGATCCCGCGCTGGTGGGCACGGGTCTGCTCGATAAGTATCTCTATCAGGGCGTCAATAGCGGGGCGCGCGTCGAGTTGCCGCGCCATGTCATCGCCTACTTCAGCCTTGGCAGCAGCAGCGAGTCCTCCGATTCAAAGAGCTCTCTCAACCAGATGTTCGGCACGACCGTCACCCGTATCTGGAAAACAGGACTCGAAGCGGATGCCCGCTACTCGAAATTCGACAGCGCCTTCGCCTCCGGGACCTACACCACGTTCACGCTCTCGCGCGATCTGCTCGACAATTTGAGAGTCAATGTACAGGCCGGGCGCTATGCCTACAATTCAGCCATTGCAACGAACAGCGGCTCTGATTTTGTGAACTGCCTCTTCGATACCAATCTCGGCGCCAAGCTTTTCGTCGAGAGCATGTTCACCGCGCAGCGAGGCGGCTCGCTCAACTACAACCAATGGACAACTACGCTCGGTTACCGGTTCAATAACCGGGCCGCGAACAGGAGGCTGGCCGATGCGCAGCATCCGTAAGCGGCTCTTGATGATTACAAGCATCTTTGCGATGAGCGCATTGGTTCGAACTCAAGCGCCAGCGCAAGCGGAAGCGAATGTTGTTGCGCTTGCACAAAAACAGATCAAAGCGTATCTCTCGGTGCTCGCAGATGTTCACTGTACGGAGACCGTTATCCAGGAGAGGCTTACGGACAATGGGCATGTAGAAGCTTCAGCACGGGAACAGTTCGACTACCTGATTATGATGAGCGGCCACGAAGATGATTTCCAACTAAGCGAGTCGCGCATCGAAACCCCGGGCTGGCACCATAAGCTGCTGTCCACTCCGATGCTTCTGACCAATGGAATGGCGACCGCGCTGCTCGTCTTCGATCCCTATTATCGCGATAGTTTCGAATTTCAAACGCTCCCCGAACAGCCGATCGACGGACGCACCGCCATCCCCATTCACTTTGCTCATATTACCGGCCGCCGCACGCCGGCCGCCCTTGCGCTGCCCGGACGCGAATACCCGCTTGAGCTGCAAGGCACCGCCTGGCTCGACAAAAACTCCGGAGAGGTTGTCAAAGTAGACGCAGCCCTCCTTCACGACATGTCTGACATTGGATTGCACTCGCTCAGCATTCATGTAGAGTACAAGCCGACGCAGCTTGGACCTCAAGGTTCGCAAATCATGATGCCGGCATTAGCGGTCGTCGATGTAAGCAGCGCTCTTCACCATTGGCGTAATACCCATTACTTCGGGAACTATCGGAGTTTTTCAGCCGATGTGGAACAGGATCCCAACGTAAAAATTCACGCAGACAGTGCAGACCCCAATAACACGTCGAACCCCGATGCATCCTCGGCCAATTCGAAGGAGAATCACTGAACATGTCTCTGTTTCAAACCAATCCGTCTGGTGCGGCAGCTTTACGCGATAAAAAAAACAAGAAGGAGCACGGACATCGTATTCGCGTCTTTCTTGCTGCCGCCGCTGCTGTGGTGCTGTTGGCCTCCATCGGCATCTACGGCGCGAGTTATTACATTCTCCCTCTCGAACAGAGACCCTATTCCGATAAGCACGAACTGCTCAAACCAAGCGGAACCATCGGGCTCAAGCTGGGAATCTTAGGCACCGCACTCTTCTGCATCATTTTTCTCTACGCTCTCCGCAAAGTCATTCCCTGGCTTGGACGCTGGGGCACTGCGCGTCACTGGATGGACTTTCACGTGATCGCCGGAGTTTCGGCTCCCATCGTGATCGCGTATCACGCTTCCTTCAAATTTCGGGGCATTGCGGGGATTGCTTTCTGGATCATGCTTGCCGTTGCGCTGAGCGGAGTAATCGGGCGATATCTGTACGCGCAGATTCCGCGCTCGCTCACCGCCGCTGAACTTTCATTGACCGAACTGCAGCACAGCGAGCGGGAACTCGCAGAGGCCCTGCTCCGCCAGGCTGTCTATTCGGCGGAGCAGTTGAGCCGCACGTTGCGCGTTCCGTCGCGGGAACATATCCGGCGCATCGGTCCGTTACGCGCGGTCGGAGAAATGATCCTCGTCGATGTGGGTCTACCTTTCCGAGTGGCCGGCTTGCGCCGCTCCTCATGCAGTTTTGGCGCCGCTTTTCTGTCCGTCGGCGGACTCTTCTCGACAAGCAACCAGGAAGTGGAGCACATCGTACGACTGGTACGTCAAAAAGCCTCACTCTCGAAGCGCGTGGTCTTTCTCGACCAAACCCAAAAAGTCTTTCACCTTTGGCATGTGATTCATCGCCCGTTCAGCTATGCCTTCGCCGTTCTCGCACTGATTCACATCACGGTGGTTCTGGGACTGGGCTTCGGAAGCATGGGGTTGCATTGAACGATGGAGACTCTGCTCACATGGTTGATTGCCGGAAGCGTTCTGAGTTTCTTTCTGATTCGCTACTGGCGCCAGCACAAATCCAAAGAGTCGGCAGCGCGCGCCCATGCTGAACAGGGCCCGCTCTTTTCGGAGGGACCTAAGGCACAGCATCCGCACATTCTCACCGACTCGTGCATAGGATGCGGCGCATGCGTCTCGGTCTGCCCCGAGGGCGATGTACTGGCCCTGATCGATGGCAAAGCAACGATTGTCAACGCACACAAATGCATTGGTCATGGACTGTGCGCGGAAGAGTGCCCGGTGGGCGCCATCGAGATGGTGATGGCCAAGCCCAGCGCCGGCGCAGATCTTCCGGTTCTCAACGAGCACTACGAGACAAATGTGCCCAACCTCTTCATCGTCGGGGAACTGGGCGGCCTCGCACTCATCAAGAATGCCGTGAACCAAGGCCGCGATTGCGTGGATGAGATCGCACAGCGCATCCAGAATACCGGCGTGAAAAGTTCAGGCGAGCTGGTATTCGACGTGATTATTGTTGGCGCTGGACCTGCGGGAATCAGCGCCTCACTGCGTGCTGCCGAGCACGGTTTGCGGGCGCTCACACTGGAACGCGAGACGGTCGGCGGCACTGTTACGAAATACCCGCGCCAGAAGCTGGTGATGACCAGCCCCGTCGAATTCCCTCTGCATGGACGCTTTAATAAGACCACTCTCTCGAAAGAAGATCTGCTGCGGTTCTGGGAGAAGATCGTGCAGCGCACGGATCTGAACATCCATACAGGAGAAGGCGTCGAAGCCGTGTCTCGCAACGTGGATGGTTTCTTCCGTGTGCGGACGCCACAAGCCGAATATCGTTCGCGCACTGTGGTCCTGGCGCTCGGACGAACCGGCACACCACGCAAACTCGGCATCCAAGGTGAGGAGCTGCCCCACGTTCTGTATCGATTGATTGAAGCCGACCATTACACGGGCAAAAACATTCTTGTCGTCGGCGGCGGGGATAGTGCCGTAGAGGCCGCGATGGGCCTTGCACATCAGCCGGGCAACAAAGTGACGCTATCGTATCGCCGCGGCGAATTCAGCCGCCTCAAAGATCGCAACGCCAAGCGCATGGCGGAACATATGGCATCGCAGAAGATCGACGTACAATTCAACTCGATGCCCGTCGAGTTTCGCGAGGGAAGCGTTTTGCTCAGAGCCAACAATCAGGTCCGCGAATTGCCGAACGATTTCGTCTGGGTCTTCGCAGGCGGTACGTCGCCATCCGAGTTCCTCAAGGCTGCCGGTATTGCATGCGGCTCACTTACTATCGGAGAGAAGACCACAGCTCAGCACGCGGAGCTCATCCAATGACAAAGACCTCTCGTTGCGCCGCCGCGCTTTCGCTTGTCATCGGAGCGGCTTCGCTCCAGGCAGCCACCATAACCGGAACAGTGACGAATAGAACCGCCAACAAGCCTTCGCGCGGCGACGCTGTAGTCTTGATCGATGTGAGTGCTGGCATGGCCGAGGCCGCAACTGCGACCACAAATGCCGAAGGGCAGTATTCACTCGATGCTCCCAGTATGGGTCCATATCTTATTCGCGTGAATCACCAGGGAGGGACATATTTTATTGCCGCTCCGCAGGGCGGTGCGTCGGGCGACATCACTGTCTATGATGTCGCAGCAAAAGTGGACGGCGTCTCCATCGATGCCGACATGTTTCTGGTCGAGGCCGCGGGTGGCATGCTGCGCGTGCATGAGCGCTACCTTGTCCGCAATACAAGCCTTCCGCCGCGAGCGCAGTTTAGCGCCAACACTTTTGAAGTCGCTCTTCCTGCGGGCGCCGAAATCGACAGCGCATCTGCTACGCGTCCCGGTGGGCTGCCAACTGTTACGCGCCTGGTTTCACTCAGTCAGCAAGGCCACTACACCTTCAACATTCCGATTCAGCCTGATCAGGGAGAGAAGGAAACCCTCTTCGAAGTCCAGTATCATCTCACTTACAACGGTAAGTACACCTTTGCGCCGCAACTCCAGATGCCAGCGGACAACCTCGTCGTCTATCTGCCTCATGGAATCGACTTCAGCGCGCCACAGGGAGCCAGCTTCCAACCGGTGCAGGAAGACCCGAAGGTTCAGACTTTCGTTGCAAAGAACATTCATCCAGGCCAGAGCGTCGGATTCACGGTCGCCGGCGAGGGCCAGATGCCTGTTCAATCCCAAGGCGCCGCTTCCATGGCGGGAATGGGCATGGGAAGCGGCGATAACTCCGGCGCTCGCCCCGGCGGCGGAATCGGCGAACCGATCGGCACTCCCGATCCTCTCACCCGTTATAAGTGGTGGATCCTGTCCTTCCTCACGCTGCTCCTTATAACAGCATCGGCATTTCTCTTGCGGAAGAGGGAGGGGTTGGCAGTGCCGCAATTGCCGGACGCTGCTTTCGCCGTTTCCGAAAAAGCTGCACCTGTGTTCGAACGCAGCGCCGCATCTCCTCGAGATGCAGCTTCGACCACCGCATCTTCCACATCCACCGATGCGGCACTGCTGAGCTTATTGAAGGAAGAGATATTTGCGATCGAAAGTGAAAAACTGTGTGGCAGCCTCACAGACGATGAATACACGCGAATCAAAACAGGTCTCGACGCGGTCCTCAAGCGCGTGTTGCAACGAACGAAGGCGTAAGCAGCGAAATGGATCGGCCTTCCCTGCCCGCGCACGGAGGGCTAATGCAGCCACCACCTCTGTTATCCAAACGAGACCACTGTGCGATCCTGCAGCACGTTTACGTCTACGACATAAAATCTCAGTTCACCGTGATGGATCGACTGATCGGCGTTGCAGGTAGATAATTCGAGTTTCCGGGCTGACTTGCGACAATCATGACCGTGCCGGTGCCTCCGGTCAGAGTCAATGTATTGCCGCTTACAGTTGCAGGGCCGCTCTGCACTGTAAACGTAATCGGCAGGCCCGATGTGGTCGTTGCGTTCAACGTGATTGGTGACGAAGTATGGCTTATGGGACTCGCTGGCCTCGTGAAGCTGATCGTCTGCGTGGCTTGGTTTACTGCCAATGGCACACTGGCAGCCGCTGTAGTGTAGTCCGTCGTGTTTGTTGGCGTGAAGATGACGGAGAGCATATAAGTGCCCACGTTCAAGACAGTACCTGAAGATGGCGTATACACGTACGTCCCACTCGCCGAAGCCTTGGCATTGAGTTGCGTGCTCGACAACGCCTTGCCGTAGGTTATGGCCGCAGGATTGGACCACGTAATGTTCGTTGTAGCCTGCTGTACCACCAGTTGTACAGTCGCTGTTACCTTGACATAATCTGCTGTGTTTGAAGGCGTAAACGTAACGGACAACGTTTGCGTGCCCGCAGCCAAGACCCTGCCCCCCGCCGGAGTGTAGGCATACGTGCCGGCGACGGATGAAGTGGCATCGAGCTGCGTTGCCGAAAGAGCGGTGCCGTAGACGATTGGCGCAGGCGCAGGCCAAGTTATGGAGGGCGTTCCTTTGGTTACGACGATTGAGGCACTCACTGGTGCCGACGCCTGATAATCGGCATTCCCGGATTGAGTGGCGGTCAGATGGATTGTGCCGACGCCGGTAACTGTCAGTACATTGCCACTCAGAGTCGCCGGTCCACTGCTGATACTAAGACTTACAGAAAGACCGGAGCTTGCCGTCGCCGAGAGCACAATCGGCGAGCCTCCATAGGCGACGGATGAAGGCGGCGTAAATGCGATAATCTGCGTGGCCTGGTTCACCGTGAGAGGAACTGAGGCTGTTGCCGTCGAATAGCCTGCTGCGTCGTTCGGCGTAAAGGTTACGGTCAGGGTTTGCACTCCGGCGTCCAACACAGTTCCGGCAGCGGGAGAATAGCTGAAAGTTCCCGGAACAGACGCGGTTGCATCCAACTGGATTCCGCTCAGTGCGGTGCCATAGGTGATGGCCGCAGGAGCAGACCAGGTGATGGTAGGTGTGGACTGTAGGCCGGTTCCACTCAATTGAATGTTTTGCGTCGCATAACTCGGAGTTGCGGCATTCAGATTGTTATTCGTCAGCGCCAGCAACTCGTTTAGGCTGCCCGCAGCGAGAGGAGCAAAACTGATCGAAAATGCACAGGATGCCCCGGCTACCAATGTTCCCGTCCCGGAAGAACCACTGCTGACAATGGGACATGCGTTCGGTGCATTGCCGTCCAGCGTGAAGTCGGTTCCAATACTCGGGTTTACGCCGCTCGGCGGTATAGGGAAACTCAAATCGGCATTGCCGACGTTCTCCAGTGTGACCGTCTGGGGGCTGTCGCTACTGGCCGAGCCAGCCAGAGTGCTGGCAAAGGTCAGACTTGGCGGGTCCCAGTAATCTTCTTTCAGAACCCGGTAATTTCCGGAATCTGCAACATAGACGTTTCCAGTCTCATCTACCGCGACTCCCCAAGGCTGATTCATTCCATTCGTGGGGATCGTGGACTGGACGTATCCTGAGGCAGTTGGCGATTCTTCGAAGAGTTGGCCGACGGCAGGGTTGACGCCGTTACCAGAGTAGGAGATGAAGATGTTGCCGAAGTTATCCGTCGCCAGCCCGGTCGGCACTCCGCCACTTGGTAACGGTATGTTGCTTTGCGCGTAGCCGCTCCCTGAGACCGTCTCCTTCAAGATGAAGCCGCTTGTCGTATTCGAAGTGACATAGATGTTGCCACTACCGTCGACGGCAACGCTAGCCGCAGAGGACAATCCAGTGGGGATTGTCGTTTGAATGTAGCTGCCCCCCGAGAGGGCCTCTTTATAAAGCGCCCCAGCAGCACTAATGATGTAGACGTTTCCGCTTCCGTCGACCGCGACCCCGATGGGAGCAGTTCCCGGAACCCTCGCAAAGCTTGCAACCGTGCTCTCGGAGTAGCCCGTTGCCGCTGGTGTTTCTTTCAGAACGCGGTAATTCCCTGTATCGGCAATATAGAGATTTCCAGCCCCGTCGACCGCGAGGCTATATGGTGAACTTAGATTGCTGGTGGTCACCGTGCTCTGGGTATAACCTGCCGCAGAAGGCGTCTCTTTCACAACGTGGTTCAATCCGGTAGCGCATGCATACACATCTCCAGCAGCATCCACGGCAATACCGCTCGTCCATCCGATGCTACCAGCGACGATGGTCTGCCTGGGTGGCGCAAAATTCAGCTGCGGCCCTACACCGGTTCCCTGGAGATAAGCGGTAGCTATCACATTGCCATTCACATCATTGAGTTCCACCGCACCGTTGCGCGTGCCCGCGAACTTCGGCGTGAATGTCACATTCACCGTGCAGCTTTGGCCAAAAGCGTAGGGAGTGTTCGCCGCGCAGGTTCCTGTGCCAGCATCAGCAAAGTCCAAACCAGTTGCGCCCTGCGTGAGCACTGCACTCGAACCCAATGTGACAGGAGCACCAAATGTGTAGGTCAACGTCTGCACCGGACTAGTGGTTCCCGTATTTGCCACTCCCAAATTCGCGCTCAACGGGGAAAACCCGGGAGGTGGTGTCACTTGAAGAACGACTGACGCCGTCGCAGTGCTGTAGTCGACTGAATCGGTGGGAGTGAAAACAGCAATCAGGGCCTGGCTGCCCGCCGGCAACAACGTTCCCGCAGCCGGCGAGTAAGCAAACGTTCCCGGCACTGAGGCGGTCGCATCAAGTTGGATTGAGCTGAGAGCTGTTCCCGTCATGATCGAATTTGGCGTGGGCCATAAGATCGTGGGCGTTGCCTTGCTCACTGTCAGAGGGACACTCGCCGTCACAGTGGTGTAGTCTGTCGTATCTGTCGGTATGAAAGTCACCCGGAGTGTTTGTGTACCCGCACTCAGCACCGTTCCCACATTGGGCGAGTAGGTGAATGTTCCGGGCACACTTGCCGACGCATCGAGTTGAGTTGCACTCAGCGGAGTGCCATAAGGAATTGCCGCTGGTGCAGGCCATGTGATTACGGGAGTCTGCCGTATGTACAACCAGTACAACCTTTGTACACCGTCAGCCGAGATACAAAGCTGATCCGCCCCTGCTGCGACATTCGAATCCACGGCTATCATCATCGTGGACGGGCCATTGCCGGGTGCAGGGATGGTCGAAGGCGTGAAAGTGACGGAAACCCCTGCCTCTGGGTTATTGCAAGTTGAAAGACTAATCGGGTAGTTAAATCCGTTATCAATCGTAGTCGCAATTACTGCCGATCCAAAGGAACCCGGTGCAACAGTGAGGGAAGGCGGCGATATGCTTACACCGAAATCCGGTGCGGAAATCACAGTTACATACACTGTGACTGATGCGGTCAGTGTACCCGAGGTTCCGATGATTGTCACAGGTTGGTTGCCAACGGAAGCAGCCATATCGGTCGCTGATAATGTGAGCACACTGGTTCCGGCAGTCGGGTTGGGACTGAAGGATGCAGTAACCCCTGGGGTAAGTCCTGATGCGCTCAAACTGACGTTACCCGCAAAACCGTTTTGGCCGACTACTGCGATGGTTACTGTACCTGAGTTGCCCCCATTGATATTCAATGATCCTGCAGAGGTTGTGAGGATAAAAGAAGTCCCTGTCGCAGGACCGTTCATCAAACCAACGCTTTGGGTAGCGTAAGTCGGTGCGGCCGCATTCAGGTTGTTGTCCGTCAACGCCATCGGCTCTGCCAACGGACCCGAAACGGTTGGCGTAAAACTTACACCAATATCGCAACTCGCACCCGCAGCCAGTGTCGCTGGACTGGTGGATTCGCTATTGAGCACCGGACAGTCAGCCTGCCCTAAGCTGGTCAGAGTGAAATCAGGTCCAATGTTCGGGTTGCTGCCGGATGTGGGAATTGGAAAACTGAGCGCGGCGTTGCCGTTGTTTTCTACTGTCACCACCTGGGGGCTATCAGCGCTGGTGGTACCGACCGCGGTGTTGGCAAAGGTCAGGCTTGGCGGGTCAGTAAAGTCCTCTTTTAACACTCGATTGTTGGCCGTGTCGCCAATGTACAGATTTCCGCTCGAATCCACTGCGGCCCCCATGGGACCGATGAGGCTACTTAAGCCGCTTACCACAGTGCTCGTGACGTAGTTTCCAGCCGAAGGCGTTTCCTTCACTACATCTGTTGCAGAGACAATATAGACATCGCCGACGCCATCCACCGCAATAGCTGAGGGGTAGTTCAGCCCGGTCGTAACCAAAATGACGCTCTGGGTGTAAACGCCACCCGAGAGCGTTTCTTTCAGTACTCGGTTATTGCTTCCGTCAGGGATATAGACGTTACCGCTGCCGTCAACCGCAATGCTGACTGGGTTATGCACGCCGCTGGCGATCGTGCTCTGTGTATAGCCTCCCGCGCCTAGCGTCTCTTTCAAAATCTGCCCTGTCAAATTGCAGGCGATATAAACATTCCCACTGCTATCCACCGCTATACCCGCCGGGCCTCCCACTCCGCTCACGATCGTGCTCTCGGAATAACCGCTTGCTGCAGGGGTTTCCTTCAACACTCTATTGTTATCGCTGTCGGCTATATAAACGGCGCCGCTTCCGTCTACCGCAACACCATATGCAAAATTATGAAGATCGCTGGTGATGGTGCTTTGGGTATAGCCGCCCGCCGACGGGGTTTCCTTCAGCACACGGTCATTGTTGGAGTCAACAATGTAGATATTGCCACTGCCATCCACCGCGACTCCCGCTGGATCGGACAGTCCAATCGCTGGCACCATGCTCTGTGTGCCTGGCAAGAAGTTCACTTGCGGCCCCACACCTGTTCCCTGAACGTAGCCCGTAGCAACGGCATTGCCATTTGAAGCGGTCAGCACCACCGCGCCGGCGCGCGTGCCAGCGAACTTCGGCGTGAACGTGACGTTCACGATGCAGCTCTGGCCGGCCGAATATGTTGTGTTTGGCAAGCAAGTGCCCGAGCCGGCATCGGCGAAATCCAGCCCCGTTTTGCCCTGCGTCAAAACCGAAATTCCCCCCAGCGTTCCGCCGGCGTCGAATGTAAACGCCATTGAAATCGCGCCAGCGGTAACCCCGACATTCACTTGTCCAAAATTTGCGCCACTCGGTGTCAATTCGGTTATATCGGCGCCGTTGTTGACGGAATCGCCGACAAAAATATTTCCGCTTCCATCCAGTGTTACAGCCCCTGTTCCATTAAAGCTCCCTAGAATATCGATGGTCGGAGAAGACGGGATACTTCCATTCACGGCAAAAATCTCTTTCAACGCGTTGTTGCCTAAATCTGAAACATAGAGATTATCGTGGCCATCCACGGTGACTGCAGCCGGCAGATTGAATCCGCTCCCTAGCGTGAGAGTGGCGGGCGACGCGGGAATACTGCCGTTTACGGCAAGGACCTCTTCCACCGTATTGTTGGCGACATTGGTGACATAGACGTTCCCGCTGCGATCGACGGCTATGCCGAAGGGAGCATCAAAACTGCTTCCCAAACTTCTCGTCGTTGGCGAAGGAGGAATCACGCCATTTACGGCTAGGATCTCCTCGACGGTGTTGCCGTATAGAGTCGTGTAATACAAGTTGCCGAGGCCGTCCGTTGCCATATCACCGCCGGAGCAGCCGCTCCCTTGGATCGGCGCGACCAGGAATGGCCCGCTCCCCACGACACCGCTCCCGGAAGTCGAGACGATTTGAACAGCGCCGTTCAAGCCCAAAAACTTATAGATTGAATTGGTGTTGGCATCCAGCACATAGAGATCACCGGCGGAATTGAGCGCCAAGCCCGTAGGAGCAGACAAGGCGCCTTGATTCAGGGTATAAACGGTGCCGGTACTCGCCAGACGGACGTACAGCGTGCTGCCTGGATATGTACAACCCGACACATCGATTTTCTGGGCGGCCGCTTCGCGCCGACCATCTGTCAACTGCCGCACAGAGGAAGAATGCAGAGCAGTTGGGACATACCGGGCGCTATGACCTCTAGAAGCTAGTTGAGTAAAGGGATTCTGGCTGGTGAAATAGATATTTCCCTTCGTGTCCACAGCGACAGCCAGAACATTGGTGCCGATAGCCATATTGTTAGCGACACCGGCAGCAATAATTGCCTCAGCACCGTCGAAATGAGCTGTCTGGGCATCTGCCAGCACAGAAGCACTCAACAGGCCTAAGAAGGTAACCCATAGGACAGGGGCCGAGCAGATTCGAGCCCACCAGCCGCAGGTTCTGCGTCGGGAAGTAAAGACGAAGAGGCGAAAGATGCAGCTAAAAACAGAGGCAGCAATAGCTTGAAGAGACAACCAAGGCGCAGTGAGCATGGCCCATCGACTCCTGACAGAATGTGATCTGGGACATCCGCCAGCGATTTTCGATACAAACAGACACTAACTTGCGAGTGCTGCACTGCCCGCGGTCGATGCAGAGCCCAGGAACTCTATTGCTCGGAATACGAACAAAGCCTAACACACAACGCCAGATGGCGATGTGAAAAGATGACGGTAACTCGCCTCTGCTTCAGGAAGGCATCTAAGTAGCAATTAGATAGCTCTATCGGTTCCCATGACTGTTTGGAGGGCGCACGACGAGGGCAGCAGTTGACACATGTCCACGCGATATCGCTGGCGTCAGAATGATGTTGTATTTCGATTTAATCGAGAATCGTCGCAACGGCTATTTTAGCCGAGTTAGTTTCGCTCCGATAGCAGTGCTGCCTGCAGCATCGCCTTCGCGTAAGCAATATCGTACGCATTGCCTGTATAGCCGCCTCCGCCCGGATAGCCGGGGATCGGCCCGCGCTCGCGATCGTAGTCGAGCGCGCGAGGATGTTCGGGATAGAGCTCGCGTGTATATTTCACCTTCAGCAGTTCGCGCATCACAGCCAGCATATTTACATCTCCTTCATCGATAAATCCCTCCACATACTTGGCGTATGGCTTCATCACGCGGGGATTGCGATAGTGCATATGGTTGATGCGATCGCGGCTGCCGAAGTAGCGGCAAACTTCGACTGGGTCCTCGCCCATCTCGCGGGTCACGCCACAGTCGAAGGTGATGCCATTGGCGGGACTATCGACAATTTCGATGAGATGCTTCCATCCTGCAACTGTTCCCATAATCTGCTGCGAGCCACGGCTGAGCGGAAAAGGTGGATCATTGGGATGCAGCGCGAGCCGCACATTCGCTTTTTCGGCTACAGGAATCACAGCCTTCAAGAAATACGTTATGTTCGCCCACATTTCATCGAGGGTGTGAGCACCTTCGTCGGGCAACGGAGGCAGGTCTTTCATCCGATCGTAGTCTGATCCGGTTAGTCCGGCGCCGCCGCGTCCGGTTTCTTCGTAATAGCCTTCCATAGCACGATGCGCATAGAAGTTATATTCGACAATTGGAACGCCTGCTTTACCGGCGGCCTGGATCGATTGCCGAATTTTGTCTATTTCCTCATCGCGCCCAGGCCTGCCGTAAATCGTGTTCGGAAAGCCACTGATCATCAAGTTACCCAGAGTGATGCCGCCGGTCTTGAGCCTTTCCACAATTAACCGCAGCTGATCTGTGCCCCACGGTATTGCCGGTCCACTCGAAAGAGCATGAGAAATGCCGATCTGCAGAAGCCCACGAATCTCATGGTCCATCGAGCTTGCATGAAGATTGATGGCGGAGGCGAGTTTCGGAGTATCGGCACTCTCTTGTGGCATGCCATCCCCGATCCACCAGAGTCTCTCCTCTGCGTACGCGGCGGCGGCAAAGGGCCTGGTTGCGGAGGCCAGCGCGGCTGCCGCTATGGCCTTGATCACATTTCTTCGCGTGCAATCGGTTTTCATTGTGAAGTTGCTCCTTGAAAAGTTTCTCTTTGACGCAGAAGTGGAACGCGCCGCACGATCAGAAATGCACGCTTCGTATTTCGCGCGCTCTTTTGAGACGGTCGGCTTCGGCCTCGCATTCTGCCATACGGCGTTCGAACCTGTCCACAGCAGAAAGAGTCTGACTGCATCGGCCAGGAGTCTCACTATAAGCAGCGTCGGGTGGCAGTGGCGTTCAACGCCATTGCATGGCATGTGGCGATGGGTATAGAGTGGTCCGCATTACACGCATCCCTCCCACCCGAGGAGCCCATGAAGAGGTTGATTGCCGCTGCAATAATTTTCTTCGCGTTCACGACCGCCGTTCCGGCCTTTGCGCAGGTCAAACAGACAAAAGAGCAGATCCTGTTTTACACCGGCGACTGGAAGGGCGATCGCTTTCCCGATGGCCGGCCGAAGGTTTCCGACGATCTTCTCAAGCGCGCGCTGGATGTTTCCATTGAAGATATCTGGGATTTTCTACGCGGCCACGGGTACGAAAATCAGTTCGAGGGAAATTGGCAGGCTCTGCATATCGACAAGCCATTTTCAGGTCGCGCGCTAACCACGCAATATATGCCTGCGCGTCCCGATATGGCCAAGGCCGAAGCAGCTGAAGGCAAAGCCGAAGGCCGCGTAGCATGGGAGCTCAACAATAGCTGGCCGATCAAGGAACTTGTGGAAGGCGACGTCTACGTTGCCGACGGTTACGGAAAGATCATTGACGGCACGCTGATCGGCTCCAATCTCGGCAACGGCATCGCAGCGCACACGCACAACGGGTTCGTCTTTTATGGAGGAATCCGTGATGAAGCAGAGAATCGCGAGATTCCTAACTTCAACGGATTTTACAAAGGCTACGATCCCTCTGCCTGGCGGCAGGAGGAACTTACCTGCATCAACTGCCCCATCCGCATCGGCCGTGCCGTTGTGCTCCCTGGAGACCTTGTGATTGCCAATGCGCAAGGCGTCATCTTTGTGCCGGCAATTCTGGCAGAGGAGGCCGTCAGCTCCGCCGAGTTCACTAATCTGATGGATGCATATAATTTCGAGCTCAACCGTCAAGGCAAAAACGGCGGCCAGTTTGAAGGCGGCTGGAATGCCGAGAAGTTTGCCGGTTTCAAGCAATGGGTCGAGGCACATCCAGACCAGCTGAAGATGGCCAAGGATGAATTCGAGAAGATGTACTCCGAGCACGTCGATCGCGTGATCCATCGCAGTCGATAGCGATTCGTCGGCCTTGCCATCTGCGACCGCGGAGTACAATCACCTCGGAGCATCCCGCTTCCAGGCCGCCTACTTCCGCGTAGAAGGTTGCCTGGCATGCAAGTCCGGACCCTGAAAATTCTCTCTTCCAAGGGCGATCATTGCGCGCGAGGCGCAGTGCGACATCGCGACAAAACGCATCTCAGTCACTGAGCCTCTTCGCATAGTAGAAGAAGCGATCCACGGCCACGCAACGGAGGGCCGAATCCATAAAGGATCCATAGAAATGGCACAACCAATTAAAAAGGACAATCCAAGCTCCAGCGGCAGGCGCGATCCGATACCTGCGAATCGTTCGGAAGAGGAGATCGGCTCTGCGCAGACCCCGAACAGAAAGAATCTCGTCCAGCAGATGCGTAAGCTCGATGCGACATCAGAAGAAGAAGTGGATGCGCTCAGAGTCAATTTCGCTCAGGATGGCGAGCCTTTTGACCCGCGAGATGGTTCCGGTGAGGTCGTAGATGATCTTGCGGAGGAGAAAATTGCCGAGTTCACAGAGGTAGGTCCGTTGCAGGGTGACTATGGGGCGGTGAGCCTTGTGCCGGGCCGCGACGATACCAGCCGAACGTTGCGCAAACATCATTGGAACACCGAGATTGCTCGTGCTGAGGATGTGGTGGAGGGCAATCTTGACGAGCCGCGCGATGAGGAGGTCATCGAGCGCAAAGTCGACGAGGGCACCGCTGGCTGACACGCGATCGGCCGACTTCGCCTTCAATGCCGCTGCGATTCACGCGAACGTTCCTCAGCTCCGCTGCGCGATCGCGTAGTACGGCTGATTGGAGAGCGTGGGGTTGAGTCCCGGATAGAGCCACGCCGAATCGGCCGCATGCGCCAATGCGAAATAGTACTGCAGTGGATACGGCGACTGCGTGTAGTCAGCCGGAATCGCAGCGCTATAGTTGCCGCCGCTGCTGCTCATCTCGACGGAGCGCCACCGTTCAGCCTGATTCACATGGCGATAGTAGAGGCTCACAGAGCTCGGCACAGTCGCACCAGATCCAGAGATTTGCAGCGATACGTTAAGCGCCTGACCCGGATGAAAGCTCTCAGCAGGCGTATGGACGCACTGCACAGCAGGCCGACTGGGCTTGCCCTCTGCAGCGCGGACAGCCTGTGCTGCATTCTGCGCCGATCCGCTTGAGGCGGGCGGAGATTGCAGCTTCTGCTCCATCGCAGCAATATCTGCATCAATCCCCTCCAGCCGATCGGCCCAATGGCCGCGACGCATCGGCACGTCTCCGTAGCTCACATCGGCAACGTAAACGCGGCTCGCGCGATCAGCCATCTTGGCCCACGCCGTGCGCGCCTTCTTATATTGTTCGAGGGCAAGCTTGCCGGCGTCTGCATTGCCGGTCTGCTGGTAAATCTCATAGAGCACACCGCTGCGCACTTTGGCTGCGAAAAAGGCGCCGAGACCATTCTGAATGAGAACATCCTCTTCGATGCGACGAAACTCGGCAGAACTGGATGATGTTGCCTTCGCGCGAGCCTTGGCCAACGCTTCATTGGAAGCGGCGGTGAAATCTTCAATCCACTGCGCCATCTCAATCGGCGAGTACTTGGGATTACTGCGGCCGGCGAGGAGGTCTTGCACGTGCTCCACAATAGTTGAAAAGATCTGCGGATCGAGCGGGCTCACTGTGCCGAAGACCTTGGGGTCGGGTGTATCCCCGTAGGGTGAGCGCTCGCTACCCAGCACGATAGGCTGATTCGTATACAACTCCGCCCAGAATGCGTGATTCGATGCTGACGGCAGATGCGCCGACGTAATCAGCGCGAGAATGCGGCTGGAGTTGGCGAGCGCCGTCTCGACTGCCGTGGCGCCATGGCCGAAGTTGCTTTTGAGATACCGTCGCGTTGTATCTAGATCGGCGTCGGGATCGTAAAGCTTGCGACCCCACACACGATAGTAGTACTCATACTTTTCCCAATCCGCTTTCGGATTGAGCGAAGCATCCGCATAAGCGCAGCGGCCTCCGGCATGGCCCGAGCCTTCACGTCCCTTGAAGGTCAACGGCTCCATCAGATCGAGACCCAATGCGCCGCATAAATGCGACGTGCGTCCATAAGCTGCGGCCATCTCAGGATCGGCGCAGAGCAGATGCCGCTGCGTTCCGGGCCACAGACGGAAGAGCACTTTAGCGCGGCTACCTTCTTGAAAGAAATCGCCATAGCCATAACGCGTAAACAGTCGCGAGCCGCCACTCAGACTGAACAGCTTTGCATCATCGTGGTGATTGGGGTTCGGAATCTCAAGCGCGCGGATATCTGCCTGTTCATAGCCAAGGCTCTGATGCTCGGCGGAGTATTTAGCTCCCAGCGTGACGGGCATACCAGTCGCGGTCGCGATGTCGATCATTGTCTGATTCACGCCCTTGGCATGCATGTCGATCTCGATCGTCCGGCCGGCGCCTGCGATAGCTTCGAAGAGCGTCTTCCAGAAGGGATAGCTGCCCTCCGGGATGCCGCTCTCGCCATGAACGCGCATGGTGAGTCCTTGAATCTGCGGACACTCCTTCAGAATGATTGCCAGTGCATCGCGGCAGTAAGCGGCGTGCGTTTCCGGCGTAAGACCATCGATATGGTGATAGGCATTCGGGCTAGCCGTCCATTCGTAGGCATGCGTCCAGATGCCCAGTTGAAAATGCAGGCCGCGCTTGCCGGTCTCGGCGGCGATAAACTTCAGCATCTCGAAGTTGCGATCCCGCTCGTCATTGCTGAGCGGCACCGGCTGTGGCAACACTTTGCCGTCTGCCGACCTCAACTGCATCACGCGTACGCTACTGTATCCCGGAACCTCAAAGAGGTACGGATAAGGCAGGTGCAGATAGTCGTCCGTTACGCCGCGCGGAAAGTCGTATTCGAGGCCATAGGCCAGACAGAAACGGTTGAACCGGCTTGCCACGAGAGTATCGAGATAAGCCGGCCAAAACTCCTTGTCGTAGTACCAGGGCTTGTCTTCGAGCTCGCTGCAAAAATAACGGCTTACGCAACGAATTGGATTCGCGGGCCTCTCTTCGATCGTTTCGGCTATATGCAGCGCAGCCAAAGGATCAGGCCCGAACTGCGCGCGCTCCGCCAATTCAAGCAAGCCGTAGACGAATCCACGCTCATTGGCCCCGGAAACGAGAATCGCTGGCGCATCCGCCACATGGCCTGAAGCCATGCGGAGGCTGTCCGGAGTCGTAAGATCCGATCCCGCAGCAAAGCCCTTCGCCAGTGGCGAGGCTGCACTCGCCACCACAACGCAGAAAGCAGAGCCTGAGGCCCGCTCAGCTGGGTCCACGATCTCGCAATTCACACTTTTGGCTGCGAGAGCCTGCTTCAGCTTCTCTGCGGCCCGCTTGACCGGATTACCGGAAACAGCTGAACTGCCGGCATCCACGATGATCGAGACGCGGCCAGAAGGCGCCGCAACAGCGCCGTGCGCGAGGCTAAAAACAGTGGTGGCGCCGGCAAGCTTCAAAAACTCTCTGCGCCGCATTGCGGAAAGCGAGTCAAGTGTCATTCGTCTGGATTCCTCTGTGCTGACCGTTGGTCCATTTCCATTGTGTGAGCGCTCTGCGTGCAGAACGCGAACTGGCGAGAATTTTACCGCTCCACGATAGGGCGCTCTCGCGCAGAATCGAGAATGCCATCCCGACCCTGCGCGGAGAGTCTTCTGCGGCTCAGAAAGTAAACTTCAAAGCTCCTTGCAAGATGCGTGGATCGCCCGCCGTCGTAATGCGGCCGAAGTTGCTGGAGGACTTGTTCAGGTTCGGCACGAGCGAGACTCCGGTAGAAGGAGTCGGTCCGCCGAAGTTGGGATGATTGGTCACATCGAACGCCTCTACGCGCGCCAGAACGTTGAAGCGCTCTGTGATTTTAAAGGTGCGGCTCACGGCTGCATCCACATCAAAATAGCTGGGCGTGCGCAAACTGTAGTGGCCTGCATTGCCAAATGTGCCGGTCGCATTTGCCACGTAGGCCGCAGGATTGACCCATTGAAAGAGGGCCTTGGTGTGACCGCTGTTGGCGTACTTCGCTACGCCCGGCACAACGTTCGGCCGGTCGAGGCCGATGCCCGTGAGCGAGTTGTCCGTTCCAGTCGTCGGATTGACTGGGAAGCCCGTCTCATAGCGCATCAGCGGAGCAATCTGCCAATCGCTGAGCAGGAACGAGGCCAGACGGCCACCGCTATTGAAGCGGCTCACGTAAACCACACTGGCGTTGAAAAGATTCGGCACATCGTACGTGCACGGGCCGTAGTCGCCCCTAGGATTCGCCGGATTTTGAATGGTGGGTCCGCCCAGCGAAGTCACCGGGACAACGCCGTTGCACTTCGACCATGTGTAGTTCACGAGGATCGTGTAGTTGTCCGCAAAGCGATGCTCCATCGATGCGAGCATTCCCTCATAGTTGGCGCTGATGCCGTTGTAACCAAAATCCGTAGCAGAGAAATACGCACCATTGGCCTGATTGATCAGACTCAGGAAACGCCGTGCCTGCGTGTTCTTGGTGCTCGAGCAGGCTGTCCCATTTGCGCCCGGAGCAACCGTAAGCGCGCCGCAGGTGCCGGCCCCTGTCCAATTGCCGGGAATATATACGGCCGGATTGATCTCGTTGCCGACCATCAGGTGCGAGGTCTCATTGCCGAGATAGGTGATCGAAGCGATCCAGTTCTGCGCAAACTGGTGCTGGATACCGAGGTTCCATGTCTTCGTCGTCGGCGGAAGGGCTTTGGTGGCGAGGAACGTATCCGTCGAGTTGAGCGGGAAGACGTAGTTCTTCGGCGGGAACAGTGGGAGCGGAAACGGATTGCCACCCGGCACATTGCCCCACGGATTGTGGAACTGATAAGGGCCGCTTGTTTCGCTTACAGTCACACCCCAGGGCGCATTTTGACCGGTGACACGATAGGTAAGGAAGGTTCCCAGCGAGTCGAACAGAATGCCACCGCCGACGCGGATCGTCGTGCGGCCGTCGCCGCGCGGATCCCAGACGAAACCAAGGCGAGGCGACAGGTTCATCCAGTGGTCCTGTGTAAATCCCTTAGGCACGCCGCGATCGCCATAGAAGTACTGACCCGGAGGCGCGAAAGGAAAGACGCTGCTGACGCGACCTGCCGTGTAGCCGGCCAGATCAAAGACGCTTCCGCGGTTGAAGTAATCCTGCGGAGGCAGTGTCGGTTCCCAGCGCAAGCCAGCGTTCATCACCAGGCGCGGCGTGATGTGCATCGTATCCTGCGCGTAGAGTTCAATCAGCGTCTGGCGATAGGAGAAGTCCTGCTGCAGCGTCTGCGTAAAGTTGTTCATCGTGCCGGTCAGAAAATCGAGCAGCGGATCGTTGCTGTACTGGCCGTTGAAGCTGAACGTGCCGGAGTCGTTATATTCGTCGTTCTGATTGTCCTGCGTGCGAAAGACATCGACGCCAAGGGCGATCTGGTGTTTGCCGCGCACAAGATCCACGTCGTCTGCTTCCTGGAAGGAGTTGACGCCCCACTTTGAGTAACCACTGCCGCCAGTCGTAAAGCTGCTGCTGACCGCGAGTTGCAGGTTGTCTTGGGCTAACGGCGGCGTCCAGATGTTCTGAACTCCCAGCTTGGCAGGATCGATGCCATTGGTATTCGGGAAACGCGCAACGAACTTGCGGCCGAAGGTGAAGTGGAAGGAGTTTAGCGTATTCGGGTTGATCGTGTACGTCTCGCCGAGCACGAAGGTCTGCGGCCTCTGGTCCACGCCCAGCGTTGTGGTGTAGAGATAGTTCGTTGTGCTGAACGGCGCGGGCTGATTGTAGTTGTCCTGCAAGTAGCGGCCATACAGGCTGTTCTTGTGATTGATCGTCCAGTCGACGCGGGTCACATACTGGCGCGCGTTATAGATCACCGGCACGCCGTACTTGAGATTGCCGCACTGATCCGCTGAGGAGATAGGAAGGTATTTAGTGGCAAACAGAACCGTTGAAGGATCGAAACGGGACGGGCTCAGATAGTCGTTCGCCAGCGGCGTGCTCTTCGGCCCGAGCGCCGGATCGTAGATATTGCGATGCGCTTTGCTGGTTTGGCAAGCTGCGCTTTCGAGCGCACTAAAGTCGCCATTCAACGCCGCCTGCGTGGGAATGATTGCGTTGCTGCCGGAGGGATTCTGGCGAACGATCGTCTCCTGAATGCCGCCAAAAAAGAACAGCTTGTCACGAATGATGTGTCCGCCGAACGTGCCGCCGAACTGGTTGCGCTTCAGGCTGTCTTGCGCATTGGCGAAGTAGTTGATCGCGTTGACGTCGCCGTTGCGGACAAACTCAAAGAACGACCCGTGCCACTCATTCGATCCCGATTTCGTGACGGCATTCACTACGCCGCCGGGATGCAGCCCGTTGCGGGCCGGTAGAACGCTCGTCTCCACGCTGAACTCAGCTAGCGCATCGGGAAACGGAAACGGCATGTTCACGTTCGTGAAGCTGTCGTTATTGTCGCCACCGTCGAGTACGTAGTTGGTGGTGTCGCCCGCGCTGCCGGCAATAGCGATGGACTGCGAAGTATAGAAGCTCTTATTGCCGGTGTTGGTGCCGTCGGAGTGATTGACCGCGGCCCCTGAGATGGTGATGAGCTGCGTGGGATCGCGGCCATTGAGCGGCAGTTCCACGATGCGCTGGCGGTCCATCACCTGCGAGATCGTGTTCTGCTGCGTTTGCACCATGGTGGCGTCAGCTTCCACCTCCACCTTCTGCGTGTCGGCGCCCACCTTCATCGACACATTGACCTGCACCGCGTCATTGACCCGCAGCGCCAGGCCTTTCTGCACATAGGTCTGAAAACCAGGCGCTGTCACCTGGATTGAATACGGACCAATGGGCAGACTGGGGAAACTGTAACTGCCATTTGCATCCGTTACAGCCATGTGCGTCGCGTTCGTGTCAGTAGCCGTGATCATGACCTGCGCACCGGCCAGTACCGCGCCAGAAGGGTCCGTAACGCGCCCTGTGACGGACGCAATCGAAACTGCCTGGGAAAAGACCCGGACGCTGCCGAGCAGGAGCATCAGGACTGCGAGTGGCCCAACGGAGATGAGAGATCGGGTCAAAAATGGACGGAATGTTAAGCGGATCGAAAACATGGGGATGAAGACCTCCTCGAACACCTTGCCTGCCCCTGCGCTGGGGTTGATCTTGTCTCACCGCTTGCATTCTTCAGAGGAAGCCGGAAAAACCTCTCTGAAGAGCGAAGCAAGCGGCGAAGAATTTGAAAAACCAAGCAGCCTGCCCTTTGCGTTAGGTTTTGGCTCGATCTATTGCGCAAGAAAGCGAGTCGAACATTTCTCACTGGCTCTTCTCGCAACTGCCAAACACCGATCCCGCAGGATTTTCTACATGGGCGACGCGGCGAAATTTGTTCGATGGAAGACTAGGCATATGGTCCTACCATTGTCAAGATCGAAAATGGGACGCGCAGCAATACGTGGTTTATAGGCGCGCAGATTGCGCAGCGAAGCAGCTGCAGAAAACGCGCCTACCTGCAATTTAACGTGCCGCGCGGCGCGCTTGTTTGCCTTCACCGGCAGGCTTTACGCTCTGCTTTGCACGCCGGTTTTCAGCGCCTCCTTCGGCCCGAACATAACGCTGCAGCACGGCTTCAAGATGCGCGTGCATGGCTGCGCGCGCATCTTCCGCATTGCGGCGTTCAATGGCTTCCACAATCGCTACGTGCTCCTGCGTCGAAAGCGGCATCGCGTTCGGCAGCAACAGGACTTTGGGAAGCACACGCACAAGATGACCTCGGATCATCGAAACCAGATCGAAGACCAGAGCGTTACCCGACGCATTCGCCAGCGCGACATGAAACTCGACATCGAGAACCGCGAACTTTTTCGCGTCCTTGGCCGCAGCTTTCATCTTGACCAGGAGCGCTTGAAATTTCTCGATATCATCGTCTGTCGCGCGAAGAGCGGCATTCGCCGCGGAAACACCCTCAAGCGCGATGCGCACTTCCATCAGATTTTCGATGTCGTGCCGCTCAGTGATCAGACGCCACTCGACAATCTTGCGCAGGAACTTGCCGCCATCTGCTGCTACTGAGGTTCCGTCCCCCACTCGCGCATTCAGCACGCCTACGATGGAAAGGCAGCGAAGCGCCTCGCGTAGCGAGGAACGGCTGGCGCCGAAGTGCGCGCACAACTCGCGCTCCGATGGCAGGCGCTGCCCGGCCTTCAGATCGCCGGTCGAGATCAGATCAATGATCTGCTTTGCAATCTCTTCACTGATGGAAATCTTTGTGATTGGCCTGATCTTCGATCCGACCATGCGGGTGCTGGTTTCAAGGGGCTTTTTCATCGTAGGAACTCGAAGGCCTTTCCCGGAATGTTGTATCTTGCTCGCATCAAGGCGACTTTTCACTTTTCAGCGGCTACTTGCCGCCGGGCAGGCACAGAGTAGAGTATGGTCGGACCAATGTCAATTGAGAAACCCGTATCCATCGTACTACTACGGCTGCCGAATGCATCGCCGCCTTGCTCCACTTATTCGATTCAGGAGCCGGTGCGCCGTGCTAGACTTCCGATGCGTTTTTCTGCGCGTGGATTGAAGCTCGTTTCGAGCCACACCGCTCATCGTGAAGCCTAGGAGGTACTCATGACCATCCATCCCTCAGGTATATCTTCGCTTTCGCGCCGCCAATTTCTTCAATCCGCTGGCGCAGCTGCGCTTCTCGCGAACGGTACTCTGGGCCGCGCCGCCCGCGTCTCTGCATCCAATCGCATTACGCTCGGCGTCATCGGATGGGGCATGATGGGACCTTCCAACACGAAGGTCTTTCTCGAGCAAAACGACTGCCAGGTAATAGCCGCCTGCGATCTCGATAAGAATCACCTCCAGGCCGCAGTCGACACCATCAACACGCACTATGGCAACTCAGACTGCAAGGCCTATCACGATTACCACGAGCTGCTCGCACGCGATGACATGGATGCGGTGATGATCGCGATTCCGGATCACTGGCACGCGATCGTTGCCATCGAAGCCGCAAACCGCAAGAAGGATATCTACGGCGAAAAACCGCTTGCGCGCACCATCGCCGAGCAACAGGCAATTGTGCGCGCGGCCCAGAAAAACTCCATCATCTGGCAGACAGGCTCATGGCAGCGCTCGCTGCCCACATTTCACAAAGCGGCGGAGATTGTCCGCAACGGCCTCATCGGAAACGTCGTGCGGGTCGAGGTCGGTCTGCCGCCTGGACATCATGATTTCGCTGGTACTGAGCCCGCGCTCCTTGCAAAGCTAGCCACTCTTCCTGAAAAGATCACAGATCCCTCGCTCGTTCGCCCTGGAACGCCAGGATGGAATCTTGCCGTCAGCGATCCTCCGGCTGAGCTCGACTACGAGCACTGGATTGGCCCCTCCAAAATGGAGCCGTACATCGAAGCGCGTGTGCACAAGAACTGGCGCTGGAACTACAACACCGGCGGCGGCCAGCTGATGGACTGGATCGGCCATCACGGTGACATTGCCCACTGGGGGCTCGGCTTCGATCTCTCCGGCCCCTCCGAGGTTGAGGGCCATGGCGACTTCCCCGCCCCTGACGCGCTCTGGAATACGGCAACGAAGTATCACGTCGAATACCTCTATCGCAAAGAGGTCACCGGCTATGCCAACGATGTGCACATCTCGATCGCGGGCGGCTCTGGCGCCATCAATATGGGCACCAAGTGGATCGGAACCGACGGTTGGGTGTGGGTGGATCGCAGCGGCTTTGACGCATCCAACCAGGACTGGGTCAAGATGGATTCTCTGCCCGACGATCTGCGCAAGATCAGGCTGTACGAATCTGCAGAGCACCGCCGCAACTTTCTCGACTGCGTGAAATCGCGCAAGCCCACCATCACGCCGGTCGACGTGGCGCACCACTCCACCATTCCCGGCCATCTTGGCCTGATCTCGATGATGGTGGGCCGCAAGCTGCGCTGGGATGTGCGCGAGGAGAAGATTCTGGACGACTCGGGAGCATGCGGTCTGCTCACGCGGGCCTATCGCACGCCTTATCAACTGGCCTGATCCGCGCAGTAGGGGTGCCGCACCTCGAACTCGTCCGCGTCTGTCCATTAGAGAGACGCGGACTCGCTGACTCGCGAACTTGCTAACCCTCTGCCCACGTCTGCTAGCCTTGCCTCTAAGCAGCTCGTCTGAGAGCAAGTACTTATGGCCGCGAAATTCCAGGGCTTCGACTTTCTCCAAATCGATCCAAGCTTGTCTGAGGAAGAGCGCCTCGTGCGCCGCACCGCGCGCGACTTCGTCGATGAAAACGTGCTGCCGATCATCGAAGCCTGCTTTCGCGAAGACCGCTTTCCGCGTGAGTTGGTGCCCATACTCGGCGAACTTGGCTTTTTCGGTGCGACAATCGAGGGCTATGGCTGCGCGGGCATGTCGAATGTCGAATATGGACTCGTTATGCAGGAGCTCGAACGCGGCGACTCCGGCCTGCGCAGTTTTGTCAGCGTGCAGTCGGCGCTGGTGATGTATCCCATCTACACTTTCGGCTCGGACGAGCAAAAAAACACCTGGCTGCCTGCGCTCGGCCGCGGTGAAAAGATCGGTTGCTTCGGACTGACCGAGCCGGGCTTCGGGTCCAATCCCGGAGGAATGACTACACGCGCCCGCCGCTCCGGTTCCGGCTACGTTCTCAACGGCGAAAAGATGTGGATTACCTCCGGCTCCATTGCCGATGTCGCCGTCATCTGGGCCAAGCTGGAAGACGAAGATACGGAAGGCGCTGACTCAGGAAAGAGCGTGCGCGGATTTCTCGTGGAGACGGACCGCCCCGGATTTTCCGCACGCGATGTGCATGGAAAATGGTCGCTGCGCGCTTCTGTCACCAGCGGCCTTTCGCTGCAGGATGTGCGCGTACCCGAATCGAATCTGTTGCCCGGTACTGCAGGCCTTAAGAGCCCGTTGATGTGCCTCAACCAGGCACGTTATGGCATCGGCTGGGGCGCCATTGGAGCGGCGATGGCCTGCTATGATTCGGCGCTGCACTACGCCAAAATCAGAAAACAATTTCACGGCCAGCCGATTGCCTCACACCAGCTCGTGCAGGAAAAACTTGTCTGGATGGCGAGTGAAATCTCCAAAGCGCAGTTGCTCTCGCTGCACATCGGCCGTCTGAAAGACGCAGGCAAGGTCGGCCATCAGCACATCTCCATGGCCAAGCGAAACAACGTGTGGATGGCGCTTGAAACGGCTCGCATGGCCCGCGACATTCTCGGCGCCAACGGCATCACCGAGGACTACCCCGTCATGCGCCACATGATGAACCTCGAATCCGTGAAGACCTACGAAGGCACGCACGACATCCATACACTCATCCTCGGCCAACATCTCACCGGTATCGCCGCCTACTAGCCCAGACCTGAGCGATCTCAAATCGCCCTTGCTTCACACTTAAGGATTTTCTGTATAATTCGTGCCGCGAAGAAAATCCGTGTTTGCGTGGATTCCTTCTTCTACGCAGACACATTACTGTTCGTCTTCATCAGGAGAGTTGCATGTTGTCGGATAACGTCGTACTCGCGCGCAGAAAGTTCCTGCTTTTCACTGTGCTGATTGCCGCTTCCATTCCCGGCAGATCCGGGCTTGCGCAGGCGCCCGTCACGATTACCGGTGCGGTCACAATCGTGGAAAGTGCGCAGGAGTCCGGGCCCGTCCAGCGTGCAACGAAAGACCTGCAGAAAGATTTCACGAAGGTCTTCGGCCAGGCGCCGAAGGTGGTGAATTCCCTCATGGACGCTGGCCCGGTGGCGATCCTGATTGCGCAGCGCGAGAATGTGCCCACGGGCGTGGACTGTGCGACGACGGCTAACCCCGAAGCTTTTGCCTTCTCCATGGCCAGTGTCGGAGGCGCAACGAGCGTCATCTGTCTTACCGGCGCGGATATGCGCGGCACGATCTATGCGATCTACGGATTCTCGCAAGCAGTGCTCGGCGTGGACCCGATGTACCTGTGGACCGATAAAGAACCGGCAAAACGCGTCTCGATTCCGCTGCCGAAAGACTTCACTAAAACCTATCCGAGTCCGGTCTTCAAATATCGCGGCTTCTTCGCGAATGACGAAGACCTGCTCACCGGCTGGGTGATTCCCCCCAAAGGCGAGCAGGACGGCATCGCATTAAGCGTATGGGATCAGATCTACGAGACGATTCTGCGGCTCAAAGGCAACATGGTGGTGCCGGGAACGTGGACATTTCCGGACGATGCGCCGGTGCATGCGGCAACAGAGCGCGGGCTGATCATCAATCAGCATCATGCGATTCCGCTGGGCGTAAACGTGGCCCGCTGGCCCTCAGACGTGCCGTACAACTTCTCGGCGCATCCTGAGATTCTGGAGCGCGCGTGGACCAATGCCGTCGCCGAGTACAAGTCGGATGAGGAGATTCTGTGGTCGGTGGGGCTGCGCGGCCTGTCAGACTCGAGCTACGCCACGCTCGACCCTAGCGTGCGCGACAACGATCCCCTGCTCGGCCAGCGTATCAGCGACGCCATTGCCGTGCAGATGAAGATTGTGCGCGCCAAGTATCCCCATGCGCAGTTCGTCACCGATCTCTGGCAGGAAGGTGCTCGCCTGATGCGCGAGGGGTATTTGAAAATTCCGCCGGAAGTGAGCCTGGTATGGGCCGATACGGGTTACGGTGACATGCAGGACGACGGCAAAGTGGCCGCAGGGCAAGGCATGTACTTCCACGTAGCCATGATGAACGGCCAGGCGAACCAACTCTCTGAAATGGTGCCGGTAGACCGGATTCAGGAAGAGCTGGGCCGCTACATCAAGGCCGGCGCCACCTCGTACTTCCTCGTGAACACGAGCGACCTGCGTCCCGTGGCCATGACAGCCCGTGCCGTGATGGAAACTGCATGGGGTGGTGTGCCGCCGGAAAAAGACGCAGATGCCGCCTATTACCGCGAGTGGGCAAAGGAAGAGTTCGGCGCCAAGTCAGCGGATGCGCTCGCCTCGATCTACAAGGACTACTTTGCCGCACCCTCGCAGCGCAGGCCGTTCTTCGGCTTCGGCGTGACCTCGGCCGGCAACGCACCGCCACCGCCGCCGGCCATCGACTTTACGCGCTGGGACGGCGATCAGCACTACCATTCGGAAGCGCGACGGCTCATTCTCGATGATTTAAGCATGCACCAGGTTCTCGCGATTCCCAGTCAGTCGCCAAAGTGGACACAGCCCCGGGTGCTGCCCTCGGGTACAGCCGAGATGCGCGAGCGCGCACTCGAGAACGACATTCAGGATGGCGAAGAGGCCGCTCCGCGCTGGGACGCGGTGTGGAATAAGGCGCTCGCGGCGGAAAGTCTTGTTGACCCTGCACGGCGTCAGTACTACCAGGCCGAAGTGCTGACCATGATCACCATCAACCGCGACAGCAACCGCATGCTGCTTGAACTGGCCAGGGCCATGAAAGATGCAAACGCCGGCGACAAGCAGAAAGCCGAGACCGAAGCGTCCGCCTCACTGACTGCATTGGATGCGATCCAGAAATCCATGGCGCTGGCCGAATATGGCAAGTGGAAGAACTGGTATCGTGGCGACTGGCTCACCGGGGTTTACCGCACGCATGAGCTGGTACAGGATTATCTGAACCACCTGAAAGATCCCATGGCTAAGCTGCCGGCCCCCGCCTCTTGGAGCGGATGGGAGGCGTACTCGCACATCATGGCGTATGAGGGCGACCGGTCGGTGGATGTGCATTGAGGCGGCTCGGTGAGACTCAATCTGTTCAGGATGGGTGCAGTCAGATAACGGTACTCATTTTGCGCTTGCCCGCAAATAGGCGCATACTGCGTCCATGGCCACGCTGTACTCCGCAACACGGGTACAGCGGTTTTTCTGTCCAAAACGTCTTATAGTCACGATCGGCTTAAAGTAGCCTGTCGACAGGAGCTATCGAATGGCTGCAGCCAACTCGCTTCCCCAAAGTCTCGGAGAACTGCGCGCCAGCACGCAATTCTCTGAGGCGCGCCTGAAGACACGAAGCGTCAAAGACGAGATGCGCGCGAATCTGCTTGCTCGCCTGAAGGCGCGCGAAACCATCTTTCCCGGCATCGTGGGCTATGAAGATACAGTTGTCCCACAAATCGTGAACGCAATCCTCTCGCGGCAGAACTTTATTCTGCTCGGACTGCGCGGCCAGGCGAAGAGCCGCATTCTGCGCGCGCTGACCGCGCTGCTCGATGAGCAAATGCCTTATGTGACCGGATGCGAGATTCGCGACAATCCCTATGCGCCACTGTGCAAGCGCTGCCGCGATCTGATTGCGAGTAAGGGCGACGCCACACCGATCGCCTATATTTCACGCGATGACCGCTATGTAGAAAAGCTGGCGACACCGGACGTGACGGTAGCCGATCTCGTTGGCGATCTCGATCCCATCAAGGCTGCCCGTGGCGGCGAAGATCTTTCGAGCGAGCTGACCATGCACTACGGCCTTCTGCCGCGCGCCAATCGCGGCATCTTCGCCATCAATGAGCTGCCTGATCTCGCAGGCAAAATTCAGGTAGCGCTGTTCAACATCATGCAGGAAGGCGATGTACAGATCAAAGGCTACCCGGTGCGCCTGATGCTCGATGTGGCGCTCGTCTTCAGTGCGAATCCTGAAGACTATACCGCCCGCGGCAAGATCATTACTCCGCTCAAAGACCGCATCGGCTCGGAGATTCGCACACACTATCCAGAGACTCTCGAAGAAGGCATCGCCATCACCGCACAGGAGGCTTGGGCTGCCCGTGGCAGCTCTGTCATCGAGATTCCGCAATATGTGCGCGAAGTGGTGGAACAGGTGGCCTTCTCGGCGCGCGAAGACAAAAAGGTGGACAAGCGGAGCGGCGTGAGCCAGCGGCTGCCGATCTCCACTATGGAGCTGGTGATTTCGAATGCCGAAAGGCGTGCGCTGCTGAATGGCGATGCTCTCGTGTTGCCGCGCATCAGCGATCTCTACGCGGCGATGCCGGGCATTACCGGCAAGCTGGAGCTTGAATACGAAGGCGAGATGCGCGGAGCCGACACTGTAGTGCAGGACCTGATCCGCACCGCGGCCAGCAAGATCTACGATCGCTACTTCGCCGATGAAGACACGCAGCAGATCGAGCAGTGGTTCAACCTGGGCGGCACCGTCAAGCTCGATGAGAACCAGTCCTCGGCCGATGCGCTCAAGGATCTGAAGCAGATCCAGGGATTGCTTGAGAAGCTGGCGCCTCTCGGTGTCAAAGCTTCCGATCCCGCACCGCGCGTAGTAGCCGCAGCGGAGTTTCTGCTGGAGGGCATGGTGGCGCACCGCAAGCTCAGCCGCAACCAGGAACATGGATTTTCTGCGCAGGAAGGCCGTCGCCGGCCCGAGCACGAAGAGAATACGCGTGAGCGGCAGGAGATGGAGAACGAGTACGAAGACTGGCAGCGTTCGCGGCGCGGCGGACGTAGAGGCGGATTGAACTGAGTTGCCGTTCAGCGTCAATATTCAATCCGCGTAGTTGAGGGATCATTCGTATGAAGCGCGTGCGCTACACAAAATTCACCGGCGATCTGGCTTCTGAGATCGATCTCGAAGATCTGCTGAAGGCGCTGTCGGATTATCTGCTTGACTCGGGCTTCTACGATCCCTTTACGCGCTTTCAGGACCTCGATCACACGCTTGATGATCTTCGAGAAGCGTTGCGGCGCGTACTCGAACAAAGTGATTTTCTCGATGAGTCTATGCGCGAGAAGATTCAGCAGATGGCCGCCGAGGGCAAGCTGGACGAATTAATCGAAAAGCTGATCGAACGCATGGAGCAGGAGAACTATATCTCCTCAACCATGCCGCGCGATCGCACGCAAGCCTCGAATGTGGATGGGCACGTGGGTGAAGTACAAGGCGAGGTGCGCTTTGAGGTGACGGACAAGAGCCTCGATTTTCTGGGATTCAAGACCCTGCGCGATCTGCTTGGCTCGCTGGGCAAATCGAGCTACGGCCGGCACGACACGCGCCACTGGGCTACCGGCATCGAGGCCAGCGGCGCGTCCAAGCGCTACGAATTTGGCGATACGCTGAACCTCGACGCGCCTACGACGCTCAACTCAGCCATTGCGCGTGAGGGCATTGGGCTTCCGCTGAATCTGGAATACGACGATCTGCATGTGCATCAGTGCGAGTATCAGAGCTCCTGCGCCACGGTGGTGATGCTCGATTGCTCGCACTCGATGATTTTGTACGGTGAGGATCGCTTTACGCCGGCGAAGCGCGTCGCCATGGCGCTCTCGCATCTCATTCGCACGCAGTATCCCGGCGACTCGCTCTCACTGGTGCTGTTTCACGATTCAGCCGAAGAAATGCCGGTCTCGCATCTTGCCCGCGTGAAGGTTGGTCCGTGGCACACCAACACACGCGAGGGGCTCCGGGTCGCACAGCGAGTCCTTGCACGTCAGCGCAAAGACATGAAGCAGATCGTGATGATCACTGATGGCAAGCCTTCGGCGCTCACGCTTCCTGATGGGCGGATCTACAAGAACCCCTACGGCCTCGATCCGCTGGTTGTGAGCGAGACACTCGAAGAAGTGGCGCGCTGCAAGCGTTCGAACATCATGATCAATACCTTCATGCTCGCCTCCGACTTCGGCCTGGTGCAATTTGTGCACCAGGTTTCGCGCATGTGCCGCGGCAAGGCCTACTTCACCACGCCCGATACATTGGGTCAGTACTTATTGATGGATTATATGCAGGGTAAGTCAAAAACCATACACTAAATACTTCGAGTTAATGTACCAGTAACATCGCGAATCGATTTACAACTTATCGATATCATCAAAGGTAAGTGCCTTCATTTAGGAGACCCTAGACAAGGGCTTCGCATCTTAGCCACACAGTTCGACATTTCTCTTCATCTTTCCAAACTGCTCTTCCATCTGTGAGGCCATTATGCGTTGCTCACGCAAGGCGCTGCGTTTGTCGTGGTGTGTCCATCTTCCGATCTCCTTCGCTGCAGCAGTTCTCTTCCTTCTGATATCTGTCTGTTGTGCATCACGGGTTCGGGCCGCCTCCACTACGCCCACAACAACCGCCTTCATAGCTCCTTCTTCTCCTGTTCCAAGTGGAAGCGTCTGTGTGCTCAAGGCGAGCGTGACGGCGAACGGAACTCCGGTTACGCAAGGATTTGTCACCTTCAAAGAAGGCGCTCTGCCTCTCGGCCAGGCGGTTCTGCAATCCGATGGCACAGCTACGCTCAAATTCTGGCTGCCGCCAGGAGCTTTCTCGATCACCGCGAACTTCAACGGCTCGAATGGAGGTGCGCCCAGCGTCTCTACACCCGCCATCGTGACGCAGGCGGGTGGCTCCGCAACTGCGCTGGCGATTAGCGGTTCGCCTGGATCGTACACATTGAATGCATCGGTCACGGGCAATCAGACCGTGCCTCCGACTGGAACCGTGACATTCACGGATCAGACCACCAACACAGTGCTGGGCACAGCTAACTTAATGCCCGGAGGCGTGACCTCGGACGAGGCGTCGAGTGCAGGTACGCCCTCTTCTTCGCGGATAGGAGATTTCAACGGCGATGGGCGCACTGATTATATGGCGCAGGGCAATCCCATCATCGGACAGGACGAGAATACCGTTATCGTGTACCTGGGCAATGCGGATGGGACCTTTACCCCGGTTACGACTGCGCCCTTTCTGAATCCATACATTCCAATCATCTCGGCGATTGGCGATTTTAATGGCGACGGACGGAGCGACGTTCTGATCGATGATGATGGCACCATTTATACATTGCTCAGCAACGGGGATGGCACCTTTACGGATGGACCCGTAATGACCGGTCTCAGCAATTTCCCTTATACCGCTACGCCCGGCGATTTCAACGGCGATGGCAAACTGGATATCTTGATTCCGAACGGAACACCGAACGAACTCGACTTCATGGCAGGCAACGGAGATGGTACTTTCCAGGCTCCGGTTCCCGCCGTGCATTACATAACTCCGGTGCTCTCGGTACAGGATCTCGACCGCGATGGCAATCTCGATCTCTTAGCAAACTCGATCGACCCGGTGAGCCTGAATCCCGGCCCTTATACGTTCTATCTCGGTCAGGGGAACGGCACGGGATACACGCAGCAGCCGCAGTCCATTTTTGGCAGTTATGCGCCCATCCCTCAGCCGACCATCGCGGACTTCAATGGCGACGGCATTCCCGATCTCGGTTTCTATGATGGAACCTCTTCGTTTGTCGTGTTGTTCGGCGATGGTAAAGGCGGCTTCAACGCGCAACCTACGGCCAAGACGACCGTCGGAAGTTTCTCATCTGCCGGCGGTCCTGCAATGGACGTGAACGGAGATGGCATCACCGATGTTGTGCTTTACGTCGAAGATCCGGCCAAGAATCCGCCGCCGGGCACGATCTTCATGATCGTGCTCACGGGTGACGGCACGGGACACTTCACAGCTTCGAGCGAGCAAATCTCATCACCTGGCCCAACTTTCACGCATTTTCCGGTTCCGATTACCTTTCCCTCGCTCGGCTATCCGCTCTTTACCCAATTGCCGCCAGTCGCGACGGCCACGGCAACTCTCTCTGGCGTCAACTTCAGCGGCAATGGCGCGCACTCGATCGTCGCCACCTACAGTGGTAATGCGGTTCTCACTCCCAGTGCGTCCGCTCCGGCTCAGTTCACGAGCGGTGTGAATTTCCCGCAGGGCTTCTTTGCGGGTGCGGTGCAACAAAATGGTTCGGCAAAGATGGTCGGATCAGCCATCACATTGACGGATGGAAGTCCCAACGAGGCCGGAAGCTTCTTCTATCCCACGCCGCAATACATCGTCAGCTTCGAGACGGACTTTACCTTCCAGTTGATCAACCCGCAGGCCGATGGCTTCACGTTCACGATTCAAAATGACAGCCCGGCTGCGCTCGGCGGCACCGGTGGCTCGCTCGGCTATGAAGGCATTCCGAACAGCCTGGCTATCAAATTCGATCTCTATAACAATGCGGGCGAGGGCGTGAACTCTATAGGTCTCTACGCTAATGGCGCTACGCCGACAGTTCCTGCGACGAATCTGACGGGAACAGGTATTGATCTGCACAGCGGCCACGTCTTCAGCGTGCACATTCTCTACAGCCAGGGCTACACGTTCGCGGTTACCATCACGGACACGCAGACAAATGCGACCGTAACAGAAAACTTCCAATCGAATGCACTCGATCTGCTGAACACGACGACAGCTTACGTCGGGTTTACGGGTGGAAGCGGCGGACTAACGGCAACACAGGAGATCCTCAGCTGGAGTTACTCGCCGCTGCCCGACTATCCATCCATGTACCCTGAGTGGCTCACTTACAACGGCGGCGCCAAGGTGAATTGGCCCTACGCGTATCTCCACCTGATCGATTCCGGTGTAGCGAACGAGGCGCGCAGCGTGTATTTCTCTACTCCTGTCGACATTCGCCAGTTCACCAACGACTTTACCTTCCAGGCCAGCAATGCCATCGCCGACGGGTTCACCTTTGTGCTGCAGAATGCCGGATTGGATGCAGTCGGATCGTCGGGCGGTGGACTCGGTTATGGTCCGGACACACCTTACAGCAGCGCGAGTGGGGGCATCGCAAGCAGCGCAGCCATCAAGTTCGACTTCTACAGCAACATGGGCGAAGGAAATGACTCGACCGGACTTTATCTGGATGGCGCGTCCCCTACGCTGCCTGCAACCGATCTCACGGGAACGGGCATTGCGCTCACCAGCGGCGACATCTTTGCGGCTCACATGACCTATGACGGAACCACGCTGACGGTGAAACTTACGGATACGAACACAGGCGCCGTGGCGACGCAGACATACAGCCCCGTTAATCTTCCGGCGGCCGTAGGCGGCAACACAGCTTACATCGGCTTTACCGCAGGAACAGGCGCACTCTCAGCCTCAGAAAATATTCTCGGCTGGACGTATGTCCCCGTAGACGGAAGCAGCCCATCACCAGCCGCATCTGCGAAAACAACGCGCGCGCAGAATGTGCCCTAGCCGCGGGTCCGCGTCAGATGCCCTCGCCCATCGAGACGTAGATTCGCATTCTCTCCAGCTCTGCCCGATAGGCGGCGCGTTCGGCCTCTTCGTCGGCGAAGGGTGTTGCACGCTTATCTTGAACGCGATGATCCTGCGTGCAGAGCCGTTCTTCCAGCTCTTCCACGCGAGCGGAGAGAGCGATCAAGGCATCAGAGAGCGGGTCTTTCACATCATGCGGATCGGTAATCAGCACGCGCTCGCCGTTGCGGTACACGATGTGCGCCGGCACGCCAACGACCGTCGAGTTGGGCGGCACGTCGGCGAGTACAACCGAGCCCGCCCCGACGCGCGAGTTCTCGCCGACCGTGATGTTGCCGAGGACATTGGCGTTGTTACCGATAAACACGCCATCGCAGATGGTCGGATGGCGCTTGCCATGGCCCTTGCCGGTGCCGCCAAGCGTCACGCCCTGGTACATCGTCACATCGCTGCCCACGATCGCGGTCTCACCGATCACAACACCTGTTGCGTGGTCGATGAAGAGCCGCCGACCGATCAGCGCACCGGGATGGATATCGACGCCTGTATAGAAGCGGGCGATCTGCGAGAGGACACGCGCCAGCAACCGGATCTTCATGCGCCATAGCCCGTGCGAGATCCGGTGAATCCATACTGCCCAGAGCCCTGGATAGCAGAGCAGCACCTCCAGTCGCGAGCGAGCGGCTGGATCGCGCTCCATGACGGAGGCGATATCTTCGCGGATATGAGCCAAAAGGGGCATGGCGAACTCTTGCTTTGGCCGGCAGAAGGCCTCGGGCGCAGAACGCTCGGGCCCCTTCCGCGGCGCGAGCGGAAGGGGTGGAGCATCGGAACGCGTATCGCCGGCTACGGTCATCTTACGCCGTCACCGGAATCTGCTCAGGCTGCAAGGCGAGAGCCTGCTGGCGAAGCGGATCGAAGAGGATGCTGGTCAGGTAACGCTCGCCGAAATCAGGCAGCACAGCCACGATCAGCTTGCCAGCGTTGTCGGGCCGGGCTGCCACCTTCAATGCAGCAGCCGCTGCAGCACCGGAGCTGATGCCCACAAAGAGGCCCTCTTCCCGCGCCAGACGCCGCGCCATCTCGACGGACTCGTCATTCGTAACCTGCACGACCTCATCGATCAGCTTGGTATCGAGAATGCTCGGAATAAAGCCTGCGCCGAGGCCCTGAATCTTGTGTGGTCCGGGCTTGCCACCCGAGAGCACTGCGCTGTCTGTGGGCTCGACCGCGATGGCCTTGAACGAAGCTTTGCGCGGCTTGATGTAGTTGGAGACGCCAGTAATGGTGCCGCCCGTACCCACGCCGGAGATGAGAATGTCCACCTTGCCTTCGGTATCGTCCCAGATCTCCGGGCCAGTGGTGGCCAGATGGATTGCCGGGTTGGCTGGATTGTCAAACTGCTGCAGGATGTAGCCGTTCGGCGTCTTGGCCAGAATCTCGTTTGCCTTCGCGATGGCGCCCTTCATGCCATTCGGGCCGGGCGTCAGCACGATCTCCGCCCCGAAGGCCAGCAACGTTACGCGACGCTCAAGGCTCATGGTCTCGGGCATGGTGAGGATGAGCTTGTAACCCTTCACCGCAGCCACAAAGGCCAGCGCGATTCCAGTATTGCCGCTCGTGGGCTCGATCAGCGTGGTCACCCCAGGCTTGATCTTGCCGGCCTTCTCGGCAGCATCGATCATGGCAAAGCCGATGCGATCCTTCACGCTCGAAGCGGGGTTCTGCCCTTCCAGTTTCGCGACAACCGTCGCCGGCAAACCAGCCGACACGCGGTTCAAACGCACCAGCGGGGTGCGGCCAATCAGTTCAGTTACGTTCGCAGCAATGCGCGCCATAAATGATCTCCTTTTTCCGGGATTCGACCCGGATCTCTGATGGTTCGGAATTAGAAGGTGACGGTGCAGCTCGTCAGGTGGGAAAAAAGCGCGCACATTCGGGCGCACATTGGCATCGGAGCTTCTCACCAGGGCGGTGTTAGCGACATCGACGCATGGCAACAGGTTAGACCCGCCGGGCGGGGTATGGCAAGGGCAACTCTGAAGAGGCCGAGCTTTGTTGTAATCAATGATCTAAGCTATCAACCTAAGCTATCAATCCGCAGCGTCGGCGTCATCGATCGCTCCTTGGCTCAGGGCCCATGCGACGAAGCCTTCCGGAGCATTTCTGATTGCCCCGATATTTGCCCTTTTCAGGCTCTTGACGTGCCGCCACTGTACATCCTTCAGGTCGGCACGGCGAAGATCGCAGTCGTCGAGAGCTGCTCCTGAAAGATCGGCGCCAGTCAGCGTGCTCTCAACCAGATCGCTGTTCCGCAGATCCGCACCTGCCAATTTGGCGTGATCGAGAACGGCACGACGCAGATTGGCTGAGTTGAGATTTGCAAAGGTGAGATCGGCCGCGGCAAGGTAGGCGTTCCGCAAGTCCGCAGAGCTGAAATCCGAGCGCAGCAGATTCGCGCCGTGCAGATCGAGACTTTGTAGGAACGCGGAAGAAACATCCACTCCGACCAAGGGCACTTTGTCTGCGTTCAGTTCTTGCAGAGCTTCTATTCTTCCTCCGCTGCCGCCCTTTCCCTGCGCCGTATTGATGACCTGCCAAGCTTGGTAGTGCCGCTGTTTGATACGATCGCCGGTTTCGGAAAAATAGAAGATGACACCGATCAGCACGGAGAACGTACCGAGGTACTCCAAGACCTCCAGGAAGGACCAGCGACTCAAAAAATATGCGATCCATTCCAACATCCATTCCACGGCAACCAATGGGATAGTCCATTTCCATCTCGCGGCAATTCTTTGTTTCCGGATTGTCCATGGAGCAGGCTTCTCTCTAGGGATGTGCGCGATCATGCAAGCTTCTCCTGCTTAGAGGTCCTTGCCACAACTATTGCCGATTGAGCAGGCCCTTTGGAATATCTTTGATCGACATGCCCGATGGGCGGCAGCGAGCCCGCATTCAATGTGGAGGATCTACATACAAGTATCGCAACTGGATGGGTTTGCGGGAAATCATCGATCCGCCACCCGGGCCGATCTGCTGGCATAGAATGGACGGGTTAACGGTTTGCATCACCGCTGCGGAGGAGATGGTTCGTGTCGTGATGCGTTGCGAGGTGTAAGCATGAGCACCACGGCGATTTGCACGGAGCTGGAAGGATGCGTTATCGACGGGCGGTTTCGCCTTGTCCGCTGGCTCGGTGGCGGCCCGCGAGGCGGCGTCTATCTGGCCGAAGTGGATGGAGATGCCAGCCGGAAGGCCTCCCTCAAGCTGATTGCGGCCGACATTCCCGGGGCGCAAACGCGTCTGGCCGGCTGGACAGCCGCAGCCAGTCTCTCCCATCCTCACCTCATCCGTGTGCTGCAGGCAGGACGTTTTGCACTGGATACCGGTGAAGTTGTGTACGTCGCAACGGAGTTCGCCGACGAGGTTCTCGGTGAGATCCTGCCGGAACGGCCTTTGACCTCAGAGGAGACGCGCGAGATGCTCGGGCCGGTGCTCGACGCACTCGCGTATCTGCATACGCAGAGTTTTGCGCATGGACGGTTGAAACCATCAAACATCCTGGTCGTGGAAGATCAAGTCAAGCTTTCCGCAGACTGCTTCTCGCTGACCGAGGCTGCGAGCAAGTCGCTGCCCGAGCCCGGTGCGTACGGCGCGCCAGAGACAGGCCGCGGTGAGATCTCTCCAGCGGCGGATGCTTGGTCGCTGGGCATGACGCTTGTCGCCGCGCTCGCGCAGCACCCGCCGGCATGGGAAAACGCGATCAGCGCCGAACCCGTTGTGCCCGCGATGGTGCCGGAGCCCTTTGCCGGCATCGCGCGAGACTGCCTGCGGCTCGACCCAGCCCGTCGAAGCTCGTTGAGCGAGGTGAGAGCGCGCCTCTGGCCGGAAACCGCTCCCCGGCAGCCCGCACCAGTAGCGCCGGCACAAGTACCCCCGGCACCCCCGATACAAGTACTCGATGTACTGGAGACACCTGAAACGCCGTCCGTGCCTCCACGCGCGAGCGGGCGAGCTGCTGTGCTGATAGGTGGAGGCATCCTGGTGGTCGGAGTAGCTGTGGCAGTGTTAGTGCACACTCACCAGGCGCCGCCCCCTGCGTCCGTTCCTGCGCCCGTTATGGATCAGCCCCCGGCTTCGGCGGCCCCTGCAGCGCGACCTCCGGCTGCCGAACAGACTCCCGTGCCGGCTTCTTCCGCGGCGCCCTCGCCTCGAGCCTCGGAAGCGACACCAATGCAGCCTTCGCCAACTCCGCCCTCTGCCTCAATACCTGCAGTGACAGCTACTCCACCTGCGGAACCGCGAGCGCAGACCGCTCCACAAGATTCGGAAAGTAGTGCCGAAAAAGGCGATGTGGCGAAGCGCGTCCTGCCGGATGTGCTCCCCAAGGCGCAGGCCACGATTCATGGCACAGTCAGAATCAATGTGCGCGTTGATGTGAGCCCGAATGGTGATGTTTCCAACGCTGTCCCCGAATCGCCCGACGCGAGCCGCTACTTCACCCGGCTCGCCGTTGAAGCAGCCAAGAGCTGGAAGTTCGTGCCCAAGGCAACCGCCAGTGTACGGGTATTGCAATTCGAGTTTCGCCGGGACGGGACGGACGCAACGGCGAAACAGGAAAATCGATAAACAAAGAGTGCGTAGGGTTCCGACACGCTGTGCAGGTCGCGCTTCAGCCTGTATTGCGCAATCCTGCGGAGATGCCGCTGATTGTGGCCGCAATGGCCCGGTTCACTTCCGGCGTATCTTCACCGGCGCGCTTGCGGCGCAGCATATCCACTTGAATTAAGTGCATGGGGTCGACATACGGATTACGCAGCTTGATCGAGTGCGCCAGCACGCGATTGGTCTGGAGCAGTTCCGATTGACCGGTCACAGCAAGCACGGCCCGCACCGTGCGGTGGAACTCGGCTTCGAACATCTCGTAGACGCGCTCGCGCAGCGTTGCATCTTCGACGAGCGAAGAGTAGAGCCGCGCCGTCGCGAGGTCGACCTTGCCGAGCGCCATCTCCACATTGCGCACAAGATCGATGAAGAGCGGAAACTCCTTCGTCATCACCCGCAGGAGATCGAGCGCGCCCGCTTCGGCAAGATAGCGGTCGATGGCAAAGCCCACACCGAACCATGCCGGAACAAGGAGCCGCGACTGCGTCCAGCCAAAGACCCAGGGAATCGCGCGAAGGTCTGAAAGCTTTGTGGAGGAGTTACGCCGCGCCGGCCGCGAACCGATCTTGGCATTTTCAAGCTCGCCTACCGGCGTGGACTGCTCGAAGTACGTCACCACGTCCGGATCGTCGAGAATGTGCTTGCGATAAAAGCCGTAAGACAGATTGGAAAGCTCGTCGAGGGCCGCTTCCCACTCGCGCTTGAGCACGCCGGTGAAATGGCCTTGCGGATCGCGGGCATTCGGCCGTGCCAGCGCATCGAGTGACGCGGCAATCATCAGTTCCAGGTTGCGTTCGGCCAGCACCTCGTCGGCGTACTTGAAGTTAAGTACTTCGCCCTGCTCGGTGATGCGTAGTTGGCCATCAAAAGCGTCGATCGGCTGAGCAAAAATCGCCCGATGCGTGGGTCCGCCGCCCCGGCCCACCGTACCTCCACGCCCATGGAAAAGCCGGAGCCGGATGCCCGCCTCACGTGCCACCTTGTGCAGGTCGCGATGGGCGCGGAAGATCTCCCAGGTCGAGGTCAGCATGCCGCCATCTTTGTTGGAATCAGAGTAGCCGAGCATGACCTCCTGCCAGTTGTCCCAGGAGGCCAACAGCCGGCGATAGTCTTCGCGGCTCCACAGCTCGCGGCAAACACTGGGCGCGTTCCGCAGGTCTTCAATCGACTCGAAGAGCGGCACTGGCATGAGCCCTGGATCGAGTCCAGACTCTGTGCCTGGCCCATGCCCTGAACCTTCGACTTTTACGCCGCCAAGCCGCGCGAGGCGCACTACCGCCAGCACATCCTCTACCGTGGACGCGCCGCTGATGACGTATTGACGAATCGCCTCTGGCGAGCAGCCACCTTTCATCTCAGCTACAACGCGAAAGGTCTCAAGCAAACTTGCGGTCTGCGCAGAAAGTTCGGCAGGCAGCGAAGATGCGATCGTATCGGTGATCGCTTCCTGCAGTGCGGCCGCATGCACACGCGCGTGCTGGCGGATATCCAACGTGTGCAGATGCAAGCCGAAGGTGCGCACCTGAAGGATCAGCGGATCAATGAGCGTGCGCGCGATGCGCACGCCGTTGTGGCTCGCAAGCGAAGCACGCAGCACTTCGAGATCATCGAGAAAGTCCTGTACGCAACCGTACTGAGGCAGCACCTCCGCGAGTTTCTCCGGCCCCAATGCGCGAGTGTACTGTGCAATCGACAAGGTCGAGGATTTGCCGCTCGGACTGCCTGCCTGTTCGAGCGTGCGGTGGATGCGTGCTTTCACGCAGAGAACAAACCGGCGATAGTATTCGAACTCAAACTGCGCGCCAAAGACCTGTGCTTCGGGCGTGTGGACTTGCGCGATGTACGCACGAAGCCGTTCGAGCAGCGCCTCGCTCACTGGCCTCTGCTGTGCACTGGTTGTCAGCAGATCGATGATGACGTCCAGCTGTTGCTGGTAATAGACGAGCAGATGGCCGCGCGCCAGCTGAATCGCTGCACGTGTCACCTCCGGCGTGACAAACGGGTTGCCATCGCGGTCGCCGCCGATCCATGAACCAAAGCGCAGCACGATCGGCAGTTCGTGCATCTCCATCTCCAGACCGTACGCTGCGCGCAATGCTTCGCCGATCTCGCGATAGAGGCCGGGTAGAGTCTCGAAGATGGAGACGTCGTAGTAATCGAGCCCCATCTTGATCTCGTCGAAGACTGTAGGCCGCCGCGAGCGCACCTCATCGGTCTGCCAGAGGCTGGTAATCTCGGCCAGCACCAGCTCTTCGAGACGGGCAAGATCCTGCTTGGGGATCGGAATGCGGTCGAGAGCCTCGAGAAATTCGCCGATGCGGCGGCGCTTGAACATCACGCTGCGGCGTGCTGCCTCGGTTGGATGCGCCGTAAAAACAGGAATCACCAGCACGCGGCGCAGCCATTCGAGCGCCTCCTGCGCGCTGATGCCCACGCGGCGCATCTCGCACAGCGTACCTTCGAGCGAGCCGCGCTGGCGGCCGGCCTGGCCGCTCAGTTGCAGGGCGGTACGGCGGCGCTTGCGATGGTTAGTCTCAGCCAGATTGATCAGCTCAAAGTAGAATGCAAAGGCGCGCGTAAGCAGCGTGGCGCGTTCCACCGGCAACGAATGCACCAGTTCGAGCGCAGCCGCGGCATGACGTGCCGCCTCTTCGGTCAGACCCCGGGCCTCTGCGTCACGGCGGCGAATCGTGCCCTGGCGCAGGGCTTCCACCTGCGCAAACAGGTCTTCTCCAGCCTGTTCGCGCAACACTTCACCCAGCAACATCCCCAGGGAGCGCACATCGCGGCGCAGCGGAGCCTCTTTCAGCTCACCAGTTTGCGCCTCCAGCTCGGCCAGCCGCTGCGACCAGCTCTCAGGGTTCCACAAAAGGGCCATCGTGATTTGATTATGCACGACCGACCCTGTCTGCCCTGAATGGAGCACCGACGTGCACCATAGTACTGTGCCGCGCTATGCCCAATGAGGTGTAGCATGTTGGGAAAGCGAGCCACAACACATGGACGAAATAGCCGAGTATTTTAAGCGGGAAAAATATATCACCCGGCGGCTCTCACTGCTGGTTCTGGGCGGGACGGCGATCCTGGTGCCTGTCGCCTTGAACATTGCACGAGGCCGTTTACCGGCCACTGTGCTTCCGTGGACTGTGATTGGAGTGGTGCTCGCTGTAGCAGCGGCTGTCGTTTTGATCGTACGCCGGGCAAGTGTGCGGTTTCCACGGTCCGCCTCATCAGCGGATCAGTTGCCACTCAATGATGTCACAAGCCGCAAGCTTCGCCGACGCATTCTTCTGCTTAAGGTCTTCGCGGCAATTTATGTCTACATCCTGGTTTCGGTCTTGATACACATGCATCGCAGAGAGTGGCCAGGGGTACTTGGCGTTGCCGTTGTCATCATGATCATGGAAGTTGCGCTCGTGAGGGCCATTCGCAGGCTTACCCTGAAGCTCAAAGCGGGCGCCATCTTGATGCGCGCAACACAATAGCGAATTAAGCAGCTATCCCGCCGCAGTCTCGCCCTCAAGTTGCATCATTAGTTCTTCCCATTCCGCAGTCAGCGCCGCAAGCTGCGTCCGAAGCTCCTCGGCAAGGCGGGTAAGCCTTTCCGTCTCCGCTGCGGAGACGTAGACACCCAACTGCTGCTCGGTATGCGCAATGGAAGCCTCTACACGCGGGACTTCCTCTTCTAAAAACGCGCAGCGGTCTTCCATTTGCTTCTGCTTGATGGGATTCAGGCGGCGGGGCTTGTCTTTCGGCGCGCCATTTGCGCTTCCGAAAGATACCGGAACAGATTCGGCCGGTTTGCTTGCCGGTGCATCCGGTTCCGATTGCTTCACTACCTCTTGAGTCGCTTCGCCTGCCGCCTGTGCGTCTTTTCGCCGCAGATAATCCTCGTAGTTGCCAGGATACGAAGTGATCGCGCCATCCTCGATTTCGAGCACGCGCGTGGCCAGCCGATCAATGAAGTAGCGATCATGCGAGACGAAAAGCACCGTACCTGAGAAGGCTGCGAGCGCTTCAAGCAGCACATCTTTGGCGCGCATATCGAGATGGTTCGTAGGCTCATCGAGAAGCAGGAAGTTCGACGGCGAAACCAGGATGCGCGCCAGTGCAAAACGGTTCCGCTCGCCACCCGAGAGAACGCCGAGCGGCTTGAAGACATCCTCACCCGAAAAGAGAAAGCAGCCCAGGAGCGAACGCAGCTCGACCTCCGGCACCTTGCGCGCAGCGCGGCTGATGTCGTCAAGCATGCGCGCCTCACCATCGAGCACCTTGTACTGGTCCTGCGCAAAATACTCGCTCACGACGTTGTGTCCGAGCCGCACTGTTCCTGCCGTGGGTGTCTCCCCTCCGGCCAGCAATTTGATCAGCGTCGATTTGCCAGCACCGTTTACGCCAACCAGCGCCACGCGGTCACCGCGCTCGATCGTGAAACGCACGTTGTTGAGCACGCGCTTCTCACCGTAGTTTTTCGAGAGCCCCTCCGCCTCGACAACCGTGCGTCCGGACGGTGGTGGCTGCGGAAACTTGAAGTGGATGACGGGCTCTTCTTCGGGAATCTCGATGCGCTCGATTTTTTCGAGTTCCTTGATGCGGCTCTGCACTTGCTTCGCCTTCGTCGCCTGATAGCGAAAACGGTTGATGAAGGCCTCAAGATGCTCGATCTGGTCGCGCTGATTGCGATACGCAGCTTCAAGCTGCGCCCTGCGCTCTTCTTTCTGCTTCAGGTATTTAGTGAAGTTGCCCTGATAGATGTTGAGCCGCTTATTCCATATCTCCACTGTGCGATCGATCGTGACATCGAGGAAGTAGCGATCGTGCGAGATCAGGATGTATCCGAAGGGATAATTCTTCAGATACTCTTCGAGCCAGTTGCGCGTTTCGAGATCAAGATGGTTAGTCGGCTCATCCAACAGGAGAAGATTCGGCTTGGCAAGCAGCAGCTTGGCAAGTGCAATGCGCATCTGCCATCCGCCACTGAACTCGTCGGTCAGCCGCGCCCAGTCTTCTTTGCCGAAACCCAGCCCGGTCAGCACCGTGCCCACCTGGGCATCGAGTGCGTAGCCATCGAGCGCGTGGAACCTTTCCTGGAGAGTCGAATAGCGCTCGGCGGCCGATTCATACTCCGGGCTCGCGTGATCCAGCTCGGCCATCTCTGCGGCAAGGCGCTCAATCTCGCGTTCCATCTCGCGAATCTCTTCGAAGACTGTAAGGCATTCTTCAAAGACTGTCCGGCCAGTCAGGCGCAGGCCTTCCTGCGGGAGGTAGCCAATGCTCATACCGCGGGTCAGCTGGAGCGTGCCATAGTCGAGCGTCTCAAGACCCGCAAGGACCTTCATGAGCGTGGACTTTCCAGTGCCATTGGCGCCCACCAGCGCCGTCTTTTCTTTGTTACGGATGAGCCAATTCGCCTCAAGAAAGAGGATGCGTGGTCCGAACCGCTTGCCGGCATTTTGCAGCGAGAGCATCTCCTCTATTTTCGCAGACTCTCGATTGACTCGACGGCTGTGCCACAATCGGCTTGAGGCATTCAATTTAGGTAAGGACAAAAAGATGACGCGAGAAGAGAAATACACGGCCTTTCAGGCGCTCCATCAACGGCCAGGAGTCTTTCTCATTCCCAATCCCTGGAACGCAGGCTCGGCGCGCATTCTTGCCGCGCTCGGATTCGAAGCACTGGCCACAACCAGCGGCGGCTATGCCTTCAGTGCGGGCCTTATGGATTCTCCTCAGGCGCTTACCCGCAACGGAATTCTCGCCAATGCGCAATCGATCGCAGAGGCGACCGATCTTCCCGTCTCTGCCGATCTGCAGAACGGCTTCGGCGATGCGCCGGAAGCATGCGCGGAAACGATACGTCTGGCAGCTCAAGCCGGTCTGGCCGGTGGTTCCATCGAAGACTCAACCGGTAAAGCAGATGAACCGATCTACGATTTCCACCTCGCTGTGGAGCGGGTTGCCGCAGCGGCCGGCGCGGCACACGCATCCCATTTTTTGCTGACCGCGCGGTGCGAAAACTTCTTATGTGGCCATCCCGATCTCGACGATACGATTGGCCGTTTGCAGGCCTTCGCCGAAGCCGGAGCGGATGTGCTATATGCTCCGGCACTGCCCAGTCTCGATGCCATTCGCGCAGTCTGTGCCGCGGTTTCCAAACCGGTGAATGTCCTGATGGGACTGAAAGGCGCTCTTTATTCCGTAGAAGAGCTCGCAGCCGCGGGAGCAAAACGGATCAGCGTAGGCGGTAGCCTGGCCCGCGCGGCTCTGGGCGCATTCGTCCATGCCGCACGCGAAATCAAGGAAAAAGGCACTTTCACCTACGCGCAGGATGCAATCTCTGGAGCTGAACTTACAAGCTATTTCGAACAGAGAGATAATGTCTAATCCATATGGAAAACCTCTTCCATCGCCTTCCACCACTCGCCCGGCTTGCGATCGGGTAACGGATTCTGCATGGGCTCCATGATGGCCCACCACTCCTGCGTAGTTTTGTCGGCCGCCATCTTGGCCATATCGGCGGCGTAGTCACTCCCGTGATACTCGAAGTAACCGAAGAGCGTGTGGTTGTGCAGATAGATCGAATAATTGCGGATATTGCAGGCTTGGATCGTCTTGAGCACGCCGGGCCATACGGCCGCGTGATACTCCTTGTACTTCTCTTCAGCTTCGGGCTTCAGTCCAATTACCATTCCGTAGCGAGTCATCTCCACTCCTGATTGCTGCAATGGAACTCCTCATCATAGCCGCCTTCGGTGCGATTACCTCTGCCAAATCCCTTGGCAGTTCTTCGAAGTCCTAGAATCCGTCCGGTTCTATGCGATAGGGTGTGGTTGAGTCCGTCTTGCGGAATCTGCAACGAACCAATCAGGCGGGAGGAAAAATGAACAGGAGCTTCACAGGCCGGCGCGAGTTTCTAAAGCGCGCCAGTTGGATCGGATCGGCAGGATCAATGGCGATGATGGGTCTTCCGGAAAGCGCAATGGGATTGGCAGGCGTGCGGGGCGCAATCCACGAGGAGGCAGTGGCCCCGGCGCAAACAGACGAGCCACCGAAACACCACATCCGGTTTGCGGTCTGCGGCATGAGCCACGACCACATCTACGGCATGATCGGCGCGGTGCAGCGCGGAGGCGGCGAGATGGTGGCCGCGTGGGGCAGCGAAGAAGACAAGCTGGCCGCGTTCAAAAAGCGCTTTCCAGACGTGAAGATCGCTGCGACTCAGGATGAGATTCTGAACGACTCGTCGATTCAGCTCGTGCTCAGTTCACAGGTGCCCAATGAACGCGCAGCGCTCGCTGTGCGCGCTATGACGCACGGCAAGGATTTCCTCTCCGACAAGCCGGGCATGACGACTCTCGAACAACTCGAGGAAGTACGCCGCACCATCGCCGAAACAAAACGCATTTACGCGATCCTCTACAGCGAACTGCTCGAGGTAAAGGCCGCCGTCTACGCGGGCGTGCTCGTGCAGCAGGGAGCCATCGGCAAGGTGATCCAGACGATCAATATTGCGCCTCACCAGATCGTGCAAAAAGCCGGTGATGCGGGCGGCGCCATGCCCCGGCCCAACTGGTTCTGGAATCCCGATCAATATGGTGGCATTCTTTGCGATATCGGCTCGCACCAGGTCGACCAGTTCCTATTTTTCACGGGCTCCAAACAGGCCGAAGTGGTTGAATCGCAGGTCGCCAATGTGCGCCATCCCGAACATCCGCGTTTTCAGGACTTCGGCGACATGGTGCTGCGCGGCGACCGTGGCTTTGGTTACGTGCGCCTCGATTGGTTCACACCCGACGGCCTGGGCGCCTGGGGCGACGGCCGATTGTTCATCCTGGGCACCGACGGCTATATGGAAGTGCGCAAATATGCCAACGTTGCCGTCAGTCCACAGGGCAACAATCTCTTCGTAGTTGACAAGAATCGCGCACGCTATATTGACTGCAACGCGATGCCGCTCCCCTTCGGCCCGCAGTTCGTGGCCGACATCGTCAATCGCACCCACCAAGCGCAGAATCTCGATGAAGCATTGCTCGCCGCAGAATTGGTAATCAAGGCGCAGCAAAAGGCGAAGACAGTCACGCTACGGAACTGAGCCAGATACAAGGTCTTCTCGATTTAGGGCTGCGCGTATACGCGGGCAATCTTGCACACCGCATAGCCACGCTGCTGATAAGGACAGTCCATACCCACGGGCGCCGCGCCGTGAATCACGGTCCATGTCACCGGATACTCGCTGGCCAGGCGCGCGAAATCCTGCATGCTGAAATGATTCAGCCCGTAGGTAGCGTTACTCATCTGCTTCCATTCCTCGGCGAGTCTAGGAAAGATCGCCACCACACCCCCGTCTTTGTAGTAGTCCGCCAAAGCTGAGCGCTCGCTGATAGCGCGAAACCCATGCACATCTACCTCCGGCTCCTTGAAGTAACGGGAATCTACCGCGAAGATCGCATCCTTCGGCGTGTTCTCACGGATCCACAGGAGCGTGTTGATCCAGGGATTGGGGCTGGTTAGATCGGAACTCGACAGGCCCGGCCACTCGATATGCGGACTGAAGGGATACGTCTGCCGTGCCGTATAGAACATTCCAGCCGCGAGCGATACCGAGAGCGCCGGAATCACCCACGCCCTGTTCTTGGCAAGGTATTCGCCGATCACACCTGCAAGGAGCACCATGAAGACGAAGGTGATCAGGTGAAAGCAGCGTAGCGGCTGCAGCCGCGCATACATGTCCAGCTTGTGCGTGCTCGCGATCACCGCGCCGGCCAAGATCGAAATCAGTCCGAATGGAATCAGCGCGAAGCTAATACACGCAAACTCCTTCGTCGTGCCGCGCGTTCTTCCCTGCGCAAACCAGGCTAGAAACGCCAGCGGCGCCAAGAGCCCCAGCCAGTCATACCAGGTCCAGGTGGAAAGAAAATAGAAATCTCGCGCATAGAGCGCCTCACGATAAGGCTCCTGCGCCGGACCAAGTGCAAACGTCGCTGGCAGGGCCATGAAGACGGCGGGGGGTACCTCATCAGATTTCGGCGTTCCTGCAGAAGGTCTCCCCGCCATCCAAAGCACTGCATAGAGAAAGACCAGATATGCGGCCATCTGTGGATGAATGGCCGCGACGATCAGCGTCAACACGCCCGCAGCGGCAAAGCGGCGTCGCAGAACCGCGACCAGCGCAAAGAGAGTCAGGGGCGTTGAAAACGAGCGCGCCGTCAGGTATGGATCCATCAGCAGCAGGCCGGTGTTAGTCGCCGGCATCATCAGGATTGTCGTAGTGACGAGCAGGGCGCACCAGCGTGCCCGCGGCGACTGGAAACATACTGCTGCCAGCATCCAGCAGGCGGCCAGCGTAAAAAAAAGCGTAGCCACGTACCAGAGAAAGACCGTCCAGTCCATCGAGAGATGGGTCAAACGCGCTGTCCAGGCCAGGATGGGCGCAAACAGAGAGAGCTTCTCGTGTGATTGGAAGAATTCAGTGGCGTAGGGATAAAGATCAGGACGCAGCAGCTTGCGCGCTGCCGGGATGTAGATTTCGCCATCTTCGACGCCCAGGTGATAACCCTGAATCACGAGCGCTGCAACTGTGAGGAGCCCAAGGGGGACAATGGGCAAGTGAGACTCCGGGGCTGTCTTCATGCTTGATCCAAGGCAGCATCCGGGCGTGGTGAACCATTTCGTAAATCAGCGTGGCGCCGCGTTGCTCCTGCCATCATATCGGGCAAACGCGAGGCGAAACAAACGCGGGCGCATGAGATGCGCACGTTCTGCCTCCACCAGAAGCAGAGAAATGGTCCCGAACGTCAGAGAGTATCTGGATTCGACGAAAGTGACAGCGCCACCTGAGCGCGCGGTGGGCGATGCCAGTGGGTTTTCGGGAAGACGCGAGAAAGCCACGGTAGGTTCACGTACAGCATAACCGTCAGCACCAGGCTGCACAGGATCAGCAAGGTCATGATGCGCGGCTCGCGATACAGTTTCTCAGGATTCTGCACCGGGCTGTCTTCGACAAATGAGAGTTTGAAGTAGTCGGCCATCAACAGGGCGACAAATGGGAAGGAGAGGACCATTTCTATGCGGTAGCGCATGATGAACGCGCCAAAAAAGAGCATTGACGCGGCAGCATAGAACAGAACTGAAACCAGCAGCGACTGCTCTGTGTAGTGCTCAAAAGATCGCCTGTATTTCATGGCAGAATCGCGCCCAATCTGGCGGTATTCACTGAATCGCTTGAGGGCCATGAAATAAGCACCGAGCATCCAGTAGGCAATCAGCAGGGAGACTGGCGGAAGAACTGATGATGTGACGATATACCAGCCCACGCAAAAGCGGATCGGGTTGTTGATGGACTCCGAGACGACATCTGCATAAGGAATGTCTTTGGTCCGAATCGGCGGAATGTTATAGAGGCAGCCCATGATCCAGAGGCTGAGCACGCTGAAGAAGAGAAATTTGGAGACGGCCAGAGCCAGCAGAAAACCGCTGGCGGCCGCCGCAAGCCATTGCGCGTAAGCCAGCGGAACGCTGATGCTACAGCAGGCAGCCGGACGCGTGTGCTTTGTCGGATGCAACCGGTCGAAAGGCGCATCCAGCAATTCGTTCAGAACGTAATTGCTGCTGGCAGTCGCGACCACAGCCGCAAGGCCAAGCAGCATGCGAATCAGCAGCGCCTTATCGAACGCAGTCCCACTCAGACTAACCGCGATGACGATGCCGGGGATCACAAAGATCTGCTTCACCGTGTGATCGAAGCGGAAAAGATTCAGATGTGAAACCGTGCGACTCTTTCTAACTCCGATGGGGGAAGCGACGGTTAGAAGGCTCATCAGGTTACCTAGGCCTTTCTGATCTGACAGCGGCCGTTCGATTTAGTTGCGTTTTGAGCTGGGAATGCGGGTAATTGCCAGGCATAGAACCAGTGCAGCGCCGGCCCGGCCCCGCTCCACTTATAGAGAAAACAAAAAGATGCCCTAAATCTGCTCAGTTTGTATGACGGAAAACTGTGCCGGAAAGTTATGCTGAACTCCTCTTTTTTGTTGCGCATGCGGATTCATAGCCTCTCCAGGGCGCGAGGCGCGGGCAGATTCTTCCTTGTGCGGAAAAAGATTGGCCTAACCACGCCGAATTACGTAAACTCGGCAGCCGGCTCTGCCGTCTAGTATCTATACCCCTTAAGCGGGATGTGCGCGGACCGAAAGGTCGTCTAATTCTTAAATGCGGATCAAACGATGAAACTGCTGCTGAGAATCCTTCCACTGGTCCTCATCCTGGCCGGAGCGGCCCTCGTGTTCGAGCTGCCCGCGTATGGCTACGCCGATCCGGGCAGTGGCCTGCTGGCGATTCAGGCAGTGGGGTCTGCACTGGTAGCCGGCGGATGGTACCTGCGCAAAAAGATCTATTCCCTCTTCCACCGTGACCAGCCATCCAGGCAAGAACAGCCAGGGCTCTCCGCAGCCGAGGAGACTGAGGGCTCGTCTCTCCAGTGACGACGCGCGAGCTAGCGCCGCCCGTGCCGCTCGACCTGGAGCCGACCTTTCGCGACCCTGCCGGACAGCTTCACTTCAGCAGCGATTGTGCGCTCCGGCGAGTCCGCGCCACAGCCTCCGAGGAGGTGCTCGCATTCCTGTCTTCTCCTTTGCGGACCGAGCTGGAACATAGCGGTGACCTGATCTCCACGGAGATCATCGATTCGCCTGCGGGCATCGACACGGAGGCCGAAGAGCTTTGGCTGCAGCATCCGCTCGTCGATCCTGTCTCGTATCCCTGGGAGTGGACTCCGGCACAATGGCGCGCCGCCGCCCAACTCACACTGCGCATCGCCGGCAAGGCAATCGACGCGGGCTGGACCCTCAAGGATGCAACGCCGTTGAACGTGCTGTTTGCCGGTGCGCGGCCGGTGCTTGTCGATGTTTTGTCATTCGAGCGCCGCGATCCGCACTCGAGTGTCTGGCTCGCTTATGGCCAGTTCGTGCGCACCTTCCTGTTGCCTCTGGTAGGGGCAAAATATTTGGGCTGGCCGCTGCAGGCTACCTTGTTCTGGCGTGATGGCTATGAGCCAACAGCGCTCTATCGCGCATTGCCGCGCTTGCGGCGTCTCGATCCGCGGCTGCTCGACGTGGTAACACTGGCCGCGCTCCTGGAAGGTAAAGCGACCAAGTCGCAGCGGACATCCGCATCAGCATCCGCCAAAGATCCCGAACTGGCCACGCATATCCTTCACAAACGCCTCGCCCGGCTCAACAAGCAGATTCGCCATGCGGCCGGTAAAGATTGCGCAAGCGAGTGGAGCCGGTATGAACAGCAGGCCAGCCACTATAGTTCCACCGACGTCGAAGCCAAGAAGCAGTTCGTGCGTGGCATGTTAGAGCGGTGTCGGCCGGCGCGTGTTCTTGACGTTGGAGCCAACACCGGCACGTACTCGCTGATCGCAGCGGACGCCGGAGCCGAAGTAGTCTCTCTCGACAATGATCGGGCGGCACTTGAAGTTCTGTGGCGCGCCGCAGCTGCGCAGAGCAAGCCTGTTACTGCGCTGGTTGCGAACATCGCTCGCCCCACGCCAGCGGCCGGATGGAAAAATCGCGAACAGCTCGCGCTGCTTGACCGCCTTACAGGCAGGTTCGACATGGTGCTCATGCTTGCGGTCATTCATCACCTGACTCTGCGCGAACAGCTGCCGCTCACGCACATCGGCGAGCTCTGCGCCAGCCTGACACGCCGCTGGCTGCTGCTCGAATGGGTACCTCCTTCCGATCCCATGTTTCAGGAATGGCTACGCGGACGCGATCATCTGTACGGGCATCTCTCGGAAGCGGACCTGCTCCACGCCTTCGCGCCATTCTTTCTAGTAAACGATCGCCTCGAACTCGGCAACCGCCGGGTTCTTCTGCTGTTTGAACGCAGCGGAGCATCCCCCGGCTCTGACTTACGATCCCTGGGAGCCAGCCCCGCATGATCAAGCGGATCGCGCAGGCATGGGGCTTCGCCTCCATCCTGCTCTTGCCCAATTATGTCGATATGACCTCCTCGGCCGGCGATGCGCGCATGCGCTTTCCCACGCCGCTTACGAAGATTGCCCTGGCGCACCTTACGGATATAGTGATCGTCGCGGCGGTTTTTGGTTTCGGCATGGCTTGGTTGCGCGGCCTCAAGCGCTGGCATACGATTCGCTGGTATCTGATGGGCATCATGCCCATCTTCCTTTTTATCCGCAATCTCGATGTCTTCCCATTTGATATGGAGCCCGCTGCTGTATTGCGGGTCAGCCTGGTTTGGGTGGCCATTGCATTGGTGTTGGTTCGCAGCCTTACACCCATTGCGCATCGCATCCGCACATTCGGCAGTAGTCTGCTGGCCGGCTTTGGAATCTTTGGGCTGGTCATGGGCGGACAACTTGTCCGCGCTGCCGTCTGGCGGCCCGGCCCACAAACTTTCAGTGCCCCGATCGCTTCACCGCCAGCCAGCAAACCGCGCGTCGTCTGGATTCTCTTCGACGAACTTGCCTACAGGCATACCTTCGAGGACAGGAACCCATCACTGAACCTGACAAATTTCGACCGGCTGCGCAGCGAGAGCACGCTCTACACCGACATGACGCCCATCGCCTACCGCACGACGCACGCCGTGCCCAGTCTCATGCTCGGCCGCGAAGTGACGGACGTCGAATATACGCAGCACAACGAATATCTGATTCGCACTACCGATCAGCGCCGATGGCAGGACTTCGATGCCAATGCCTCGCTCTTCGGCATAGCCAAGCAGCAAGGTGTGACCACTTCCATCGTGGGATGGTACATCGCCTACTGCCCGATCTTTGCCAAGGTTGCCACGCAATGCTACTGGAGCAATGATGACGCCCAGGATCGCGGGCCCACCTGGCTGGATGCGAGCTTTGCTGAGAATGTGTGGCTCCCGCTGCGCATACTGGTCGAGCATTTCGTATGGCCGCCCAGTGCCTGGAGAGATATCACAATCCGCAACGCGGAAGGCCACATTGCGTCGGTAAGAGATCTCAGCCAGCACGCGCTCGATACGCTCGGCAGCAGTCAAGCCGATGTGATCTATATCCATCTGCCGGCTCCGCATCCACCGGGGTTCTGGAACCGGAAGACGGGCCAGTACGCCATTGGGGGATCATATCTCGATTCATTGGACTATTCCGATCGGCTGCTCGGCGAGATGCTTGATGTGCTCGAAAAGCAGCCGCGCTGGGGAGCGACCACTCTGATCGTGCAAGGCGATCACTCCTGGCGCACGGGAATGTGGAGATCGCTGCCTGGATGGAACCGGGAAGACGAGCGGCTCTACAGCAAAAACAGCTGGGATCCCCGGCCTGTTCTGCTCATTCATGCCGCCGGTCAACACGATCCCAAAACCGTTGCCGACCCCACCAGCATGATGTTTGTACATGAGGAAGTTGCTGCGCAGATTCAAGCGATCGCACAATCGGCCGCGAAGTAACGTTCAGGCGCACGATTTTGTCTACCGGCCCTGAGGGTTCGTGCTGCCCAGTCAGACATTGACGAAACACGCCCTACGGCTTGGGAACCTGAATGCGTACTTGATCGAGTAGTTGCTGGAACCGTGGGTTGGAATGAAGTGTAGCGAAGGCGGGGTCCGCCTGCACATAGACCATCCATCCCTCATGAGTCTGATAGGCGCGCTCAAGCAAGCTCAGAGCTCCCTCCGAGTCGCCGACTGAAGCCAGGCATCGCGCTCCATCTACGAGACTGCCGTCGTACTCCATATCGTCGCTGCGGGCAAAATCCTTGAGAGCTGCAATATAACCCTGATTGCGCAGCAGGTCGTCCATCTTCTCCCGGTGCATGGGATCGGCAATCACATGAAATACCCATTGGAACTCTTCGCTGGCGTGTGTCTGGTCGCCCATCGCCGAGTAGATGTACCAGAGCTTGTAATGCGCATTCAGAAAATTGGGATTTTCGGCCAGCACACCGCGCACCTGCAGAATGGCTTCGGCGAAGCGTCCTTCATATTCATAGAGCCAGCCTAGATTCGTGCGTAGAATGCGCGAGCGTGGATCGGCTTCGAGCGCAGCCTGCATCTGCTGTTCAGCCTCGTCGAAGCGGCCAGCCGTCATGAGAAGCTGCGCATACCAGTGATGAGCATTGACGTTCGTTGGTTCGAGCGCGATCGCTTTGCGGAACTCCGCCTCCGCGGATGTGAGGTCCCACTGGTAATACCAGTCCGAGAAGCCCAGCGCCACATGTGCCTCGGCGAGCGAGGGATTGATGGAGAGAGCCTGTTCAGCCGCGGCCCACGCCAGACTGTGCGCATTGCGTGGATTCATCCAATTGTATTGGCCCATCAGGTTATACATATCGGCCAGCTGCGCATATGCAGCCGCGTACCTGGGATCGATGGCCACGGCATTGCTGAAGTTTTCGACCGCCTGTTCAAATCCACTTTTGGTCCGTTGCGAGGCGAAGTAAAGTCCCTTGAGATACGCGTCGTGCGCTTCATACTTGCCCGGACGGTATTCGGCAGACGTTAGCGCTGCCACGTGCAGCGAAAGCGCGTGCCCCACAGAATCGGCAACGCTCTCTTCAAACGCAAACTGGTCGCTCAGATCGCCTTTGTAGATATCAGCCCACAATCGGGACTGATCATCGACCCGCACCAGTTGTGCGGCTACACGAATACTGGCGCCCTGCTGCTGCAAGCTGCCTTCGATCAGGTACTGAACATTTAACTCGCGGCCAATCTGTTGCGTCGGCTTGCCGGAATTGGCGTACATCTCGGCGGATGCGGGCGCGATAACCCGCAACTGCCCCGGCGCGAGATGGCCAAGCCTCGCGATCAGTTCCTCTGTGATTCCGTTGCTGATGTAGTCCCGCGACGCATCGCCCGTCATGTTGGCGAAGGGCAGCACTGCGATCGAAATGGGCCGCGCGTGAACGGCGCGCCAATGGAAGAACCAGAGTGCAGCCGCAACCAGGAGAAGCGACGACAAAACTCCGACCAGTATCCTGCTGATCGGCCGTCTGGAGGTGTCTGGAACGGAAACCTGTTCGGCAACCGGAATCGGCCATAGATCTGAAGGCGTGCTGAGTGGCGCAGGTTCCGGAGCCGGCTCTTCTTCCTCGCCAAGCACCTCGACTTTGGCCACGAATCGATACCCGCGACCACGCACGGTCTCAATGTATCTGGGAGCCTGAGAATCGTCATCCAGGGCCTCGCGCAGCTTGCTCATCGCTGCATTCAGGCCATCCTCGAAATCGACGAACGTATCCTCGGGCCAGAGATGTTCATGCAGTTCCCTGCGGCTGACCAGTTCACCCCGTCGCTCGGCCAGCGCCAACAGCAAACTGCGCGGCTTTTCCTGCAGCCGCACGGGACGGCCATTGCGGCTCAGATCGCCCGAGCGGAGATCCAAGACAAAGGGCCCAAAGCGGTAACCCGCTTTCACCGAAGTGGGAAAAGTTACCATAGCTACGCAAGATTGAGTCGGGAACCCTGAAGACTCTGGCGGAGCTTGCGCCGAGTGTCGGGTAGAAACACAATAGCACAAACCAGGTTGAAGTAATGTAAAGTTTCAGCTATGCATCAATAGAATGAGCAATTTAGACGATTAGATACGTTTCAGCCAGAAATAAGATTCCGCCCATTGACCCTGCTCCCGCCACGCTCTTACCTTGCAATCAGCCGGACGCGGAGCAAGCGCTCCGAGGCAAGCTTTCCCGGAAGGGTGTTCCAAAATGGGTCCTAATATAGATAGACTTACTTCCTTCAGCCGATTCCAGCTGCGCCGGATAGGCCTTCCCGTCTTGGTTCTCAGTCTCTGCACCTTCACCCGGGCCGCGTCCGGCCAAGCTCAATTGGGCACCGGCGAATCCTGTTTCGACGACGGTCCTGAGCGGCTGCCGGCCCGGACCGGTCCCTCCTTACCCGCCCCACCAGCGCCGCAGCTTTCGGCTGCTGCACAGCTTGTCGCGCAGCCCCGGTTGCAGATCGCAAAAGCCCAGACTCGGAAGGCGCGCCCCGCATCCGCCTATCCGGTAAATAAACGCCATTTGGCTCCGCAGAAGAAGCCTTACGAGGGCACCCTGACTGCTGCCCGCTGACGAATCGCTGCCGACAAAATCGCAATCAATCAGCCGATTCCTCATCTCACATCTTGAGAAAGCTGCTACCACTCTCGTGTCAGCCCGAGATTAGCGACGGGAAATCTCTTCCCTCTGCATGCGCCAACCGATCATGCCTGCATTCAGCAGTTTTCGCGCGAAAACTCCTATCACCTGAAAGTATTCACGCGTTGCTGATCGTCCGGACCAAGTGAGGTACGTCACATTCACGCACCGTCACCACCCCGACGATAAGGACTACATCAAAGATCGCCGTCTGCCGCTGCGATCCGACTTTATTGGTCGGGGCTAACCATGAAACGCACTGTCAAAAGGATTATTGGAAAAGACACAAGAAATATCCTGCTGATGATCGCTCTGATCCTGCTGCTCGCCTTCGGAGGAGTCAAGCTGGGCCAGATCGTCTCGGCACATATGCTGCGCTCTGACGCTCTGTCTACCTCCTCGGACTGGGCTGACAGCCTGGCAAATAATATCGACGATCTTCCGGCCGTCTTCGCCGGGTCGGCTCCGTCCGACCACACGTTGCGTTCCCTGCACGAAGCGACCCGCGTCGGCGATGTGTACCGCTATCACCTGTGGAGCACTGCGGGGCGTCTCGTCTTCGCATCGGAACGTGCGCAGGCTGGCGGCGCACCAGCGGTAACTCTCACCCAACTGCTCGGTAAAGCAACCGCGGATACGATCCTCTCCGGAACCGAAATGACTTTCGCCAAGACCGGAGATGCGGACGGAAATCCCGCTTATTATGCCGTCTCTTATGCCTCTGTGGAGAGGAATGGAAAGCCGTTGGGTGTGGTCGAGGTCTATCTTGACCAGACAGGCGACAGGGCTCTTTATGAGCATTCGTTTCTGTTCACCGAATGCATCATCGTCTTCGGCATGCTCATCGCAGGCGGAATTCCAGCGGTAATGGTGTATCGCAAGATGCGCGACCACCGGGCAGCTCAAGCCGAAGCGCAGTTTCTAGCGGAGCATGATCCTCTAACCGGACTACAAAACCGCAGTGGGCTCAAAGAACGGGCCGAGTCAGCCCTGGCTCTGGCCACCCGCACCCAAAGCCATATCGCAGCCTTGCTGATCGATCTTGACCGTTTTAAAAATGTCAACGACACCTTTGGCCATAATGCGGGTGACGAACTGCTGCGGCAGTTCGGGTTGCGACTCAAAAACGCTGTCAGGGCCGAAGACCTGCCGGTGCGCATGGGTGGGGACGAGTTTTTCGTTCTTCAGGTGGGTCTCACCCAGCCGAACGGCGCAGCCTCGCTCGCGCAGCGGCTCCTTAGGGTTCTCTCGGAGCCATACAACGTAGCGGGCGTCGAGCTCAACTGCGGCGCAAGCATCGGTATCGCTATTGGCCCGCTGGATGCGAATGATTGGGATTCTCTGATCAGCTGCGCTGACGCTGCCATGTACAAGGCCAAGGAAGAAGGACGTAACACCTTTTGCTTCTTCCAACCCGGCATGGACGCGAGTTTGCGGGAACGCAGGCAGATTGAGGCCGACATGCGCCGCGCCCTCGATACGAATGCATTTCAGCTCGCATTCCAGCCGCTTTTGCATTGCAGCGACCGCCAGCTCGTCGGCTTCGAGGCTTTGCTTCGCTGGCCCGAAGGGTGGCCGAGCCAACCACCGAACAAATTTATTCCGGTTGCCGAGGAGTGCGGCTTGATGGTGCCGCTCGGCGCCTGGGTTCTCGAGACCGCCTGCCGTGCAGCGATGGATTGGAAGATGCCGCTGAAGATTGCCGTCAATCTGTCTCCGGTGCAATTCCGGCATGGTGATGTCGTTACGGCGGTTGAGAAGGCGTTGCGGCTATCCGGCTTGCCGCCTGAGCGTCTCGAGGTGGAAGTCACCGAGAGCGTGTGGCTCCAGAACACCGACAGCGTGCTTGACCAGCTTGTCCGTCTGCGCAGCATGGGTGTGGCTATCGCGCTCGATGACTTTGGCACCGGCTACTCGAGCTTGACCTACCTGTGGAGATTCCCCTTTGACAAGGTCAAGATCGACCGCTCGTTTGTGATGGAGATGGAGCTCGAGCCGAAGGCTGAGGCCATCGTCAACTCTGTCGTTGCCCTCGCCAGAACTCTGCACCTGACCGTGACCGCCGAAGGCGTAGAAACTCCATCTCAGGCCGAAATGCTGAACGGCATCGGATGCGATCAGGCACAGGGGTATCTCTTCGGCCGGCCGGTTCCGGCAGCGGCAGCCAATGCGTTGATCGAAACCGCGATGTCCGGACAGGAGATCGTGGCGGCGAGTTCGCATTCCGCTGCTAATTCCAAAGTCGTATCGATTGCGAAGTGAAGCCGATGCTGCACACTTCTAAGTTGACTTCTCTTAAGCGAAAGATCGCCGCGCCTCGCCCTCGCTCGGCAGCGCTCTGTGGACTGTTGCTGCTTTTCGGCGGAGTCGTCCACGCACAGGGCGGCCCGCCTTTCCGCACCGATGATCCTGAGACTCCAGGCAACGGACATTGGGAGATCAACTACGGCTGGATCGGCGATCGGAATCCCGAAGAGGGCTCCTACGAGCTTCCCAATGTCGATATGAACTACGGTTGGGGCGATCGTATCCAGCTCAAATACGAGCTGCCGATGGCAATGCACGAGTCGCGCGAAGGCAAGGGGAGCTTGGTCGCCGGCCCAGGCGATTCACTACTCGGCGTCAAGTGGCGCTTCTTTGAATATGTTCGGAATGCTGCCCTCAAAAGGGCGCGAAACGAAGACGTATCAGAGCCTGACTTCTCGATCTCCACTTATCCGCAGCTTTCGCTCAACAATCCCACCAGCTCGGTGCGGCGCGGTGTTGTCGATCCGGGGCCGCAGTTTCTTCTTCCTATTGAAGCAAACGCGCGCTTCGGTCCTATCCTCATCGATGGTGAGGTGGGCTACTGGTTTACCAACCACAACGTTTCCCAATCGTGGATTCGCGGTCTGATTGCCGGCCATGAGTTCAGCCCCAAGACCGAAGTCTACGCTGAAATCCACGACCAGCAGGACGCCAATCGCGTGAATGGCGAACCGAAGGAACGGGAAGCCACGCTCGGTCTTGGCGGGCGACGCGGCCTCAACCGAACCAACACGATTTTGCTGCTGCTCATGGCGGGACGCAGCTTTCAGCATGTTGCGCCGGAAAATAGTCAGCCGAGCTGGATCGCGTATGTCGGCGTTCAGCTTCTTCTCGGTCCCCATGAGAGGGACACCGAGATCAACGCCTACATACTTCCGCAACCAAAACCGTAAGCTAATGCAATAGTCCGAAGACGGCGACCCCGCTGGGCGTCCCGACGAGGACCTTACCGTTCACTACCACGGGCACAATGAACTTGTTTCCATTGCCGAAGTGGTCGCGGCTGCCCGTAGCCTGATTGCTGTTGTAGAGCTCGGTCAAGGTGGTCGCATCGTAGGCGTGCAGGACAGCCGGCGACGAGTTCTCGACCACCCAGACGATGCCGTTCGCCGTGCCGTTGGCGCTCACGGCCGGCGTGGTCCCCGGGAAAGCAAATGAAGTCGTTGTGTGCACCGAGGCGCTGGTGGCCAGCTTGGCGTTTGCAATCGGAAAAGCCTTGAGCGTGTCGCCGACTGCGCCGTAGTAGACCGTGTTATTGAAGTAGGCGGGCATGGAAAATACGCCACCGAGGGCGCTGTCGATCTCCTGATAGATCGCGTTGTCATTCGCTGAGTTAAATTTGCCCATCGAGTCGCGGTTCACCACGTAGATGTTCCCATCTTTGCCTGCCCCTACCGCGAGATGATGCACAGTGCCGGAGCCATCCGTCAGGTCGGGCAAGACCATTGCGCCACCCGAGCCGAGATCGCGGTCATTATTCGATTCGTTGACGGTATTGAATGGCTCGAAGTAGTCCGCGACCGCAAGCGTCTTGCCTGCCGTAGAGATCTTCAGGAATCCATTACCGTAGTCGGACTTGGTTGGGAACCCGCTGGCGGTGAGTGTCGTGTCAAAGGTGCCATTGGCGTCCAGAAAATAGATGCTGCCGCTCGCGTCGGCCGCCAAGCCCGCGCCTGCCATCCAGATCGAGCCTTCACTGCCATTCGGCGTCAGGTTCAGCACGGCAGTCTGCGCCAGTGTCGATTCGCTGTAAGCCATCAGCCAGCCGGTGTATGGGCCCTGGTCACAGTGAGAGGTCCAGCCAAGATAAAGCGTGCCATTCATCAAAAGGATCCCCGAGCGCTCGGCGTATTGTCCCGGCTGGAACGGCACCCTGCCTCCAGAACTGGCCGCCCCCGTCCCCGGATAACTGGCCGTAATCTCCATGGGGCTGCCGGAGAGTTCGCCTCCCGTTGTCACGTCCAGCGCGTGCAGCCGCTGATGATAGTTCCCCGATGAATCCTGTGACATGCCGACGACAAAGATGGTCCCGTGCGGACCGGCACTGCGGTCGATCACTGGCGTCGAGGTAATGCCGATCTGCGGAGTGATCTGGCCGCAGCCATGGTCGTTACTCGTTGTCTCATTCGCGCCCAGTACAGAGGTCTTCCAAAGCTGCGCTCCGGTATCGGCGTTGAACGCATAGACGCTGTCGTGCTCGGTCGCCGCAAACACGACATTTTGTGATTGCCCGCCGATTGTCAGGCCTGAGAGATAGAGAGGCTGCGCGTCCACTTTTCCGTCCACGGACAAAGTCCGCAAAAGACCGAACTGCGCCGAGGTCACGTTCGCCGTGGTCAGCGCGGTCTCATTCGGATTCAGACCGGTACGGCCGACGTCATAGTGATAGGTCACCACGTCCACAGTCGAGGGAGGTGGCGGCGTCCCCTGCGCGTTGACGGTGAGCATCAACGACACCGAGTGACTCAGCGTTCCCGAAGTGCCGGTGAACTGCACGGTCGCCGACCCGGCGGCTGCAGAGGAAGCGGCCGTCAGATTCACCACCAGGGGCGTGCCCGGGGTCACGGTCAATGTCGTGGGCGAAGCCGTGACGCCGGAGGGCAATCCGGTGAGCGCTATCTGAATGGTTCCGGTAAATCCGCCGTTTGCGGTTGCCGTCAGCGTGACGGGCTGCGCGGCACCCCCGGCCGTCAAGGTCAGGCTTGTCGGATTCAGAGAAAGCGAGAAATCCGGCGTACTCGGCGTATTCACGGTCAGCATCAGCGATACAGCGTGGCTGAGCGTTCCCGACGTACCGGTGAACTGCAGGGTCGCCGAACCGGCCGCTGCAGAAGAAGCCGCCGTTAAATTCACCACCAGCGGTGTTCCCGGTGTGACGGTCAATGTGGCGGGCGAAGCCGTCACGCCGGCTGGCAACCCGGTCAACGCCACCTGAATGGTTCCGGTAAATCCGCCGCTTGCGGTCGCGGTCAGCGTGACCGGCTGTGCAGCGCCCCCAGCTGTCAGGGTCAGGCTTGGCGAGCTTAATGAGAGCGAAAAGTCGGGCGTGGCGCCGCCTCCGCCGCCACCATTGGAGGTGATCATCCCGTTGCAGCCGCAGAAGAATCCCACGAGCGCCGTTATGAAAGCCCAGAGCAGCACAGTCTGCGCTGCCCAACGTAAGAAACCCATCGTCTGCATCTTGGGGGGTAAATGCAGTCGTGCCATGAGGCGTCCTCCGGCCGGAGACAAAACCGCTGTCCGGCGGTTTCATTATTTTCGCAGGTCGCAATTCTTGGTTTGCTTCTGATCGTTTCCTGGTTTGCTACGGCTTCTGGGTCTGGGGAAGCCCGAGGGCCAGGATTTCCAGTTTTACCGGAGCCACGCCGGAGTGAATGATGTTCAGCTTTTCGCCCGCCGCGTAAGACAGGTCAATGACGTGGTTGTTGGGGAGAATGCCGCGATCGTTGACCCGCACCACGATCGATTTGTGCGTCCTGAGGTTAATGACGCGCACAATCGTGCCGAAGGGCAGGGTCTTGTGGGCCGCAGTCATTGCTTCCGCATCGAAGATCTCGCCATTGGCGGTGTGCTGGCCCTCGAACACGCCGCCGTACCAGGTAGCAAGGCCTCGCAGTGCCGCTGTCGGCATGGACGGTTTCGCTGGCTTCGCCGGCGCAGCTGCTGCCAGAACGCTCTCAGCCGGCGGCCCCGGAGGCAACGTCGAAGCCGGGCGGGCTAGCTGGGTATCCGCGTGCACCGTCAGCGTGGAATCAGTGAGGTATACGGCGAACATGGCGAGCGACAAGGCTCCCGCAACCGGCCAAAACCATCTTGGCCTTGCCGAGCTCAGATTGCGTAAATTCCTGCGTTCAACCATTCGGCTATTTTACTAAACGGATGTACAGTCGGATCAACAGATTTGCAAGCTAAAGTTGAGACCGCGCTCGCCTGCATGTTAATGAAAATGCACAAGTTGCTAGCATAAACGTTACTTTGGTCCTTACTCTTTTCCACGCCGCAGTAATGCACAAATGGCTCAGGAGAACGCCCCGGAGCCATGAAGGTTGGATGCGTTCCTTGCTATTCACGGTATGAGGTCGCGGATGAATTGCTTCGGGTAGACTGGTCCGCTCGCCGCGCCAGGTCCTCTCTGCCTTCGGGGCCGGCCTCAGCCGGGGCGCGCCACTGGCAGTACCGGGCCTAGAGAATATCGCGCATGCGCAGAAAGATGAGCGCGGTGCTGATCCAGAAGACCAGCATTCCGCCCAGCGCGGCTAGGCAGGTCCGCAGGCCTACGCGATGTTCTGAAGGAAACTGCCAGTCGGCAATGCTTACGCCTTCGCATTCGGTCCGCATGGCTTTTAAATAGTCGGTGGTTTTGCTCTTTGTGACCTCATCGCAATCGGAGTAGTGATGCGTTTCGCCCTCAGTGACTAATGCGGCCTCAAAGGCCCAGCGCGACGGAACCACTTTGGCGATCCGCTGAACAGGCTGGGGCATCTGGTGGATGGGAAGCAGTCCGCCGCCCAGCGCAATCACCGGCAGCAGGATAAGTGGAAGCATGGCAATAGCCGCTTCGGTTGTGGAGGCGCGCGCAGAGACGCAGAGACCAATCGCTGCACCGACTAACGAGGAGAGATACAGGATCGCCAGAATCTGCAGGAAGTTTCCTTGCAGGTGACAGATGAGCGTAACGATGCCCAACAACGTGCCGCACTGAAATAAGCACAGAATGGCGGCGATGGTGAGCTTCGAGAACAGATACGACGGCAGCTTGAGACTCACCATGCGCTCGCGCTGGAAGATCGACCACTCGCCCACAATGTCGCGCGCGACGTTATTGCATCCGAACCATACTGCAGCGAGAACCATAAGAAATTGCAGGGCGCCGACACTGCGGGCAACCTTGTCCCAATCCGCTGCTGATGAATATCGAAGCGAGCCGAAGACCGCGCCAAGCAGAATCCCGAAAAGTGGGGCCTGCACCAGCAGAATGATGCTTTGCGCACGATCGCGCACCTTGAGCAGAACATTGCGGCGAACCAATGTCCACCATTGGCCAAAACCAAAGCCGCGACGTGAGCTCTGCGCCTGTCCCTGCTGCGTAGCGGGTATCTTTCCCGAGCGATCGGCGACGAAGAGCTTTTTATATTGAGACTGCTCGTACGCGTCGGTCCACTGCGCCGTTGTTTTTTGCGCCAGCCCGCTCAGCAGCATCTCCGGACTCAGCTCGCTCGTGGCCTGACGGCTGCCCGGATTGAAAAACTCAATTGAGTCTGGATACGCGGGACCGAAGTACGCCAGAGCGCCGGTACCTCCGCGATCGCGCGAGATCATGATCAGGTTATCGAACTGCTGAAAGACGCTCAGGCTTGGCTGATGGATAGTCGTGACGATCGTTGTGCCCTCATTCGAGAGCTTCTTGAGCACCTGCACCACATTCTCGGCGTCGTATGACGAAAGCCCCGAAGTGGGCTCGTCAAGAAAGATCACCGGCGCATCGGCGATCAACTCCATCGCGATGTTCACGCGCTTGCGCTGGCCGCCGGAGAGGACCCTCTTTTCCTGCGAGCCAATGATCGTGTTCTTCTTGTCTTGAATGCCCAGGCTATTCAGCACAGCGTCAATACGCTGCTCGATCTCAGGGTCGGTGAGGTCAGTGCGCAGCTTGGCTGTAAAGTAGAGCGCCTCGCGCACCGTGAGTTCCGCATGCACAATGTCGTCCTGCGGAACGTAGCTCATCTGCTGGCGGAAGCGATCATAGAACTTGTAGAGATCACTTCCATTGAAGAGGATGCTTCCTGAAGCCGGCGCTCCGTAGCCGTTCACGGCTTTCAGGAAAGTGGTCTTGCCCGCTCCGGCCGGGCCCATCAATGCGACAAGCTCCGCCGGAAAGATGGTGAGTGAAATCGGGTCCAGCAGGCGATGGCCGTCAGGAGCATTCACTGCTGCAGCGTTCACCTCGATCGTGACGTTGCCTGCGTACTCGCGCTTGGCCAGTTCTCCGTCTTCAAGCAGTGTGAACCGGAAGCTGCCCAGCCCGATCTCGTCACCCGAACGCACCAGCGTGCGGCTTGTGATGCGCACCCCGTTTACATACGTGCCATTCCGTGAGCCGAGGTCTTCTACATAAATGCCCTGCGGCGTGCGATCGAGAGCCGCGTGCTGCCAGGAGATCATGGGATAGTTCAGCGGATATCCCGATGCAGGGTCGCGGCCCAGCACCATGCGATTGCCCTGGAAATGGATGCGCTCAAACTCGCTCTCGCCCTGGACGAGCTTTCTCTCGCTCAGGATGCGGCTGGCCGCGATCTTGTAAGAGCCGAGATAAATCTCATCGGAGGGATCGAGCGCCGATCGCTTGATCTTGTTGTCGATCCGGTTCAGAGCCGTGCCATTGGCGGAATTCAGATCCTCGATAACCCACTGATTGCCGCTCTGCATGATCCGCGCGTGGCGGCGCGAGATCATCGGAAAGTCCAGCTGAATCTCGTTTTCCGGCGCGCGGCCGATGTTCAGGATCTGTGTGGCCAAGGTAGGGCTGTTCGAGTTGCCGGTTGCCACAGACGGAACGGTTTTCTCCGTCGTCCCCGGCCAGGGAAACGGAACGCTCGGACCGAGCGTGATGAGATCGCCGCGCGAAACATAGACCGGCGTTCGCGGCGCAAGGCGATGACCGTTGACGAATGTGCCGTTGGTCGAACCGAGATCTTCCAGAATGTACTGCGTATTGTGGAGACCCAGACGGCAGTGCTCGCCGGAGACGATCGCCTGATCGACGACGATGTCGCACGTGGGAGAGCTTCCGATCTTCCAGAGCGCGCTCCGCGTCGTCACCGTATCAGACATAGGCAATCCGGAGGAGGAGTTGCGTAATGTTAGCACGCCATCCCGGAAAACCGGCGTTTCGTCACAAATTGTTCATGTAGGTGGACAGCGGAGTTCCCGTCTTGACGGTCACGGAAAAAACTAAATCTTCACCAAGACTTCACGCGAGCTAGCGCGCCGCGCTTAAATCCATTCCGACTCGAGAATTCTTGACCAGCTGCACGAGTTTTTCGAAGGATGCTCTCCAGACGGTCATCTGCCAGAAGTATTCGGCCGCAGAAGCAATGTCTGTGTGTTGCAATTCCAGGATGCTGCTGCCGAAGTTTCCGCGCAGCCGGATATCGACCATGCTGAATCCCGGTGAAATGCCCATATTCAGCCAGGTAAAGAGCATCTTACGCTGTCTGCACACGATGAAGGAGCCGCTTATGCTGGCCTTCACGCCTTCGCCGGAATGGAAGTCCAAGCGATAATCGTTCCCCGAGCGCGATGCAGCGACAGACGCATCTTGGTCGTTGCCAGGAAGAGATGCCCAAGCTTCTACATACTCCGGCACCGTGAGCATTTGGAAGATGCGCCGAACATCGGCATTGAGACAGATCGACATCCCAATGCTCCAGTGGGCGGCACGCAGACGGCGATGTCGGCTAGCTCCTTTGCGGGGAGCTCGCTCCAGCAACGATATTGGATTGTTCATACGATGTGGACCTATGCACTGCTGAGGATGCAGCAACCCGTCCTCCAAAAAGAATAATCGACCACCCTCTGTGACGAGCAGCAAGAGGTCGGGGTGAGTTGCAGCGGATGGGAGATGAATAACTGGCTCGATGCAGGACCATCTGCAATCTTTCTACTGAATTTGAAATTTTCGAGCGGTTCTTTTCCAAGCGAACATATCTCTGAGCCAACAGCTTGATGGACGAGCCCAAACCGATGAACGTTAGCTGGCAGCAAACCGCTCATGCATGCGCGTCCGATAACTTCTGCTCATCGCAATCTTTTGTCCATTCACAAGAATCACAGACGACTCTCCATCCGGCATCGTTCGCACCTCTTTCACATACTGCAGGTTCACGATGAAGGATCGATGAACGCGAAGAAACATAGAGGAATCTAGCTTTTCTTCAAGGTGCGCCAGAGTGTGACGAAGAAGATACGATTCAGTGCCAGTACAAAGGCGCACGTAGTTTTCTTCGGCGCCAATCCAGAGCAACTCGCTCACCGGAAGAAAAAGAATGCGCCCTCCGGATTTGAAAACTAACCTTGTCAGATGCGAGGTCACGCCGTTGCGATGCGAATCATCCGTGGTACGAGCCCGGTCGCGCGCATCCATTTGGTCTCTGGCCCGCACGATTGCGCTGTGAAGGCGTTCGGCGGTGAATGGCTTCAGCAAATAGTCGACGGCATTTACCTCGAATGCCTGCAGGGCATGTTGATCGGAGGCCGTAGTAAAGATGACATGGGGCAACGCAAGATCCTTGCGTATGGATAGCTCGGCCAGCATGTCGAACCCGTCCATGTCAGGCATCCGGATATCGAGAAACAGCAGCTGCGGTTTGATCGCGCTCACAAGCTGGATGGTCTCCGATGCTGTGGCGCACTCACCGACAACATCGATATCCGGCTCTTCACGCAAAAGTTTCCTGAGCTTTTGACGCGCGAGCACTTCATCGTCCGCCAGCACAGCCTGAATCATCACTCACCGTAGCCTGTGAAATTGCTATTGCCATTTGCCGAGAAGATGAGCGGCAGCCAGATGGCTGCCTCCACATGTGTCGGATCGATCTCACGCAGGAAAAACTTGCTCTGGGCGCCGTAATGGAGTTGCAGACGGGTCTTGATGTTTGCCAGCCCCACACCCGACCGCTCTGCGGATTTCGTCCCATCCGCCTGCAGACCTGCCCCGCTGTTCACAACCCGGGCGCTGATCTGATCGCCTTCTTTGCGGATATCCACCACCAATTCGCCGCCCCGTTCCACGCGCGAAAGACCATGCGCATAGGCGTTCTCAATGATTGGTTGCAGGATCATGGCCGGCACCAAGGCATCATGCAGTTCGGCCTCAACCGAAAGCGTCTGCTTCACGCGCCCTGCGTAGCGCTGATCCTGCATTGCCAGGTAGATTTCGATGAACTCCATCTCGTCACGCAGCGGAATCAGCTGCACATCGCCGCGTTCGAGAGTGATACGCAGCAGGCTGCTGAGTTGTTCGAGCATCGTATCGGCTGCATCGACGTCGATGCGCATCAGACTCGAGATGCTGTTCATCACATTGAAGAGAAAATGCGGATTCAGCTGCATCCGCAGCGCAGAGATTTTTGCGTGAGAAAGCTGGATGGCCAGTTGCGCCGCTGCCTTCTCATGCTCGCGGAAGCGCTGGTAATAGCTGATGCCGCGAAACAGGCCAAATGCGCACCAGAAGATGACCATGTTGTCGATAAACTCTGCTCGCAGATGAAAGCCAAGTCTCCGCCAGTAGAGCATCGGAGGATGGCGCAGCGGCAGATGCGGAAAGAAGAAAACCCAGATCATCTCCTCGATGACGCTCATGGCAATGCTTAGAGGCAGAATCTGCGTGAACAGGTGCAGCGTCTTTGCATTGCGGACCATCGAGCCCAGGTAGCGCCAGATCAGCCAACTGATGATTCCCCAGAGCAGGAATTGTGTTCCCCAGGCCTCGAATTCGACATAAGCGGTGATCTCGTATCCCCATCGGCGCATGTTCAGCCACTCCTGCAGAGCGAACAATGTGCCCAGCAAGACCCATGCGCCAATAAAGATGACCGGGTTCATGAACACCGGTTGCGTGCGGCTGATAGTCCTCCCCATAGCGTTTCGTGCTTCGTCCTTATGATTTGCGTTGCGCAGTTGCAGTTGTCGTGCCGCTTGTTTAAAGGGGCGGCGTGGGAAGCAAGCGGCCTATATGAGTCGCAGTATCAGGCACCGTAAGCGCGAAAGCCGCGAAGCCCTGTTTCTCATCCTTCTTGCTATATACGAAGGCGAGCTTAGATTGATGTTTCTGAAACCAGGTCGAAGCCTCGGCATCTCGGGCCTGCGCCCGTTCGGGTCCGATCCGTTCGGCAAGTGTGCGCAGATCGTTTGCCACGAGCTTGGCTGCCTCGTCCCCACCCTGCAGCACAGAGACCCGGAAATGATAATAAGCCTCTGCTGGATCGATTGGCACGCCCACTCCATCGCGCGCTACGATTCCCAGGAGTATGGACGATTGCCACGTTCCAGCGGCCTCGGCGTCTTCGAGCAGCGTTTTCATTTCGCTGGGCGATTGCGCCAGGTCCGGGTGATTGAACACGAGCATGCCGAGCGCATGCATCGCGGGCACGTAGCCCGCAAGAACGGACTTCCGCAGCAGTTCCGCCGCTTTCTTCTGTCCTTCAGTATCCGGCCGGTGCTGCAAGATCAACAATCCAGTCCGGAACTCCGCTAACGGATCATGCAGCTTGGCGCCCAGCTCATACCAGTGCTGCGCCGCAACCGGATCCTTCGCCACGCCGATACCAAAATAGTACATCTCGCCCAAAGAAAATCCTGCGGATCCATCTCCTTTGGCCAGCGCCTCGCGAAAAAGCTGCGCGCCAAACTCCGGATCCCGCGGCACACCAATTCCCCACACATAGGCAACGCCAAGATTCGTCCGGGCACTGGCGAGACCGCCCGCCGCGGCGCGCTCGAACCACTTCACAGCGCGCATCGGATCGCGAGGCACACCGATGCCTGCCTGGTAAAAGAATCCAATTTGCTTTTGTGCATAAGGGTCGCCTGCGTTGGCGGCCTTCTCATACCAGTACGCAGCGAGCCGGTCGTTTTGTTCCACGCCGCTGCCGGTAAAATAGGCGCCCGCCAGTTGGATTTGCTGCTGGATCGAGCCTCTCTCCGCGCGGGCCTCCACCTGCGGAATGTCAGGATTGACGGCTCGCGCTGCGCTGGCGTGGATCAAGACAATCAGGGCGACTCCTGCTGCAACTGAAGCCTGCCGCCTGCCTACACGACGCCTTACGATGCCGGTCATAGTTCCTCCCCGCTCTTACAACTCTGTGAGTGCACTTGGTTGATAGATCTCGCTGGGGGCCTGTTGCTGCGAGATGGACGTTCAATCAGAAAAGGAAGTTATCACGCGAAGAATGCGCTGGAGGCTGCTGTCATCGCGCAAATCGACTGCTGCAATCAGTTGAATCGCCCGTTCGTCACCGCCCATAAACTGCTCGTCACAAACTCAGCAGCAACGGAAAATGTGATGCGTATGTAAAAGAAAGTTACGAAAGCACGAATTGACGGTACGGCGCAATTAGAACTGGAAGGCGGAATGTGATTGTCCGACTCGCTCGTTCCGTGAAGGGACAGGCGAGTGATTCCGGCGGGATGAAGATCAAGGGAGTGTCCGATTCCGGACAGCCGATCCCGGATTCGGCCATACTCGCAATGCTTCGATCTTTATGCATCTGAAGTTAGGGTTCAGTTTTTCAGTCGCTTGCCCCAGGTCGCGTTTCGGAATCGAACTTGCCTCAAATATCTGTTAACCGGGTGGCGTTCGGCGTAACCCGAGGTTCCATTCAAGATTCAGGAGGAGAGGACGAGTGATCCAGACGCTGCTTGCGGACGATGAGGCGCTGGCGCGCCAGAAACTACGGGAACTGCTACGCAATGATCCTGAGGTGGAGATTGTGGGCGAAGCAGCATCCGGCGCAGAAGTGTTGGAGCTGATGCGTTCCACGACCCCGCAGGTTGTGTTTCTTGACGTGCGTATGCCGGGCATGGATGGCTTCGATGTAATTCGCCAGTTATCTTCGGGGCGAAGCGCTCCGATGCCGCATATCATCATCTCCACGGCCTACGACGAGTATGCGTTGCGCGCTTTCGAGAACCGTGCGATCGACTACCTGCTCAAGCCGTATACGGCCGAGCGTTTGCACGCCGCCATGCAACGCGCCCGCGAACAGGTTGCACTCACCGAGCATAGGGCCACGCGCGGTGCAGCCGAGGAGAGCGACAGTCCTTATCCAGTGAGGATCGCCTTCAAATCTCGCGGGCGCATCCTCTTTCTGCGCGTTGCGGAGATTCGCTGGATCGGCGCAGAGGAAAATTACGTGCGCATCGCCACCGGAACCGAGACGCATCTGTTGCGCGAGACGATGTCGGCCATGGAAGAAAAGCTCGATCCGAGGATGTTTCTGCGTGTGCACCGTTCGGCCATTGTGAACCTGCAGTTCGTGAAAGAGGTACGTGCGGAGACACAAGGCGAGTTCGCCGTCCTGCTGACGAATGGCCAAAAGGTAGCGATGAGCCGCGGCTATTACTCCCGTGTACGCACGATGCTGGAGGGAAATTAAGCCCACCTGCCCAAATGAATCGCTCAAGACTGCCCGTTCTGTTAGCTTGGTCGGCATGAGAATTTTCAGCTTTCGTGTAGCGCCAGAATCTCTGGTCCTATTCGCTCTTGCGGTCTTCAGTGTCGAGCTGTCTCCGTATGCATCCCTCGCACAGGCTCCCAACACCAACACACCCGAGGTTCCGGACTGGGCGCTGCCCGGCTCACCGACACATAAACAGGTTCCTCCGCCTGCTGATTTTCATCGACCGAGCACAAACTTCGAGACGCCGATTGGCATATTCGAAGGACAGTCCGACGTCGGAAGCGCTCTCGTGCCGGGAAGCGCAAGCTACGATCCGTCGGCGAAGCAGTACACCGTCAACTCTGCGGGCTACAACATCTGGTACACGCGCGACGAGTTCCGCTATCTATGGAAGAAAATGTCTGGCGATGTCTCGCTGGCGGCGAATGTGGGCTTTCCGGTTGCGCAGCCTCCGCATGACCGCAAGGTCGTTCTCGTGATCCGGCAGGATCTCGATGACAACGCAAAAGAGGTGATGGCTGCCGAACACGGCACAGGCATGGTGCACATTGCCGAACGGCCCGAGAAAAACGCCTTGATCCAGGACATGCAATACCGCATCGGCGGCAGCATGCTTCCCAACGTGATGCCGCAGCGTATCGGCATCGAGAAGCACGGCGATAGCGTCGCGCTCTACATCAGTGTGCAGGGTGAGCCGATGCATCAGTTCGGCCCGCCGGTACAGATTCATTTCGATGGCCCGTTTTATGTGGGAATCGGCTTCTGCTCGCACTATCCGGTCACAGTCGATACCGGAGTGTTCTCGAACGTGGTGCTCGAGAATGCAGCCAGCAGGGCACAGTGATCGGCGCGCCCGCCGCTCCATAAGCGGTCCGAGAGACGATTCAGGAGGCCATCAGACTTCCAGATACTTCTTGGGGTTGCTCAGCGGCCTGTACGGCAGCGGCGCGACTGAGTTCGAAACACGAGCGACACTGCACCGGGCGGCCCTGTGTGGGTTTGAATGGCACCGTTGTCACTCTTCCGCAAGTTGAGCAGGTCACGCGTGTTTCGGCATGGACCTTGAATCCGCGTGTAGCCCGTTTGACTTTGCACTCCGGGCACCGTTTGGGATCATTCTTGAACTGCTTGATCCGGAAGAACTCCTGCTCTCCGGCGGTAAACACGAACTCTCCTCCACAATCAGCACAGAGCAGGACCTTGTCATCCAACGAGGGCTCGATCATTTGCATGCGACACCTCTCTCCGCGGCAAACCTGCGGCAAGCGCGATCAGGAAGCCGCGGATTACGTTCGAAATTGGTGGTTGTCTCGTACCTCAAAGGTTCGCAAGCGCACGCGTGCGAACGCTGATTCTGCGCCTGGCGAGTAAACCAACTTAGGCCTACGCGCTGTATGAGTCCTTCTTACTCCAATCTGTTGTCCTCTTGGACCTAGGACTAATACGGGGTTGGCTCAAATTAGTTGGCAAAAACGCGCCTGAGAGCGCCATTGAGCTGTCCAGCCCGACGAATGTCGCGCGAAAGCTCTGCTTTCGGTGCGGAAGAGCGATTTGTGCAGTGTGGAAAGATCCAGTTACCACCGGCATGCCGCGGTGTACTGGCAGCCGCAAAGCGGATTATGTAAAACTGTCGAGAGTGATCCGTCGAGTTTCAAACGATCCTCGGGTATCTGGATCGTTCTCTAACTCCAGGCGTCGACACAGCATTAAACCACTTTCGCCGGCCGGTCAACATCATCGGGCCTGTAGCTCAACGGTTAGAGCAGGGGACTCATAATCCCTTGGTTGGGGGTTCAAATCCCTCCGGGCCCACCAGCCTTCGCCCTTCGGGCTCCGGCTCGGCAAGCCATTGAACGGCGAAGGCTGTCATGCCGTAGCTTCAGCGGAGGCAGACGCTCAATGAAATACGTCTACATTCTGGAGAGTGAGGCACATGTCGGCCATTTTTATACCGGCATCACGGACGATTTGCTCGCCAGAAATTCCAAGCACAACTCGGGCTCGGTATTCCATACCTCAAAATATCGGCCTTGGCGTATTAAGACCTACATCGCATTTACTGACGAAGCTCGCGCCCATGCCTTCGAAAAGTACCTGAAATCGGGATCGGGCAGAGCCTTCGCCAAAAAACACCTTTAGGCGCTCGGAACTCAGATTCGGGGTCATCGCTCGATATTCTCAGCTCCGTCCCCCAGTAGCGCGTTCCGGCTCGGCAGGCCATTTGACGGCGATTGCTGTCACGCCTAGGTCGTTCTTTCCACAAGCACAATGCCTTCACAAGGTCAGGAACGGGCATCAGAACGTAAAGCGTGCCATAACCGATAAAAACGCCGGAGACTTGCGCGTATAGATCGGGCTATACTGTTCTACCATTCCGGCCGGATGCAGGCCGCCGGATGGGATATCAGCGCCGATTGCAGACTGGAACCGGGAGATTGCGATGAAGATTACCGACACGATTGGCTTGGTATTGAAGCGTAAGGGCGAAACTATGATTCTCTCCATTACGCCTGAACAGTCCGTGTATGAGGCGCTCGAGATGATGGCCAGATACGACATCGGCGCCCTGCTGGTTTGCAGCAATCATCGGCTCGTGGGCATTCTGTCCGAACGCGACTACGCCCGCAAAGGTGTGCTGAAGGGTCATCACTCCAAAGAGACCCGCGTCAGCGAGATCATGACCAGCCCGGTGCTCTTCGTCAGCCCGCAACACACGGTGGACGAGTGCATGAGCATGATGACGGAGCACCGCTTCCGCCATCTTCCGGTTCTGCAGGGTGACGACGTGGTGGGCGTCATCTCAATCGGGGACCTGGTGAAGTGGGTCATCTCCGGCCAGGAACACACCATCCAAGCGCTGGAAGGGTATATCACCGGAGCCTATCCCGGATAAGCGAAGTCTCCTCCACGAGCCGTTCCGCAACGTGACATCTCTCTCCCCCGGCGACATATAATCGCCGCAGGCCGGCCGGCGCGTTTCGTTGCGCCTCCGCAGGCCGGAGTTTCCACCAAAGCGAGAAACGACTTGGCACGTGAGCTTTACACCGCGCGTCTTCGCCGGAAGGTCTGTATCTCAGAAGTGGCGCAGTGCTACCACTTCGACTTTGAAATCGAAGGGCTGGAAAGCTTTCCATACACGGCTGGGCAGTTCATCTCTGCCGTTGCGCAGGACAAAAACGGGAAGCAGCAGACCCGCGCCTACTCGATTGCTTCGGCCGCAGTCGCCAACCGGTTTGAGCTGTGCGTGAACCGTGTTGAAAGCGGATTTTTCTCGAATCATCTCGCCGATTTGACCGACCTGCCCCCCGGCGGGACGGTTCAGGTCCACGGGCCGCACGGCCATTTTGTGCTGCACGAGCCGGTCACCGACTCGATTCTGGTGGCAACGGGCACCGGCGTGGCGCCCATGCGCGCCTACACGCAATGGCTCTTCCCTGAGAACGGTCCCGACCGCAGCAACGGCAAGCATATCTGGCTGGTGTATGGCACCCGCTACGAGACCGATATCTATTACAAGGAAGAGTTCGAGGCGCTCGAACGGCGCGTGCCCAACTTCCACTATCTGCCTACATTGAGCCGCGCCCAGGATAGCTGGACCGGGCTCCGCGGCCACGTGCAGGTGCATATCGCCAAGATTGTCGAGGAACGTGCCGTGCGGCTTGGCTTACCACTGCCTGCGCCGCCCGTCGATCCGGCGATTCCCCCGGCTGAGCTCACTTTCGATATCTATGTCTACATCTGCGGCCTCAACTTCATGGTTTCCGGCGTCCGCGAGCTGATGATCGGTTACGGCTGGCACAAGAGACAGATCGTCTTTGAGCGGTACGACTAGACCCGAAACCTAGCTCCGATCCCTTCGAAAACTGGTTATTTCCGCTCAAAATGAGCGAAAATAACCATCCCTTATTTACCCAATAGTAAAGAGCGCCTTGTCTGCGCCTCGCAGATTGCAAATGAGTTCTCTCCCCGAGCATTTCGCCAAACGAGCAGGGGTGGGGTATACCGGAATTGGATTGCATCACGAGAGAGAGGCGAGCTGGAGACCATTCTAGGATCGAGACGCGAAATCAATCCGCAAAGAGGCAAGGATCGGGCAATATAGGTCCATCCAGATCGAGGAGGCGGAGCCGATGATCAAACATCCCCCTTCAGCCAACGCAAAGCCTGGACGCTCCGCCATACGGGTCTTTTCCACCAATGAGCACATGAACCAGATGCTGCTTGAACATCTGGACCCTTCGATCTGGAGTGCCCGGCCACCCGGCAAGGTGCGGACCATTGCGGCGATCTTTTCGCATATACACAACGTGCGCACGAAGTGGGTGAGGCTCACCGCGCCGCATCTCAAGGTTCCGCGGCTGCTCGGTCGGGGCCACTGCACGCCCAGGCAGGCCCGCGCGGCGTTAGCCGAGAGCGCCGCGCGTTGCACCGAGATGCTCGCCGAAGCACTTGATGAGGGAGGACGCATTGACAAATTTGTGCGCGACGGTTGGGCGCGCCCCTGGCCGGTGGGTGTGGAGATGCTCTGCTACATGCTCGCGCACGAGGCACATCATCGCGGGCAGGTGTGCCTGCTTGCGCACCAGCTCGGCTTTCCGCTGCCGCCCGCAGTGACATCCGACCTCTGGAACTGGGAAAAGCTGTGGCGGAGACACAAGCCGACTGGCCGGTCGGGTAACCGCGAATGATGTTCGTGCAAATAGGCCTCAAGCGCGACCCAGCACAACTGTGTGTGGACTCATGGGGATTGGATGCGCCGTCATACCGACGAAACCAGCCTCAGCATACATGGAGGAAAGCTCGCTGAACGTGTAGGCATCGCCCGAGGGCGTAGACGCAAGCATCGTGAGGCTGAAAGCGGCGGGGAGTGGGGGCGAGACGCGATCGTCATTCGGTACGAACTCAAGCGTAGCGGCGCGGCCTCCTGGTTTCATAACCGCACGAACCTTCTTGAGCAGAGCGACACACGTGGGCTTGTCGAAGTGATGCAGGAAGTTGGTGAGCAGCACCGCATCATAGGGTCCGCCGAAATCCACTTCGAAGGCCGAACCATGCAGCATGGCGTAGCGATCGTGCACGCCAGCCTTGCGCGCGTTGTGCAGAGCCACGCGCAGCACTGGAGCCCAGTCGACCGCGGTGACCTGCGCCTGAGGATTCTGCTTGGCGATTTCAATGCCGAAGAGGCCGTGTCCCGCCGCGATGTCGAGCACGTGCATGGGACCGTTGTGGCCGTCGAGCACGATTGCGCCGAGAGGACCGGCCAGAGGGGCCATCATAGGCGCCATGCTCTCAGCGAACTGGACCCAGATAGGATTCTCGGGCTCAACACTGCCGTCGCCGGTGAGGCTGGTGCGGCCAGTGCGAACGATTTCGGCAAGATGCTCGAAGGGCTCGCGCATGGCAGGATTGCCGAGGAATTGCGCAATAGAGGCTAGGCACGCCGGCGAGCGTGGATCGAGAAAGAGGGCGCTGGTGGGCGTGTGCCTATAGCGACCATTCTCTTTGGCGAGAAGACCGTTGATGGTGAGAAAGTCGCAGAGAATGCGCACGCCGCGTTCCGATGCGCTGCAGTGGCGGGCGACGGTGGGCACGTCTCCGGGTCCGTCGCCGATAGCGCCGAAGATGCCTAGATCAATCGCGGCTTTGAGAGCTGCGGTGCGCTGATGCGCCTGCAGCATGTCAAAGATGATGGCGGGACTGGGGAGAGCTTCTGCGGGGTTGGCAGAGTGCATGATCAACCTCCTGGGTTGTCGAATGGGCGAGCCATTCCATTCCGGGTGATGTGGCGGGAGAAGCCACGTGCCGGATCAATAGGAATTTTGCCAGCAGCCTATCATGCGACCGGCTATGCGTGGCAATTGCGGTGTTTTGGCGAGAGCGAATTGAATCGCCGCTTCATAAAAACCCCTCGCCATCGATGGCATCTGATTGGGCAGTGGGGAGAATCGGAAAATGGCGCTGACGGCCGATGCGAAAGAAGTTGTCCTCTTATGCGTCGACGCCATCAATCGCGAGGACTTTGCCGCCGCAAGACAATTCGTGAGCAATGACCTGCAATTCGTCGGCGTATTGGGCTCCCGCAACGGAGCCGATGCCTACTTCAGCGACATGGAGCGGATGCGCCTTAAGTACGACGTGAAAAGGGTATTTGCGGATGGAAATGACGTTTGCCTCCTCTACGATCTGGCGATCTCAGGCGCGAATATTTTCGTTTGCGCCTGGTACCAGGTTGCAAATGGAAAGATTCGATCTCTTAACGTTGTGTTCGATCCGCGACCGATTCTCGAAGCACAGGCCAAATCTGCGAAGAAAGATTGAGCGTGGCCGCGAAGTGTGAGATCACTCCGATATTTGCGTGTGTAGAGGCTTAGAAAGGCTCTGCATTCGCGAGGGGAGCGTCCGCGCGCAGTTCGAGACCGTTGCCGGACCGCGAGAGATCGGGCTGCAGTCGACCTTGGACGAGTTGCGGCAGCCCCTCAAAAAACATCTGCTCGATGCGAACATGGTCGTGGAAGTACTCGACCTCAGTAAAGGGAACGGCGGCGCAGGCTACAGGCACATGCAGTGCGGGCGCAGTGTGCGATGAGAGGGGCACATGGAAGGCTTCGCACAAAGCGGCTGCCTGCAGAAATCCAGTAACGCCACCGCAGCGCGTGATATCGGCCTGCAGCACGTCAACGGCGCCCGCCGCCAGCATCGACCGGAAGTAGAACAGATCATAGCCGTACTCACCGGCCGCGATCTGCATCGCCGAAGGGGTGCGATCGCGCACAAAGCGCATGCCCTCGAGATCATCGGAGGAGACCGGCTCTTCGAACCAGCACACATCATATTGTGCGAAGGTCTCCGCTGCAGCAAGCGCCTGGCGCGGCGTGTAGGCTCCATTCGCGTCGACATAGAGCTTGACGGCGGAGCCGATCGCTTCACGCGCGACACGTACACGTTCAGGATCGCGCGCGGGCTCGCGGCCGATCTTCATCTTTACCGCGCCGATGCCCCGCTGTGCCCATCCGGAAAACTGATCGGCCAGCTGCGCATCGGTGTACGAAGTGAATCCGCCGCTGCCGTAGACGGGCACGCTTTCACGTACCTGTCCTAAGAGGGTGGCGAGCGGTATACCGAGGAGGCGTGCTTTCAGATCCCAAAGCGCGCAATCGACAGCCGAGATCGCGGAGGAGCAGACGCCGGCACGGCCGAGGTTGCGGATGCGCTTCCACATCTCCGTGTAGGCCGCCTGCGGCGCCATCGCGTTCATGCCTTTGACGGCGTCGATCAAAACTTCGCGAATCAATTGCGCGGTCGCGGCGCTCGCGTAGGTGTAGCCGATGCCGCGCTCACCGCCTGCGTGCACCGTGACCAGCACAAAGGTCGTGTGATCCCACGCGAGGGTTCCATCAGACTCGGGGAGGTCAGTAGGGATTTTGTACATGGCCACTTCAATGCGCTCGATGACTGGAGCGATTACCGGGTTTTGGAGCGCAACGGAATGAGTGTGGCTGGGCATGCCTTGGTGAGGCCCCTACGAAAAGCGGGGCTCTTCTGGTTGGGATGTGCGAGTAGACCGCAGCGGTTGCATTCCGGTTCGCTTGTCTGCATCCAAGCAGGAGGAAGCAAAGGAGAGGACGTGCCAAGGGCAGAGACAGTGGTGATTACCGGAGCTTCGGCAGGCGTGGGCCGAGCCACAGCGCGTGAATTTGCGCGCCACGGAGCGTCCGTCGGCCTGATCGCGCGCGGCGAAGATGGCCTTGAAGGAGCGCGCCGCGATGTGGAAGAACTCGGCGGCAAGGCGCTGGTTCTTCCTGTCGATGTGGCCGATGCCGCACAAGTAGAAGCTGCGGCGGAACGCGTGGAGCGCGAGTTGGGACCGATCGATATCTGGGTCAACAACGCCATGACGTCGGTTTTCGCGCCGATCAAGGAGATGACGCCGGAAGAGTTTCACCGCGTGACGGAGGTGACGTATCTCGGCTGCGTCTATGGCTCGCTCGCGGCGCTCAAACGCATGTTGCCGCGCGATCATGGAACGATTGTGCACGTGGGTTCGGCGCTTGCGTATCGCAGCATTCCTCTGCAGGCAGCGTACTGCGCTTCAAAACATGCGGTGCTCGGCTTTTTTGCCTCGCTTCGCACCGAGCTGCTGCATGATGGCAGTCATGTGTACACCACAATGGTGCAGATGCCCGCGCTCAATACACCGCAGTTTGGATGGGTGCGCAGCAAGCTGCCGCGCAAGGCGCAACCGGTGCCGCCGATCTTTCAGCCCGAGGTGGCCGCACGCGCCATCTACTTTGCCGCGCACCATCCGCGCCGCCGCGAATACTTCGTCGGCGGGTCGACGGTGAAGGCGATCTTCGGCAACAAGCTTGCACCTTCGTTCGCCGATCATCTTCTGGCGCGCAACGGATATGAGTCGCAGCAGTATGACGGCAGCGAAGATCCGAACCGGCCCGACAATCTGTTTCATCCCGTCGCCGGCGATCACGGTGCGCATGGCACATTCGGCGATCGTGCCCGGAACGTGAGCTGGGAGTTTCGCGCGGAGGCGAACGCCGGCTGGCTGGCCGCGGCTGCTCTCGCCTGCGGCGTTGCTGGTCTTCTCATTTCCCGATACAGAAGGTAGAGAAGATCAGATTCAGGATGTCATCGGGGGTGGTCTGGCCGGTGAGCGAGTCGAGAGCCCACAATGCGCGATAGAGATCGAGAAGAATCATCTCGTGCGGAATGGAACTTGCGTTGGCGCGGCCTGCATCACCGAGCGCAGCCAAGGCGGAGGCGACGGCCTGATGCTGGCGCAGGTTGGTCAACAGGCCGGACTCCGCGCCTGCACCGCCCGTCGCCAAAGCAAGAATACGTTCGCGCAGATCCGCAATGCCCTGACCGGTGAGGGCGGACGTAGCGAGCGCGGGAATGTGCGCGCGGTCAGCGACCTCAGGGGCTGCGTGAATGTACGGGCTCAAGCCCGTACCCTTCACACTAAGGCCCGCATCCCTCACGCTGGAGGCGGGATCCTTCAACTGGTCGTCGAAATAGTTTTTCTCATCGCTGCAATTCGCCAGATCGGATTTGTTGATCGCAACCAGTGCAGGGCGGCCTTCGACAGCAGCTAATAATCGGCGCTCTTCTTCATTGAGCGGCTGCGTGGCATCGAGCACAATCAGCACCAGCGCGGCGTCGGCGAGCGCTTCGCGGCTGCGCGCGATGCCGAGTTGCTCGGCCTCTTCGCGCGCTTCGCGCAGGCCCGCCGTGTCGACAAGCTCGAGTGGGATGCCGCCGAGCGAGATGCGCTCCGTGACCAAGTCGCGGGTGGTGCCCGGAGTGGCCGTCACGATGGCGCGGTCGCGCTCGACGAGACGGTTGAAGAGCGAGCTCTTGCCGGCGTTAGGCCGACCAACGATGGCGAGCGTCAGACCGTCATGCACGATGCGGCCACGCGTGAAGGAGGCCTCAAGCCCTGTGAGCGGCGCGGTAAGCTCGTCGATGCGGCGGGCAATCTCGGCTTGCGGCGTGACGTCGACATCGTCTTCTGCAAAGTCGATGCCGGCTTCAAGCAGCGCAATCAGCTCGACAAGCATTTGTTTAGCTGGCGCGACGCGTCGGCTGAGCGCGCCGCCCATTTGGCTGGCGGCCTGGCGTGCTTGCGTGAGCGTCTGGGCGTCGATCAGGTCGCGCACCGCTTCAGCCTGCGTGAGATCGATACGGCCGGAGAGAAAAGCGCGCTGCGTGAACTCACCTGGCTCAGCCAGGCGCGCTCCCAATACGATCGCACGGCGTAGCAACAGCTCAAGAACCACGGGGGATCCGTGCGCTGCGATTTCGACAAGATCCTCGGCTGTGTAGGAGTGCGGCTTGGCAAAAAACGTGACCAGGGCCTCGTCGACGCGGAGGGAGTCGCTGCCCTCGCCCGGCTCATCCAGCACATCGGCGAGCCGTGCATGCGCATGCTCGAGTGGCTGGCGCAGGCGGACAAGTTGCGTGGCGATTGAAGCCGACTCCGAACCGCTGAGGCGTACGATGCCAATGCCACCACGGCCCGGCGGCGTAGAGATGGCGGCAATCGTATCGGACTTTGGCTCGGTGTCCGGCATCGCTCTCATCAGTGTAGAAGCTACGGCTCGCCCGCAATCGAGCCGATCCTGGAGAATAGGCGACGGTATAATCCAAAACAACGCGTCAGGCATACGTTTTTTCTATGAATTCGGCCGGGCGGATTCTATTCCTCAAAGGCTTCGTACGCTTGCTCATTCATTCGTCCACCGCGCGCTCCGCATGGTTCCAATTCGTGACAGCTCTCTGCGAGAACAAGCTCCTCTCAGGATTGCTGCTCTTCGCACTCGTGTTTACGTCCGGATTAAGCGCGCAGGAGCTGGCTCAGGTGCAATGGCGCGGTGTGATTCACAACCCAGGTGGCGCACCGATTGCGAATGCAAAGGTGCGGCTCACTAACAAATCTGCGCGAAACGAGGCAACGAGCAGCGCGAACGGAGCATTCCAGCTCAGCGCGTTGCCGGCGGGCTCCTACCACTTGACCGTGCAGTGGAATGGGCGCACGGTGGACGCGGCGGAGCCGATCGAGCTTGCACCAGAAGCACTACCTGCGTCGCTTGCGCTGTCTGATCGCGGCGAACTGACCGTAGGGGTGCTCGAAGGCCAGCAGGCCACGGGTGGCGAAGAGCTTTCGAGCGCGGCCGTGAGCGAATTGCCGCTGAACAAGCGCGATTTCAGCACGCTGCTGCTGTTGGCCGCAGGCACCATGACCGATGCGAACGGCGCCACCAACTTTACCGCACAGTTTGCCATTAACGGACAGCGCGGCGTAGAAGCTGTGTTTGCCATGGATGGCGCGGATATCAGCGACCCGGAGATGGGCGGCGCGACCTTCTCGAACTTCAACGTAGATGCGGTGGAGGAGATTCAGTCGAGTTCGGGATGGATGCCTGCCGAGATCGGCCGCGGCGCTTCAGGCTTTACCAATATCGTTACGCGTTCCGGCGCGATCGGCTTTCACGGATCTTTCTTCGAATTTGTGCGCAATTCGATGTTCGACGCGCGTAATTATTTTGACTACGCCACGCCCGCCTATCCGGGAAGGATTCCTCCCTTTCGGCGCAATGAGTTTGGATTCACGAATGGCGGGCCGGTGCTGCTACCGCATCTTTATGACGGACGCGGGCGGACGTTTTACTTCACGCAGTATCAGGGATTCCGGCAGGTGCTGGGAACGACGCAGGTGCTGCCGGTGCCGACGGCGCTGGAACGCACTGGAGTGGATACGGTCACATATCCCGACGGCTCAGCGGACACGCTGACTGTGCCGGTGAATCCAGGTATTGCGGCGGTGCTGGCGCGATATCCGCTGCCGAACGATACGGCTGGATCATTTGGGCCGCACACATACGCGACCGCCTCGAAGGTGGTGACGAATGCGAACCAGTTTTCGCTGCGCATCGATCACAAGTTTTCATCGAAGGACCAGTTCTTTGCGCGATTCGTGATGGACAATCTCACCGGGCCGACTACGAATCCGGATGAGACGGCAATCGATTCCACTTTCGACATTGAATACATCGATCGACAGCGCAATGTGGTGGGCACCTATATCCACACAGCATCGCCGCGCCTTGTCTTCGAGTCATCCTTGAGCATCGAGCGCGCAACGCCGGGATTTCCTGCGCCGAACCGGGTCGATCCGGCGGTGAAGTTCAATGATGGTCTTTACGAGGCATTTAACTCTGCGGCGGGCACGGTGATGCAGGCGTATGGAAATCTGTTTCAGGGGCGCGAGAACGTGGCGTTCACCACGCCGCGTCACGCATTCAAGTTCGGCGCGGAGGTGCGTCTCAATCGCGATACGACGTATTTCGGTATCAGCCCGAACGGTGAATACGACTTTGGCGGCGGCACGGCTTATGCAAATGAGACCATCCGGTCGCAAAGCGGCAAACACGATGTGCATCCCGGCGATCCGCTGCCGGACACGCTCTCCGGCTTTCTTTCGGGCAGTCCATTCGCGTATACGGTCTCCGTTGCCCCTCCGTACTTTTCGAGCGGCGCGCATATTGGCCCTGCAGCCATCAATCGCAACAACGTGAATGCCTATTTTCAGGATGCCTGGAAGGTGGCGAGCCGCTTGATGCTGAACTACGGCCTGCGCTGGGAGCTGTATACGCCTATCTCAGAACGTGCGCGCCGTACGGCCGGTTTTCTGTGGACGAATGGAACCCAGGAATATGTAGTCAACCCGCAGCCGGGCTACCGCACAGAATGGAAAGGTTGGGGACCGCGCGTGCAGGCCGTGTGGCAGTCAACCGATAAACTGCAGGCCCACGCGGGCGGAGCGATCACGGTGATTCCGCCCAATATCTGGCAGGATAACTTTCTTACCGGCAGCACTCCATTTGCGGTGATGCCGCGGTTGCTCTCGGCTACGAATGCACCGATTCCTTACGGATTTCAGATCACGCCATCGCAACTGCCGCAGGCAGAGACGCCGGCGGGCGCTAATATTTTTCCGACTGGACGCACCAACACCGTTGCACCCAATACACCGATGGATGTGAACCGGTATGAGCAGAAGGTAGCCGCGCTCACGGCCGGCAACGTGGTGAGCGATCTGAGTCTGAGTGGCGTTGACCGCAACTTCGGGAACGCTACGCTCTTTACCTGGACAGCAGGAGTGGAACGGAAGTTCGGCAATCTTACTGCCGATGCAAACTACGTGGGCACGGCCAGCGAACACCTGCCGCGCGTGAGTTTCCCGAATGCCTATCCCGGCGCGACCGCTGCGTTTGCGCCGCTTACGACATTCGATAGCGCAGGCAACGTAACGGGCGGCCTGGGTTTTGAGAATGAGATTACGGCGACAGCGCACTCGAACTATCACGCGCTGCAGACCTCGCTTTCCGGAACCATAGGCCATGGTGGACCGGGTCTGCAGGCGAGTTATACCTGGAGCAAATCGATCGACGATACGAGCGAAGTGATCGGCGGCACCGGCTCAACGGGCGCTGTGGCCTCGGGCTTTCCGCAAAATCCTTACGATACGCATGCGGAGCGAGGGCCGTCGTCGTTCGACGTGACGCACGGGTTTGGATTGAGCCTGGCGCAGGATCTGCATCTCGACGCAGTCGATTTTCTGCATCCGGTCAGCAAAAAAGTCATCGGCGGATGGGAGCTGCTCAGCATCTCCAGCATCTCTTCAGGCTCTCCGTTCACGATCTTCTCCGGCATTCAGCAAACCGGCGCGGGATCCAACGGTACCGATCGTCCGGACCAGATTGCGGTGCCGCATCTCTCGACGGCGCGCAAGGTGCGCCAGGACTATTTCGGCAAGGGCGCGAGCAACGCCAGCGCATTTTTCTCGATCCCGCTCCACGTGGCGGGCGGCACCGGACCGAATCAGGGCCGCTTCGGCACGCTGGGACGCAATACCCTTCGCGGGCCCGCCTACTACGACTTTGATTTTGCGCTGATCAAGGACACCGCCTTTGGACGCCGCGCCAGCGGCGCCGAACGCATGGACCTGCAGTTTCGCGGCGAGTTCTTCAACCTTTTCAACATCGTCAATATGGGCTTGCCCGCCAACATTCTCACCGGTTCGGGCTTCGGCGAGATCTCCAAGACGGCAGGCACGTCGCGGCAGATTCAGCTCTCGCTGAAGTTGATCTATTAAGCCGATCACGACCGGCGGTCCGCTCATGAGGCGGCACGTGGTTCGCAATGAGGCGGGCTGTTTGGCGTTTTACGCTGCTTCCACGGTCGCGGGTTCGCCGCGCGGACAGCCGGCATCGGGCGGCATCGACACAGCCGGCAGATAGATCGTGAAGACCGTGCCGCTGGGCGACTCCGTGCGCGAGCGAAAACGCAACCGGCCGCAGTTGCGGAGCACGATATCGCGCGTGAGCCACAGGCCCAGCCCCGTTCCGCGGCTGCCCTTGGTGGTGAAGAACTGTGTAAAGAGATTCGGACGGATCTCTTTGCGGATGCCGCTACAGGTATCAGCAATTGTCAGGCGCGCACAGTGAGCATTTTTGTACATAACCGAGGAGACGCGAAGGTAGAGGCGGCCGCCGTCGGGCATGGCATCCAGAGCATTGCCGATGAGATTCACCACCGCCTGGCGAATCTCCCCGGCGGAACAGAAGGCGAGGGTCGGTTCAGTGCTCACCAGTTCCCGGATGTTGCGCTCGCGCAGTTTGCTGCGGAAAAGAGCCAGTGCCGAGGTGGCGAGTTCGGCTACGTCGGTGAGCGCCGGCTTAGCGGGAGCGCGATGGAAACGGAGGGTCTGATTCACGATCTCACTGACGCGCCCTAGTTCCTGCGCCGCCATATGGGTGAATGAACGTGCGTCCTCGATTGATGAGCTGTTCTCAATCAGGAAAAGCAGGTTGCCCAAAGCCTCAAGTGGGTTGTTCACCTCGTGCGCCATGGTCGCAGCGAGGCGGCCGGCTGTAGCCAGCTTTTCCGCATTGCGCAGCGTCTCATCACTCTGGAATTGCCGCATGGCCGCATCGCGCACTTCGAGTTGTTTGAGCCGTGAGTTGTAGGCTACCTGCACGGCGCTCAACAGCAGCTCTTTCCGCACGGGACGATCTAGCAAAAAGATACTGCGAAACTCCATCCGCACCTGGCTGGCGGTAACGGCATGGCTCGATTCACGCGGCCCGCTAGTGAGCAAAATGACGGGAAGATCCGACCACTCCGGCTGTCCGGCAATGAGGTTGCGCAGAGCGTTCAGGCCATCTTTCACCAACGCTTCATCGGTCACGATGAGGCCCAAGAGCAACGAGTTTCCGGCCGGTTCGATCTCGGCGATGGTTTTGACCGGCTCGGAGGCATACCCCGAAGCGTTCAGCAGGGTAGAGATCAACTCGGCGTCGCGTCCCACCGGAGCTACAACCAGAAAGCGAAGCGTCACAGAAGCGGTTGTCCTCCTTTGTACTCAGGGGTGCCCGTGAGCACACCCGTAAAGTTCCTCAGAGGATCGCCGATGATCAGCCGGCCATTGCTGATCAACATCTCACGGATGGAGCGCTCGTGCGGGCCTGAACGGCGTTTCACCACAGATAAAGCCTGCCGCACTTCACCGGCCGCTTCAAAGTAGCGAAGCAGCAGCACATTGTCCGCGAGATAGCTCACGTCTGTCGGCGAAGTCATCGCATGGCCCAGCAATCCATACTGAGCCAGCACCATAAAGGAGGCAACCCCGACCTGGTTAAGGTACGAGAGAACCTCGTGAAGCTGGATCGTGAGCCCCTGCTCCTCGCTCATTGAGTTCATCAGGCCATTCAGGCTGTCGATCACCACGATCTTCCATTGTTTCTCTTCGACTCCGCACCGGATACGGTCGATAAATTCGCCTGGCGAAAGCTCGGCGGGATCCACCTGTTCCAGATGGAGGGTTTTGTTTTCGAGGTAGGGGTCCAGATCCATTCCCAAGCCACGGCTGCGTTCGCAGAACGAATGGCGTGTCTCGTCAAAGGTATAGATTGCGCTTCGTTCGCCACGCTTGGCAGCCGAGTAGGCGAATTGCGCGCACAAGGTGGATTTGCCGCATCCGGTAGGGCCGACGAGCAGTGTGCTGGTCCCGCGCTGCACTCCTCCGTTAAACAAGGAATCGAGCTCGGCGATGCCGCTGGGCAGAACCTCGGATGTGACGTCGACTCCACGATGCTCACCGGAGACCAGGCGCGGAAACACGCGCAGACCGCCCGTTACGATGACGTAGTCATGAAAGCCTTCGCGAAAGCTGGAGGCGCGCACCTTCAACACTTCGAGACGGCGGCGGGTAATGCCATAGTTGCGCTGCAGCACTTCCAGGCCGATGACCCCATGCGCGATGGTCTGCACCTGGCTCTCGGGATTGTCGCGGAAGCGCTCGTCCAGCAGCAGCGTGGTGCAGTCCTTTCCCTCGAAGAACTGCTTGAGGCTAAGGATCTGGCGGCGATAGCGGAGTGAATCGCGCGCCAACATGCGCAGCTCCGACATCGAGTCGATAACCACTCTGGAGGGAGAGATCTCGCGCACTTTGGCGAGGATCGTCTCCAGCACGTCGGCCAGCTCGACCTCAGCAGGCTGAAAGACCGTATATTGCTGGCCAGCGGCGCCGGCGATCTCGGGTGGGGAAATTTTGGCGATGGTGATGTTGTCCAAGGAAAATCCGTGAGAGGCGGCGACACAGCGAAGCTCGGACTCACTTTCGGCAAGCGAGATGTAGAGCCCCGGCTCTCCATTCCGAGCGCCCTCGATCAGAAACTGGAGCGCCAGCGTCGTCTTGCCCGCCCCCGGATTGCCTTCAATCAGATAGAGGAAGCCCTTGGCCACACCACCGTAAAGAATGTCATCGAGCCCCGCGATGCCGGTGGATAAACGCACCTGGTTGTGCTTCATGCGTTCTTTTTATCTCCTGCGTTAGCAGCTATATCCGCGCCCGAACACCACAAGTTTCCACATGCTCTGGAACTAGGAAAATCCCTAGGACGTCACCCAAATCCGGTAAGCGGCATGAGCTTTGATGCACTCGCAAAGTCCGGGGTGGGCTGAGTTCCATAGCGAAAAACACGCGAGGGCTGAATTCTCAGAGTGCGAGATGGTGTCTCAGGCAGCGCTCGACAACACTAGATGCACATTGGCGGCAGTCTGCTGTTTGAGGCTGCTGAGGCGAGGGATGGAGCTGAGTTACTCCGATGCCGCGATCGCTTCGGCGATGCGGTCGACCGCTTGCGCCTCGGCACCGCTGCCGGGACGGCGGCCATTGATCAGGATCGAGAAAGCCAACGTCCTGCCGCTGGCCGCTGCGAGATAACCGGAAAGAGCGTTCACTTCATTCAATGTGCCGGTCTTGGCCCACATCTTTCCTTTGAGCGGCGAGTTTTTGAAGCGGCCTTCGAGGGTACCATCAACACCGGCAACGGGCAGCGTATCGCGCCACCCCTGGCCCCACGCTTGCCGGGAGGCGTAGGCCAGCAGGCGCGTGAAGGCCCGCGGAGCGACGCGATCGTCAGGGCTCATGCCCGAGCCGTCATAGAGGAAAAAGTCCCGGTCGTCGATGCCCGCGTCTGTCATGAACTGGCGCACTACGCGCGTGCCCTGTTCGAGGCTGCCATCAGAACCCTCGACTTTGCCTAGCAGACGCAGAAGCAGCTCGGCATGCAGGTTCTGGCTGGTCTTGTTGAGGATGGTGATGGCCTGCGCTACCGGGGGTGAGACGCGAGCAGCCAGAACGCGATGCCCTTCGACCGCTGCAGAGATCGTGGTGAGTGTAGAAGGAGCCAGCTTGAGTGGCTGCGCGCGTTCGCCGGCAAAGTCGCCGGTACCGCTGGCATACCGGTGACGAACCTCGGCCGCGCCCGAAGCAAGGATTCCTCGCCCCATAAGCGCCTGTTTGAAGGCCTGCGCGGCAAACTGCGCCGGCTCTTCGATAGCAACATTGACATGCACGCCGACGGGAGGCGCCGTGCCCCAGGCACGGATCATCATCGCGCCCGGACGGCGTTCGAGGCCGGGATGCGCCGGCTCGTTCGACGGCGCAGGCGTCATGGTGTTGTCGAGCGTGTAGTACTCCACAGCAGGCGTCCATGTCGGCGTGGTGGCGCCGGGCGCAGCTGGATCGGGCGCGATCGTCAAGCTGACCTCATTGTCATTGAAGGTCAGCGCGGAGACGGGCGCTCCGTAGCCCCACTGCAGATCGTCCCAACCCCAACCCTCGCCATAGGGCTCGTTCAGGAAAAATGTGTCGTCGCCGACCACGTCGCCCTCAATGGCACGCACGCCCGATTGCTCCACCTGTTCCGCCAGAAGACTGAGTGGACTCATAGCCACCGTGTTCGGGTCGACGGGCGGTGGAGGGGGCGCGCCGGGTTGGGCCGCAGCGGCGGTCTGTCCCGGTTCCTGATAGGGATAGTGCCGGCCGCTCAAAGTAGGATCACCCACGCCGAGCACGACAAGATTGCCGTGCAGTGTGCCGCCGCTGTCTACATCGCCGTCACCGATGACGAAGGTGGTCCAGGTCAGCGTCTCTACGGGCAGCAGCGCAAAGGCGGCCGCCGTGGTGGTCAGCTTGACATTTGAAGCGGGCGTGAACAGCTTGTCGTCGTTCAACCCGTAGAGCGATTGACCATCCAGCGTTGCCACGCTGATGCCGACCTGCGCGTGGCTGAGTGCCGGATCGGCGAGGATGGCCTGGATACGCTCTGCGAGATTGCCTGTTGGCTGCGCGTGCTCGGCGGCCCGCGCCGTGTGCCGAGCCTGGGCCGGCGATTCCGTGGCGGGCGCGAACGTCAGAACTCCTGCAAGCATAGCCGCGACCAAACGCTGTATGTAGATCATGCCCGGAGTGTACGGCATGGGCCCGTCTGGATTAAAGAAGCCTAGCGAACCCATACTTTACCAGTTGCTCCCAAATCGGGAGCAATGTAGACTAACCAGGTGAGAATCATTGCGCGGGGCACGCTGAACGGCTTTGTTCGTAATCGCGTCGAGCGCAAGCTGCAGAGGATCGTCAAAGAGCATCTGGACTCCTGGTATGCGGTGGTTTCTCGTGCGGAATGGAAGAGTTCCGCCGAATTGAAGAAGCTCTTTCGATCTGCCAGCATCGTTTCCGCTGAGCGGGTTGTGTTCAACATCAAAGGGAACGAGTTTCGCCTTGTCGTTGCGGTGGACTATGGGCATGGAATTGTGCTGATTCTCTGGCTCGGAACACATCGCGAATACGATCAAATCGATGTGCAAACAGTGAAATTCGACAAGAGGCGCTATGCGAATCCGTCCAATTCGAACTGAAAACGGCTACGACGCAGCTCTCGCGCGTATTACGGAGCTAATGGGCTCGGAGCCGGGCACGGCCGCAGGCGACGAGCTCGATGTGCTGGCTACGCTCGTCAGTGCCTATGAGGCGAAGCAATTTCCGATCGATACGCCCGATCCGGTCACGATTCTTAAATTTCAGATGGAACAGCAAGGCCTCAAAAGAGCGGACCTGGAACCGATGATCGGCAGCCGAGCCCGAGTTTCCGAGGTGTTGAATGGGAAGCGCGCACTGACATTGCCCATGATCCGCCGCTTGCATGCTGGGCTGGGCATTCCGGTTGATCTGCTGGTGGGACCAATGCCGGATCCTCGACCGGTGACTAAGCGCAGCAGGCAAACTCGGTCGGCCGTGGTGCGGGCAGGGCGGCAGGTTGCGGCCAGACTGAATCGTTTGTGAATCCTGCACTTCCAACTTCGTCCCGCATTGAGAGAAGGTGGCGCTTGCGGTCGCGCACGCTCGAACTCGGGTCGCGCACGCTGGTGATGGGCGTGGTGAACATCACACCCGACTCCTTCAGCGACGGTGGCTCGTTTCTGCGCCCTGAGATGGCGGCCGCCCGTGCGCTGCAATTGCTGGAGGAAGGGGCAGACCTGCTCGATCTGGGCGCAGAGAGCACACGGCCCGGCTCGCAGGCGGGAGGCGAAGCGCCTGCCGTGAGCGCCGAAGAGGAACAGGCACGGCTGCTGCCGGTGCTGGAGCGCATTCTTCAGGTTCGGCCGGATGCCGTCCTCTCTGTGGATACCTATAAGGCCGAGACGGCGCGTGCGGCCCTTACAGTGGGCGCGGAGATCATCAACGATGTGAGCGGCCTTACCTGGGATCCGGCACTTGCCGGGGTCTGCGCTGAGTTCGGCGCCGGTATCGTGCTGTCGCACACGCGCGGCTGGCCTGAGGAATGGCGCGCGCAGCCTCAGCTTTCTGCCGACGCGCTGGTTACCTTGGTGCGCCAAGGTCTCGCCGCGAGCCTGAGCGCCGCTGCGGCCGCCGGAATTCCAGCAGAAAACGTGCTTCTCGATCCGGGTTACGGATTCGGCAAGCGCTTTGGCGAGAACTACGCCCTGCTCGCCCGTCAGAGCGAATTGTTGGGATTAGGCCGGCCTTTGCTGGTGGGGCTGAGCCGCAAGTCCTTCCTGGGACATACGCTCGCACCTCTCTTCGGTGGCAGCCCTGCGCCCGTACAGGGCCGCGAAGCTGCGAGTCTGGCGGCCATGACGGCGGCTATCCTGAACGGGGCCTCTATGGTCCGCGTTCACGAAGTCCGTCCCGCTTTGGAAGCTGCGCGGATCGCCGACGCGATTCTGGCTGCCTCCTGAGCCCTGGTAACAGGTAGAATAATAATGGTAGGGCCTTCCGGCCTTTTGCATCGGGTGCCCGCTTCTGCGATGAAGACTCGTTTCGCCTTCGGCAAACACGGTATCGACGTTGATGTTCCCGGCGGATTCGACTGCCATGTGGCGCAGACGCGCTCGGCTCCGGCGCTGGGTGATGTAGCTGCGGCGCTCGCGAATGCACTAGATCATCCCATCGGATGCGAACCGCTGGCGAGGCTCGCCGCGGGCAAGCGGACTGCCGCCATCTCAGTCTGCGACATCACACGCCCTGCCCCGAACGCCGTGACGCTGCCCCCGTTGCTGGCGCGGCTGCAGGCGGCCGGCATTCCGGTGGACGGCATCACGATCCTCATCGCCACAGGCCTGCATCGCGCGGCAACACGCGAGGAACTCGACGTCATTCTCGGGCCAGAGATCGCACGCATTTACCGCGTGGACAGCCATGATGCGCGCGACTTTGCAGCGCATCGCTCGCTTGGCACATCGAGCCGCGGCACACCAGTTTATGTGGACGAGCGCTTCATGGCGGCCGATCTGCACATCTCGCTCGGCTTTGTGGAGCAGCACCTGATGTTGGGCTTCTCGGGCGGGCGCAAGCTGGTGGTTCCAGGACTGGCTGCGCAAGAGACCATCAAGGTGATTCACTCGCCGCGCTTCATGCGTGAGCCGTTGGCTACGGAGGGCTCGATCGAGGGCAATCCGCTGCACGCCGAGCTGGTAGAGGCTGCAGCGATGGCGCGGCATGACTTTATTCTCGACGTGACGCTGACGCGCGAAAGGGAAATCTCCGGGGTCTTCGCGGGCGATCCAGTAATGGCACATGCCGAGGCGGTGCATTTTCTCGAAACGACCTCGACGGCTCCGATCCCGGCGCTTGCCGATGCTGTCATCACATCGGCGGCGGGCTATCCGCTCGACCTCACCTTCTACCAGAGCGTGAAAGGACTCACCGCCGCGCAGCATATCGTCAAGCCCGGCGGGCGCATTCTGGTTTTGGGTGAATGCGCAGAGGGCATGGGCTCCTCAGAGTTTGCTGCGATGATGCGCGACTATCGAGGACACGCGGAGTTTCTGGATGAAATCCGCGATACGCGCGTGGAAGTGGATCAATGGCAGCTCGAACGGCTGGCGCTGGTGGGCGTGAAACACGAGCTCTTCTTCTACACGCCGGGAGTTTCGCCCGCGGAGCTAGGTTCGCTTGCGCCGCGCGCCTTCAGCAGCCTCGACGAAGCGGTCGCCGCTTTGCTCGACGGCCTTTCTCCCAATGCGCTCGTTGTGCTGGTCCCCGAAGGCCCCTACACCTACGCGCGGCCCGCGATGGCGCTGGCATAGAGCTCGCTTCATTTCAGCCGGTACCGAAAATCCCTCGGCGGCTAAAGCCGCACTCTGAAAAGGAAGCTTTTGCGGCACGAGTGAACTCGTGCCCTGTTACAAAGCCCTTTCACCACGCATTTTTTAGTAAGCTCTGAAGCCGCGCCTGACACTTCGTGCAATACTGGCCTACAAAAATTGCACCGGTTGCACTGGGCCCTCGAATCCGTCGTGCCCCCATCCTTGCGCCGTCTTTGCTTTTGCCGCAAGGGTGGGAGAGCACGATTCCTCAGCTAAATGCTGATGTCCACCTTGTACCGCGGCCAGAGCGGGCGCTCGGCGGCGTGATCGATGATTGGCTCGCCATCGCACTCGACTTCGATCACGGTGGCGGGCGAGTCGGGTGCGGTCATTGGGAGTCCGGTGAGCCGGAAGGTGAACTCATCCTGCGTGAACTCGACCTTCTGACCGGTCTTCAACACCTTGGCTGAGAGCGCCTTCGGCTTGAGGCCGCCAATGGCCACCACAACCTCGGGCTTGTAGAAGTCGAGCCATTCGGCTGCGGGCGTGTGACCGGGCCAGCCGTGCACGTGGACGTAGAGCGTGTTGCCGCGCCGCGAATAGTTGCAGCTTGCGTTCGCTACCAGTTGTCCGCGTTCCGTGCCGTAGATGGCATGGCCATTGGTATCGAGCCATGCGCCGACTTTGTCGAGGACTGCCGTGGTTTCAGGCGGAATGGAACCGTCGGGCATCGGGCCGATGTTCAAGAGATAGTTGCCGCCACCACGCGCGCAGGTGATCAGGTTATCGACGACCACCTTTGGCGTCTTCCAGGCGTCGTCGGCGCGGTTGAAGCCCCAACTGTTGTTGAGCGTCATGCACGACTCCCATGCACGGCCCACGGCAGCGGCTTCAATGCGCTGTTCCGGCGTGGAGAAGTCGCCCTGCAGCCCGTTGCGGTTATTCACGATGATCTCCGGCTGCAAGTCGAAGACCATGGCGTTCATCTTCTCGGACTCCCATCCTTCCGCATTCAAAGGCCAGGAAACGTCGTACCAGAGAACATCAATCTTGCCGTAGTTGGTGAGCAGCTCTCGAATGAGTCCGTGCGTGTAGTCGACAAACCGCCGGCGCGCCGCTTCGTCAGTCTTGCACTTGGCGCCGTCAGGATGGTGCCAGTCCATCAGCGAGTAGTAGAAACCCACGCGCAGTCCCTCGGCCCGCGCCGCCTCCACGTACTCGCGCACCAGGTCGCGGCCCGGCCCCTGCTTGACGGCGTTGTAGTCGGTAAGCTTCGTGTCCCAGTTGCAGAAGCCCTCGTGATGCTTGGTCGTCATCACCATGTACTTCTGGCCGGCGCGCTTGGCCAGCCGCGCCCAGTCGCGGGCGGCGTTCGGCTTGGGCTTGAAGTGCTTGGCCAAAATCTCGTACTGCGGAATCGGAACGCCCTCCTGCTCCTTGACCCACTCGTGCTGACCGATCACGCTATAGAGTCCCCAGTGGATGAACATGCCGAACTTGGCCTCATGCCACCATTTCATGCGCTCTTCGCGCGTGGCGGCCTGCTTTTCATCGGCGGGGGAGTTTTCCGCTGGCGCCTGTGCGCCGGGCAGTCCCATTCCCTCGGCATTCGCGGCGGCGAGCGCCATGGCTCCAGCCGCGCCAAACTGCTTCAAGAACGACCGTCTCGTGCTCTCGTTCCAAACCATTCTGATCTCCTTGACTCGGATAGCGGGTCTTTCGGCTACCTTTCCGTTATCGTTTACGAAATTAGGCTGAATGATCGTCGAGCCAATATAGCAGATGGAGCGGGCTGCTGGATTGAGAGTGGAATTTGGGAGCAGGGCAATCGCATGAAGGACGATCCCACACTCTTTCGCTGCCTCGCGACGCCCTCCGGGGCTACGAGAGCATTTTGCGGGCCTCAATTCCCCACGCTGAAGCGCGGGGCTAACATCCTCTGCGCCTCCGGCGCGCTTGCGGCACAAGTGAACTCGTGCCTGTTACAAAGCCCCTTCGCCAGGCCTTTTCCGCAACCTCTAAAGCCGTGCTCTTCCAAAACAGGATTTATGCAACCACGTCTATTGTTTTTCGGCGGCGAGATAGGCAATCGCGCCGGCCAGCAGGGCGAGCGCTGCCGCAGCGGAGGCCGCCAGCAACCAGAACCATCCTGAATTGAAGAATCCTGCAGATGATAGGTCGGCGAACTGCGTAGTCGCGGAGTGCGGCAGCCCCTGGAGCCAGTCGAGCCAGCCGATGCCGTGCCGTGCTTCAAAGCCGGCAAAGCCGACAGCGGCCAGCAGACTCACCAGAAGCGCAAAAATCTGCGCGTTCACGAGCGGCCGGCCGACACGCTCCACCGCGGCATTGCGCCGGCGCAACTGCGCGCGCCACCACAGCGCGCCCGCTGAGCCGATCGGCTGACTATTGTGGATTGTCTCGGCGCGGGCCTGCTGGAAGGCATCCTTCACCAGGGCCAGATCGCTGCACCCGCGGCAGCCGTGCACGTGGTCACGCAGCTCTGGCGTCGCGGCTTGCGGCCACCGGCCGCGGGCCAAAAGATCGGATAACTCGCTTTCGCGCGGGCAGCTTCTCAACATGGCTGCACCCTCACGGCACGCGCATCCTGCTCACGCAGAAGCTTCGCGATCTTACGCCGCGCGCGAAACAGCAGCAGCCGGATGCTGGCGGCGGCGAGTCCTGTGATCTCGGCAATCTCGCGATGCGAGTAGCCCTCGGCGTGCGCCAGCCAGAGCAACTGCCGCTCACGCGGCTTCATCTGCTTGAGCGCAGGACCAAGCACCGCACGCGACTCGGTCTGAGGTGCAGTCGATTGCGTGGAGAAGAACTCGACCGAAACCTCATCGAGGGAGGAGGGACGCGGTCTGCGCCAGTGATCGCGCAGCAGGTTGGTCGCAATGCGAAAGAGATAGAGCCGCGCAGCGACCTCGCCGTCTATTGCGAGCGACGGCGCTCGTTCCGCGCAGAGGAATCGCACGTAACTTTCCTGCATCAGGTCTTCGGCCAGCGCTCCGTCTCCTGAAACGCGAGAGAGGTAGGCCCACAGCGGACGCGCCGAGCGCTCATAAAAGCCGGTGAAGGCGTCATTGTCCATGGGCGGCGCAGCGGCATCGATCTCGTGAGCCAACGCGTTCGGAAGTGCAAATTCCCAGCTCATGCGTTTCCTCTTGAGGGCGGGGGCCACAGCTCACAGTCTTTCCCGCGTCCCGGCGGTGTTCTCTGGCATCAGGCCCAGCCGATGGGCCAAAACCCATGTGGCTCCTGCCGAAAGAATAAACCCGATTCCCGGCATCAGGACGATCATTCCCAGGATGAGCATCGGTTCATAGGTGTCTGGACCCGCATGGCGCAGCGCCAGCAAACCCGCTCCCAAAAGCGCCATCACGATGCCGATCTGCAGAGGCGTGAGAATCCGCGCGATGGCGTTCGGCATCGGATGACCGATGGTTGCGCCCATAGAGGTCGGCGCCGCTTCAAGAAATCGCCGGCCTGCCTCTGTCTCCATGTACGCGGCCAGTTCCTGGCTGGTGCTGAATTTGTCGATCAGCCGCGCGTGTACGTCATTCTGCTGCTTGAAGACCTGTCCCCAGCGGCGGCTTTCGACAAAGAGCCGGACCAGCCAGACCATGGCAAAGAGAAAGCTTGCAAAAGCAACGGCTGCAGTGATGGGCTCCACGATGCGCGGCGCGACCGATTCTTCGCGCATAGGTCCACTAAACTCCGGCCAGACGGCCCGTTCCAGGGCGCGGTCGCGCCGGCCGTCGCGCGAATTGAGCTGGCTGAAAAGATAGAAATCGGGGTTCTGCGCGATGTCAGGATGTGCAGTAAGAAACTGCGCCAGCTCCGGGTTGTTGCGCTGCACATATTGCTGATCTGAGAGCAGCGACGGATCGTGCGCGACAACGCTGGTCAGCGTGGGGCTCATCCGCAGCAGCTTGATCAACTGCGCCTGTGTATCGGCGATCTCCTGTTCGCTAGGCGGCGCAACATTCGCTGTAGCGGCGCGCCGCGCCTGAGCTGCGGAGTTGGTCTGAGCCGGAGCATAGGCTGCGGCTCCAGCCGCCAGGAGCCCGCAGAGAATCCAGAGACAAGTGCGATGTCGATTCTTCATCTGATCCCTCGCTTACCTTCACATCTGCCCATACAACGGATGGCGAGGGAGATTGGTTAACAGCGTCTGGACGTATACCTGATTTATGATCGTAGAGGCTGTGGGCAGTCTGCCCGCCGCTCTAATGTTGGCCCGTGCTCTGCCGGCTCCATGGCGTGCAGTGCCGGGCTATTTTGCGGAATGGAACGTGATGCGAGCAAAGACGGCGGTAGTGCTGGGCGCCCAATGGGGCGACGAGGGCAAGGGCAAGATTGTGGACGTACTCAGCGAACGGTTCTCTGCCGTGGCGCGCTACGCCGGAGGCCATAACGCGGGTCACACCGTCATCATTGGCGGGCAGAAGTTCGTTCTGCAGCTCATTCCCTGCGGCGTGCTGCGCAAGGGATGCAAGGGCATTATCGGCAATGGCGTCGTCCTCGACCCGATCGCCTTTCTCAAAGAAGTGTCGCGGCTGCGTGAGCTCGGCGTGGACGTCGACTCGCAGCTTCATGTCTCTAATCGCGCGCAGGTGATTCTGCCCTACCATCGCATGATCGAACTCGCCGCGGAGAGTGCGCCGGGCCGCAAGAAGATCGGCACGACCAGCCGCGGCATCGGACCTGCCTACGAAGACAAGATGGCGCGCAGTGGTCTGCGCGTCGTGGATCTGTTGCGCCCCGCGCTGCTGAAGACACACATTGAAGCGGCCTGCGCCGAAAAGAATGCCATCGCGCATGCGCTCTTCGGAACCGATCCGCTCGATCCGACGGCAATGTACGAGGAGTATGCCGCCGCGGCCGAGAAGGTGCGTCCGTTTGTGGCCGACACGGCGCGCATCCTCAACAACATTCTGGCGCGGGGCGGCAGCGTGATGTTCGAGGGCGCGCAAGGCACCATGCTCGATATCGATCACGGCACGTATCCCTTTGTGACGTCTTCCTCGGCGACGGCAGGCGGCGCTTCCACCGGAACCGGCATTGGACCTACGGCCATCGGTACGGTGATCTCGGTCACCAAGGCTTATGTCACACGGGTTGGCGAAGGACCATTTCCGACGGAGATTCTCGATGCCTCCGGCGAAACGCTGCGGGCGCGCGGCAATGAGTATGGCGCGGTCACGGGTCGGCCACGGCGCTGCGGCTGGCTCGATATTCCGCTGCTCCGCTATTCGAACCAGGTGAACGGCGCAGAGTGGCTGGTGGTCACCAAGCTCGACGTTCTCGATGAACTTGATGAGATTCCTATCTGTATCGGGTACGAGATTGGCGGGAAAGTCACGGATGAGATTCCCGCCGATGTGCACGGGATTGAGCAGATCAAACCGCGTTACACCACGCTCAAAGGCTGGCGGCAATCTACGGAAGGCATTACCGAGTTCGATCAGTTGCCCCAGGCAGCCCGCGAATATCTGCGCTTTCAGGAGCGCGAGAGCGGCGCGCGTATCGGCATGGTCTCTACCGGGCCCGACCGCGAGCAAACCATGTTGCTGCCGGAATTTGCCCAGGCGCTCGACAGCATTCACGCATAAAGAATCGTTCACGGGTACACTTGAGAAACTCCCGCTGCCGGATCGCAATCGGCAAGGGCAAAGGAAAACGATTCATGGTCAGCTTTATCGTCTGGTTCAAATTCGCGCCGGAAGATCGTGCAGAGATTGCAGAGATCCTTCGTCATCTCGCGGACGCTTCGCGCCAGGAACCGGGCTGCATCAGCTATATTCCCCACCACTTGCAGGACGATCCCGACACCGTTCTCATCTACGAGCAATACCGCGACGATGCCGCTCTCGCCGCGCATCGCGAGTCTCCGCATTTTAAAAAGTACGGAGTTGGCGGACTCCTGCAGAAGATGCGCGAACGCAATCTTCAGAACCTGGTCGCTCTCGTTTAACAAATTTCCGGCGTCCAACCAGTGTCGGTTTCCGCTGCGTGCGGACCCGTGTTGAAAAAGCGGGTGGGTTCCATGGAAATGTGTTTCGGCGTGAAATTCGGCGTGAAATTCATTGACCGGCGTGCTGATTCAGGTCTACTATCCCTTACGCCTATGATGGGTTTGGCAAGACACCCATGGAAATCCGCTCGCAGCCTTCGGCTTGGCTGGGCGATCGTAGCGGCGCTGTTTCTGGCGATGAGCACAAGTGCTCATGCTCTCTTTGCAGGATTGCCGAAGACACAAAAACATGAGCGGCGCCACGAGATCGATCATCTTGAGAATCTCTGGCGCGATGCCCTGCTTAAATACGACGCGGCGGCGATGAGCTCTCTGCTCTCCGACGACTACATGGCCATCACGCCGAATGGCACTCTGCAAACGAAAGAAGAAGCGCTCGCCAATCTCCGCGCTCACCGCGTGCACTTCACCAGCCTGGAGATTTCCGATCGCAAGGTAAGGTTCTACGGAACCACCGCGCTGGTTACTTCCACAGCCGACGTGCAGGCCACTACGAACGAGGGTGACCTCTCGGGAAGTTACCGCTACACGCGGGTCTATATCGAAGGCCCTCCCGGCGTATGGAAGATCGTGAGCTTTGAGGCCAATAAGGTGCTTGCTGCCGGCTCTCACAAGTAATGCGATCTGCTCGCCGTCCACTAAAATAGAAGAATGCCTGAGTTGCCCGAAGTGGAGACCATCGCCCGTGGTGTTCACGAGCGGCTTCGCGGCGACCGCATTCTCGAAGTATGGTTCAGCCGGCACTCCGAACCGTTTAAGACTTCTCCAGCGCGACAGGCAAAAGGTCTTTCCGGAAAAAGCTTCCTCGCTGTGCATCGCACCGGCAAGCACATTGTGTGTGAGTTGGGGTCTTCTACAAACAACGTGGCAGTACGCGGCAGCCGGAACTCCGAAACACAGCGGCCCACGGCACAGTGGATCGTGCATCTCGGCATGAGCGGCCGTCTGCTGGTGACGACATCGGAAGCGCCCGTCGCAGCGCACACGCATGCGCGACTAAGTCTGGCCAGCGGCCGTGAGCTGCGCTTTGTCGACCCGCGCCGTTTCGGCCGGCTGGAGTTTCGGAATCTTGCAAAGGGGCAATCGTTCGATGCGCCGGGCTCGGATCCACTCGCGATAGGCGCAGACGAGTTTGCTGTGCTCTTTCGCGGCCGCAAGCTCGCGATCAAGGCAGCGCTGCTCAACCAGAGCCTGCTTGCGGGCGTGGGCAATATTTATGCCGACGAGAGCCTGTTTCATGCGGGCATCCGGCCGCGCCGTGCCGCCGGCCGCTTAACGCGTGCTGAGCTCGATCGGCTGCGCGAAGCGCTGCGGCAGGTATTGACCCATGCCATCAAACTAGGGGGATCTTCGGTTTCCGACTACGTGGACGCCAACGGCGTGCGTGGTTTCTTCCAGCTGGAGCACTGCGTTTACCTGCGAACGGGAGAGCCTTGCCGGCGCTGCGGAACGCCAATCCAGCGCATTCTTCTGGCCGGACGCGGGACTCATTTCTGCCCCAAATGCCAGCATTGAGCCGGTTCATCCAAACATCCCAAATAGGCTTCTATGGTTTTTTGAAGTTTTCGCCTTTTTACGCTTCTGTATTTGATAATTTCGCGAGTAGATGACTTCGCTAAGTGATTGAAAAAACGGAAACTTGAGAACGGCATACCGATTGCTATAACCTAGGTGCCAGTGATGTTTACGGCTGCTAGCCTCTAGCAGCTTGAAGCACAGCGGGCACCGGCAAGAGCAACCGCCCGGAACGAGTTTTCAGGAGCGGCCCTTCGAAGGGAAAGCCAGCCGGAAAGCCTGCAGTCGGCGCGATGGAGAAACCATCGCCCACCACCTGCTACGGGAGGCCAGTGGCCAATGCAGGACCGCGAAACGCCACTCCGACGAGTGGCGTTTCGTGTTTCACGCAGAGTTGCAACTTGTTGCAACAGCACGATTGATCCCACTTCATCAACAGACGCCTCTTGCCAGCGAACAGGGTTCGCTGTACTATCAAAGTTGCCTATCGAGCGGCTGACGCGGGGCCCCCATATGGGGAGAGCAAGCTCGCCGCCGGGCCGGCAAATCCCGTTGAACAGCTTAATCCTGTATCCAGCTGCGCGGGGCAAAGGCTCACATAGGAAGGGCAACACCTGCGAAAACCACCGGCCGCCACACATCGATTCCGAACCAACGGATGAAGTTCGACAACGGCTTCTGCGTAGAGCGCGGCAAAGGAATTTTCCAGAGATTTTGAAATACGGGGCTCCGGAAGCTGTACCGGTATGCCCGGGCAAAAGAGGATTGCTGCACGAGCAGGATGGCAGCTTGATGAAGTTAAGCTGCGACCTGCCGTGGATGAATGCAGCGGACCAGCGCGCCCTTTCGCAGGTCATGCTGTAACAGCCGGGTCTCCCATGGAGGCATTTCGAATCTGGTTCCCACGCTTTCGCTCCAGTCGGTTGCAGCTGCTTGCAATCATCAGATTGATTGCGAAACCCGCAAAGGTAACCACGTTCTCTAGGTAAGAAAAGCTAAACGGCCAGACACATTCGTGACATGGCTGAGCTTGAGTTTGATGCACTATATTGCAAAGCACCAGGAAGTACACGCATGACCACAGAATCGACGCAGCCCCAGCCCGAGCTGGGGCCCGCACCTGACAACGGTCAGGTGCAGTCGCAAGGACACCGGCGCCGCCGGCGCCGCCGCAAGAATAAATCCAGCCAGCAAGGCGCGCCCCAGAACCAGCAGGGGCAGCAGGCTCCATTGCAGCCCCAGATGCAAGCTCCGCAACCGGCGCATGCCAAGCCTGTCCACCAGGGGCAAGGCCGCAAGAAGAAGAAATTCTTCCAGAAGAATGGCGGCCCGCCGCAGTCGCCGGGCAACGGCATGGGTGGACCTCATCAGGGCAAGCGCAAGAACAAGCAGAAAGGTCCGCGCGAGTTTGTCGGCCCGATGGATCACAGCTATCGCGCTGCGAATGGCAACGTAGCCGACGGACCGCCATCGACTATCCAGCTTGGGAGCAGCAACCACAGCGCTCATTATGCCGATGCCTACGCGCATCAGCCTGCTGCGCCCGTACGCGAGAACGCGCCTACGCGCATCTTCTGCTTTATCGAGGATCTCTTCTTCCTCGCCAAGATTCAGGAGACTGCACGCAAGCTCGGCGTGAAGGTGGAGTTTGTGAAGGGCGACAAAGATGTCGTCACGCGCATTCTCGAGGCGCCGGAAGGTGAGCGGCCCACGCTGCTGGTCTTCGACCTGAACAACCTCAACGCCAAGCCGATGACGCTCATCCCAAAATTCAAGGCGAAGTTCAAGAAGTCCGTCTCGGTCATCGGTTTCCTGAGCCACGTGCAGGGCGATCTGAAGATGAAAGGCGTAGAAGCAGGCTGCGACGTGGTGATGCCGCGCTCGGCCTTCTCACAGAGTCTGCCGAATCTGCTGCGCCGCTACGGCGTGGAAGAGGAAGAAGAGTACGCACAGCAGCCGGTGTAGATGCAGGCAATAGGCAATAGGCAATAGCGGTTTGACTTACTCAGCCGACTTCGTTCCTTTAGCTCGTTTAGATGGAGCCTGCGTGTTCCCTATTGCCTATTGCCTATTCCCTGTTCCCTGCCTTTCTCATCCCGGAGGCCAGGTCATGGGCCGGCCGCCCATCAGATGCAGGTGCAGATGGTCTACCGTCTGCCCGCCGTCTTCGCCACTATTCACCACGACGCGATAGCCTTTCGTCAGGCCCTGCTGGCGGGCAGTCTCCTTTGCGGTCCATAGCAGATGACCGAGGAGATCGCAGTGCGTCTCCGCAGCTTCACTCAAGGAAGCGATATGCTCGCGCGGCACGATGAGGATGTGCACCGGCGCCTTCGGGCCGATGTCCGCGAATGCATAGGCGAGATCATCCTGATAGATGGCTTTGGAAGGAATTTCGCCCGCAACGATTTTGCAAAAGATGCAACTCATGGCGCAATCAGTGTACATGCGGGTCCGCGTGCGTGAAAAATCTCTCCTGATTCAGCGAGCTTGTGCGATTCATCAGCCGCGTTGAATGCCAATCAAGTTGATTAGCTGGTGTGATCGAGTACGATCTTCCATCCGTTCGACCCTCTATGCCACACCAGCGAGAAGATGCCGTCGTCCTTCGTTGCTGTGCCTCTTTGTGTGCGATCGAGATGAAAGGCGCCAGTCACGATAGCGTACTCCGTCGCTCCGCACGAACCTGGCAGCAGCCGCACCTCAACATGAGAAAAAGTGACTGTGCCCATCTGTGCTACGTTCGCATACGCGGTTCGATAGCGCTCCAGAATCGGCTCGTAGCCTTTGCGCACGGTAGTGCCGATGAACGTAGTCTCCGGCGAATTTTCGTAGGTCTGCATAAAGGCCGGAATATCACCGCGGTTCCATGCTGCGACCTGCGCATCCAGCGCGGCACGAATTGCCACTTCATCGCCGTTCTGCGGGGCCCGCGCGGAGGCAGCCACCCCTGCGCCCATCCAGACCAAAGCCAGAAAAAACAGGATCGATCGCCGCATCTTCTTTCCTCCGCGTTCAGCTTACAATGAACCCATGCAGCCCTTCCGTATCGTCCACACCGTTTGCTCGCATGACTGCCCGGATTCGTGCGCAGTTCTGGTGACGGTGAGCGAGGAAGGGCGCGCTATCAAGGTTCAGGGAGATCCGACTCAACCGGTGACGCAGGGCTTTCTCTGCGGCAAGGTGGCCAAGTATCTCGATCGTGTCTACTCGCCGGAGCGCATTCTCTTTCCCTTGAAACGTAAGCCGGGCGCAGCGAAGGGGCCATTGCCACGCGGCCGCGAGCACGAGAGCTTTGAACGTGTCACGTGGGACGAGGCTCTCGACGCAATCGCTGCGCGCCTGCAGCAGATCAGCGACCAGTATGGCCCCGAGTCGATCTTGCCTTACAGCTATGCCGGCACCATCGGCGTGCTCGGTTACGGCTCGATGGATCGCCGCTTCTTTCATCGTTTAGGCGCGAGCCGGCTGGATCGCACCATCTGCTCCGAAGCTGGCGGCCAGGCATGGAATCTCGTCTACGGAAAAAAGTTCGGCACGCCGACTGAGGATTTTCGGCTCGCAAGGCTGATCCTCGCGTGGGGCGCGAATGTTCACGGCAACAACATCCATCTGTGGCCGATGATCGAGCAGGCGCGGCGGAACGGTGCGCGGCTCATTGTTATTGATCCCTATCGCACGCGCACAGCGGCGCTCGCCGATTGGCACATCGCGATTCGTCCTGGCACCGATGCGGCGCTGGCTCTGGGCATGATGCACGTCATCCTGAACGAAGGCCTGGAAGATCGCGCCTATATTGCAGAGTTCACCCATGGTATTGAGCGCCTCGCCGAGCGCGTGCGCGCGTACACGCCGGAATGCGTTGCGCGCTACACCGGCATGAGCCCTGCACAGGTCGAGCAGCTTGCGCGCGAATACGCCACCACGCGACCAGTAGCCCTGCGCATGAACTATGGCGTGCAGCGCTGCGAAAATGGTGGCGCTGCGGCCCGCTCCATCGCCATGCTCCCGGCGCTCACCGGCGCGTGGAAATATCGCGGAGGAGGCGGCCAACTCTCTACATCAGGCGCTTTCGCGTGGAACAAGCAGGCCGTCGAGCGGCCCGATCTTGCCTCCGCTTCTCCGCTCGGGCGCGAGGCGCGGATTGTGAACATGTGCACGCTGGGACATGCGCTGACCGAGTTAGGGAACGGGGAGCAGGGATCAGGGATCAGTAAGAACGATGGAGAAGTGGAGTACGGCGGGCCGCCGGTTCATGCGCTGTTTGTCTACAACTCGAATCCAGGAGCTGTCGCACCGAACCAGAACGCGGTGCGCCGCGGCCTGGCGCGCCCCGATCTCTTCACGGTTGTGCATGATCTGTTTTTCACGGACACAACCGACTACGCCGATTTCATTCTGCCGGCAACTACATTTCTTGAGCACACCGACATTCAAGGCGCGTACGGCCATTACTTCGTGCAGCTCTCCAAGCTGGCTATCGAACCGCTTGGCGAATCGCGCTCGAACGTCTGGCTCTTCGGCCAACTTGCGCAGCGCATGGGCTTCCAGGAAGACTGCTTCCGCGACACGCCGGAAGCGATCATTCGCCAGGCGCTTGCGATTGGCGCAGATGGGCACTCCACGAACGCTAACATGGAGCACATCACCTTCGAAGATCTGGACGAGCAAGGACACATGCCGCTCGCCTTCCATGCCGATCCTGACGCGCGGCCCTTCCTGCCTTACACGCGCGGTCCGTTCGCTACGCCGACAGGCAAGATCGAGTTCTACTCAGAGACGCTCGCCGCCGCCGGCCAGGATGCGCTTCCAGCGTTTGTGCCCCCAGTTGAGTCGCGGTGGAGCGAAAAGGCGCAGCGCTATCCGCTGGAGCTGCTCGGCCGCAAGAACGACAACTACATGAACTCGACTTTTGCGAATCTTGAAGGTCATCGCAAAATGGAGACCAAGACTAGCCAGCGCCTCGAAATGCATCCGGCGGATGCGCAGGCTCGGTCGATTGCGGAAGGTGACGCCGTGCGCATCTTCAACGATCGCGGATCGCTTAACCTGACTGCGCTGCTCAATCCGAATTTACCTGCGGGCGTGGTGGCTGCGCGGCTCGACTGGGCCAAGCTTCATCCGGATGGCGTGAATGTGAATGCCCTCACCAGCGAGCGGCTTACCGATATCGGCGCCGGCGCGACGTTCTACTCGACGCTCGTCGAGGTGGCCAAGGCGTAGCGATCACGCAACGATGCGTGAACAGGCAACGTGCTGGATCACCGCACCAACTCTGAAACTACTTCGACCTCCTGATGGCCTGTGCTGTTCGGCAGCGCGAGCGATCCCAGGACAACAGGCCTGCCCGGCTGCAAATCAGAGGTCGCTTCAAGGACTGTCTGGTGAATCACCGGGTCTGCCACCGTGACACCCGGGCGTTCATCGGCAACGCTCGATTGATTGATTTTTGTATGCAGTTGCGCGCCGTCCGCGTATCCCTCCAGGGAGGCTTCGATATTTAGGCCAATATCTTCGTACTGCACCTGAGACTCTTGCCCCGACGCGCCTTTGTCCATCGTTCCGGTAACGATGGGCACCTTGGTGCCTTGCTTGAGAAATGTCTTTCCTTCTGAAGCGACCGCAATCAGCGTGAAACTTTGTGTGCTGACGCGCTTTCCATCTTGCACGTCGGCAATGGTGTAGGTGAGACGATAGGCCTGGCGCGGTTTGTCGATCTCTGAAAGCATCTTCTGGGCAAGTTGAATATCTTCCGGCGCACCGCGCATGGAGATCGCGTTCTCCGAGTTGACGTAATAGATCTTGGACTTCGGCAACATATTCCGCAGATCGGTCACAATGTCGAGCGCGTCGTGCTGGCTGGTCACATTCGCCAGATGGAGCGTCTGATAACTGCCCATATCGGGTTTGGGCTCAACCGGCTTCGTGTCGGCTTGCTGCGCATGTACGTTCCGCGCTGTGCTCATGAGCGCAGTTACGGCTGCAAACATGATTAAGGCAGAAATCATCGTCCGTCTGCCCATGCGGACAGGATTCTCTTTCATCGCTCGCCTCTCCAAGTGAAATTGGGAAGAGAGCCGGAGTGCCCCGGGTGTGCAGCGGCTTCTTCTAATCACACAGACGCCCGCGCCGAGCTTCCGCTCGAAAATTTTGTCGATAAGTTGGGAAGTTAGACGCAACTTAGACAGATTTGTAACTTTCACGCACACTTAGCGTAGTTATTGCGGATCGATTTCGATGTAATCCAGCGCTGCAGGATCGCTGCTGTCCGGTGCGCCTTCGATGCGCAGCACGTCGTCAGGCTTTAATTGCACGCCGCGCATTGTGTAGCGCGTGGAGTTGTCGCCGTGCAGGCGGCGTGAGGGCAGCGTGGCATCGGCAGCCCAGGAGACGATCCCATTGCCGTTCACACTCAATGTGAAATGAGCAGTGTCGCCTTGTATATCGAAGTATTGCGTAACGATATCGAAGCGGCCAGCTTTGCCGTTGTAGGTCCATTCGGCGGAGCAGGATTTTTCCGTACATGTGACGGCTTTGCCGCGCGACGCATCTTCCCACGGGTTGACGTCGACGACCGTGTATCCGTGGAGCCGTGCATCTTCAGCCTCCATGCGGCCGGGATAGTGACCGGCGCGCCCTTGCGCGTCGGGAATGCCGCTCTCTTTGAGGAAATACTGCACAATCGCATCGCGCCACACGATCGCGTGACCAGCCTGGTATTCGAGACGCGCGCGCTCATCTTCGTAGAGCTTCGGATCGATCTTCTCCTTGAGAGTGGCCCACTCTGCCGTTAACTGTGCCGCTTCTTCCGCGCCTTTGTAGTGGCTGTCATAAACGTACTGGATGACGGTTTTGCCGGAGTGCAGCTTGTAAGTCCAGGGCACGTGATGAAAGAAGAGCAGCAGATCATCGGGACAAGTGGCAAGCGATTCATACGTCTTCGCAATGGCGGGAGGATATTGCCCGATATAACCAGTGCCAGTAGCAACCGTGCGATCCATGCCGATGCCCTGCGCATCATCCCGATGCCACTGGCCCCAGCCGTTGCGCTCGCTGGCCTCAATGTTCGGTCCGTAGTGAGTGCCTGTAATGTCGGTCAGCGTCTGCGAACCGAGAAATCCGGTGTAGTCCATGTAGGCGGGCCAGGATTGCATCAGCATCTTGTCTACGGTAGCGACGACTTCGGGATCCGTGCTGATCGTCTGCCTCGTCCACTCCGCAGCAATCGCCTCCGGCGCGAGATCGGGATTCCACGCGAGCCGGCCGAAGGCGTAGAGATTGGCCATCGCCAACGGCGCGCCCAGCCATCTGTCGCGGCCGACGTCTGACACACCAATCATGCCGCCCAGCGGACGGTGAAAGCTTTGGCCTTCAATAATTGATTTCACGGGAGTGGAACGATTGTCAGCGCGCAGATCGAAATCGAGAACCCGATTCCACATCGGCGCGATGTAGACGAGATGGCGCTGCTGGCCGAGATACTCCTGCGTGATCTGCAGTTCCATCGCTTCATCTGTTTGCCGCAGGTCGGCGAAGAGCGGAGAGACTGGCTCGATTGCCTGGAAATCAATTGGGCCCTCTTTGATCTGCACGATTACATTGGGCGCGAACTTGCCGTCGAGTGGATGAAAGATGTCGTAAGCCGCGCGCGCGCGATCGGCCTTCATATCGTTGTAGTCGAGATGATTGTTGTAGACGAAGGCGCGGTAGAGCACCACGCCGCCGTGCGGGGCGAGCGCATTGGCCAGCACGTTGGCGGCATCAGCGGGGCTGCGGCCATAGCTTGCCGGTCCTGGCTGGCCTTCTGAGTCGGCCTTCACGGTGAATCCCGCAAGGTCAGGAATTTGCGCGTAAATCTCATTCACCTTCTGCGCCCACCACGTCTTCACATCGGGATCGAGCGGGTCGAAAGTTTTGAGACCACCAACTTTCTGTGGACTGGCGATGTCGACACTCATCGCGAGGTGCACACCCCAGGGACGCATCGTATCGGCAATGCGCTTCAATCCTTGCAGCCACTCGGGCGTCAGAAACGGCGCGGCGCCGTTCACGTTGTTCACATTGCAACCGTTGATGCCGATGGAGGCGAGCAGGCGCGCATAGTCGTTCACCTGCGTCAGGTCCTCGCGCACGTGGCCGTCTTCAAAAAAAATCGACCGGCCGCCGTAGCCACGCTCGACTGTGCCGTTGGCGTTGTCCCACTCATCGACCCAGCGAATGGGCATGGCTGGCTGGCCGCGCAGAGGCGTCTTGTTGAAGTCGACTGGCTCACCGGCAGCCGCCGTGCGAAGCAGGGCGAAAGCGCCATACAAAGCACCGCGCTCGTCACCACCCGCGATGACGAGCAGTTTGTGAGTGCCGACGCCACCGGAAGAAATCCAGTAACCCTCAGACGTAAGATCAGCTGGGACATGCAGAGCGGGATAGGCTTCGCGTACCTCTGCTGCTGTGCCCACGACGGTTTCGCCTCCAGGAGTCTCGCTCGAATGCGCCGAGAGCGATGCGGTAGCCACGCTGCCGAGGCTGCGCTTCAGCTCTTCTACGGCGGACTGCTCGATAGGACTCGGACCGAGCGCACGAACATCGCGTGGGAAGATCGCATGGGCGGTGCGGCTCGAGTAGCTCAGCCACGCCTGATTCTCTTCCTGCGCGAATGCATGCGCGGTTGAAAAGGCAATCAGTGCAACGATGCCTGCAAAAGCGATTTGCTTCCCTTTCGCACGCGGTCTATTTTTCATGCCCTTCGCTCCCGATAACGTTGTACCACTTCAGCCGGAATGACGGTGAAGAATGCTAGAAATTTTCGAGGGACGATAACGGCTACTCAGCTAGGCGCTGTCCCACTCGACCTGGACGCGCCGCAATCCGCGCACGGCGTTGCACAGGTACACGGCATCGGCGCTGCGCAGGTCATCCTCGTGCAGTACGCGCTCTTCGATGTTGGCTCGCGCCTCCAGCAGATGCCGCCGATAGACGCCGGCAAGCAGGCCGCACTCGATTGGCGGCGTGAACCAGCGGCCGTTTTTCTCCACGAGCACATTGCTAATGGCGCCTTCCGTCAGCTCGCCGCGAAGGTTGAAAAACAGCACATCGTCGAAGCCGTCACGAACAGCCTGCTGAAACGCATCTGCATAGTGCGGACGATGAGTCGTCTTGTGAAAGAGCATCGGGTCGGCAGGATCGGTGCGTGTCTGTGCGATGCGCACGCGTCCGGTCCGCTCCGGATCACTTGCAGCCAGCACCTCATCCGTTATGCACCAGGCGCCTTCGCGGTCGAGCAGCAGCCGCACCTTGCGCGCCGCGCCGTCTGAAAGTCTCTGCGCGTGGGCGGCGAGGGCCGCGCGCACCGCATCGAGATCGCAAGCGAAATCGAAGTAATGCGCGGAACCGGCGAGCCGGTCAAGATGCAGTTCGAGCAGCGGAAAGCTGCGATCCCACAGCATCGTCTCCACGAGAGAAAAGGCGACCGGCGTCTTCGTCAGAAACTCCGCCTTCAGCAAACACTCGCGATATTCTTCTGCCGCATCGGAGTCGATTACGATGCCGCTGCCTGTGCCCATCGTGCCTGTCGAGCCGTCGAGCTCGATGGTGCGAATCGCCACGTTGAAGATGGTCTGCCGCGGCGAGAAGAACCCGATGGCTCCCGTGTAGACGCCGCGCGGTGCCTCTTCCAGCTCCGCGATCAACTGCATCGCGCGCACCTTGGGCGCGCCGGTGATCGAGCCACAGGGAAAGAGCGCGCGAAAAATCTGCTCGAAGCCCACTTCGTCGCGCAGCTCGGCTTCGACGGTCGAGGTCATCTGCCAGAGGGTGGGATAGCGTTCGACTTCGAAGAGCTTTTCCGCGCGCACGCTGCCGAACTTGGCAATGCGGCCAAGATCGTTGCGCAACAGATCGACGATCATCACGTTTTCGCTGCGATTTTTTGGGTCGGCCCGCAGCCATTCGGCTCGTTCCCGATCTTCGCGCGCATAGCGCCCGCGCCGCGCCGTTCCCTTCATCGGCCGTGTGATGATGCGCCTGCCGCCGCCATGCTCCTGCTCGATGCGGAAGAACAGCTCCGGCGAAAAGGACAGGATTCTCTGGCCTTTGCGTCCGTGGAGGAATGCTCCATATTCGGCGGGTTGCTGTGCGCGCAGCCGCGCATACAGAGCCGAAGCATTGCCGCTCGTGGTTACACGCCAAGGCGCAGTGAAGTTCAACTGATAGACATCGCCGGCACGAATCCATTCGTGAATCGCGTCGATCCGCTGCGTGTACTCATCCTGATTCAGGGTGAACTCGGCGATGACTTCGGCCCCGCGTACATCGGTTTGCTCGCGTTTACGGAATTCGGCCAGAGTTGGCGGTTCGCCGCCAATAAATTGTCCGGTTTCAGGATCGAAGCTATAACCGCACTCGTAAATACCGAACCACGCCAGCGGACCGATGCGCGGATCTCGGCGCATGCGGCTTTGCGGCTCGAAAAACTCGCCGCACTCGTAGCAGAAGAATCCAGCAGCACATAATCCAGCGCTCACGGCCTCTTCGATCGCCGCGAACAGCGTCGGCAGCTCTTCGAGCGTGTTTGCGGTGCACACACGCAAAGGAGCCGTGAACAGGCGCGTCCACGGCTCCTCATGTTCGTTGGGTTTTCCACCTTCCAGCAGCACGGTGTCCGGCGTTTCATCCACCAGCGCGTAGACTTCCGCGGGAAGCGAGTGCCGGCATTTCATGGGGCGTGTGCGGCCGTTACTGTGGCGTTACTGTACTGTCAGCACCATCGTAGTGGAGTTGGTGATGGCGGTCACGCCGTTGCTCGACTGTGCGGTGACCGTAATGTTGTACGTACCTGCGGGGGTCGCCGGATTATTGCCCGGTCCGTGCTGATAGTAGCGATAGAGCGGGCTGCACGCCGTAGCGGTCATGGTAGTAACCACGCCAATCATCGCAACCAGCGCCAGCCGGCTGAGCCATCTGCGCCGACGGACTCCCCACGCCAGGCCTCCCAGACCAAATGCTCCCGGCAGCAGGAAGGCCCATGCGATCGAGTTCGCTTTCTGCCTGGGCGTCGCCTTGCCCACCGTGCCGGGGCCCTGCGTCTGCAGCAGCATGGAGCTGATGGGCGGGCAGCTCGCGGCAGGCGAACCGCTCGGGCAACTTGCCGGCGTGGTGGAGAGAATCTCTACCGACTCCGGAGAAAACGTGCAAGATGCCTGATTGGGCAAACCAGAGCAGGAGAGAGTGACGAACATAGGAGAGGTCAGCGAGGCATTGTTCTGAGGAACGATCGTCACCTCCGCTGTGCCGGAAGCGCCTTCCGCAAGCACCATGGGAAAGGAGGACGGCGAGATCGGCGTGAGGTTCACCTGAAAGTTCGGCGTCGCGCTCGCTTCTGCTGTGACTTGGCTGATCTCAGAGCTGGAGGCCAGTCGCGTCTCGTCGCCCGCATATATGGCTCGCAGCGCGTGGGATCCGCCCGGCAAACGAACCGTCGTGCTCGCCCGGCCCGTCGCGCTGAGCGCCACTTCTGCCAAGGTTCGGTCGCCGTCCTTAATATCGACAGCGCCGGTTGCCGGCAGACCGTATTCGTCCGTCACATTGATCGAGACAGAGGCAAATGTCTGGCCACCGCGGTTGCTGGTGCCCACATTCAGGTTGGTCTCAGTCGCGACGCTCTGCGCCGCCCGGGCCATGGGCGGCACGGCCAATCCCAGCGCCACCGCCAACCCGGTAACCCACTCCAGCCGCACACTGCGGCGCTTCATGCCTCTCACGTGCACCTGCTCCGAATCTTCAGCAAAATCGCGTAAAACCGTTCTAAACCGGATTAGGAATGTGCGTAAGGAACTGGATTGAGTGCAGGGTGCCGTTTTCCCGAAGAAAAACGGCACTCAAAACTATCAACTCACCCACACCAATTCCTAATCCGGTATAAGCGTAGAACTCCATTGTATCCGCCGGGACCGCATCGCGGCCAACCCGCTCGCGCATCTGCCGGCTGATTTTCGATATTCGTTGGACGCCGCTCAGGCCAAATGGAGAGACTGTGGATGCCGCCGATCCTTCGATCCCGGCATCCAACCTCGAATGCTTCGCTGCGTAAAAAATCCGGCCACTCTGGTGGAAAAGCCCGGGCCGCCTGTGACGGTCCCTCCGGCGGTGCCTCCCGTTTCGCCGCCCAGGCCAAATCCTGTACCTGGACCCGAGGCGGAACCGCCGCTGCAGCCTCCGATGCCCGACCCTGCCCCGCCGCCGTTGCCGGAGCCGATCCCTGCATGAGCGCGAGTAACTTTAGCCGGCCAACTCTTCTACCTTGGCCGCGCGCCGGCGGCGGCCGCTGAGCAGATAGATAGCCGCGCGCAGCTCCAGCAGAGGATCGGCTGAGGGCTCGATGCCGTCGACACGCGGAATCGGGTCAAAGATGATGTGCTTCTGCTCGGCGGTGTCGTCTTTCACCGCGCCGGTCAGCTCGATGGTGCCGAACTCAACCAGCGGGCGATCCGCCGGCCAGTGCACGGTGGCATCGTCCGTCACGTCGTCCGGGGCGGCAACCTGCACCAGGATCTTGAACCGGATGGGCTCCTTGGCCACGCGGTCGCGAATCTCGTCGAAGTGATAGTCCGGCGCGAGCGCAGCTACTTGCGCGTCGGTCAGATAGTCGTTGCCGGCTTCGGGAACGATCCGGTAGCGACCAAACTTCTTCCCGCCTGCGGCATTGGTGAACTCAAATGCCGTGACGCCGAAGTAGGTATCGCGCGCGAAGCTTGAAGGGAAGGGCTTGGGTGTCTGCACGAAGGCAAGCGCCGCCGGATGTCCGCCGAGAAAAACCTCGATCGGCTTCGGCGACGGTACATCCGGTCCACTGGTCGCAATGGCCTTCAAAAGTTCCAGAAACTCCGCGCCGGTATGCGTGGGGAAGCCGTCGGTCGAGTGGCTCACGATGTCGGTGTGCACGTGCTCGGCAAGGTTAAAGCGAATGGCGAAGCCGCGCGGATTGGCTTCGGGCGCTGAATCGGGAATCTGCGGCAGTCCTGTTGAATTGGAGAAGCGCACCGTCACCGGTGTGCTGGGCCGCGTGCTATGCGGCGCACGTGTGAGTGCCTGCGCTCCGGACGCGGGCGTAAAACTGCCGGTCAGCATTGTGCCTTTGGCATGCGCCGGCCGGAACCCCGGATGCAGGCCAAAGAGAAGATCGAATTCCTTCAAGATATCGTTCGCCAGCGCAATCACCCGCTCATCGTTCGGCAAGGGCATGGACTTACCTCCTCGGTTCATGCAGTGTACTGCAGGCGTTATGGTCGCCATGTAAATTCCGAGGCGCGGGTTGGGCAGACAGTGGTTTTACAATGAGGGGCAGTGATCGCTCATCTGCGCGGCAAGCTCATCCATAAAGAACCCGGCCAGGCCATCGTTGAGGCTGCTGGCGTTGGCTATGACGTGGCCATCTCTGTGCCCACATTTACGGCGCTGCCTTCGCTCGGTGTGGAGACGGCCCTGCATATTCACACGCAGGTCAGCGAGGATCAGATTGCGCTCTTCGGCTTTCTCGACCGCGAAGAGAAGCGGCTCTTCGAACGGCTGATCACCGTCAGCGGCGTTGGTCCCAAGCTGGCAATCAAAATCCTGAGCGGCCTTTCGAGCGAGCGCACCGTGCAGGCCATTCGCGGACAGGATCATGCGCAACTGGTCCGTATCCCCGGCGTCGGCAAAAAACTCGCCGAGAGGCTGGTCGTCGAACTCAAGGACAAGCTCGAAGATTTTGCCGTCGCGCCTGTGCAAGCTACGGTGCAGGGCCCCGCCGTGGACGATGTGCTCTCCGCGCTGGTCAATCTCGGCTACCAGCGCCCCGCTGCCGAGAAGGCCATCGAACAGGTTATCGCGAAGGATCAGGCTCTTGCCGCCGATTTCGATGGTCTCTTCCGTGGTGCGCTCAAAGTGATCCGGTAGCGACGAAAAGCCACTCAACTGCATCTTGAATATTGAGAGATCGCAATGCCTATCGTCCGAAATTGCACATCCTGCGGAAAAGCGAATCGCATCCCGGCAAAGCACCTCGCCGATACCGGTCGATGCGGCGCCTGCAAGTCGCCGTTGCCGCCGATGGCCGAGCCGATAGGCGTGGGCACAGCGGAGTTCGACGAGATCGTGCGCGAGAGCAAGGTTCCGGTGCTGGTGGATTTCTGGGCGGCTTGGTGCGGCCCGTGCCGCATGGCTGCCCCGCATGTGGAACAGGTGGCGCGCGATCTGGCGGGCCGCGCCGTTGTGCTCAAGGTCGATACGGAGCGCTTCCCGGAACTCGCGGCGCGGTACAACGTGCAGGGCATTCCGAATTTTGCGATCTTCGCCGGCGGCGAACTGCAATTCCAGCAGGCCGGCCTTGTGGATGCGAATACGATGAAGGGTTGGCTTGCACGGGCTGCTTAGCTATTCGCCGCTTCTGGTTCGTGCTCGTATCGCCGCCAAGAATCGCCTAGTGCGTCACGCTCTGCCCACCAACCGAGCGGGAGGTCTGCCAGCTCCTTCAAAGAAGGGTCGGAGTCTATTGGATGATGGAAGCACGACAGCGCTCCACCGCTTTCAGTCATGCTGTCGCCGAGAAACTGCCACGCGCCATCATCTGCGTCATGCGATACGTATGTGATCGCCTCTTTGCCCTCCAGCACTGCCTTCGAGAGATAGACGCCAGTGTGTGGTGGATCGGGAAATCTCCAATCCGAAAAGTTGGCACTTTTGTCACTTCGGTCGACGGATTCCCAAAACTCCTGCTCGACCTGGGTGAAGGGAGCGTTCAGCTGCATAAGTGGTTGCGCGAATCGACTATCGAATCCTTCATCCTCAGGAAATCGATTTTCGAGATCTGGATATACAGCCTGCAAAACAGGATAATCCGTTCTGTTGTAATACCAATTTGCCCAGTTCATTAGATGTCTCACCCATTTCGGATCGACTGGTCGAAATTCACAATCCACATTTCCTATCAGTTCAGCTTGCCGCTCTTGCGTTAAATTGACTCCCTCGCGCTGACGCTTGACCGCTTCGTTCAGGCATGCCTGTGCAACTCCGAACTTAAGCCCTACAGTGATTAAATCCGGCTTATCACACGTGTCATAAACGCCTATAGTGTAGGTCCAGCTCAAATCATCATTGCAATCTCGCCCAACCGAAATTACAGAGCATCCATACTCTTCAATTCGACGGATGTTATTTTCATCGGTCGGATGAAGATCAGTGGCTCGAAGCTGGCGGATGCGCGGGGTATCGTAGTTTTTCGCATGATCGGGCATGGCTGGTTTGCTTTCTTTCTCCCGGATAATAACCTGAGATTGTCGTTGGATGGTAGATCAGGAGAATTCGTTAGACTTGTGGTCATGGCTCTCAAACAAAAACCTGCGCCAACTGCCGCTCTTCCCTACTTTCGTCCTGAAGCGCTCAGGTTTCTGCGCAACCTGGCCAAGCACAATGACCGTGCGTGGTTTCAGCCGCGCAAGGAGCAGTTTGAAGCAGAGTTGAAAGAGCCGATGCTGACGATCGTGCGCAAGGTTACAGATGCCATGACCGACTTTGCGCCTAACTTCGTGCGGCCTGCGGAAAAGAGCCTGTTTCGGATTTATCGCGACACGCGCTTCTCGAATGACAAGCGGCCGTATAAAACACACGTGGCCGCGTGGTGGTCGCACCAGGGACTCGCAAAGACTTCGGGCGCCGGCTACTACTTTCACGTGAGCGCGAAAGAGGTGGTGATCGCTGCTGGCGCGTACATGCCGGAGAAGGATCAGCTCGCGCAGATTCGCCACTGGCTGCTGGATCATCACACGGAATTTCGCAAGCTGCTCAAGAGTCCTGCGGTCCGCAAGACCTATACGGAATTTGAAGGCAACGCACTCACGCGCCCGCCTAAAGGCTTTCCAGCCGAGCATCCGGGCATGGACCTGATCCGCTGCAAGCAATGGGGACTGGCGGCCACGCTGCCGGCCGCTATCGCACTGAAACCAGATTTCGCGGCCACGGTGATTCGCTATTTCAAGATCGCGACACCGATGGTGAATGCGCTGAATACACCCATTGCCGCGGCGCAGGCGCCAAAGAAAAAAGTGCTCTTCGGCCTGCATTGAAGCATATTTTCCTCTCAGGCTCAGCAACCGCAAAATGCCCATGAAAACCGGAATTGCGCGGGGAAACTATGCCTTGATGCGAAAAAACCCCGTAAATATGGCTAATTTGGGGCATAACCCGAAGAAAACCTGTGGAAATCGGGCTTTTTGCCTTGACTTTACCTGCCTCAAAGCTGCATTGTAACCATCGGCAGGGTTCTTCGATAGCCGCATGAACACAGGTGTTCGGCACTGAGGCAGTCTCTGATGGCACTCCCTCTCCATGCGGTGAAAGCCCGTCATTTAGGCGGCCCCGAGGGCTCGCCCAGAAGGAGAACATCACAATGGCAACTGGACTGACCAAGACCGCCCTGACACGGCAAATGGCAGAAAAGCTCGAACTCACTAACAAGCAATCCGCCGCATTTCTCGATCTGCTGGCGGAGACCGCGATCAAGGAGACCAAGAAGAACGGCGTCTTCGTGATCCCCGGCATCGGCCGCCTCGTCAAGGCAGAGCGCAAGGCGCGCATCGGCCGCAACCCGCAAACCGGCCAGCCCATCAAGATCAAGGCCAAGACGGTCGTGAAGTTCCGCGTAGCCAAGGCCGCGAAGGACGTCATCGCGCCTCCGAAGAAGTAGCCCCCAGACTGCAAACCGACGGGGAGAAGCTTCAGCGCTTCTCCCCTTTGTGTTTTTTGCGCGGCCTGCGGACAATTTTCTGCACTTCGCCGAAGGTCTGGCTCATCGGATGAGGGATGGCGACTACTTCTACGCTTCCGCAATCGTCTGACTTTGCGCCGGTGCGCACGTCTTCTGTTGTTTTGCTGCTACGTCTTGAAGGATTAGCTGTGGCCGTTCTCTCGGCCTGGCTTTATGCGCGCAGCGGAGCGAGCTGGTGGCTCTTTGCGGTGCTGTGGCTTGCACCTGATCTCTCCATGCTCGGCTATCTGATTTCGCCCTGCCGCGGCGCACGCCTCTATAACGCATTCCACACGTATCTGCTGCCTGCGCTGCTGGCACTCGCGTCCTTTGTGTTGCACACACGCAGCCTGCTGCTGCCGATTGCGCTCATCTGGATGAATCACATCGGCGTTGATCGCGCACTGGGCTACGGACTCAAATATGCCGAGGGATTCGGCTGGACGCATCTCGGACGGCTCGGCAAAGCGCGGCCATAGCTACGCAGGATCGGGCTTTGCGCTCGCCTGCTGCGGTACAAGCGCCCGCGCCACCAGCGACACGCCAAAGCTCACCAGGATCGCTTTAAGCATCAGCTCGTTGTCGTACCACCACGAAAGCACCGCAAGCGTGAACAGGACGCCGATCGGATTCAGCTCCGTCACAAAAGCCATGAACCAATGCGGCTTGTGTCCCGCTGCCGGTAGAGCGCCACGCAGACGCGGAATCAGCCGCGGCACCGCGCGCATGTACTCGCGATACGGCTCGCCTAGCTGTGCGGTGAGAAAGGCCTCTTCCGCCAGGATCAGGCGCAGCAGAAAGATGGCGAGCAGCGTCATGGCGAAGAGCGCGCCCGTCGGCGGCATCACAAAGGCCATCGCCGCCAGCATGCACCATCCACCCAGGTAGAGAGGGTTACGCACGTAGCGATACGGTCCGTCGGCCATCACGGCGCCGGCCTGCATAGCGCGATGTTGCACGATGCCGGAGCCGAGGTACGCCGAGCCCCACACACGCAACACCGCGCCCGCCGCGGCCAGCATGGATCCCACGACGATGACGACGGGCGTCGCATAAACGAAGCGGACCAGCCCCGCGCGGCTCAACTCAAGCGCGAGCCATTCAAGCAGTGAGATGCGCCGGCCCAAATCCCAGGCCTCGATCCAAGGCGACCAGAAGCCGACGACCACGATCGTGGTCATGATCAACATGCGCAAACGAAATTCGATCGTGCTGGCTCGCATGGATGCTCCCGCTTGCCGGAGTGTACCATCTGGCACGAGAGAAACACGCGGCGTTGAGGGGACCGGGTTTTCTGTACCAAGCTTGGAGTTAGCCTTCGGCAGGTTTAAGTTGCAGCCAGTGCTTGGCTAGCCGCGTATTCACTGGCGAATTCGTTTGGTGTCCTCTCGTTGAGA